>Ga0134124_10000011_pt1 | contig 393087 bp, 179 predicted proteins | sample KB304_FD_96880 | JGI IMG/M metagenome (GOLD analysis project Ga0134124, IMG submission 96880) | Terrestrial soil microbial communities without Nitrogen fertilizer from Kellogg Biological Station, Michigan, USA - KB3-0-4 | ecosystem: Environmental > Terrestrial > Soil > Unclassified ...
CGCCCCGAGCGTGCCGCGGATGGCCATCTCCTTGCTCCGGCCCAGGGTCCGCACGAGGACCAGGTTGGCCACGTTGGCGCAGGCGATGAGGAGGACGAAGACGACCGCGCCCAGGAGCAGGAGAAGGGCCGAGCGCACCCTGTCCGTCAGGTAGTCGTGGAGCGGCTGAACGAAGACGCCCCAACCCTTGTCTGCCTCGGGATACGCCCGCCCCAGGCGGCCCGCCAGGGTGTCCATCTCCGCCTGTGCCTGAAGGCGGTCCACGCCGGGCTTCAGGCGGGCGATGACGCTCACGATGCGCTCGCCCCGGACCGCGCGCTCCTTGGCGGTCCAGGCGAGCGGCGTCCAGACCTGGACGGTCGCCGGGTACCAGGCCGCCACCCGGAGGGAGGGCATGACGCCCACCACCGTGCGGCGCCGGCCGTCGAGCACGAGCCCGCGGCCGAGAATCTGCGGATCGGACCCGAAGCGGCTCTGCCAGAGATCCTGGGAGAGGATCACGACGTTGTCGTGGCCCGGCTCCTCTTCCTCGGGTGCGAAGACCCGGCCGAGGACCGGCCGGATCGCGAGCACGGAAAAGAAGTCGCCCATCACGGTGGCGGCCGTGAGAGCCTCGGGCTCCTGCCCTCCGGTCAAGGTCAGGGAGCCGCCACGGTAGGCCGCCAGCGCCGCGAAGGAGTGGCTCTGGCCCCGCCAGTCGAAGTAGTTGGCGGGCGACGCCGCCTTCCCGAACACGGCTGCCGGCGGTGGCGGCACCTCCTCGAGCCGCATCATCCGTCCGGGCTCCGGGAAGGGCAACGGCCGCAGCAGCGCGGCGTCGACGACGCTGAAGAGGGCGGTGTTCGCCCCGATCCCGAGCGCCAGGATGCCGACCGCGGCGGCAGAGAAGCCCGGGCTCTTGCGGAGCGTGCGCAGGCTGTAGCGGAGGTCCTGGCCCAGCGTGCTCATGGCGCCGCAGTATCGCCGACGGTGGCGACGGCGGCGATGGCGACCGGCACCCGTGGGGCCAGGACCGCACCCATGTTCGTCAGGTGCAGGAAGGCCGAGCGGCGCACCTCGTCGGCGGTCTGGCGGCCGAGCGTCTCGTCGTCCAGGTCGCGGGCGCCGGTCGCCTCGGGATCGATCTCCACGTCGTAGCCGCGCACCAGAGCCTCCCGTGTGGTGGTGGAGACGCACATGTGGGCGTAGAACCCGACGATCAGGACGGCGCGCACGCCGAGCGACTGGAGCCACGTCTCCAGGGCGGTGCCGCTGAACGCCCCGAAGACGTCCTTCTCGAAGAGCCTCTCGGGTCCGGCACCCGGCTGGGGTCCGAGGCCGGGCGAGAGCTCCGCCCCCCAGGAGCCGGGCGCGAACGCCGGCCATTCATGCGGCCGGTTGTGGTGGACGACCCAGGCGATCGGCCTCGCCTCGCGCCGCGCCTCCTCGACCCGCTCGCGGATCGCGGCGAGAGCGGCCGCGTGGTTGGGAACGGGACGGTGTCCCTGCGGTGAGAACTCGTTCTGGGCGTCGACGACGATCAGAGCCTTCATTGTCTTCATCAGGGGGCCTCCTGGACTGAGCCTGCGATCGGTTACCATGGCGGGAGCGCTGGGGCTCCCGCTCCTTCCGATCCATAGCATGGCGGAGCCGGCGCTCTCTCCCAACCAGCGATAACACCGATCGGAGCCGCCGATGAGCACAAAGCAGCCACGCCCTGCGCCGTCCCAGGAGGCGCCGGCTGCGGAAGCCCGGCCGATCCCGGAGCGGAGCGGCTGGGCCGGGCTCGAGATCCGGCATCTGCGCGCCTTGGTGGCGCTGGTGGATTCCGGAAGCATGACGGCGGCGGCGCAGGCTCTCGGGATGGCCCAGTCGACGGTCTCCGAAGCGATGTCCGCTCTCGACCGGACCCTCGGCACGCCGGCCGTGGCGCGGCGGCGCGGTGCCCGCGGCAGCGACCTCACCGCCGCCGGTCGCGCGCTGCTGCCCTACGCCCGGCGCGTGCTGGCCGCCCTGGAGGACGCCCAGTCGGCGGTGGCCGCCGTCACCCACGAGGCACGGATGGCCGTCGATATCGTGGCCAACGAGTCGGTGAGCACCTATCTGCTGCCGGAGGCCCTGGCGGTTTTGCGGCAACAGTGGCCGGGCACCCGCTTCAGTGTGACCGTGGCGACCTGCCAGACGGCGCGCGACGGCCTGGCGCAAGGAAGGTACGACGTCGGCTTTCTGCTCGCGACGCCGGAGGCGGAGGCGAGGGAGGGCGGGCTGCCGTTGGCCGACGTGCGGCTGGTGCTGCTCTGCGGTGCCGAGCATCCGCTGGCGCCGCCGGGGAACGTGCCGGTGCCGCGGGCACGGCTGGCGCCATTCCGCATCTTTACGAGCGACGCCTCGGGCGACTTCCACGCCCTGCTCCATGGCTTCTTCCACGCCGACGGCCTGCCGGGGCCTCGCCTGGAGGCGAGCGGCACGATCGACGCGGTGAAGCGGAGCGTGCTGGCGGATCGGCTGGCCCTGGGAGTGCTGCCGGACTATGCCGTCGCCGAGGAGCTGAGGAACGGGAGGATGCGCGCCTTGCCGGTGCGGCCGAGCCTCCCCCGGATGCGGCTCGCGGCTCACCTCTGCGGCGTCCGGCCGACCGGTCCGGCCGCCGCCGAGGTGGTCAAGGTCCTGCGAGCGGTGGTCGGGCCTCAAGATGGTGGGCACGGGCTTTGAAGTCCCAGGCCCCAGGAACATCCGGAACGGTCCAGAGGACGATTGCCTTTGGGAGAAAGAGAGCGACCGCGAAGAGAGCTGGGATGAGGATCCGGAGGGCTCCAGCGGTCTCGGTGTAGATCAGCACAAGCTCGATCGCACCGAGCAGGACGAGAAGGACCCGGTAGGCTCTGAAGGAGAAGCTCTCTGGACGCCAGGGTACGGGCTGCAGGAGCAGGACAGGAAAACCCAGCACCATGGCAAAAAACCATGCGTACACCCAGATAGCCAGCGCGCCATGCGCAAGGCCTCGAACCAGGAGGTTCGGCGAGTGAAAGATTGTCTGGACCTGAAAGGACAGGGCCTTCAGCACGACAAAGGAGAGAGCGACCAGGGTGATGACGATGACCAAGAAGCGCCGGTGTTTCCGCGGGGCCAGCCATCGGATTGAGCCTGTATTCATGCAAGCAATTGTACTCAAGCCGGTCCTGGCTGTCGAGGGAATCGAGCTTTTCTTCCAGCACGACCTGGCACTCCGACGAGACATCTCGGGCCTTCTACGTGCGCCAAGGTGCACTACCATTGGGCGAGCACTGGCTCGTCTGGCCAGACATCGGCATCCTGCTTCGCGAGACACGAGGAGGTGACCATGAGCGCCCCTGATTCCTTCCCCCGCACGCTGCGTATCGGCATTCTGGTGTTCGACGGCTTCGAGCCGATCGACGTGTGGGGGTTCACCGAGGCGTTCACCATTTCGCGCTTCATCGGCACGGGCTATGCCAGCGGCCCGCCGTACCCGTTCGAGGTGGTGTTCATTTCCAATCAATGCAAGCCGGACGGTGGGGGAGCGACCCCTGCGCCGGTGAAGAGCTACAACGGTCCGCGCGTCGCGCCGGACTATTTTCGGGATGAAGCCCTCGAACAGAAGATCGATCTATTGATGATTCCGGGAGGCCAAGGCACGCGTGTCCTGCTTGCCGACAATCATCCCGAGCAAAGAAGCGCGCTTCTTCAATGGGTGCGGTCGATGGACGAGCGGGTCGCGATCATGACTTCCGTCTGCACCGGCGCCGCGATCCTCGCGGCGGCCGGGCTCCTCGACGGCAAGCCGGCCGCCACGAATCACGCCGCCTTTGGATGGGTGACCGGATTCGGCCCGCGCGTTCACTGGGACAACGTCTCGCGCTGGGTCGACGCGGGCCGCCATGTCACCTCGGCGGGTGTCTCCTCCGGCACCGACATGGGGTTTCATCTCGTCAAGCGCCTCGCCGGCCGTGCCGTCGCCGAAGTGGCGGCCGAGAGCGCTGAATACGACTGGCACCGCGACCCCGAGGAGCCGATTGACTATCCGCAGCAGGCAGACGTACCGGATTCCCGATAGCCGGACAGATGCGGACCGACGGACGCTGCGCGAGCACGACGACCAATCTGGAGACTCATTCGAAATGGCCGCGCAGAACCGCGAGCGCTGGGCTCAGATGGGCATCGTCGTGCAGTTCCTGGCGCTCATCCGCACGCTGGGGGAGATCTTCCGTCTGCAGTACCTTCGAGGGGGCATGCTGCAGATCGCCGACATCCATCCGTTCGTCGTCGGGGCGACCATCGCGGCGGTGCTCTGTCTGGTCGCGGTCGTCCTCTACTTCGCGAAGCGCTACACGGCCGTGGTGGCGGTGGCGGCGCTCACGGTCGTCGTTCTGTTGGTCTACAAGCTTGTGTTCATGGCCTGAGCCGTGGAAGAGACCTGACTCGCGGCTTGGTAAGCTTCCTGACGGGCAACGGCAGCTTGACTCAGTCAAGTGTCGACTGACATCGTCGTGATCAAGAGCGTGCCTTTGGGCTTCAGCAGTGAACGAGGAAAGGAAGGATATGACGGTTAAACGGATGGACAACGTCCTCATCGTTGTCGACGATCTCGAGGCCGCCAAGGCGTTCTTCATCGAACTGGGCCTTAAGCTCGAGGGCGAGTCGACAGTCGAAGGGCCTTTGGTCGGGAGCCTGATCGGGCTCAAGGATGTCCGTGCCACCCTCGCCATGATGCGGACTCCCGATGGGCAGGGCATTGAGCTGGATAAATTCCACACGCCCAACGCGATCAGGTTTGGGCCCGTGGACGCGCCGGTGAACACGCTGGGATTCCGTCGCGTCATGTTCTCCGTCGATGACATCGACGCTGTCGTTGCGCGCATGCGCGCCCAGGGAGCCGAGCTCATTGGCGAAATGCAGTACGGGGACACATACCGGCTGGCCTACATCCGCGGGCCGGAGGGCATCATCGTCGCGCTTGCCGAGCAGCTCGGCTAATGTTAGACGCCCATGCGAAAGCGCCTCCGCAAGAAGCTTCATGCGAAGTATGTAGGCGATGTGCGTACCGAGCTGAGCATGTCCTCGTATTGGCGTCGGCGCCTCTTTGCGGCACCACCGGGTGAACGTTTGCTGCTCAGCCCGGCGGAACTTCGTCGTTCGGGGATCCCCCATCGGTGGGTTCCGTTCATCCGTTACCCACTTCGATACATGGTGGAAGTCGGCTTACCGAATCATGAGGGCTTCGTCGAATTCGCATTCCGGTCCGCGGAGTTTCCCGCGCTCTCAAGCTGGTCGCAGAACAACTCCGCGGTGATTTAAGGGGACATGACTCGCCGCCGTCGCCGAGAGCTCCGCCGCACGATGCTCAAGACAGAGCCACTTCTCACACCCACGCGGTCAAGCGGTGGGTGCTCGAACGCTTGCAACGGACCCCTTGGGACAGGTAGGCTTGGAGAGCCTTGCCGGCGCGATGCACCGGACAACCGGGCTCGCGCCCATCCAGTGCTCCACTTGGTTTGGGATCGTATGAACATGCTTGCCCAACTTGACGATCTGTACCATGAAGCCAAAGGGAACCGGTGGTTGCGCTATTTCACCATCCTTTGCCGCTTCGCATTGGCCCTGGGGTTTATCCCGTCTGGCATAGTCAAAATTATTGGAGAGCGGTTTACCGCGTTACCCTCCAATCATCCACTGGGCCATTATTTTGACGCGTTATACCTTACCAGCTTCTATTACAGGTTTATAGGCGTGAGTCAGTTGACGGCGGCGCTCCTGTTGCTCATTCCAAGGACTGCGTTGATGGGGGCGATTCTCTATTTGCCGATCATCTTGAACATCTGTGTGCTGACCTATGCGACTCGCTTTGAAGGAACTCGCATCGCTACGCTCATGCTGTTGGCAAACTTGTATTTGCTGTGGTGGGACTATGGGCGGTTGAAATACGTTCTGCCTCTTGCATCGTCGAGCGACGTCGGGAACACGCTCAACGAGAAGACGTCCGGCAAGTTTCCCTTCGTGTTTTTTGGATGCGTTGTCGCAGCCGTCGTTTCAGTGATCGTCATCAACCAATTTGTGTATGACATCCGCCCAGGCAATTCTCAGTTGGAGTGCACGAACGGATGCACCGATAATGCTCATCCCGAGGCCTGCGAGCGCTTCTGCAAATGTATCTACAACGAGGGCAACTCGCTCGATAAGTGCTTGGAGGAATACAGGAAAAAGAAGGAATGACTCCGGGGCCGAGCGCTCGAACGCTTGCAACGCTATAATGATCGCGGACGAAGGCTTGCATCGTCACGCGGCCGAGGAGCTGGGATTGATCGATGAGTACGAGCTCGTGGTGCATCCCAGGCTGGCGGGCCATGGGCCGACGTTGTTCGCGGGGCTCTCGAAGCCTATCGACTTGAAGCTCGTGAGCCGGATGGAGCTCGGCTCGGGGGCGGTGGCAATGCGGTATGAGCCGAGACGATAGCCATCGGGCTTGTCGGCGGCCGAGTCGGCCGCAGAGCGGAGATACCCCGCTCAGGCTTCTGTCTGCCCCGTCCAGGCTTCAGTCTGCCCCGTTCAGGATTGAACCTGCCCTCGGCGGGGCGGAATCTGCCCCGGGGAAAGTTCAATCCCGACCAGGGTAGGCTCAATCCCGACCGGGGCAGGCTCGATCCCGAACAGGGCAGGCTCGATCCCGACCGGGGCAAGCTCAATCCCGAACAGGGCAGGCTCGATCCCGACCGGGGCAAGCTCAATCCCGACCGGGGCAGGCTCAATCCCGACCAGGGCAGGCTCAATCCCGAACAGGGCAGGCTCGATCCCGAACAGGGCAGGCTCAATCCCGACCAGGGTAAGATGAATCCACCCCAGGGAAAGTTGACGATGTCCCAGCTTCCTGAGCAGATGAACAAAACGAAGAGCGCGCATCTCCCGGCCATTCCGCCGATCCCGGCGATCCTCGGCGCCATCGTCAGCGTGCAGGGCGGTGCGGCGCTGGCGAAGGGGCTCTTTCCCGCGCTGGGAGCGACGGGAACGGTGGGGCTCCGCGTCGGCATGTCGGCGGTGATCCTGCTGGCGGCGTTCCGGCCGCGGTTGCGCCAGGTCACGGCCGCGCAATGGCGGGCGGTGATCCCGTACGGCGTGGTGCTGGGGGTGATGAACGTGTTGTTCTATCTGGCGCTCTCGCGGATCCCGCTGGGCTTGGCGGTGACGCTGGACTTCCTCGGGCCGTTGGCGGTGGCGGTGTTCGGATCGCGGCGCGCGGTGGACGTCGTGTGGGGGGGGCTGGCCGCGGGCGGGATCGCGCTGATCGCACCGTGGACGGGCGGCGGAGTGGACGCGCTGGGCGTGCTGCTGGCGCTGGGTGCGGGCACGTGCTGGGCCGCGTACATCCTGCTGGGCAGCCGGGTGTCCCGGATGATTCCCGGCGGTGCCGCGGTGGCGACAGGGATGACGATCGCCGCGTTCGTGGCGGTCCCCGTCGCGGTGGCGACGAGCGGTTTCGCGCGGCTGACGCCCGGGCTGTTCGCGGCAGGGATCGGCGTGGCGCTGCTGTCGAGCGCGATCCCCTACGCGCTGGAGATGATCGCGTTGAAGGAGCTTCCCGCGCGCACCTTCGGCATCCTGATGAGCCTGGAGCCCGCCGTGGGGGCGCTCGCCGGCCTGGTCTTCCTGCACGAGGTGCTGTCGCCGCGGCAGTGGCTGGCTGTGGCGCTGGTCATCGCCGCGAGCGCGGGGTCGACGCTGACCTCGCGCCGCGCGGAGCAGGTCGCCGAGGGTGAAGCAGGGGAGGGGTGGCAGGGAGGGTGATCCGGCCTGGGGCGGAGTAGACTCGTCCTCCATGGAGGATGAACTGGCAAAGCACCGCCGGATGTCGGGCAAGATCGCCCTCGTCGCCGGGGCGGCCTCCGGGATCGGGAAAGCGACGGCGCTCCTGCTGGCCCAGGAGGGCGCCGCCGTGTGCTGTGCCGATATCGACGCGCAAGGAGCCGGTGCCACCGCCCGGGTGATCGAGGAAGCAGGAGACCGCTCGTCTTCGTGGCGGCTCGACATTACCTCGGAGGAGTCCTGGCGGGCAGCCCTGGATCAGGTCACCGGCACCTTCGGCCGGCTCGACGTGCTGGTCAACTCCGCGGGAATCTCGTTTGCCCGGCCGGTCACCGAGATGAGCCTCGACGAATGGCGCCGGGTGATGGCGGTCAATCTCGAAGGGGTCTTCCTGGGGACAAAGCACACCATTCTCGCCCTGCGGCGGACGGGAGGCGGCAGCATAGTCCACATCTCCTCGGCCTCCGGCCTCCAATCCGCGCCGGGAGCCAGCGCCTACAGCGCGAGCAAGGCTGCGGTCTGCATGTTCGTAAAGGCGGCGGCCAGGGAGTGCCTCCAGAACGGCGACCGGATCCGCATCAACACGGTCTGCCCGGGTGGCGTGAAGACGCCGCTCTGGCGCGACATGCCCTTTTTTCACGACCTGGTCGAAAAGATCGGTTCGGAAGAATCGGCGTTCCAGGAACTGGCGCAGTCCAGTCCGCAGGGCCGCTTCGCTGAGCCGGAAGAGATCGCCCAGGCCGTTCTGTACCTGGCCTCCGATGAGTCCCTGTATGTCACGGGGACGGATCTGGTGGTCGACGGAGGGTATACGGCCTGACGGTCCATGACGATTGAAACTGTCGCGCACCTCGAAGTGACCGATGATCGCGGCGCTAGCCTGGATTTCCACGGCAAGCGATTGCCCTAACGCCGGGAGCTTTCCGGCTAATTTCTTAGGAGCTGAATCGTAGTGGCAAGTCATTCCACCAAGGGACCTTGACGGTTTGGTCAAACAGTCCTGAGGCAAGGAGGATAGGGAGGTGGGCTCGGCGGTGGAACCGCACGTGGACCTCCCGTTCGCTGACCACGACATCGGCGGGCAAGTCGATGAGGTCGCGGAAGATTTGCCGAGCCTGAGCGTCCGCATAACCGCGCATCCTGGTGGCCAGCAGCCGATATAAGCTGCTGGCGATCACCAACAGAGCCATATCAAAGTCCACCTTCAGTCCGACCGCCGAGGAGAGAGCGTCCATATGGAAGAAGCGTACGGCGTCGGAGAGGGCGTTCTCGATCAGCATTCGTTGGGCGTAGCGCGCAACGAGCTTGGGGGTTGAGGTCTTGCGCTCGTTGGTGAGGAGGATCGTCGGTTCTTCGTGACCGAGATCGCGCAGATAGAGTTGGCGGAAAGAGCGGCCTGCGAGTTGGACGGTCTGCTCGTAGACACGGGGAGTGCGAAACTTGCGCGAGGGCGCGTCGATTTCGATGGTGCGCCAAGCTGATCGCGGGAGGTCGGCGATCTCTTGGAGCAGTTTGGGCGAGCGTCGGCGCAAGGTGATGAAGGCGATGCCCATGGTATCGAGCCGAGCCAAGTTGGCGTACGTGGTCAGTTGGGAGTCAAAGACGATGTGGCGCGGCAACTCGCCGTGGTGTTCTTTCCAGAAGGAGATGAAGTTGAACACCTCCTCGGCCTCTCCGCCCTTGCGCAGGTTGGCATTGGAATAACAGAAGGCTCGGCTCTCGGCGTCCTGAGCGAGGAAGACCAGGACGCTGGGTTGGCGTCGGCTGCGGGCCGACACGTAGTGGTCCTCCACGGCAGGGTGCTTGCCGTAGTAGGGGACGGAGTGAAAATCGACGTTAAAGGAAGAGCCTTGGAAGAGCTTCTCGCCAGCGACTTGGGTGTGCCATGCCGCAAGGAGTTGCGAGGTTTGGCTGTCGTCGATCCGGTGGGAGTACTCGGAGAGGTAGCTTTTCTTGGGGATGACATTGAGGCCGCAGAACAGCGCCAGCCCCTCGTCGGCGACGAGGGCCATGACATGGCTCTTGCGCTCCAGCGACCAGAGCTTGAGCGCCAGGCAGGCGCGCAGAGCGTGGGTTGCCGGGATCATCTGCGAACCGGGGAGGCGAGCGCCCTGGGCGAGTTTGTCGATTTCGAGCCGGAGGAGGTCTGGCACAAAGAGGAAGAGGCCGCCGCAGCGGGTGGTGAATTGGCGCGGGGTCAGGGAGAAGTCGGCGCAGTTGGCGACGGGCTCGATGGTGGGCCGCGGGCGGTTGGGTCTTTCTTCGTCGAGGCGTCGGGGCAAGGGGGCAAATCCCTCCTGCTTGAGCACCTCCCGGACGGCGGTGGGGCTGAGTCGTATTCCCTCTTCGCGGAGAGTCTCGCTGATCTCATACACGGAGTGATTCTGCTTGCGCAGCGCCACAATCCGGTCGTGGGCGGCCGACTTCCGAGGCTGGTTCTTGGGTCCTGGATGTGTACTGAGGAAAAATTGGGGATCGGGGTCCCGACGGAACTGATGGCAGAGGCCACGGAACGAGCCGGGGGTGTAACCGAACTCGTGAGCCACCTCGTGCGAGGGCCGGCCTTGGAGGAAGTAAGCCCTGAGGGCCTCGTACATGCGCTGTCTGGGCTGGCCCGGCTCCGCGAAGAAGCGGTGGCACTCTGTTAGGTCTTTTGGTGCTCCGACAGGCACATATGCACGGTACTACATCGGCAATGTCGCGTCAAGGTGACACGACAGAGGAGCCTATTACTGGAAGGCAGAATGCAATGAAGATAGGGTGAATCGCGTTCTCTCTCACCACGCCCTAGTCTTGGTGCCTCCTCAGGAAGCACTGTACATATCACCCATCAGAGCACCAATCTTGGTAACGCTCCGGAGGCCATCACCACAGCCGGGACGGGCCAATGCCCGGCCCGGCGTTAGGTCAATCGCTTGCCGTGGAAATCCAGGCTAGCGAAAAGGAGAACCAATGTACCGATTTCTGCGTCTTTGCTTGCTTGCTGGCTGCGGTATTGCGATCCTGGCAGCGTCCCAACCTCCACAGAAGACGTCGATGGCTGGTTCCCGAGCCCATGCGTCACAAGCGACGATTGAGGGCTTGCTTCGGGACATTGCGTGTCCCATCCAGAACCTCGATTCGAAAGCGACTGCATTGAGCATGAAGTGCGTGCTGGATTGCGTGAAGGGTGGTTCGCCGCTCGCTATTCTGACCAAGGATGGTGACCTCTATCTGCCGATCTCTGACAAAATGCCTGACGTTGATCAGCGGCAGAAGTTGATGCCCTTCGTGGGCAAATACGTGCAGGCGAGCGGGACCGTATTTGAGCGCAACGGCACGCGTGCAATCGTGATCGCTGAAATCAAGGAAGTCAAGGACGTGCATTTGACGCTAGAAGGCGAGTAATCGTAGGCCCACCAGGGCCGCTATACTTCAGCCTATGAACCGCCGTCACTTCCTGCGCCACTGCGGCGTTCTCGGCGCGGCACTCGCCGGCGCCTCTTCTTTGCCGTTGTTGTCCGGATGTACGCCTGGGCGTGTCCGGCGGGCAGACGTGCTGCGGGCCTATACCGCGCCCGACATCTCGTTCACCGGGAGCGCTCGCGGTCTGCCGCCGGTGCATGTGGCGCCGGAACGCGAGATCCGCACCGTCGTCGGCCTGCGTCCGTACCGGCCTTCCGGTTTCGTCGTGCGGGCTGAAAAGCTCGGCGAGACGCTCGTTGTGCATAACTACGGGCACGGCGGCTCGGGAATTACATTGTCCTGGGGCACGGCGAAGCTCGCCGTCGACTTGGGCGTCTCCGGATATCGCGGGGCGGTCGCGGTGCTCGGTTGCGGCGCCGTGGGGCTTGCCACGGCGCGGCTGCTGCAGGAGGCGGGATTCGCGGTGACGATCTATACCAAAGCGATGCCGCCGGAGACGACCTCGAACGTGGCCGGCGGCCAGTGGTTTCCCGCGTTCCTGTCCGATCACGGCAGACGGTCCAACACCTTCAGGGAGCAACTGCTCGCCGCGGCGGAATATGCGTACCGGCGCTATCAGATCATGGTCGGGCCGCGTTTCGGCGTGCGCTGGATGCGTAACTATTACTTGAACCATCAGCCGTTTATTGAAACCAGCTATACCGGCGCGCAGAGCCCGTTGCGCGCCATGATGCCGGAGTATCGCGCGCTCGCCCCGGAAGAGCATCCGTTCACCGGCTACGCCTTCGTGCGCCAGTTCGACACGATGCTGATCGAACCGCCGGTGTATCTCGCGGCGATGCTCGACGAGTTTCAGATCGCTGGCGGCAAGGTCGTCGTGCGCGAGTTGCCGGACCGCGTCGCGATCCAGGAGCTCCCGGAAAAACTCGTGTTCAACTGCACGGGGCTCGGCGCGAAAGCCTTGTTTGACGACGACGAGCTGACGCCGGTCAAAGGACAGTTGACGTTCCTTCTGCCGCAGCCGGAGGTGCAGTACGCAACGATTGGCGGCGATCTGTACATGTTTCCGCGCAGCGACGGCATCCTGCTCGGTGGTACCCACGAAGAGGGAGTCTGGTCGCTCGAACCCGATCTCAAACGCAAAACAGAGCTGCTCGCCGCGCACAAAGCATTCTTTGATGGCTTCCGGGGCTGAGCAACAACCGCCAGTGCACGCTCTGCCGGTTGGCCCTCGTCCTCCCATGAGTCCCGCGGCCGCGGTCGAGTTGCTCAACGGTGCCCGCGCCCACACGGCGATTCTTGTCGAGGGATGGAGCGACCAGGCGGCCCTGGAGGCGCTCGCGCGGCGGCGTGACCTGGACTTGCGGGCGGAAGGCATCGGCGTCGTCCCGATCGGCGGTATCACGAACGTTGTCAAGTTCGCGGATGCACTGGGTCCACGAGGGCTTGGTCTCGGCCTCGGCGGCCTTTGTGACGCGGCCGAGGAGCCTTATCTCCTACGCTGCCTCTACCGTGCAGGGTTGGCCAGCGCCGGCGCCCTCACGCGCGTAGAGGCGGAGAAGCTCGGCTTCTACGTCTGCGAGGCCGACCTCGAGGATGAGCTCATCCGCGCTCTGGGAACGACTGCCGTCGAGCACATCTTCGCGACCGAGGGTGAGCTGAGCTCTTTTCGCAGGTTTCAGGTCCAACCCGCGCAACGCGGACGCGAGACGCAAGCTCAACTTCGACGATTCATCGGGACCCGCGCGAGGCGAAAGATCCGATATGGAACTCTCCTGGTCGATGCCTTGGATCTGGAACGGGTGCCGCGGCCGCTGGATCTTGTGCTCAGCCACCTGTGCCGCTGAAGGCCGTCGACAAAGTCGTGCACCATCCACGCGGCGCTGCTCTATTCAGCACCTATTCAGGCGGCTCTTCCTGCGGCAGGGATCTCTCGCGCGAGTGCCGAATGGCAACGATCGAGATCGTCTGTGCGGACTCGACCGCCTGATAAACGACGATGTAGCTCCCGAATACGGTACGTCGGAGGGTAGGATCGATCCCGCTCAAGAGGGGTCTGCCGAGGTGCGGGAAGTCGACCAGAGTGTCGACTCGATCGAACAGCTCCTGAATGACGCGGCGTGCCGCCGCCGGATTTTCCTCGGCGATGAAATCCAGGAACACCGTGACACGGTCCAGAGCCGAGTCCGACCAGACGATGTGCCAAGCCATCGCTCAGGCGTATCGGGCCATGAGGCGTGCGCGTGCGTCTTCCTGGGAGACGACACGTCCCGCTTCGACGTCTGCCAAACCTCGATGAACGTCCCGTAGAAGGTCGAGTTCCTCAATCAAGGACTGAAAGCTGGCGACATCCACCAGAACGGCTGCTCCCTTCCCTTCCTGCGTGAGGACGATCGGGCGCCTCGTCTCCTGTACCTGCCGGAGGAGAGCCTCACCTCGAAGCGGGAGCTCGGTGGCGGGATGGATGTCCTCGGCCATGTCGAACGAAATTCGCGGCATCAGTACCTCCGTCACCGCTAATGATAACGCATCTCCCGACGTCCCTCACCCCGCCAGCCTGCCGTATAGCTCCACGTACTCCTTGCCCTGCACGTCCCACGAGAAATCCTGGGCCATGCCGTTTTTCATCAGCCGGTCCCAGGTATCGGGCCAGGGAAAGGTGTCGAGCGCGTAGTCGAGGGCCCATTGCAGGCCGGCGGGGTGAAAATGATCGAAGACGAAGCCGGTGCCTTCGCCGGTCGAGGAGTCGAAGAGCTGCACCGTGTCGGCCAGGCCGCCGGTTTTTCGCACCACCGGCGGCGTTCCGTAGCGCAGGCTGTACATCTGGTTGAGGCCGCAGGGCTCGAAGAGGGAGGGCATGACGAACAGGTCCGCTCCCGCCTCGATCCAGTGCGACAGCGGCTCGTGATAGCCGCGGTAGTACCAGGCGCGGCCCGGGAAGCGGCGGGCGAGCTCGGCGAAGAAGGCCTCGTAGCGGATCTCGCCGCTGCCGAGCGCCACGAGGCGGCAGTCGCGGCGGGCGAGGAGCGACGGCAGGACGTCGAACGCGAGATCGAAACCCTTCTGCTTGGTGAGGCGGGAGACGATGCCGAGCACCGGCGCGTCGGTCTCCGGCATTCCGATCTCGCGCAGGAGCACACGCTTCATCTCTCGCTTGCCGGCGAGGTCGCCGAGCGAGTAGTGGTGCGGAATGCGCGGATCGGTCTCCGGATCCCACTCTCCGTAGTCGACGCCGTTGACGATCCCCTGGAGATGGCCCATGGAGGAACGCGCGCGCGCCAGCCAGTCCAGGCCGAAACCCTCCTCCGGCGTCTGGATCTCCTGCGCGTAGGTGCGGCTCACCGCGGTGAGAAAGTCGGCGCGGAGGAGGCCGACCTTCAGGAAGTTGATGTGCCCGGCGGCGAGGTCGGCTTCGTCGAGCCACTGCGGGTAGCGGGAGAGGCCGAGCCGGAAAAGATTCGAGGCGTCGATCAGGCCCTGAAAGCCCATGTTGTGGATGGTCAGCACCGCGCGCGTGTGGCGGAACAGGCCGTCCCAGGCGTAGAGCGTCTTCAGATAGACCGGCGCGAGCGCGGTGTGCCAGTCGTGGCAGTGCACGATGTGCGGCGACCAGCCCATCCGCTGGCAGCACTCGAGGGCGGCGCGGGTGAGGAAGGCGAAGCGCAGGCCGTCGATCGCATCGCCGTGGTAGATCCCGCCGGCCGCGAACAGCTCGGGGCAGTCGATGAAGTAGACGTCGACGTCGCTGTCCGGCAGCTTGCAGGTCACCACCGAGAAGCGGAACGGGCGGTCGCCCATCCACAGATCGACGTTGCGGATGAACTCGACCGGCACGAAGCGCTCGCTCCGCTTGGCGACCGAGCCGTAGAAGGGGATGAAGATCCGCACGTCGTGGCCGCTGCGGCCGAGGAAACGGGGGAGCCCGGCGACGACGTCGCCCAGGCCGCCGGTCTTGGCGAACGGGGTCAGCTCGGCGGCGATCTGGCAGACGTTGAAGCCCATTCGATGAGTCCTATCAGATGACGGTGCCCGGCGGGATGACGGCGTTCTTGTGGACCACGATGATCCCGTCGCGGATCGAATAGCTGTCGCCGTCGGCGTGCTGGACCCCGGCGGCGTTGACCAGCCGGCAGCCGTCGCCGACCGAGGAGTTGAAGTCGAGGATGGCGTTGCGGATCACGCAGTCACGGCCGATGCCGAGCGGCACGTGCTCGCTCGGCGGGATCGGCTCCGGCTCCCAGGTGTTGGCGCCCATGATGATCGAGCGCTCGATGGTCGAGCCGGTGCGCACCACGGCGCGGATGCCGATGATTGAGTCGATGATGCTGCTGCCGGAGAGGATGCTCCCCTCGCTCAGGATCGAGTAGCGGACGAAGCACTCGTTCACCTTGGTGCCGGGCAGGAAGCGCGGATGGGTGAAGATGCGCAGCTCCGGATCGTAGAGGTTGAGCGGCGGCAGCGGCAGCGTGAGGTCGAGGTTCGCCTGGTGAAAGCTCGGGATCGTCCCGATGTCCGCCCAGTAGCCGTCGTGCGGGAAGGCGACCACGTTGTAATCCGCGAGCGCCTGCGGAATGACCTCGCGCCCGAAGTCGAGCACGTCGGTACCCAGCAGAAGCTCTTGCAGCACCTCGGTGCGGAAGATGTAGATGCCCATGCTCGCGAGGTACGAGCCCTGCGGCGCGGGGAAGCCGAGCGCGGCCTGGGTCTGGTCGTCGAGCGCGAGGACGTCGAGCTGGGCCTCTTCTTTTGGCTTCTCGACGAACTCGCTGACCCGGCCGGACGGATCGAGCCGCAGGATGCCCAGGCTCGGCGCCTCGGCGCGGGGAACCGGCTTGACGGCGATGGTGATGTCGGCCTTGCGTTCGCGATGCAGGCGGATGAACTCGCCGATGTTCATCAGGTAGAGCTGGTCGCCCGAGAGGATGAGCGTCTCGGGGGGGAGATCGGACTCATACATCCGCGGGATGCACTGGCGTACGGCGTCCGCCGTCCCCTGGTACCAGGTCTTGCGCTCCTCGGTCAGCTCGGCGGCGAGGATGTTGACGAAGCCGTTGCTGAACGCGCTGAAGCGGTAGGTCTGGGAGATGTGGCGGTGCAGGCTCGCGCTGTTGAACTGCGTGATGACGAAGATCCGGTCGATGCCGGCGTGCAGGCTGTTGCTGATCGGGATGTCGATGAGGCGGAACTTGCCGCCCACCGGGACCGCGGGTTTGGCACGGTGGCGTGTCAGGGGCCACAGTCTGGACCCCTGCCCGCCACCGAGAATCGCTGTGATCACTTTTTCCATCGGCCACCTCCCCCTGCGCTGAGCGCGGCTATCTTATAGCAGAGGTTGTGCCAGTGACCGGGGAGGAAAGCCGGAGGTTACCCGGAGGCCGCGGCGCGGCCTCCGGGCGGGAGCGGGGCGCGGGTTACGGCAGCGGCGCCAGCCGGTGGCCGTCGGCGCTCGCCCGCAGGGTGTAGATGTCAGAGTTGAAGATGTTGAACAGCGAGTTGATCGCGAAGCCCTGGACATGGGCGGTCCACACGCCGGGGGTCGGATTGGCGATGACGGCCCGCTCGGGGCTGTTCAGCGTCGCGGCGTCGAAGATCGTGTTGCCGACCGGATCGACGAGCACGAGGTCGATGTCGTTGGTCGGGTAGGCGCCCCAGTTGAGCAGCCAGGAGAGCTGGAACGAGAGCTGCGCGGTGCCCGGAGCCACCTGGACGCGGACGGCGGTGTCCCCGCCCTGCTGGATGGCGCCGACCTTGGTGGGGTTGGTCAGCGACGCGCTGTGGCGGGTGACCACCACGTCGGCGGAGATGGTGCCGGCGTTCGTGGAGTCGCCCTGGACGGCGACGCGCACCAGGCCGGTCTGCGGCAGCGGCACGTCGAAGGAGGTGTCGGCGACCACGAAGCCGCTCGCCACGGTCTGCGCGAAGGAGGTGAACGCGTCGTCGACGGTGAGGAAGATGTCATCGCCGAAGAGCTGGTTCTGGCCGGAGGCCGGCAGCGTCGGCGTGACGTTCTTGACGGTGACCGTCAGGTCGTCCGTGTTGTCCAGCGTCGGCACATAGAGTTGCCGCACCTCGCCGGGCTTCAGGTTGGTCAGGTGGGTGGTGGAGGTGTTGCCCGAGAAATTCACCGGGAAGATGCCGAGCGGCAGCAGGTTCAGCGCGACGTTCGGCAGGCTGAGACCCACCGGCAGGAAGTTGCTGACGTGGCCGCCGGCCAGCTTGGAGGAAGCGCCCGGGATGTCGAGCAGGCCGTTGCCACGATCGACCTTGCCGGAGTTGTCGGCGAAGGCGCTCGGGTTGGCACCCTCGACCAGCGCGTTACGGATTTGGGTCGCCGACGCGGACGGGAACTTCTGGCGCAGCAGAGCGGCGGCGCCGGCGACGGTCGGCGAGGCGAACGACGTGCCGGAGACGAGCGAGATGGTGCCGTTGGCTCCTTGCACGAAGTTGGCGAGACCGGGAGACGAGATGGCGACCTGGACCCGGCCGTCGGGCGTCGGACCGCGCGAGCTGAAGGTCGCGGTCTGCAGTCCGGAGAAGGGGCGCCACAGGTCGCCGATGCCGAGGCCGAACTGGATGTCGCGGAGCACCCGCTCATGCGCGGCGGTCGACGCCGCGGCGGCGGTCAGCGCAGCGTAGCCGGTGCCCGGGGTGCCGATGGTGAGAGCGCCCGGACCGTCGTTGCCGGACGAGACGACGATGGTGATCCCGGCCTGAAGCATCTGGAGCGTGAGCTGATCCTCGAGATCCTGGCCGGCGATGAGGGTGGAGCCGCCGAGGCTCATGTTGACCACCTGGATCGGCAGCGAGTTGTAGACGCACGGGTTGTTTTCCGCGCCGCAGCCGGGGTTGGTCACCACCGAAGGCATGCCGTTGTTGAAGTTGCGGCGGAGAGTGATGGCGCGGTCCATGCCGGCGAGGATGCGCGACTGGGTCGTGCTCTCGCTGTTCGACGGGAAGACCTTGATGGCATAGAGGCTCGCGCCCGGAGCGACACCGATCATCGGGATGCCCGACAGCGTCGAGGGGCAGCCGAGAGCGGAGCAGGGGATCACGCTCGACGGCGCGTGCAGTTGCAGCGAGCGCACCAGCGTCGACGTGTTGTTGAACAGGAAGATCGTATGGCCGGCGATCATCGTGCTCACCCAGGTGCCGTGGGCGCCGTTCAAGGTCGAGGTGGCAGAGACCACCGCGTCGCCGGCGACCGTGCTCTCGCCGCCGATCACGCTCCCGGCGATCGCGGGAACCACGGTGGGGTTGTTGGCGATGCCGCTATCGATGACGGCGACCACGACGCCAGTCCCGAGATAGCCCTGGTTCTGGATCGCGGTGGCGCCGACCAGATCGTTGTTGAAGCTGTAGTCGGCGGGCCGGGCGCCGATGAAGACCGGGAGCTGCGCCGTGGTGACCACCTGGGTCGAGGCGGGAGCCGGGAGGGCCTGGCTGGCGCCGGTCGGCGGCAGGCTGACGGCGAGATCCTTGGCCATACCTGTGACGTCGGAGCGTGCCTGGATGGCGGCGATGGCGCTTGCCGGCAGGGTGACCGCCAGGCCGTTGACGTTCTGGTAGACCTGGTCCACCCTCGCGCCTGGGATCTGGCTGATCGCGGCGGCGACCGCGTCACAGCGCGACGCGCATTGCAGCACGAAGCTCTGGGACGCTGCACTCGCCGCGATCGGCAGGCCCAGGGTCAAAACTGCGGTGAACAAGATCGAAGCCTTGGACAGGTGGCTCTTGTGCATACGACCTCCTAATGTGGGGGTGATCTCTGACGGGCGGGTGGGGGATATGACCGCCCGCTAACAAGACCTTCTGCCTTAAAAGGTAGCGTGAGCGGCGGAAAGCGGGACACGGGGAGAAAAATCGCGAACAACCGTCCGACACGGAGACCACCGAACCGCGCCGGTCCGGCCCGAAGACGATAAGATGCGCGGATGACCCCGGAGCCTGCTCTCCCGACCCCTCGCCGAGCTCTGGACTGGGGCTTCCTCGGCCGCGTCCCCTACCGCCAGGCGGTGGAGATGCAGCACGCCGTCCGCGACGCCGTCAAGAGAGGAGTGGGGGACGATCATCTCCTGCTCCTCGAGCATCCGCACGTCTACACCCTGGGGCGCAACGCCACGGCGGCGGACGTCCTGGCCGGGCCGGAATGGCTGGCCGCGCGCGGCATCGAAGTCGCCGAGTGCGACCGCGGCGGCCAGGTGACCTATCACGGTCCCGGCCAGCTCGTCGGTTATCCGATCGTCAACCTGAGCCCGGACCGGCGCGACGTGCGGCGCTACGTGCGCGATCTCCAGGAGGTCCTGATCCGCACCCTGGCCGACTACGGCGTGGCCGCCGAGCGGCGCGACGGCCAGGCGTTCATCGGCGTCTGGGCCGGCGAGGACAAGATCGCCTCGATCGGCGTCCACCTGTCGCGCTGGATCACCACCCACGGCTTCGCGCTCAACGTCACCACCGACCTCTCCTATTTCGCCGGCATCATCCCCTGCGGCCTCAAGGGGATCGGCATGACGTCAATCGAGCGGGTGACCGGACGGGCGCCGGACCTCGCCGAGGTGGCCGCCGTCTGCGCCGGCCATTTCGCCCAGATCTTCGACCGCGAGCCCTGCCACACGGCCGCCGAGAGCTTTGCCGCCGCGAGATGACCGGCCCGGGAACGCAGCCGCGCATCGCCGTCGGTCTCAACGCCGTCATCGCGGCGGTCACCGACGAAGTGCCGCGCATCCTCACCTTGCGCGCCGGACGCGAAGGCTCCGCCGGGCTGCTCGACGAGGCCCTGCCCTTCGGTCCGCTCGATCCGGAGCACGACCGCACCCTCGACCGTGGCCTGCGCCGCTGGGTCCACGAGCAGACCGCCCTCTCCCTCGGCTACGTCGAGCAGCTCTACACCTTCGGCGACCGCGACCGCGATCCGCGGGTGCGCCGCAAGGGGATGCGCGTCGTCTCCGTGGCCTACCTCGCCCTGGTGCGCGAGGTCTCGGTCGGCGTCGAAGCCCACTGGCGCGACTGGTACGAATTCTTCCCCTGGGAAGACTGGCGGGCCGGCCGGCCGCCTCTCCTGGACGGTGCCATCGCGCCCGCCCTCGACGCCTGGGTGACCACCGCGCCCGACGCCGCGGCCGGCCAGGAACGGCGCGAACGAGCCGACATCACCTTCGGCCTCGGCGGCTCGACCTGGGATGGAGAACGGGTGCTCGAACGCTACGAGCTGCTCTACGAAGCCTTCCTCCTCCCCGAAGCCTGGCGCGACCAGGCCGACGGCCGCGAGCAGAGCCGCACTCCGCCCGCCGTCCATCCCGCCCTCCTCCCCGGCCGCTCGATGGCCGCCGACCATCGCCGCATCCTCGCCACCGCCCTCGGCCGCCTGCGCGGCAAGCTCAAATACCGCCCCGTCGTCTTCGAGCTCCTGCCGCCGACCTTCACCCTCCTGCAACTGCAAAGGGTGGTGGAAGCCCTCTCCGGAGTCCGCCTCCACAAGCAGAACTTCCGCCGCCTCGTCGAAACCGGAGGCCTCGTCGAAGGCACCGGCCGCTTCGACGCCCAGACCGGAGGCCGCCCGGCCGAGCTGTTCGTGTTTCGGCGGGAAGTCCTGCGGGAACGGCCAGCGCCGGGGGTGGGGTTGCCGCACGTGCGGCGGTAGGCGCCGGGCGCACCTGGGCAGCCCGGCTAAGAGTCTTTGACAGGATGGGCCCATCAAGGTAAACTACGCCCATGGCTACACCGATCGAGAAGTTCTAACCCTCCCCTTTCGGCTTCGGGCGCTCCGGCGGCCCCTCGGTCGCGGTTTCCAGGTTCTCCTGCTTGGGCTCCACAGCGGCTTCTTGTACTTCGACAGGAGGTGCCGTACCGTTTGGTTCATAAGCGGTTTCGTGCGCCGCTTGGCTCTTCCCTCTGACCTTCAACTCGTACCACCACGAGCGCCAGCTACGGCTGCAGTCAATCCACATTGTCATCCTTTTTCTTAGTGGACCCTCCAGATTGCTCCCGTCCACACACGTTCGAAGCTCTCTGACAAAATCCAGCTCCAAGAAGTCCTTGCTGCCATACCAGTAGAAGTAGTTGCGGTTCATTTCGTGATGGAGCACTCTATAGAAAAGCAAGAGGGTATTTCCCCCCTCTTTCAGGCACCATGATTTAAAGCTTTTCTCAAGGCCGGGAAATGTGCCCTCTAGGGTCGTTAACCTCTTTAGCTTTCGCCGGAAACGGGAAAAGCTATCGCCGGGCTGTACCGCATCGACGGCTGCTTGCAGGGATTCGATTGGATCGAAAGCCCCCGGTGCCCGTAGAGTCTTAAGAAATGCGCTCCAGAGATCGGTGGCCAAGTCTTCCCCTTTCCTGTCCTTGAGAAAGAACCCACTCCCGCTGTTGACGTTTCTCATAAGCCGAATCGTAAGCAGGAGGTAGAAGAAACCCTCGGATGTCGACAAGTTTGTTCGGAGGCTTCGGATTGCGCTGAGTAGGGGAAGGTAGCAGCTTGAGTTGTTCACATGGTTCACTGGGACCATAGTGGCCCAAGCTTGGCGCTCCTGAACGAACTTTTGTTGCCGCTGTTGAAACCAGAAGCCAAGCAGGGCCACCAAGACCGGGATGAAGAATGGAGTCATCTGAACGAGTAGGCCGAGCAGCCCGGCGACACGTTCGCTTTGCTGCGAGCGCACGCGTACAGGTCCGAGCTCCACGGTTTCGAACTGGGTGGCTCGCTGCGGGCCGGTCCAGGAGAAACCGGCGGTGAGCATGTACTCGCCCGCCTTCGCTGTGGCGCCGGTCTCCGCCGTGAGAGTGCAAGAGGTGCCTGGCTTGAGCTCGGTCAGAGCAGCGGCTCCCGCAGTTGGGATCATTCCCCCTGGTGCACCGCATCCGCTGAGAGTGGACGGTCCGAAGCCCGAGCCATGCAGGGATAGCTTTAGATCCTGGATCGGTTCCACTCCGACGTTTGCGATGCGATACCACGCCTTGAGCCGACCGCTAGGCAGAACCCGGTTCTCTTCGACCCAACCTGCGATCAAGAGACCGGAGATGGCGGAGCCATCGACCTGACGCATCTGGGAGGCCACGACTGTTTGCGGCTCCGACAGCAGGACCGATACGGGATGGGAGAGATACCAGGCCACCCAAGCTGCCGACAGACCGAGCAGGCCCCTCACGAAAAGCCTTCGCATGAAACCCTCCCTTCCTAAGCTTGATCAGCAACTCTACACCATAAAGGAGATACCAGCAGTTATCGAGAGCCGCGATCACGGCGTGGCCCACCTGATCGGGTGAACGGGTGCTCGAACGCTACGAGCTGCTCCACGAAGCCTTCCTCCTCCCCGAACAGGGAGGTCCTGAGAGAGCGCCCGGCGCCGGGGGTGGGGTTGCCGCACGTGCGGCGGTAGGCGTTCGTCCGCCTACACATCTCTGCGTGAAGCGTGTCTCTCCTCTTCGTGAGCATGCTTGGGTGCTCTATAATAAGTAGAGCATGGAACAGTGACTCCAGGAGGATTGAGATGAAGATCCGGATCCCCGTTTTGGTGTTGGCCCTCGGTCTGGCGTCGTCCGCGGCTTTTGCCCAGGGCTCGGTCATCACCGAGTCGATGGGTGGCACCTACAAGGACCCGGTCCAGCGGGCCGCGGATGCCTATTCGCGCGGGGCGCGGTTCAAGGCGAAGGCGGAGCAGGCGAAGGAGCCCAAGGACAAGACCAAGCAGTATCTCCGGGCCAAAGAGGAGTTTGCGAAGTCGATCGGTTATACCGAGAACTTCGACGCCCTTCTCGCCCTGGGCCAGGTCTACCTCGCGCTCGGCCAGAAGGCCTCCGCCCTGGACAGCTGCAGCAGGGCCCGTGCGTACAAGCCGAACGACGAGGCCGCGAAGGCCTGTGCCACGGAGGCCAAGGGGACGGTGGAACCGGTCGCGACGGCGGCAGGGGCGGCGACGAGCCCTCCCGGCCGGCGCTGAGGCGCAGCACTCCTCCAGCATTTCCGGGCCGGTATGGTCAAGAGGAGTTGATCGTATACTCCGACGGAACCGTATTTGTCGCGAAGGGGGAGAATGATGTTGCGCTCCATCGCTTGCGCCGTTGTTTTGTCTCTCGGCCTCTGCGCCCTTCCGGCCGCGGCCGGGCCTGTGACACTCCTCTCCGCGGCGGACCCGGCCCGCCCTTCCGGCACGGCCGGAGGGGCGAGTGAGGTCGCGGCGATCAGCGCCGACGGCCGCTATGCCGTCCTCCTCAGCATCGCGGACAATCTCCTTCCCGGCGTGACCGACACCAACGGTGGGAAGGATGTCTTCTTCTCCGATCGAGTCGCCGGGACGACGGTTCTGGTCAGCCATGCGGCGGGCGATCCGTCGACGGCCGGGGATGGCGAGGCGTCGAGCGCGACCCTCAGCGCTGACGGGCGCTGGGTTGCCTTCCGGAGCGCGGCGGGCAATCTGGTGGCCGGCCAGGTGGAGAGCGCAAGCTCTCCCGACGCTTTCCTGTGGGACCGGGACACCGGCGTCACCACGCTGGTCAGCCATGTGCCGGGTATGCCCACGACGGCGGCGGGGGAGTGCTGGTACACGCCCTCGATCAGCGCCGACGGCGGCCGGATCGCCTTCAACAGCAGCGCGGCGAACCTCGTGCCGGGACAGAGCGACGGCAGCGGCACTCTCGATATTTTCCTCTATGACCGCGCCACCGACTCCAACACCCTGGTCTCGCACGATAGCGCCGGCGCCACGATTGCGACAGGAGGGGCTTTGCAGCCGGCCCTCAGCGCTGATGGACTGTGGGTCGCCTTCCCGAGCGCCGCGACGGGCATCGTCGCCGGACAGAGTGATGGCAATAGTGGCGAGGACGTCTTCCTGTTCAGCAGTGCCACCGGCGCCAATGTTCTGGTGAGCCATGCCGCGGGTGCCGCGGCCACCGCCGGCAATGACATCTCCTCTCGCTACTCCTCGGCCGTGATCAGCGCCGACGGCAGCCGGATCGCCTACGAGAGCTCCGCGACCGATCTGGTGGCCGGGGAGAGTGACGGCAACTTTTCCACCGATGTCTTCCTCTATGACCGCGCCGCCGGCACGAATACGCTGGTCAGCCATTCCCTGGCCTCGGCCACCACCGCTGGAAACTCGGACAGCGAACGTCCCACTTTGAGCGCCGACGGCCGCTACGTCGCGTACATGGGGGAGTCCACCGACCTGGTGGCTGCAAGCACGGGCGGTTGGCAGGCGGTGTTCTCGTATGATCGGGTCACCGGCACCAACGTCCTGGTGAGCCGCGGCTCGACGACCCCCAACGGCGACGCGATCTATCCTCACATTTCCGCGGACGGCGCGTGGATCGGATTGATCGCCGGCGCCACCAACTTTGTGCCCGGCCAGACCGATGTGGTCTTCACCTGGGATGTCTTTCTCTGGTCGCGGGCGTCCGGCTCTCTCACCCTGGTGACCCGGACGCCAGCCTCCGCGACCACCGCGACCGGCAGAGCCGCGCTGGCGGACGTGCAGCTCGCCTCGGATGGGAGCCGGATCGCCCTGGCCAGCAGGGCGGAGAACCTGGTCAATGGTGTTGCCGACCACAACGCTGCCGATGACGTGTTCCTGTATGCGCGGGCGACCGGGGTGAATACGCTGCTCACGGCTCGCGGCGGCGCAGCCGGGGTGTCGGCCGGCGGTGCCATCTCGTACTTGACGGGGAGAGCGATGAGCAACGACGGCCGCTACATCGCGTTCACCAGCGCGGCGTCGAATTTTCCGGGAATCACGGACGGGAACAACGACACGGACGTCTTCCTGGTCGACCGCCTCACGAACGCGATCGCGCTGGTGAGCCACACCAGCGGCTCCCAGACCACGGCTTCCGGCTCCGGCTCCCGCGAGCCGCAGGTGAGCGCCGACGGTTCCGTCGTCGTGTTCGAGAACGGCGAGCTCGATGCGATCATTACCAGTCAGCTCTATCTCTACGATCGGCCCACCGGCGGGATCACCCTGATCAGCCATGCCGCCGGCTTGCCGTCCACGCCCTCCAGCACGGCGTTCTACTTGAGCGGGCACGAGGCCGTCAGCGGCGACGGCCGCTGGGTTGCCTACTCCCACTACGGCACGGATCTCACGGCCGGACAGGTGGACGGCAACGGCTCCGGCGATATTTTCCTCTTCGACCGGACCACCGGCGAGAGCACCCTGGTCAGCCACGCGAGCTCCTCGCCGGTCCAGACCGGCGACGCCGGCTCGTTCGCTCCCGCGATCAGCGGCGATGGGCGATACATCGCCTTTGCGAGCAATGCGTCGAATCTGGTGACCGGCCAGGCCGGCGCGGGAGGGATCTTTCTGTACGACCGGAGCGCCGGGACCGCCACCCGGGTGAGCAACTCGGGGAGCAGCCCTCTCGCCATCAGCACCGACGGCCGCTGGGTCGTGTTCACCAGCGACGCCGCCGACGTCGTGCCGGGGCAGGTCGACTCGAATGCCGCCGCCGACGTGTTCCTCTGGGATCGGGTCTCCGGCTCGACCCTGCTGGTGAGCCACACACCCGGCTCGCCGGTGACCAGCGGCAACGCCGTCTCGGGTCTGGGCACTCTCACGCCGAGCCCACCCGTCCTCAGCGCGGACGGCCGCTTCGTGGCCTTCTCGAGCGACGCGACCGACCTGATCACCGGGCAGACGGGAAGCCAGTCGTCCGTCTTCCTCTTCGACCGGGTGACCGGAACCGTGACCCTGGTGAGCCGGTCCGCCGCCTCGCCGATGACCACGGGGGATGGATACTCCGGAGAGCCGGTGATCAGCGCGGACGGTCACTTCGTGGCCTTCGCCAGCTTCGCGGGTGACCTCGTTCCCGGCCAGATCGACGTGGGCTCCGGGAGCTCCGGATACGACTTCTTCCTCTACGACCGGATCGCGGGCACCACGGCCCTGATGTCGCACATCCCCTCTTCCAGCGTCACCAGCGGAAAGATCGGGGCGAGCGCCGCCTCTCCGCTCTCGTCGCCCCGGCTCAGCGCCGACGGCGCCTGGGCCGCCTTTTCCAGCTCCTCACCGGACCTCGTCGCCAATGACCACGACGGCGCGGCGGACGCGTTCCTCTATGCCAATCCGCTCCCGGGCCGCGATCTGTTCACTGTTCCACCCTGCCGGATCGTGGACACCCGCCAGATGGCCCAGGGGCCGGCGTTGACGTCCGGTCTCCGGAGGACGATTCCGGTGCACGGCGTCTGCGGCGTCCCGGCGACGGCGCGGGCGGTGGCGGCGAACGTCACGGTCACCCAGCCTTCGGCGGTGGGCTATCTGATCTTCCATGCCGGAGACGTCGCGCCCGGAGTGACGAGCGTGATCAATTTCGCCGCCGGGCAGACGCTCGCCAACAATGCCATCCTGCCGCTGGCCTTCGACGGCAGCGGGCTCCTCGGCGTAACGCCGTTTGTCGGCGGTAGTGGCGGGAATGGCACGGTCCACCTGGTGATCGACGTCAGTGGCTACTTCGAATGAAGAGCGTCCCAAACGGGCTTATACTTCGTCGGCTATGTCGAGCCCGCGAGAGGATCTCTGCCGCGTCGTCGCCGAGCTGGCCGCCCAGGGATGGTGCCAGGGCACCGGCGGCAACTTCAGTGTCACCCTGGAGCGCGAGCCGGTGCGCCTGCTCATCACCCGCTCCGGCGTCCACAAGCGGCACCTGACGCCGGACGACCTGATGCTGGTCGGGCCGGGCGGCCGGCCGGTGGCGGGGGAGACCGCGAAGCCTTCCGCCGAGGCGGCTCTGCATGCCGTGATCGTGCCGGCGACCGGCGCCGGATCGGTCCTTCACGTCCATTCTGTCCCCAACACCCTCCTCGGCGAGCACTTTGTAGAGAAGGGGGGCTTTGCTCTCCGCGGCTACGAGATGCTCAAGGGCCTGGAGGGGGTCACCACCCACGAGTCCGAGGTGTTCGTGCCGGTGTTGCGGAACTCGCAGGACATGGACGCGCTGGCCGAGGAGGTGCGGGAGCTTCTCGCGGCGCGGCCGGGCCTGCGGGGATTCCTCCTCGCCGGTCATGGGCTCTACGCCTGGGGCGATTCGCTGGCCCAGGCGCACCGGCACGTTGAAATCTTTGAGTTCCTGTTCGAGTGCGCCGCACAGAGGACTCGCTTCGCACCCTTCGAGGGTTGAAAACAGAGGAGGCTCACGATGGCTACAGTCACACTGCGCGACGAGGACCGGGTGCTGAACGACGCGGCGGAGATCTCCGCGTTCCTCGCTCCCTTCGGCATCTGGTATCGCCGCTTCGAAGGCACCGATCAGCTCGGTGACAGCCCCACCGACCAGGAGATCCTGGAGGCCTACAAGGAGCCCATCGAGAAGCTCAAGGCCGAGGGCGGCTACGTCACCGCCGACGTGATCAACATCAAGTCGGAGACGCCGGGCCTCGAAGCGATGCTCAACCGCTTCAACAAGGAGCACTTCCACGACGAGGACGAGGTGCGCTTCATCGTCCACGGCCGCGGTCTGTTCCACATCCATCCGCAGGACGGTCCGGTGTTCTCGATCGAGGTGGTCAAGGGCGACATGATCCGGGTGCCGCAGGGCACACACCACTGGTTCGACCTCTGCCAGGACCGCACGATCCGCGCCGTCCGCCTGTTCCAGGACATGTCGGGCTGGACGCCGCACTACACCGAGACCGGCGTCGACACCCGCTACCAGCCGCTCTGCTTCGGACCGGCCTACATCCCGGCGCCCGGTCTCTGAGCATGCGGGCGGTCCTGACGGACATCGAAGGGACCACGACTCCGCTGTCGTTCGTCCACGACGTCCTCTTCCCCTACGCAAGGCGGCGCCTCGACGCCGCCTGCGCCTCCGGGGAGGCACGCTTTGCCGAGGCTCTGCGGCAGCTCCGGACGGAATACGACGAGGAGAAACGATCCGGAGCCGATCTGCCGGCCTTCGGAGACGGCGCTCCCTATGCTCACCATCTGATGGACCGCGACCGCAAGTCGACCGGTCTCAAGATCCTGCAGGGCATCCTCTGGGAAGACGGCTACCGGTCCGGCGAGCTGCGCGGGCGGGTCTGGCCGGACGTGGCGGACGCCTTACAACTCTGGAAGGAAAAGGGAGTTCGGGTAAGGATCTTCTCTTCCGGCAGCGTCCTCGCCCAGAAGCTCCTCTTCGGCCACAGCGACCAGGGGGATCTCCTGCCGTACTTCGAAGGCTTCCACGACACCACGACCGGCCCGAAGCAGGTTGCCGCCTCCTATACAGCCATCGCCGCCGCCTTCGACCTGCCGCCCGGAGAGGTCCTCTTCCTGAGCGATGTCACCGGCGAGCTCGACGCGGCCCGTGAAGCAGGAATGGCGACCGGGCTGCTCGTCCGTCCGGGCAACAAACCGGCGGAGCCGAATGGGCATGCGGTGTCTGGGAGCTTCGCGGAGCTGGGGTGATCTGAGCGGGGCGAGGGATCACTCCTCCTCGTGCTTTTCCGGTTCTTCCGGCCTCTCCAACAACCCGCGGCAGGCCGCAAGCGCCGACTCCATGAAACTCTCCGCCGCGGCGGCCTGCGCCTCGCCGGGACCGGCACTGAGCAGGGCCGGCGTTTCGAGGACGGCTCCCGTCCAGCCTTCGGTGTTCCAGACACCTCCCGCGGCGAGCGCGGGGAGCTCCCTGTCCTTCGGATAGGGCCATGCCGTGACGTAGAAATATGGATGCGCGCGGCCGCCATCTCCAGGAGAATCTCCGGGTGACAGGCCGACTCCGATCGAACGGGCCGACTCTCCTGGAGATCCCGGATCGAGGGAGATCAAGGTCGCGATGTCGAAGTGGTGCGGCCAGCAGCGAACAGCCGATGCGTTGGCGTTGCTCTGGGCGATGCCCGAGAGCAGGGAGTGGGCGTTGGCGAACCAGCGGCCGACCTCGCTGAACGCCGCGGCGTCGATGACCGAGAAGCTCTCGTCCGCGCTCACCGGATGCTCAGGCAGTCCCTCGCCCGGCCGCTGCAACGGCTGCAGCAGAGCCCGGCCGATGCGGCGGGGAATCTCCCGGTCGAGCCAGGCGTAGAGCTCTTCGAGGGTGCGGCCGTCGAGTGTCAGCTCGGCGGTGACGCGGTCGTTGGCGTCGAGCAGAAGGAGGGCCGGAGTGGACGGGCGGAGCGCGGAGCGGAACGGCCAGACGCCGTCGACCAGATCCTGGGCGAGCGCGCGCGGCATGCTCGCCCAGCGGAAGCACTGCTCGCTGGAGTCGGGGCGGGGCTCCAGAAGCTGCCGGGCCGGGGAGGAGGCGGCCTGCGCCGCCCAATGGAGTTGCACGCGGGCGTCCACGACCCGGCGGGGATCGACGGTGCCGAGGGTTTCCCAGGAGATCGTCATCGTTCTCTCTTCTCTGCAAGCACGCAGTTGTTGGGGGTGGATCTTATCTGTCCCCCCGCCTCCGGTACAATCGCGGCATCTTTCGATCCCTTCAGCCCGCAAGGAGGCTCTGATGATCCGTTGCCGGTCTCTGTCTGTCTTCGTCTGTCTCTGTCTGACCTTGCCCTGTCTGGCTGCCGCAGGCTCTGCGAAAGCGGCCAAACCCACCGCAGCGGCTCCGCTCAAGGCGAGCCCGAGCAAGGAGGCGGTCGTTGCCGCGGTCGACCATCACCGGCCGGAGCTGGTCGACCTCGCGAACCAGGTCTGGGGCTTCGCCGAGACCGCGCTCAAGGAGACGAAGTCGTCCAAGGTGCTGGCCGACTACGCCGAGGCGCAGGGCTTCAAGGTCGAGCGTGGCGTGGCGGGGCTGCCGACCGCGTTCGTGGCGAGCTACGGCGAAGGCAAGCCGGTGATCGCCATCCTCGGCGAGTACGACGCCCTGCCGGGCATCTCGCAGAAGGCGCAGCCCACCAAGGAGCCGCTGGTCGCCGGCGCGCCGGGGCACGGTTGCGGCCACAACCTCTTCGGCGCCGCGAGCCTGGGCGCCGCGACCGCGATCAAGGAACAGATCGCCGCCGGCAAGCTGCACGGCACCATCCGCTTCTACGGCACGCCGGCCGAGGAGTCGGTGGGCGGCAAGCTGTACATGGTGCGCGCCGGGCTGTTCAAGGACGTCGACGTGGCCCTCGCCTGGCATCCGGCCGACGAGATCCGCGCCGACACGCAGAGCACCCAGGCGATGGTCGATTTCATGGTGGAATTCCACGGCAAGGCGGCGCACGCGGCGTTCGATCCATGGAACGGCCGCAGCGCGCTCGACGGTCTGGAGATCTTCACTCACGCCCTGAACATGATGCGCGAGCACGTGCGGCCCACGGTGCGCATGCACTACGTCATCACCGACGGCGGCGACGTGCCGAACGTGGTGCCGGACCACGCCAAGGTCTGGGTCTGGGTGCGTGACACCAAGCACGCCTCGGTCGACGAGCTCATGGGCCGGGTGCGCAAGATGGTCCAGGGGGCGGGGCTCGCCGCCGACGTCGAGAGCACGCTGCGCATCCAGTCGGGCGACTACGAGATGCTGGTCAATCAGGCCGGCGAGCGTCTTCTCCAATCCAACATGACCTGGCTCGGGCCGATCGAGTACACCGAGGCGGAGCAGGACTACGCGAAGCGGATCCAGAAAGAGACCGGCGTCCCGGAGAAGGGTTTGAACGGCGCCGTCAAGCCGTTCGACGAGCACCCTGGCGATCCGGAAGGCGGCTCGACCGACGTGTCGGACGTGAGCTGGAACGTGCCGGTGCTCCACGTTTCGGTGACCACGGCTCCGACCGGCGCCCCCTGGCACGCCTGGCCCGTCGTGGCCTGCGGCAGCATGTCGATCGGCCACAAGGGGATGACCTTCGCGGCGAAGACCCTCGCCTCCACGATGGTGGACCTCTTCGAGCAGCCGGAGAAGCGGGCCGAGATCCAGAAGGAGTTCGCCGAGAAGACGAAGGGCACGACCTACAAGGGGTACATCCCGGACGGCCCGCCGCCGCTGCCGAAGGGGTGAGTCGATGAACGGACGGTGAGCCCCCTTACAATACCCCCGCGTTTTCGGTTCTTCTTCTGAAAAAGGGGGCTCCATGATCCGCCGTTCCGCTGTTCTCATCCTTTCTGTCTGCCTGTTCATTTGTCTGACTGGCGCATCGGCGCCGAGCCCGAGCAAGACGGCCGCGGTGGCCGCCGTGGAGCATCAGCAGCCGGCGCTGGTCGACCTCTCCAATCAGGTCTGGGCGTTCGCCGAGACGGCGCTCAAGGAGACCCGCTCGGCGAAGGTCCTGGCCGACTATGCGGAGTCGCAGGGCTTCAAGGTCGAGCGCGGCGTGGCCGGGATGCCGACGGCGTTCATCGCGAGCTACGGAGAAGGGAAGCCGGTGATCGGCGTCCTCGGCGAGTACGACGCGCTGCCTGGAATCTCCCAGAAGGCGCAGACGAGCAAGGAGCCGGTACAGGCCGGCGCGCCGGGGCACGGCTGCGGCCACAACCTGTTCGGCACCGCGAGCCTCGGCGCCGCGGTGGCGATCAAGGAGCAGATCGCGGCCGGCACGCTGCACGGCACCATCCGCTTCTACGGTACGCCGGCCGAGGAGTCGGTGGGCGGCAAGCTCTACATGGTGCGCGACGGCCTGTTCAAGGACGTCGACGTCGTCCTCGCTTGGCACCCGGCGGACGCCACGCGGGCCGACACCAAGAGCACCAACGCGATGGTCGATTTCGTGGTCGAGTTCCGCGGCAAGACCGCGCACGCGGCGCTCGATCCCTGGAACGGCCGGAGCGCCCTCGACGGCCTGGAGATCTTCACCCACGCGCTCAACATGATGCGCGAGCACGTGCGGCCCACGGTGCGGATGCACTACGTGATCACCGACGGCGGCGACGTGCCCAACGTCGTGCCGGCGCACGCCAAGGTCTGGGTCTGGGTGCGCGATGTCAGCCACGCCTCGGTGGACGAGCTGATGGTGCGAGTGCGCAAGATGGCCGAGGGCTCCGCGCTCGCCGCCGACGTCGAAAGCACCCTGCGCATCCAGTCGGGCTACTACGAGAGGCTGATGAACCGCGCCGGCGCGCATGTCCTCCAGGCCAACATGGATTGGATCGGGCCGATCCAGTACACCGGCGCGGAGCAGGAGTTCGCCCGCGCCGTCCAGAAGTCGGCCGGCGTGCCGGAGAAGGGTCTGGCGGGAGAGATCAAGCCGCTGGACGAGAACCCCGGCGATCCGCAGGGCGCTTCGAGCGATGTCGGCGATGTGAGCTGGAACGTGCCGGTGCTCCATTTCTCGGTCGCCACCGCGCCGGTCGGCTCGCCTTGGCACGCCTGGCCGGTCGCCGCCTGCGGCGGCATGTCGATCGGCCACAAGGGGATGACCTTCGCCGCCAAGGCCATGGCCGCCACCCTGGTCGACCTCTACGAAAGCCCGGAGAAGCGGGCCGCGATCCGCAAGGAGTTCGAGGAGAGCACGAAGGGGACCACGTACAAGGGCTACATTCCGGATGGACCACCGCCGGTGCCGAAGTGAGCCCTCCACCCCAGCCCCATAGGCGTTAACTTGAGTGCAGGCGTAAACCCAAAGTAGGGGAGGGGCTTGCCCCCTCCCGGGTGAGAGGGCGGAGGGTCCTAGTCACTAAGACCGAGCCTTCCCTCCGCCCGCCCCCTCCCCGTCCCTCCCCCGCGCGTGCCACCGCCCCCCACCCCGAGCGGGAGAGGGCGCCCCCTCCCGAAAACAAGAACCCTCAGTCTTTCTTGTTGCTGTGTTGGGGTTGGGCGGCGGCGCCCCTCTCCCGTTCGGGAAGGGTGGGTGGAGGGACGCACGGGAGAGGGGTCGGGGGTGAGGGTCCGGGTGGCGGAAAGGCTCTGTTTTCTCCTCCGACTCCTCCGCCGCCCGCCCGGGAGGGGGCAAGCCCCTCCCCTACTTTGGGTTAACACCTGCACTCAAGTTAACGCCTATGGGGTCAGGGGGTGAGGGCTCGGAGGCCTCCGCCGCCGAAGGGATCGCTGCATCTCCCCCTGGCTACAAAGTTGCACTGACAGGCGGTCAGCAGCTCTGAACAGGACGGGAAAACCGTCCGGAGGTCGCCCTGTATGCGCCTTTGTGCCGCGCTGTGCTCTGTCGTGCTTGCCGCCGCTTTGAGCTCGCCTGTTTCAGTTGCAGTTGCGGGGACCGCAGCGTCCTCTTTCGAGGACATTTCTGCGGCCAGCGATTCCTGGTCCGCCCTTGAGCAGCAGATCTCCGAGGGCAAGCTGGAGGAGGCCTCCGGCACGGCCGCGAGCCTCCTGGCCCAGGCGCGGACGGCGGGTCTCGAGGAAGATCAGGCACGGGCGCTCGTGCGCGGCGCGCAGGTCCGCATGGCGCTCCATGGGATTCCGGAGGCGCTGCGCTCTCTGCGCGCCGAGCCCTGGCCCGCGGGTGCGGTCTCGCGGTCCGTTCTCGATCTTTTCGTCGCCCACTCCCTGTCCGCCTACGCTCAGGTCAATGGCAGGGAGGTTTCCCGGCGGGAGCGGGTGGAGTCGGAGGAGGCCCTCAATGCCTCCGATGCCTTCGACATCGAGCACTGGACCCGCGAGCAGATCGGGGAGGCGATCGTCGTCGCCTATCGCACGGTGTGGAGCCTGCGGCAGGAGCTCGGGGAGGTCCCGGTAGCCCGCTGGGCCGCGTACCTGCAAACCGGCGGCGAGACTGCGGAGGTCCGGCGAACACTGCGGGACAGCGTCTCCTTTCTCTTCGCCGCGCAACTGGCCGACAGCTCCTTCTGGCAGCCCGATCAGAGCGAGGAGATCTACCGCCTCGATCTTCCCGGGCTGATCCGCGGCGATGCCGGTGATCTGGACCGCCCCGGCGCTCATCCGCTGGCGAAGGTCGCCGCCGTCCTCGCCGATCTCGAAGCCTGGCACCTCGCCGCCGCCCCCAATGCCGACTCCACACACCGCCACCGCGAGGCCGCCCTGGAAGCTCGCTGGGAACGGCTGCGCCGGTTGCACGCCGCTTTCAGTGACGAAGCCGACCGCGGCCTGATCCGTGCCGACCTGGAGGCGAGCCTTCTCACCGCCCGCGACCTCCCCTGGTGGTCGATGGGGATGGCGACGCTGGCGGTTTTCCAGAGAGAGGATGATGACCAGGGCTCCGGACGGCAGAAGCGCGCGCACGCGACCGCCGTGGCCGGCGCGGCGGCTTTTCCCGGCTCGCCGGGAGCGCTCCGCTGCGCCTCGATCGCCGGTGAGATCGAGAGTCCGGACTACCAGATCAATTCCATGGCCGCGGACGGTCCGGGCCGGCGATCGATCCAGGTGATCCATGCGAATCTGCCCGCCCTCTACTTCCGTGCGTTCGCGGTCGATCCCCGGGAGCAGGCGGAGAAGGGATGGTCGGGCTCTCAGCTCGGCGAGGCCGGTCTGAAGGCGCTCCTCCGTGATTCCCGGCCCGTCGCCGCCTGGCGCACCGATCTGCCTCCCACGCCCGATTTCACGGCCCACACCACGTGGGTCGTGCCGCCGCTCGATCATCCCGGGGTCTATCTCGTCCTCGCTTCGCCACGGGAGGACTTCGCTCTTCTCGACAACCGGATCGAAGGCTTGCGGCTCATCGTTGGCGACCTGGTCCTGGCAGTCCGCGACCGTTCGCCGTCCGAGGGGATCGACGTCCTCGCGCTCTCCGGCGCCACCGGCGAGCCGGTCGCGGGCGTCACGGTCCGGCTCTTCCTGCATTTCGGGAATCCTCCGGGCATCCCACCGCGAGAGGAGACCACAATGTCGGCGACATCGGGTGCCGACGGCTCTGTCCACTTCGCTGTTACGGAGGCGGGGAGCATCCGCTACTCCCTGCTCGCCACGAAGGGTGAGGACGTGGCGATGGTGACGGACCAGGGCCACTGGACCGCCGAGAGGCCCGGGGAGGTGCGCTCGACTCTCCTCTATACCGACCGCGCCGTCTACCGGCCGCAGCAGAAGATCCTCTGGAAGGTCGTGGCGTACACCGGCCGGCCACGCGATGGGCGCTTCGCCACGGCTGCGGGGGAGACGGTCACCGTGGCTCTCTACGATCCCAACCAGCAGAAGGTGACGGAGCAGACCGTGGCGACGAACGAGCGCGGCACCGCCTCCGGCGAGCTGCTGATCCCGCCGGGCCACCCCCTGGGCAGTTGGCGCGTGGTGAGCCGTGTACCGGTCCCCGGCGTCCAGGATCACAGCGCGTGGGTGCAGGTGGAGGAGTACAAACGGCCCACGTTCGAAGCCTTCCTGGACGAGCCGGCCTCTCCGCTCCGGCTGAACCGGCCGGCGCGGCTCCAGGGACGGGTCGTCTACTACTTCGGCGTGCCGGTGACCCGCGGCGCGGTGCGTTGGCGCGTCACCCGCGAACCGTACTTTCCGCCGAACTGGTGGCGGCGGGGAGGATATTGGCCGCGCTCCGGGGTGATTGCCACGGGAACGGCCTCCCTGTCGCCGGAGGGGACCTTCGAGGTCGCGTTCACGCCACAGGGAGATGAACGCCTGGGCGCGGAGGTCACCTACGGCTTCGCGATCTCCGCCGAGGTGACGGACGAGGGAGGCGAGACGCGGAACGCGGAGACGCGCGTCCGGCTCGGCCTGGTCTCTCTCGAAGCGCGGATCGCCGGCGATCCGGCGTTGCTGCTTGCCGGCAGGAAATCTTCCCTGGCGATCCTGCGCAGTGATCTGAACGGGGTTCCACGGTCCGGAGCCGGGACGTGGACTCTCTATGAGCTGCGCCAGCCCGAGCGCGCCCTGTTGCCCGCCGAGCAGCCGCCGCTTCTCGAAGACGGCGACCACACGGAAGGAGACGCGCTCGCTCCGCGCTGGAGCCAGGATCTCGGGCCGGCCAGAGCCCTCGCCGGCTGGGCCGAAGGCCGCAAGGTCGCCTCCGGCAGCCTGCGGCACGGCGCGTCCGGCCTCGCGGCCGTGCCGCTGCCGGCGCTGCAGCCCAGAGCGTACCGCTTGCGCTACGAGACGCTGGACGACTTCGGCCGCCGTGTCGAGGCCCGGCGGGAGCTGATCGTCGCCGGCCGGCGGATGCCTCTGGCGCTGCCCGCCGTGCTGGCCCTTGAGACGCCCCTGGTGCGGGTCGGCGGGACGGCGCGGCTCCTGGTGCATTCCTGCCTGCCCGGCCAGATCCTCTACTTCGAGATCGATCGCGACAGCGAGCCGATCGAACGGAGGATGCTGCGCGCCGGAACGGATCCGTCCCTGATCGAGATCCCCATCCGCGCGGCGGACCGCGGTGGTCTCGCCTTCCGGCTCCTGGTGCTCCACGACCACCAGATCTTCGATCTCGCGGCGAGCGTCCAGGTGCCGTGGGACGATCGCGAGCTCAAGGTGCGCTTCGCCACCTTCCGCGACACGATCCGTCCCGGCGCCCGCGAGACCTGGCGGGTGACGGTCGAGAATGGCACCGCACCCGAGACCGCGGCCGAGCTGCTGGCCTCGATGACCGACCGCAGCCTCGAGGCGTTCGCCGCCTACACGCCCCCGTCGCCGTTGAGCCTCTATCCAGACCGCGCCGAGACGCCCCGGGTTGGCGCGAGCCTCGGCTTGCAGAGACCGTTCTGGCTGGGCGCATGGCGGACGGCCGCGGCACTGCCGCCGCCGCGTCCGGACGTCCTCCGCTTCTTCGACGATCTCGGGCTCCCGGGCGCGCCCTGGCGGAGGGCGGCTTTCGGAGAGATCACGATGACGGGAGACCGAGCCCAACAGTCTCTCCTGGTGACTGCATCGGCCCCCCTGCTCGACGTCCGGACGGTCAGCGCGGGAGCGTTTGTCTCCCCGGCGTACTACGAATTCGATTCCTTCGAGGAGATGAGAAAGAGCCCGGCGGCGCGCGTCCCGGTCCGCAGCGACTTCCGCGAGACCGCTCTCTGGCAGCCGCACCTGCTCACCGGGCCGGACGGCGCGGCAACGATCGAGCTGACCGTTCCTGACTCGGTGACCGCCTGGAGCGTCTGGGTGCACGCCGTCACCCGCGATCTGCGTGCCGGCTCGGTGCACCGGGAGACGCGGAGCGCCAAGGAGCTGCTCGTCCGCCCGTCTCTGCCGCGTTTCCTGCGCGAGGGGGACCGGGCGGAGGTGAAGGTGGTGGTGACCAACTCGGGCGCGCAGGCGCTCGACGGAGAGGTGGTCCTCGATCTTCTCGACCCGGTTGATCCAGAAGGCGAAACGAGCCTGCTGGCGGAGATGGGCCTCGCGCCGGGCGCGGCGCGACTGCCGTTCCACACCGAGGCCGGCGGCACCGCGAGCGTCACCTTCCCGCTCAACGCGCCACGGCGGGTGGGGCCGGTCTCGTTCAAGGTGACGGCGGTGGCGGGGGACTTGAGCGACGGCGAGCTGCGCTCCCTGCCCATCCTCCCCTCGCGCGTCCACCTCGCCCAGTCGCGGTTCGCCATGCTGCACGGCACCGAAACGCGGACCCTCCGCTTCGCCGATCTGGAGAAGGACGACGACCCGACGCGCCGCAACGAGCAGATGGTCGTCACCGTCGAAGGCCAGCTCTTCGACGGCGTCCTCGCGGCGCTCCCTTACCTGGTCGACGATCCGTACGGATGCACCGAGCAGACCCTGAACCGCTTCCTGTCGACCGGCATCGTGTCCAGTCTGTTCGACCAGTATCCCGCCGTCGCCAAGAGGGCGGCAGAGCTGGCCAGGCGCGACACCCGCCTGGAGACCTGGGACGCCGAAGACCCCAACCGCAAGCTGGCGCTGGAGGAGACGCCGTTCCTGGAGGCCAGCCAAGGCGGCGGCACGAAGAACCTGGACAAGGTCCTCGATCCGCGCATCGTCCGCGCCGAGCGCGACATGGCGCTGGCCAGGCTCGCCCAGGCGCAGCTTCCGAGCGGCGCCTTCCCCTGGTGGCCGGGCGGGCCGGCGTCGCCGTACATGACCGTCTACCTCCTCGACGGCCTCGCCAAGGCGACCGAATTCGGCATCGCCGTGCCACCCGAGATGGTCCACAAGGCGTGGAAGTACCTCGCCAGCCTCCGGCAGGAGACGGGCTGCTGCTGGGAAATCCCCACCTACCTGAGCTTCGTCGCCACCGCCTATCCCGACCCGTCCTGGCTCGACGGCGCCTTCCCGGTGGAGGAGCGCAAGCGCCTGCTCGACGCGAGCTTCGCGCACCGCTTCGAGCTCTCGCGCCACGTGCAGGAGCTGCTGGCTCTCGCTTTGAAGCGGACGGGCCGGATCGACGACGCGCGGCTCGTCTTCGACACCGTCCTGAACACGGCACGGACGACCCGCGACGAAGGCACCTTCTGGCAGCCGGAGGGCTCCCCGTGGCTGTGGTACCGGGATACCATCGAATCCCACGCCTTCGCCTTGAAAACCCTGCTGGAGCTGCATCCGGACGATCCGCGGCGGCACGGCCTCGTGCAGTGGCTCTTCCTGCACAAGCAGCTCAATCATTGGCAGTCGACGCGGGCCACGGCCGAGGTCCTCTACTCGCTGGTGCAATACCTCAAGGCCGAAGGGCAGCTCGGCGCGCGCCAGGCGGCGACGGTCCGGGTGGGAAACCAGACCACGAGGTTCGTCTTCGAGCCGGAAGGAGCCGCCGGCAAGGAGAGCCGGATCGTCGTTCCCGGAAAGGCGATCGAGCCGGCGCGGTCCGCCGTCGAGGTGGAGCAGGAGACGCCCGGTTTCCTCTACGCCGCGGCCACGTGGCATTTTTCGACCGAAGAACCCCCACGGGCCGGGGACGGCGATCTCTTCCAGATCTCCCGCCGCTACTTCCTGCGCGCTCGCACGGGGAAGGAGACCGTGCTCCGGCCGCTCGCGGCGAACACCGTCCTCCAGCCGGGCGACGAAGTCGAGGTCCAGCTCACCGTCCACAGCCGGCTGCCCGCGGAGTACGTCCACCTGCGCGATCCGCGGCCCGCCGGCTTCGAGCCCGGAGTCGTCCTTTCGGGCTGGCGGTGGGACCTGGGAGTGCAGTGGTACGAGGAGACCCGCGACAGCGCGACGAGCTTCTTCATCGAAAACCTGCCGGCCGGAGAGCACACCTTCAAAGTCCGCCTGCGCGCCAACGTCGCCGGCACCTTCCGAGTCGGGCCGGCGACCGTGCAGTCGATGTACGCGCCGGAATTCAACGCCTACTCCGCGGCGGACGTGGTGCGGATCGGGGAGTAACGAGTCCGCAGAGAAGCCGCGTAGAATCGGCAGATGATGTCCGGAGAATCGAGAGCCGTCGCCCGCAATGGAGAGCTGCGCCGGGCCGCGGACCGGGGCGACGCCGAAACGGTCGCGGAGCTGCTCAACCAGGGAGCCGACCCCAACGCGCGCAACCGCTTCGGCAGCACGGCGCTCCATCTGGCCGCCCGCCACGGCCACGTTTCCGTCGTCGAGCTCCTGCTCGCGCACGGTGCATTGACCTCCCGGCGCGACAACCACGGCAACACCCCCGCCGTGCTGGCCACCTGGGGCGTGCACCGCGACGCCCTCCGCCTTCTCCTTGAACGGGCGCCCGACCTGCCGGAGTTGGAGAAGGAGATCTGTCTCGCCTGGGCGATCATCCTCGCCGACGTCCCCACTGTGATGCTCCTCCTGCACGCCGGAGCAGACCCGGAGATCCGGGGGCACCGCGGCTGGACCGGCAAGGACTTCGCCCGCCACTGGTACGACACCGGCCGCCGGGGACCGTACGAGGCGAGCTACCGCGAGATCCTTGGGTTGATCGATCCGGCCGCCGCGTAGTAGCAAGGCTTGCGGAGACCAATCTCAACGAATATCCTGAAGACTATGAGATGGGAAGACCTTATCACCGTGACTCCCGGCGTCCGCAGCGGGAAGCCCTGCATCGCAGGAACCCGGATCACGGTCTATGACGTCCTGGAGTACCTCGCCGGCGGGATGACGGAATCCCAGGTCCTGACAGATTTCCCGAGCCTCCGTCCCGAGCACATCCGGGCGTGCCTCGCCTTTGCGGCGGCCCGAGAGCGCCGTCTCGCCATCTCCCCGGCCGCGTGAAGCTCCTCCTGGACGTGAACCTGAGTTTCCGCCTTCTCCGGCGGCTGGAGCCGGCCTTTCCGGGAAGCCGACACGTGGATCGGATCACCCTACCCAGCCGCACCGATCATTCCATATGGGACTACGCAGGATTCCACGGCTTCATCATCGTTTCGAAAGACAATGACTTCCGTCAGCTCAGTTTCCTCAAAGGACCTCCTCCAAAGACCATCTGGCTGTCCATCGGAAATACCGGCACGGACGCAATCGGGGATCTCCTACTTCGCCACCAGGACCGGATCGCGGCGTTCGTAGAAGATCCCGAGGAGGGCCTGCTTGTCTTGGAGCTGGCGGAGGGGCAGGAACCGGCCAGCCGTCAGCGCTTCACCCCACCTTGATCGCCGACCCCACGAACGGTACCACCGTCGTGAACAGCCCAACCGGCGGCAGCAGGGTCGTGCTGGCCGTCCCCCACTGCGTGATGCCGTCGGGTAGGTGCTTCGCGAAATCGTAGACCGTTCCCCCGATCTCGAAGAGGACGCTCTCCACCGGCACGGCCGAGAAGGTGTTGGCGGCGACTTTCGGTCCGGTGAGAGTCGTTCCGAGCACGACGCCGGTGCGCCGGAAGGTGGCCACCCGCTGCCCCTGGGAGAAGGAGTCCGGATCGTCGAAGCTTGGATTGCTCTTGCCGGTCCCGGGCTGGTTCAGGTAGACGCTGAAATCGCCGGCCGGGTCGAGTGAGAGGGCGAGGTCGCCGTTGGTGAGCGTCTGGGCGGTGAACGGGGTGGAGCGGAAGGTCAGGAGCGCGTTCGCTTCGCTGATGGGGCCGGCGAACAGATCCGCGGCGATCCCTTCGACGTGCAGGAAATAACCGAGATCCTGGGTCGATCCCGCGGCCGTGGCGTAGAACCGGCCGGTGACGTACCAGGCCACGCGGCCGGCGGGGATCGGAGGGGCAGGGGAGAGGTTCTGGAAGAGCATCAATCCACCACCCGGAGCCGCGCCGGAGATGCTCCATGCTTCGGCGCCAACCGTTCCACCGGCAGACCGGCCGCTTCGCGGAGTGCGGCCTCGGTGTATTGGACCACCATCGTGCCGCGCCATTGCGCCTGGAAGTCGGTGTTGTCCATCGGATAAGCCGGCTTCCGGGCGAGTCGGGCGGCTTCGGCGACCACTTCGGCGGTCAGCGGTTTGCCGATCAGGAAGTCCTGGGCCTCTTTCGCCTCGACCGGACGGGAGCCGACCGCGCCGAGGACGATCCGCGCGTCGCGGACCAGGCCGCCGGGCTCCGTCCAGAGGGCTACGGCGGCGGAGAGGACCGCGAAGTCGATCGAGCCGCGGCGGCGGAGCTTCCAGAAGGCGGAGCGGCAACGGGTGTTGTCGGCGCTCCCAGGGAGGTGGATCGCGGCGATCATCTCGTCCGGCTTCTTGGTCAGATAGTGGATGCCGTCGTCGGCGTAGAGATCGGTCAGCGGAATCTCACGCTCGCCGTCCTTCGACGCCAGGACGACTGTCGCTCCCAGGGCGCAGAGGATCGGCGCCGCGTCCGATGCGGAGTGGGCGAGGCAGACGGGCGAGCTGGTGGCCACCCAGCAGATGTCCCCTTCGGCTTTCATGCAGTAGCCGATCGACCGCCGCCAGTCCTCGGTCTGGTTGTAGTAGGTGCAGCGTGTGTCGACGCAGAGGTTGCCGCCGATCGTGCCCATGTTACGCAGCGGCGGCGAGGAGATCGAGGCCACCGCCCGGGCGAAGGCGGGATAGCGCGCCTGGATGCGCGCGTCCTTCTCGATGTCCGCGAGAATCGTCGTCGCACCGAGACGCACGCCACCGTTGGCGTGGATCCCGGCCATCCCGGGGATGCCCATCAGGCTGACCACCGTCTGCGCCGTCTGGTGCCGCCGCTTCATGTTCGGCCACAGGTCCGTGCCGCCGGCCACCACGCGGACCTCGGTCCCTTCGTCAGCGCCTTCGCTGCGCAGCACATCGGCCGCTTCGGCGAGCGTCTTCGGCTGGATGAATTTGAACTCGGGCAGTCGCAACATGCGCGTCAGGCTCCCTTCAGATCGGTCGTGAGAGCCGCCAACCGTTTCTTCTGGAGCGCCTCCTCGCGGGTCATCATAGTCCCGGCGGAGGAGCGCATGCCGGAGCGGAGCTTCTCGCGGTAGTCGTTGATCGCCGTGCCGTCGCCCCCTTCGTCGGGTGTGGGCACGAGCAGCGTCTCGCCGAAATCGATCTCGGGGAACGCTTTGGGTCCAAACCGCGCCGGGGCTCCCTGCGCTTTCGCCTGCAAGCCCTTGAGGATCATGTGCGGATGGATCGGCACCTGGTCGACGCGCACGCCGACGGCGTCCCAGATCGCGTTCGCCACCGCCGGCATGATCGGCAGCAGCGGCCCCTGGCCGACCTCCTTGGCGCCGAACGGGCCTTGCGGGTCCGGCTCTTCGATCAGATAGGTCGTCACCGGCGGCATGTCCTCGAAGGTCGGGCTCTTGTATTCGAGCACCGAGGGGAACTTGTGCACCAGGGCTCCCGAGAGGCGGGGAGGGAGACGGCGGAAGACCTGCTCTTCCATCATCACCTCGCCGAGACCCATGTAGACGCCGCCTTCCACCTGGCCCATCACCAGCACCGGGTTGATGCACTTGCCGACGTCGTGGGCGATCCAGACGTGGACGGGGTTCCACAGGCCGGTCGCGGGATCGACTTCGACCTCGACGACCGACGCCGAGTACGAATAGGCGGGGGAGGGGCCGACGCCGGCGCCGCGGTAGCGGCCGGGGGAGCGCGGCGGGATGTAGCTGCCGGTCGTGCCCAGCGTGCCGAAGCGCGCCTCGGCGGCGATCACCGCGTCCTGGAACGACAGCCCCTTGTCCGGGTCCGCGGCGTCGAACACCCGGCGCTCGGCGAAGACGAGACGGCCCTGCGGGATTTCGAGCTGCTGCGAGACCGCTTGCGAGATCAGGTCCCGCGCGCGCTCGGCCGCCTGGAGGGCCGCGTTGCCCATCATCAGCGTCACGCGCGACGAATAGCTCCCGAGGTCGACCGGGGTCAGGTCCGTGTCCGCCACGCACAGGCGGATGTCGGCGAGCGCGATGCCCAGCACCTCGGCGACCACCGCGGCGAGCACCGAGTCCGATCCCTGGCCGATCTCCGCCTCGCCGCAGAAGACCGCCACGCATCCGGAGCGGTCGAGCTTGAGCTGCACACCGGACTGCGGCATGTGGTTCCAGTAGATCGGCAGGCCGGCGCCGCAGAGATAGGAGCCGCAGGCGATCCCGAGGCCGCGGCCTTCCGGCAGCTTCCCCCAGCGCTCGCGGAAGCCGCTCCCTTCGACCACCGCCTCGATGCAACGCTTCAAGCCCATGGTGCCGATGCGCAGCCAGTTCGCGGTCACCGTGTCCGGCTCGGCGAGCATCCCCAGGCGCAGATCCGCGGGATTGATCCCCAGCTTGACCGCGATCTTGTCGAGATGCACCTCGAAGCCGAACCGCGGCTGCGGCGTGCCGTGGCCCCGCTTCGGGCCGCACGGCGGCTTGTTGGTGAAGGTACGCACGCCCTGGAACTCGTAGGCCGGCATCTTGTAGGTCACCGTCTGCAGCGCGCCGGTGTAGTAGGTCGACGCCACGCCGTAGCTGCCGTAGGCGCCGCCGTCGAGCGCGGTGCGCAGGCGCTGGGCGGTGATCGAGACGCGGTCGCCATCTTTCTTGATCCCCGTGGTCATCTGCATCAGCACGGGATGGCGGCCGCGGTGGCAATAGAACACCTCTTCGCGGGTCAGCGTGACCTTCACCGGCCGGCCGAGCTTCAGAGCCATTTTCGCCGCCACGATCTCGTGATTGAACGGATCGCTTTTCCCCCCGAAGCCGCCGCCGTTCGAGCAGGCCACGACGCGGACGCGCGAGGCGGGGATCTCCAGCACCTTGGTCAGCGCCCGGTGGAGATAATGCGGTGTCTGGGTGGAGGAGTAGACCGTCACCCGCGCGTCGTCCTCGGGCACCGCCACGGTCGCGTGCTGCTCCATCGGCAGGTGGGTGTTCCCCTCGTAGAAGAAGACGTCCTCGAAGATCTCATCCGCCGCGGCGAGCCCCTTCTCGACGTCGCCGAAGGTCATCGAGACCTGTTTGTGGACGTTGCCGTGGTCGCCATGGTCCTGGATGCGCGGCTCGGGCGTCGCGAGTGCCTCTTCGATGCCGGAGATCGTGGTGAGCGGCTCGTAGTCGACCTTCACCTTCCACGCCGCCTCATAGGCCGCGTCCTCGGTCAGCGCCGCCACCGCCACCACCGGATCGCCGACGAAGCGCACCTTGTCCGGGCAGAGCGCGTGCTCGTCCTGCGACACCGGGAGGATGCCGAACGGCACCGGCATGTCTTTGCCGGTGAGGAATCCCAGGACACCGTCGACCTTCGCGGCCTCCGAGAGATCGATTCCGCGGATCAGCGCATGCGGCACGGTCGAGCGCACCAGGCGCACATAGACCATGCGGGCGAATGCAAGATCGTCAGCGAACTTGGTCGTGCCGGTCACCTTCGCCCGTCCATCCACCCGGCGGAACGGTTTGCCGATCAGTTGCGGCTCGCGCGCGGGAATGGGCTCGCTGTCCAGACCGTCCGGAGCGGCGGGATCGGGCTTTCTCAACGGCTCTGCCATGGACTCTCCTGGGGTTCACACCCCGGCGGGGATTTGAACCAGAGTTCAAATCTTCGTCTGTCTCCGGGCGTCTGTCAAGTTACGCGGCGAGCGCCGTGCTGCGCACCCGGTCGAGCGCCGCGACCAACTCGTCGACCTGCGGTGCGGTGAACAGGCCCTCGGGGCCTTGCGGGGTGAGGTCGGTGAAGGGAGACTCGTAGAGGAGGGCGGCGTCCATGACGCCATGCTCGGTCAGGTGGTCGACGATCAGGCTCACGAACTCGATCTGGCTCGCGTTCAATGTCTTGCCGGAGAGGAAGCCCGCCAGGGCCTCGTTGGCGGCTTCGCGGTCGAGGCCCACGAGGGAGCGCACGAAGAGGCCGAGGCCCTCTGATTCTTTCTTGGCGCGGAGGATGTCTTCCTGCCGCCCGACGCCGCTTTCGCCGAGCATCCGCTCGAGCTCCGCGAGGTCGGAGCCGGTGAGCGGCCGGTTGGTGCGCAGTTTGTAGATGGCGATGTGGTCCTGCCGTTTGCGCAGAAAGTCGCGCGCCTTGGCGCGGAATTTCTCGAAGTCGGTGGCCGCGGTGAGGCTCAAAAGCTCGACCGCGGTTTCGGCGCCCATCTCGTCTTCGAAGTCGGTGTAGACGGGCCGCCGCTGCCGTTTCTCGATCAGATGCACCAGGCCGCGCAGGCGGGTGCGCACTTTTTCGAGTAACGGCAGGGTGACGTTCTGCCACCATTCGTCACTCTGCACGTCCTGGATCAGCGGAATCTGGTTGCGCACCATGGGAATGGCCGATCTCTCTTCCAACAGTCCGGCGATGGACCTCACCTGATCGCGCAGGCGCACGAAGCCGGGCCCGGCGCGCAACAGCGCAAGCTGGAGATTCAACAGCAGGAGATCGAACCTCTTCGCCTCTTCCACCTCCGGTTCGAGCTGCGTCGGCAGGGAGGCGACTTCCTGGGCGAGGACGGTGGCATCGTCTTGCGACAGCCTCTCCCATGCGTCAGGCTTGGCAAAACGCTCGACCAGCCGCCGCTTGGGCCGCACGATGAAGTTTTCGGGGTTCATGGCGGCGACGCCATGGCGCAGGAGGTCCGCGGCCACCCATCGCACGTCGCGCTCGGTGACCGGTTCGCCGATGACGCCGGGCTGCTCGCGGATCACAGCGGAGCCGCTGTCGGCCGCCCAGCGTTTGTCGAGCTCCCCCACCAACTCCAGCCGTGTCTTGAAGAGGCGCGTGCCGAGCGCTTCGGCGACGGAGCCTTCGGTGGCCGCCGGGTCTTGCCCGAAGAATTCCAGGTTCTGGCAGTAGTCGAAGATGAAGAAGGATTTCTTGTCCTGGCCCGGTCCGAACAGGTCGGGGCAGAGCCGGGTGCAGCGCCCCACCATCTGCCAGAATTTGGTCTTGGACCGCACGAGCTTGAAGAAAACGAGGTTGACCACCTCGGGCACGTCGATGCCGGTGTCGAGCATGTCGACGGAGACGGCGAGGTGGGGCTCTTTGTCTTTGATCGAAAAGTCATCGATCAGGGTCTGGGCGAAGGCGGTCTGGTAGGTGATGGCCCGGGCGAAGGTTCCTTTGTATTGCGGATAGTTGGCGTCGAACCGTTCCACGATGTATTTGGCGTGGTCCTGGTTCTTGGCGAAGAGGATGGTCTTGCCCAGCCGGTCTCCGCCGACCACGTGCAGGCCCCGCCGCATCAGGTGCTCGAGCACCTTATCGACGGTGTCTTTGTTGAACAGCCATTTGTTGACGGCGTCGGCTTCCACGCGGTCCGGCACGTTGCCGTCCTCATCCCACTCCAGCGCGTCCCACTGCTCTTTGTCTTCTTCCGGCAGGTCGTCGTAGCGAATCCCCTGGCGCTGGAATTTGAGCGGCACGGAGACGCTCTCGGGAGGCACGAGGAATTTGTCGTTCACGGCGTCCGCGAGGGGGTAGGCGTCGGTGGGCACTCCACTTTCCAGCTCGAAGAGGCTGTAGGTGTTACGGTCGATTTCGTCCTTCGGCGTCGCGGTGAGGCCCACCAGCAGGGAGTCGAAGTAGTCGAAGATGGAGCGGTATTTCTGGAAGACGGAGCGGTGCGCTTCGTCGATGATGACGAGGTCGAAGTGTCCCGGGCCGAATCGCCGCTGGCCGTCGCGCGTGTCGTCGATCAGTCCCATCATGGTGGGGTAGGTGGAGACGTAGACGCGCCCACCGGTGTCTTTCTCGGTGACGAGGTTGACCGGAGAGGCGTCGGGCAGATGGCGTTTGAACGCCTTCACGGCTTGTCTCACGAGCGCGATCCGGTCGGCGAGGAAGAGCACGCGCTTGGCCCAGTTGCATCGCAGAAGCAGGTCGCACAGCGCGATCACCGTCCGCGTTTTGCCCGCGCCGGTCGCCATGACGAGGAGCGCCTTGCGTTCCCTGTCTCGCTCGAACGCCTCGGCAACCCGGCGGACGGCCCGCGTTTGGTAATACCGCTCGACGATGGCTTCCTTGATCGTGGCCTCGGCGAGAGATCTGCGGCTGGTGCGCCGCCGGATCAGCAACTCGAGCTCGTCTTTCTTGTAGAAGCCCTGCACCTCGCGCGGCGCGCTGTCACGGTCGTCCCAGATCCAGTGCTGGTAGCCGTTGGAGTAGAAGATCACCGGGCGCTGCCCGGTTTGCGCTTCGAGGCGGTCGGCGTAGAGCGTCGCCTGCTGCTGGCCGGCGCGCGGATCGCGCTTGGCCCGTTTGGCCTCCACCAGTCCGAGCGGTTTGCCGTCGTCTCCCCAGAGCACGTAGTCGACGCGGCCCTCGCGCCCGTCGGGCATGCCGCCGACCGGAAATTCGCGGTCCCGGGTCTGATCGAGCGGCCAGCCGGCCTCTTTGAGCAGGAGGTCGATGAAGTAGTCGCGGGTTTCGGCCTCGGAATAATCGTGCGTGTCCGGCTGCTCCGCGCTGGCCTTCCGCATCTCGGCCAACTCGGCCCGCGTCCGCTTCAGCTCCTCGTCGAGCGCGTTCTTGTCGGCCAGCAGGGCCGAGAGCTTTTCGTCCCGCGCGCGCAGGTCGGCGGCCAGTTTCTGGAGCTGGTCCATCGTCTGCCGGGAGATCGGCGCGGTCTTGGGCAGCGCATTCGCGTCAAACGTCAGGTCCGGAGCCGGTTTGGCGCCGCGCGCATAGCTCCGCGCGAGCCAATAGCCCACATGGAACAGCTCGCGCGCTGCGGTGACCGCATCGACCTGCTGCACCGGTTTGTGGCTGTGCACCGCCTGATTGCCGAGCTGGTTGATCACCCGCGCCTTGCTGAACACGGCGTCGCCTGCCGCCTTCTTGAAGCTCGGGTCGTGGATCAAGGCGCTCAGGTTGTCCTGGTAGGGGAGCTGGAGCGAGCTGTCGTGCTTGTACGCCCAGGCCACGGCCAATTCGAGCGCCCGCCTCGCATAGAAACACGACGTCCGCGGGTCTGGATACGCCAATCCCGCCGCCCGAGTCGCCGCCTCGTAGACGTCAGGCCACTCGGACTGGAGGAATGCGAAAGGGTTCGTCATCGCTTGTCACAGCTCAACGTCACAGCTTGTCACAGCCGCGCATCAAGGCGGAAGACCCCCCTGGGAGCGCCAGCGTCCCGCCGGCCTTTTTTTACGTCCTCCCCCGGGGGAAGTCGACGATCCCCCAGACGGAGTTGAGCTTCCCCCGGGGGAAGTCGACGATCCCCCAGACGGAGTTGAGCTTCCCCCGGGGGAAGTTGACGACCCCCCAGACGGAGTTGAGCTTCCCCCGGGGGAAGTTGACGATCCCCCAGACGGAGTTGAGCTTCCCCCAGGGGAAGTTGACGATCCCCCAGACGGAGTTGAGCTTCCCCCAGGGGAAGTTGACGATCCCCCAGACGGAGTTGAGCTTCCCCAAGGGGAAGTTGGCGATCCCCCAGACGGAGTTGAGCTTCCCCAAGGGGAAGTTGGCGCTCCCAGCGGTCCTTTCGTTGATCTTCGGGTGCAGAGCTAGCTGCATGAAAGACTCCCAGGGAGAAGGCCCGAAGGATCGCGTCGCGATCCATTGTCGCGATTTGTCGCGAGCCGTGTCGCGAGATTGTCGCGAGCCCTCATAAGTCTTTGATTCTGAGAGCATAGCGGGCAGCGCTGCTCGCGCCGACCGTTCTGACGACTCCCCTTTGGACGAGGCCCCGCAGATCGCGTTGGAGTGTTCGCCGATGGACATCAGGAAAAAGCGCCTCCAACTCCTCGATCCTCACCTCGTGATTTTCCAGCATAGTCTCTACGATCAACGCTTGGCGGCGGCTCAGGCCGTGCTCACGGGAGATCACGTCGCGCAGAATCACTCTTTTCCCGCGATCGATGATTTCGGCCATCTGCGTGGAGAGACCCTGGACGAAGAACTCCACCCATTTGGTCAGATCCATGTCCTGGGCGCGAACGCTCTGGATGGCCGCGTAGAAGGCGAGGCGGTCTCGATCGTAGTACTCGCTGATCGAGAAGAGGCGCTTGAAGTCGTAGCCAGCCCGGTACAGGCAGAGCGTCGAAAGCAGGCGCGACGTTCTCCCGTTTCCGTCGAGGAAGGGGTGGATGCTCACCAGTTGATACTGCGCGATGCCGGCCACGAGTACCGGGTGAATGGCGTTCTCTTCTCCAAGCCACTCCACGAGCTCGTGCATCAGCGGCGCAACGTCTTGCGGCGGAGGGGGCGTGTAGATGATTTCCCGCGTGCGGCTGTTGGCTACATAGTTCTGCACGGTCCGGTATTCGCCGGGGCCGCCCTTGCCCCCGCGTACGCCGATCACGAGCCGCCGGTGGATCTCCCGAATCAGGCCCTCGGTCACCGGTCCGCCGTCGCTCAGGTAGCCGCTGACGAACTCGAACGCGTCGCGGTAGTTCAACAGCTCGCGGACATCATCGGCATCGGCCTCGGCGATCGTCTCCCCGGCGAGCAGCCGTTCGGCCTGCTCGATGGTCAGGTGCGTGCCCTCGATATGCGTGGTGTGGTGCGCTTCGAGGAGAAGCGCGCGCTGGCTCATGCGGCGCACCCATTCGTCCGACAGAGTCGCCGCCTCCAGAAATCCGCGTGCTCGCTCGATGATCGTCAGCCCGGCGGTGATGGCGTTGTTGATGGTGAAGCGGGGCTCGAAGGCGCTCATCTCAGAGCTCTCCCCGGAAGGCCCGGTATTGTAGAGAGGCGAAGAGCGCGTCCAACTCCGCCAGCGAGGCGCGGTGCGTGATCCTTAGTCTCTCTATCGCAGTAACTCGGCGAGTGAAACTTTCTTGACTCTGCCGCGGAGGCAAGATGATGGGCATCTGCTTTACATCCCCGAGATTGATCCCGCGCACGGCCACACCTTTAGTGTGCTTCGCCATCCAGCGTTGAAATCCTTGTGTTCTAAGGCATTCGAGGACAAACATCGTTGAGGCCCCGTGAATCGCGAGGCGAGCTGTATCCTGGGTGATATTGGCGCCGTCAAGCTCGGGTGGAACGATCGCTAGCCGCCCGACATGGCCCCGGATGGACATCAAAAGATCCCCCGAGTTGAGCAAAGATCGGCGAAAGGAGTTGGAGATAACCTCAGTCGTCCTGCGAACATCCGCCAACTCTATTTTTTTGTCTTGCATGTCGACAACGCGAACATATTTTATGCCGGTAATTTGGTTCGGCCCCGGCATCAGTATTCCATAGGTTATTGGACGGGCTGGGTCGATGAGATAAATGAGTGGGCTCACAGGGAAGCCATTGGGGTTCTGGAGTGGGTCGCCGAACATTTCGAGAAAAATGGCCTGCGTGAGTGCGTCGAGCTGAGTCAGGGCGGCACGGCGCTTAGCCCGCAGTGCCTCCGTTCGATCCAGAACACCCGCAATCCGCTGTTGCTCGGGTAAGGATGGGTAGCTGAAAGGGATCGCCCGGATCACTCCGGTGTTCAAATTTGGCATCGTCACGCCTTGTGCGTGCTGCTTCAGCCAGCCACCGACTGCTTCCTGCTGTAGATACCGCCGGGCATAAGGAATCTCAATGTCAGGGCAGTTAAGACGGATTCGAATGCTTCCAGTACCACAGAGCCACCCTGTCTCAGCCTCGGTGACGATTGCGAACCGAGTTACGTCACCTCGGCGGCTATAAACGATGTCACCATTATGCAATACATGTCTACTCAGTCGAGAAACATGCTCGGGAGAAACTCTGGCAATCCGGTCGCAAACGATCTGCCCCCCTTGCATATCTTGTGGCATGACGAGTGGAGTGCCGTCAATTGAGTAGTCTGATGCGTGAAGTTGGCTTCCGAATGGGCCGGTTTGGATCTCACCGCCAAACGCATCACAAATTGCTCCAATGGTCGTTGCGCGCCACTCGCGGGTGAGTGTGTCTCTCACCGCAACATCCCCTCCAACTCCTTCATCCCCCGTTGAATCTCCCCCTCCAACCTCGCTAACTCCGCCAGAATCTCCCGAGGCGCCCTATGCGTCACCTCGTCATGAACAACCTCCTTGTACCGATTCACGCTCAAATCGTACCCCTGAGCCACGATGTCGGCCTTCGGCACACAAAAACTCTGAGCCGTCCGCGCACGCTTCCGCTCCTTACCCTCGCGCTGCTGCCACCGAGCCAAGATATCCGGCAGATTGTTCTTCGCATGCTCAGCGTCCGTGAGCTTCGCAGCCGGCACGGGACCGAGCTTGTCTTCTGAAAGCAGGGGAGTCCGCTTGTCGTCGAGCGACCAGCCGTCCGCGTCGCAGTCGTAGAACCAGACCTGATCGGTGCCGCCGGAGTTGGTCTTGGTGAAAAGGAGGATGGCGGTGGAGACGCCGGCGTAGGGTTTGAAGACGCCGCCGGGGAGGGAGATCACGGCGTCGAGCTTTTGGTCTTCGACGAGCAACCGGCGCAGCTCCTTGTGGGCCTTGCTGGAGCCGAAGAGGACGCCGTCGGGCACGATGACGGCCGCGCGGCCGCCGGGCTTGAGGAGACGCAGGAAGAGCGCGAGGAAGAGAAGCTCGGTCTTCTTGGTCTTCACGATGTCCTGGAGATCCTTGGCCGTCGTCTCGTAGTCGAGAGAGCCGGCGAAGGGCGGATTGGCCAGGACCAGGGTGTAGGTCTCCTCTTCGCCAGCGTGATCCTCTCCCAGGGAGTCGCGGTATTCGATGTCCGGGCTCTCCACGCCGTGCAGCAGCATGTTCATACTGCCGATGCGGAGCATGGTGGTGTCGAAGTCGAAGCCGTGGAACATGCCGTGGTGGAAGTGCTTCTTGAGCTTGGCGTCGCGGAGGATCTCCGGATGGTTGTCGCGGAGATACTCACCGGCGGCGACGAGGAAGCCGGCGGTGCCGCAGGCGGGATCGCAGATCACGTCGTTCGGCTGCGGAGCGGTCATCTCCACCATGAGGCGGATGATGTGGCGCGGCGTGCGGAACTGGCCGTTCTGACCCGCGGAGGCGATCTTGCCGAGCATGTACTCATAGAGGTCGCCCTTGGTGTCGCGGTCGTCCATCGGCACCAGGTCGAGAAGATCCACCACCCGCTCGAGAAGCGCCGGCTTGGGGATGGTGAAGCGGGCGTCCTTCATGTGATGCGCATAGGTGGAGTCGTCGCCGCCCAGCGTGCGCAGGAAGGGGAAGACGTGGTCGGCCACCACGGTAAACATCTCCGCCGGGGGGAAGTGCTTGAAGCGGGACCAGCGGAGATCTTCGTAGGGCCGCTTCGTCTTGGGGTCTTTGCCCTCGGGGAAGATGCGGCGCTCCAGGGGTCGCTTCAGACGGGCGGCCTTGTTCTCCTCCAGCGTCTGCAGGTCATCGAGCCTGCGGAGGAAGAGCAGGTAGGTGATCTGCTCGATGACTTCGAGAGGGTTGGAGATGCCGCCGGACCAGAAGGCGTCCCAGATGCGGTCGATTTGATTGCGGATGTCCCCAGTCAGCATGCGGCACAGGATATCCGATGACGCGATGCCGGGAAGGACGCACGCGCGGCGGGGGGCCCGGTTCGTGGAGCTTGGACCTTGGTCGGAGTCACGCAAACCTCCGAGAGCGTGACGTAAACCTCCGATAGCGTGACGCAAACCTCCGGCAGAGTCATGGGGACGGTGGTAGCATGGCTCCAATCCCAGCGCCCCCATGGAGAGTGATGAACATGGAGATGAAATTTCCGCCCGCCCTGCTCGAAGACTGGATGCGGGACTACTACTTCGACACCGATGTCGATATCGGCAGCAGCGGTGTCCAGGAGTTCTCGCTGCGCGACCTGCGGAGCCTGCTCGGCATCTCGCACGAGGAGCTGGACGGGGTGGTCTTCCAGGACAGCCGCACTCTCGGCGGGCCGGAGATTCGCGAGGCCATCGCGCAGCGCTTTGCCGGTGGTGTGGTGGACCATGTCTCGGTGACGCACGGGGCCACGGAGGCCAACTTCCTGGTGATGAATGCGTTGCTGGAGCCGGGAGACGAGGTCGTCGTCCTCGATCCGTTGTACCAGCAGCTCTATACCATCGCCGAGACCCTCGGATGCCGCCTGAAGCGTTTGCAGCTTCGCTTTGAGAACGGCTTCGTGCCGGACATGGATGAGGCCGCGAAGGTGATCGGCCCGAAGACCAAGATGATCGTGGTCAACTTTCCGCACAATCCCACCGGCGCCACGGTCACTCCGGAGCAGCAGCAGGAGCTGATCCGCCTCGCGGCGCACGCCGGTGCCTATCTGGTGTGGGACCAGGCGTTCTCCGAGCTGACCTATGAGCAGCCGCCGCTGCCGGACCCCGGCCGCTTCTACGAGCGGGCGATTTCGATGGGCACCATGTCGAAGGCATACGGCCTGCCCGGCCTCCGGCTGGGCTGGTGCATCGCTCCGGTGGAGGTGCTGACGCGCTTTTTGCGTTTGCGCGACTATCTGACGCTCCATCTGTCGCCGCTCGTGGAGCTGCTCGGCCGGCGCGCGATCGAGAAGGGCGACCTGCTGATCGGCCCCCGGCGCGAGCAGGCGCGGGGGAACCGGGAGATCGTCGAGAGCTGGGTGAACGAGAGCCGCGGACAGGTGGACTGGGTGAAGCCGTCCGGGGGTGTGACCGCCTTCCCGCGGCTCAACGGCATCGACAATGTGTCGGAGTTCTGCCGCGATCTGGGCGGGGTCGAGCGGGTGCTCCTTGTTCCGGGCCACTGCTTCGGCTGTCTCCAGCATGTGCGGCTCGGTTTCGGAGGCGCCACCAGCAATCTGCAGGAAGGGCTGCTGCGCCTGTCGCGGGGCATGGCCCGGCACCAGCGGATTTGACTCAGGACCGCCTGCCGGCGGCAAGCTCGGCTTCCAGATCCGCCAGCCGGCGGGTGAGGAAGCGCTGCTCGGCGGGATTGCCGGCGAGCTCGAGGGCGCGGCGATAGGCGTCCGCGGCTTCGGCGGCGTGGCCGAGACGGCGGAGCAGATCGGCGCGGGCCGCGGGGAGAAGATGGTAGTCGGGGAGCGCGCCGGTGGCTTCGAGGGCGTCGAGGATCTGCAAGCCGGCCTCCGCGCCGTAAGCCTGGGCGATGGCGACGGCGCGATTGAGCTCGACGACGGGGGAGGGCTGGATGCCGAGGAGAAGACGGTACAGCTCGGCCATCTGGCGCCAGTCGGTGTCGGCCGCCGTCGCGGCTCGTGCGTGGAGGGCGGCGATCGCCGCTTGCAGGGCATAGGGACGCGCGCCACCGCGGCGGAGGCACTCTGCCACCAGGGCCAGACCCTCTTCGATCTCGCCGCGGTCCCAGAGCGAGCGGTCCTGGTCTTCGAGCAGCACGAGCTCGCCGGCGGCGTCGAGCCGGGCGTCGCGGCGGGCGTGGTGGAGAAGCATGAGCGCGAGGAGAGCACGGGCCTCGGTCTCCTCCGGCAGCAGCTCCACGAGCAGGCGCGCGAGGCGGATCGCTTCCGTGCACAGCTCCACCCGCAACAGCGCCGGACCGCCGGTCGCCGCGTAGCCTTCGTTGAACACCAGGTAGAGCGTGCAGAGCACGGCGTCGAGGCGCTCGGCGAGCAGCTCCGGCGGCGGCACCCGATAGGGGATTCCCGCCATGCGGATTTTCTGCTTCGCCCGCACCAGCCGCTGGGCGAGGGTGGGCACCGGCACCAGAAAGGCGCGGGCGATCTCCTCGGTGCTGAGACCGCAGAGCGTGCGGAGTGTGAGCGCCACCTGCGCCTCGGCGGCGAGCGCCGGATGGCAGCAGGTGAAGATCAGCCGCAGCCGGTCGTCCCCCATCTCGCCGTCGTAGCCACCTTCCAGGCGCGAGACGTCCGGCGGCTCGAAGCGGGGGGCCGTCCAGGCGAGCATCCGCCGCTTCTCCTCGAAGCTGGACCGGCGGCGCAGGCGGTCGAGCCCTTTATGGCGCGCGGTGCTCACCAGCCAGGCGCGCGGATTGCGCGGCACGCCCGACACCGGCCAGGCGGCCACCGCCTCGGCGAACGCCTCTTGCAGCGCGTCCTCGGCGAGATCGAAGTCACCGCCGAGAAGACGGATGAGCGTCGCCAGGGCGCGTTGCCGTTCGGTTCGGAAGGCCTGTTCGACCGCAGTCATGAAGGAATCCCCTCCCGGCGTTGGCGTCGAAAGCGCGGGAGGGGAGATCCAGGATATCTCAATCCGCTACATCTTCTGAATCGGGCGCACTTCGATCGAGCCCATGCGGGCGCCGGGGATGCGGGCCGCGATGCCGGTCGCCTCGTCGAGGTCCGCCGCTTCGACGAGGTAGTAGCCGCCGAGCTGCTCGCGTGTCTCGGCGAAGGGACCGTCCGTCGTCATCGTCTTGCCCTCGCGCACCCGCACCGTCGTCGCCGTCGAGACCGGCTGCAACGGATTGCCCCCCTTGTAATGGCCGCTCTGGCGGATGCCTTCCGTGAACGCGTAATACTCCTTGTACATCGCCCCCCGGGCCTCCTCCGACAACGCCGCCCAGTCGCTCTCGCGCTCGTAGATCATCAGCAGGTATTCCATCGTCGTTCCTCTCCTTTCGAGGTAGGTCTGCCCTCTAGTCGAACGGCAGGACGCGAAATCGACAGGGGGGAGAAAGAGGGCGAATCCCGCCTCTCGAAGACGGAAACTTTTATGTTGACGATTATGCTTAATAGTCGTAAGCTGTCCGGCAGTCGAGGAACCGGAGAGAAGGATCGCAGGGGCCGCCTCTGGAAGGTGACGGTCGGGGAAGTCGGACGACATGGCATCGGTTCTCGGACGACTCTCACCGAAAGGAGAGCCCATGTCTCTGGTCACCGTTCGGAAGCTGGCCGCCAAGGACCTACCTCCCCTGGGTACAGGCAGGGAGGCCGGACCCGAAGAGTTCCTGTCCCGCGAGCTCCTCCTCGCGGTCAACGACTCACCCTCCCCGACGTCCGTTTGGATGCAGAAGGCGGGTAGCTTTGGCGGTCTCGCCGGGCTCGGAAGCGACAACCATGTCGCCATGGCGTCCGCGGTCTGGGCCCTTGTCGATCCGGAACGGCAGCTCAATGGACTCCGTGCGCGCGACTGGTGGATGCAGCTTGCCGCCTGGTACCTCGGCGCCACCTCACCGGCGCCGCCGGGGGACCTGCGCTACTTCCAGGCGAGCGAGCCGTGGAGCAACGACTATGACGGGTTCACGGTCGGCTCCTGGCTCGCGGTGTGGGACAGGGCTCTGGCCGACCGGGACCGGGGCTTGGCCGTCGCCATGGAGCGGCTGGTCACCACCTGGGCCGCCGGCGCGACGCTGATGAGCACCTGGCCCACCGCGGCGACACTGATCTCGCACACGCTCGCTGGAACCAGCGAGATCCACAACCCGAGCCACACCCTCACGCGGGTGGCGGTGGGCGCACGGAGCACCAATCAGCACCTCGCCGCCGATCCCTCTGCGCTCCTGCTCACCGAGCTCATCGGCTTCCCCGGGACCCATCCGCAGCCTGCCCGCAACGTTCTCGACTTCTGGTACATCCAGATCAGCTCGCGGCGCGTGCAGTGGCTTCCGGACGGCGCGGCGCGGGACATGCGGCAGTCCATCATCAGCCACAACCTCGCCGCGACAGACCGCGTGGCCGCCTTGATCCCTGCCGCGACCCGCTGGAAAGGCGACTACGGCATCGAGATCCGCCGCTGGACGGACGGGACCGTCGTAGGCGTCGTGCCGAGGGTTCTCAACAGCAATACGGCGTGGATTCCTGCCGCCGTCGCGCGGCCGAACGTCCCGGCGCAAACCTGGTTCCCGTGGCCAAGACCCAAGGCGGGCGACCTCGGGTCCGGCAAGGTGAGTGAGGCCGACGGCAAGCTCATCGTCTCCTCCGGCTTCGGCACTCTGCCGCCGCTCGATCTGCCGGACGCCCTGCCGAGCCGGGTCTACAGGTTCAACGCCCAGGGGTTCAACCGGGTTTCCGGCGTTTTTTGAGACGGTGGGCCCTCACACCCCCAACAAATTGGCCACCAGCTTCGAATACCCCTTGTCCGTCGCCCACAAACTGAGGGGAATAGCGGCCAATTCGTCGACCACCGGCACGGCGTGGCCGTTCTTCGTCATGTCGATCGTCTTGAGGTAGTGGTGACAGGTGTCGCAGGCTTCGACGCGGATGTAGCTCAGATCGTCGTCGACCTCTGCGGCGAAGACGGGGAGCTTGTCGACGTTCTCTTCGCCGCAGGCGGGGCAGACGATGCGGCGGAAATCCCATTCCGTGGCGCAGAGGGAGCAGACGAGCGAGCGTTTGCCCCCGTCTCCCAGCGGGCGCAGGACTCCGACTTGCGGCGGCGCGTTGCAGAGCGGGCAGAGGGGCGGCGTGTCGTGGATTTCGAGCGGCGCGGTGTTGTCGGCGAGATGCTCGGCATAAGGCTGCAGGAATGTCCAGGCGAAAAAGGTTTCGGCTTCGGTGAGCGGCACCTCTCCCTGGCCGTCCGAACGCCAGAATTCATCCAGCACCTCTTCCCAGCGTGGTGCTCCCGCGGCGCTGAGCGTGGCGGCTTCGCTCGCGAGCGGAGGCGGCGCGACGTCTCCGATGAAGCCGAGAAAGGACGCGAACCAGGGGAGGAGACGGAACAGCTCCAACTCGTCGCGGAGCGAGCCGGCGGCTCGGGATTGTTTTCCGGCGTTGCCCGCGCCGTTCCCTGATTCGAGTTGAGCGTAGAGCGACTTCTGGAAGCCCGCGATGTGCTCGTAGAAGCGCAGGCCCTCGGCCGCGAAGGGATGCGTCGCGGCGAGCGCCTGCGCTCTCGCGATGCGCTGGTCCCACTTCCGGATGGTCATTCTTTGGCCTGTGCTACCGGCGCCGTCTGCTCTTCGTTGTGGACGATCCGCTCATACCAGGCGCGGTGATAGCGGGCTGCCCAGCGGCGTGACACGTCGCCGCGGATGACCGAGCCGAACGAGCCGCGCTCGACCGCCGTGCCCATGTAGACGTGGATCATGAACAGGGCGATCGTCACCAGCGCGGCGACCGGGTGCAGGAAGATGGCGATGAGCCGCAGGATGTGCAGGTTCCACGGAATCCAGTGCGGCTCCCAGAGGATCAGGCCGGTCAGGAGCAGCACCAGACCGCACCAGAAAAACCCCCAGAAGAGTGCCTTCTGGCCGCCGTTGAACCGGTCCTCGGAGGGCAGCTCGTCGTCCTCGTTGCGGATGTAATGCTTGAGCGAGCGCCACCACGCCTTGTCGCGTTCCGTGCTTTTCATCTGCGATGCCCAGACGCGGTACATCCAGATCACCGAGATGACGAAGATCACGCCTGCCCATGGGTGCAGCTCGCGGGAGAGTGTGGCGCCGCCCAGGACGACGGCGAGCCAGAACAGCCAGGGAGTCCAGAAGGCGAGGCCGGTGAGCAGGAGGTACACGTAGGACACGCCGGCCACCCAGTGCATGAGCCGTTCGGGGAACGAATAGCGCAGCACCCGCCCGTTCGGAAGCAGTTGCGATTGCCGGCTCATGGCTGCTCTCCCTTCTTGGGGATCTCGAGGTCCGGCTCGACGGTCTTCGGTCCGAACCGCAGGTAGTGGACAAAGATGCCCACCGCGCCGGCGATCATGGCGAAGTTGCCGAGCCACTTGAGCGGGTATTTCCACAGCCGCACCGTCCACGGCACGCGCGGATCTTTCGGCAGGCCGCCGTAGGCCTCCGGATTGGTGGCGTCGTGCAAAACATAGAGCACGTGCGTGCCGCCGACTCCGGATGGATCGTAGACGCCCGCGTGCGCGAAACCCGACTGCTCGCGGAGTTGCAGCGCGCGCGTCTCACCCAACTCCTTCATCTCGGCTTTGGTGCCGAAATGCAGGCAGCCGGTGGGGCAGGCCTTGATGCAGGCCGGCTCCAGGCCTTCGCTCACGCGGTCCGAGCAGAGCGTGCACTTGAACACCTTACGCGAATTGGGGCTGAACTTCGGGATGTTGAACGGGCAGCCGGAGAGGCAATACCCGCAGCCGATGCACTGGTCCTGGTGGAAGTCGACGATGCCGTTCGCATACTGGACGATCGCGCCGTCGGCCGGACAGGCGATCAGGCAGCCCGGCTCTTCGCAGTGCATGCACTGATCCTTGCGCATCAGCAGCATCAGGTTGCCGCCGGCGCCTTCCGGCTCATATTCGTTGAACCGGATCAGGTTCCAGAAGTTCCACGACGTGTCCGGCATCGTCTGGTAGCTGTTGTCGAAGGTCGTGTCGCTGAACGACAGACCGTTCCACTCCAGGCAGGCGACCTCGCACGCCTTGCAGCCGATGCAGGTGGTGGTGTCGACCAGCTTCGCGACCTCGAACTCGCGCTTGATGCCGACGCCAGGGACGGGGCCCGGATGGCCCGAGATTCTGCGGATTTCCAGGTTGGCTTGGCTCATGGCATGTCCCCCTTATGCCTTCTCAACCTTGACCATGAAGCCCTTGAACTCGGGCGTGTAGGCGTTCGGATCGAACACGGTGGGGGAGAGCCGGTTCACCAGCGTCTTTTCGTTCCTCCCTTCATCCTCGGCGATGCCGCGGAAACCCTGATGGATCGGGATGCCGATCTGGAAGACCTCCTTGCCGTCGATCTTCATCGGCTTGATGCGCTTGGTGACGAACGCCTTGGCGATGTAGTGGCTCCGCGCGCTCGTCACCTTGAGCTTTTCACCGCCCTGCACGCCCAGCTTCGCCGCCAGCTCGACCGGGATCTCGATGAACGGCTCGGGGATGAGCTGCACGTTCATCGGGTTGTTTTTGGTCCAGTAGTGGTAATGCTCGGTGAGCCGGTAGGTGGTACAGATCACGTTGAACTCGTCACCGGTCTTGGAGAACTTGTCCGCCGGCGTGGAGAATCTCTTGACCACCGGGTTGTTCGACTGCTGCGGATGGAACGGATTCGCCACCGGGCTTTCGATCGGCTCGTAGTGCTCCGGGAACGGACCGTCGGCGAAGAACGCGAGCGGCGCGAAGAGACGGCCGATCCCCTCGGCGTTCATGATGAACGGCCCCATGTGCGCGCTCGGCGGCGAGTCCACTTTGAAGTCGGGCACGTCGTTGCCGACCCACTTCTTTGCCGCCTCGTTCCACCACACCTGCCTTCGCTCGGGGTCGTACGGCTTGCCGGCCGGATCGCACGAGGCGCGGTTGTAGAGCACGCGCCGGTTGGCCGGCCAGGACCACGCCCAATTCGGATAGATACCGAGGCCGGACGGATCCTCGGTGCCGCGCCGCTGCATCTGCGCTCCGGCTTCGGTCCAGCTTCCGCAGTAGATCCAGTTGCCGGAAGCGGTGGTGCCGTCGTCCTTCAGCCAGGCGAAGCCGGGGAGCTGCTGGCCCGCCTTGATCTGCTGCTTGGTGACGGGGTCCTCGAGATCGGCCAGCGCCTTGCCGTTGATCTCCTTGGCCACCTCGGAGAGCGACGGATGGCGCGGATCGGTGTAAGCCCAGGTGAGGTTGAGAATCGGATCGGGGAACTTCCCGCCCTCCTTCTTGTACAGCTCGCGCACCTTGAGGAAGATCTGCGCCAGGATGTCCTGGTCCAGCCGCGCCTGCCCGGGCGGCGGCAGGGCGACGTTCTTCCATTGCAGCCAGCGCGACGAGTTGGTCATCGAGCCGTCTTTCTCCGCGAACCCCGCGCAGGGGAGGCGGTAGACCGTCGTCTGGATCGTCTTCATCTCATCCTTGGTGATCCCCGGCGCCATCCAGAACTCGCTCGTCTCGTCCGGATAGATCTCGCCGACCACCAGCCACTCGGCCTTCTTGAGCGCGTCGATGTTTTTCTGCGAGTCCGGACCGATCGCGACGCCGTTCATGCCGAAGGCGAAGATGCCCTTGACCTTGCCCTGGTACATGTTGTCCCAGATCTGCGTCCACGAGTAGTTGCGGTCCACCTTGGGCAGGTAGTTGAAGGCCCAGTCGTTCTCCTTGGTCGCCGCGTCGCCATACATCGACTTCAGGAAGGAGACGGCGAACTTGGGCGTGTTTCCCCAATAGTTGAACGAGTCCCACTCCGTCGGCTTCGACGCCGTGGGCGTGATGCGTTTGGTGTAGGCCGCGAAATCGGTGTCCGCGGGGGTCGGCACTTTCAGATAGCCGGGCAGGTTGTCGAAGATGCCGGCCATGTCCGTGGCGCCCTGGATGTTCGAGTGCCCGCGTAGAGCGTTCACGCCGCCGCCGGCCCGGCCGACGTTCCCCATGAGCAGTTGCAGGATGGCCGCGGTGCGGATGATCTGCGAGCCGAACGTGTGCTGCGTCCAGCCGACCGCATAGATGATCGTGGCGGCCTTCTTCATGTCGCCGTCCTTGCGGACGGAGGTGAAGAGGTCGGCGGCCTTCAGGAACTTGTCCTTGGGGATGCCGGTCACCCGTTCGACCATCTCCGGCGTGTAGCGCGAGTACTGCTGCTTGAGCAGTTGGAAGACGCAGCGGGGATGCTGGAGCGTCAGGTCGTAGGCGACGTCGGGCGGCAAGGTGGCGGGCGGGGCAGCCCCTGCCGGATTCGGGATCGTCGCGTCCGTCGGGTGCTTGGTGGCCGCGGCTGCCGGTTTCGCTGCTGCTGCCGGCTGGCCCCCGCCGCCGGCTGCTTCATAGTTCCAGGTGGACCGGTCGTAGGTCTGCTTGGCGGCGTCGAACCCGGAATACAGGCCGTCGTCCGGCAGCTTGAAGCCTTCCTTCACGATGAAGGAGGCGTTGGTGTAGTTGATCAGGTAGTCCTTGGCCAGGCGGTTGTTGGCGATCGCGTAGTTGATCATGGCCCCGAGGAACGCGATGTCCGCGCCGGCACGGATCTGCAGGAACATGTCGGCGGTGGCGGCGGTGCGGGTGAAGCGCGGATCGACCACGATCATCTTGGCGTTGCGCACCCGCTTCGCCTCGATCGCCCACTTGAAGCCGCAGGGGTGGTTCTCCGCAGGATTCCCACCCATGATCAACATCATGTCGGTGTTCTTGATGTCCGTGTAGCCATTCGTCATGGCCCCGCGTCCGAACGATGGTCCCAAACTTGAGACCGTGGGGCCGTGTCAGACTCTGGCCTGATTTTCCAGGTAGCAGACCCCCAAGCTGCGCATGGTCTTGACCACCAGGAAATTGAACTCGTTGGTGTCCGTGCAGCCGCCGGTGAAGGCGATCCCCTCGCACCGGTTGGCCATCTTGCCCTGGGCGTCCGTCTCGACGAACGTCTCGTCGCGGGTTTTCTTCACCCGGTGGCTGATCTCGTCCAGGGCCGTGTCCCAGGAGATGTCCTCCCAGTGGTCCGAGCCGGGCCGGCGCACCTGCGGCTTCATGAGGCGCCGCGGATTGAGGATGTCCTGCTCCAGGGACGCGCCCTTGGGGCAGAGCGTGCCGCGGTTGATCGGATGATCCGGATCGCCTTCGACGTGGACCACCTGCGGGGTGACGTTCTTCGCCTTGTCACCCAGCGTGTAGATGATCACGCCGCAGCTCACCGAGCAGTACGGGCAGGTCGAGCGCGTCTCGGTGGCGCGCGCGATCTTCAGCTCGCGGAGCTGTGCGTAGGCCGGAGCCAGGTCGAACCCGAAGACCGTGGTCGCCGCGCCTCCAATCAAACCGATTTTGAAGAAGTCCCTGCGGGTAGGATTCATCGATCATCACCTCCGACACGTCAAGCGGCCAGTCACGGTGGATCGGGAGCGGCCTCGGCCTCGAAGAGGGGGAGGCGAAACCGCGTACGGAATCGAGATGTTCGTACCACACGGGCGGGGGTTTGGCAAGCCTTGAGAGCGCCAGACACCCCCTGCCGGCTCAACAAAATCCCCTGGCGCCGCGTCTAAGGAATTGCATGAAGATCGCCTTGTCCTTCATCGTCGCCATTCTGGGTGCGGCTTGGGGCCCCGGCTTCCTGGCGCACAGCCATCTGGCAGTGGCGGCGCCCCAGACGGTCCTCCTGTGCGCCTACATCGCCTGGACTCTCTACTGGGGAGCGCCCGGCTTCGTTCTCTGGTGGGTCTCCACAGTCTCCCCGGTAGGAGGGCGTCTCCTCTGGTGGCCGGTCCGGATCGCCTGCTGGCTCACCGTCCTCGTCGGGGGCGGTCTCTGCTTCTGCGTCTTCGGCGGAGGCCTGGTCCAGTTTTTACGGCACTGTTTGCGTCACTGAGCTGGATCCAGGCACGGCCGTGGCTCCGGGATCGAGGGTCAGTGCGTGCAGGAGGGACGCCGTCGCTACAACGCTGCGCCGGACTCCCTCGGGATGCCGGTGGCCCCAGCGGACCGGGAGCCATGCATGGAGCCAGGTCCGCAGGAAGGCTTCGCCGTGGGAGCGCCGGCCGCGCCGCAAGGCTCCGACCATCTCGCTGGCGAGAGCGCGGCAGGACACTTCCGGCTCCTGCCGGAGCCATTCGAGGATCGGCTCGATCTCCAGCCGGGAGGGCTGCCACCCCTCTTGCGAGAGCCAGAGGGCGACCCTTTCGATCCAGGCGGAATCGCCGGGGGAGGCCGGTCCGAGCCAGACATCTGAATCCGGAAGATGCCGGAAACGCTCCGTGGCACACCCGAGGCGTGCAGGCGTTTCGAGGTAGGCCCGCGCCCGCAGCACTTCAGGATCTGCCTCGGGTCCGAGCGAGGCACTGAGCTTCACGCGCTCCTCAGGCTCCGCGAGGCAGAGCCGGAAGACGTCCTTGTGCCGCTCTTCCGCCAAGGCGACGAGGCCCTTTTTCATCTCTGTGCGGACCCTCTTCCGCTCTCGTTCCGGTAGACGGTCCGCGGCGGCGGCGATCCAGGGGAGGATTTGAGACCACCTGGCGCAGAGTTTCTGGCGGGCCGTTTCGTGTCGAAGGTCCCTGGGCAGACGAGCGATGGAGGCAAGGGCATCGGCAGCCGACTTTCCGGTGAGAAGGCTCTTGCCAACACGGAAGAGAAGCTCTTCGAACGCCGCGAGAGCGTTTTTCGAAAGATCTTTCTCCTGCTCTGGCTGACCAAGCAGGCCGGCGAGGCGGCGGGCCGCCTCCTGCACCTCCTGGACGGCACGTGTCCCTCCGGGCTCGGCGCTGATTTCGGTGATCTCGGGGGTCAGCTCGATGAGCTCCTCGCGGGTTTCCGGAATCAGCAGCCAGCGGACCAGTTCCACGGGAAGGAGGAGGTCCGGACGGTCGCGAAACTCCTTTTCGAAGGCGACTGTGTGGCGGGCGAGACGCAGGAGGGCCCGCGTCCGCAGGCTCCGCAGCGGGAGAACATACTGTTGCAAGAGCCCCTGTGGATCGTCCGGTCTCTCCAGAAGGGCGGTGAGGCCGGAACACTCCTCGGCGAGAATCCTGACCTGCGCCAGAGAGGCATACAGCTTGCTGGGAGTGAGCTCTTCCGCCTGCTCTCGTGCGGACGAGAGGCGGAGCTTCGTCAGGAGACGGAGGCGGTCGTCGGTGATCGACTCGCAGAGGGTGGCCCGGGCGTCCTCAAGGCCGGGCCGCCGAGCAAGCTCTTGGCGGAGCTCATCCTCTTCCTCTGGGAGCAGGCGCTCGACGATGCCGGGTAACACCTTCAACTCTTTCGTCAACTCGATGTACCTGCAGGCCGCGGCGATCAGAAGCTGTTTGCGGAGCTCGAAGCCGGACTGTTCCGACTCCGAGACGGTGGCCGCGTACCGCTCGGCCTTCTCCAAGAGGTGCAGAGCGACAGCCGGTTGCCTGGTGGCTCGCGCGATCCGGAGGAGCGTTTCCGGGCGGAGGCCATAGGACCAGACGACGCTTTCGAGCCGGGTGCGCATTTCGCCGAGGAGGAACACGGCGACCAGATCGAGATACCGGGCCAGCTCTTCTCCGTCGGCTGCATAGCCGATGGAATGGAGGTGCTCGCCGACGATCACCACCTGCCTGCGGACTTCCGCGGAAGGCTCCTGGGGGAGGGCGGTGAGATAGCGCAGGCTCCAGTGGAGCTTGTCCTCGTGGTCCGGCATCACGGTCAGGGCCTTGAGGGCTGCCGCGGCTGTCTCCTCGGTGGCGCACGACCCAAGCACAGCCACGCGCAGAGCCGCGAGGGCGGCAGGGTCTTGGATGGCCGCGGCGATCTCCTCGATCTGTGGAGAGGAAAGCCGGCCGAGGATTCCGGCCGCCGCCTGAATAATCTTCGGAGCCCAGTCCGGCCGCTCACGGGCGGTCCATGCCTCCCAAGCAGCTACGGCGCGCGCCGGTTCGTGCTTGGCGAGGCACCCCAGAAAGGCGGCCCCGGCTTCCTGGCGCCTCGTCGTGCCGGGCAACAGGGAACCGAGCCGCTCAAGCACCTCTTGGGGGTCCGCTGGTCGCAGGCCGGCCAGCCCTCGGGGTGCGATGGCCATCACCTGCGCCGGATTTCCCAGGGCCTCCAGGGCCTGCCAGAGACCGGGAGACAAGGCATCGTCTGCCTGAAGCCACCGGTTGGCCAGAGCGAGCCGGATCTCTCCCTCCTGTCCGGGAGCGAAGCGGCGAATCCATCCCGGCCAGAGCTTCCGCAAGTCGAGTTCGGAGCCGACGTGCGCGGCGATCGCCAGGAGAGCCTCACCGGCCGCCTTCTCGTCGCCAGGGGAGGCCACGGGATCATCAAGGCGGTCACAAAGAAGGCCGAGGATCTCCGCCTTGCGGGCACGCTGTGGACACTCCGCGGCCACGGCGGCCAAAGCCGTGACTTGATCCCACAGTCCGCCGAGCCTTCCCGCGGCGTCCAGCGCAAAGTCGACGCGTCCGCTCGCGGCGAGAAACCCCAGGATCTCGGGGTCCGCGAGGTCCTCCGCCACCCCGCGGAGATTCAAGGCGAGCGCCGCGTAGTGAAGAAATCGTCCCCAGTCTCCCTCCGCGACGGCTGCGGGGAGGACAAACACCTCCACGTCCTGGCTCGTCCGGCCGAAAGCCTCCAGAAAATCTGCCTGGCGGGCCAGAAAACCACGCTTCTCGACGAGCTCGAAGAGCCGTTCTCTGTCGCCCGCGCCGTCAAGGTGGGCGATCAACCTCTCGTAGGGGTAGCGCTCCGCCAGCCTTCTCGGCGTGCTCACGGTACACCTCCCGTCACCGGCATGAGATCACGATCCCAGCCCCGCCCGATCCGGTCTCGCACCCAGGCCCAGACCGGGACAGCCAAGCCGCCCAGCGGCAGGACTGCGGGAACCGCGTAGGCCGCCAGTACGACTCGAGCGTGGCCGGAGAGATGGCGATCGAGTAGATGGCGAAAGCCGAAGGGGCGAAGCAGCCAACGGCCGAAAGCCAGGCCGGCCAACGGGCTGGCGAAGAGGATTGGCACACAGAGATCTCGTCCCGCCAGGAGGAGATGTGGGCCGATCACCGGGTTCCGGAGGAGCCCGCTTATGATAAGGAAGAAGCTAGAAACGCCCAACCCGAGCGCCATGCTGGTACCCAAGGAATCGGGTGCTCGGGTGAGGAGGGCTGTCATGGCGCGGAACGAGCCGATGAGGATTGTTAGAGAAATTCCCTCATAAACTACGCCAAAGAGAAACTCGGCCAGATTGGATCTGTCGTCAATCCCAGCCAACGAGCCCGCGATATACGCAGCTACCACGACACAGGGGGCAAGAATGAGAAACGCACAGTCCGGCAGGGCGGCGGGCGCAGCCGAGTTGCGTCCGCGGGTATATACATAGCCCAAAAATCTCACTATCCAAACAAGGAGACCGGGGATCCCAATATAGAGCGAGAGATCGATCGCCCAGATTAAAGGTGAGCTAGAAGAAATGACGCTACTGCGAGGCGTCAGGAGCCAAGTAAGAGCAACAACCTCAAGCGCAAGGAGGAAAATTTTCAGAGTGTAGAAGCGACTCCTTTGGAGCTCAGCGTTTCCGCGCAACTCTGATGCGCGAGGAGTTGGAGTCACGTCCATCAATTCCTGGCCACCAAAGTTTTTCCTATAGATGGTTTCCAGGGCCGTTCTTTCGTGCGCAAAAGGCTTCCTTGCGATCGGAAATAAAATGAATAACATTGAAACGAAAGCAATGGGAGCGGGAAGCAGGGTTGCGAGAAGTGCTAAGCCGGCTTTGAGAACCTCTCGTCTCTTTAATTGGGCCTCGCCTTGCCGTTCCTTGACGAACATCACGAAGGCTCCCAAAGCGATGACGCGGAAGAAGATACACAGGATACCAGCCAGATTCTGGGAAAAGGCGCCGTGCCGAGCATCCACGCCGAGAGAATCAAGAGCCGCGTAGAATGGGATGACCTGAAAGACGGCCAGCCAAAGGGCTGCCACCCACAAATGCTGAAACGCGGCGCGGAGAAGCTGATCGAGCCTCCGCAGGGGATTTGAGAATCGAAAACGTCGATGGCTCTCCAACACCAACGGCGGTCGCCTCGGCGTTCTGTTGCGGCGGCGAGGACTTTGGTTCAAGAACCGATACCATGCGAGACTCATCAGAATTCCGATAAGCGGTACCGTCAAGACCCAGAAGCGTAGGGCCCTAAGCCAGAAGAGAGGCCGCGCTTCGGGGGCTGTCACGGACTCGAGGTGTCGGTCCGCGAGCCAGGCCCCAGCCAAGGCGACCGTGATCAGAATAGCGTGTCCCCTTGGAGTGAGAAGGAAGTCCCTCGTGATTCGTATTGTTTCCGGAACAACTTTTCGCCAGTAGAGCTCGAGGACCATGGAAGCGAGCCAGGCAACCAGTCCGATTCCCTGGGCGAGCATGGAATTTGTCCAGACCTGCAGACGTGGTATGCCGAAGGCATCCCAGCGGAAGCGTGGCCAGCGGCGGTAGATGTTTCTTCGGCGGATGTCTCGTTGTGCAGGGTCTGTAGGTGTCATGCTCTGGCGCCTCCTGTGGTAGGAGAAAGTGAAAGGGCCGCTCGGATCGCTGCGAGGGCGTTGTCGCAAACGCACCGACTCTGGTGATCCGACGGGCTCAGATGGGCCTGGAGCCAGAGGCGCAGGACACTCTCGGCAGTTTGCGGTGCTTCTCGCCCGAGCGCGGTGAGGACGGATTCGCCCAGCGCCTGCCGGAGCGGCTCCGGCTCGCTGCTCCAGAGATCGCGGAGCAGAGGCGTCCAGACAGGATCCGATGGATCGATCTTGCTCTCCGCGGCGAGGGCGGCGAAGGCCGCGAGCCATTCCGCCGTTCCGCGAGAAGCGCGGCCGGTCCAGAGCGAGGTTTCGCGCGCCGTGGCCGCATCCCCGATCCTCCGGAGGAGATCCTCCGCCATGTCCTCCGCCACCCAGCCATGCACCACAAGACGGCGGCAGAGATCATCCCTCTGGGGATCGCTCGGATGCCGGTCGATCCATGCCACGACGGGCTCGGCTCCTTCCGGGAGTGCGAGAAAGGCCAGGGCCTGCATCACACGCGGGTGAGGCTCCGCGTTGTGGAAGGTCTTCAGCACCCCGTTACGTTCGGCGGAGGAGGCTTGGCAGAGTGCCCGGATCTGCTCGGATTCGGCATCGGAAAAAGAGAGCCTGCTCCCGAGGGGATGCTCCAGATTTTCTGCGATCTGGGCTGGCAGTCTCTCCAGGGCGGCGGTCAGCACCGGAAGGAAATCGGCGGCAGCGCTCTCTTCCTGACCGGGGATGCCGTCTGCGAGGAGCTGCTCGAATCCAGCGAACAGGGCGCCTGCGCTCCGGGTCCAAGGTGAGGCTTCGCGGCCTTGGGCGAACATGGAAGCGAGCCGCACCAGGAGCCTTTCGAGAGCGTCGCGGCGGGCCGGCCAAGGGATGACCTGTAGGCCGATCAGGCGCGCGAAAGCCTCGCGATACTCCTCCGCCGCACGGCCGGGGTCAATGCGCGCCACGAGCTCAGGCAGCCAGGGTGTGAGCGCTGCAAGGTGCGCATCGGATTGCATGGCGCCGAGCGCCTGACCCAGCATCTGGAGAGCGATCTGCCCCTTTTCGCGCGTCGTCTCGGGGAGCTCGAGAACCTGCCGCACCAGGCGGTACAGTGCGAGGACCTGCGTGTCGCGATCACCGATCCGGTCGAGGTGGCGTTGGAACAGGATTTCCGGCGGGCCGGAATCGTGGAGCGCGGCCAGGCCGAGCCACTCATCTTCCAGGGCGGCGACCGAGGCCAGCGCTCGATATAAAGGTTCCGGTTCCAGATCCCGGGAGGAGGTGACCGTCTCCGGAAGCCATCGCAGGCGCGTGGCGAGGTGGAGCCGGCCGGACCGGATGCGCTCCGCCGCCTCCGCCGCCAGCTCCAGGGCCCCGGCTCCGGCCAGCGACTCAGCGACGCGAGCGGCCAGAGAGTCGGTTTCGCCAAATTTTTCAGCGGCTTGGTCCAGAGCGTTGAGATCCCCCCGCAGCAGGCACAGGCGTCCGGTGAGCTGATGCATCAGCTCACGCCAGAGCCGCAGCCCTTCGAGCTCGGGAAGGCCGGACAGGGAGGACAGGTAGGACTCCGCCTGTTCGAACAGGTTGTCCAGCACGTCTCGGCTGTCACAGGCCCTCGCGAGATGGAAGAGAAGGGGCGCACCGCCTCCGGCGGACAGAATGACGTCTTCCGCGCGTCTTTGGAGCTCGTCCGGCAGGCAGCGGGCCACCAGTTCCAGGTACCGGCGAAGATCGTCGAGCGGGGCTCGCTGCTGCTGCTCGAAAAGCCACCGGCCGGCGGCTCTGATCTCGTGCTTCCGGATTGCGTCCGGCATCGGAGACACGGCGGCGCGCCGGAGCGCCCAATGAAGCCGCTCCGGCCCTGGCGGGAGCCGCTCGATGGCTTGTCGAGCCGCGGCATCCGGGACAGCGCCCGGATGGTGCTCCAGGACGGCGACCCGCAAGGCCGCCCGTGCGACCGGACTTTCAATCTCCCGCTCCCTGGCGTCGATCTCCGGATCGGTCAATGCGGCAAGCAGCGGCGCTCCGCGCTCGATCAATGCGACAGACCAGGAGAGGAGAGGTTCAACCGGCAGACTCTTCCAGGAGCGGACGGCCTCTTCGGGAGACGTCCGTGCCTGCTGAGCGAGGATGCTCAGGCGGCAGGCCCAGAGGGTTTCCGGTTCCAGCGAGAGCGTCGCGACGTTGTCCAGCAGGCGGGCCGGCTCGGCGGTCGCCGCAAGGTTACCCATGAGATCGGGAAGGAATCGCGCCAGGACCTGTTTCTCCCCGATCTCCCGCAGGATGTTCCAGGCTTCTTGATCGAGCCCGCCGTTGCGTTGCAGAGCGCCTGCCGCGACGCTCAGCGCGAGAAATCCGGGCTTGGGTTCCTGGCCCTCTCGCGGGGGAGGAACCTGCTCGAGAGAGGAAAGGATGTCCGGGCCCAGGTGAAAGCCGATCTGGAAGAGCGACAGAGCGCGGGCATCCGCTTCCTCGGGATCGTCGACCGGCGAAAGGAGAACCAGGTCGTCACGCACGGAATCGAGCAGGGTTTTGCGATCGGCATCGTCCCCATCGAGAGATGCCGCGAGAGTGGTCCGAGCGAGAGCTCGTTGCACCGGATCGGCGACCCGGGCCGCGGCGTCGAGAGCCATCCGCCGATGACCGTGCCGCGCCAGGGCTGGGAGGAGATCGGGCTCCGCGAGGTCGTCACCGATCCGCCGGAGGTTGATCGCCAGCGAGCTGTAGCGCAGGAAACGCTCCCAGTCCCCGGTCCGGAGGACCAGAGGCAGGATGTGTGTCTCGATGTCCTCCGACCCGCGCCGAAAGCCGCCGGAGCAGTTGGCCTGCTCCGTCAAAAAGGGATGTTTCTCGATCCGGCGATAGAGGGCGTCAGTGGCGCCGGCTTTCACTTGGTGCTCGATCCCATGGAGGATGAGATAGGCGCGCTTTTCGCGTGGAAGAGAGGCCAGCGAGACGCCTGCTGGGGGCGGCGGTTGTGTTGGGAGAGCCTCAGGGATCGGGGCAGCAGGAACCCGGAGGCGGCGGCGGGCGGCGTCCCACAACGGAGTCGCAAGGCCGCCACCGGGAGCGTAGGCCGTGGCTGCGAGGAAGGCGAGAGCCAAGCGCTGTTGGAGAGAAAGGTTTTCCTCCCGCAGATCCCTCAGAGCGAAGGGGCGTAGAAGCCACCGGGAGGACCTGGCACCGGTCACGAGGCTGACGACCGGCACGAGACAAAGAACGGTGAGAGTGAGAGACGGTACCCAGGAAGTTGATGCTCGGGAAGAGCCGATCCAGGAGCCGACGTAAGCGATTCCCGCGAAGACGAAGAACCAGGCGATCAGGGGCAGCGGCCGGTGACGGACTTTCGACCTGCCGAAACGGAAGGGGACGGTGAGAGCAGCGGCCCCCACGGCCCCAAAAAGTCCGATGTTCAAGAAAGCTCCGGCCAAGGAGGGCACATCGCCACTGCCGATGGGGATGCCGATACAGATTCCGGCCGCGACAGCCAAGGCGCTGAGCATGAGAGACCAGGACGGCTGGCCGGGTGATTCCTCTTCCTCGGTCGTCCTCAGCGTACGAATCGTCACCCGCACCACCAGCAACGCGCCGGCCAGGGCGACCACCAGGGAGCCGTAAAACGCCGCCACGAAAAAGATGTTGGCAAGAGCCTGTATGGGAGACAGCTGCGAGGTCAACGCAACCACGCCGGCCGTGAGGAGAGCGACCTCAGGAAAAAGCAGGAACGTCTTGAGGCGATAGAGCCCGGCCAAGCGTTCCTCTGCTTCGGCGGGTTGGGCCGGCGATCGGCCCGACGGCCAACGAAATCTCTGCAGGAGAGACAGCTTCCACCAGTCGAACCGGCCGAGATGCATGAGCATGTTTTTGACCGGCTGACGGCCTCCGAAAGTCTCTTGGACGAGTGTGCCCGGTCTGCGTTGAGGATCGAAGACCAGAACAACGAGGGCTCCTGCGATGCACCAATGCCCCGGCAATGTCCACGAGAACAGGAGTAACCAGGGGGCGAGCCGGGGAACCCGGAGTGGCACTGCGGCCGAACGTTGGGCCGCCAGGAAGACGAGGCCAGCCGTGAGGCCCATGAAGCGGAGCATCCAGGCCGCCAGGTCCAGCGGCCGTACGTCGAACAGAGTGGCGCGGGTGGCGCCAAGCCAGGCCACGCCCGCGCCGAAAAGAAAGAGGTTGCTGGCGATCAGCAAGCTGAAAAAAGGGATCGAGAGGCGGAGCCATTGGGTCCGGGACGAGAAGAAGAAAAGCAGCCGCCTGGAGGGAGAAGATGCTGAAGAGAGAGGGGCGAGCACCCACTCCGGCTTGTGGTCCAGGAGACAGAGCCAGACGGGCAGGACGTAGATTCCGACCAGCGGAATCCCGGCAGCCAAAAAGCGCATGGCCCGGATGCCGGGGCGCGTCCCTCCTTGCTGGTGCGTGCGGAGCTCCAGGAGGCCGTCGAGGAGCCACGCGTTGACCAGGGCGAGACCGGCGAAAAGGAGAGCAACCCAACCGGCGTCATCGCCGCCGGCGTGACGGAAAGGCCAGGGAGGCCCGGACTCACCGCTCCGCATCGGCTCCAACCAGAACAGCAGATAGGTCGCCGAGAGCGTGAGATAGAGCGAGGTGAAGAACCACCGCACAGCGGCATGTTCCGCTGGAAGCGCCCGTCTGTTCATGAAGTTTCTCCTGCTGCCGGCGACAGATCACGTTCCCATTCCGGCCAAAGCCGCTCGCGTGCCCAGATCCAGACGGGGACGGCGAGACCTCCGAGGGGGAGGGCCAGGGTGATCAGGAAGAAGGCGAGAATGAGCCGTGCCCGGAGCGGCAAACGGGAAGAGAAGAGATGCCGAACCTGGAAGGGGCGAAGCAGGCGTTCATACCCCAGGAGGCCGATGCCGAGGGCCAGCGCGGGGGAGAGATCGGCAACCCATGAGAGCCGGCCCATGATCGCCGCGGCTTGAGCTTCTCCCCGCCATGCCTGGACGCCGAGGTACCCGATCGTCAGAAACAGGACCTGCCGTGCGATCAGACTTCCTAAAAACTGTTTCAAATCCGGCCCCACGCTCCCGGGCTTCAGCTCCGGGAGGATCACCGCCGTGATGCCGACGACACCGATCGTGATCAAGAAGAAGCCGAGCAGGGCTGGGTTCTTTTGCCCCAGAGAGAGACCGACCGCGACACCTGCCAGAGTGGCTGTCGCGGTGATGGTCAAGGCCCGGGCGTAAGGGTGGGGCTCGTTTCTGTCGCCGAGCTCGCCCGAGCGAACCAGGCGGCGCAAAGCGGAGATCCTCCACCCTGCCCAGCCGGCGATCTGCAGAAAGATGGCTCCGCAGACAAAAGTTGCGAGTAGCACGAAGGCTGCGAGCTTGTACCCTGGGAGACCTTCGTGTGCCACTTTCCAGAGGACGAGCGTCAGCAGCAAGCTGTCCAGAATGAGCAGGAGCGTCTTGACACGGCAGAGAGAAAGGGAACTCTGCTGGGCAAGGCCGGAGCGCCGGGGGAGCTCGAGTCCCCACGGGCGCCGGTGCAAGGGGATCTTCCGCGCGTTCTCACGGAGCAGCTTGAGAAGCAGAGCCCATTCCGGTGGCGAGCCGGTGCCCTGTGTACCGGTCGAGAGGGTACCGGTGGTCTGCCGCCGGAACCGGGCATACCCGGGGGCAGAGAGGGCCAGGAGAGGAGTGGGGAACGGAAAGATCCAGGTCCCCGCCAGCATCCAGCAAACCTTTCGGTCTCTCCCTGTGACGGGATGATTCCGGCAGGTGGCTTTCAAAAGGGAGGCTGTGGCGGCAAAGCCCAGAAGACGAAGAGTCCAGTCCGCGATATGCCGGAGATCGGGATGCAGGACGTCGGCTGCGCTCAACCGGGAGGTCGCCAACCGCACCGCCACCAGATTGACGACCCAGAGCCAGAGGAACAGGAACCGGGGGGAGCTCTGGAGCCGGGTCAGCCAGGAGCCGGGCGCGAGAACGGACATCCCGGCGACGGAGGACCAAGCTCGGGAGTCGTCCAGGATTCGCGTTCTCGTCCTGCGAAAGGCCCAGGAGGGTCGAGATTTCATGAGCTTCCGCCAGGCCGGAAGCATATAGAGGCCGAGCAGGGGCGTTCCTCCCAGAAAAAATCGGAGCTTCGGAATCCAGGGGCGCAGGTCCTCACGGGGGGTTTCCTGCTCCAGGATTCCGTGGAGCAGGAGGGCGTTGAGAGGAAAGACCGCCAGGACGGCCATCCATGCCGGGCTCGTATGGGTCCATACCAGGAGGTGAAGGGGCAAGGCCAGGATGCGTAATGGCCAACTCCACTCCGTGATGCCTTCGATGTTGATCTCGAAATCGGCGAGGACGAAGAGGATCGCGGCCGCAAGGAAGGCGTGAGGGACCACCCACGTGCTCTCTCGCCGCAGCCCCCACAGAAAGGTCTGGGCCGCAGTGTGGTTCCGGCGGCGAAGCCAATCGGCCATCTGTTCGATCTCGCCTGGGCTCGGGGTCTTGTCCGGAAAGGACGCCGGCTGCGACCCATCTGACGTGGCCAGTGTCAGGGCCTGGCGCAGAACACCGGCGACGTCCTCGCTCTCCTGCTGCCGCTCGACTTGAGCGGCTCCGAGCCGGGGTGGCAGGTGCGCATGCAGCCAGATCCGGATCGCCTGTTCGCCGTGCTCCGGGTCCATCCGGAGCGCCGCAAGGGCGGCGTCCGCGAGACACGGGCGGCTGAGGCGAGGATCGAGCTGCCAGAGTTGATCGAGAATCGGGCCGGAGCTTGGAGCGGAAGGGTCCAAACTTCGGCTCGTGACTGAGCGAGCCAAAGTTTGGAGCCAGAGACGCGCCTCGTCGTCGAGGAAAAGCCCGGCTTCGAGGGCGAGAGCGGGTTGGGAGATCGTTGCCTGGAGCTCTCGCGCCTGGAGGTCAGGGAGCCATCGGTAGCGGATCATCCGCAAGAATGCCTCATCGCGCTGACTGTCTCGTGGAGTCTGCTGCATCAGGGCGACCGCCGTCTCCGGGGCTGTCTGGCTGACCAGAAGGGCGAGAACATGGAAAGGGCGGCCGAGGATGATCGCGGTTTGCTCTCGGACAAACGTCTGGGCTGCCTGGAGCCGCACTGTGCCTTCGGTGCCGCAGAGCTGTGCGATGAACCCTGCCTCCGAAGGTGCAGGATCTTCATGGAAAGCTAGCTCTCCGGCGTGCCGGAGCGCTCTTTGGACGAACGTGTCCGGGAGCCGCTCGGCCGTGGCCGCCAGCAGGGGGAGGAGATTCAGAGTCCACTCTCGCTGTTTTTTTGCGTCAGAGATTTCCCGCAGAGAGTGGAGCAGGGCCAGGAGTGCGGTTCCCATCTGGTTGGGGGGAAGCGAGGAGCGGAGACGAAGCAGGAGGTCTTCGAAAATTTCCCCGGTTTCCTCCCAGGGCCGGGAGAAGAGCTCTGTGCTCGCAGCGCGAAGCTCGAGAGGGAGCCGATGGCTTCCCAGGGTCGCGCCGAGCTCGACGATCGCCGGAAGCCATGCGGCGCTCCGCGAGAGCGAGCCGGCCGTCAGAGACCGTTCGACGAAATGGAGGATCGTCAGGATGTCGCGCGGCTCGCTGCCGTTCTCGTGCTGATAGGCCAGCGTGTGGCGAGCCATGCGGAGCACCGCCGCGGTGGCGGTTGGACCGGGCGTCATGTCCCGCAACCAACGATCAGCGATGCCTTCCGGGTCAGCCGGCGATGCATGGAGCGCGGTCAACCCGAGTCTCTCGTCCTCAATGGCCGCGACGTCAGCAAAAGCAGCATAGAGGGAGGCCGGCTCTCGAAAGAGACTTTCGGCTCGTTCCGGCCAGAGATCCAGAAGAGCAGTCCGCCGAGCCGCAGAGGAACGGATCCCGGCAACGACCTCCGCCGCCAGCTCGGGCCTCCCCGCGCGGTGGAGTTGCTCGGCGACCGTGACCCGCAACGGGTCCTCTTCGCCTGGAGGCAACCTCAAGGAAGTGATCTGCAGGTAGAGGAGGTCTCCGCGCTCGACGCACAGCCGGGCGGCAAGAGAAGCGAGGATCCGGCTCGCCGTCTGGGCCGCTTCCCGCCGGCCGCGAGCCACGACTGCCGCCAATGCCTCGGCCCGCTCATGTATCTCGAGCCGCAGGGATGACAAGGTGATGGTCTCAGCCAGCTCGAGCAAGGCGGGGAGACCGCCGAGATGACCGGCGGCATTCTGGAGCTCGGTCGCACACCTCTCCGGCAGAATCTCGGCGATCTGGTCCAGGTAGAGCGCAAGGTCCCGTGGGGACGCTGCGTAGCCGGTCTGTAGCAAGAAGTGCCGGGCGGCCTCGGTGTGGTGGCGAATGTGTTCGATCGGGGAGACGCGGTCCGCCCGCAAATAGCGGAGTGACCAATGCACCTGGTCCGGCCCGGGAGGGAGCCGCCGGATGGCTTCGAAGGCCGCTTGCGCCGTGCTCTGATCTCCTCCACCTTCCAGGCACAGGGTCCACAGAGCGGCTCGTGACCCCTCCTCTGCGATTTCCTTGGCGAGCCTCCGGATGCGCTCAGCTCCCATATTCCTGAACAGCTCTCTTCCTGTTTCAATCAGATCGGCAGACCAAGGAATTGAAGCTCCCCGCGACACGGCTTCCCAGGAGCGCACAGCGTCTCCCGGATTCTTCCGTGCCTGCCGCCCCAGCAGGGCGAAACTCGTGTGCCAGAAGAGATCTGGTGGGAGCTCCGGGAGCATTGCCTTCAGGCGAAATGGGGTGAGCTCGCCTGGGGCGTCCACCAAGGGGAAAGGGAGAAGGGTGCGGAGGCGGTCCGGGCTCTGCACGTGACGGAGAGCCGTCCAGAGCCGATCGTCCGCAAGGTTTGAGCGGCGCAGGCATCCCTCGGCCGCGGCGATCCAGACCGCGTCGACCAGATCGGGCCAGGCCTGAAGCGGTGCGAGCATCCGCTCGCCGCCGGGCCAATCTTGCGGGTCGATCTCCCGGACGATAGATCGAAGAATTTCGGCCAGCGGAGCCGCACCGTCCGGGTCGCGAGGGAGCGTCAGATTCCGGAGATCCTCTCCGATCCTTGCAAGAAGCGAGCGGCGCTCCGCTCCATCTTCGAATCGGCCGGCGATGACGGCGAGTGCCCGGATCCGGCCGGCAGTCTCGGGTTGCTCGGCCGCCACATCGATCGCGAGCTGCGGCCATCCGCTCGCCGCCAGGGCGCCCAGGACTTCGGGTCTCGCCAGGGAACGGCTCATCCTCCCGAAGTTGAGAGCACGCAGTGCGAAACGGAGAAAGCGGTTCCAGTCCTCGCTTTGAATCGCCCAGGGCAGAGCGAACGACAGCAGGTCCTCCGTGCCCTGCCGGAAGCTTCCCAGGTGTGCTGCCTGGTCGGCAAGAAACGGTTTCTGCTCCAGGACATGGAACAGCGCGTCGGCCTTGCCCGCCGTCGCGCGATGCTCGACGTAGTGGCGGAAGGCGTATTCCTTCGTGTGCACAGATCACGCCGCCTGTTTGCGTTTCTCGGCCTTGAACATCGAATCCGAGCTCTCCAGGATCCACAGCAGCGGCTCCAGGACGCCCCGTCCGGCAAGAGGCTGCGCGGTACCGTCCGGCATACGGCCCAGCGATGTGCAGGCGAAGTACCGGACGACAGCACAGCGGGTCTCGAGCTGGTGAACGAGATCGCTCAATCCCCAGCGCATGAGTTGCTCGCGGACGATCTGATTGCGGATCGCCTCCGCGTCCGCCGGCGCCGGCGCCGACCGCAGCCGCGCCTGGACCGCCGGCTCGCCGATCCGCTGCTCGAGGCCGAAGGCGTCGATCTTGTTGACCACCACCGCCACCGGCTTCTTGATGCGCGCACCTTTTTCCAGCCCGAAATGTTCCTCCATTCCGATGAGGATACGCGCGAAGGCGTCCTCGGTCGGGAGTTGACTAGGTTTGAGAGCGCTCTCCACGCGTGGAAGACGGTCGCCGTAGATCTCGCGGACCTCAGCGATCGAGAAGGGATCGATCAGGAAGACCAAGCCGCTCAGGTAGTCCTGGTAGGTATGGAGTTGGAGTCCTTCGGTCTCACTGAACGCTTCGCCGGCCGGGTCATAGAGGTAGAGCAGACGCCCTTCCTGGCCGGACCGGTCCACCTGGAGGTTGAGCGCCCGTGGCAGATTTGTCACCGTCTTGGCCGGAGGTTGCCCTTGCGCCAAGCTCTGCCATGCGCGGCGGACCTCGCTGTCCACCCGGCTGTCCGGAAACTTCAACATGAAGCCTCGCGGCGGCGCCCAATGCTCCGTAAGCTCCCGGAGCAGGGACAGAAGAAAAGAGGACTTGCCGACGGCGGGTCCACCGAACACGGGGACGAAGACTTTCCGCACCTCGATCAGACCTCCGAGCATGCGCTTGCAGTCCGGACAGGCGGCGGGCAACTCGCCCCGCTTGAGGAAAAATGTTGTCGGAAGCTCCTGGCCGCACGTGCAAGTCCGATGTAGGATACCGTAACTCGACGGGATCAGCCGGCGGTGTACGCTGCCGCACTTCGGGCAGAAATATTCGGCCAGCGAATTCTTGCTATGGCAGTCCGGGCAGACTGGAAAGAAACCCTTCCAAGTGAGGTAGGCCCTTTCCATCAGATAGATGAGAGAGAACAACAGGTAGACCAGCAGGAAAAACGTCAGAAGGATGACGACGTGGGCCGCCGAAGCGACCAGGAAGAACGCCGTGCCGAAAACCAGAACAGAAGCGGCCGCTGCCCCGCGCACGAGGGCCAACCCCTTGGCGCCCCAGGAGCGAGGCCAGAGAGTTCGCATCGCGGTCAGCTCTTTCTGTGCCGAGACGAGATTCCGTCTCCAGGTATCAACGATCACGGCGCGCAGATCGGAGTACCCTTTGCCGAAGAAGTAGCTGCGAATGGCAGGATCCTGAATTGCGCTCACGGTGTCACCCTTTCTGGTTTGATGTTGTTATAGAGAGCCTGCCCGTAGTTGCGGATCGTGATACCAGCCCCGAAAAGCACTCCGATCGCGAGGAGGATACGGATGACGACGTAGCCAATCACTGCCGCGAAATAGGCGGCGATGGCGAGAAGCACGAAAACGACGATTATGCCGAAGCAACCTAGATGGCCGCTCAGGATCAAGAAAAGAAGCCACCCGAAGAATCCTCTGCCCTGCCTGCCCTGACTTTGACTCATGGTCTGCCCTCCTCAGGCTGCCTTTTTCCGTTCTGTGGCAAAGACAGGATCTGTCTCGCCGAGAATCCAGAGAAGCGGCTCCAACACGCCGCGTGCTTCGAACGCCTGGGCGCTCCCATCCGGCATGTGCCCCAGAGCCGAGCAGGTGAAGTAGCGAACACGGGCGCACCGCGTCTCGATCTGTTGCACAACGTCCCCCTGACCCCAGCGCCGGAGCTGGTCGCGGAGAAGCTCGTCGCGTGTGCTCTCCGGAGCGACCGGCGCCGGGCTCGACTGCACACGCTGCCGTACCGCCGGCTCGCCGATTCTCGCTTCGAGATCGAAGGCATCCACCTTGTTGATGACGACGGCGACCGGGACTTTGAGCCGGGCCGCCTTGCCGAGCCCGAAGTGCTCTTCCATGCTGATCAGAATGCGCGCCAGGGCATCCTCGATCGGCAGCTTGCTGGGTTGGAGGGCGTCGCGCACGCTCTCCAGGCGGTCTGCGTACTCCGCGTTAACTGCCGGAATCGTGAAGGGGTCGATGAGGAAGATGAGGCCGCTGAGATACTCCTGATAGCGGTGGAGGACGAGTCCTTCGGTTTCATTGAAGGCTTCGCCGGCGGGATCGTACAGATAGAGCACGCGAGGATCCCGCCCGTCGGCTTGAACCTGGAGATTGAAGGCGCGCGGCAGCGTGGCGAGCGTCTTGTCCGGGGAACGGCCCTGGGCGAGTTGTTGCCGCGCCCGAACCATCTCGTTCTCGGTGCGCGACTCCAGGAAGGACGAGCGCAGACCGATCCGTGCGGTGTGATCGATCAGTTGGTTGACCGCCGAGAAGAGAAAAGCTGATTTACCCACGGCCGGTCCACCGAAAATAGGCACGAACGCTTTGCGCGATTCCGTGTGGCCGGTCTCCAGAAGGCTCTGGCAATCCGGGCAACGGGATTTGAGCAGGCCCCGTTTCAGGAAGAAGGTCGCCGGGAGTTTTTCACCGCATTGGCAGGTGTGATGCAAGATGCCATAGCTCGACGGAATCAGCCGGCGGTGGACCTCGCCGCAGCGGGGGCAGAAGTGCTCCGGCAGACGGCTCTTGGCGTGGCATTGCGGGCAGACGGTGAAGAACTTCTTGCCCGCAAGGTAGGTGCGTTCGGTGAGATAGACGAGGCTGAACGCGACATAGATCAGCAGAAAGAACGTGAAGAGAATCGTGATGTGAACGGCGGACGCGGCGAGGAACACCACAGTCCCGAAGACCACGACCGAGACCCCGGCCGTCCCCCACAGAATAGCCTGAGCCTTGTCCGTTTCGCTACCCGGGAAGTGGCGCGCCGCCTTGTCAAAATGCTCCTTCGACGACGCGATATTGCGGTTCCAACTCTCGGTGATCGTGTCGCGGAGATCACGGTAGCCTTTGTCGAAGAAGTAGCTCTTGATCGCCGGCTCCGGTGGGATTGCCGTACTCATGGCGTCACCCTCTGCGGCTTGACGTTGTTGGCGAACGCCAATCCGTAGTTGCGAAGGGCGGTTCCGGCTCCGAAGAGCGTGCCGAGGCTCATCAGTGCCATGACTGCGGCCACAATGGCCGATATCACGAGGACAACCATGAAGGCCGCCCCGATGCATCCCGCGAGATCATCGCCGTCTGCCATAACCATTTCTCCTAAGATCTGCCGAAGACCCGCAGCAGCCGGGTCCATGGGCTGCGCCGCCGTTTCTCCAGGGATTTCTGGATTTCAATCCAGCGGTTCGTGGCCCGGCCGTCGATACGGGCCTGGCGGAGCTTGCTGTCGATTTTTCCGAGATCGGCCGGGCTGAGCTGCTCCAAGGCGATGAGAAGCCCCCGTTGCGCCACCGACTCGAGCTCGGCGAGGCTCCCCGCGCCGCGTCCGTCGAAGGCGAGCCAGAAGCGGAGAGCAGCGTGCAGGCTCTCCGGCCATGCCAACTTGCGTTTAGCCTTGAAAAAACCGAGGTAAGGTTTCTCCAGAAGTGCCGGCCGCCCTGTGCCGATGGCGGTGAGCACCTGTTGGTGCTCCCCCTTGTTGGTCCCTCGTTCAAGAGCGCCTGGGAGACATCCTTCAACGAAGGCCGAATGCTCGGCTTCCTGCAGGGCGGCGACCGAGTCGGGGATTTCTTTGAGCCGGAGGTCGGAGAGCGGTGCCTTCGGCGTCCGGGCTGCAGTCCATACATCCCGGAGGAGAGGGCGGTTTGGGAGAAGAGAGATCTTGCGGCTCCGCGCAGCCACGGCCACGAGCTTCGCCGTCTCCTGGCCTTTTTTGTCGTCAGGGTCGAGGGGAACCGCAAGGTTCGCGAACGCGATGCATCGGTCCGCCAAGTCTGGCGGGAAGCTGTCGACCTCACCGTCACGTAGCCATTCGAGAGAGACAGCGGCGCATTGGGCTTCAGAGAGGTGACGCAGCAGGGAGGTGACGACAGCCGGGAGACAGGTCTTCTCGTACTGGGGCAGCAGCGCCAAGACGGTGCGGCGGTAGGAAGCGAACGCGCTGAGCGGATCCGGAGCCGTCTCGCGGAGCCCGGACCACTCGCCGAAGAGTAGATCCCATTCCTTGGCGGCCTCCAGTTGGCGTCGAAGCGAAGTGGCCGTCGCGGTCTCAAGGTCTGCGAGAACACGTCCCAAAGCGCGGCCGAGGGCTGTTCCGGCGTGCCTGGCCTCCTGGCCGCAAGCGACGTGGGCGTCGCGGAGCCGGCGGCTCACTGCGGCCAGCGGCTCGATCTCGGACGGAATCGCGGCGAGGGCTGCTTGGGCCGAACCTGTGGCCGCGTCGCGACTTCCGAAGGCCGTGAGGAGCATGTGGACTTCCTTCTGGTCCCAGACGGGGAGACGGCCTGCAAGCTCAAGGCATCTCCAGATGGTGCGCAGAAGGAACGCCAGGGCCTCTGTCGGAAGCTCCGGCAGGGGAGGATCGTTCCAAATCGGCTCGGCGAGGACGAGCGCCGCAAGCTCGGAGGCATAGGGCGCCAGAAGGCTCTGGAGGTGTCCCCACATCCCCTCTGCGGCCGTGAGCCCCCGCCCGCCAGCCAGGAGGTGGTGGCGGACCAGGGAGGTCCAGGCGTTGAAAGCGAGAGCCCGATGCTCGGACTTTCCGGTGGCGCGGGCTCCGTCGGTGAGGAAGCGGATCAGGGGGTCGTAGTCCTCGGCACGCGGCAGGCCTCCGGCGAGATGAGCTGCCCGGCCGAGGACTTCGAGCAGACGGATGCGGCCTTCCGCCGTGGCATGGCGGGAGGCGAATTCGATCATCCGGGTGAGCTGATCGCCACCGGGAGCCGCTCCTTCACCTTGTGCCAGATCGAAAAGATGGATCGCGGAGATCAAGGCCGCTTCCAGCTCGCGGTGGTTGAAGAGGCGGAGAAACTCATAGAACCGCTGGAGCCGTCCGGGATTTTCCGCCATCCAGCGCGCGGCGACGGCCGGATAGTCGTCCGCTGCCTCGGCCACCTCGCTGTGCGTGCCGGTCGTCAGGTCGAACTCGTAAAAACGGAAGCGCCGCTCGGTTTCTTCAAAGGTGAAGTCGGTCTCTCCCGTGGTGGCGTTGATCGCCGCGCAGCCACGAGGGTCGTCCTGGTAGGTCGACGAGGTCAGCGCAGCCGCGTGGAGCGGCGGGAAAAGCTTCTGCAGGCAGGCGATCCAGTAGAGGCCATGGATCGGTGTGTCGCGGACCACCACGGCGCGCGAGTCCGCACGGCTGAGGAGCACGGCGCGGCCCATTCGGGCGAGCAGATCGCAACGATCGGGCTCTTCACGAAGAAAGTCGCGCAGCTCCTCGAAGCGGAACGATTCCGCCGGCGGAACCCCAGTGAAATCGGTCGTCGGGAGGGTGGGCGGTGTCTCCTCGTTGTCTTCTTCGGGAGCGAGACCGTCTTTCCACCCGTCCCATTCATAGAGATCGATCGGCCAGAGGGCTGGAGAGGCGCCATCTTCGAACACCAGGGTGTGGGCGAAGAAATTTCCCCAACGGCCGCTGTAGTCGCGCCCCACATAGCTGGAGCGAGTGATGGCCAGCCGCCCGGACTCCAAGGCGTAGCAACGCAGGGCACGCGGAAACTCGCGCCCGATATCCTCTGGGCTCGGGTCCTGGCGGGCGTCCCGCGGAGGGCGGTAAACGCCACGCCGTTCGATTTCGCGTTGCTCGTCCGGACGGATTCCTTCGCTGAGCGTCCGGGTCTGAAACCCGGCGTTACCCGACTGGCCGCGGCGGCAGGAGGTGTAGTGGAGCTGCAGCGCTTTCATCGACATCTCCTCTCAGGCCCGCTTGGCAGTGGGGATGAGACCATGGCAATGCAGCAGCCAGAGGAAGGGATCCTCCACCCGCCGCGGCAGCACGCGCGGGATCTTCTGATCACTCTGCGGATTGCAGCCGAGCGCGGTGAGGCCGAAGAACCCGGATTTCTGATAGTGGGTGTCCGCCTGTTGCGGGATGACGCCTCCGTCCCAGTCATTGAGCAGGGATTGCATCTCAGAGCTCACCGCGTGGAAATCGGCGAGGTCGTAGCCAGCCCGGTGGTTCGACTCGGAGTTGAGCTGCATCTGGGAATCGATCAAGGGCTCGACGGCATCGAACTTAGAGAAAGCAACTGCCAGCGGAGTCTTGATCTTGTTTTCCAGGGATTGGCTGCGGCCGAGACGGATGAGCTCGGTTGTCCTCTCGAGAATGGTCGAAGTCTCTGTATTCATCTGGGGAAGAGCGATCGAACCGTCGAGCCGATCGCGAACGTTCGGCAACTGGAGAGGATCGAGCAGAAGAATGATTCCATCGGCCCGGTAGATGTATTTATTGACGGTTCCCATCGTGTCCCGGCTGTTGAGATCTTCACCTGCCGTGTCGAAGAAGACGAGTGTGACGACGCCTTTGATCGTGTTGCGCCCGAAGAGATTCTTGCCGGTGAAGGTCAAGGTATAGACCAGGGGCAGTTGGACCCGCCGGTCAATCAGCGCTGAATTTGTGACGTTGATCACTTTCCCTCGGCGGTAGATCGGCTCGTAGAAATCCTGCCGATAGCGCTTGATCGTATGGTCGTCGAGCGGCTCCAGGAGCAAGCCGAGAGCAGGGCCAATGTGCTTGCGGATCTGCTCGATGAGAACGGCAAGATAGTGGCTTTTCCCCGCCTCTTTGGCTCCAATCACCGCAAAGATCAGGTTGCGATATTTGCCCGTCGTATGGGGAAGATCCATGTGACAGTGGGGACAGATGCGCTTGTGGCTCACCTGGTTGCACGTGGCGCAGCGTCCTTCCTTCTGGAGCTTGCCATTGGGCGGAAGGACCCGCCCCATGGGAACACTATCGTTCCAGGCTTGTGCCCGCACGGTGTCGACCTCTGGCGCGCAACGTGCTCCCGGGCTGGCGCAGCGGAACGGCGTCTCCGCGAGCTTGTAGGGCTCGAAGCAGTAGGGGCAGATCTCTTTCTGGAAGCTGGCCTTGATTGAGTTGAGCATGAGAGTTGACCTCAAGGCTTCTTAAGGGTCCGGACTCGACCTTTTGAGCCACGGAGAAAGAGGAAAATGTTCTTGAGGGCATCCCACAGAGATGCTGCCAGGCAACGGAGCACAAGCCGGCCAGATGTATGGCTCGGCGAAATAACTACTGATGCCTCGCCGGCCATCCTCTGGACACGCGCGATGCCATCGAAATCCCAGAGTAATAGATTGCACGCCATCAAGCCAGAGAGGCAATCCTTCTTCTCTGATTCGCCAAGAGACTTGTCCACTCGATCGTGATCCAGCGCTTTCTGATAGAAGTCGCGAGCTCTGCTTGGTTCCCTCCGTGCCTGGAAGAAACGGCCGGCTGCCAGATAAACATTGGCCTCCAGCACTTGGGGCCCGTCGACGAAGTAGAAGTAATTCGCGAGGAAGGCGGCCGAGGTGTGAAGGTTCTTGAGCGCGTGGTTGATTGCCACTCGCTCGTCGTCCTTGAGGTCCCAACGACTTTGAAAGTGCTCGAGAAGACCCTGAGCCTTCTGGATGCTGAAGTAGATGTCCACGGGATTCTGAAATCCCTGTGCGGCGTTCCTATCTTCCTGGATCCAGCGGGCAACGTTCGAGGTTCGGACGGCCGTGTATCCGCCGACCAGGAGGGTCACAATGGACAGAAGGCTCGCCCAGTAGCCTAGGAAGCTTGGTTCGTTGAGGGCCTGCCACATCAGAAACATCTGAGTATTCACGGTCCGCCTTCCTCTCACGCGATCTGCAGTCGTTCCTTCTCGGCCGGCAGGAGACGGATCTCCCGCGCGGCGGCGGCATCTTTGAAGAAGAGCTTCACATAGGGGCGGCCCGGCCAGGATTTTGCCGGCAGAGGAAGGAGAGCCTTTCCACGTTCGAAATGCAGGCTGGGGACTTCGAGCAGCACTTCGCCATCCCGCGGGGAGATGGGGACGGTTTGGGCCTTGCCAACGATCACGAGATCCCGCAGGATCAGGCCGTCGCCGCCGGCGCAGGTCAACTCCAGCCAAGCGTCTTCGACGTTGCGCCGCAGGAGTGATTTCTTGACGCCGACCCGGTAGGAGACCGAGGCTCCCTGGCCGAGGGTCTCCACGATGCGCGCCGGTTGCGCGTAAAGGTCTCCTTCCGGTGCCTTGGCGAAGACCGATATGTAGTGCGGACGCTGCTCGACGTTCTGGAGGAGCCAGCAGCCCGCCCGGTCATACTCCCGGCGCGTCACGCGGGCTTGTTGCCCCTGCACCTGCCGAGGGTCTTCAGGGTGCCGGTCGTGCGACCAGGCCACCAGGACCTCCTCCGTGCCGGATGGCCACTCCCAGGTCATCGCCAGGTGCGGACCGCTGCGTCGGACGTTGAGTTGAAGGACCGGATCGAGAGTCGTCACCTCGGCAGCCCGGCCGATGACCGCCGTGCCGGCCGTCACCGACAAAGGGACGAAGAAGACGCGTCCCTGACCGGTCAGGCTGACTTGCGCTCCGCTGCCGGTGGTTCCCGGCACGAGAGTACCGAACCGGTCCGCCTGGGAGAGCGGAAGGATCAGCCCCGGCGCGTAGTCCGGCAGCCGCGAGGTCTGGCGGATCTGGACGATCGCGCCAGTGAGCGGTGTCCAGCTCAACAGGACGCTCCTTCCCGTTCTGGACGCCGCGAGGTCCATCACGGCTGCCGGCGGTGCGATCGGTGTGGCGGTTGCTGTCCTTCCCGGGGTCGCGATCTCGCCGCCGGAGCGGGACGGGTCCGCGAACACCGCGACCACACGGTAGCCGTAGAGCGCTCCGTTGGTGAGCCCGGTGTCGTGGGCGCTGCTGCCTGCAACGGTGAGCGCGGAGCCGTCGCCGGGGCGATCGGGGACGGAACCCTGCCGCCGCCACACTTCGACGCGCCGGCAGCCGGGAGGAGTGGTCCAGCGCAGCGCCACGTCGCCGCTGCCGGCGACGAGCTCGAGATCGTCGACCTCGGCGGTCCGCAGATAGGGGCCACCGGTGGCCGGTTGATGACAGGGAATGCCGCCCCGCTGCGAGAAGACGGCATAGAACCACGGACTGCCCACTGGAACGGAGGCGTCGTCGAGTGTGGTGCCACGCACTTCGGCGAGGCTCTCTCCATCCGCGAGACTCTGCGGCACGCCGCCCGATTTCCGGACGACGCGGAACGCGAGGCTGCGCGCCGTGGCTGGCGCCTGCCAGGTGAGACGGAAGCCTGCGGCGACCGGGGTGACCCGGAGCGCCGTTGGAGAGGGAGGCGGGCTCGCGGTCATGGCGCGTAGCGCAGGCTCGAAATCGGCGCAGGCGGCGAGGGCCTCCTCGTAGCGGTCGAGAGCCGTCTCGGAGTCGCCCGCCCGCCGGCGCTTCTCGCCCTCTTGGAAGGCAGCCTCGGCGCGCGCCAGCCCATCCTGGAGACGCCGCCGCAGGTCGTCGAGACCCGTCGCCCCGTGCGCTCGCTCGAAACGGTCGAGGGCGGAACGGGCCGCGACAAGCTTGCGGGCTCGCGTCAGGTCGTCGATCTCCGCCAAGGCCTTTTCCCGTTCCAGGCGGGTCGACTCGGCGCTCTGCCGGGCCTCGACCGCAGGCTTCCAGCCCGGCCAGTAGAGGAGCGCCTTGTCCCAGGAACGGACTGCGCCGGAGAGGTCCCCTTCAGCGGCGAGCCGCTGACCTTCCTGGAGGAGCGCCTTCACCAACGGCGCGTCCCCGATACGGCAGCCGCAACTCTGGCAGGCTTCGTTCGCGCTGGGGTTCCGCGCGGTGCAGCGCGGGCACTCGATCTCCAGAGACTCGCCGCAGCGCGGACATCTTGATGCCGTGGCCGGCGCGAGCTCCGAGCAGAAGCCGCAGAGCTTGAACGTTTCTGACGGCAGCGTGCCGCTGTCGCGTTGGACACCCCACTTGCGCGAGGCTGCGTAGTCTTCGATATAGGCGCGGGCGTCCTCGGCGGAGACACCGCGCTGGCGCGCCTGTTGGACCAGCGCGTCCAGCTCCTCCCGGCTGATGAAATTATCCGCGCCGGCCAGCTCGAGGCTGGTCTTGAGCTTTTCCATCACCTCGACGGCGAGATAGTTGTCGTACTTCGCTTTCTCGCGATCGTTCGGAAACAGGCTCTTGCAGATGCCTGCGAGAACGTTGCGCGCCGAAGCTTCGGCATCGGTCTTGCCAAGCCGCTGGTTTTCCCGGTAGATCTCGTCGGCGCGATCGGTGAGGGCCTTGGGAGACGACCGTGGCGTGAGCTCCAGGAAATCGTAGAGCGTGGCGAGCTTCAGATGATCCAGGTTCTGGCGGATGTTGCTCGCCGTGACCTTGTCGATCATCTCCTTCGCGACGCGGCGTGCCGGCCCCGCCTCCTCGCCGAGAGGCACTCCGGCGGCGCGGAGACGCTTGCGGATCTCGTCGGCGGTGAAGACGCCGGTGAATTGCTGAGCGAGCTTCTGGATCTTGTCTTCCCCGCACGGTGCGCCGCCGCTGCGCAGCACAGCGATAAGCTCGTCGAGCTCTTTGGCTTTTTCCTGGCGGCCCTTCTGCTGCTGCCGGACTGCCTCCTTCGCCTCCTCCCGCCGGGTCTCGGCATTGGCGAGGACCGTTTTGATCTCCGCAAGCTGCGCGAGACTGCTCTCGGCCTTACGCCGCGCCTTGGGATTTCCCATGCTGCGGTCACGGGACCACTCGCGCTGCTTCTCCGTGATGCGCAGCTCGATCACCTTCCAATCATCGACCGAGGGATCGATCTCGAGAAGAAGGTAGAAATTGGGGCGTTCCGGCATGGCAGTGCCTCAGCGGCGTAGAAGCCCAAGAAACGAAAGCTTGGACGCGCCGGGCTGGGAGGCCTGGGAGCGCCCGCCCTGGGATTCGGTCAGGACCTGGGCGATGTTGGTGAAGGTCTCAACGAGGCCGCTGAGGCTGGTGAAGAAGCTCGCCTCGTCCGACGAAGCGATGGCGCGGAGGAACTCCCGATCGGCATCTCCGAAGCCAATGGCGATGCTTTCGACACTGTTCTCCATGCACGCCTTTGCGCTCCGGATGGCTTCCTTCTGGCAGGTCCAGACTCCGTCAGCCAGAGTGATGATGAACTTTGGATCATCGACCCGTTTCAAGAGCCGGTGCGCCGCGTCGAAGGGGTGGGTCTCGCTGCCACCCCCCACGAGGCCGATGGAGAGCCGATCAATGGCGCGCTCGATCTTGCGGGCGTTCTGGCAGGCTTCGAGCTCGATCCGGACGTCTTCCGCGAAGACGATGAGACCAAGCGAGCAGTGCGTGAGATCGGTGTTGTGGAGGAAGCCGCGCGCCGCTTTCTTCGCTTCAGCCAGAGGGCGGCCTTCCATCGAGCCCGACAGGTCGAACGCCAGGTAGGCCGTGACGTGCACCGCCTCCGCCGTCTCCTCCGGAGCCTTGAGGAAGCGCGCCGGGACGTCCGGCGGCAGAGGCTCGACCGTCAGGCGCAGAGCCTGGCCGGTCTGGCGCACCCGGCCGGAGACCTGCACGGTTCCGCTCGCGTCATAGGTGTATTCCACGTCGAGGATCGCGAGGCCGCGCTCGCCATGGGGGATGTCGTGGAGGACGTACTTGCCGAGATAGGTGACATCGGCAGGTGATTCAGATTCTCCTTGGGTCATGAACACTTCGAGAAGGTTTTCACCGGTCCTGCGGGTGCGGTGTTGGTAGGGTCGGGTTTCGCGGCAGGGAATCGCCGTATTCTTAGCAAGGATCAGGCTGTTGACGAAGGCGGAGCGGCTCTCGTTCAGGGCGATCATGCCCAGGCTGTGATTGGTCACGTCGGTGGTTTTGAGGGTGCCGCCCAGGGAGAACTTGGGTCGGGTTCCCTCGACATCTCCCTGCCGCTCGGCGGCCAGGATGGCGGCTCCCAGCGCGACGGCCTCGTCGACGTTCACTCCTTGGAGAGGGGGCTTGCCGAAGGTGCGTGTCAGGAAATCGTGCACCATGGGCATGCGCGTCGAGCCACCCACCAGGAGAGCGCCATCGACCTGAGCCGGCGTCAGGCATTGATCGTCCAAGACCTTGCGGGTCAATCCGATCGTGCGCTCCATGAGATCGGCCGTGATCCGCTCGAACGTGGCCCGGTCGAGCTCATAGCGTCCGCGATGGCCGCCGTGCACCAGGGAGATCGGGGCGTTCTGCGCGTTGGACAGGCGTTTCTTGACCTCTTCGGCGCGGATGAGCAGGTCTGCGAGGCTTTCCAGGTCGTCGAGCGGATCGCAGCCGAATTCGGCCTCGAACCGGCTGGCGAGAAACTCGATTGTCCGGTCGTCCCAGTCCTTCCCGCCAAGCTCGTGGTCGCCTTCCGAGCTGAGGATGCGGATCTCGCCGCGGCCGAGGCGGAGCAGCGTGACGTCGAACGTCCCGCCGCCCAGGTCGTAGACCAGGAGCGTCTGTTCACGGTCGGCCCCGCGGAATCCGTAGGCGATCGCTGCCGCCGTCGGCTCGTTGACAACCTGGAGCACCTCGAGCCCGGCGCGCCGTCCCGCCTCGATCGTCGCCTCCCTCTGAGGATTGCGGAAGTAGGCCGGAACGGTGATGACCGCGTGCGTCACCCTGTCGCCGAGAGCGGCCTCCGCATCGCGCTTGACGGAGCCGAGCACCAGGCTCGACAACTCGACCGCCGTATGGTCGTGGCCGGCGGCATAGAACACGAAGTTGGGAACACCCATCTGGCGTTTGAAAAACGCCGCGACCTGGGGATGACCGGCGGCCTGGAGCTCCTTGGCCTCTTGGCCGACCAGGACCTCGCCGTCGCGGAAGCAGATCACCGACGGGGTGATCGGCTCCCCAAAACGGTTGGGCACGATCACCGGCCGGCCGTGCGCGTCCACGTGCGCCACGGCCGAATTGGTCGTTCCCAGATCGATGCCGACGGCGGTGCCCATGGCTCCTCACGCGACCCGCAAAGACAAATTTCGGCTCTTCGCTTCCTCGACCTCTTCGCGGCTCATGATCGATTCGGTCTTGAAGTCGGCTTTGATCTCGCGGCCTGTCTTCTGTTCCCGGCCATGCAGGCTCAAGAGCCCGTCCGGGCCGAGGCGGAACGAGACCTCGAGAGGCGTACCCTTGGGCATGGCGCGTCCGAGCTCCAGTGTGGCAAGGCCAATCTCCTTGCTGTTCGAAAGGTCGACCTGCCGCTCGGGGAGCTGATTCTCCATGCATCGCATGTCGACGCTGACCTGCCCTTCCTCTCTCGTAAAGAACTGTTCCTTGAACGAAGCGGGAACCTGCTCGTCAACCAGGATCAGGTTGTAGACCACCTCGCGGTCGTTCTCGTTGTAGGCGACCATGCCGAAGCTCTTCGACGTGACGTTGGTGATTTTCTTTTCGACCAGCGCCTTGAGCCCTGGGAGGGCGAGACCGTGCGCGCGGGCCACCTCGCCCTGCGCTTTTTCGATCACCTTGGCTTCGATTTTTTCGACTTCGACCTGTTCCGGTGCCTGTCCCGTCTGCTCGGCGATGTTGATCTTGATCTGCTCGTCGAGGTAGCACTTGTAGCCGAAGAGCGCGGCGCCTTTGGCCACCGCCTGGTTGGGATCGAACTGGCGGACCTCGAAGGGGAACTTCGCTTTGACGGTATCGATCACCTGCGGCATGTAGGTCGAGCCGCCGACCAGAAGGAGCTTGTCGATCTTCGTGTATCTCTTCTCGGGGCTTTGGCCAGCTCCTGATCGGTCATGCTGAGCGTGCGCTCGAGCAGCGGTGCGGTGATCTGATCGAACGTCTCGCGGGTCAGGTCGACCTTGACGCGCTCGCCGCCGAAACGGACGGCCTCGGTGACCGACTGCCGGGTAGAGAGCGTTTTTTTGCACCGTTCGGCCGCATTGAGCAGTTCCTGATAAGTCTCCTGGTCTTCCAGAAGCGCATCGGCCGGCGTGCCCGTCGACTCTGCAAATTTTTCGGTGAAGTAGGAGACGATGGCGTCGTCCCAATCCTTGCCACCGAGCTGATGGTCGCCGCCGGTGCAGATCACCGTGATCTGGCCTGTCTTGATCTCGATCAGCGTGATGTCGAACGTGCCGCCTCCCAGGTCATAGACCAGGATCACCTGGTCCTGATCCTGCTCGATGCCATAGGCGAGAGCCGCCGCGGTAGGCTCTGGGATGACGTACAGAACGTTCAATCCCGCCAGGATGCCGGCCTGCTTGGTTGCCTCTTTCTCGTTGACGCCAAAGTAGGCGGGGCAGGTGATGACCACGTCCTCAATCTTTTCGCCCACCAGGTTCGCCGCATCGCCGACCACCTTGCGGAGGATGAACGACGAGACATCCTGGGGTTTGTAGACTTGGCCGTGGAAGGAGCGCTCCCAGTGCGGATCGCCCATGGCCCTTTTAACCGTCGACACGCAGAGGTCGGGATGGATCGACACGACCTCCTTTGCCGACTGGCCGACGACGATATTGTCCGGACTCTCGAAGTACACGACCGACGGCGTCGTCATCTCTCCCTCGGCGTTCGCCAGCACTACAGGCTTGCCGTGCTCGTCGACGTGCGAGATGCAGGAGTAGGTGGTCCCGAGGTCGATACCGTAGACGCGCTTTGCGCTCATGAAGGGTCTCCCTGTGTCTTGTCGTTCGTGCCGCTGGATGCTACGTAGACGGCAACCCGCTCTTTCTGGAGGATGGTCTCTCCCTCCGCGAAGCCCGGCCGCACCCGTTCCGCGATCCGGCCGAGATGGCCGGAGTCGTCCGTCGGCACCGTGCGCGCCACGGTCTGCCGCTTTGGATCGAGCTCCTCGCCGGGCGCCTCGAAGCGCTCGACACCATGCTGTCCGAGGAGCAGCTCGATGTCGTCCTGGAAGTCGGCGAGCTGCCGGAAGAGCGTCTCCGGAGTCAGCTCCTCGGGCGGTTTCTGGCGGAGCGCGGTCACCGACCTCCCGAGGTCGTCGTGCAACCGGACGATCCCCTGGATCAATTGCCGCGCCTGTTTCGAGACGAGGTCGTTTTTATAGATCTGGAGCTCGGCGTGGAGTCGGTCGACCTGCTGTTCGCGGAAATGGTCGAGCGCGGCCTTCCCCCGCACCTCCTGGAGGATTTCGGAACAGGCGGTGGCCACTACCGTCTCGATCCGGGCCAGGCCTTCTGCCAGTGAGATCTCTCCGCCGGAATCGGCCGGCTCGGGACCTCCAGGTGGAGGAGATGGGGAAACGGAGTCGGGGTTGACCGTGACCTCTTGGGGAGTCGCCAGCTCTTCCATGTGCCCTCCTCGCTGCTTGCCGAGGCTTGGAGCGGGAAGCGGGTCTTCCGCCTTCCAAGCTCTTAAGACACTGAATGCCGGAGGCTGGTTTAGTGCGCCGCCAGGATGGCCGTAAGGGAGAGAATGGAAGGTGCGGAACGGCGGTGTGAGAGAGGGGGATGGGCGAAGTGATGGAGGGCGGCTCAGATCCGGGCGAGGAACAAGGCGATGTCGTCACGCCAGCCGGCTTCCACGAGGAGCCCCTCGATCCAAGCGGGAGTTCCAACCGGGGGGCACTTCCAAAGGATGGCCAGCGCCCATAAAACCTCCCAGAAGCGAGCCTCTGGCTCTTCTCCTGTGCGGATTCGATTAGCTTCCGCAGCTCTCAGCTCGGCGATGAGATCCTTGACAAAATCCTCGACCTCTTCTTCAGGGGAGGGGAGAAACCTCGCTGCTCCCCGTTCTTCGAGGAGTCGCCGGATGGCGGCTCCGTGGGGCTGAAAACGGCTTGCCATTCTTCGCAACTCCCGCGCGTTGCTGAGGTCACCGGTCTCAACGGCCTTGTGCATTTCGAGAGCGGACCGGATCGTTTCAGAACGCTCTTTGAGACGAAGTGAATTTCTGTTCAACCAGAGACGCTCGATCGTCGTTTCCACCCGCAAGAGCAGGTCCGGCCGTGACTCGATGGCCTTGGCAGGAACAGCGTAGAAAAACGAATGCTGCTCGGCGAGGTGGAGCCAGTCTTCGACTTCGTCGGCTACCGGATCGAGGAAGAGAGCTTTCTCTTCATGGAGACGGTCCCGATCTCTCCAGGTGAGCGGGGCAGCATCATTCAAGAGAGGGAAAACATTCAGTTTGCAGTGATTGCATGTGGAGCAACTCAGCAGGTAGTTGCTGAACTCGTAGGCGAGCCACCAATAGATCGATTTTGGACGAAAGTGCTCGACCTGCCCTCGATCGTTGTGTGGGAGGCCACATTGGCAATAGGCACAGACGCGCCCATGCATGGCAATGAGGGCGCCCAGGACATCCGGTAGTCTCCAGTGATCATCAAAACCGCGGTGAGGGGCTGGCTCATGCGGCCTGCTCTGAAGATCCAATGCAGCCTGCTGAGCTCCTTTGCCGCTGGTCAAAGTGGGGAGGGCCACTACTAGCCTTCGAAGTCTTCTCATTTGGAGTCGAGGTAATGTTCGATCAGACGTCGGCGTTCTTCCAGTCTCACCCGGGCTTGCTCTTCGTTGAGCTCCTCGGACTGAGTCAGCAGGAGGGCGACCTCAGGGTCGGCAGGGTTATCGAGCTTCTCTTCGATGACAATACTTTGTGGAAGTGTGCCCATCAACCATTGGTAGATCTGGTCGGCCGAGAACCCGAAGATCTGACGATCGAGCACGCGGACACCGCCTTCCGCGTCTCGGTCCAACGCGACAATTTCATTGCGGTCGAAACTCGATAAGATCAGAGGCGAGTGGGTGGTCACGATGAACTGGACGTTCGGGAGTGCCTTGCGGAGCCGTGGAACAAGAGTGCGTTGTAGGCTCGGGTGGAGGTGGAGGTCGATCTCATCAAGAAGGACGATGCCGCGGATGTCAGCCAGGTTCGCCGATCGATTCCTACCTGCTGGAGTTGTCTCTTGCCATGTCACGCAGAGATCTGCCAGCCAGGCGACTGTGGAGCGGAAACCATCAGGTAGGTCGATAGCTTCGACATCGGTGCCGCACTGCCTAAAGACCAAACGGTCGGTGCTTGCACCTGATGGGGTTTCCTCTGCCAGAACGTTCTCGAGAAGTGTTCTTAGAGTTCTGGCCGCTGGAGAACCTGGGGGTAAAGCCTTCAGGAGAATTTCAGCGTTAACGAGCTGTGTCAGAGGATCGAAAAGCGTCATCTGACGCCTGACGTGGTGATTCAGGTTGGCGTGCCGGGTATCAAGGTATTCGGAAAGACTGCGTGAGGCGCCATAGGCTACGATCAAATGTTCCTGGAGTTGTCGCCAAAGATCAAGCATCTGCTTGTGGTCAGGGTGCTTGGACAGCTTATCGAGATCTACACCTCGATCCGATAGAGGCAGGAAGAGCTCTTGTACCTTCTCTCCAATGCGAATGACTACTGCAACTTCTGCGGAGAGGCTCTGACTTTCAATCCGCCGCCTCATCCGCCGGAGCAACTCACTTCCCAGGTCTGGAACGAGATTCGGTCCGAGTAGTGCGATAGTGAGAGCCTGAAGTATTGTGGTCTTGCCTGAGCCGTTGAGTCCGGCGATACAAGTCCAGACTCCGCCAAGCGATGATGCGGAGAAATTCAATTCTAGGCTGTCGATGTTCTTGAGATTGCGGATACTTAGCTTCTCGATCCGGAAGGCATCCTGATCTTTAGAAACTTGGAGGATTCCCGGATCCTCTGGGTAGAGAGCGTCCCAAACGGCGGCCGCAGCCTTCTCATGGGCGGACTTCAGGTCCACTAACTCATCCTGCACTTCGCTCTTGGCAGTAATGAAACTATGAAAAGATTCATGATAGAACTGCCACCGAGTCTCCTTGGTGCCGTTCTCTTCGACCTCCGAAGCACGAAGAAACGCGGCCCATTCATCGAGCGCAGCTCGGATTTGAGAGCGTTTCTTCACGCCTGAGAAATTAGCGATGAGATCCATGGAGATTGGCTCTTTCGCTAGGGTTAAAGCTACGAGGATCGGCAACTTGTAACCCTGCCAAGCAGGCACGTCGAGGGCACGCATGCGATGCCAATGATCCTCGTAGTAGTTTTCGAGGCCAGCTGGCAGCTCCGCGAACTTCCGATCCTTGTATGTACCCTTTTCGATCTCCAGCAGGACGTAATGAGGGTACATGAAATTGCCTTCGCTCAGCTTGACGATCACGTCGACAAAGCCGGTATCGTCCAGGCCCTGGTTGCGGATGTATGCCTGGATGCCTTCGCGGTCGAGCCAGGTTTCGGCGAAGAGGCGGATGTCCACAAAGTTGTTCGAGGTTTCCCTCTCTAGGGAGATCTGGTGACCGGGACAGGAGTAACGCAGCGGCGTTCCGCCGCGGCGCGAGGTGACGACGAAGAAGACGCCCTCTGGAAGGTCCGCAGGAAGGTAGAGATTGTTTGATCCCCGGGTCATAGCCTTCTCATCGCTCTCGTCGAGTGCGTCGATGAGGATGACCAATTTGCGCCCTGCTGGGCGGAGCTTAATTGCGGCTTCTTCCAAGAGAGAGTTCAGTATGGTGGCGTCGCGCGATACTTCCGGCGGGAGGGTGGAATAGCTCAGATGGAATCTGGCGACGAGCTGGGCGCAAAGATTAGATAGGAAGTGCTCGGGTTTCTGGATGCCTTCGCTGCGGATGTTGAAGTGATGCGGATGCCTGTGCCGCTTCACCATCTCCGCGATAATGGCGGTCTTGCCGATTCCCGGGTCTCCCAGTATCTGTACGTAGCCGCGAGACTCGGCCGCGACGAAGCGATCGACGGCGTCGAACAGCCACTGCCGACCGACGAAACCCTCGGTCTTGCGCCGGATGAGGGGGCCGAAGTTGTAGATTCTTTCGCGGATAGCGGGCGGCGCGTTGCGCAGGTTCGCATCCTCGCCGAAGAGTACCCGAGCATTTGGATTGCCATAGATGGTGTAGGCGAGGACGCTAGGGTCACTGGGCGGCAGCGTGACGCGAAGGTACTCGCGCGCTTGCTGCGCCGCCTGTCCCAGGGTCTCCCCGTGCCAGAGGGCTTCGTAAAACACGCGGGCGAAGTCGCGGGCCTCCTCGGGGCGTATCGGCCAGAGCGGCGCAATGAATGCGCCACAGCCGCAATCCATCCAACGGGAGGCCCAGGCGGCGTTCCGCGTCAGCGACCAGCCTTGCGGTCCCTTCCAGCAGGCGTTCAGGAAGACCAGAGAGCGGTCCTGGCCGATGCGGGTTCTCACCGGCCCCGCCAGATCACTGGGGCGCAGCGCTTGGCCGTCAGGGAGCGGGATGGCGGATTCGTCCGCTTGCTGGGAGTCGAATGTACCGTGGCCGCTGAAGTGTATGAGTTGGGCGCCGCTAGTCTGAAGGAAAGACAGGAGCGTGTCTAAAGTCTGCGCCGAAGAAGACACGTCCTCGACACCGGAGCGGAGGGCGAGCTGAGCGAGATGGCTCTTTTCCGTGACCTCTTGAGGGAGAGTCTTGGCCGTCTGGATGGCTGCGAGCCGGCGGATCTCAATCTCAGAAAACGGGGGCTTGCTGCCGGCCAGCCACCGCGTCAATTGGAATTGGCGCCCGAGGAAGTCGTCGTCGATGACGCTCTCGGGCAGGCTGTCATCGTACGGTTTGATTAGTTCCCAAGGGATCCATGGCTCGTCGGTCACGATCATCCAGGTGGATACAGTTCGGCGGATGGTCCGGTAGGCTTGGCAGAGCTCAGCGGAGAATAACTCTGCCCAGAGTTGCCGGCCTAGATCCGCTTGAATAAGCAGTTTCTGGTCTCCGGTGTAGCGATCCTCCAGTTGCTTGATTTTATCCTGGAGGTAGACCAGGAAGCTCTCCGGATTGCTTTTGATCTTGGGGCCCTCGATCTCCTTCTGGGAAAACGGGGCCACTCCGGCCGGCGAGTGCAGCGTGTAGAAAAGGCGGGTCTGGCCGCTCTCCAGCACGAGCCGCACCCGCATTTCCAGATCCGGCGGCTGAATGTCACTGCTGGCCATAGCATCCTTTGGAGATCAATCCGTTAGGTGAGAGCATAGTTTCGAGACGAGAAAGACTAGGATACCGGCAGCCATGCGATCTCCATAGACTGTGCATGAGTCTTGCACAGCGTTCAGCGAAGGGTCAACTCGCGAGAGGGGAGGTTTCAATCTGACCGCGGTCAGATTGAGCTTGACCTCGGCTGTCATCGAGTTGGCGGGAGTCAGGCTCGACTCGGCCGGAGCCGGGGGGCAACGTGACTGCGGTCAGAGTGAGCTTGACCGCGGTCGTCATCGAGCCGACGGGAGTCAGGTCCGACTCGACCGGAGCCGGGCTCAACCTGGCGGCGGTTAGATTGAGCTTGACCGCGGTCGTCGTCGAGCCGACGGGAGTCAGGATCGACTCGACCGGAGCCTGGTTCAGCTTGACCGCGGTCAGATGGAGCTTGACCGTGGTCGGCATCGAGCCGGCGGGAGTCCAGGTCCGACTCGACCGGAGCCAGGTTCAACCTGACCGCAGCCAGATGGAGCTTGACCGCGGTCGGCATCGAGCCGGCGGGAGTCAGGCTCGGGGCTCAGGCAGACTGAGCTTCTGGCGCGCCGAGATCCAGAACGGGGCGGCCAGACCACAGAAGGGGAGGATGGCGGTGAGGACGAGGAGGGCGAGGAGCACCCGGAAGCTTCCAGAAAGCTGCCGGTCGAGGATTTGCCGCCAGGTGAACGGACGGAGGAGGGAGGGCAGGAGAGCAAGGCCGGCGAGGAGATTCAACGCGGGAGCCAGCAGGACCAGGACCACGGCGCAGTGCGCCAAGTCGGGTGACGTTTTGAGCAGGAGCGCGAGCGTCTCGAGGGCGGCGTAGAGGAACCCCCACGCGATGAAGAATCCGAGCTCGAAGCGGTTCGACACGAATCCTCGCAGCGCATAGGCCGCCCCGAAAACAGCAAGGGATTCGCAGTAGAGATGGAAGAATAAACCGATGAGCTGGAGGTCTCCTCGGGCGGCTCCCGCTCCTCCCAGGGCGCCGATCAGACACGCCGCGGCAGGCAGGAACAAGGCTCCACTCCTGAAGTAGGGAGCAAGGTCTCTGGCTCGGTCCCAGCGGAGCTTTTCGGCTGCCCCGGGGAAAGCCTGCAGGAGAAGGCTTCCGAAGGCGAGGCTGACTGCGGTGATCAAGAGAGCTTTTAGAGTTGATTCCTTCGGCTGCCATCCGCCGGCGTTCAGAACGCACCAGGTGAGCAGGCCTGCTTCCGGCGGGAGGAAGAGGAGCGTGAGCCGGGCCAGCGCTTCTCGGCGTCCAGCAGCCCGGCCTTCCCGTTGCGGCTCAGCTGCGAGTGGGCGCCCTGTGAAATCGGCTAATGAAAATCCCTGGATTGTCGGGCGGAAGGCTTGTCCGGTCTGCCTCCAGAGTGGAAATCGGAGGGCGTCAGAGCGCTGCGAGTAGACGGCGCCGACCCATGTGTTGCGCGGAGGGCCGAAAACGGCCAGGGCGACGATCGCGAGGCCAACCGCGAAAACCGGAAGGGGAAAGAGCAAGGACCAGCGGCCCAGGGGGAGGAGACGCGCCCACGGATTCTCGGCCGAAAGGTATGAGAATTGGCGAATTGCGTGGCTGAGCCCGAAGAAGACAACGGCATGGAGCCCGATGCTGAAGGCGATCGCTCCTGTTCGGCCAAGAATACCTTTTGGATCGATGACGATCAAACTTCCCAAGGCAAAAGGAATCACACTGCCGACAATCAAAAAGGTCCTGAGAATCAACGATCGCTGAAGCCGTTCCAGCGCCGGCGGCCGCGGCATCTCAAGGGACGTCCCGCGGAGCGTGAGGCGGACAGAGCGGCCGGCCCGCGGCCTGATCCAGGGCGGGTTTCTGCGCAGCAGCTCTCGCCAGACCGGAACGATGGCGATGCCGCCGAAGGGGACGAGGCAGCAGGCGGCGAGCCGGACAGCCCGAAGCCAAAGAGGGCGTTCCTGGTCCCGGGGTGTCCACCGGGCGACGAGTGTGTGGCCGAGCCAGCCGTTGACCGGTAAAAAGAGGAGAGAGGCGAGGAAGAGGCGGAAGGGAGGAACGGGGAAGAAGAAATCGGGGGCGAGCCCCCACCAGACGACGGGGTCGGTGACAGCGACCAGGAGCAGGCTGAGAACGGTGGCGAGGGTGATGCCCGAATCGGCGGGAGGATTTTCCCTCCACCGCCGCGCCCAGGAGCTCCCCTGCGCCTGCCGGAATTCACGCCAGATCTGGTTTTCGTGAGAGGGCGTCGATTCCGCGGTCATGCTTCGCCCTTCTGGTAGTTTCCCAAGGAGCGGGCTTCGACGAGCTCGGCGACCGCCTCACGCGCCCTGGCGAGCCCGGGCTTGTTGAGCTCTCCCAGTCGCGGAGCCAGGTGCCCGTGGAGCCACCAACACAAGGCCGCCTCGGCGCGCGGACGTCCGCCTGCCTGGAGCGCCGCGGTGAAACTCCCGGCCAGCTCCTTGCGAACCGGGTCCGACGAGAGCCTCCACAAGCGGCGGACCAGCGCCTCGACGCCTGGTTCCGAGGGCGGTTTGCCGGTCTGATCGATCAGGTTTCGGAGATCCTCCGGCCGGTCTCCGCTCTCCTCCTTCCGTTGCCGGGGCCGAGAGATCCGCTCGGTGGCGGCGGTTACCAGCGGCTGGATTTCATCCCAGTGGGCCACGAGCTCATCGCGACCCTTTCCCGGGGCGAGCCGAAGCGGGAGATGACCGAGAGTGGAAAGCGCTGTCTTTGCGCGCCGGCTGGCACGGGATGGCCTGAAGCCGGCGAGAGAATCGAGGAAGAGGTCCGGGAGCGACGCCAGCAGGCTCTCCAGGGCCTCACGCCGCACCGGCCAGGGGACGGACTCCAGCCCGGCGATCCTCTCGGCCGCCTCAGTGACCTCCGACACCGCCAGGCGATCATTCGGTTGTGCCGCCAGGGCCGCGATGGCCGGAGTCCAGGCGACCAATTGCTCGTCGGTTTCAAGGGCCAGCCGGGGCTCGATCCGCGCGAGGATCGGCCGGGGATCCCAATCCTCTTGAACTGGAGGGCCTCGTTTTTGAGGGCATGCCAGGAGAGGCGAAGGCAGAGGTCCACCCGGTCGTCCGGAACCCGATCCAACAGCCCTGGATCGCCGGGGGGCCGAGGAGGGCGGAGAGGCCGGAGAGCTCGGTCTCCAGGGCGCCGGTCTGCGCGACGATCTCATAAAGCCGGGCGGGCTCGAGATCCTTTGGATCGGCCGCGCCTGCCCGGAGGCCGGCGATCCACCGGCGCCTTCCATCCTGCATCCCGAACGCTATCTGCGCCGCCGCTTCCGGCCGGCCAACTCCCGCGCAAGAGCGAAGCGGATGTCGTCTTCCTCGCGGGGAAGGAGACGCCCGGCTGCGCCCTCCATCACCTTGGCGGGATCTTCCCCCAGGACGCAAAGCCGGCGAACGGCACCGGTCAGGACGTCGCCACGGAGGCGCCATGCTTCAGCCTCGTTGCGCGCGGACAACGAGGAGTAGAACGCGGCATTGGCCAACACCTGGCTCAGCACCGCAGGGTTTTCCGACCGATGCGCCAGAGCGGACAAAACGTCCGGATGGCTCGCCAGTGAGGCGAACACACTCTCGATCTGGGAGGCGAGCTCCGAAGGGAAAAAGAAAGCGATGAGATCGAGGAAACGGCGCAGGTCGTCGGCCGGAGCGCCGTACCGTATCTCGTAGAGATACCGCGCCACGGCGGCGACCTGGCCGCACACTTCGTCCGCAGGCTCGGAGGGACGAGCCCACAGGTAGCGCAGGGTGCAGTGGAGCTTCTCCGGCCCGTCGGGCAGCTCTTCCACGGCGGCCAGCGCGGCCTCTGTGCGAAGCGCACAGGGGGAAGCCTGAGAGGATTCCAAAATCACCACCCGGAGAGCTGCGCGGAGGACCGGCTCGCTGAGCCGGCCGGCCAGGGCGTCGAGGCGTTCGGGAGGCGCCGAGGCCAGGAGAGGGCCGGCTGCCTCGAAGAGATCCGGGGTCCAAGGAACGTCCTGGTCGAAGATCCAGTCGTCCCATAGAGCCGGCGCGCAGCCGGGGCGGCTTGCCCCCAGGCAGCTCAGAAACAAAAACCCGGCGTGGCGTCGAGTCTCGTCGTTGGCAAAGAGGGCGGACAGCTTGGCAAGCGCCTCCTCGGGATCTCCGGAAGGAAGCGCGGCCAGAGCCTGAGGCAGGAAGGCGAGGAGCACTGTGGGATCCTGAATCTGACGGAGAGCCTCCCACAGAGCTGGCGCCGCGGGATCACCGCGGTCGAGCCAGCTCTCGGCGACCGTACGCCAGACCGGAGCCGCCTGCTCCGGGGAAAGTCCTGCCTTGCCGATCCAGACGGGCCACCAAGGGGAGAGATCCGGTCCGAGACAGCGGGCCATGCGCGCCAAGAGCTCGCCGCGGCGTTTGGCTTCGGCGGGGACGGGAGACTCAGGAAGGGGAGCCTCAAGGCTCTGGCCGATGGATTCCAGCAAGGACCGGAAGAGGGCCGGATCGGATCGGCATTCCCCGGCGATCACGGCCAGCGCGGCAGCCCGGCGGAGCGGGTCCACCAACCGGCCCGCCAGATCCAGCGCCAGCTCCTTCCGGTCTTCCCGTACGAGAGCCTGCAGGATCTCCGGCTCCTCCAGGTCTTCCGCGAGACCGCGCAGGTTGAGAGCGACCGCCGCATAGCGAAGGAACCGGTTCCAGTCCGCTGCGGCGATGGCCGCGGGGAGAAGAAAGCCTTCAACGTCCACACCCGTCTGGCCGAAATCGCCGAAAAAATCTGCCTGGCCGGCAAGGAAGCCCCGCTGCTCGATCAGCGCGAACAGGCGCTTCGTCTCACCGGCCGCATGGAGATGGCCGACGAGATGCCGCCAAGCATGGCGGCAGCACTCTATGTTGGATAGAGCGCGTTCCACAGCGAATCGGCCGCCTTGCCGTGAGCGGCCTTCAGGTCGACGAGCTCGTCTTGGACCTGGTCCTTCGCGGCGATGAAATCATGGAAGGAGTCGTGGTAGAGCCGCCAGCGGGTCTGCTTCGTACCATCCTCTTCTTCGACCTCCGCCGATTGCAGAAACGCCGCCCACTCATCGAGCGCGGCGCGAATCTTGGCTCTCTCCTTGACTTCCGAGAATTCAGCGATGAGATCCATGGAGATCGGCTCTTTGGCGATCGTCAGCGCAACGAGGACCGGCACCTTGTAACCTTGCCAGGCCGGGCGGTCGAGGACGCGCATGCGCTGCCAGTGGTCTTCGTAGTAATTCGCGAGACCGGAAGGCAGCTCGGTGAATCTCCGGTCTTGGTACGTCCCCTTCTCGATCTCCGGCAAGACGTAATGGAGGTACATGAAGTTGCCTTCGCTCAGCTTGACGATCTCGTCGACGAAGCCGGTGTCGTTCAGGCCCTGGTTGCGGATGTAGGTTTGGATGCCTTCGCGGCCGAGCCAGGTCTCAGCGAAGAGGCGCACGTCGGTGAAGTTGTTCTCCGTTTCCTTCTGGAGGTCGATCTTGTGGTCGGCGCAGGCGTAGCGCAGCGGCGTTCCACCGCGCCGCGAGGTGACGACGAAGAAGACGCCGTCCGGCAGGTCAGTGGGGAGGTAGAGGGTGTTCGAGCCCCGGGTCACCGCCTTCTCGTCGCTCTCGTCGAGCGCGTCGACGAGGACGAGCAGCTTGCGGCCCGTTGGGCGGAGCTTGGCCGCGGCCTTCTCGAGGAAATTGTTCAGCACGGCCGCGTCGCGGGATACCTCCGGCGGAAGGCTGGAGGGGCCGAGGCGGAACCGCGCCACGAGCTGGGCGCAGAGATTGGGGAGGAACTGCTCGGGTTTCTGGATGCCTTCGCTGCGGATGTTGAAGTGGTGCGGATGCTTGTGCCGCTTCACCATCTCGGCGACGAGGGTGGTCTTGCCGATCCCCGGGTCTCCCAGGATCTGCACGTAGCCGCGCGGTGTGCCCGCGACGAAGCCGTCGATGGCGTCGAAGAGCCACTGCCGGCCGACGAATCCTTCGGTCTTGCGCCGGATGAGGGGGGCGAAGTCGTGGATCTTCTCTCGGATGCCCGGCGGGGCGTTGCGGACGTCGGCATCTTCGCCGAAGAGCACCCGGGCGTTGGGGTTTCCGTACACGGTGTAGGCGAGGATGCTGGGGTCGCCCTGAGGGCGTGTGGTTCGAAGGTGCTCGCGCGCTTCCTGCGCCGCCTGCCCCAGGGTCTCCCCGCGCCAGAGGGCTTCATAGAGCACGCGGGCAAAGTCGCGCGCCGCTTGGTCGCGCACCGGCCAGAGGGGAGCGATGAACGCGCCGCAGCCGCACTCTCCCACCCAACGGGAAGCCCAGCCGGCGATCCGCGTCAGCGACCAGCCTTGCTGTCCCGTCCAGCAGGCGTTCAAAAAGACCAGGGGGCGGTCCTGGCCGATGCGGGTCTTCACCGGCCCCGCCAGATCATTAGGGCGCAGCGCGGGGCCGTCAGAGAATGGGATGGCGGATTCGTCCGCTTGGTCGGAGTCGAATTCGCCGTGGCCGATGAAGTGGAGGAGCTGGACGCCGCCAGTCTGAAGGAAGGACAGGAGCGTCTCTGAAGTCTGCCCCGAAGAAGACGCGTCCTCGACGCCGGAGCGTAGGGCGAGTTGGGCGAGATGGCTCTTTTCCGTGTCCCCTTGAGGGAGGGGCTTGGCCGTTTGGATTGCTGCGAGCCGGCGGATCTCGATCTCAGAGGACGGGGGCTTGCTGCCGGCCAGCCATCGCGTCAATTGGAATTGGCGCCCGAGGAAGTCGTCGTCGATGACGTTCTCGGGCAGGCTGTCGTCGTAGGGTTTGATCAGCTCCCAAGGGATCCAAGGCTCGTCGGTTACGATCATCCAGGTGGACACGGTGCGGCGGATGGTCCGGTAGGCCAGGCAGAGCTCGGCTGAGAACAGCTCATTCCAAAGCTGCCGGCCGAGGCTTGCGAGCTTGCTGTCGATCTCAGCGTGGAGGAGGAGCTCCTTGCCGACGTCCAGGCGATCCCCCAGTTGCGAGATCTTCTCGCGGAGGTAGGTCTGGAAGCTCTCCGGGTTCCCTTTGATCTTGGGGCCCTCGATCTCCTTCTGAGAAAACGGTGCCACTCCGGCCGGCGAGTGCAGCGTATAGAACAGGCGGGTCTGGCCGTTCTCCGGCACGAGTCGCACCCGCATTTCCAGATCCGGCGGACGGATGTCATTGGTCATTGTGTGTTTCTCCTGGTCCCTTCAAAAGATTCTCCCATTTTGACACGCTCCATCCACGAAAGGTTGAGGCACCACTCGCAAGCGTCGCCCTAACCAAGCCCCGTTCCACGGTGTCTAAAAGCAGTGAAGAGCGGGAGGTGTCGGCCATGAAAGTCCGTTCGCGTTGGTTCATCCTGAGTGGTGCCCTGGGGGGGGTGCTGGGATTCCTCCTCATGGAGATGGTCAAGGTTCCAGGTCTCGATCCCAGAACCCTGAGCGGGAACCTCCTGCGGATGTCCATCTACTTCGCCGGCTTCGGGCTGGCCACCGGGCTCGCCCTCGGGATGACGGAGGGCGTGGTGCAGAGACGCCCGGGGCGGGCGATCTATGGCTTCTTCATGGGCATGATCCTCGGCGGGGTGGGAGGCTTTCTCGGCGGTGCCGTCGGCCAGGCGATCTATAGCCTCGTGCCGCGAACGCACATCGTTCATTCAACCTCGGACCTGGCCATCGCTCTCGACTCGTCCGGCAGCATGCGGACTCTCTTTTTCTTGGGGAACGATCCCTGGGGAGAGCGGCGCAGCGCGGCGAAGAACGTGATCGACCGCCTGGCTCCGACGGACCGGGTGGCGATCGTCGACTTCGACAATGAGGCCAAGGTCGTCCACCCCTTGAGCTTCCTGGGCACGGATGCGGCGCGGAAAGCGGCGAAAGAGGCGGTGGACCAGATCGACGACACAGGAGGCACCAACCTGAGCGCTGGTCTGGACGCCGCGGTCGGCGAGCTCGCGGCCCGCAAGTCTCCGGGGAGGCCCCGGTTCATCATTTTCCTCACCGATGGCCAAGGGGAATACTCGCCGGAGAGCGCGTCCCGGGCGCGCCGGGAAGGCATCAAGGTCTATACCGTGGGGCTCGGAGCCGACGTCGAGGCGAACCTGCTCGGGGGCATCGCCGCGGAGACGGGTGGGCGGTACTACCCGGTGGCCAACGCCTCGGAGCTGACGGCTCTCTTCGAGCGGATCCTCCGCGAGAACGGCGGAGCCATGGCAGAGAAGGAGAGCGGTGAGTCGGACACCAATCCGCTGCTTCTCCTGGGCCTACGCATCCTCAGTTGGGCGGTCATGGGGCTGCTCATCGGTCTGGGGCAGGGCGTGCGGGAGAACACGCGGGAGGATCTGCGGGCGTGTGCGCTCGGCGGGTTCCTGGGGGGTGCTCTGGGCGGTGCGCTGTTCGATCCGATGGTAATCCTGGTGAAGGCCGGGGGCGGCCTCGCCGGGAGAGCTCTGGCAGACATCGTGGTCGGGGCCTGTATCGGCGGCTCGATGCGGCTGGCGCAGGAGAAGATCGTCAAAGCGAGCGACGTGGAGCTGAAGCCGATCCTCGCGATTCTCCCTAAAAAGGCCTCTGTGACGTTCCTACCCTCTCCGCTACCACCCCAGTCCAGGCCGGAGCCGGCTCCACAGCCCTTGCCGTTCCGGCCGGAGAGCCGTCCCGTGGAACCGGAGCGGCCCGTCGTGCAGGCACGGCCTTCGCCTCCCCCGCAACCCGCCCCGGAACGTTCCAACCGTCCGCCGCTCTCGTCGTTCGCGAAAATCGCGAACCGGGAGGAGGCGATGGCCAAGGCACGCGGCGCGGGATACTCGCTGAGCGAGGTTGCCGAGCACTTCGGCGTGACGGCCAGCGCGGTCAAACGAGCCGCTAACCAGTACGGGGTCCGGTGAGCTGATGGAGCTGCTGACAATCGATCCTGTGAGCTGCCTGGACGGAATCTACGAGGTGCGGCAAGCCGTCGAGAAAGGCGCGGCTTGCCGGGCACTCTCACTGTACCTGGAGAGCTATCCTCGGATGGCGTCCCGCATCCCTCTCGAATGGAGCCTGGTCGAGCGGCTGGCCCAGGATGGAAAAGAGGTCCCCCCGGCGCCTGCCTGGCCGCCGGACCTGCTCGCGCGTCCGTCAGGGGCGGCTTTGGCCTTCGTGGCGTCCCAACGGGCCGGGCAGGACCTGCCTCTGCCCGCCGGGCTCGCCCGACTTCCCACCGTTCCGTACCGTTATCGCACGGCGCTCGCCTTGTCCTGGCTGGCCCGGCCGGCCGGGTTGCGCCACCTGGAGCCGGAGCTGCGTGCCCGCCTGGCGCTCTGGCTTGCGGCGGCGCCGGAAGCGGTCGGGAGCTGCCTGATCGCCGCGGCCGAGCTGGGCGACGAGGCGCTGGTCCGGCGGCTGGGTCCCCTCTGGCTGGAGAAGGGGATCTCCCACAATGCGGCGCCGGAGGAGATCGAGCGGGCCGGCCGGACGAAGGGGCTCGCGGAGTTCGCCCGGGAAGCGGTCCACACCGCCATGGGGCGCTTCCACCAGGGCCCGCGCGCCCTGCTGATCCTGCTGCGGGCGGCGTTCGGTCTCGGCAGCTACCGCACGGTAGCAGCCCTGGGGGAGATCCTGGCGTCGCACCCTGGTATAGGGGCCGACGAGCAGCGGCATGCCCTGGCTCTGCGCCTGGGAGCGTTGGCCGAGCTCGACGGCGCGGGCGATCTGGCGGGCGAATACAGCTCCCGCTGGCAACCTCTCGGCATTCCCTTCCCGCATCCGGAGTGGCTCCTCTATGCGTTGCAGCAGCGGGGCGAAGCCGATCTCGAGCGTCACCTTTTCGAAACCGCGGGGGTCTCCGCCGCCACCGACCGCTGGTTGCTCCTGAGCCGGGAGCTCGTCCGCAAGCGGGTTCCGGACCGCGCCGATCTCTCCGCGTGGATGGCGCTCTACGAGGAGCGACGCAAGGACGAGCGGGTCCTGGTCGGATTGTCCAACGCCCTACAGCGGAGCGCTCCTCTCTTGCGTGAGGAGCAGGTCGAGCGGCTCGATCTACTCGGCCGCTGGCGGACACTGCAGAGCCACGATGCCTATCGTGGGTTGTCCGGAGCTTTCCTGGTCTTGCTGCAATCGTCGGACGAGGATCGCATCCGGGCCTTCCAGGAGCTGCTGGCTGAAGAATCCCTTGCCTCCGCGCACGTGCGGCGGGCGGCGCGGGCGTATGTGGCGTCGCTGCGGCGGACGCGGCAGTGGCGCCCCCTGCTCGACCTCGACCGGCGGCGCCCGGATCTCCTCGACCTCGCCTGCCCGTTCAAGGAGCGCGAGCTGGCCCGGCTCCTGGGCCGGCTGAGCGAGCTGCCGGCGGACGAGGCCGGGCTGCGCGGCTGGTGCTCCGGTTGGGAACGGCTCCTCGGTCTGCCACTCGCGAGCCGCGAGCTGCTCGAGGTCCTCGAACACTTTCTTCTCTTGCGGCGGGAGCTGGGAGCCTGGTCTCCCGGCGTGTTGGAGGATGAGCTGCTCGGAGACGTCGAGCTCCAGCTTCTGCGGCGTGCGAAAGCTCAGGCTGAGCGGCTCCTCGACCGTCGCGCGGACACCACCGGCACCGTCGGTCCGCGGCTCCGGACGGCGCGTCTCGAAGCCGCCTTTGCCATCCTTCGCGATCTTGACCCTCTCGGGGAGGGAGACGAACATGTCTGAAGCGATTCTGATCCTCACGGCGGTTGGCGTGCTCGGGCTGGCGGCGCTTGCCTTTCTGTGCCTGCGCCATCTCGCCAGCCTGCACGCTTCGCTGCCCGATCGCAGTCTGATCGCGCAACTCGCGGCCTCCCAGCACGCCTTGACCGAATCGATTGAGGCGCAACGCAAGATCGTCCAGGAGCTTCCCCGGACCGTCTCCAGCGCGATCGCCTCCGAGGTCCGCGGTGGCTTGGTCCCCTTCCAGAAAGCCAGCCAGGCTCTCTCCGAGGAGCTGGCCCGCAGCCACGAAGGCTTCACCCGGGCGGTCCTCACCCTCAACCACGACGGCAGCCTCAGCGAATGGGTCGGCGGCTTCCGCGAGGCGGTGCAGCCGCTGGTGAGCGTCAGCTCCGCCGTCGAGCATCACTACGACACGGCCGGCCAGGTCCTGCGCACCACCGGCGCTCTGGTGGAGCAGTGGGCCGCGCAGAAAGAGGCGGTCGTCGGCGCCTTCGAAAAGTTCAAGGAGTCGGTGGACCTGTCCGCGGCCCACGAGGTCCGGCATCTGCGCGACCTCGAGCAGCGAGTGATGGACCGCCTGGAGGAGGTGGCCGAGACCAACGCCAATGTGGCCAACGGCCTGTCGGAGCTGCAGGTCTCCGGACGCAACGCCCTGGAGACCAACGCCGACCTCGCGCGGTCGGTGGAGAGGACGGTGCAGCAGGTCACCGAGGTGGTCGAGATCGGCCGCCAGACGCAGAGCCAGCACCACGAGGTGATCCGCGCCCAGCAGCAGGCCCAGAAGGACATGGCAGGCTGGCACAAGCAGGCGGAGCAGGGGCTCGCGACGCTGCAGGAGAACATCGGCCGGATCACCGCGGGCACGGGCGCGGCACTGGAGTCGCTCCGCCAGGAGACCCAGAAGGCCCTGACCGCGCTGGGCGGCCAGCTCGAAGGATTCCACCGAGAGCACGTCAAGGCGGTCCAGGATCTGCGCGCGCGCCAGGAGGCCGTGGCCAAGGTGCAGGAGGATCTCGCCGGCCGGGAGGGCGCTCTGTTGACCGAGGCTTCGCGGATGCTCCAGTCGCTGCCGGCGCGCCGCTACCAGATTGTGACCCTGGCCCTGTTCGGCACCCAGATCGCGCTCATGCTGGTGCTGGTCTGGAGAGCCTTGCGATGAATGCGTCCGCCGGCGCCGCCGATCTGCCGGAGGCGGTGCAGGTGCTGGCCGCGGCGCAGCTCATCGATCCGGGGACGCTCGCCGTCTCCGCGGCCGAGGAGCTGGAGGCGGTGGGCTGGCTCGGCACAGCGCCGGCCGAGGACGTCTGGAACCGGGGGCTGCTTCTGGGATTGCGCAGCCGCCGCCCGGAGGTGGTGGACGCCACGGTCCAGGCCACGGTCGACCGGCTGGCCCGGCTCACCGACCCTGAGGCGCAGGACGGCCTGATGACGGCGGTTCTCGACGCCTGTTTTCTGCATCTGCCGAGCGGCCGGCGGCTCGTGGGCAAGGAGGGGGGCGAGGCCGAGCGGCGGCGGGCGACGCAGCTCGAACGGGCGGGGGCGCGGCTGATCGAATCCGTGACCCGGCTGCTGCGTGACGGCTCGGCCGCCTTCGAGCACCACCGTGCGCGCCTTCTCTCCCAGGCCCGCCATTTGAAGCACCGCCAGGGGTTGGGCTTTCTCGCCGAGGCCGTCGTGGCCTTGCAGAACGACCTCGCCGAGGGCACCGGCAGCGACGCCCTGGTGACCGCCGAGCTGGTCCGCCGCCGCAAGCTCGACATCTACACCTCGCCGCACAGCACCGAGACGGCGCTCCTCGCCTATCTCGACCGCGACCGCCGGCTGCCGCTCGCCGAAGTGTCCCAGGAGCTTCTCCAGTCCTACCGCATCCTTCTCGCCATCCATACCAAGGAGAGGGCCCGGCGGGCCATCCTCCGCGCCATGGACAATCTCGTCCATTGGCTGGACGGCACGCCGCAGAGCTCCGGCGAGCGCGAAGAGGTGGTGGACGACGCCTTCCGTCTCGTCCGCCTCGCGGTGCCGCGCGACCAGCTCGATCCGCGCATCGGCCGGCATCTCGAAGCCCATCTGGAGCTGCTGCCCGGTCCGGACCATCCGGAGGACCTGCTGCGCCAGCTCGTCTCGCGCTACGACTCGGCCGAAGGCGAAGAGATCCTGGTGCGCGGCTTGGAGCTTCTCCGCCGCCTACCTCTCGTCCGGCTGCGCTCGGAAGAGCTCTGCGCCTTCATCGTGGCTCCGGCCCGCCGGCAGCGCAGCGCGGCGGTCTGGCAGGCCGCGCTCGGGCTCGTCGAATCGTTGGTGACCGGTCTCGCGGATGTCGTGCCGACCCGCGACACCCTTGACCGCAGGGAAGAGCGGCGGTTGCGGCTGCTGCGGGAGCTTCTGTCCCACGATCAGCGGCTCCGCGACCTGCTTTATCGCCTGGCCACGGACACCGGCCTCGCTCTCAGCCACGACGCGCCCACGGATGATTCGGTCCGCGAAGCCGCCTGGCGCACGCTCCTGCGCTGCCTGCCCCAGAACCGGGTGGCCTTGCAGCGCGAAGGGCTCCTCGGGCATGGCGGGCGTTTCTTCTTCGCCACTCTCGCCGAGGCCGGGCAGGCCCACCGGAGGGAGCTGTGGGAGGCGATCCTCGGCCATTGGGACGGCCTGGTGGGAGCGGCCCGGCCGCACGAGGAGAGGCGGCGGCGGGTCCGCGCCGTCACCGATTTCTTCCGCCGGACCGGCGACTACGCGGCGGTCCAGGAGGAGGCCGGCGGCCTCGGCGCATTGATGCGTCTGGCCTTCGACGATCCGGATCCAGAAATCCGCGAACAGACGGAGTCGGCCCTCGTCGAGACCGGCTACGGGCTGGAGGTCCAGCGCGAGCGGGAGCGCCGACGGCTTCTGGAGCTGCGCAACCTCCTCTCCGCGAGCAACGACCAGGTCATCGCCCTGGAGACCGAGGTCGGCCGCCTGGGCGGCGAGGCGATCACGGCGCAGTCGCGGCGCGTCGACCAGGGCTTGTCCATCCAGGAGCAGCTCCAGATGCGCGAGAGCCTGCTCACGGATGGCTGGCTGTTCACCTCGTCGCTGCAGGTCGACCTGGAGGAGGTGCGGATCGAGCTGAACGAAGCCCTGGCCCGCGCCGAGGCGGAGATGGTGCTGCTGCACCAGCTTCAGAGCCGCATGCAGGCCGAGCAGACCGAGGCCCACCGGGCGCACAGCGCCGTGCGCAACCTGGTCGGCCAGCAGGAGCAGCAGGAGAACGAGCGCCAACGCCTCCAGCGGGAGCGCTCCCGGGCCACCGGAGAGTTGTCGAACGCTGAGAGCGAGGTGAGCCGCCTCCGCAGCCGGCATGCGTCGCTGCGGAGCAACCCTCCGCGGCAAGAGCGGTTCACCGGCGATCCGCAGCGGGACGAGCAGATCCGGGATTCCTTCCGGCGGGAGGTCCGGGCGCACGAGCGGGAGATCAGCGACGTAACACAACGGATTTCGTCGACCGAGGGGGACATCCGGAATTGCCGGCAGGTGATCGCGAGCTGCGAGCGGCAGATCACGCACGCGGAGCAGGAGATCGCGCGGCTTCAAAGCCAGATCAACGAGGCGCGCCGGCGGGTGGCGGCGATCCGCCAGCGCGTCGAAGCCCTCGGCCGGGAGCTCGCCGTCCGCCAGGCCGCGCTCAACGCCATCCGCCGCGAGATCGACCGCCTGACCGCCCGGTCCCGCGAGCTGGATGCGCAGCAGTCGTCCCACGAGCGGCGGATGCGGGCCGACCTCGGCGCCAACACCGGGCAGATCCAGGAAGGGCAGACCCGGCTGCGGCAGATCCACGCCCAGCTTGAAGACGTCTCGACCCGGCTCAACCGTACAGGCCACCAGCGGGACGAGCAGCGGACCGAGAGCCAACGGCTCGTCCAGGCGATCGACAGCGGCCGGGAAGAGTACGATCGCACCGCCGAGCGGGCGCGGCCGGAGAGCGCCCGCGCCGATACCACCGGCCACTCCCTGCGCGAGGCGCACGAGAGCGAGCTGACCGGCGCCCAGGAGGCGATGGTTCAGTACACCGAGGGGATCCATCATGCGGTGCGTCTCGAAGCCCCGCTGCCCCCTCGCCCCGTCCGCAAGCGGGGACCGCGGCACACCGAGACCTCGAGGACGAGACGTGGAGGCTGAGCCATGAGCTTTCGGCAACCCATGGACTACGAGCTCGCGGCGGCGGCGCGGACGCGCGCCGCGGCGGAAACGCAGCGGCGCGCGGCCGAGCTGGCGCGCGCCCGGGCTGAGCGCTCCGCGGCGATCTACGGCGAAACGGCCGCCATCGCCCGCGAGCACCAGCGGCTGGCGAACGAGCGGCTCTCCCAGCAGGCCGGCGCCCTCTCCCGCCAGCAGGCCGAGCTGGACCGCCTGGGAGAGAGGGCACGGGCGTGCGGAGTCCGCCTCGACAACCTGGGGGCCCAGCTCGAAGAGAGCCGGCGGGAGCTGGAGAGGGTGCAGGGGGAGCTGCGCACACAGATGCAACAGTTGTCCGCTCTGGAGTCCGCCGCCTGCGGCCTGGAGACCGCCCTGCGGGCGACGCTGGACGAAGCCGGCCGGACGCTCTCGCAGGTGGAGGCTACGGCCCGCGCCGCGCTCGATTCCACCACTGCTCTGGCGGCGGCGGCCTCGTCCGGCCGCGAATTCGCCGCGGGCCAGGCCCGGCTCGAAGCGCACATCCGTCAATTGGAGACCGAGATCCGCTTCGTCACCCAGCGCGCCGAGCTGGCGCCCGTGGCCATGGTCACCGTCGAGGCCATGGAGCAGAATGGATACCGTTTACGCGAGACGGTCAGCGAGCAGGGGCTGATCGCCTATTTCCAGAAGGAAGACGCGGAGCATCAGCTCGCCGTCCGCCTCGCACCCGCCGGCCCGGCGGGGGAGGACGAGGGCCGCTGGGACCTCCTGGCCGAGGCCTTCGGCATGAAGGGGCCGGCGTGCCTGGAAGAGCTGGACGACTTCGAGACCGCCCTGGCCGATCAAGGCCGTCTCCGGCGCAAGGGCTCCCGCGTCTACCCGCGCGACGACAGCCAGGCCACGCTGCCCCGCAGGCCCCCGCGCCGCCGGGAACGCCAGAAGGAGCACGCCTGATGGCGGACTACGCGGCTCTGCGCGAGGCCGAAGCGCTCGTGGCCCTGGCAGACGACATCGCCGCCCGCATCGCGGCAGAGCTGCGGGCGATGGAGCAGTCCTGCCATCTCGCCCGGGAGAGCCTCGCGCGGGTTGCGGCGACCGCGGAGAAGTCCGTCGGGCACCTCCGCCATCTCGGGCAGGAAGAGCGCCGCGGCCTCCAGCTCCAGAACGAGACCGTCGGCGAGCTCGCGGCCGGCGACCGTCTGCGCAGCCGGCTCGCGGCGGAGGGGATCGCCGCGGCCTTCCTCGTCTCGCCGGCTCTGGCCACGGTCGCCCATCTCTCGGCCCGGCCGTTCCTGCCGCCTCCCGTGCTCCTGCCCCGCTTCGCCGCGCCCCGCCGCGAAGAGCTGGAGCGCGAGCCGCTGCCGGTTGCGCCGCGGGAGGCGGGGTGGAACCTCCTCGCCGCCGAGGTCCGCACCTGGAAGGACCTCTCCGAAGAGGCGCTCGCCCGGCTCGATCTGGCCGAAAAAGAGACCGAGCAAGAAGCTGAGAAGGAGGCGCGCCGGCCGGCCGGCCAACCGCACCGCGAGAAGGCGCGCCGCACCGAGGAGACATCATGAACCCCGAACGCTACGTCCTGCCGGACGATCCGCCCCGCCCCGCCGCCCCGCCGCCGCCGGCCAGACCGGGCGCCGCATGGACCGCCGACGAGATTCGGGCCTGGCTCGCCTCACCCCGCCTCGCCGACTGGGCGCGCACCTGGCTGCGCGGGCTGGAGACCCGCTTCGGCGGCTCGTTGGCCGAAATGCTCGCCGCCGGTCTCGCCGGCTCGCGAACCGTCCCCCGCTGGCTCGCCGCGGGCAGCCCGGACGCGACCTGGCTGTCGCAATACCTCGACCGTTCCGACATGGCGCCGGCCTGGTTCCGCGACGGCTTCCTGGCCGACGATCCGCCCTGGCTCCACCAGCTCCTGCGCTATGAAGAGGCCAAGGTGGCGCGCAGCTTCCTGCTGAGCGGCAACGTCAACGACTACGCCTTCGACCCGGTGCACGGCTACCGGCCGGCCCTCCGCCTCCTGGTCGACGCCCTTCTGCGGAGCAAGGACTGCGTCCTCACCTACCGTCTCTCCCAGGGACTGGTGCTCCACAGCCGGGAACCGAACACCCGCGACCTCCTGCCCGAGGCCATCCGCGAGTTGCTCCAGGGCCAGGGCTTCAACAGCCAGGTCCCCCTGCTCACCCAGGTCTGCCGTCTCTTCGACGAGATCCGGCGCTGGCTGACCGGAGCGGGCGACGGCCGCGACGGCGGCGGGCTGCTGCGCGGCGTGGCCATCGTCTTCGAGAACATCCACTTGGTCGTGCCGCCCGACCGCGCCGACGTAGAGCGCAACTTCCTGGTGGACAACCTGCTGCACTGGTCGATCAGCCCGGAGCTCTTCCGCAGCTCCCATTGCCTCATCCTGCTGGCCGAATCGCTGGAGGACGTCGGCGGCGAGCTGCGGGCCCGCGGCGGCAAGATCGAGCAGATCGAGGTGCCGCGCCCGCACACCGCGCCGGCGCGTCTCAAATTCCTGCTCCCCCTGCTCGATCCCGGCTCCCGGATGGCCGAGACGCGGGTCTCCCGCCTCCCGCAGGGGCAGAGTTGGCTCGCCGGCTACGGCGACGGCACCTATCTCGAACGCCTCCGCCGCTTGAGCCACGACACCGCCGGCCTCTCGCTCCTCGGCATCGAGGATCTCCTGCAACAGGTCTCGGCCGATCCGGAAGGGAGCCTGCGCCGCGACGAGGTCATGCGCCTCAAGCGCGAGCGCCTGCGGCAGGAGAGCGAAGGGCTCCTCGAAGTGCTCGACCCGCGGCGCAAGCTCGACAGCATCGGCGGCTACGAGTCCCTCAAGGAGCGTCTGCGCGAAGTCGTCGCCGCCCTGCGCGGCGCCGACGACGAGCTGGTGCGGTCGACCGTGCCCATGGGCATCCTCTTCCTGGGGCCGCCGGGCACCGGCAAGAGCATCGTGGCCGAAGCCCTGGCCGGCGAGTCCGGGATCAGCATGGCGAAGCTGGGCGACTTTCGTGGCAAATACGTCGGCGAATCCGAGCGCAACCTGTCCCGCATCCTGTCCTTGATCGAAGCTCTCCACCCGGTCATCGTTTTCGTCGACGAAATCGATCAAGCTCTGGGCAATCGCAATTCGAGCTCGGGAGACGGCGGCGTGGACAACCGCATCTTCGGCCGCCTGCTCGAATTCATGAGCAACACTGGGCACCGTGGCAAGATCCTGTGGATCGGTGCCAGCAACTTCCCCGACAAGCTCGACCCGGCGATGAAGCGGGCCGGCCGTTTCGATCTGATCCTGCCGTTCCTGCTGCCGGACGAGGAGAGCCGCGGGCAGATCCTGCGGGTGATCCTCGAAAGCACCCTGCGCGACGTCGGAGGAACGAGAGGCGCCACCCACCGCCTGAGCGACGGCGACTTCCAGGATCTTGCGGAAAAGACCGACGGCTTCAGCGGCGCCGAGCTGGGGGCGATCGTCGGCGAGGCCGTGCGCCGCGCGGCGCGGCGGAGAGGAGCGGTCCGCGGCGACCTGGACCTCTCCGCCGGCCTGTTCCGTGAGGTGCTCGCCGTCTACCATCCGCCGCAGGGCGTCCGCGAAAGCTACCGGCGCATGGAAGAGCTGGCCGTGCGCGAGGTGAGCTTCCTCGACCTGCTGCCGGACCGTTTCCGCCGCGCGGAAGAGAAGACGTGAGATCCCTGCCACCCATCCGGGCCGCGGCCTTTCTGAAAGACACCCGCATGTCGGGGCCAGGCCTGCGCGACGTCCTCTGGGTCCAGGGCTGCTCGATCGGCTGTCCCGGCTGCGCCAACCAGGCGTACCTGCCGCGCGAGCCGCGCGTCGTCCTCACCGTTGAGCGCCTTCTCGCCCACTTCGCCACGCGTCGGGGCAAGATCGATGGCCTGACCGTCAGCGGCGGCGAGCCCACCGAGCAGCCGGAGGCCGTGGCGGCCCTCCTCCGCGGCGTCCAGGCGCTGGGCCTCTCGACCGTGGTCTTCTCCGGCCGGACCTACGAAAGCCTGAGCCGCGACCCCGCCTGTGCCGGCCTCCTCGCCCACGCCGATCTCCTGATCGACGGTCCTTTTCTCCAATCTCAGCAGGACCTCTCCCTCGCTTGGCGCGGCTCGCGCAACCAGCGGCTGTTGCGTCTCACCGACCGCTTCCGGCCGGAAGACCTGGAACCACCTCAGGCAAACGGTGAAATCGTGATCGATGAGCGAGGCACGGTTCTGCATGGAATCGGGGCGCTGCGGCTGACAGGTCCGGAGGCTGGATGGACTGGGACGAGCTGATCGGTCGCGCGGAGAGCCTGTACAAGAGAGGAGAGAGCCAGCGGGCCTACAGGCTCCTGTTGGAGCACCAGGACCAGCTCGCAGACGTGGAAGACGAGGACGTCCGCCAACGCTGGGAGTTTCACTTCGGCCAGCTCCATGTCGAGCTCGGGGGGGACCTGGATGTGCTCAAGGAAAACCTTTCCGAGCAGATTCCGGGGCGGCTCGCGCAAGTCTGGACCGGCGCTCTTGAGCAGGACGAGATGCCGCAGGGATAGGATCTGCAGGCCCAGATCGACTGGCTCCAGGAATGTCTGGCCGAGCTGACGGAGGAGGACGATGCGCCGCTGCGCCACCGGTTCCTGACCCAGCTCGCCGTGTTTCTGATAGCTGTAGGAGAGGATCAGCGGGCCCTGGAGTTCCTGACCGAGGCCAAGTCTCTGGAGAGCGTTTTGACCGGCGACCTCCCGGCCGTCGAACGGGAGACCGTTCTGGCCCGCTGGACCTGTCAGTTTGACGATCCTGGGACCGCCGTCAAGCTTTTTACGTCCCTTTTGCCTCGGGCCGAACGTGCGCTCGAGCCTGCCTACCTTCTCGCGTTCCTGGGTTACTACCTCGACGCGCTGGGTCGATCGCCAGCCGCGCAGGACTGCGAAGAAATCCGTCTAATGTCCAGATACGTCGTTGGGCTCTTCGACAAGCTCCTGGCACGCCAACCAAGTGCGCAATCGCGCCGGAGAATCCGCGAGATGCATCAGAGGCCGATCGAGTCCGCGGTCGCGGCCCTGCTGTCGGCGGCGGAACGTTCTGGAATCTCTTCGGAAGCTGGCCAGGCGATGCTCGCCCAAGCCTGGACCGTGGTGATGCTCACGCGCAACCCAGAGCTTCAGATGAGCTTGCAAGGGGAGGGGAGACCGCAGAGAGCTGAGCTGCGCGTCTTGGAGGACGCCTTCCACGCCGCGTTGCGGGACCATGTCACCGGCTGCGGCGACACCGTCGCCTGGCAAGGGGCGTTGGAGCGCCTGGCGCAAGCCGAGATCGCTTCGCTGCAATCCCCTCGGATCCGGACCGTTCGCGATCTTGAGATTCCTCGGCAGAGCACGGCCATCGGATTCTTCCAGTTCCGTGCCCTCTTCTCGACACGGCCTTTGATCGCCCTGGTCTGTCAGGACGGCCAGTTGGGAGTGCATCCGATTTCTCAGGCGGAAGATGAGTTGATCGATCCTCTGAAACTGTGGGGGGGAAGGCGTCCGAATGTCGAGCGGCGCGGTCTCGTCCGCCATGTCTTCGCCACTGACGCAGAAGCGGATGAGCCTGAGGTCGAGGTCTTGCAGAGCCCGGAAGAGCTTCTCGCGAGGCGTCCGCTCTTTCCCACGAATTTGCTTCTGGAGCCGGATACCCATTCGGCCCGCGCCTGGTACGTGTTCCCCGACGGCCCACTCCACGGTGTCTGGATCGAGAGCCTGCCGGACTGGACCGAGCCGGACCGGGTGCTGGGAGAACGGTTCCCCATCCGGCTCTGCCTCCGTCCTGCGGTTTCCCCGTCCTGGGAGGAAAAACTGGACCTCTCGCGCGGCTGGCTGGGTCTGGGCGGCGCCCCCTACGATCATTTCGAACCTCTGCCCGGTACCCGCGAGGAGATCCTCCGGCTCCAGGAGGATCTGCGATGCCACAGCTTCCCGGCCGAGGTCATCCTCGGGGACGATGCCCATGCCGGCAACCTCGCCGCTCGGCTCGCCGAGCGCCGGCCCGCCGTGCTGCACCTCGCCGTCCACGCGGCTTCCAACCCCGTGTGTCCCCATGCCTGCGCCTTGATCCTGGCGCCAGCGCCGGACGCCAGGAACAAAGAGTTTCTGCCGTTCCGCCAGATCTCCCGGCTGCCGCTGGAAGGCGTTCAACTCGTCGTCCTCTCCGCCTGTTCGAGCCTGATCGGTCCCGGCACCAAGAGCGCCGGCATGGAAGGGCTCGCCTGGGCTTTCGTCCAGGCAGGTGCGGCCCAGGTCCTCGCTAGCCGTGACGAAGTGGGCGACAAGGCAACCTGCCGCCTGATGCAGGTTTTCTATCGCCATCTCCGCGATCATCCAGTGGCCGAGGCCCTGCGGCGCACGCGCGAAGAATGCTTGCGGGATCCCGAGATCGACCCATATGAGGTCGGGCTCTGGTCGCTGTGGAGCTGAGCGTGGCCCGAGATCTGTGGGGTTTCCCTTTCCTTGTGTCAGAGGTGACTAAGGTCGATGCCGTCACAACCCGGGCAACGTAGCGTAGCCGATAGCCGCGCAACGCGGGAGGGCGTAAATTTTCCACCTTTGGAGCAGGAATCACAGACAAGCATCCCGCAGTCGGAACATCTCCAAATCCTGACATCGGCGCAAAAGGTGACAGGAAGCGAGACGATTCTTTGAGGAGGCGCGGGGATTTTTGTGGCAATGCGGCTCTGGCGAGCGCGCACGCCACGCCGTGCGGCCGGGTCCCTCAGCCCCCCAACTCCGGCAGACGCACCTCAAACACCGCCCCCCCGCCCGGCCGGTTCCCCGCGACTACGGAGCCGCCGTAGCCTTCGGCGATCGCTTTGACGATGGCGAGGCCGAGACCGGTGTGCCCGTTGCGGTCGGCAGGGGAGTCTGAATCGCCGGGCCGCCAGGTGAAGAAGCGGTCGAAGAGGCGGTGCAGGTGATCGGGCGGGATACCCGGGCCGCGGTCGGCGATGGTGACGACGGTTCCCGGAGTGAGATCGACTTCGACGGTAGTGCCCGGTGGCGCGAAACCGAGGGCATTGTCGAGCAGATTGCCGAAGATCTGGTCGAGACGCTCGGGGGAGGCGGCGACACGGACCGGCGTGCCCGGCTCGCGCAGGACGATGCCGACTCCCTCCGGCGCGCGCAGATGGAATCCCTCCACGATCTGCGGCAGCAGCTCCCGCAGGTCGACCGGTGGCGCGGTCTCCGGATCGAGGGCGTCCAGGCGGGCGTCGATCTCGGTGATCTCGCGCATGGCGGAGAGGAGGTGCTCCATGCGCGCCACTTCCCTTTGCGCCACGGCGAGGAAGCGCTGGCGGTCGGCGGGATCGTCGACCTCGGCGAGCATCTCGGTCGCGGTGCGGATGCTGGCGAGCGGGTTCTTGAGCTCGTGCGAGACGTCGGAGGCGAAGGCCTCGATGAAGCGCAGGTGCCCTTCGAGGCGGGCGGTGAGCTGCTCCAGGGCGCGTGCCAGGTCGCCGATCTCGTCGTGCTTCCGGGAACCGCGGAACTTCCCCTTCAGCCGGCCGCGGCGGTCGAGCAGGTCGTTCGCCTCGTTGCGCAGCGCTTCGAGCGGCCGGGCGATGGTGGTGGAGACGAGGAGGCTCAGGATCGCCGCGACGGCCACCGAGAGGAGGATGACCTTGAAGACGTCGAGACGCACGTCGTAGAGCGCGCGCAGGATGCGGTAGGTGGATTGCGAGACGAGGACGGCTCCGGCCACCCGCTCGCCGTCGCGCACGGGCAGCGCGCTGTAGAGGGTCAGCGAGCGAGGGCCGCCGCGGGTGGGGCGGACGGTGGCGCCGTAGCGGCCGTCGAGCGCCGCCTTGATCTCGCGTCCGAGGAGCGGCTGGCCGTCGACGTAGAAGGTCTCGGCGCCGGACGGCGGCTCCGGCGGTCCGAAGGCGGCGGTGAAGCGGCCAGGGAGGCGGTAGACCCAGGCGCCGAGCCGGTAGAGCCAGGTCCGGCGCGCCTCCAGGGACGCGGCGCGTCGTTCGAAGTAGATCGAACGGGGGTCGGTCACCGGCGCCGGCCGGGGCGGGATCAGATGGGCGGAGTCGGCGAGGAGCCTGCCTTCGGCATCGACCACGCGCAGCCGCATCTCCGTCCGCCCCTGGAGCCGGGCGAGGAGACGCACCGCCGCCTCGCGATCGATCCCGCCGCTCTCTCCGCTTCCTTTGGACAAGGCAGCCGCGGCGAGCCGCCCTTGCTGCACCATGGCCCGCTCCTGCGCCTCCAGCAGCTCCTTCTCGTAGACGTCCAGATAGAAGAAGCCGGCCGCCGGCAGGAAGACCAGCAGGACGTTGAACAGGAGGAGACGGATCGAGATGCGGGCGAGGAAGCGCATCGCCTCACTCCCGGTAGCGGTAGCCCAGGCCGTAGACCGTCTCGATGCCCTCCGCTCCCTCGGCTCCGACCTCGGCGAGCTTCTTGCGCAGCCGCTTGATGTGGCTGTCGATCGTGCGGTCGCTGACGTAGGCGTCGTGCGGGTAGCCTTCGGTCAGGAGCTGGGCGCGGGTCTTCACGTGGCCGGGGTGGCGGACCAGGGCGTGGAGGAGGGTGAACTCGGTGACGGTGAGCGGCACCGGTGCGCCACGCCAGAACGCCTGGTAGCGCCGCAGGTCGAGGCGGAGCGCTCCGACGTCGAGGAGGCTTTCCTCGGCACCTCCCGCCGGCTCCTGGCGGACCGCGGCGCGGCGCAGCAGCACCTTCACCCGCGCCGCCAGCTCGCGCATCGAGAACGGCTTGCAGAGGTAGTCGTCGGCACCCAATTCGAGACCGAGCACGCGGTCGAGCTCTTCGTCGCGCGAGGAGAGGAAGAGGATGGGCAGGCGTTCCGAGAGCGCGCGCAACCGGCGGCAGAGCTCCAGGCCGTCCATCCGCGGCATCAGGATGTCGAGGATGGCAAGGTCGGGCAGGCCGCGCTCGAAGGTCTGCCAGGCTTCCAGGCCGTCGGCGTAGAGAGCGACGCGGTAGCCTTCGCGGCGCAGGGCGAAGCCGACCGTCTCGCGCAGGTTCGGCTCATCGTCCACCAGGGCGATCGCGGCTCCGGAGGGGGGGGACATATCCGGAATCTACCGCATGTGGGGCCTGCCGCGGCGAAAGCCACAATTCCGCCACAGTCGACCGGCCGCTGGACAGAAGAGTAAAAGTCTAGTAACCTGCTTACAAATGGTCCTGTCACCACATTCTCACCGCGACGGAACCACCCCACCGCCCTTCGCGGTGGCCGCATATTGCTTATGTAGCTGGCGGGTGTGAGCGGCTCAGCCGCTCGCATCCGCCTCCTCGCATGAGCCGCGGCCATCGCTAGCCAGTCGATCCAGACCCGAGCTTTTCCGGTCCGACGCTAGCCGGCCCTCCAGCATTCGCTTTTGCTGCTTCGCCTCCGCATTGGTGCGGAAAACGGCGGAGAAGGAGACCGTCTTGTCTTTGAGCACCCAGCCGGCCGGCAGTGACGTCGAAATCACCTGGGACCTCGTGCGCAAGCGCAACTTCGTCGAGCGCCTGAAGCACGAGAAGGGTGGCCTCGACGTCATCCGCGACCTGCCGGCGATGATCAGCGCTGGTTACGAGGCGGTTCCCGAGGCGGACTTCGTGCGGTTGCAGTGGTACGGCCTCTACCACGACAAGCCGAAGCTCGGCTATTTCATGCTGCGGGTGAAGATGCCCGGCGGCGTGCTGACCCCGCCGCAGCTCCGCGTCATCGGCGAGATCTCCTCACTCCATGGCCGCGGCTCCGGCGAGCTGACCACGCGGCAGAACATCCAGCTCCACTGGCTGGCGATGCACGAGCTGCCGGAGATCCTGGAGAAGCTCCACGCCGCGGGTCTCACCACCGCGGGCGCCTGCGGCGACAACGTGCGCAACATCACCGGCTGCCCGCTCGCCGGCATCGCGGAGGACGAGCTGTTCGACGTCCGTCCCTTCCTGGAGGAGACGTCCGACTTCTTCGTCAGCCACCACGAGTACTCCGACCTGCCGCGCAAGCACAAGATCACCATCGCGGCGTGCCCGCACCAGTGCAACGCGCCGGAGATCCACTGCATCGCCCTCCTCGGCGTGGTGCGCGACGGCCGGCCCGGCTATGCCATCCGCGCCGGCGGCGGCCTCTCCACCTGGCCGCGGCTCGCCGACGACCTCGGCGTCTGGGTGCCGCAGGACGAGGCTCTGGAGGTGGTGCGCGGCATCATCGACGTCTGGCGCGAGGATCTCAAATACCGCCTGTCGCGCACCCGCGCCCGCCTCAAGTTCCTGGTCCACGACCTCGGCGTCGCGGCGCTCCGCGCCCGGGTGGAGGAGAAGCTGGGCCGCCAGCTCGAAGACGGCACGGCGCCGGAAGGGCCGGCTGAAGAGACCGACCACACCGGCGTCCATCGGCAGAAGCAACCCGGTCTCTGGTGGGCGGGTTTCCCGGTCTTCCTCGGCCTGATGAACGGCGACGCCATGCAGGCGGTGGCCGACGTGGCCGAATCCTTTGGCGGCGAGATCCGGTTCAGCCGGCGGCAGAATTTCCTGCTCACCGGCATCCCCGAGGACCGGGTCGACGACGTGGTCCGCCGCGTCGGCGAGATTGGCTTCCCGCTCGACGTCCATCCGCTGCGCAGCGCCAGCATCGCCTGCACCGGCGATCCGTTCTGCAACTTCACCGTGGCGGAGACCAAGGGGAAGGTGCGCGAGATCGTCGATCACCTGGAGAGCGTCTTCGGAGCGGAGGTGAACAGCCTGCGCCTGAACCTCGACGGCTGCCCGCACGCCTGCGCCCACCACTGGATCGGCGACATCGGCCTCCAGGGGACGACGCTCCGCGAGCGCGGTCCGGCCGGCGAGCGCATCCAGGGCTACGACCTCTTCCTCCGCGGCGGCCTCGGGCGCGAGGCGGCCATCGGCCGTCCGGTCTTGAAGCGGGTGCCGGGAACGGTCGTCCATCAAGTCATCGAAAGCCTCATCCGCGCCTGGCTCACCGGGCGCACCGACAACGAATCCCTCCAGCAGTTCTTCTCCCGCCATCCGGACGAAGAGCTGATCGCGATGGTTCATCTGAATCAGATCTGAGTTGAGAAAGGTTGACGTCATGTGGAATGCAGCGGTCGCTCTGGACAATGACGAACGGGACCTGTTGGATGAGTTCGAAGCGGGACAGATCGCGGTCGATCTCGACTTCGCCTCGCCGCAGGAGGTGTTGCGCTGGACCCTGGAGCGCTGGGGGCAGAAGGTCGCCATCTCGACCAGCTTCCAGGCTGAAGGGATGGCTCTCCTCGACATGGCCTGGCGGCTCGATCCGGGAATCCGGGTCTTCACCGTCGACACCGGCCGCCTGCCGCAGGAGACCTACGAGATGATCGAGACCGTGCGGGCGCGCTACGGGATGTCGATCGAGATCTACTTCCCCGACGCGGCGCAGGTGGAGGCCATGGTGCGCCTCCAGGGGCCGGACCTGTTCAAGAAGTCGGTGCCGGCCCGCCTGCGCTGCTGCAACGTGCGCAAGGTCGAGCCGATCCGTCGCGCCCTGGCCGGTCTCGACGCCTGGATCACCGGCCTCCGCCGCGACCAGTGGGCGAGCCGGGCGAACATCCGCAAGGTCGAGATCGACCACGATCACGGCGGTCTCGCCAAGATCAGCCCGCTGGCCGACTGGACCGCCGCCGAGGTGGAGGAGTACATCCAGGCGCACGACGTGCCGGTGCACCCGCTCTACAAGCAGGGGTACACCAGCATCGGCTGCGCGCCGTGCACCCGCGCCACGAAAGCCGGCGAAGATCCGCGCGCCGGCCGCTGGTGGTGGGAGACGAACGCGCCGAAGGAGTGCGGCATCCACTGCCCGATCGAGACCGGCGGCTTCGAGCACGAGATGGAGGCGATCGTCCATCTCGGCGCCAAGGGCCCCGCTGACGTCGGGGAGCGGGTGTGAGCTCCGCGGTCGCAACTACCGCCGCTCTGCTGGAGCTCAAACCGGACCAACAGGCGGTTCTGCTCGAAGAGCTGGAGGGTCTGCTCGCCTCGGTCACCGACCGGGCGGCCCGCGCGCCGTTCATCGATCTCGCCGCCGCGGTGGCGGAGGGCGGAGTGGGGGAGAGCGAGGCGCCGACGCTGGAGAAGCTCCTGGAGATGTGCCTGCAGACCGGGCGCGTGCGGCGGGTTTACGGTCCGGAAGCCGAGCAGGCTCTCCTGCGTCTTTTCCACCAGACGCCGCACGGCGCCGCGGCGAAGCGGGCGACCGAGGCGGTGAACCAGGCCCTGCGCAGCCTTGCCGGGCAGACGCTCGGAGAGGTGCTGTTCACCGTCCAGGGGCCGGGCGTGTTCAAGATCGGCCTGAGCACGGATTCGTGCCGTCTCGCGCTGGAGGTCAACCGCCACGGCGTCACCCTCGAGAGCCTGGAAGTGTGACGTGGGGCACTATCCGGTCTTCCTCGATCTGCGGGAGCGCTTCTGCCTGGTGGTGGGGAGCGGGTCGCTGGCCGAGGAGAAGGTGCGCGGGCTGACCGAAGCGGGGGCGATCGTGGCGCAGCACGACCGCGGCTTTCTGCCGGAGGATCTCGACGGCATGGTGCTGGCGATCGTGTGCGGCCAGCCGCCGGAGGTGGTGGAGGAGATCTGGACGGAAGCGCGGCGGCGGGGAGTGCTGGTGAACACGGTCGACGACGTGCCGCACTGCGACTTCATCGCGCCGTCGATCCTGCGCCGCGGCGATCTTGCGATCGCCATCTCCACAGGCGGCCGGGCGCCGGCTCTCGCGGTGCGATTGCGCCAGCGCCTGGAGCGGGAGATCGGCGACGAGCATGCACGCTTCCTGGAGATGGCCGGCTCGGTGCGCACTGCGCTCGCCGCACAACGGCCGGACTTCGCGGAGCGGCGGGAGAGCTGGTACCGGTTGGTGGACTCCGATGTGCTCGAACGGCTGCGGGTGGGGGATGAGGTGGGGGCGGTGGGGCGGTTCAGGGAGATCCTGGGGGTGGAGCCCACGAACCCCACGATCCCGTCGCCGTCGGCCGCCCGGGCCCTCTCCCCCGACCCCTCTCCCGTGCGTCCCCCCCACACCCTCCCCGAACGGGAGAGGGGCGCCACCACCCAATCCCAAAAACAGCAGGGAGACTCGGAGGCCGTTGTTTCCGGGAGGGGGCGCCCTCTCCCGCTCGGGGAGGGGGGCGGTGGCACGCGCGGGGGAGGGACGGGGAGGGGGCGGCCGGGTGTGCCCGGCCGCGTCGTCCTCGTCGGCGCCGGTCCGGGTGATCCCGATCTTCTGACCGTCCGCGGCCTCCGCTGCCTGCGTGCAGCCGACGCCGTCCTCTACGACCGCCTGGTCAGCCGCGAGATCCTGGCCGAAGCCTCCCCCACGGCAGAGATGATCAGTGTTGGGAAAGAAGCGGGAAAAGAGACCGGCCATTCGCAGTGGGGCCAGGAGGACATCAACGCGCTCCTGATCTCCCTGGCCCGCGAGGGGCGCACCGTCGTTCGGCTCAAGGGGGGCGATCCCTTCGTCTTCGGCCGTGGCGCCGAGGAGGCGCTGGCGTGCCGGGAGGCCGGTGTTCCGTGCGAGGTGGTGCCCGGCGTCAGCAGCGCGGTGAGCGTTCCGGCTCTGGCCGGCATTTCGGTGACCCACCGCGGCGTCGCGGGCAGCTTCGCGGTGGTGACAGGGCACTGCATGGGCGGCGATCGGCTGGATTGGTCGGCTCTCGCCCGCATCGACACGGTCGTCGTGCTGATGGGGCTGGCGCGCCTGCCCGAGCTGTCCGTCCTCCTCCAGAGCCACGGCCGATCGGCGGACACCCCGGTGGCGGTGATCGCGAATGGCAGCCGGCCGGACGAACGCGTCGTCGTCGGCACCCTGGCGGACATCGCCGGGCAGGTCGCGGAAGCGGGCCTGCGGGCGCCGGCCACGATCGTCATCGGCGAGGTCGTCCGTCTGCGCGAGCGGCTGGTCGGCTGCCACGATGCCGCCACAATCTCTGCCTGTCTTTCCTAGATCCCGCCGCGATCGCACCATCCCCGGGTGGTCTCATGGCTTCCAGACGGCGGACCGGGCACGGAGCCCGGCCGCTCCTGGAGGGTTCCCTGATGATTCCGGCCGAGAGGCGTGTGTTCAAAGGTTCGATTGTCGTCAAGATGGTGGTGGTCGCCGTGCTGATCCTCGTGCTGTTGATACCCCTGATGATGATCGGCGGGCTGGTCGACGAGCGGCAGCAGCGGCACGATGCGGTGACCGCCGAGGTGGCGTCCTCCTGGGGGACGGCGCAGACGCTCGGCGGGCCGGTGCTGGTGGTGCCGTTCCACACCTACGGCGAGGACGACAAGGGGCGGGTGATCACCTACGAGCACCGCGCCTACTTCCTGCCCGAGCTGCTCAAGGTCGACGGCCGTCTCGAGCCGGAGAAGCGGAGCCGCGGGATCTTCGAGGTGATGCTCTACCGCGCCGACCTCCGCCTCTCCGGCACCTTCAAACGCCCGAGCTTCGCCGCCTGGGGAATCGCGGCCAAGGACGTGCAGTGGGATCAGGCCTCCCTGGCCATCGGCATTCCCGACATGGGCGGCATCCGCCAGGGTGTCAACATCACCTGGGCGGGCAAGGTGCTCCAGCTCTCGCCCGGCGGCACCGTCGAAGGGGTGTGGACGAGCGGGCTCCAGGTGCCGATCTCCGGCCTGGCCGCCGCCGCGGAGGGGCAGACCTGGGACTTCGGCTTCGATCTGGTGCTCAACGGCAGCCAGGAACTGCGCGTGCTCCCCTTCGGCAAGCAGACCACCGTCTCCTTCCACTCGCCGTGGGCCAGCCCGAGCTTCATCGGCAAGTTCCTGCCCGAGTCGCACCGGGTGACCCCCGCCGGCTTCGAAGCCACCTGGAACGTCCCCTACTTCGGCCGGAGCTATCCGCAGCAGTGGCAGGCGCAGGAGACGGAGAAGGTCGCGCCGGCGCAGGTCGTGACGGCCTCCTCGTTCGGCGTCGGCCTCTTCCTGCCGGTCGATCTCTACCAGAAGACGCAGCGCTCGGTGAAGTACGGCATCCTCTTCGTCTTTCTCACCTTCATGACCTTCTTCCTCTACGAGGTGTTCAGCCCCTTCTCCCTGCATCCCATGCAGTACCTGCTGGTGGGGTCGGCGCTCTGCCTCTTCTACGTCCTGCTCCTCTCGATCTCCGAGCACGCCCACTTCTCTCTCGCGTATGCCCTCGCCTCGGTGGCCACCATCGGCCTCATCATGGCCTACGCCGCGGCCATCCTGCGCGCCCGCCTGCGAGCGCTCGGCGTCGGTGCCGCCCTGACCGGCCTCTACAGCTACCTCTACGTGCTGCTCCAGGCGGAAGACTTCGCGCTGCTCCTGGGAGCGGTCGGCCTGTTCGTGATCCTGGCCCTGGTCATGTACATCACCCGCCGGCTCGACTGGTACGCGCCGCGCGGTGGCCAGTCTCCGCAGCCGCCGCCGCTTCCGCCGGTGCCGCAGGGGGCCTGAAACACCAATCCCCCGCCAGACCCTGAGAGGTCCGTGCGGGGGACGCGGTCTGATCCGCCTGAGAGAGGGGACGCGGCTAGTCGCCGGACTCGGACTGGCAGCCCAGGAGGTTGTCGTTGGTGATCACCCAGCCCTCCTTGGAGCCGCAGATGTCGACGTTGTCGATGACGCACTCGTCACCGTCCTCGTCGACGATCTTGACGTCCCAGGTGTCGCAGGGGACCTTGTGCAGCTCGAACTTGCCGCCGCCCGCGGCGATGATGTTGGAGCCGAGCTGGTCCGGTCCCCAGCTTTCGTGGTCCGAGGGGGACATGAAGAGGTGGTGGATCTCCCAGTCCGAGTTGTTCTTGATGTGGATGATGCTGTTGTCCGACGCGGCAGTGGCGGTGGCGGGCAGCGCCAGGGCCGCGATCGTCGCGAGCACAACTCCCACCAAGGTCATGGAAACCTTCTTCACTGGATTCTCCTTTCAGATGAGACGAAGCGTGGGTAATTCTAGCATGGCGCTCCAAAGCCTCCGAGATTGGAGAGGAGGAGGTGCCTGCGATATAGTCGTGCCTGGATCTCGCAACGGAGGAGCTCATGGGCCACGACTGTTTCCGTGTTTTTGCCACTTCGTTAGCGTTGACCGTCCTCACTCTCGCGCACACGCCGGCCGTGTGCGGCGCGGCACCCTCCCGGGGAAGCGAGGAGGAGAAGAGCCTGGCGGAGGCGGTGCGGGGAGCGGAGAAGCTGCCGGGGCTGGTGACGTTCTATCGTGCCCCGGGCAAGTTGTGGGTCGAAGTGCCGCCGAACCTGGTCGGCGCCCCGCTCGGCCTGGCCGCGAACCTGGTCGATGCGGTGGGGGATTGGCTGCCGCGTGGCGAGACAGTCGACAGCTCGGTGGTGACCTGGCGCCGCGAAGGAGACCGCCTGATCCTGCGCAAGGAGAACATGGACTTCCGGGCGGCGGCCGGCGCGTCGATCCGGCCGACGATCGAGACCAGCTTTCCCGCCTCGCCGGTGTTCCTCGGCGACCTCCTGCCACTGACCGACAGACCGGCACCGCTCCTCGCCGACGCGAAAGGGCTCTTCGGCGCCGACCTGGCGCCGGTCCTGCCTGCCGAGTCCGGGTACAACATCGCGCCGCAGGATGCGACCCTGGTCTCGCTCGCGTCCTTTCCCGACAACGTCGTGGCCCGCGTCTCCTACCGCTTCCGCCGCGAGCGCGAGCGGCCGGCGGAGGTGCTGGGGCAGGAGAGCCCGCGGCGGCGCCACGCCGATCCGGGTCGCCTTGCCGATCCCCGCTTCTTCACCGTCCTGGTCGAGTACAACCTCTTCCGCCTGCCCGCCGACGACGGTTTCCGGACCCGCTATGCCGACGAGCGGATCGGCGCCTTCGTCGATTCGCACAAGGACTACACCGACATCGACCGCCGGGACACCGCCTTCCGCCACATCGCGCAACGCTGGGACGTCCGGCCGTCGGACCCCACGAAGCCCGTCTCTCCCGCGGTCGAGCCGATCACCTTCTACGTCGACCACGGTGTGCCGGCGGAATGGCGGCCGCTGCTCAAGGAGGCCACCCTGTGGTGGAACCAGGCCTTCGAGAAGGTGGGGATTTCCGACGCCGTGCGCGTGCTCGACCGGCCGGACGATCCGAGCTGGGATCCGGCGGACATCCACCATTCGGTCATCTATTGGAACATCACCGACTCTCTCCTCTTCTCCGGCATGGCCGGACCGAGCGTGGTCGATCCGCGTACCGGCAAGGTGTTCAAGGCGAACGTCTACATCAACGGCGAATTCCCCTCGTTCACCCTGCACCGCTACCTGGTCTACGCCTGGTGGCGCGCGCCCGATCCGGAAGCGGGTGAGGAGGCCCGGCCGTCGATCCTGGATGCCGGCCGCGAGGAGGCGCTCCGCGGCCTGCGGCAAAACGTCCACCTGTGCGACCGCGCCGCCTCGTTTTCCAGCCAGATCGCCTTCGCCCGCCTGGTGCTGCAATCGCGGGGGATCCTGAAGCCGGGAACGCCCGAGGCGGAGCGCTTCGCCCACGAGGCCTTCCAGGAGCTGATCGCCCATGAGGTCGGGCACGCCCTCGGCTTTCCCCACAACTGGAAGGGGAGCCTGATCGCCAGCCGCGAGGCGGTCGAGTCCGGCAAGCTCACCGGCCATGCGGCCACCGGCATCTTCGGTTCTTCGGTGATGGACTACGACCCGATCTACCTGGCGCCCAAGGGAGCGCCGCAGGGCGACTACTTCCTGAAAGAGGTCGGGCCCTATGACCAGCTCGCCGTCGAATTTCTCTACCGGCCGTTTCCGCGTTCGTCGCCGGAGGAGGAGGCGAAGCAGCTCGACGCCATCGCCGCCCGCGCCGAGGTGAAGCCGGGGCTGATCTATGACGGCGGTGAGCTCAACGACATCGATCCGACCACCAACGCCGACGACTTCGGCGACGATCCCCTGGCCTTCGCGGAGTCGCGGCTGCGCATGCTGCGCGGCGAGGTCCTGCCCAAGCTCCCCGAGCTGGTGCTGGGCGAAGGGCACGACTACAACCTGCTGCGCCAGGCGCTGGACTCGGCGGTCTTCTCGGTGGCCATGGACTACATCGACATGAGTGCCCGCCACGTCGGCGGCCAGATCCTCCTGCGCCGGGTGGCCACCTCGGCGGCGGCGGAGAAGGGCGGACCGGCGCCGATCACCCCGGTCGATCCGGCGAAGCAGCGGCGCGCCCTCCAGGTCCTCGACGAGCAGGTCTTCGCCGATGGCGCCTTCGGCCTGCCGCCCCGGACCCTGGCGCTGCTCAAGGCGGATCTCCTGCAGGACTGGAACTACCGCTGGCGGTATGCCAGCGACTTCACCCTGGAGAACCGCATCGCCGGTCTGTACAACGCCGCGTTCGGAACGCTGCTGCAACCGGCCCGTCTGGCCCGCGTGCTGGACAACGAGCGGCGCACGCCCACCGATCCCTTCACCCTGCCCGAGCTCTTCGGCCACCTCGAAGCCACCGCGTTCAGCGACGTCAAGGCCGGCGCCAAGCTGTCGCAGGACCGCCGCACCCTCCAGCGCCTCTTCGTCGCCCGCCTCACCAAGCTCGCCGTCTCGCCCGAGAAAGGCACCCCGGCCGAAGCCTCGCAACTTGCCGCCGCCACCCTGCGCAGCCTCGACCAGAAGCTCGCCAAGGCGCTGGCCGGCACCGCGTCCCACCCGACGGCGGACGCCTACACCCGCGCCCACCTGGAGGATCTGCGGACGCGCATCCGCCGCACGCTGGAAGCGGGGACGCAGGTGCCGGCGGGGAGCTGACCCGCGTCAACCCAAAGTAGGGGAGGGGCTTGCCCCCTCCCGGGTGGGCGGGCGGAGGAGTCGAAGGAGATGGACCCTTCCCTTTCTCGTCGAACGAGAGACCCTTTTTGTTCAACGGGAGACCCTTTCCGCTGGACGGGAAAGGCTTCTTGCTCAACGGGAGACCCTTTTTGTTGAACAAGAAAGGCTTCTCGTCGAACCGGAGACCCTTTTTGTTGAGCCGGAGACCCTTTCCGTTGAGCAAAAAGGGTCTCCCGTCGAACGGGAACACCTTTTCGTTGAGCAAAAAGGGTCTCGCGTTCAACAAAAAGGGTCTCCCGTCGAACGGGAACACCTTTTCGCTGAGCAAAAAGGGTCTCCCGTTCAACAAAAAGGGTCTTCCGTAGAACGGGAAAAGGGCTCAAGGCGCTGGAAGTGCCAAGGCGTTCGTAGACGGAGAGCTCCTCCTCGCGTGGATGTGGAGGGCGCCTTGAGGGAGGGAGGCGGGACACCAGCCGGCGACCCTTCGCACCGAGGTGCGGAGTCTCGTCAGTGCTTTCCAGCCTGGCGAAGTTGAGCAGCACCGCATAGACGGTTGACCGGTGGCGTCAACTACAATGCCGCCGATGGAAACCGCCCCTCCCCACGAGATTTTCCTGGTTCCGCGGCAGTTCCCTACGATTCAAGCCGCGCTCGATGCGGTGGAGGGGCCCACGACGATCGTGGTCGAGCCTGGTCTCTATACGGAGACCGTTCATGTCATCGGCCGCCCCTATGTCGTGATTCAGAGCTCCCGCCTGTCGCGGCGGGGCGTGACCCTCAGCGGAGCCGGCGGGCCGGCGGTGCTCCGCGTCGATCGGTCGGCACTGCATCTGAGCGGTATCGAGATCCGTTCGAAGGCTCGCAGCCGTGGCGTCCTCGCTGTGAATTCATCCCTCAGTCTTCAGGAGAGCGTGGTCGCCGGTAACGCGGTAGACGACCGTTCCGGCGAGCCTTTCGGCGGCGGCATGCTGTGCCGGAGTTCCAGGGTGCGTATCCAGAAGTCCGTGATCACGGGAAATGTCATCGACTGGGGTGCGGCCGGATCAACGGGTGGGGGCGGCCTCTTTTTCCAGGATTGCCAGGTCGAAATCGCCGGCAGCACCGTCCAGGCGAACACGGTCTACGCCGTGAGCCACGCCAGGGGCGGTGGGATCTGGTGCGAGCGAAGCGCTCTGCGCATGTGGCGCAGCCGCGTCACCGACAACGCCCTGCACGCAGCGTCATGCGAGGGCGCCGGCATTTTGCTCAAAGCACCTCTCGACTGCCAGCTCGGTGGAAGCGTCATTACGGGCAACGGCAGCCCGCGCGGGCACGGCGGCGGAATCTTTGTCGCTGAAGACGGCGAGGGCGATTCTGCCCGCGTGAACATCCATCGCAATACGGTCGTTCGCCAGAATCATCCAACGGATCTCGACTTTGGGTGATCCGCGCGCGTGCGCCGGCGAAGACGCGCAAAGTCGGCGTCATTTCCGACATCCGGCATGATGAGGAGAGCTTTGAGGTCGGGAAATTCATCTCCAGAACCGAAGAGGGCACGGCGCAGGATCCGGCGGTGTTCTTCTTCCGCCGAGAACCCCCTGCTCCGCCGCCTGCTGCTTCAGACGTTGGACGAGATCGTTTTCGAGATTGCGGACAACGAGCTGTGCCATGCAATCATTGATAGTACCGCCGGCTGGAGCCGTCAAGGGGGACGACGAGAGCCCCTCCCGGCCGCGAGAGGGGGGCCGTCCAGTCAAGCGTCAGGGCTTCTTCGGAGCCGCCGCTGCCGCCGGCTTGCGCAGATCCGACCGCAGGAGGTCGACGTCGGTGATGGGGATGACCTCCACCGGACCGAAGGCCTTTTCGAGACCGGCCTTGAAGGCGGTGGCGTTGCCCACCAGGACGGCGAGCGCGCGGTCGGGGTGGATGCGCTTCTGGGCGAAGGTCTGCACCTGCTCGGCCGTCACCGCGTCGAGCTTGGTGCGGAAGCTCTCCAGCCACTTCCGATCGTAGCCGTATTTGTAGGCTTCGAGGACCTTGCCGGCGATCCCTTCGGGCGTCTCGATCTCCAGCGGGAAGGCACCGGTGAGATAGGTTTTGCGCTCCGCCAGCTCCGCCGCCGGCACCGGCTGCTTGGCCATGTCCGCGATGACGTTCAGGGTCACCTGGAGAGCCTCGACGGTGGAGTCGGACTTGGTGAACGTCGAGGCCTGGAACCAACCCGGTTGGTAGGGGGAGACGAAGGACGTGCTGGCGCCGTAGGAGAGGCCGCGCTTGCGGCGGACCTCTTCATAGAGCCGCGCGCTGCCGCCCTCGCCGAGCACCGAGTTGTAGACCTCGCTGGTGAAATGGTCGGGATCGGTGAACGCCAGGCCGATCTGCCCGACGCGGATCTCGGTCTGCACCGCGTCCGGCTTGTCGATCACCAGGATGCGCGGCTTGTCGCGTGCCGTCTCCTGGACCGGCGCGACCTTGTTGTCCTGCCCGCGTGCCCAGCCACCGAAGGCCTTCTCGACCCGGGCGAACGCATCCGCCGCCTTGATGTCGCCCACCACGGCGAGGATCGCGCCGTTGGGCACATAGTGGGCGCGATGGAACGCCACCAGGTCGTCGCGGGTGATGCCGCGCACCGACTCGGGCGTCCCCGAATCGGGCAGGCCGTACGGGTGATCGCCGAACACCGCGCGGGCGAACACGGCGCCGGCCAGGTAGCGCGGGTCCTGCTGCTGGATCTGCAGGCCGTTGAGCGTCTGGGCGCGCCAGCGCTCGATCTCGTCGGCGGGGAAGCTGGGGTGGAGCACCACGTCGGCGATCAGGTCGAGCCCGAGCCCCACCTGGTCGGAAGTCACCTGGGTAGTGGCATAGGCCGTGTCCCAGGCGCCGTTGATCGACAGGTCGCCGCCCACCGCGTCGATGGTCTCGGCGATCTGCTGGGCCGAGCGGGTCGCCGTCCCCTCGCGCAGCAGGGTGGCCGTCGCGGAGGCCAGGCCCGCCTTGGCCGCCGGCGTATGCGCCTTGCCCGCCTGCACCAGGAGCTCCAGGCCCACCGCGGGTGAGTCATGCCGTTCGATGACGACGACCCGCAGACCGTTGGCGAGCGTCTTCTCCTCGAAGGCGGGGAAGTGGATCTCCTTGGCCGGCTGCGGCGCGGGAGGTGTCTGCTTCTTTGCTGCCGGGGCGGGAGCTGCGGCAGGGGCGGCGGACCAGGCGGCGGTCGATCCCATCAGGCCGGCCAGGAGGAGCACCGGCGCGGTCAGCCGCCGAGTTATCCGATCAATGCGGCGGCTCATGGCTTCCCCTCTTTCTTCGCCGCCTCGGGCAGCATGTAGAGCACGGTCCGGTTCTCGGCCCGGAAGTACTTGGCCGCCACCGCCTGCACGTCCGCGGCGGTCACTTTCTGGTATTCGGCGAGCTGGCTGTTCACCAGCTTCCAGTCGCCGAGGATCACCGCGGCGTGCCCGATCGCGTTCGACCGGTCGAGGTCGGTCTCGCGGCCGAAGACCAGGCCGGCGATGAGCTGGTTCTTCGACTTCTCGAGCTCCGCCGTGCTCACCGGCTGCGTCTTCAGGCGTTCGATCTCCTCCTGGAGAGCCTTCTCGCCCTCTTCGGCGGTGTGGCCCTGCTGCATGATGGAGAAGAAGTAGAAGACACCCGGGTCCTCCAGGGTGATCGACTGGCCTCCCGCTTCGAGGGCGCTCTGCTGCTCGTAGACCATCTTGCGGTACAGGCGCGAGCTCTCGCCCGCGGAGAGGATGTTGCTCGCCACCAGCAGGGAGTAGATGTCCTTGTCCGCCTCGCGCGGCGCGTGGAAGGCGAGGATCACCGCCGGCAGCGGCGTGCGGCTGTCGTGATCGGTGACCCGCCGCTCGGCGGTCTGCGCCGGCTCCTGCGGGATCTCGCGCGGGATGGCCTGCCCCTTGGCGATCGGGCCGAAGTACTTCTCGATCCAGCTCTTCGCCTGCGCCGCGTCGAAGTCGCCGGAGATCACCAGCGACGCATTGTTGGGGACGTAGTAGAGGCGGTAGAAGTCGCGCACGTCCTCGATCGTCGCGGCGTCGAGGTCGGCGATGCTGCCGATGGGGAGGATCTTGTAGGGATGGGTGGTGAAGGTGTTGGCGAGCACCACCTCGAACAGGCGGCCGAACGGCGGGTTGTCGATACGGAGACGGCGCTCCTCTTTCACCACGTCCCGCTCGGAGTGGAAATTCGCCTCCGAGACGTCGAGCGAGTGCATGCGGTCGGCTTCCATCCACAGCACCCGCTCCAGGTAGTTGCTGGGGAACGCCTGGAAGTAGCGCGTGCGGTCGAAATCGGTGGTGGCGTTGTAGCGCCCGCCGATCGCCGCGACGAAGTTCTTGTGCTCCTCGGGGCCGACGTTCTCGGATCCCTTGAACATCAGGTGCTCAAAGAGATGGGCGAAGCCGCTGCGCCCCTTGCGCTCGTTCTTCGAGCCGACGTGATACCAGACCTCCACCGAAACGGCCGGGACGGTGTGGTTCTCTTGCAGCAGCACCTGCAGGCCGTTGCCGAGCCGGTACTCCTGCACGGTGATCTGCGGCGGCGTGACCGTCAGCGGGGCCGCTCCAGCCGGTGCCGGAAATCCCAGCGGGACCCCCAAAACCAACGCCCCCGTCAGCCAGAGGCGATTCCATGTCCTCATTTGTCCTCCTTTCCCTCGCAGTCTGAATCCTTTCACACTCTCCCTCAGCCTCTCCATCCGTCCTCTATGCCGCGCCGCGTCAAAAAGTTCTTGACAGGTTATGCCGCACTGCGGTAAGGTTGCTCTTGCAGGGCGGCAGTTCCCTTGCAGGTACGTGAGGGCGCACCGCAGAGTTTTCGACGGCTAGGAGAATTTCATGATTCGGCTCATCAAACGCTACGAAAGCCGCAAGCTCTATGACACCGAAGAGAGCCGCTACGTCTCTCTGGACGAGATCGCCAACTGGGTCCGCCAGGGGCAGGAGGTGCGCGTCGTCGACAATGCGACGGGCGGAGACGTCACCTCGCAGACGTTGACCCAGATCATTCTGGACGAAGGGCGCCGCGGTACCTCTTTTCTGCCGAGCGAGCTTCTGCACGACCTGGTCCGCATCGGCGAGCGTGCGATGAGCAACGGGCTCGAGCAGGTGCAGAGCGGAGTGGACCGCCTGGTGCAGGCGTCCATCGACCGGCTCGCGCCGGTCCGGCGGGCACGCGAGGAGATGTCGAGCTTGCGTACGCGGCTCGAGCAGCTCGAAACGTCGCTCGCCGAGCTCGAGAAGGAGCCTGCTGAGAGCATCGCTCCGCGGTCCGCGGCGGCTTCGAACCACGACACGATCATCCGCCCCAACGGGCATGAGGAGAAACCCCAATGAGCGAGGCACAAGGCTTCGACAAGGCGCGGCGTGAGCTGGTGAGCGCCGGCCGGAACCTCTGGCTGGCAAGCCTGGGTGCGGTCGCCAAGGCGGAAGAGGGAGGGCGCGATCTGTTCGACCGTCTGGTCGAGCGCGGCCGTCCTCTCGAAGAGCGCCAGCGCCACGCCCTGGACACGATGGGCGGCCGGACCCAGGAGAGGGTCCGCGAGCTCGGCAAGCTGGTCCAGGACACGGTGGAGTACGAGACCAAGGGAGTGCTCAAGCGGTTCGGCATGCTGACGAAGGACGACGTCAAGGTCCTCGCCGCCCGCCTGGACACGCTGTCGCACAAAATCGACGAGCTCGCGGCCAAGCAAGAACTAACTGAACCTGCGACCGTCACCGCTCCCAAAGAGCGCCGGCCGCGTCAACGCAAACAGTAAGGGGCCCAACCATGGATACCAACGAGACCACTGGACACGACAAGAAGCTGCAGGACGACCTGAAGGACTCGGCGCACAAGATCTGGCTCGCCGGCCTCGGCGCGCTGGCGGCGGCGGAGAAAGAGGGCGCCAAGGTGTTCAACCGCCTGGTGGAGCGTGGCCGCGAGGTCGAGAGCAAGGGCAAGGTCGACTTCAAGGAGCAGGTGGACAATGCCAAGGTCAAGGTCGACCAGGCCAAGTCCAAGGTCGGGGACGTCGTCGAGGACTGGACCGCCAAGCTCGACGAGGCCGTCACCTCGACCCTGCACCGGCTCGGCGTGCCGACCCGTGAGGAGATCCGCACCCTGACCCAGCGGGTGGAGGAGCTCAACGCAAAGGTCGAACAGCTCAAGCCGCGGGTGACTCCGGCTGCCGCCGGGACCGCGAAGAAGCAAGCCGACGCCTGACCGAGAGGGGGGTCTTCCCGTGCGCAGCAGGAGTGACAGCAGTGCGGCGAGCCGACAGTCCGGTGTCCGGAACGACGTTCCGAAGATCGGGCTGGCGCTCGCCGCGGGGGCCCCGGAGGGCGCCATCTACGAGATCGGCGCCCTGCGGGCGATCGACGAGGCCCTGGATGGGCTGGACCTCAACAATCTCTTCATCTACGTCGGGGTGAGCGCGGGAGCCTTCCTGTGCGCCAACCTGGTCAACAACCTCACATCGGCGCAGATGTGCCGCGCCATCGTGTCGCAAGAGCCCGGGGAGCACCCGTTCACTCCCGAGACTTTTTTCACACCGGCGCTCGGCGAGCTGGGGCGCAGTGCCCTCAAGGTTCCCGGCCTGCTCCGCCGCTCCCTCTGGGACTACGTCACCCACCTGGGCGAACGTTCCCTGCTCGGTGCCCTGACCCGCGTCTCCCGTGCCCTGCCGGTCGGCGTCTTCAACAACGAGCCGATCCGGACCTACCTGCACAAGATCTACACGATGAAGAACCGGACGGACGACTTCCGCCAGTTGGGCAAACGCCTGGTGGTGGTGGCGACCGATCTCGATTCCGGCCAGGCGGCGCGCTTCGGCGAGCCCGGCCTGGACCATGTGCCGATCTCGACCGCTGTGCAGGCGAGCGGAGCCCTCCCCGGGCTCTACCCGCCGGTGGATGTCGACGGACGCCACTACGTGGACGGCGTCCTGCTCAAGACCCTGCACGCCTCCGTCGCTCTCGAAGCCGGCTCCGAGCTGCTGATCTGCATCAATCCGATCGTCCCGGTGGACACCGTCCGTGCCGTGGAACAGGGTCTGATGCGGCGCGGCAAGCTCCTCGACCGCGGTCTTCCCGCGGTGCTGTCGCAGACCTTCCGCACCCTGGTGCGCTCCCGCCTGGACGTGGGGATGGCGGCCTACGAGCAGAAGTTCAAGGACCGCGACGTGATCCTTTTCGAGCCCAAGCGGGACGACTACAAGATGTTCTTCACCAACATCTTCGGTCTGTCCGAAAGGCGCGAGGTCTGCGAGCACGCCTACCAGACCACCCGCCACACCCTGCTCGCCCGCTACGACGAGCTGGCGCCGGTCTTCGCCCGCCACGGCGTCACCCTGCGCCGCGACGTCCTCGAAGAGCCCCGCCTCCTCTGGGAGCAGGTCGGCCTGGACCGCCGCAAGGAGGCCCCGGGAGCGGACGGAAGGCGCGCGACACGTCCGATCGACACCGGAAATTCCGGCCACTCGACCATCCGCGACCTCGACGCCGCCCTGGCCCGTCTGGAGCGTCTCGTCGACCATCTCGACGTGCCCGAGGAAGAGCTCTCGCCTCTCCTGCACGGCGACCCCGAGCCGCTCAGCCCGCTGCTCAACTGATCCGCACCATCCCCCCACCCAGGGCGGCCACACGGTGCCTGACGGCATCCCGTGGACCGCCCCTACAAAAAACACGCGATGGCGTGGGGTGTGCTGTGCACCAACCCGCCGTCCTCCAACCCAAAGTAGGGGAGGGGCTTGCCCCCTCCCGGGCGGGCGGAGGACCGTCTCCTCTTCCGCTGACCTCGACCCGCTGCGCCGCCGCGGTCGATGTCGAGACACTCGAGCAATTCTCCGCATCCGCGCCGCAATCGGTCTCCGTCGACACGCAATCGAAGCCTCCCGCCGCGCAGTTCTCCGCATTCCATCCGGTTTTCTCTGCTTTTGACCAGAGATTCTCCGCGTCAAGCGCTGGTGTCTCTGCTTTTGTGTCTAGATTCTCTGCGTTTTTTGGCTGGGGCGTCGCGATCGAATCGGAGGATGTCGAGAATTGCGCGGGTTTCTCGACATTACTCCCGGGTTTCTCCGCGGATTTCCCGGGTGTCTCGACAGATTGGCGGATTGTCTCGACATCGCAGAGCGAGGCTTCCTCCGCCCGCGCGGAGGGGAGCCGAGCCAACGCTATACTCCTGCCAGACAGCTTTATCGGAGGATCTCTTCTGGCGCCATTGACCTGGCTGCACCTGTCCGACCTCCACGCCTGCAAGCCGCGCTCGGGCTGGGATGCGGCGCGGGTGACCGAGACCCTGGTCGCGGATCTCGGCCGCCTGCAACGCGAGCACGGCCTGCGGCCCGATCTTCTCTTCTTCACCGGTGATGCCGCCTTCGGCCACCTCGGCAGCGAGCCGGGGAAGTCGATCGAGGAGCAGTTCCAAGAGGCCGCCGCGTTTCTCGACGCGGTCCGCCACGCCTTTACGCCCGAAATCCCGCTGCGGGATCTTTTCCTCGTCCCAGGCAACCACGACGTCGACCGGCGCGAGGTCCTGGAGCACCAGACGGAGTGGCTGGACCGCCAGCAGCTCGACCGCGTCCTGAAGATGATCCACGAGGGCGGCCGGGAGTGGCGGACGTACATGAGCCGCCTCGGCGCCTATCTCGGCTTCCTCAAGGATCGCGACCTGGGCCATCTTCTGGATGATCCTGGACGGGCGATCTGGTCCACGGTCCGCGAGGTGTCCGGCCTGCGCGTCGGCCTCGCCGGCTTCAACTCGGCCTGGTCGTGCGGGCGCCCTAAGGAGAGGGGGCTGCTCTGGGCCGCCGGCAAGTGGCAGCAGGGGACGCTGCGGGAAAAGCTCAAAGGCGTCGATCTCTCGATCGCTCTGATCCATCATCCGCCTGACTGGCTGGTGGAGCAGGAGAGCCCGGACTTCCGGCGGGCGCTGCGGCAGGATTTCCGTTTTCTTCTCCACGGCCACGAGCACAAGGAGTGGGCCGAATCCGGAGACGACGGATTCACGACGATCGCCGCGGGCGCCTGCTATGACAGCTCCGACCGGCCGAACGGGTACAGCCTCGTGCGGCTCGATCCGGAGACCGGCCACGGCGAGGTCTGGCTGCGGCAATACGATGCGACCGGCGGCGGCTGGGTGGCGCGGCAGATCCACGGCTCGACGGATGAAAGGGGAGTCCGCTCTCTTGGCCTGGACTGGCTGCGCGGGAAAAAACCGGCACCGGCCCGCTCGTCCCGCCCGCCGGCTGCAGAACAGCCCGCCCCCTCCTCCTCCTCGCCCGATCTGGCCCGCTACCTGGAGCGGCTGCGCGCCGCCCACCGCGATCTGCCAATCGCCGGATTCGCCACCCGGGTGCGGCTGCCGATCAAGCTGGAGAGCGTTTATGTTCCGCTGCGGGCGCGGGTGGTCCATCACGCCTCGGAGGCGGAGCAGAAGAAGCTGGGGTCGTTCCGGGAGCTTGCTCTCCAGGCTGAGGAGGACCGCGAGGTCCCGTTCGACGAAGCACTCCCGCTGGCTCTGCGGCACGGGTGCCGTGGCGCCGTCGTCCTCGGCGATCCGGGGTCCGGCAAGACGACGCTTCTCAAGCACTTCCTTCTCGCCGCCACCGATCCTGCCGCCGGTGCGGGCCGCCTCGGCCTGCCGCCGCAGACCGTGCCCGTGCTCATCGAGCTGCGCCGCCTGAGCAACCCCGCGGCCGGCCTGCGGGCCGCGGTCACTGAGGCGGTCGAGCGGGCCGACCTGAGCCTCGACGCGCCGGGCTTCGCGCTGGAGCTACTGCGGCGCGATCACCTCCTCGTCCTGGCCGACGGGCTCGACGAGATCGCCGATCCCGCCGAGCGCGCGGAGACCTCCCGCTGGCTGGAGGAGGCGGCCGTCACACTGCCGCACAGCGTCTTCGTCCTCACCAGCCGGTTCGCCGGCTACAAGGGAGACACCCGCCTGAGCGGCCGCTTCCTGGAGCTTCACGTCCGCGACCTGAGAGAGCCGGAGGCGCGGCGGTTCATCCGAGACTGGTACGGCGCCGTGGAAGCGCAGGCCGAGCTTGGCCGCGCAGCCGAGGTGGCCGAGCGCCTGGCGGACGAAGCGGCGGCGGATCTCGGCGAGCGGATTTTCGCCGGCGACGACCCGCGCACGAAGAGTCTCCGGGACCTCGCGACCAATCCCCTGATGTTGCAGATCCTCTGCCTCGTCCACCGCGACCGCAAGCACCTGCCGGAGCGGCGGGTCGAGCTCTATGGCGAGTGCTGCCAGGTGCTCCTCGAGCTCTGGCGGCGGGCGAAGGGGATGCCGGTCGTCCTCACCGCCGCCCAGGCACTGAAGCTCCTCCAGCCGCTCGCCCACTGGCTCCACACCAACGAAAGGAAGGAGGCGACCGCCGAGGAGATCCAGCCCCTCCTCGCCGTGCCGCTCCGGGAGCTGGGACGGAACCCGGATGAGGCCGAAGCGTTGCTGGCCGCCATCCGCGACCAGTCAGGCATCCTGGTCAACGTCGGAGCGGCCTACACGTTCCTTCACCTCAGCTTCCAGGAGTATCTCTGCGCCCGCCATCTCCAGGACCAGGTGGTGCGTAACCCCGGCCTTCTCGACGATCTGGCCGGCCGCTTCGGCATCCCCTGGTGGCGGGAGGTGATTCTCCTGACCGTGGGCCTCGACAACCCCAGCCTCTTCGAGTCTATCCTGGGGGCGGTCCTGCGGCTGGAAACTCTGCGCCGCGACGTTCGCCTTGCCGGCGACTGCCTGCGCGACGCCTCCGCGGCGACGTCCCAACCCTTCCTCGCCGCCTTGGCGCGCGGCCTCGCGAGCACTGAGGAGCGCTATCACGCTTTGCGCCTCCTTCGCTCTCTGTCCGGCTGGGAGGCTGAGACCTTGCCGGACGGAACTACGGGAAGAGCTGTGGCCAAACGGCTCCTTCAAGACACCGGCCGCGAAGTACAGCGGTTGGCCCGTGAGTTGCTCGGGATCCCAGAGTTAGTCCCCGCCAGATCCGGCCAGCCGGCACCAGGCCTCGAGCGCGTCCATGAGAAGGACGGCACGGTCCTGCTTTACGTGCCCGGCGGTGAGTATGTCCTCGGAGCCGAGGACATCTCAGATAAGGAAAAGCCCATTCATCGAGTCGTCCTGAGCCCATTCTGGATCGCAAAATACCCAGTGACGAACGAGCAATATGGGAAATTTCTGGCCGCCGAGCCTGGTGCAAGGCCCAAGTACTGGGACGACAGGCGGTTCAACGAGCCGAAGAAACCAGTCGTGGGTGTGAGCTGGGAGGAGGCGCAGGCCTACTGCTACTGGGTGGGTCTTCAGTTACCCAGCGAGGCACAATGGGAAGCTGCGGCGCGAGGCCGAAGCCCGGTCCAGCGCCGTTTTCCTTGGGGCAATGGCGAGCCGACGCCGGAGCACGCTAACTTCGATGGTTGGGAAGGACGGACGACCGCGGTAGGCGCCTATCCGAAAGGCGCCGGGCCTTTCGGCACGCTCGACCAAGCGGGCAACGTCTGGGAGTGGTGTTTGGACTTTTGGGACCCGGCTGCCTACTGCGAGCGCAATGGCCAACTGGATCCTGTCTCTATAACGGGCGATGCCGCTGCTCGTTGTCTGCGCGGCGGGTCGTGGTACGACCCGGCCGGAATCCTGGCTGCGGCGTTCCGCTACTGGGGCAGGGCTTCGCTCAGATACAGGCTCCTCGGCTTTCGCTGTTCGCTGCCGGCAGCCCGGTGCCTTGATCCTTGAAAGTTGGCTCTTGGTCCCGGTTCTTCGGGGGGCCTGGGCGGAGGTTCGAAGGCCGAACCGTTGGGGCCTCACCCCCCTGGCCCCCCTCTCCCATCGCCCTCCCAGCCACCGGGAGAGGGGGGAATCGCACCGCGGGCCATGCTGCGGGGACGGTCGCGGACGCCGGCGGTGCGCGGGACAGGTGGCCTTTTCAGTTCGGATCGTCGATGACCGCGCCGACCGAAGCGGCAACGACAACCTTCTCCAGCCAGCGCTCTAGCCTTTCGGGGTCCTTCTGGGCCAGGATTCGCTCGCGGACGGCGTCCGGCACTACGATGCCGCGGACCCGGAGGACGGTCAGCAAGTTGCGCGCCGTCGCTTCGGTGCCTCCCTGCGCAACGTATTTCTTCGCGAAATCGCTCTGATATTCGTAGCCCTTCATTATCGTCTCCAGCGCGCGGCGAGCTACGAGAACTTCAGAGCCTCGGCCAGAATCTCGGCGGCGAGCGACGGGCGATTCTTGAAGAGGTCCGCAAGGATCTCATGGGCCATCAAGGGCATGGCGGCGAAGTTCCTCCTTTGGTTCCTTCAGGCTGCTGAAGTTCCGCGACAAGATACCATCTCTCTGGATCAGGATGTCTTTCTACGTCAAGCCGAGGCTCATCCATGCAGACCAAGCTCATCCTGAGGATCGACGACCAGCTCATCGAGAGGGTCAAGTCCTATTCGCAACGGACGGGAAAGTCGGTCTCTCAGCTCGTGTCGGATTACATCAGAACGCTCCCTGAACCTGGCAGAGAGCGAGGCGCGGAGAAGGCGGGAGCTGTCCTGACTCCGATCGTGCGCTCGCTGAAGGGATCCCTCCGCGGCGCGAAGATCGATGAGGAGGAGTACCGGCGCCATCTCGAGGACAAGCATCGTTGAGGGTCCTGGTCGACACCAACGTGGTTCTCGATGTCCTTCTGGACCGCGAGCGCATGTGGCGGCGTCGGCAGAGATCCTCTCTCGGGTGGGCTTGCCCCCTCCTGGGTTCCTGGGAGGACGGAGGATGCGGAGGAGAAACACGACCTGCCGCCCGGCCGCCCTCTCCCCCGTCCCCTCTCCCGTGCGTCCCCCCCACACCCACCCGAACGGGAGAGGGGCGCCACCACCCAGCCCCAAAACCTGCAGGGGAGAAAGAGACGCTGTTGTTTTTCGGGTGGGGCGCCCTCTCCCGCTCGGGGCGGGGGGCGGTGGCCCGCGCGGGGGAGGGTCGGGGAGGGGGCGGGCGGCGGGGAAGGCTCGGTCTTCGTGACTCGGCTCCTCCGCCCACCCGCCGGGAGGGGGCAAGCCCCTCCCCTACTTTGGGTTGGTGAGTTGGCGGTGCCTTATTGGTAATACCCGCTGACGTCGATCACGCACTGTCCGGTGGCCCTGCTGCGGGGACGGGGGTGAGGCCACAACGGTGCGGCCCTTCATCCGTCTCCTGATTGTCCAGCCTCCGGCGGGGGGCTCGCGCTCGGGTCCTCCGATTCTGCGTTTGGTGCTTACGGTTGAGCCCGCCGCTGGGGGTGGCGGCGAGAGCGCCGAGGGAGGTTTTAGGCCGGACAGCTCCCAGGCCTTCGCCATCGCCCTTTTCCTCTCACGGGAGCGTCTGTTGGTCGATCCCAAGGCGAGCACTGCGGCAGGAGTGGGACTCTCAACGGCGGAGGGTAGGAGTCTCAATGGCAGAGAGTAGGAGTCTCAGCGGCTGAGGGTAGGAGTCTCAATGGCAGAGAGTAGGAGTCTCAGCGGCTGAGGGTAGGAGTCTCAGTGGCTGCGTATCCCACTCTCTGCGGTTGAGAGTTAGAGTCTCAGCCGCTGAGAGTGGGACCCTTTGCCGTTGAGAGTGGGACTCTCAGCGGCAGAGAGTGGGAGCGCCGGCACTGTGCGCCGAAGCTCCTCGCAGCCTGCCGAGCTCGGCTTCAGGACCGGGCCACGGCCTGGAAGAAGGCCGGGCCCGAAGTATAGATGCCTTTCCGACCCCTTACTGAAAATACCCGCTCACGTCGATCACCAGATGCACCGTTCCGCTGCCGCCCACCATGGCCTTGGCGTCCACGGCGCCGTTCTTGAGCGCGAGCACCGCATTGCCGGCGAGCACCTGGCCGGTGGCGAAGTTGACGGTGCTGGTTCCCGCGGCCGTGCCGTTGGGATAGACCGACACATAGCCCGCGCCGGTGGGGCTCACGACCGTCACGTTGGCCGCGACCGCTTTGGCTCCCGCGGGGATGCCGCAGGTTCCGGTCACGGTGAACGAACGCGCGACTCCCGAGGCCAGGGGCGTGGTGCTGCGCGTGTCCACGATCCGGCAGGGCGCGAGGGTGAAGAGGTCTGTCGCGGCGAGCGAGAGGTTGAGCGGCGTCGGCGTTCCGGCAGACGGACCGTCGGAGACCCCCGATGACTCGTTCGTGCCGTTGCCGTCGGCGTCGTAGGCGAGCGTGGCCTGGTTGAGGAGGACGCCGGGGAAGGCGCCGGTCGCCACCTGGGCGTGGAGGGTCACGGTGGCCGTGCCGCCGACCGGCAGGGCGCCGTTCCAGCGCACCCGGTGATTCGGAACGTCCGCCGTGGCGGTGCCGGTGGTTGCGGAGGCGTCGAGCAGGGTGAGGCCGGCCGGCAGGATGTCGGACATCTCATCGCCCGGGTTGTCGGCGCTCGGGCCGGCTCCGACGTTCGTGATCACGATCGTGTAGGTGACCGTGCCGCCCTCGGAGCCCTGGCCGGAGACCGTCTTGGTGGCGGTGAGGAAGGAGCCGAGGGCGGCGCGGGGAATCGCCCAGGGCTCGAAACCAGTCGTTCCGTCGTTGGCGGTGAAGAAGACGAAGGAGTCGGTGATCGCGAACGACCGCGGGCTCGACGGCGCCGGGCCGGGCGCGATGTCCTGAATCATGTAGGTCCCCGCCTCTGTGCCGTCGCTCCGCCACAGCTCCAGGCCGTGGGCCGCGTCGAGGGCGGAGAAGAGCAGGATGTGGCCGACTGGCTGGAGCTGCTGGGGGTAGGACGAGCCGGACCCCGGCACGATGTCGCGCACCATGTGCGTTCCGGCGGAGGTGCCGTCGGTCACCCACAGCTCGCGGCCGTGCGTGCTGTCGTCGGCGGTGAACCAGATCTTGCCGCGACCGGCCGTGAGGTCGGCGATGTCCGAGGAGAGCGGTCCGGGGTGGATGTCCGCCAGCCGCACCGTGCCGGCCGGCGTGCCGTCGCTCGTCCACAGCTCGAACCCGCTGGCGCCGTCCGTGCCGCGGAAGAAGAGGCGGCCGGGCAGGGCGGCGGCGGGCTCGCCATCCATGAAGCTTGCGGTGCCGGGGAGGATGTCGGCGACCAGATGGGCGCTCGACGTCGCGGCGTCGCCGACCCAAAGCTCGCGGCCGACGTTGGTGACCGAGCTGAACGCGGAGAAGAAGAACCGGTCCCCCGCCGCGGTGAGGCTCGCCGGGCCGAAGAAGGTCCCGTCCACCGGCCGGGTTCCGGCGTCGGTCCCATCGCTGAGATAGACGACCGAGCTCGACTGGGCCAGATACAGGGCGAGATTGCCCAGGGGCAGGAGCGCGCCGCTGGGTTGCCCGCCGACCGAGACCGGATTGGCGGTGGTGCCGTCGGTGGTCCAGAGCGGCGGAATCCCTTCCTCGACGCCGGCGATGAAGGCCTTGGCTCCGATCCGGCACACCGCGCCGGCCGCCCGGACGAACGGCGTCATCTGCGCGGTGCCGGCGTCCGTGCCGTCGGTTCGCCAGAGCGATTGTCCGGCGCTGCCGGACGAGAAGACGGTCGTGCCTCCGAGAGAGACGAACCTGGTCGTCACTTGGGCGGGATTGCCCGATGCCTGGACACGTTGGGTTCCCGCCGCCGTGCCGTCGCTCTTCCACAGCGCGTCCAGGAACCCGCTGTTGCTCGCCCCGAAGAGCAGAAGGGAGCCCGGGAAATTGCCGGCGGGGAAGCCGGGCACGCCGCCGGGATTGACGGTGATGGACGAGCTCTGCGCCGGCAGATGGCGGACGAGCTGCGTCCCTGCCGGCGTTCCATCGCTCATCCACAGACCGAAGCCTGTGCCGTCGATGGCTGGGAAGAACCAGCGGCCGCCCACGACCAGTCCGCGATCGATGAACGCGAGGCCATACGAGCTGGCCGATCCGGGATTGATGTCCGCCAGGAGGGTGGTGCCGGCGTCGGTGCCGTCGGTCTTCCACAGCTCCCGGCCGGAGGCTCCGCCATAGGCATAGAAGAGCAGCTCCGTGCCCACCGCTGCGAGAGGGTTCTGGCTGCTGCCGTCGAGGTTGTAGCCGGAGCCGAGGCGCACCGTGCCGGCCGGCGTGCCGTCGGTCTTCCACAGCATCGGGCCCGAAGCGTCCGTCCCGACGAAATAGACGGTCTCGCCGAGAGCGGCCATGTCGACCGTGCCCGAGAGCTGGGCGACCACGCCGCTGGTCTTGAGCGCAACGGTGCCGGCCGCCGTGCCGTCGGTCTTCCATAGCTCCTGATGCCCGGAGACGGTGGCCTGAAAGAGGATGTCGCCGCTCCGCGCGGTCAGCCCGCGGACGGCGGTCCAGCCGTTCCCCGGCACGAGGTCGTTGATCCTGGAGGTGCCTGCCGCGGTCCCATCCGTCACCCAAAGCCCAGGGGCGGACGAGCTGGGTCGGAAGAACAGGCGGTTGCCCGCCGGGGTGGCGCCTTCCCGCGGGATCGTGAAGGAGCCATCGAAGGAGCCGGCGCTCGTGCCGTCGAGGTCTTTCACCAGGACCGTGCCGGCCGCCGTGCCGTCGGTCTTCCACAATTCGCGGCCGTGGGTGGGGTCGGTCGCCGAGAAGAAGAGATTGCCACCGGCCTTGCCCAGAAAGATGGGACCCGAGCCCTGCGGCCCGGGATAGATCTCCGCCAACCCGATGGTTCCGGCGACCGTTCCGTCGCTCACCCAAAGCTCCGGCCCTCCGGCGCCGATGACAGGGGAGGAGGCCGCAAGGATGAGCTGGCCGTTGAGCTCCGCCAGGTCTCCAACCATGAGATTGAGCGGCACGGGGACGGTTCCGGCCTGCGAGCCGTCGCTCTTCCACAGGTCCGCGAAGTTGGAGAAGTAGAGCTCACTGCCCAGGGCGGCGAAGCGGTCAAAGGATCCGCCGCCGTCGCAAATACCCGGGCAGGTGTCGACGAGGAGAAAGGTTCCGGCCGCGGTTCCGTCCGAGCGCCACAGCTCCTCGCCGTAGACGGTGTCGCGGGGGGTGAAGTAGAGCAGGTCGTTCGCCTGGCCGATACCGGCCAGGATCTCGCCGGCCGAGGCGGCCGACGTCGTATTGATGTCCTTGACCAGGAACGCCGGCTGCGCGGTAAGAATAGCCGGGAGCAGGATCAGGATCAGAGCGTTCAGCCCCAGAGGCCGTAGGGAAATCCTCATCGCTTCCTCCCGGAAGGTCCGGCGTTTCTGCAATCCTATTGGAAGTACCCACTCACGTCGATCACCAGGTGCACCGTTCCGCTGCCGCCGACCGTGGCGCGGGCGTCGAGCGCGCCGTTGGCGATCGCGACGACGGCATTGTTGGTGCGGGTCACGCCGGCCGGGAAGTTGATGCTGCTCGTCCCAGGGAGAGCCGTGCCGGACCGCCAGAGCACCGCGTTGCCAGTGCCGGTGGCACCCACCACCGTCACGTTGACGGCGACCGCCCGGGCGCTCGCAGGAACGCCGCAGACGCCGCTGATGCTGAACGTCCGCGGCACTCCGGAGGCCAGGGCGGAGGTTGTGCGCGTATCCACAGCCCGGCAGGGGGCGACGGAATAGAAGTCGAGCACCTCGGGTCCGACCGCGACCTGGGTGGGATTGCTCCCGCCGGCCGCGCCCGGATCGTCGCTGACGCCCGATGCTTCGTTGACGCCGTCGGCGTCGGCGTCGGCGTCCCAGGCGAGCGCCGCCTGGTTGGAGAGGGTGGTGCCGAGGGTGCCCGGTTGCACGGTCGCGGTGATCGTCACCGTCACGGAAGCGCCTGCCGCCAGCGAGCCGTTCCAGGTGACCGTACGGGTGCCGGTGTCGACGCCCACGGTTCCTGCCGTGGCGGTGGCGCCGGTGAGGGCGAGCCCGGCCGGCAGCACGTCGGTCATCTCCGCTCCCGCCGCGTCCGGTTGCAGGGTGGGGCCGTTGTTGGTCACCACGATCGTGTAGGTGACCGTGCCGCCTTCATAGAAGCCGCCGGCCACCGTCTTGGTCGCGACGAGAGCGGCGCCGAGGGCGGTGCGCGGCATCTGCCACAGCTCGAAGCCGGCGGTGTTGTCGTTGGCCACGAAGTAGAGGGCGGAGCCGGCGAGTGTCATTCGCATCGGGCTCGACGAGAGGGCGCCCGGCGCGATGTCCTGGAGGCGGGACGTGCCGCCGGCGGTGCCGTCGCTCACCCACAACTCGCGGCCGTGCGCCGCGTCCCAGGCGGAGAAGACGAGGACGCGGCCGGCCGCGCGGAGCTCCAATGGCAGCGATGAGCCAGCTCCGGCCTCGATGTCGAGCACGAGGTGCGTTCCCGCCGCCGTGCCGTTGGTCGCCCACAGCTCGCGGCCGTGGACACCGTCGTCAGCAGTGAAGAAGGTCTGTCCCGCGGCGGTGGTGATCCACAGCGGCTCAGAGCCCAAGGCGCCCGGTTGCAGATCGCCGAGCGGAACCGTGCCGGCGGCGGTGCCGTCGCTCACCCAGGGCTCCTGTCCGGTCATTCCATCATCCGCCGGGAAGACGACCGAGTTGCCGAGCGCGGCCCAGCGTTCCCCCAGCTCGATGTCGTCGCCGTCATAGCCGATGCCGATCCCGTCTCCGGCTCCGGGCAGGATGTCCTTGACCACGACGGTGCCGGCGGCCGTGCCGTCCGTCTTCCACAGCTCACGGCCGGTTCCCGCAGTCGTGGCGGAGAAGAAGGCGACGCCTCCCGCGAGGGTGAGCTGGTACGGCGTGCTCGACGAGGATCCCGGCACGATGTCGAGCACCTGGGTTGTCCCGCCGAGGGTGCCGTCGGTCCGCCACAGCTCCTCGCCGTTCGCGCCGAAGCCGCGGAAGAGGAGCGTGCCGCCCAGCGGGACCGGCGGGCTCTCCAGGGCGACCGGGGCGCCGAGCGACTGGGTTCCGGCGGTGGTGCCGTCGCTCGTCCAAGGTCCATCCGAAGGACCGGCGAAGACGATTTTCGTACCGAGCGGCGTCAGCCAGTGGGGCGAGCCGTTGGACGGCGAGCTGGGGCTCAGGTCCTTGACCAACGAGGTTCCGGCAGCCGTGCCGTCGGTCCGCCACAGCTCGCTGCCGTGGACGCCGTCGTCGGCGCTGAGCAGGAAGGCGCCGCCCAGCGGGGTGATCTCCAGGGGGGACGAGCCGGAGGTCCCCGGCCAGATGTCGGCCACCTGGACGGTGCCGGCCGCGGTGCCGTCGGTCTTCCACAGCTCCGGGCCGCTCACTCCGTCGTCCGCCTGGAAGAGCAGGGAGCCGCCGAAGGGCATGAGCGTGCGTGCTCCGAAGAGCGTCCCCCAGAAGAAGGTGGGGAAGGCCGACGCCTGATCGTTGATCTCCAGCAGCTTGTTCGTGCCGGCGGCGGTGCCGTCGCTCGTCCACACCTCGAAGTCGTCGGTGGTGGTGTAGGCGCGGAAATAGAAACGTCCCGCCACGGTGACCGAGAGCTGGGCGTCCGAGCCGGCGTTGACGAAATAGGAGGAGGTGGCGCCGGGATTGGCGTCGGCGAGCAGGGAGGTGCCGGCCGCCGTACCGTCCGTCACCCAGGGCTCCGCGCCGTGGACGCCGTCGTCAGCGTAGAAGATCAGCCTGGATCCCACGGCGCCGGTCGGCGGCAGGTTGATCCACTGGAAAGCGGTGCCGGGATGGATGTCCGCCACCAGGGAGGTTCCGGCGGCGGTGCCGTCGGTCACCCACAGCTCGGAGCCGTGGACGCCGTCGTCGGCGGTGAAATAGGCGCGCGTGCCCACGACGGTCAGATTCCGCGGCGCCGAGCCCGAGCTCCCCGGATAGATGTCCGCCACCTGGGTGGTGCCGGCGGCGGTGCCGTCGCTTTTCCACAGCTCCGTGCCGAGCGTCCCGTCGTCGGCGCGGAAGAGGATGCCGGAGCCGAAGGGGACCAGGAACCCGGGGCTGCCGGAGGCCGCTCCCGGCTCGATGTCCTGGACCAGCGCGGTGCCGGCGGCGGTGCCGTCGCTCGCCCACAGCTCGTATCCGTGCACCCCGTCGTCCGCCGAGAAGAAGACCCGGCCGCCCGCGGCCACGGCGTCCGCGTTGCGCGGGAACGGCGAGGAGTTGCTGGTGAAGGCGCCGCCGGTTCCCGGCCTGATGTCGGCGACCAGCGACGTCCCCGCCGCGGTCCCGTCTGTCCGCCAGAGCTCCCGCCCGTTCGCCGAGGTCGCGGCGCTGAACAGCACGATCCCGCCGATCTTGCCCAGGAACGCCGGCTGGGAGAAGCCCGGGCCCGGCTCGATGTCGACCAGGCGGACCGTGCCGGCGGCGGTGCCGTCGCTCACCCACAGCTCGCCGTCGCCGCCGGGCACGCCGGTGGTGAACAGCAGCTTGCCGCCCAGCTCCTGGAGATTGAATGGATTCGAGTCGCCCAGCCCGGGATTGATGTCGGCGACCAGCACCGTGCCGGCTGCCGTGCCGTCGCTCTTCCACAGCTCGCGGCCGTGCACCCCGTCGTCGGCGGCGAAGAAGAGCGCGCTCCCCACCACGGTCTGCCAGGCGATCCGCGACGAGCAGATACCCGGACAGATGTCGCGCACCAGGGACGTCCCCGCCGCCGTGCCGTCCGTTCGCCACAGCTCCAGGCCGTGCCGGCCGTCGTTGACCGCGAAGAGCACCGTCCCTCCCAGGTCGGAGAAGCTCGGCCGCCACAGGAAGTCGTCCGTCCCGCCCGTTCTCACCGTGTTGAGATCCGCCACCAGATGCGCCGGCTGCGCCTGTGCCGGCTCGCTCAAGAGAAGCAAAGCTCCGATCAAGGCGCCGGCCCCGACGATTTGCTGGACGGTCCTCCGCATGGGCGTCTCCTTCAGATACACGAGGTTGTAGAAGGGTATACGGAAAAGCGGGGAAGAAGTTTTGGCCCGCGCTATCATTTCCCTGTCGCGATCCTTGACACACACACCGCTCCCTATGGCCGACTTCTTCGTCAGCTACACCCAGACCGACCGGCAGTGGGCGGAATGGATCGCATGGACCCTGGAGGATGCGGGCTACACGGCGACGATCCAGGCCTGGGACTTCCGGCCGGGGAGCAATTTCGTCGTCGAGGTGCACCGCTCCGCCGAAGCGGCGGAGCGCACCCTCGCCGTCCTGTCGCCGGACTACCTGACCTCTCTCTATGCGACGGCCGAGTGGGCCGCGGCGTTCGCGCAGGACCCGGACGGCTCGCGGGGCAAGCTGCTGCCCGTCCGCGTGCGCGAGGTGACGTTGAGCGGATTGCTCGCCGCGGTGGTCGCCATCGACTTGGTGGGGCTCGACACCGGCGTCGCCCGCGAGACGCTCCTCGCCGGCTTGGGGCGCGGCCGGACGAAGCCCCAGGCGGTGCCGTCCTTTCCCTGCGTCCCGCATCCTGAGCCGTCGGAAGTCTCTGCGCCGTTCGCGGATCTGCCGGAGGACGAAATCCCCGCGCCGGGGCCGCTCCCCGCCGGATCGCGCATGCCGCTCGCGGTCAATCCGCTCTTCGTCGGCCGGGAGGACGACCTGCGCGCGCTGGCCCGCCATCTCAAGACGTCAGGGGTGGTGGCGGCCACCGGGCTCGGAGGGGTCGGCAAGACCCAGCTCGCCTGCGAGCTGGCGCATCGCTATGGCCGCTTCTTCGCCGGCGGCGTCTTCTGGCTGCGCTTCGCCGACCCGGCCGGCGTCCCCGCCGAGATCGCCGCCTGCGGGCTCGGGCTCGCTCTCCATCCCGACTACGCTCGGCTTCCCCTCGAAGAGCAGGTGCGGTTGGTTATCGCCGGCTGGCAGAGCCCCGTCCCTCGTCTCCTCATCTTCGACAACTGCGAGGACGAGAGCCTCCTCGACGCCTGGCGTCCCCGCTCCGGCGGCGCCCGCGCCCTGCTCACCAGCCGGCGTTCCACCTGGGACCCCGCCCTCGGCGTCGCGGCGGTTGCCCTGTCGATCCTGCCGCGCGCCGCGAGCCGCCAGCTGTTGCAGCGCTTCCGGCCGGATCTCCCGGTCTCCGATGAAATCGATGGAATCGCCGCCGCGCTGGGCGACCTCCCTCTCGCGCTGCACCTCGCCGGGGGATTCCTCGCCCGCTACGCGCACGCCCCCTTCGGCCAGCCGGCGGTCTACCTGGCGTCCTTATTGAAGAGTGGCCTCTCCCACCCCTCGCTCGGCGGCACGACTGCGACCGCGACCGCGCTGTCGCCGACCGGTCACGAGTCCCACGTGGGGCGAACCTTCGCGCTCAGCTTCGCAAGGCTGGCGCCGGACGACGCCACCGACGCCCAGGCCATCGCCCTCCTCGCGCGGGCCGCCTGCCTCGCCGCCGGAGAGCCCATCCCGCGCGACCTGCTCCTCCGGTCCCTGCTCGGCGAGAGCGAAGAAGACCTCACGGCCTTGATCACCGCGGAAGACGCCCTGAGCCGCCTGACCGCCCTCGGCCTCCTCGACCTCGGCGCCGCGGGCGCCCTCGTCATCCACCGCCTGGTCGCCGCCTTCGCGCGCGAGGTGACCGCCGGGACCGCCGGAGACGGTGCGCGCACCGCGGTCGAGGAGGCGATTCTCACGGCAGCGTTTCAGAGGGTCCGTAGCGGTCTCCCCGGCCTGCTGCTCGCCGTGCAGCCGCACCTGCGGGCCCTGGCGGACGCGGCTCTGGAGCGCCGGGACACGATGGCCATGGCTCTCAGCCACTGCCTGGGCCGGCACCTGCAGCAGAGCGGCGACTACCGGACCGCCCGGGTCTATCTCGAAAAGTCTCTGGCGCTGCGCGAAGAGACCCTGAGCGGGGAGAGCCTCGAAGTCGTGGCCGGCTTGAACAACCTGGGCCATCTGCTGCAAGAGCAGGGAGACTACGCGGCGGCCCGGCCTTATCTGGAGCGCGCGGTCGCCGTGAGCACGCAGGTTCTCGGCGCCGAGCACGAGGACACCGCCACCTGCCTGAACAACCTCGGCATCCTCCTCACCAGGCAAGGGGACTTCCCGGCCGCCCGATCCGCCTTTGAACGGGTCCTGGAGATCCGCGAGCGGATCCTCGGCGCGGAGGCCCCGGCCACGGCTCTCGTCCTGAACAACCTCGGCTATCTCCTCAAAGACCTGGGGGACCTCGCGGGCGCCCGGCCGGCGCTCGAACGGGCGCTCGCCATCCAGGAGAAGACCCTGGGGCCGGACCATCCGGAGACCACGGTCAGCCGGAGCAACCTCGGCATCCTGCTGCATGGGCTGGGAGATTTTGCCGGCGCCCGGACGCATCTCGAACAGGCGCTGGACGCCCAGGAGAAGATCCTCGGGCCGGAGCATCCGGCCACCGCGACCGGCCTGTTCAATCTGGGCAGCCTCCTGGAATCGCTCGGCGACGCCGAAGCCGCCCGCCCGCTCTACGAAAGAGCCCTGGAGATCGCTGAAAAGAGTCTCGGCCCCGACCACCCGGACACGGCTCGATGTCTGAACAGCCTCGGCGTCCTGCTGAAGAACCGGGGAGATCTGATGGGAGCCTCGCGTCTCCTGACCCGGGCGCTGAAGATCCGGGAAAAGGTCCTGGGACCCGATCATCCGGAGACCGCGGTCAGCCTGAGCAACCGCGGCTCCGTCCAGGAGGGCCTGGGACTCCTGGGACTGGCCCGTGCCTCCTTCGAAGGAGCCCTGAGGATCTGGGAGAAGCTCCTGGGCCCCGATCACCCTGACCTCGCGGTCACCTTGAGCAATCTCGCCCTCCTCGACCAGCGGCAGGGAGATCCCGGCGCGGCGCTCGAGCACATCACGAGAGCCCTGGTGATTCGCGAGACCTCGCTCGGTCTCGATCATCCGGAGACCGCCTTCTGCATCAACAACCTCGGCTTCATCCTCTTCCGGGAAGGCGAGCCCGACGGCGCACGCCCCTGCTTCGAGAGAGCCCTGGAAGTCTGGGAGGCGACCCTCCCCCCGGATCACCCCTGGACCGCCATGGCGCGACGGAACCTCGAAGCGGTGGGACCGCCAAAGCCCAAGAAAACCCGGCAGCGGAAGAAAAAACCCGCGGCGCCCGCGACCTGAGGAGACGACGATGAGAAGAACCGTCCGGTTGATCACCCTGCTGCTTCCCCTGGCGGCCCTTCTCGCCGGTTGCAGCGGTCTGTACTACTCCGACTCCGACCTGGTGGCGACAGGAGTTTCAGCCCAGGCGGAGATCCTGGAGCACTGGGAGACCGGGATCAAGGTCAACGACGAGCCGGTGATCGGGCTCAGGGTGCGGGTGAAGCCGGCCGACCGTCCGCCCTATGAGGCGACGATCAAGCGGGTCCTCATCTCGCAGCTCGAGATCCCGCAGTTCCAGCCCGGGGCGGTGATTCCGGTCCGGTTCGATCCCAAGGATCCTTCCCGGGTGTCGATCGACCTCTCTCCCGGCAGCCCGGCGAAAACCGCCGGCACCGGCAATCCGTACCACGACTTCTTCGCGGCGAACGCGGTCCAGGGTGCGGCTTTGATCCCGCCGCCCGCGGCTCTGGAGATCTACCGCGGCAGCTCCGATGACAGCGCGGACATCCGGGCCCTGAATGAGCACAGCTATGTCTCCCTGGGCTACTCGCAGGTCGCAAAGGGCGGTTCCGATCTCGGGCAGGCGGTCGATCAGGGACGGCAGATCGGCGCCTCCATGATGGTGGTCTATGGAGAGCCTTTCGCGATGCCCGCGGGCGAGACGGTCAAGGCGCTGCCGTTCCACCCGAGCTTTGCCGGCGGGGAGGCCGGGACGATCGGCAGCGCGCCTCGCCCGGTGGGGAAGGGGCGGCTCGTCGCCTATTGGGCCAGGACGCGGCCGTCGGTCTTCGGAATCTTCAGCCGGCCGCTCAACGACGAGGAGAAGACGCGGCTGCGGCGCAACAACGGCATGTTCGTCGGGACCGTGATCAACGGCTCTCCCGCCGCAGCCGCGGGGATCCAGGAAGGGGATGTCATTCTCGCGATCGACGGCAAGCTGATCCTCGACGCGACCGCCGTGCCCGCGTTCCTGGAATCCATCGCCGGAAAGAAGGTCCGCGTCGAGCTGGTGCGCATGGGATCGCCGCTCGCGGTGACCGTGCAGCTCAAGGATCTGGAATGATCTGGACGATCTGGTCCCCTGAAACAGCCCGCAGGTTGGCAAGCACCTTGCTTCAAAGCTAGGGCAAGGGCGGGCGCCAATGTCCCGCCCGAGACGTGCCTCCAATCCCTCCTGGCAATCTTGGACCGGCACGTGCTGACGGAAAGGAGACTTCCATGAAGCTCAACCAGCGAACCCTGACCGTTCTGATGTTTTCGATCCTGCTGACAGGCCTCCTGGCCGCGGTGCCGGCGAGGGCTGCGACGGTGAACCTCGAAGGCGTTGTGGTGAGCGGCTCCGAGCCTGCGTGCACGCTCGTTCGCGATCACCAGGGCAACTCCTTCGTTCTCGAGGGCACCAATTGGTACGGCGTCCTGGACAACGACTACGTCCGCCTCGAAGGCACGATCGTCCCCGACAGCCGCTGCGGCGTGACCAGTGGGATCCAGGTCGCCAACGTCTCGACCATCTGGCGCGATGACACCCGGAAGGTCATCGTCTACGAGCGGTCGCGGGACCACGGTCGCTTCCTCGACTGGGTGCGGGCTCACCGCGAGCACGAGTGGCGAGAGTGGGAGGAGAAGCACCACATCCCGCCTCCTCCTCCGCAGCCGTAAGGTCATGGCCCTGCGAGCCGCCGGTGCCTCCCGGTCCGGCGGCTCGCAGGCGCTCCATCCAGTCCCTCACTCTCCACCGTCTCTGAGAATGTGTCCGCCTCGCTGTGTCTGGCGGCGCTCATCCAACAGGGCGCTTGGGCGTGGTACGCTCCCAGGCCCTGCCTCTGCCGGATGCCTCAGGGGAAGCTCCTGCCACGGTGGTTGAGAAAACAATGGATACACGGCATCAAATTCACGAGCCGACGGATCTGGTGGCGATGCTGCGCGCTCGCGCGGCGGAACGGCCGGACCGGCGGGCGTTCGCGTTCCTGGCCGAGGGAACGGCGGAGACTGAAGCCCTCACCTACGCCGAGCTCGACGCCCGGGCGCGCGCCATCGCGGTGGCGTTGGCGCAGCACGGCGCGCGGGGGGAGCGGGTGTTGCTGCTCTATCCGCCGGGGCTCGAATTCATCGCGGCGTTCTTCGGCTGTGTCTACGCGGGAGCGGTCGCGGTGCCGTGCTATCCGCCGCGCGCGAACCGGGAGCAGCCGCGGCTCCGCGCCATCGCGCGCGACTGCCGGCCGGCGTTCGCGCTGGGCAGCCGGGCGGTAGTGGAGCGGCGCGAGACGCTCGTGGCGCGGGTGCCCGAGATGGCGGAGGCGGTCTGGATCGCCTCCGAGGACGTGGATCTCGCAGGCGGCTCGGAATGGACGCTGTCGGCGATGGGGGTGATCTCCGGCGCGACTCCCGCCTTCCTGCAATACACCTCGGGATCGACCGCTCTGCCCAAGGGCGTCGTCGTCACGCACGGCAACATCCTCCACAACGAGGCGATGATCCGCGCGGCGTTCCAGCAGTCGGAGGCGTCGGTGGTGGTGGGGTGGCTGCCGCTCTACCACGACATGGGGCTGATCGGAAACGTCCTCCAGCCGCTCTATGCCGGAGCGACCGCGGTGCTGATGCCACCGGTGGCGTTCCTGCAACGGCCGGTGCGCTGGCTGGAAGCGATCTCCCACTATCGGGCGACGACGAGCGGCGGACCCAACTTCGCGTATGAGCTGTGCGCCCGCAAGGTCACGGAGGAGATGAAGGCCGGGCTCGACCTGTCGAGCTGGTCGGTGGCGTTCAACGGTGCCGAGCCGGTGCGGGCGGAGACGCTGGACCGTTTCGCTGAGGCGTTCGCTCCCTGCGGCTTCCGCCGCGCGGCGTTCTACCCCTGCTATGGCCTGGCCGAGGCGACGCTCTTCGTGGCCGGTGGCCGGCTGGGGCTGCCGGTGGTGGACCGTTTCGCGGCGGCGGGGTTGGAGCAGGGCGAGGCGCGCTGGGCGGACGGAGAGACGGACGGCCGGACGCTCGTGGGGTGCGGCCAGGCGTGGGCCGGGCAGCGGATCGTCATCGTTGATCCCGCCGATCCTGAGGGTGGCGCGCCGGTGGCACCCGGCCGGATCGGCGAGATCTGGGTGGCCGGACCGAGCGTGACCGCCGGCTATTGGGACCGGCCGGAGGAGACGGCGCACGCGTTCGGCGCCCGGCTGCGCGGCGACGACAGCCCCTTCCTGCGGACGGGCGATCTCGGATTCCTTCGCCTCGGCGAGCTGTTCGTCACCGGCCGGATCAAGGACCTGATCATCCTGCGCGGGCGGAACCACGCGCCGCAGGACCTGGAGCTGACCGCCGAGCGCGCGCATCCTGAGATCGAGGCGACAGGCTGCGCGGCGTTCTCGGTGGACGTGAAGGATGAAGAGCGCCTGGTGATCGTCTGCGAGACCGGTCGCCGGTTCGCGCGCTCGGGCGTCTCCGTGTCCGATGTCGCGGCGGCGGTGCGGGCGGCCATCGCGAAGGAGCACGAGGTCCAGGTCTACGAGGTCGTGCTGCTGCGCACCGGAACGCTGCCGCGGACGTCGAGCGGCAAGGTGCAGCGCCACGCCTGCCGCAAGAGCTGGCTCGACGGCAGTCTGGAGGTCGTCGGCCGCGATGCGCTCGGCGGTCCGGTCGTGCTGGCTGCCGCGGGTCCGGTGGAGCCGATCGCCGCGGTGGACGACCGCGCGGCCCGGATCGCGGCGGTGGAACGGCTGGTTCTGGACGAGATGGCTCGGGCGACCGGCGGTACCGGGATCGATCCCGCGGCGCCTCCATCCGCGGCGGGTCTCGATTCGCTGACTGCGGTCGATCTCAGTCATCGCATCGAGACGCGGCTCGGCGTCGCGGTCCCCCTGGCGCGCTGGCTGGAGGCGCGGACGCTGTCGGAGATCGCGACGGAGATCGCGGACGGGATGGCTGCTGGGTCGCCGGCGGCGATCGGGGACCCGGAGAGATCTCTTGGGGAGGGCGGCGAGGTGCCTCTCTCCGCCGGCCAGCAGGGGCTCTGGTATCTGGAACGGCTGGCTCCGGAGGCGGCGGCGTACAACATTCCGGTGGCGTTGCGGGTGCGTGGGGCTTTGGATGTCGAGGCGCTGGAGCGGAGCCTGCGGGTGTTGGTGGCGCGGCATGCGGCGTTGCGGACGACGTTTCGGGTAGGGGTGGAGGGGGAGGTGGTGGGGGTGATCGGGCCTTCCCCCCAGCCGCCCTCTCCCCCTGACCCCCTCTCCCGTGCGTTCCCCCTCCCTTCCGCCCCGAACGGGAGAGGGGGAACTCTTGCGGAAGACTCTTTAGATATCAATTCCTTGTCTTTGGGAGGGGGAGGCTGGGGGGCTGTTGCTTTTCTCCCCTTCAACCTCGAAACCGGCCCCCTCCTCCGCATCGCCGTCTTCCCCTCCTCTGAAGACGAATCAATCCTCCTCCTCACCATCCACCATCTGATCGCCGATTTCTGGTCGCTCGCGATCCTGGCCCGTGAGCTGTCGGCGCTGTACCGGCAGGAGACAGGTGGCGAGCCGACGGTGTTGCCGGTGCCGGCTCGCACCTATGCCGACCACGTCGCCCGCGAGCGGGCTCTGTTGGCAGGGCCGGCGAAGGAAGAGCTGCTCGCGTGGTGGAGTGAGCGCCTGGCGGGTGGAGCGCACGATCTGGCTCTGGTGACGGACCGGCCGCGGCCGGCGGTGCAGACGTATCGCGGCGTGTCGGTGGCGCTCTCCCTGGGAGCCGATCTTTCGGCGGCGGTGGCGGGGGTTGGCCGGCGGAATGGTGCAACCTTGTTTGCAACCCTCCTCGCGGCGTTCCAGGTGCTGCTGCATCGGCAGACGGAGGAGGACGAGTTGATCGTCGGCGTGCCGACAGCGGGGCGGGACTCAGCCGCCTTCGCGGGCGTGGTGGGCTATTTCGTCAACCTGCTGCCGTTGCGCGCCACCTTGATTGACCGGCCGGCCTTCTCGGCGTTCCTGGAGCGGATGGCGGCGGGTGTCGCGGGCGCGCTGGCTCATCAGGCCTTGCCGTTTCCGCTTATCGCTGAAACAGCGGCCGAGCGGTTGCGCCCGCAGCGCGATCCCAGCCGGCCGCCTCTGGTGCAGGCGACGTTCACGCTCCAGCAGGCGCATCGCGCCGAGGAACGGGCGTGGAGCGCGTTTGCTCTCGGTGAGGAAGGCGGGCGGGCGGAGCTGGGAGGGCTGGCGGTCGAGTCGGTGCGGCTGCCGGAGCGGCGGGTGCAGTTCGAGCTGATGCTCATGGCGGCGGAGACCGAGGACGGCCTCACGCTGTCGATGCAGGTCAACGCCGACCTCTTCGATCCAGCGACCGCGGCGCGGCTCGCGGGCCAGCTCCGCAATGTGTTGCAGGGGATCGCCGCGGATGCGGAGCAGCCGGTCGCGGCGCTGCCTCTCCTCGCGGCGGCCGAGAGGCACCAGGTCGCGTTGGAATGGAACGACACGGCGATCGACTGGAGAACGCCCAGCCGCCGCGGCCTGCATGGGTTGATCGAAGCACAGGCGGTGCGAACCCCCACGGCCGTCGCGGTGAAAGCGGAGGGTGCTGAGCTGACCTATGCCGAGTTGGATGAGCGGGCGGACCGGCTGGCGTTCCGTCTGCGCCATCTGGGCGTCGACATCGAAAGCCGGGTGGGGATCTTCGCCGAGCGTTCGCTGGAGCTGATGGTCGGCCTGCTGGCGATCCTCAAGGCGGGCGGCGCGTATGTGCCGATCGATCCGTCCTATCCCATGGAGCGGCAGGCGTACCTCCTCGCCGACTCGGGCGTCGAGGTGGTGCTGACCCACGGCGATCCGGACGGGCTGCCGGAGCCGCCGGAGGATGACGAGGGCGGTCCGCGTTTCGTCTCCCTGGAGGACGACCCGACGGCTCCGGCTCTGGGGAGAGATCAGGAGACCGATCCTGCGGCGCTGGCGTACGTCATCTACACCTCGGGATCGACCGGCCGGCCGAAGGGGGCGATGAACAGCCACGGGGCGATCGTCAACCGCTTGCTCTGGATGCAGGAGGTCTTCGGGTTGACGGACGAGGACCGGGTGCTCCAGAAGACGCCGGTGAGCTTCGACGTCTCGGTCTGGGAGCTGTTCTGGCCGCTGATGACCGGCGCGCGCCTGGTGATGGCGCAGCCCGGCGGACATCAGGATCCGGTCTATCTGTCGGACGTGATCGCGGGCGAGAGGATCACGACGGTTCACTTCGTGCCCTCGATGCTGGCGGCGTTCCTGGAAACACCGGATCTCCATCTTGCCAGTCTGCGCCGGATCATCGCGAGTGGAGAAGCGCTCACCGAGGAGCTGCGGCGGCGCGCGGCGGAGCGGCTGGCGGTGCCGCTGTTCAATCTCTATGGACCGACCGAGGCGGCGGTCGATGTGACGTGGTGGGCGTGTGGCGAGGGAGAACGGAGCGTGCCGATCGGGCGGCCGATTGCGAACACGCGGATTCAGATCCTCGATGCGGAGATGCGTCCGGTGCCGCCTGGTGTGGCGGGAGAGCTGTGCATCGGCGGCGTGCAGGTGGCGCGCGGCTATCTCGACCGGCCGGGTCTCACGGCGGAACGTTTTGTGCCGGACTCACAGGCCGAAGAGCCAGGAGCGCGCCTCTACCGCACGGGGGATCTGGCGCTCCGGCGGGCTGACGGGGTGATCCTCTATCTTGGCCGCCGCGATCATCAGGTGAAGGTGCGTGGTTTCCGGGTGGAGCTGGGCGAGGTCGAGGCGGCGCTGGCATCGCTGCCGGGGGTGGCCGAGGCGGCTGTGCTCGCGGTGGCCGATGGAACCGGCAGCCAGGAGCTGATGGCGTTCGTGGCCGGCGCGGGATTGTCTCCGCGCGCTCTCCAGGAAAGTCTGGGCGAGCGGCTGCCGGCGCCGATGATCCCGTCGCGCTTCGTGATGCTCGATGCGTTGCCATTGACTCCGAACGGCAAGGTGGATCGCCGGGCGCTCGTGGCGCGATGGGAGCAGGGGGACCGGAGCGCGGAGAGTGGAGAGGGTGGAGTGCCGCGGACTCCGGCGGAGGAGATGCTGGCGGGGATCTGGAGCCAGCTCCTCGGCGTCGAGACGGTGGGCCGCGACGATCACTTTTTTGCGCTCGGCGGCCATTCGCTGGTCGCCACCCGGCTGGCCGCGCGGGTGCGGGAGGCGTTCGGGGTGGAGCTGCCGCTGGCGGCGGTGCTTGAGCATCCGCGGTTGGCGGCGATGGCGGCGGTGGTGGAGCGCAGGGTGGCGCTCGCGGAGCAGGCCGCGCCGTCCCCCCAGCCGCCCTCTCCCCCTGACCCCCTCTCCCGTGCGTTCCCCCTCCCTTCCGCCCCGAACGGGAGAGGGGGAATCCGGGCGGTCCTCTCCTTCGCGCAGGAACGTCTCTGGTTCTTCGATCGCTTCGAGCCGGGCCGTGCCACCTACAACATTCCGGTGGGTGTGCGGCTGGAGGGCGATCTCGATTTCGGAGCGCTGGCGGCGGCTCTCTCGGCGCTGGTGGCGCGGCATGAGGTGCTGCGGACGGTGTTTCCGGTCGCGGACGGCCAGCCGTATCAGAAGGTTCTGCCGGCCGCTCCGGTTGCTCTGCCGCTCATTGATCTCGCGGGCCTGCCGGACGCCGAGAGCGAGGCGCTCTGGCTGGCGCGCGAGGAAGCTCGACGGCCGTTCGATCTGGAGAACGGTCCGCTGCTGCGCGCCAACCTGATCCAGCTTGGAGAGTTGGAGCACTGGCTGCTGCTCAACCAGCACCACATCGTGTCCGATGGAGCGTCGCTCGAGATCCTGGCGCGGGAGATCTCGACGTTCAATTCTGCCCCGGCTCTTCCACCTCCCCCGATCCAATACGCCGACTTCGCCGTCTGGCAACGGCAGCAACTCACCGGACCGGTCCTGGAGCACCAGCTCGCCTGGTGGCGCGAGCGGCTGGCGGGCGCTCCGGCGGCCTTGGAGCTACTTACGGACCGGCCGCGTCCGGCGGTGCAGAGCGGGCGCGGCGGCATGGTGCCGGTCGTTTTGCCTCCCGAAGTCGCGGACGGCGTGGCCGGCTTCGTCCGGCGCGGTGAGGCCACGCTGTTCATGACGCTGCTGGCCGGCTTCGCGGCGCTGCTGCATCGTTATGCCGGATCGAACGACATCATGATCGGCACTCCGGTGGCGAACCGCGGGCGGACCGAGCTCGAAGGATTGATCGGGTTCTTCGTCAACACGCTGCCGCTGCGTGTGCCGCTGGCCGGCGATCCGAGCTTCGCGGAGATCCTTCGCAGATCCCGCGAGGTCACGCTCGGCGCGCATCTGCATCAGGACCTGCCGTTCGAGCGCCTGGTCGAGGAGCTGCAACCGGTCCGCGATCCGTCGCGCAATCCGCTGTTCCAGGTCTTCCTCGCGGTCGCGGAAGGACCGGCCGGTGCGCTCCGTTTGCCGGGGATCACGGCGACGAACCTGCCTCCAGAGCTGGTCCACTCGGGCACCGCGAAGGCGGACATCGCGCTGAACCTGAATCGGACCGGAGTGGAGATTGCGGGCGGGATCGAGTACGCGGTGGATCTCTTCGACGCCTCGACCATGCAGCGGTTGGGGGGGCATCTGTCCGTCCTCCTGGCGGCGGCAGCGGGCGATCCCTCGCGGGCGTTGTCTGGTCTGCCGTTGCTGACCCCTGAGGAGGAGGCGCAGATCCGGGCGTGGTCGATGAGCCCGCTGTCTGCGGGTCTTGAGTCGGGGCGACCGGTCCACGAGGAGATCGAGCAGAGAGCGGCGGAGACTCCGGAGGCTCCGGCCCTGGTGACCGCTGACGGCACGGTCACTTATGCCGAATTGAATGAACGGGCGGGGCGGCTGGCGGAGTTTCTGCGCAGCCGGGGGATCCGGTCCGAAGTCGTGGCGGCGCTGTGCATCGAGCGTTCGCCGGAGCTGATCATCTCCGCCCTGGCGGTGCTCAAGGCGGGTGGCGCGTACCTGCCGCTCGATCCGGCGCAACCGGTGGAGCGGTTGATCCGGATGCTGGCGGACTCCGGGGCGCGCGTGCTGGTGGCGCGGGGGGAGATGGCGACGCGGCTGGCAGGGGCGGGGGTGGAGACGGTGGGAGTGGAGACGGTGGCGCCCTCCCAACCTGGGGCGTTGCCCCAGGCTGAGGAAGCCCGGCCCTTCGGCCCTTCCCCCATCCCCGATGCCGACGCCCTCGCCTACGTCATCTATACCTCCGGCTCGACCGGCACGCCCAAGGGCACGCTGCTCCGCCATGGCGGGCTGTCCAACCTGGTCGCCTGGCATCGCGCGGCGTATGGGGTGATGCCGGCCGACCGGGGATCGCTGGTGGCGGGGCCGGGCTTCGACGCGTCGGTTTGGGAGATGTGGCCTTATCTCATCGCCGGAGCGAGCGTGTGGATTCCCCCCGCGGAGATGGTGACCGATCCGCAGGCGTTGCTGCGCGGCCTCGCGGACAACGGCGTCACCGTCGCCTTCCTGCCCACTCCGCTGGCCGAGGCCGTGCTGGCCGAGCCGTTGCCCGCGGACCTGTGCCTGCGCGTGCTGCTGACCGGCGGCGACCGGCTGGTGCGCCGGCCTCCCGCGGGTGCCCGCTTCGCAGTGGTCAATCATTACGGACCGACCGAAGGAACAGTCGTGGCGACCGCGGGTCCAGTCGAGCCTGCCGGAGAGCGAGCGCCGTCGATCGGGCGTCCAATCCACGGAGTCCGTGTTTCGATCCTCAATGACGCGATGCAGCCGGTGCCGGTGGGGGTTCCGGGAGAGATCTGGATCGGTGGGGAAGGGCTGGCGCGCGGTTATCTGGGACGGCCGGACCTGACCGCCGAGGCTTTCCGGCCGGGCGTTCGCGATTCCCGGCTCTACCGGACCGGCGACCTCGCCCGCTACCTGCCGGACGGCGCGATCGAATTCCTCGGCCGCCGCGACCAGCAGGTCAAGATCCGTGGCGTGCGCATTGAGCCGGGGGAGATCGAGGCGGCTCTGCTCGCCCATCCCACGGTGCGCGAAGCGGCGGTGCTGCCGCGTGACGGCGCCGCGGGCCGCTACCTCGCCGCCTATGTTTCCCTCTCCGGATCAGGAGAAGCGGACCTCCGCGCCTGGCTCCGCGAGCGACTGCCCGAGGCCATGGTCCCGTCCGCGTTCGCGGTGCTCGACCGTCTGCCTTTGACTCCGAACGGCAAGATCGATCGCCGTGCCCTGGCGGACATCGAGCCGGAGATGGAGGTTGCCGGCGAGGCGCCGCGGACGGCGGTGGAGGAGATCCTGGCGGGGATCTGGAGCGAGCTGCTCGGCGTGCCTTCCGTAGGGCGCACCGACGGCTTCTTCGATCTCGGCGGCCATTCGCTCCAGGGGACGCGCCTGATGACGCGGGTGCGCGACACGTTCAACGTCGACCTGCCCGTGCGCGTGCTGTTCGAGAAGCCCGCGCTGCGAGATCTCGCGGCGGAGATCGAAGCGCGCCTCGGAACGGGCACCGGCGAGGTGTCGCGGATCGTGCCGATCGTGCAAATACCGCGCGACGGCCGGCCGCTGCCGCTGTCGTTCGCTCAAGCCCGCCTGTGGTTCCTGGAGCAGCTCGAAGGGAGCACGGCCTTCTACAACGTGCCGGCGGCGATCCGCCTTCGCGGCCCGCTCCAGCCGGAGACCTTCCGCCGCGCCCTGGAAGAAGTCGCGCGCCGGCATGAGTCGCTGCGCACCACCTTCGGCGACGAGCAGGGCCGGCCGGTGCAGATCGTGGCTCCGTCGATCCGTCTCGCCGTGCCGGTGATCGATCTCGCGGGCCTGCCGGGCACTGAAGCGGAGATGCGGCGGCTCGCGGGAGAGGAGATCCGGAGGCCGTTCGATCTCGCCCGCGGACCGCTCCTGCGCGCGCTCATCGTGCGCTTCGGCGCGGACGATCACGCCGCCGTCCTCACCCTGCACCACATCATCGCCGACGGCTGGTCGATAGGCGTGCTGATCCGCGAGATGGCGGCCTTCTACGAGGAGTTGGCAGCCGAGCCAGTTGCTGGTCTCCCCTCTCCCGGGGACAGGGAGGGGGGAGCCGGGAGAGGGGCCGGGGGTGAGGGCCCGACGGCCGCTCTCCCGCCCCTGCCCATCCAATACGCCGACTTCGCCGCCTGGCAGCGCGAGCGGATCGCGGGCGACTCCCTCGCCTCCGGCCTCGCCTGGTGGCGCGAGCGGCTGGCGGGCGTTCCCGGAATGACCCTGCCCACCGACCGGCCGCGACCGCCGGTGGAGACATTCCACGGCCGGCAGCGCGAGATTGCTCTCTCTGCGGAGCTGACGCGTGATCTCCAGGATCTGGCGCGGCGCCAGGGCGTCACCCTGTTCATGGTCCTCCTCGCCGTCTTCCAGGCGCTCTTGTCGCGCTCGACCGGGCAGACCGACGTGCCGGTGGGGTCGCCGATCGCGAACCGGACGCGGAGCGAGGTCGAGGGGCTGATCGGCTTCTTCGTCAACACCCTCGTGCTGCGCACCGATCTCGCGGGCCGGCCGGCGTTCCGCGAGCTGCTCGGCCGGGTTCGTGAGACGACGCTCGGCGCCTATGCGCACGAGGAGCTGCCGTTCGAGAAGCTGGTGGAGGAGATCCAGCCCGAGCGCGACACCAGCCGCAATCCGCTGTTCCAGGTGATGTGCGTGCTGCAGAACCAGCCGTGGCCGGCGTTCCGCCTCGGCGAGCTGGCGTTCGCGCCGTTCCTGGTCGAGAGCGGCACGGCCAAGTTCGATCTCACCCAGTTCTGGTGGGAGCAGGACGGCGCTCTGGTCGGTCTGCTGGAGCACAACTCGGACCTCTACGACGACTCGACCGTCCTCCGCTTCCAGCGCCAATATGAGGCGATGCTGCGCGAGGTGGTCGCGGATCCGGCTCGCCGGGTCACCGCACTGCCTCTGCTCAACGCGGCCGAGCGCCATCAGCTCCTGGTGGAGTGGAACGGCACGTGGAGCGAATACACGGAAGGGAAGTGCATCCACCAGCGCGTCGAAGCGCAGGTGGCGGCGACGCCGAATGCGGTCTCTGTTCTCCACGCCGGGCGCTCGTTGACCTACGCCGAGCTGAACGAGCGGGCAAACCGGCTGGCGCACGGTCTGCGGCGGCTCGGTATCGGTCCGGAATCACTGGTAGGGATCTGCGTCGAGCGGTCGGTCGAGATGGTCGTCGCCATGCTCGGCGTGCTCAAGGCAGGCGGTGCCGGGGTCGCGCTCGATCCCGCGTATCCGCGCGAGCGGCTGGCGTTCATCATCCGCGAAGCCGGTCTTCGTGTCCTGATCACCCAGACGGAGTTTCTGGCGCAGTTCCCGGAAACGGGGGACGACCATGCGGTGCGCCTGGTGTTCGATCCGGGCGTCGATCTCTTCCCGGGCAAGAGCACGGCGAATCCGGAGAGCGGCGTCGGCCTGGACAATCCGATCTATGCCATCTACACCTCCGGCTCGACCGGGCAGCCGAAGGGCATCCTGGTCACCCACCGGGCGTTCTCGAACCTGCTCGACTGGCAGCTCGCCGATCCGGCTCTGGTGGCCGGCGCGCGGACGGTGCAGTTCTCGACCTTCGGCTTCTGCGTCAGCTTCCAGGAGATGTTCTCCTCCTGGGGCTCGGGCGGCTCGCTCGTCCTCGCCGACGAGATGACGCGGCGCGACATTCCGGGGCTGAACGCGTTCCTGGATGAGAACCGGGTCGAGCGTCTGCACCTGCCGTTCGCCGCCTTGAAGCATCTCGCCGAGGCGGCGGCGAGCCAGGAGCGGCTGCCGTCGCGCCTCAAGGAGGTGATCACGGCGGGCGAGCAGCTCCAGGTGACGCCGGCCGTGCGCAGCCTGTTCGACCGCCTGCCCGGCTGCTCGCTGTCCAATCAGTACGGCGCCTCGGAGACGCACGTGATCACCGCGCTCACCCTGGGGGGCGCGGCGACGTCGTGGACGCCGATCCCGCCGGTGGGGCGGCCGATCGCCAATGTGCGCATCCATCTGCTCGACGGCGAGCTCGCGCCGGTGCCGGTGGGGGTGGCCGGCGAGCTCTACGCGGCCGGCGCCTGTGTGGCGCGCGGCTACCTCGACGATCCGGTACTGACGGCGCAGAAGATGGTCCCCGATCCGTGGAGCCCGTCGCCGGGCGCGCGGATGTACCGCACCGGCGATGCGGCGCGCTATCTCGCCGACGGCCGGATTGAATACCACGGCCGGCTCGACACGCAGGTGAAGATCCGCGGCTTCCGCGTCGAGCTGGGCGAGGTCGAGACGGTGCTGGCTCAGCACCCCACAGTGAAGGACGCCGCCGTGGTGGCGCGGGCGAACCGGACCGAAGGGCAGCGCCTCATCGCCTATGTCGTGTTCGCCGATCAGCGGTTGGAAAGCCGTGCCGGCTTCGACGAGCTGCGGGCGTATCTCAAGGGGCGGCTTCCCGAGTACATGCTCCCCGCGGCGTTCGTGCAGATGCCCATCCTGCCGCTCAACGCCAACGGCAAGCTCGACCAGGGGGCGCTCCCCGAGCCGCAGACCGTCGAAGTGGAAGCGGAGCACGTCGCGCCGCGCACGGTCACCGAGGAGATCATCGCCGGCATCTGGGCCGAGGTGCTCGGCCTGGAGCGGGTGAGCGCGGCGGCCGGTTTCTTCGACCTGGGCGGCCATTCGCTCCTCGCCACCCAGGTCATCTCGCGCCTGCGCTCCGCCTTCGGCATCGATCTCCCCGTGCGTGCCCTGTTCGAGGCGCCGACCGTGGCCGAGCTGGCGGTGCGGGTCGAGTCGCTGCGTGGCGCCGGAGAGCAGACGATGGAGCCGCCGCTGGTTCCCGTCCCGCGGACCGGTCATCTGCCGCTCTCTTTCGCCCAGGAGCGCATGTGGTTCCTCGATCAGCTCGAGCCGGGGAGCCCGCTCTACGTGATGCCGTCGGCCGTGGAGCTGGACGGCCCGCTGGCGCCGCCTGCCCTCGCTGCGGCGCTGACCGCGGTCACCGCCCGCCACGAGGTGCTGCGCACCACCTTCCCGGAGGTCGACGACGAGCCGGTGCAGCGCATCGCGCCGTCGTCCGAGGTGCCTCTGCCGGTGATCGATCTCGGAGCGTTGGCGGGAGCCACGCAGGAGGCTGAAGCCGACCGTCTGACCCGCGAGCATTCGCGGCGGCCGTTCGATCTCGCGCAGGGCCCGGTGCTGCGCGCTGCCATGGTGCGCCTGGCCGCGGAGCGCCACCGTTTGCTCGTCGCGATGCATCACATCGTGTCGGATGGGTGGTCGGTGGGCGTGCTGGTGCGGGAGCTGGGGGCGTTCTACGCCGCCGGGAGGCCCTCACCCCCGGCCCCTCTCCCAGCTCCCCCCACGCCCCCGCCGGGAGAGGGGAGACAAGCAACTAAAACGGCTCTTGTTTCTGCTGGTCTCCCCTCTCCCGGGGATAGGGCGGGGGGAGCTGGGAGAGGGGTCGGGGGTGAGGGCGCTCTCCCATTGCAGTATTCCGACTTCGCCGTCTGGCAACGCCGGTGGCTCACCGGCCCCGTCCTCGACGCCCAGCTCGCCTGGTGGCGCGAACGGCTGGCGGGGGTGCCGGCGGTGCTCGACGTGCCGGCGGACCGGCCGCGGCCGGCGGTGCAGAGTGGACGCGGCGGCTCGGTGCCGTTCGCGTTGGATGCGGAGCAGCTCCGGGGACTCGAGAGCCTGGCGCGGCGCGAGGGGGTGACGCTGTTCATGGCCCTTCTCGCCGGCTTGCAGGCGCTGCTGGCACGGATGACCGGCGAGGACGACGTCGCGGTGGGCACGGCGATCGCCGGCCGCAACCGGCTGGAGACCGAGGGGCTGATCGGCCTCTTCGTGAACAGCCTGGTGTTGCGCACGCGGCTGGATGGCGATCCGAACGTGCGGACGCTGCTCGCCCGGGCACGGGAGGCGACGCTCGGCGCCTATGCGCACCAGGATCTGCCGTTCGAGCGTCTGGTCGAAGAGCTGCGGCCGGAGCGCAGCCTGTCGCATTCGCCGCTGTTCCAGGTGATGCTCGTGCTCCAGAACACGCCGGATTCTTCTCCCGTGGGGTCGGGGGCATGGGGCCTCCGCCTGCGTCCGCTGGAGGTCGACACCGGCACCGCGAAGTTCGATCTCAGCCTGTCGGTCGAACCGCGAGACGGCGGGCTGGGAGGCGCGCTCGAATACGCGGCCGATCTCTTCGACGCCGCGACGGTCGCGCGGTTCGGGCAGCGCCTGGGGATTCTTCTCGATTCGATGGCCGACAGCGGACACCTTTCTGAGCTTCCTCTGCTCACCGCGGCCGAGAAGAAACAGCTTCTGGTGGACTGGAACGACACCGCGGAGACCTACGACTTCGATCCGCTGCGCGGTCTGCACGGCTTGGTGGAACGGCACGCGGCGCAGAATCCGGGAGATCTGGCGGTCGTCTTCGGAAGCGAGACGCTGACCTACGGCGACCTCGACCGGCGGGCGAACCAACTCGCGCACCATCTGCGGGGTCTGCGCGGTCTGGGCGTCGGCCTGGAAACCCGGGTCGGTGTCTGTGCCGAGCGTTCGCTGGAGACGGTCGTCGGCCTGCTGGGCGTCCTCAAGGCGGGCGCGGTGCTCGTGCCGCTCGATCCGGGCTATCCGGCGGAGCGGCTGTCCTACCTGTTCGACGACGCGGAAGTCGCGATCGTCCTCACCCAGCGCCGCCTCTCCGCCTGGCTGCCGCCGCACACCGCGCGTACCGTCTTCCTGGAAGGGGAAGCCTGGCGGGACGAGCCGGAGACGCCGCCCGCGGTGGACGTCGCGCCGGAGAGCTTGGCCTATCTCATCTACACCTCGGGCTCGACGGGCAAGCCCAAAGGGGCGATGAACACGCATGCGGGGATCGTCAACCGTGTGCTCTGGATGCTGCGCGCCTTCCCGGTGCTGCCGGCGGACCGCGAGCTGCAGAAGACGCCGTTCGGCTTCGACGTGCTGATGGCCGAGACGTTCACGCCGCTCGCGGCCGGCGCCTGCCTGGTGGTGGCGGAGCCGGGCGGCCACCGCGACGACGCGGTGCTCGCCGCCGCGATCGAGCGGCACGGCGTGACCATCGTCCAATTCGTGCCGTCCCATCTCGCCGTACTTTTGGAGCAGGAGGGCTTCGCGGAGCGCTGCCGCAGCCTGCGCCGCGTCTACGTAGGCGGTGAAGAGGTGACGGCCTCTCTCGTGGCGCGCTTTGCGGCGCGTTTGGACGCCGAGCTCGTCAACCTCTACGGTCCGGCGGAGGCGGCGGTCGACACGACGTTCCACGCCGTGACGGCCGGCGAGCCGGGTCTGGTGCCGATCGGCCGGCCGCTCGCCAATCTGCGGGTGCATGTGCTCGACCGCTGGGGCGCGCTCGCGCCGGCCGGCGTGCCGGGCGAGCTGTGCGTCGGCGGCGTGCACGTGGGGCGCGGTTATCTCAACCGGCCGGCGCTCACCGCCGAGCGTTTCGTGCCTGATCCGTTCTCAGGTGCCGCGGGCGAGCGGCTCTACCGCTCCGGCGACCTGGTCCGGCGACGGCTGGGCGGGCTGGACGGCGCGATCGAGTTCCTCGGCCGCATCGATCATCAGGTGAAGGTGCGCGGCGTGCGTGTCGAGCTGGGGGAGATCGAGGCGGCGCTGGCTTCGCATCCAGAGGTGCGGGAAGCGGCCGTCGTGGCGCGCCGCGAGGGTCCCGATGACGTGCGCCTCGCCGCCTTTGTCATTGCGGAAACCGGAACAAACCCGGCGTCCGCGGACCTCCGCGCCTGGCTGCGCGAACGCCTGCCGGAAGCGCTGGTCCCCGCCACCTGCGAGCTTCTGGAGACGCTGCCCGTCACTCCGAACGGCAAGCTCGACCGCGTGGCGCTCACCGCTCTGGCCGGCCGCCCTCAGCCGACGAGCCTGGCCGGAGCCGCGCCGCGGGACGAGATGGAGAAAGCTCTCGCCGCCATCTGGCAGGAGCTCCTCGGTGTGACCGCAATCGGGCGCGACGACAGCTTCTTCGATCTCGGCGGCCATTCGCTCCTCGCCATGCGTGTGGTTTCGCGGGTGCGCCAAGCCTTCGGCGTCGAGGTCCCCGTCCGTGCCCTCTTCGAGCAGCCGACCCTTGCCGGTCTGGCCGACGCGGTGCGCGCGCCCGGCGGTGGATCGGCGGTCGTGCCAGAGCAGACTGTGCGCCGCGAACGATCGGCGGGGGAGCGCGACCTGCCGCTCTCCTTCTCCCAGGAGCGCCTCTGGTTCCTGCACCAGCTCGAGCCCGAAAGCCCGGCCTACAACGTCCATGCCGCTCTCCGTCTGCAAGGCCGGCTCGACCGCGCGGCCTTCGCGGCGGCGCTTTCGGAGATTGCCGCGCGGCATGAGACGCTGCGCACGACGTTCGTAATGGGCGAGGAGCAAGGGGAGACGGCGGAGCCGGTGCAGCGGGTGGCCGTGGCGGGGGAGGCGGAGCTGCCGGTGGTGGATTTGAGCGGGCTCAGTGCCCAGACCGGGGGAACCGCCCAATCCGCCCTCTCCCCCGACCCCTCTCCCGCGCGTCCCCCACACACCCGCCCCGAGCGGGAGAGGGGCGCCACCTCCCCAACTGGAACAGAAGAAGAAGCAGAAGGAAATCTTTCGCCAAGTTCCCCCTCTCCCGTTCGGGGAGGGGGCTGGGGGGACGCACGGGAGAGGGGGTTAGGGGGAGAGGGCGGCCCGGAGGCCACCGCCGGTGCCGAAGCCGGCCGCCTCGCCGCCTCCGAAGCCCGCCGCCCATTCGACCTCGCCCGCGGTCCCCTGGTGCGCGCCGTGCTCCTGCGCCTGGCGGAGGACGATCATGCGGTGCTCTTCACCCTCCACCACATCGTCAGCGACGGCTGGTCCACGGCTCTCCTGATCAATGAGCTGGCGACGCTCTACTCCGCGTTCGCCGCCGGGCGGCCGTCGCCGTTGCCGGCTCTTCCCATGCAATATGGCGACTTCGCCCGCTGGCAGCGCGAGCGGTTGCGTGGCGCGGTGCTGGAGTCCGAGCTGGCCTGGTGGAAGGAACGCCTCGCCGGTGCGCCGCCGGCTCTGGAGCTGCCCGGCGATCATCCGCGCCCGCCACGGGTGAGCGGACGCGGCGGCATCCGCCGGCTGGTGCTGGCGCCGGATCGCGCCGCGGGAATCGGGGCGCTCGCCAAGCGCGAAGGGGTCACCCTGTTCATGATTCTTCTGGCCGGCTTCGGCGAGCACCTCCGCGGGCTGACCGGCCGGGACGATCTGGTGATCGGCACCGACATCGCGAACCGGACCCTTCCCGAGACCGAAGGGCTGATCGGCTTCTTCATCAACCAGCTCGCGCTGCGGCTGGATCTCGCCGGCCGGCCTTCCTTCCTGGAGCTGCTGGCCAGGGTGCGGGAGGTGACGCTCGGCGCCTACAGCCATCAGGAGATCCCCTTCGAGCGCCTGGTCGAAGAGCTGCGGCCCGAGCGGGATCTGTCGCGCCAGCCGGTGTTCCAGGTGGCCTTCACCCTCCAGAACGCGCCGCGGCGGCTCCTCGAGCTGCCGGGGCTCACGCTCAGTCGCCTTCCGGCCGCTGCCGGCACGGCGCGTCTGGATCTTGCAGTCGATGCCCGCGAGATGCCGGAGGGGCTGCTGCTGGAAGCCGAATTCAGTGCCGATCTCTTCGCCCCCACGACGGTGGACCGGCTCCTGCGGTCGTTCGGCGCTCTGTTGGAAGCCGCTGCCGGAGATCCAGACAAAACGGTCGCGGATCTGCCGCTCTGGCCGGCGGCGGAGCGGCATCAGATCGTCAGCGAGTGGAACGACAGCGCCGCGCTGTATCCCGAGAGCATGCCGTTCCCGGCGCTCTTCGCGGCACGCGTCGCGGAATCCCCGGAAGCGGTTGCAGCGGTCTGTCGAGCTGAATCGTTGACCTACGCGCAGCTCGACCGGCGGGCGACCCAGGCGGCAGGCCGGCTGTCCGCCGCGGGGGTGGGGCCGGACGACGCGGTGCCGATCCTCTCGGTGCGCGGTCTGGATTTTCTCAGCGGGATCGTCGGCATCCTGAAAGCCGGCGGCGTCTACCTGCCGCTCGACCCGGCGCACCCCGGCGAGCGATGGGCGCGGGTGATCGCCGACAGCCGGGCGCGAGTCGTCGTGGCTGAGAATCGATTGCTGCCTCTGCTCTCGGAGCACCTGCCGGAGATCGGCGTCTTCGCCCTGGAGGACCTGATCGAGACGGACCGGGAGGCGCCCGCCTTCACGGCACCGCCTCTCGATCCCGGGAATCTGGCCTACGTCCTCTACACCTCCGGCTCGACCGGCATGCCGAAAGGCGCGATGCTCACCCACCGCGGCCTGACCAACCATCTCTGGTCGAAGATCGCCGGGCTCGACCTGTCGGCGGCGGACGCTGTGGCGCAGAACGCGGCGCAGAGCTTCGACGTCTCGGTCTGGCAACTCCTCGCCGCGCTCGCCGCGGGTGGACGCGTGCACATTGTGCCGGACGACGTGGCGCGCGATCCGCTGCCTCTCTTCGAGGAAGCCGATCGCGCGGGCGTGACCCTTCTGGAGGTCGTGCCGTCTCTCCTGCGCCTGGCGCTCGACGACATGGAGGAGAGGGGAGCGGACCGGCCGCGGCTCACCCGGCTGCGTTGGTTGATCCCGACCGGCGAGGCGCTGCCGCCGGATCTGTGCGCCCGCTGGCTGCGCCTCCACCCCAACGTGCCGCTGCTCAACGCCTATGGCCCGACCGAATGCGCGGACGACGTGAGCGTCCATCCGGTGCGCGCGGCGCTGCCGGCGGGCGAGACGCGGGTGCCGATTGGCCGGCCGGTGATGAACTTCCGCCTGCTCGTCCTCGACCGTGACCTGCGGCCCTGCCCGATCGGAGTGCCGGGCGAGCTGTCGATCGGCGGCGCCGGCCTGGGCCGTGGCTATCTGCACGATCCGGCGCGCACCGCGGACGCCTGGCGGCCCGATCCACTGTCCGCGCTTCCCGGGGAGCGGCTCTACCGGACCGGAGACCTGGTGCGCTTCCGCGCCGACGGCACGCTCGACTTCCTCGGCCGCGTCGATCACCAGGTGAAGATCCGCGGCAACCGCATCGAGCTGGGAGAGATCGAGGCGGCGCTGGCGCGACAGCCGGAGGTGCGCGAGGCGGTGGTGCTGCTGGACAAGACGGGCGGGGAGGGGCGGCTGGTGGCGTTTGTGATTCCAGCGGGCCTCCCGAGCCCTCTCCCCCTGGCCCCCTCTCCCGTGCGTGCCCCCGCACACCCACCCCGAACGGGAGAGGGGGAATCTGGCACCGGGCTTCTTGCTCCGGGTGGTGGCGCCCCTCTCCCGCTCGGGGTGGAAGGGCGGGGGACGCGCGGGGGAGGGGATGGGGGAGGGGGCGGCCGGGCGGCCGGTTCGGATCTGGATCTGCGTCTCGATCCCGCCGCACTCCGCCGCGCCCTCGCCGCCGAGCTGCCCGATCCCATGGTGCCGGCCGCCTTCGTGATCCTTCCGGCGCTCCCGCTGAGCCCGAACGGTAAGGTGGACCGCCGTGCGCTCGCCCTCCTCGTGCCGGGCCGCGGCGAAGCGCCGACCGAAACCAGCGAGCGCGCCGCGCCGCGGGACACGGTGGAGGAGACGCTGGCGGGGATCTGGGCCGGCGTTCTGGAGACCGGCGCGATCGGCGTGCATGACGATTTCTTCGCGCTCGGCGGCCACTCGCTCCGCGCCACGCGGGTGATGTCTCGGGTGCGCAAGGCGTTCGGCGTCGACGTGCCGCTCTCCGCGCTGTTTGCGGCGCCGACCGTGGCCGGTCTGGCGGAGATCGTGCGGGGGCAGATGGCGAAGGACGGCGGCGCGGCGCGAGCGGCCCGCCCGGTGCTGCGGCCCGTGCCGCGGACAGCGCGGACCGGCGATCTGCCGCTCTCGTTCTCGCAGCAGCGCCTCTGGTTCTTCGACCAGCTCTCGCCGCGCAATCCGCTCTACAACATTCCCGGCGCCTGGCGGCTGGACGGCGATCTCGACACGGGCGCCCTGACGTGGAGCGTGCGCGAGATCGTGCGCCGCCACGAGTCGCTGCGCACCTCCTTCCCGGCCGCGGCGGGCAAGCCGTCGCAGCGCATCGATCCGCCGTCCGCCGCCGATGCGCTCGACATTCCGGTCGCCGATCTGGGCGGCCTGCCGGCGGAGATCCGCGAGCCGGAGGCGCTCCGCCTCGCCCGCGAGCATGCCCGTTTCGCGTTCGACATCGCGGCCGGGCCGCTGCTGCGCATGATGCTGGTGCGCCTCGGCGCGACCGATCACCGCTTCCTCTTCAACATCCATCACATCGTCTCGGACGGCTGGTCGCTCGGCGTCTTCCAGGACGAATTGACCGCGCTCTACCGCAGCCGCTTGCAGGGATCCCCGGGAACACCGTCCCCGTTGCCGCCGCTCGCCATCCAATACGCCGACTTCGCCGTCTGGCAGCGCGAGCTGCTCACCGGCCCGGTGCTCGACGAGCAGCTCGGTTGGTGGCGGAGCCGGCTCGAAGGGGCGCGGGAGGATCTGGAGCTGCCGTTCGATCGGCCACGGCCGGCGGCGATCCGCTCGCACGGCAGCGCCCTGCCGTTCGGCTTCCCGCGCGAGCTGTCCGACGCGCTCCGCGGCATGGTGCAGCGCACCGGCGGCAGCCTGTTCATGACCCTCCTCGCCGCCTACCAGGCGCTGCTCTACCGCTACACCGGCCAGGAAGACCTCACCGTGGGCACCGCGGTCGCGGGACGCAATCAGCTCGAAACCGAGGCGTTGATCGGTTTCTTCGTCAACACCCTGGCGCTCCGCGCCGACTTGACCGGCGATCCGGTTTTCGCCGACCTCTTGCAGCGGGTGCGCGAGACGACGCTCGCCGCGCAGGCGCATCAGGATCTGCCGTTCGAGCGCATCGTCGAGGACCTGCGGCCGGACCGCAGCCTCGCCTGGGCGCCGCTCTTCCAGACCATGTTCCTGTTCCAGAACGTCCCCTGGCCGCAGGTGGAGCTGCCCGGGGTGACGCTGACCGCGTTCGACGTGGACAGCGGCACGGCGAAGCTGGACATCTTGATCGCGATGTGGGAAGAGGACGGCCGCCTGATGGGCGGGGTGGAGTACAACACCGACCTTTTCGATCGCACCACGATGGAGCGTCTTGCAACGCATCTGGAGATCCTTACCGCGGGCGCCGTGGCCATTCCCGCGGCGCGGCTTTCCGATCTGCCGCTCCTCGCGGTGCCGGAGCGGCGCCAGCTCCTCAGCGAGTGGAACGACAGCGCGACCGGCTTCACTTCCGATCTCTGCCTGCACCAGCTCGTCGAGCGAAACGCGGAACGTACGCCGGACGCTCCCGCCGTGATCTGTGGCGACGACTCCCTCACCTACGCCGAGCTGGTCGCCACCGCCCGCCGGCTGGCGCGCCATCTGCGCGGATTCGGCATCGGTCCCGAGTCGCGGGTGGGGCTCTGCGTCGAGCGCTCGCTGGACATGCTGGTCGGCATGCTCGGCATTCTCGAAGCCGGCGCCGCCTACGTGCCACTCGATCCCGGCTATCCCGCCGAGCGCCTCGCCGCCATCGTCGAAGACTCGCGGGCGCCGATCGTGGTAGTCCACCGCAGCCTGGACCGCCTCCTGCCGGCATCCGGTGCGCGCATCATCGACCTGGATGCGGATCGGGCAGCCATCACCGCGCAGAGCAGTGAGCCGCTCGATCCAACCGAGACCGGAGCCGATCCGGCCTATCTCGCCTACACCATCTTTACCTCCGGCTCGACCGGCCGGCCGAAGGGGGTGCAGATCCGCCACCGCAACGTCGTCCAGCTCCTGGAGACCGCCGGCCGGCTGCTGGCGCCTGAAGGAGAGCGCGAGCCGACGGTGTGGACGGTCTTCCACTCCTACGCCTTCGATCTCTCCGTCTGGGAGATGTGGACCTGTCTCGCCCACGGCGGCTGCCTGGTCGTCGTGCCGCTCGACATCGCGCAGGACCCGGCCGCCTTCCACGATCTGCTCGCGGCGCGCGGCGTCACCGTCCTCCATCAGACGCCGTCGGCCCTCCGCCAGCTCGTGCGGGTGTGGGAGGAAGGCGTGCGCGATCCAGGGACGTTGCGGCTGCGGCGGATCGCGCTGGGGGGCGAGGCGTTTCCGGGGGAGCTGGCGGGGACGCTGGTGGAGATGTTGCGGCCGCCCGCCCCGGGTGGGGGTGAGGGGCCGGAGGCGTCGCCCCTCGAGCTCTGGAACCTCTACGGTCCCACCGAAATCACCGTCTGGGCCTCGGCCCACCGGCTGCGTCCGGAGGATTCCGGCCGCGCCGCGATTCCGCTCGGTCCGCCGTTCCCCGACGCGCGCATCCATCTGCTCGATCCGGCGCTCTGTCTCGTGCCGGTCGGCGTCGGCGGAGAGCTGTGCGTCGCCGGCTATGGTCTCGCGCGCGGTTATGCCAACCGGCCGGAGCTGACGGCGGAGAAATTCGTGCCCGATCCGCTGGCGACCGAGCCGGGGGCGCGGATCTATCGCACCGGCGACCTCGCGCGGCGGCGGCCGGACGGCTCGATCGAGTACATCGGGCGCGTCGACCATCAGGTGAAGATCCGCGGCTTCCGCGTCGAGCTGAAGGAGATCGAGGTGTCGCTCGCGGCGCATCCCGCGGTGCGGCAGGCGGTGGCGTTGGTGCTCGACAACCGCCTGCTCGCGTTCGTCACCGGCGAGATCGGCGGCCCGGAGCCCGTTCCGACGGACCTGCGCGACTGGCTGCGCGGGCGGTTGCCGGCCTACATGGTGCCGGCCGCGTTCGTCGTGCTCGACGCGTTCCCCCTGTCACCCAATGGCAAGGTGGATCGCCGCGCCCTCGCCCGCCTGGCGCCGGCGGATCTCACGCTGCCGGGCGGAGAGGAGACCGCCGCGCCGCGCACGCCGGTCGAGGAGATCATCGCCGGCGTGTGGTCCGAGATCCTCGGCACCGAGCGGGTGGGGGTGCACGACAGCTTCTTCGATCTCGGCGGCCATTCGCTGCTCGCCACCCAGGTCGTCTCGCGGCTGCGCGAAGCGTTCAGCGTGGAAGTCCCCCTGCGCACGCTGTTCGAGGCGCCGACGGTCGCCGGTCTGGCGGAGCGGGTGGAGGAGTCGCTGCGCGGTGGCGGTGGCTTCGCCACCGGTCCGCTCCGGCTCAGAGACGGCGATTCCCGGCCGCTCTCGTTCGCCCAGCAGCGTCTCTGGTTCCTCGATCAGCTCGCGCCGGGCAAGGCGGTGTACACCATTCCGGCCGGCTGGACGCTGACCGGCGATCTTGACGTCGCGGCCCTCACCGCGAGCGTTCGCGAGATCGTCCGCCGCCACGAAGCGCTGCGCACCACCTTCCCCGCAGTGGACGGCACTCCGGTCCAGGTGATCGCGCCGCCAGGCGCCGCGGATGTGCTGGTCGTTGGGTTGGCTGATCTGACGGCTTTGCCGGACGCCGTGCGCACCGCGGAGGCGGACCGGCTGACGACCGCATCCGCGACGGCGCCGTTCGATCTGACCACCGGACCGCTGCTGCGCTTCAGCCTGGTGCGGGACGGTGCTTCGGAGCATCGCGGTCTCCTGGTGATCCATCACATCGTGTCGGACGGCTGGACCATGGGCGTCTTTCAGCGCGAGTTGGCGACCCTCTACGCACGGCGAATCGCCGGAGATCCGGCGTCGTTGCCACCTCTGCCCTTGCAGTACGCCGACTTCGCCGCCTGGCAGAGCGCGCAGACCGGTCTCCTCGACGAGCAACTCGCCTGGTGGCGCCGCCAGCTCGCCGGAGCGCCGCCGGTGCTGGAGCTGCCGATGGACCGGCCGCGGCCGGCGGAGCAGAGCTTCCGCGGCGCGGTGCTGCCGATGCTCTTCGCGCCGGCTCTGTCGCGCCATGCGCACGACCTCGCGCGGCACGAGGGCGCGACGCTCTTCATGGTCCTGCTCGCCGCTCTTCAGGCGCTCCTCTCCCGCCTCACTGGCGAGGACGATCTGACGGTGGGAACCGCCGTCGCCGGTCGCGGCAGACTGGAGACGGAAGGGCTGATCGGCCTGTTCGTCAACAGCCTCGCCCTGCGGGGTCATCTCGATGGCGATCCCACCGTCCGCGATCTCATCGCCCGAGCCCGCGAGACCGCGCTCGGCGCCTTCGCACACGACGACCTGCCGTTCGAGCGTCTGGTGGAGGAGCTACGCCCGCAGCGCAGCCTGGCGCATTCGCCGATCTTTCAGGTCTTCCTGATGTTGCAGAACACGCCGCTCGCGCCGATCCCCATGCCCGGTCTGGAGGCGTCACTCCTGGAGGCGCGCACGAACACAGCGAAGCTCGATCTGTCGGTCGCCTTCATGCAACGGGGAGACGAGCTGGCGGGAACGCTCGAATACGCCACCGATCTCTTCGACACCGCGACGGTGGAACGCTTCGGCCAGCGTCTCAGGACCTTCCTTGCCGCGGCGGTCGCCGATCCGGTCTGCCGTCTTTCCGCCTTGCCGCTTCTCACGGCCGGCGAGGAGACGCAGCTCCGCACTTGGAACGCCACCGGCGCCGTCTGGCCGCAGGCGAGCCCACGCGGGCTGCACGGGTTGATCGAAGCACAGGCGGAACGCACGCCCGGCGCCGTGGCGGTGAGCGACGAGACCGCCTCGCTGACCTACGCCGAGCTGGACGCCCGCGCCAACCGTCTGGCGCACCGGCTGTTGCGCCTCGGGGTCCGTCCGGAAGAGCGGGTGGCGATCCGCGCCGAGCGCTCGGTCGAGCTGATGGTGGGCCTGCTCGCCATCCTCAAGGCGGGCGCGGCGTACGTGCCGGTCGATCCGTCGTATCCCGAGGACCGGCAGGCGTTTCTGCTGGAGGATTCGGGAGCGCGGGTGGTGCTGACTCCGGATCTCCTCGACGACGATCGCGCTCTCCCGTCCACGCCGCCGGCCGTTACAATCGATCCTGAATCGCTCGCCTATGTGATCTACACCTCGGGCTCCACTGGCCGTCCGAAGGGCGCGATGAACACGCACTGCGGCATCGTGAACCGCCTGCTGTGGATGCAGGAGGCGTTCGGGCTGACAGCGGCGGACCGGGTGCTCCAGAAGACGCCGGTGAGCTTCGACGTGTCGGTCTGGGAGCTGTTCTGGCCGCTGATCACCGGCGCGCGGGTGGTGATGGCCCGGCCGGGCGGCCATCAGGACCCCGGCTATCTCGCGGCGGCGATCGCGGCCGAAGAGATCACGACGGTGCACTTCGTGCCGTCGATGCTGGCGGCCTTCTTGGAAGCACCGGATCTCCAGCTTCCCGGCCTGCGCCGGATCATCGCGAGCGGCGAGGCGCTTCCCGACGATCTCCGCCGGCGCTCGGCCGAACGGTTCACGGCGCCGCTGTTCAATCTCTACGGTCCCACTGAGGCGGCGGTCGACGTCACCTGGTGGCCGTGCGTCGATGGCGAACGGACGGTGCCGATCGGTCGGCCGATCGCGAACGTGTGTATCCATGTCGTCGACGATCTGATGCAGGCGGTGCCGCCGGGGGTCTACGGCGAGCTGTGCATCGCGGGTGTGCAGGTGGCGCGCGGCTATCTGGGCCGTCCGGAGCTGACGGCGGAGCGCTTCGTGCCCGATCCATTCGCGGCGGCTTCTGGAGAACGGATGTATCGCTCGGGCGACATCGCACGGTGGCGGCGCGATGGTCAGTTGGAGGTGCTCGGGCGGCGCGATGCGCAGGTGAAGATCCGTGGCTTCCGCATCGAGCCGGGCGAGGTGGAGGCGGCGCTCACGGCGCTGCCGGCGGTGGTGGAGGCGGCGGTGATCGCCGTAGATGGAGAGTTGGTGGCCTATGTCAGCGGACAGGAGATCGATCCCTCCGCCTTGCGTCACGCGCTCGCGGCCCACCTGCCCGCGCCCATGATCCCCTCGCGGATCACCGTCCTCGCCGAGCTGCCGCGGACGCCGAACGGCAAGATCGATCGCCGCGCTCTGGCGGCCCGCAAGCCGGAAGCGGTGGAGGGTGGAGAAGGGGGCGCGCCGCGGACTCCGACCGAGGAGCTGCTGGCCGGCGTGTGGAGCGATCTCCTGGGCGTCGAGCGCGTCGGACGCGAGGACGATTTCTTCGCGCTCGGCGGACATTCGCTGCTCGCGGCGCGGGTGATGGCGCGCGTCGAAGCCGCTCTCGGCGCACAGCTTTCCGTGCGCACGGTCTTCGAAGCGCCGACGCTGGCGGCCCTGGCGCAACGGGTGGACGCGGCGGCGCAGAGCGGACGGGGTATCCGTACTCCGATCCTCCGCCGGGTCACGCGCGGTGCCGATCAACCGCTGCCGCTCTCCTTCGCGCAGGAGTGGATGTGGCTGATCGATCAGCTCGATCCCACCGCCTCCGCGTTCAGCGTCACCTTCCCGATCCGTCTCGGCGGCCTGCTCGACGTCGGCGCCCTCGGCCGCGCACTCAGCGACGTGGGCCGGCGGCACGAGATCCTGCGCACGACGTTCCCGGTGGTCGACGGCCAGCCGCTGCAACGGATCGCTCCCGAGCCCACGCTCGATCTCGCGGTTGTCGATCTCTCGACTCTGTCCAGGCCGCCGGATGACATCGAGCGCTTCGCCGCCGCCGCGGTCGAAAGCACGCTCGATCTCCAGCGCGGGCCGCTTGTTTCCGCCGTGCTGCTGCGCCGCGCCGCGGACGATCACACGCTGCTGCTCACCCTCCACCACATCCTGTTCGACGGCTGGTCGGCGGGCATCCTGCTGCGCGAGGTGGCGACTTTCTACCAAGGGTTGCCGCTGCCGGAGCTGCCCATCCAATACGGCGACTTCGCGGTCTGGCAGCGCGAGTGGCTCCAGGGCGCCTCGGAAGAGCCGCTGCTCGCCTATTGGCGCGAGAAGCTCACGCCACCGCCGCCGCGGCTCGATCTCCCCGGCGCGAAGCGCGAGCCGGTGACGACGCTCCGCAGCGCCCGGCTGCCGTGGAGCGCGGGGCCGGAGACCACCGCGGCGCTGCACGCCCTGGCGCGGCGCGAGGGTGCGACGCTGTTCATGATGCTTCTCGCGGTCTGGCAGACGCTGCTGCACCGCACCACGCGGCAGACCGACATCTCCGTCGGCGCGCCGGTCGCCGGTCGCACCCGCCGCGAGGTGGAAGACCTCATCGGCTACTTCGTGAATCCGCTGGTCATGCGCACCGAATTGGCCGGCGATCCAACTTTCCGTGAAACGGTCGGCCGCGCCCGCGAGACGGCGCTCGGCGCCTGGGGGCATCAGGATCTCCCGTTCACCCGCCTGGTCGCCGAGCTGCAGCCGGACCGCACGGCCGGCCGCACGCCGTTTTTCCAGGTCATGCTGTTGTTGCAGAACATGCCCGTCACCCGCATCGAGCTGCCGGGTCTCACCATGACCTCGGTCGATCACGACGCGCCGCTCGCCACCTTCGATCTCACCCTGGTCGCGGTGGAAGAGGGCGGCGGCCTCAGCGGCTGGCTCTGGTACAACCGCGACCTGCTGGACACCGCAGCCGTCGCATCCCTGATCGATCAGCTCCGGGTCCTCCTCGCGGGTGCCGCCGCCGATCCGGATCTTCGCCTCGCGGCGCTTCCGCTCCTCAGCGAGTCGGCGCGCCGGCATCTCCTGGAGGGCCGCATGCCCGATGTCTCAATCGCCAAACCGCTCGTGCCACTCACAGGCGATCTGCTCCACACCCTTTTCGAAGCCCGCGTCGAAGCCGAGCCCGACGCCGTCGCGCTGGTCTGGAACGGCGAGGAGACGACCTACGACGAGCTGAACCGCTCCGCCAACCGCCTCGCCCGCCATCTGCGCTCACTCGGCGTCGGTCCCGAAGACCGCGTCGGCCTCTGCCTCGGTCGCTCGCCGCGTCTGGTTGCCGCCGTGCTCGCCACGCTCAAGGCCGAAGCCGGCTACCTGCCGCTCGATCCGCACTATCCGAGCGAGCGCCTGGCCTTCCTCCTCGCCGACGCCGGGGTGAAGGTGCTGGTGAGCGAACGGTCGGTGGCGGAGCACCTGCCGGCGGAGGCGGGAACGATGATCTGGCTCGACGATCCCGCCGACGAAGCCGCCATCGCCGCGCGCGGTGAGGAAAACCTGGATGACGCCGGCGCGACGCCCGCGAGTCTCGCCTATGTCATCTACACCTCCGGCTCCACCGGCACGCCGAAGGGCGTGATGGTGCCGCACGGCAACGTCACCCGCCTGTTCTCGGCGACGGACGACTGGTTCCGCTTCGACGAGCGCGACACCTGGACGCTCTTCCACTCCTACGCGTTCGACTTCTCGGTCTGGGAGCTGTGGGGCGCCCTGCTGCACGGCGGCCGGCTGGTGATCGTGCCCTGGGAGGTCAGCCGCTCGCCGGAAGACTTCCACGCGCTGCTCGTCCGCGAGAAGGTGACCGTCCTCAACCAGACGCCGTCCGCCTTCGGTGCGCTGATGCAGGTGGAGATGGCCACTGCGGCACCTGCGAACCGTCGCGATCTCGCTCTCCGTTCGCTGCGCTGGGTGATCTTCGGCGGCGAGGCGCTGAGCCTGCCCAGCCTGGCACCGTGGGTCGAGCGTTATGGCGATCCGGCGCGCAACCGGCCGCGCCTGGTGAACATGTACGGCATCACGGAGACCACGGTGCATGTGACCTATCGGCCCATCGCGGCGGCGGATCTCGAAGCCGGAAGCGTCATCGGCGAGCCGATCCCGGACCTCGAAACCTACGTGCTCGACGAAGGGCTGGAGCCGGCGGCGGTCGGAGTCGCCGGAGAGATGTACGTCGGCGGTGCCGGTCTCGCGAGAGGCTATCTCGGCCGGCCGGATCTCACCGCCGACCGTTTCGTCCCCGATCCGTTCGCGGTGGCAGGGGAGCCGGGACGCCGGCTCTACCGCACGGGCGACCTGGCTCGCCGCACGGCTGGAGGCGATCTCGAATACCTCGGCCGCTCGGACGCGCAGGTGAAGATCCGCGGCTTCCGCATCGAGCCCGGGGAGATCGAAGCCGCGCTCATCGGCCATCCCGGAGTCGCCGACGCTGTGGTGGTGGCGCGCGAAGATGCGCCGGGAGACCGCCGTCTGGTCGCCTACCTGGTCCCCGATCCGCAGCGCGCGCAGCCGGTGCGCAATCTGCTCCGGCTGGAGCGGGAAGGGCGCCTGAACGGCCGGCCCACCTTCGAGCTGCCCAACGGCATGCTGGTCGCCCACCAGCACGAAGGCGTCACACTCGGCATCTTCAAGGAGATCTTCCAGGGCGAGGTCTACCGCCGCCATGGCATCGTGCTCCCCGAGGGTGCAACCGTCTTCGACATCGGCGCCAACATGGGCCTCTTCACCCTCTGGGTGGGCACCACCGTGCCGCGCGCCTGCCTGTTCTCCTTCGAGCCGATCCCGGCGACCGCCGAAGTGCTCGCCCTGAACGCCGAGATCCACGGCCTCGACGCCATCGTCTACGCCGCCGGCATCGCCGAGGCCGAGCGCACCGAGACCTTCACCTACTATCCCTTCTTCTCCTCGACCTCCGGCCGCTTCCCCGACCTCGCCAAGGACCGCGCCGACATCAAGGCGCACATCCTCAACGAGCAACGGGTGCTGGATGAGCAGACCGCGCACGGTAATGGCGGCCATGGCGGCAATGGCTCGACCTTCGAAGAGTGGCGCCGCGAGCGCGAAACCGTCCTCGACGAATGGCTCGACGAGCACATGAAGAGCGAGAAGGTGGCCTGCCGCCTGACCACGATCTCGACGGTGATCCGGGAGCACGGCCTGGAGACGATCGACCTCCTGAAGATCGACGCCGAACGGAGCGAGCTGGACGCCTTGGCCGGCATCGCGGACACCGACTGGCCGAAGGTCCGCCAACTGGTGATCGAAGTCCACGCCGCCGCCATCCGCGACCGTGTCGTCGAGATGCTGGGAGCCCGCGGTTTCGCCGTCGAAGTGGAGCAGGACGTCTTCCTCGAAGGCACCGAGCTCTACAACGTCTACGCCCGCCGCCCCGGCGTTCCGCTGCCGCCCGAGCCGGTGCAAGCGTCCTCCCTCTGGTCCAGCCCCTCGCGCCTCATCGATGACGTCCGCCAAGCCGCCGCCGGCCGTCTGCCCGAGCACATGGTCCCCGCCGCCTTCGTGATCCTCGAAGCGTTCCCGCTCACCGCGCACGGCAAGGTGGACCGCAAAGCGCTCCCCGCGCCGCAGGAAGCGGCGAAGGGAGCCGAGCGCCCAATCGTCGAGCCGCGCACGCCGGTCGAGCGCGAGCTGGTGGACATCTGGAAAGAGCTGCTGCGCGTCGACCGCGTCAGCATCTACGACAACTTCTTCGAGCTGGGAGGGCACTCCCTCCTTCTCACCCAGCTCGCCTCCCGCATCCGCACCACCTTCCAGGTGGAGATCCCTCTCCGCGTCCTCTTCGACGTCGCCAACGTCGTCGAGATGACCGAGGCCATCGCCGAACGACAGATCCAGCAGGTGGATCAGGACGAGATGGCGGCGATGCTCGATGAGCTGCGGGGATTGTCGCCGGAGGAGATCAAGGCGTTGCTGGAGGCGGAGGGTTAACGCGGTGAGAGCCCGGCACGGATGTACAATCACCGCGTGATTGCCTCGTCGTTGCTTCTCGCCGTCTCCCTCCTCGGTCCCCAGACACCTTCCTCCTCACCCTCCCCGGCTCCTCCCGCGCCGCCTCCCGCGGCGCACGAAACCCGTGAGGCCGGCCTGGCCGTCGAGGTGCTCGACGCCAAGGGCGAGCCGCCGCGGCCAGGGGTTCCTCTTCAGCTTGCGGTGGCGGAGGACGGCGCGGCGCGGAAGGTGCTGGTCGTCGGGCCGGTGCTGGAGGAGCGGCCGTGGCGGATCGTGATCTGGTTCGACCGCATGCTGAGCGGCTCGCGGACGATCCGCGGCGCGGCCGGCGCGCTGGCCGCCCAGGCCCAGCTCCTGGTCGGCATGGGCACGGTCGAGGTGGTCGTCGCCGAGCCCGAGCCGCGGGTGATCCTCTCCGCCAGCCGCGACGCCCATGCGGTGGACGAGGCGCTGTCGCGCCTGTTCCTCACCGGCGAGGGGCGCGACGATCTGCGCGGCTTGCGTCAGCGGTTCATCGACGTGGCCGCTCCTTCTCCCGCTCCAGGAGCCGCTGGAGCCGCGGGGACCGACACCCGGTCGCGCGCTGAGGAGGCGATGGCGGAAGAGGTCCGGTTGGTTTCACGCCAGCAGGACACGCTGGTCGGCTGGATGGCGGACGACCGGACTGAAAACGGTGCCGTGGACCGGCCGGCCGCGCTCTTCCTAGTGAGCGACGGTTTCGACCGCGATCCCCGGGAGCTGTATCTCGCCCAGGTGAGCGATCCGGCGGTACGGGCCGCGCTGGAGAAGTCGCTGCCGGTGAGCGCTCTCGATCCCACCTCCCGCGAGACGGCGCGGACGGCGGCGGAGCTGGGGTGGACGGTGGTGGCCATGCCGGTGGGCGATGAGCGCCTGCCCGAGCTGCGCCGCTTCCAGATCGGTACCTCGGGGTCGCCGGGAGTGACGATCACTCCCGGCGCCAAGCCCGAGCCGGCTGCCACGCCGACCTCCGTGCTGTTGCATCCCAAGGAGCCGCTCGCCGCGATGGCGGAGGCGACCGGCGGTGAAGTGGTGGCCGGCCCCTCGGGCGTGCCGGCTGCGCTGACGCGGCTGCGCTACCGCCTCTGGGTGCGTTACGAGACGCCGGCGCCGATGACGTCCGGAAAGCGGCCCCTGGCGGTGACCTCCACGGCGCCCGGGCTCACGGTGAAGGCCCGCCGCTGGGCGGCGGCGCTGACGCCCGAAGGGGTGTCCGCCTGGCGGGCGCGGCGGCTGCTCGCCGAGGATGAAGAAGAGGAGTCCGGCGATCTCCGTGTCGCCTCGGGCCTCAAGAACGGCGTCGTCGAGCTGCGCCTCGATCCGGACGCGCGGCCGGCGGCGGACGGTCCGCCGTTGCGCCTGACCCTCGCGATCTCCGTGGCCGCCAGTCTCGCCGCTCCGGTGGTGACCCAGCGCGCCATCACCGCCCAGGACGTCGGCGAAGACGGCACCTGCCACATCCCCTTCCCGTTGCCGGCGGACACCGACCGGCTGGCCGTCCTGGTCGACGATCCGCTGCGCGGAGCCTGGGGCGGCCGGGCGATCGACGTCGGAGCCGGGGGAGCGGAAGAAGACGAGGAGGCGGAGAAGACCGCTCCCGACATTCTGCACGGCGGCCGGCTCACCGGACCGCCCGCGGTGCGCCCCATCACGCATGGCAACGGCGTGCGCATCGTCAGTCCGTCGGCGAACCGGGTGACCGGTCCGGTCGACGTCGAGGTCGAAGTGAAGCTCCCGGCGCAGCGCCGCCTCGACCGCCTGGAGATCTACTGGAACGACGAGCTCCAGGCCACCCTCTACGCGCCGCCCTTCCGCCATCGCGTCGTCGTGCCGCGCGGCCGGCCGGTGGGCACCCTGCGCGCCGAAGGGCATCTCGACGACGGCTCGATCGCCGAGGACGCCCTCCTGCTCAACGGCTCGACCCTCGGCGAACGCGTCGACGTGCGTCTCGTCGAGCTGCTCGTGGTGGTCAACGACAAGGAAGGCCACCCGGTGCGCGGCCTCAGCCGCAACGACTTCAAGCTCCTCCAGGACGGCAAGGAGCAGGCCATCGCGAGCTTCGACGACGCGGGCGACTTCCCGCTGACCGTCGGCCTCACCATGGACACCTCGGCCAGCATGTTCATCAAGCTGCCCGGCGTCGTCGACGCGGCGCGCTCGCTGCTGACCGGCGGCCTCTCGCCGCGCGACAGCGCCTTCCTGATCGGTTTCGCCACCGAGCCGCGCCTCCTCGTCACCCCGACCCGCGATCTCCGCTCCGTCTCGGCGGGCCTCGACACGCTCACCGCGGATGGCGGCAGCAATCTCTTCCAGGCCATCCGATACTCCCTGGAAGAGATCCGCAAAGTGGTGGGAAGGAAGGCGCTCATCATCTACTCCGACGGCATCGGCCAGGGCGAGCACGGCTACCGCGACTGCCTGCGCGCCGCGCGCGAGAGCGGCGTGCCGGTCTATCTCATCGTCACCAACGCCGTGGCCGCGCACTCGATCGAAGAGCACACCCCGCTCAGCAGCTACGCGGGCAAGCTCGAGCGCCTCGCCGCCGTCACCGGCGCCAAGACCTATTTCGTCGCTCCCGGCCAGGACCTGAAGCCCACGTATGCCGAGATCCTCCGCGAGCTGCGCAGCCAATATCTCGTCGCCTACTATCCCAAGGCCAACGAGCTGGACGTCTGGCGCCGTGTCGAGGTCGAACTGAAGGGGAAGGACAACAAGGACAAGGGCTACAAGGCGCGGACGCTGAGCGGGTACTACACGCGGCCCTGACTCCCCCTCGGGTCACTGCCGCTTGACGTCTCCGCTATGATCTCCCCGCCATGGCCAAACCTGCCCTCTTCGCCGTCGACGACGATCCCGAGGTCCTGCGGGCCGTAGAGCTGGACCTGCGCCGCAAGTATGGTGAGACGTACCGCATCCTGAAGGCGAATTCCGGCGCCAGCGCCCTCGACGCCTTGCAGCAGCTCAAGCAGCGCGGCGACGCCGTCGCGCTCCTCCTGGTCGACCAGCGCATGCCGCAGATGACCGGCGTGAGCTGCTGGAGAAGGCGATCCCGCTCTATCCCGGCGCCAAGAAGGTCCTGCTCACCGCCTACGCCGACACCGACGCCGCCATCCGCGCCATCAACACCGCGCGCGTCGACTACTACCTCCTGAAGCCGTGGAATCCGCCGGAAGAGGCGCTCTATCCGGTGCTGGACGACCTGTTGGGGGATTGGCAGGCGTCGTTCCGCCCGCCGTTCGAGGGGATCCGCGTCGTCGGCCACCGCTGGTCGCCCGCTTCGTTCGACGTGCGCGATTTCCTCACCCGCAACCAGATCCCCTACCGCTGGCTCGACATCGAGACCAGTGAGGAGGCGCAGAAGCTCCTCGCCCAGGTGGACGGCGAGCCGCGCCTGCCGGTGGTCTTCTTTCCGGATGGTACGACCCTGCCCGAGCCGCCGCGCGGCGAGCTGGCGGCGCGGCTCGGTCTGCGCACCCGGGCGGAAACCAACTTCTACGACCTGGTGATCGTCGGCGGCGGTCCGGCCGGCCTGGCGGCGGCGGTCTACGGTGCCTCCGAGGGGCTGCGCACGCTGATGATCGAGCGCGACGCCCCGGGCGGCCAGGCGGGGACCAGCTCACGGATCGAAAACTACCTGGGATTCCCCTCCGGCCTCTCCGGCGCCGACCTGGCGCGGCGGGCGGTGACCCAGGCGGCGCGGTTCGGCGTGGAGATCCTCTCGCCGCAGGAGGCGCTCGGCGTGCGCCTCTCCGACGCCTACCGCATCGTCCGCCTGGCGGACGGTGGAGAAGTGAGCTGCCACGCCCTGCTCGTGGCGACCGGCGTCTCCTACCGCAAGCTCGACGTCCCCGGCGTCGAGGCCCTCACCGGCGCCGGCATCTACTACGGCGCGGCGATGACCGAAGCGCTCTCCTGCCGCGACGAGGACGTCTTCATCGTCGGCGGCGCCAACTCGGCCGGCCAGGCGGCGATGTACTTCGCCCGCTATGCCCGTAAAGTGGTGATGCTGGTGCGCGGCGATTCGCTCGCCAAGGGGATGTCGCAGTATCTCGTCGACCAGATTTGCAAGACGCCCACCATCGAGGTGCGCTACAACGCCTCCGTCGCCGCCGCGCGCGGGGACGAGAAGCTGCGCGAGATCGACGTCCGGGATGGCATCTCCGGCACCGTCGAGACTTTCGCCGCCAGCTCGCTCTTCATCCTGATCGGCGCCCAGCCGCGCACCGACTGGCTGGAAGGCGTCGTGCAGCGCGACGACCGCGGCTTCATCCTCTCCGGGCCGCAACTGCTGCGCGAAGGAGGCCGCCGCCCCGCCGGCTGGCCGCTCGACCGCGATCCGTTCCTCCTGGAGACCAGCGTCCCGGGCATCTTCGTGGCCGGCGACGTCCGCCACGGCTCGGTCAAACGCGTCGCCTCCGGCGTCGGCGAAGGCGCGATCGCCGTCTCCTTCATCCACGAATATTTGAGCGGGATCTGACGGCCACCGAAACCCTATCCGAACTCGATCACGAGCTCGTCGACGTAGCACCAGCCCCACTCCTCACCCGGCTCGATGGAACGCATGAGCGGGTGCTGGCTGGTGTGGAAGTGCTTGGTCGCATGTCCGTTCTTCGACGAATCGCAGCAGCCGACATGTCCACACACCATGCACAAGCGGAGATGGAGCCAGGTGTCGCCTGTTTTCAAACACTCCTCACACCCCTTTGTCCGTGGCTTGATGTCGCGGATCTGATCCAGGTGAGTACAGCGCGGCCTCATTGGGGATCCCCCCTCTCGGTATTCGGTTCTGGCGGAAGAGTAGCACCGGGACCCCTTGACGCCTCATTCATCCTGCTTTATCCCTCTATCCGGATCATCGGATGAATACTCTCTCGCTCCGACTTCGCATTGCTCTGCCTCCAGGGAATGGCACCTGCCATCAGCTAAAGGCGATTGTACGCGAGCGGAGCGCCTTCGAGCGGGTGACATCAGGCGGAGGCAGGGAGGCGTTCGCCGTTCCTGGAGAATCCGGCCAAATCTCCTGTTTTCAAAGAGATCCGTCCAAGCGGTAAAAGCGGCACGGCGGTTGCCCTCTGGGAGCCCGAGGCATCGGGGCGATCGGGCCCCCATGCGACGGAGGGAATCTGATGACGTCTCACACGACCTTCTTCCATGCTGACCTGTCGGACGCCCGCAAGGACGTCGACTACTTCGTGGCGATCAACGGAGCGCTGCACCCGCTGCGAGCGCACAGCGAGGAATCGCGGCGGAGCGCCCGCGGCGAAGCCCCGCATCTGAAGAGAATCCCGGACGAGCGATTGACCCATTTCACGGCCCGGCCGGTGACGATGAGCTCCAGCGCGGCCATCCGCATCCACATCGCCTACCGCAACGCGGACGGCAGCCTGCCGAAAAAAGGCCCGCATGCCGGGCACGCGTCGATCTATATCCCGCCGTCCGCGGCTGAGCTGGAGGCCGCCGGTGGAACGCTCACGCAGCATCGGCACGTTGACTGGATTGAAACCGCCAAGACCTTCCTGAAACATCACTCCGACCTGAACGTCCAGGATTCCGCCGTCGCGGGAGTGGTCGATGAGCACATGGACGAAGAAAGGGCGGCAGCCAACTACAAGCTGATCGAGAATCTCGCGGCGGCGATGCGCGAGGCGGGCGAGCCGTCCGACGAGGAGGGGCAGGGTTGGGCCGCGCTCGAGGCGGTCCAGTACAACAGTGAAACCCGATACCTCCACCAGCCCCGCCAGTCGATCCTCGACGCGGCCCAGCCGGCGCTCAAGGCGTTGATGCTCTCGACCAAGAACGACGTGCGGCTCAAGGACAAGAAATGGCGCCAGCTCGAAGGCTTCAGCACGCAGCCGCTCGCCCCGCAGCTCGTCGGCACGCTGTCGGCGGACGGCACGTGGGCGGCAGCGATCGACAAGAGCTTCTACGTCAACGGCACCAAGGCCACCGTCGGCTTCGACGACAAGGACAAGGACCCGCAGAACCGCACCGTGCGCCTCCAGATCGAGAACATCTTCGTGCGCTACCTGGCTGCCTACATTCAATTCCTCGACGCCGACGGCCAACCCTTGAAGAAAAAGAACTGGACGCCGGAGGGCGGCATCCCGGGCTGGTTCGACAAGCTGCAGACGCTGATTCCGAAACTGGCTCTCCAGGAAGACGACTTCCGTTTCCTCGGCACGATCGATCCGATCGACACGATCCTGGCGGTTCCGAATCCGCTGCTGCCGGGCAAGCTGGTCGGCGCCGGCGACGGCTGGGGCGTGCGCGTGAAATTCGACGAGGACGCCGTGGCGGCGCGCATCTACTGCTGCGGGCTCGGTACCGGCGACCGGCCTCACGGGGGTGCGTGCCTCTACGGCGGTGCGTTCACGGTGGTCTGCAACCTGCTGGTGCCGGCCATCATGTTGGCCTTCCAGAGCTCGCCGAGCACCGGGAATCTCTACACCTTCATCCACAAGGCCCTGAAGGACGAAGTGACCGTGAAGGACCTCGTCAAAGCCGTCGCCAGCCTCAGCAAGATGCTGTACTCCCTGATCGGCAGCGCGTTCCACGGTCATCCCGACTGGGCGCAGCTCACGGACACAGCGAAGCAGTTGTTCGGAGGTCTGTTTCATTTCCTGCTCGAATGGATCGAGAAGGATCTGGCTGAGAACGGCGTCGAGCAGGCCGCCGTCAAGATCGCCGAGCAGATTCCGTTCGCCGGCTGGATCATCTCCGCGGCGACCATCGTGGCCGACGTGGCGCAAATGGCCGAGACCATCGTCGAGGTCGTTTCGAGCCCATGGGAGATCCCGAACGCGATCCGCACCGAGATCACGTCGACCGTGTCCCTGAAGCCCGATCCGCAAGCTGGCAGGTTCCCCGACAAGACCCCGGGCCAGAAGGCCGGCTACTCGATCAAAATGGTTTACAAGCGCGGCACGCCGTCGCGCGTCTGGCACCAGGACAATCTCACGGACACCCCGAAGTCGCCGATCGAGCTCGAGTTCCGCAACCAGCTCGGCGACGAGGTCAAGCTGGAGGCCGAATATCTGATCGACGGCGAGGTGCGCGCGGCGGCGACCACCGGCTGGCTGCCGAATGATCCGAAGAACGCGAACAAGCTCGAGCTCATGCTGGTCAACCGCCCGGTCTCGCTCACGACCGACAGCGTCTACCACCACGCCAGCCTGCTCACCTGGCGCGGCGGCGCCTATGCCTGGACGGAGACGCCGCAGGCGCCGGATGCGACCTACAAGCCGGACACGAGCCAGACCGGCAACGCCATCTCCGAGTGGAACGGCCTCGCCCTGAGCCAGCGCCGGCACCGGCTGGGCTGGGCCTGGAAGGCCGCGGGCCTGGGACTGCGCGACAGCGCGGGCGGCGGCAGCTTCGAGCAGCAGCTCCACACGTTCATGACCGCGGGCATCCCCGGCACCGCCGTCGAGGACCGCTTCCCCACCTGCGGCTTCTCCGGCCGCTCGAACGTCGTCTCCGATCCCTTCCCGCCCAGGTTCCTGATGAAGGAGGGACGGTGGGTGCTGGTGGACGGCAATCCGGTGCCCGATCCCGCGTCGGTCGACCTCGGCGACTACTGGATCGATCCGCGCAAGGCGGAGGAGCCCCTCGAGAAGGACGGCGGCTATCATCTGCGGCGCCTGCCCACGGACGGCGGGCCGATCGATCCGAAGACGGCGAAGCTCAGCTTCGGACGTTTCCAATACGCGCCCGAGTCGATGGCCATCCACCCGAGCGGTTACGTGGTCGGGCTGTCGCACGAATTCCACAAGATCCAGGTCGCGCGCCTCGAACGCGACGGCACGGCGGACGACAAGCTCCCGGTCGCCCGGGTGTACTCGGGCAAAGGCACGAACTTCGACGGCAGAGGGGGGCGTCCGGGACTGCTCGTCCAGCCCATCGCCGTGACCTGCACCTACGACGGCACGCTCCTGATCCTCGAGAACCTGGTCAGCGCTGACTTCACGCGGGCCCGCATCCAGGCCTTCGACGTCCAGGGCAACCCGGTCGAAGCCTTCCGCGACGCCGCGGACAAGCCCTCGCCGTTCCTCGAGCTGCCGGCGGAGAACCGCACCTATCTCGACGTCGCGGCCGTGGGCGGCAAGAGCCGCACCTACGTGTTCGTGCTGTATTACGAAGGTACGGGCGACAAGGCGAGCGACTACCGTCTCGCCGTCTACCAGACCGGCGACGCGAAACCGCCGCGCAATCCTCTGCTGACGACCGGGGCCGTGTCCGCCGCGCGCATCGCGGCCGACATGTGGAACACGGTCTACGCTCTGAACTATGCGATGACCACCGACGGTGCCGGCCATCCCGCCGGGCCGAAGAGCGAGGGCACGGGGCCGGCCGGACGCACGGTGCCGTCGCTGAGCGCCTGGGTTCCGGGGAAGAGGGGGTGAGCCATGCGACGAGCTATCCTGATTTCCTTCTTGATCTTCCTGGCGCTCCTCGTGGGTGCCGCCTTTTCCTTGCGCGCCGACGGACCTGACTATCGGAACCAGGACCTCACCGACCGTAACCTCTCCCGGCTCGACCTCCGGGAGGCGCACTTCGAGGGCGCCACGCTGGCGGGTACGCAGCTCGTCGGCGCCAACCTCGACGGCGCGCACTTCGACGGGGCGCGCATCGGCGCCTCGAGGAAGGGGCCGGCCAGCTTCTCCCGCGCGAGCTTGCGCGGCACCCACTTTACCAAGGCGCAGATCGATGCGGCCGACCTGCAGTTCGCCGACCTGACCTGCACGGACTTCTCGGGCATCGACCTGACCAACGCGACCCTGGATCCTCGCCCGCGCGTCGACTGCGCCGCCGCCCGGGCCTCCAACTGCCGCACCAGGCTCGAGGGCGCGCGCCTGCGCTACGAGCAGTTCCCGTCCACGAAGTGGAGCTGCGCCGACCTGACCGACGCACGCTTCACCGACTTGAACCCGAACACGGTCTCGCTCGCCGGCGCCGACCTGAGCAACGCGGTCCTGGACGGCCTCCCGCTGCCGGGTTTCAACCTGCGCCAGGCGAAGCTGGAGGGGGCCTCCCTCAACCGGGCCGATTTGCGCGGCGCCCACCTGGAAGAGGTCACGGCGTTCGGCGCGCACCTGGTCGGCGCCCGGCTCGACTTTGCGGTCCTGACCAGTGCGCGCTTCTTCGCTTCGAGCACCGCCAGGGCCGATCTCTCCAGTGCGACGTTCCACCACGCCACGCTCGACGGCATCGACCTGCGCCAGGCGGTGCTGCGCGGCGCGGTGCTGGCCGGCGCGTCGCTGCGCTGCACGGGCACCGGTTCGACGCGTCGCTGCGCCGACCTGTCGAACGCCACGCTCGAGGGCGGCGACGGGCGTGACGCGGCCACGCTGATCACCGCGGACTTGAGTGGCGCGAACCTGTCGGGCGCGGCGCTCAACGGCGTGAGCTTCGAGAACGCGACCCTGCTCGGTGCGGTCTTCGACGGCACGACGATGGCGAACACCAAATTCACCGGCGCGAACCTGGCCGGCGCGTCGTTCCAGAAGAACGCCACCCTGGCAGGCGTCGACTTCTACAACGCCGGCCTGCAGAACGCGCGCTTCGTCGGCGCGACGCTGACGAAGGCCGGCGGAAGCGGGCAGGGGGTCGACTTCTCCTGCGCCCATCTCGGCGGCGCCGACTTCACGAACACGACTGTCCAGTTGGCCAGTTTCCTCGACGCGGTGGCGCCCCCCGCCGACTTGTGCTGCGAGCAGGTCGGCAGCACGCGCTACTGCGGCACGGTCCAGGCCGACAGCTCGGCCTACGGTCCAACGATACTGCCGCGCCTGAGCTCGGTCGTGACCTGTCCCAACGGCGACGATGCCATCTGCGACCCCAAACAGTGGCTGATCCCGAACTGGCAGACGTCCGACTGCAACCCGGGTCACGAGACGCAGACGGTCTGGCAGAAACCCGACTGCTCGCATGATCATCACGAGACCGTGAACGTGCCCGACGCGGGGCTGCTCGCGTGTCTCCAGGACTCCTTCCTGAACGGCCGCAAGGAGCCGATCCGGCGCGACCTGGCGCAGACTGTGAGGCGCGTGCACTGCCCGGGGCGTGCCATCAACGACGCCACGGGTCTCGAGGCCTTCGAGCAACTCGTCCAGCTCGACCTCTCCGACAACGCGTTGGCCGGCGCGGGTCCGATCGAAGGCTTGAAGCACCTGCAGGTGCTCAAGCTGGCCGACAACGGTCTGGCCCAACTGAGCCTGTCGCAAATGAAAGACCTGATCGCGCTCGACGTGTCGAGCAACCCCAAGTTGAGCTCGATCACCGGCATGGTCAGCGTCTACCTGCAGTCCATCGAGCTGGCTGGCACGGGTCTGGGTGACGGCAGCAAGTTGAATCTGGGTGTACAGACCGACCTGTTCCTGGCCGACCTGTCGCGCAACCATTTCCGCGACCTCGGCAATCTCTCGCGACTCACGAAGCTGGGCCACCTCTACCTCGACGGCAACCAGTTGGAGACGCTGGACGGCATCGACAAGCTGGCCTGCGCGGCGAAGCCCCTGCTGGATTTCGTCTCGCTCGCCTGCAACCCCCAGCTCACTCAAGCCAAATGCAAGTCGCTCTTCGGCAGTTGCAAGCACGGGAGCGACCTGCTCGCCGCCAGCGGCTGCGGCCGCAACGACCTTCCCGAGTGCCGCACGGCCCCGCCGGCCGCGAGCTGGCCGGCCTGCGTTCCGCAGAACATGCAACTGACCCGCGCCGTCTACGTCTCCGCCCTCAACGGCAAGGACGGCTCCGGCTGCGGAGCGAGCGCCGCGAGCGCTTGCGCCACGGTCGCGACGGGCATCGCCGCCTGCCGCGACGCCGGCACGGGATGCGGGGTGCTCGTGGAGCAGGGCGCCTACCCGGTGGGCAAGACGCTCGACCTCGCGTCCGGCGTGAGCCTCTTCGGCGGCTGCTTCTTCGGACCGGCGCCATCCGCCGGCGGCCCCTGGTACTCGCTGCTCGAAGCTGCACCCGCGGCGCAGCCGGCCGTGCGCGCCTCGGCGATCCAGGCCGCGACAGCCTTCCGCGGCTTCGAAGTGCTGGCCGCTGTGCCGGCCGCGGAGGGCGCGGCCAGCATCGCTCTCCAGACGGAGGACAGCCCCGGCCTGGCGCTCGCGAGCGTGCGCCTCGTCGCAGGCGACGGCGCGCGCGGCGGCAACGGCGACAACGGTGTAAAAGGCGACAACGGGGGCCGTGGAGGAAACGTCGGCGGGCGCGATCAGGGCGGCGGCGGGGGCGGCACCGTGTCTGCCTGTGGGAACACGCAAGGCGGCAACGGCGCGCCGCCGACAAACCTGCACACGGTGAAGTGCGGCCAGGAAAACTGTAACTGCAAATTCCTCGACTGCGCCTGTGCCCGAACCGTCAGGTCCGATGGGAGCCCAGGCGGGCCGGGAGACACAGGCCGATGGGCCAACGGCGGCAGGAGGAGCGAAGGCAAGGGTTACGCGGGCTGTCCCGCGTTTCCCAATCCGGACGCGGGAGGCACAGGCGATACCGGAAGCGCGGGAGCGTGCGGTTCCGGCGGCAACGCGCTGGCCGATCTCTATGGCTCTTTCCAGGGCACAACGTGGAAGGCGCCGCGCGGGAACCGCGGCGGGCGCGGCGGAAACGCCGGGGGTGGAGGCGGGGGCGGCGTCGGCGGCTACTGTGTCATTCCTTGCGGCTTCGACATCTGCGAGAAATCCGTCCTGCGGAATGGCCAGGCCGGCGGCGGCGGCGGGGCGGGCGGTTGCGGCGCCAGCGAAGGCGGCGGCGGCCAGATGGGCGGCGCCTCGCTGCCGCTGATTGTCGCGGGCAAGGCGCCTTCGCTCGACGCGGTCGTCATTCCCGCGACAGGCGGAGAGGGCGGTCGCGGCGGCGACGGAGAGGTCGGAGGAGGCGGAGGCGGCGGTGGCGTCAGCTTCTCCCAACGTGTCTGCAGCGTAGCCGACGGCGCGACGGGCGCGTCCGGCGGAGAGGGTGGTCCCGGAGGCCACGGCGGCTCGAGCGGCGGTGGCGCCGGGGGCAACGGCGGGCCGGCCATCGGCATCGCTGCCGTCGCGGGCGCCAAGCCCAATTTAGCGCACGTCACGTTCTACACCGGCCGTGGAGGCAAACCGGGTGGCGGCGGTACCGGCGGGCGGCCAGACGGTGCGAACCCGTGCAATGGAGACAGTGGAAAGCCGGGAAACCAGGGCACCAGCGTCGAGATCTACGTGTTCAGCGCGTCGCAGCCCCACGGCGATTCCGCGACGCCGGACAACTTCCCGAAGCCGCCGCCGCGTCCGGCCGTCACCGGAAGTACAGAGAGCTTGCAGATCCAGAGCAAGCCCGACCGGCAGTAGAGCTCGGCTGGTCGCTGGTGAGAGCCACGGGCCGGTCGTCCGGTCCGTGGCTCCTTCTTCGTCCCCCTTGACGCCTCTTTCATCCTGCTTTATCCTTTCATCCGGATCTTCGGATGAATACTCTCTCCCTCACCCCGGAACCTCTGCTCTCGCGGCTCGAATCGCTCGCCGATCCGCTCCGCTTGCGGCTTCTCGTGCTGCTGGAAGAGAACGAGCTGTCGGTCTCCGATCTGGCCGGCATTCTCCAGATGCCGCAGTCGAGCGTGTCGCGGCATCTCAAGCCGTTGGCCGAGAAGGGATGGATCGTGTCGCGGAGCGAGCGGACGGCGAATCTCTACCGGATGGCGAACGGCGAGCTTCCCGATGCGGCCCGCAAGCTCTGGGAGCTGTCGCGGCAGGAGATCACCGCCTGGCCGCAGCTCGCGCACGACAAGCTCCGGCTGGAGCAGCGTCTCGCCGAGCGCCAGCCGGACGCCCGCGCGCTCTTCGCCGGCATGGCGGGGGAGTGGGAGCGCCTGCGCTCCGAGCTCTACGGCGACCGCTTCACCGAGGCCGCGCTCACCGCGCTCCTGCCGCCGCACTGGGTGGTGGCCGACCTCGCCTGCGGCTCCGGCAGCGTGACGGTGCGGCTGGCGCCCTTCGTTGCCCGCGTGCTCGCCGTGGACCGCACCCCTGAGATGCTCGACGCGGCGCGCAGCCGCGCCCGTGACTGCAAGAACATTGATTTCTACGAGGCGGATCTGGGCGAGCTGCCGATCCCGGCCGGCACCTGTGACGCGGCGCTCGTCCTCCTCGCCCTGACCCATCTCGAACGCCCGGCCGCCGCGCTCGCCGAGATGGCGCGCATCCTGCGGCCCGGTGGCCGCGCCGTCGTGGTCGATCTCCTGCATCACGACCGCGACGACTTCCGCCGCCAGATGGGCCAGCTCCGCAACGGTTTCCGCGCGACCGAGCTGGCGCAGCTCCTGGCCGGCGCCGGTCTCGTCTCCGTCTCCTGTTCCCCGCTCTCCCCCGAACCCCAAGCCAAAGGGCCGGCCCTGCTCCTCGCGACCGGGACCGTGCCCGATTCGACTTCTGATGAAAGGAAGGCTTCATGACCACCACGACTGCCGCAAACATCGAGACCGAGCGCAAGCCCGCCTCCGACCAGGACTATTTCGTGAAAGATCTCACTCTCGCCGAGTGGGGGAGGAAAGAGATCCGTCTCGCCGAGCAGGAGATGCCCGGCCTGATGGCGCTGCGTGACGAGTACCGCGCCACCAAGCCGCTCGCCGGCCAGCGGATCATGGGCTCGCTCCACATGACCATCCAGACCGCGGTGCTCATTGAGACCCTCGCCGAGCTCGGCGCCACGGTGCGCTGGGTCTCCTGCAACATCTTCTCGACCCAGGACCACGCCGCCGCCGCGGTGGCGGTGGGGCCGGAAGGAACGGTCGAGAAGCCGCAGGGCATCCCGGTCTTCGCCTTCAAGGGCGAGACGCTCGAAGAGTATTGGGACTTCACCTCGCGCGCCCTCGACTTCGGCGACGGCCAGGGCCCGACCCAGATCGTCGACGACGGCGGTGACGCCACGCTGCTGATCCACAAGGGCGTCGAGTTCGAGAAGGCGGGCAGCGTGCCGGCTCCGGAGACCGCGGACAGCGAGGAGTTCGCGATCGTCCTCGCCCTGCTCGCCAAGAACCAGAAGGAAGACGCGCAGCGCTGGAGCCGCATCGCTCCGGCGATCCGCGGCGTCTCCGAGGAGACCACCACCGGCGTCCACCGTCTCTACGAGATGGCACGCGACGGCAAGCTGCTCTTCCCGGCGATCAACGTCAACGACTCGGTGACCAAGTCGAAGTTCGACAACCTTTACGGCTGCCGCCACTCGATCGTCGACGGCCTGAACCGCGCCACCGACGTCATGCTCTCCGGCAAGGTCGCCGTGGTCTGCGGCTTCGGCGAGGTCGGCAAGGGTTGCGCCCAGGCTCTCCGCGGCCAGGGCGCCCGCGTCATCGTCACCGAGATCGATCCCATCTGCGCCCTCCAGGCGGCGATGGAAGGCTTCGAGGTGCGCACCGTCGAGGACGTCATCGGCACCGCCGACCTCTTCATCACCTCGACCGGCAACCGCGACGTCATCACCGCCAGCCACATGTCGCGCATGAAGGACAAGGCGATCGTCGGCAACATCGGCCACTTCGACAACGAGATCGACATGGCCGGCCTCAAGCAGATCCCCGGCGTGCACAAGGTCAACATCAAGCCGCAGTATGACGAGTGGGTCTTCGCCGACGGCCACTCCGTCCTCATCCTCGCCGAGGGCCGTCTGCTGAACCTCGGCTGCGCCACCGGTCACCCGTCCTTCGTGATGTCGATGAGCTTCACCAACCAGGTGATGGCACAGCTCGACCTGGCGAAGAACGCCGACAAGTACGACCGCAAGGTTTTCGTGCTCCCCAAGAAGCTCGACGAGAAGGTGGCCCGCCTCCATCTCGAGAAGCTCGGCGTCCGCCTGACCGAGCTGACCCCCTCGCAGGCCGACTATCTCGGCATTCCCGCCGACGGCCCGTACAAGTCGGATCAGTACCGCTATTGATCAGAGGATGAAGGTGCCGTCCCTCTCTCGCCAGGGAGAGGGACGCCGCCCGCATACACCGCCCGAGCCCGTCGCAGATCGTCCAGCACCGCCTTTTTCTCCGCCTCCGTGTTGTAGTCATCGCGCGCCCCGGCGCTTTCGATCACGCAATCGATCCAGCGCACGAAATAAGCGGTGTCCTCCGGTGACGTCTGCGATTTTCCCGCGATCTCGATCCAGACCGGGTTCGTGGTGGCGTAGGGAAAAAGATCCTGCACCAGGGGATTGGGCTGTGGATTGACGGCGCGCACCAGGAGCCAGCCGCTGGTGGTGATCGGGAGCGTCATGGTGGCCTCTCCGAAGGTGCCGTCTGGCCGCGGTGTCAGTCGTTGTATGACCTTGCCGTTGAAGACGATCTCCCAATCCGCGATGGGCACGATGGAGCGCAGGGTGGTGTCCACCGTCACGGTGCCCGCGGCGGGGAGAGCAATGGTTTCTCCCGGCGCCTTGCCGTTCACCAGGAGGCCGAGCAGCGGGCCGTTGGTGACGAAGCCGTGCCCACTTTTGATCGCGGCTTTCAGGGTCTCGGGATCGCGGTTCGCGGCGCGGAGAAAAATGCGATTGAGACCGACGGGGCCGCGCAGCGAGGCGTAGTTGGTCATCGCGTCGGTTCCGGCTCCCGCGGGGAGATGGAAACCCAGATTGAGGAGCCGGTACCACACGTCCGCGGTCGCGACCGGATTCGCGAAGGAGACGATCTCCACATAGTCCGTCCGGCCCAGGGCCACGTCGACCGGCAGGGCGTGGCTGAGGCTCTTCTCTTTTTCGGGGACGATGGGATCGTCGAACGGATGCACGTAGCCGACGAGCGCGCCTTGCGCGTGGGCCAGATCCGCGATCATTCCGTTCGTTGGCACCAACGAGGCCATGGCGGTGTGGCGGTAGGCCGCGAAATCGGGCGTGAGGAGATGATCGTCGAGATGGAGCAGCCCGAGGTGGCCCCAGTAGCTGGTGTGGAGCTCCTGACCCTGGAAGATCGTCACGCCGCCGATCGTTCGTGACGCGGTGCTGAATTCCGTCAGGTCGGGAATGCGCTGCTCTTTGTTGACGACCAGGTTGTAGACGATGTCGAGATCTTCCGCCGCGGCCTGAGCGGCCAGGCCTTCCTGCCGCTGCCGGTAGTGGCCGCCGTAGTTCATGTGGACGTGGAGATCGGCAGAGAGGTGCGGGCCAAAACGGGCCGGGAGACCGTTGGCCGGCAGCGTCAGCGTGATGGCTCCGGCCTGCACGGCCTGGATCGCCGGCACGTGCGCGAAACCGTGCGTTGCGGTGAGTGTCACGGCGCCCGCGGGCACGGTGAGCGTGCAGCGCGCCGGGCAGTGGAAGTATCGCGTTTCCTGGCTCTGCAGGCTGTGATCGACGCTGTCGTCGCCGTGGATCCAGGCGTCGTCCGGCGCGTAGTAGCGGCCGTCGGCGCCGAGCGCGCTGACACGGCCGGGGAGGGGAGAGTCTTTGGCATCCGTCAGGCTCAGGGTGAGCTGCGCCATCGGCTGCTTCCAACGTAAGGTTTTCGCCTTGATCTCCGAGCGCGCGCCGCCGAGCACCGTCTGCTGCCAGAGAGCGGTGTTTCCCGCCTCGTTGCTGATGTACAGGATGCGCGCGTCGTCCGGTGACCAGCGGCCGTTCGTGCGGTCGAAGTCGCCGAAAGTGAGTGGAAGCGGCGAGCGGCCCTCCGGCGTCGTCAGCCAGAGCTGATGCCAGGCGCGGCCCTGATAGCTCGCGTAGAGCAGGCGCTTGCCGTCGTGCGCCAGCTCGGGACGCGCGGACCAGGTGGTCTCCTCGGTCAGGATATGTTTCTTGTCCTCGGGATTGTCCACCGCGACGGACCACAAGTCGCCCGTGCCCCAGCCGATCTCGGGATTGCCGACGTAGACGATGCGCTTGCCGTCCGGTGACCAGCTCGGATTGATCGCATGATCGAACGGCGAATAGTAGTACCGGTCCAACTTGCTCATCCGGCCCGCCACAAGGGGGCGGACATCGGTCAGACCCTCGGCGCCGAGGCCGGCGAGATACAGGTCGAAATGCCCGGTCTGGCGGCTGGAGACGAAAACGATCCGTTGTCCGTCCGGGCTGAAACGCGGTTCGAGATCGACTCCTTCCCCCTGCGTGAGCATCTGCTCGCGGCCGGTTCCGAGATCGAGGCACACCAGATGGATCGCGTCGCGGTCGTGGCGGACGAAGACGATCGAATGGCCGTCCGGCGACCAGTCCGGCTGGTAGTCATACCCCGGACCGTGGGTCAACTCCACGGCCTCGTCTGCTCCGAGAACCTGTCGCCAGAGCGAGCCCTTCATGGAGTAGACGACCGAGGCGCCGTCCGGGCTCCAGGCGGCCGACGAGGGGCCGGAGGTGAGCTGCGGGATGTACATCTCGCGCCAGTAATAGTTGTGGGGGAGCTGGATCTGTTTCAAAACCGGATCGCGCACCGAGGCCAGCGCGAAAGAAACCGCAAGGAGGGAGCGCAACAGAAGATTCATCGCGCGCTCTCCCTCGCGGGCAGACAGGCGGCCAGCACGCGGCCGAGCTTGTCGACGCCTTCCGCGATGTGCCGGTCTTCCACGATATAAGGCGGCGCCAGGAGGATGTGCGGTCCGTAGCCCGCGGAGGCGGGGCCACCGCCTGGATAAACGATCAATCCTTCCGCCATCGCCGCCTCCTTGAGCCGCGCCGGGAGTCGCAGCTCGTCGGCGAAGGGCGTGTTGGTCTCTCGTTCTTCGACGAGCTCGATCGCCTGCAACAGCCCACGCCCGCGGATGTCGCCGACGTGCGGGTGCTTTCCGAATGCATCCAACAAAGCGGCACGGAGCCGCTCACCGGCGCCAGCCACCCGAGCCAGCAGACCTTCCGATTCCAGCGCCTGCTGCACGGCGAGCGCCGCGGCGCAGGAGAGAGCGTGGCCCACATAGGTATGGCCGTGCGCGAAGCTCTGGCGCGCGAACACCTCATGGACGGAGGCGCGGGCGAGCGTCGCGCCGAGCGGGAGGTAGCCGCCGCTCAGCCCTTTGGCGAGGGTGACAATGTCGGGAACAACCGGCTCGATGCCTTCCTGCTCGTAGGCGAAGTAGCTTCCGGTGCGGCCGGCGCCGGTCATCACCTCGTCGAGGATCAGCAGCACGCCGTAGCGATCACAAATTTCGCGGATCTCGCGGAAGTAGCCGGTGGCGGCCGGCACGGCACCCAGCGAGGCGCCGGAGACAGGCTCCGCGATGAAGGCCGCCACGTTCTCCGCGCCCGCAGCAAGGATCGCCGCCTCGAGTTCCCGGGCGGCGCGCAGACCGTAATCGGCTTCCGTCTCTCCTGGCTTCTGGTGCCGCCAGGCAAAGCACGGCGCGATACGCGGCCAGTCGTGGAGCACGTGCTCCGAAGCCGCCCGCCGTGCCGGATTGCCGCTGACCGAGAGGGCGCCCAACGTGTTGCCGTGATAGCTGAACCTGCGGCTGATGACGATGCGCTTTTCCGGCTTCCCTAACCGCTGCCAATATTGCCAGGCGAGCTTGAGAGCCGTCTCATTGGCCTCCGAGCCGTCGCAGGTGAAGAAGACCTTGGCGCCCGGCTCGGCGAAGCGCCCCGCGATCACCTCCGCCAGCTCTTCCTGCGGCGCATTGGAGAAGAAGGAGGTATGGGCGAACGCGAGCCGCTCGGCCTGCGCCTTGATCGCCGCGATGACTCCCGGATGCCCATGGCCCAGGCAGGAGACGGCCGCGCCGCCGCTCATGTCCAGATATTGGCGCCCTCGATCATCGCGCAGGTACATCCCCTCGCCGCCCACCGCCAGCGGATAGTCCTTGCCGGATTCGCGATGGAGGACGGAGGTCATTGGACGGCCCTCGCTCCATGCGCCGCCGCCGTCCGCCGGTGGAGATCGCGCAGCACCTCCATCTCCTCGTCCGAAGGGGCCGCGGTCTCCATGACCTCCGCGGCGAAACGGAGATCCCAACCCGTCGCTTCGCGCACCATTTCGCGGGTGATGCCGGGGTGGAGGCTCACGACCGTCAGCTCTTTCGTTTCGGGATCCGGTGCCATCACCGCGGAATCGGTGATCACACGCGTCGGCCCCTTGGTCGTCACGCCGAGCCGTTTGCGATCGTCGCCGCCCGTGCCGTGGCCGAGCGTCGTCACGAAGCCGATTTTTTCGACGAAGGAGCGCTTCGTCTGTTTGAGCACGAGGAACACCTCGCCGCAGCAGGTCGCGATCTCCGGAGCGCCGCCGCTGCCCGGCAGCCGCACCTTCGGATGTGCGTAGGGGCCGATCACCGTGGTGTTGAGGTTAGCGTACTTGTCCACCTCCGCCGCGCTCAGGAATCCGACCGTGATCCGCCCGCCTTGCAGCCAGTAGCGGAACATCTCCGGCACCGAGACGGTCGTCAGCGCCGTCTCGCACAGCTCTCCGTCGCCGATCGAAAGCGGCAACACATCGGGTTTCGCATCGAGCACGCCGGATTCATAGATCAGGGTGATCCCCGGCGCATGCGTGAGACGGGCGAGATTGCAGGCGGCGCTGGGCAGGCCGATGCCGACGAAGCACACATCGCGGCTCGACAGCGCGCGCGCCGCGGTGACCGTCATCATCTCCTCCGGCGTGTACTTCATGCTTCGGGCTCCAGCACATGCTCGGCCATCCAGGCGGTGAAGCGATCGCGTTCCCGCGAGATCTCATCCCAGGCTTTGTAGGCGGCATTGTCGCGCCGGGAGTAGCCGTGCGTATACGAAGGGTGAGAGCCGCCGGGCGCCGCCACGACATAGCCGACCGCCCAGCCCGGCAGCACCACGGCGTTGGGGCTCCGCGGCCGCAACTCCTCGACGATCTCCTCGACCGTTGTCACCGAGCGCCGGGCGGCGAGCACGGCCTCCTTCTGGACTCCGACGATCCCTTCGATCAGCACGTTGCCCTGGCGGTCGGCCTGCTGCGCATGGATGATCGTCACGTCCGGCCGCAGCGCCGGCACGGCGGCCAGCACCTCACCGGTGAATGGGCAGGTGATGTCCCGGATATTCGGATTCACCGTGCGCAACTCCGCGCCGCGATAGCCGCGCAGCACCGCGAACGGCAACCCGGCCGCGCCCGCGTCATAGGCGCACGCCATGGCCGCGTGGCTGTGCTCCTCGATCTCCAGGGGCCGCGGCCAGCCGTTCTCGACCGCGTCGCGCAGGCGATGGAGAGAGCCGACGCCCGGATTGCCGCCCCAGGAGAAGACGAGCTTCCGGGCGCACCCCATGCCGATCATCCGGTCATAGAGCAGGTCCGGCGTCATCCGCACCAGCGTCAGCTCGCGCCGCCCTTGGCGGATGACCTCGTGCCCCGCCGCGAACGGAATGAGATGAGTGAACCCTTCGAGCGCCACGGTGTCGCCATCGTGCACCGTGGCACGGACCGCCTCCGCCAGCGTCGTCAGCTCGGCCATTGGGTGGACATGGTACTCCTGCGGGGCCTACGCGCGCCGGTACGCCCCCGGGGGTACGCCGACCCACCGCTTGAACGCTTTGCTGAACGCCGCCTCGGCGTCGTAGCCGACGCGCGCCGCGATCTCGCCGACGCTCGCGGAGCCGGCGCGCAGGAGGCGCCGGGCCTTGTCCATCCGCCAGCGGGTGAGGTAGGTGAGCGGCGGCTCTTCGACGAGCTGCATGAAGCGGGCGGCGAAGGCGGAGCGGGACATGGCGACACGTGCCGCCAGCGTTTCGACCGTCCACGCTTCTTCGGGCTTCTCGTGGATGAGGCTCAGGGCGGCGCCGATGTGGGGGTCTTCCAGCGCCTGGAGCCACCCCTTCGCTTCGGTGCCGCTCTGCGCCAGGTAGGCGCGCACGGCCTGCACGAACAGGATGTCGGCGAGGCGGCTTACCACCGTCTGCGAGCCGGGCCGCTCCGCCGCCATCTCGCAGGCGACGAATTGCAGCGTGGTCTCGAACCAGCGCACCGTCGAGTCGCGGTCGCCTTTGACGTGGATCACCGGCGGCAGCGAATCGAGCAGCGGATTGCGCGCGCCGTCGAACTGGAAACAGCCGCCGACGAGGACGGTGAGGGAGCCGCCTCCGCCGTGGTGGAGGACGCCGCAGGTCTTGCAGTCGCCGGTTTCCGCCGCCGACCCCAAGAGCTCGGAGATCGGTACGGCCTTGGTCTGCGGGCTGTCCAGGACGATGTGCGCCTGCCCTTTCGGCAGCAGCACGAAGTCTCCGCCCGCGAGCTGGATGGGTGCGTCCTCGCCATCCACCGCGAGCCAGCAGCTCCCCCGTGTCACCACGTAGAAGCCGGGCTGGCCGAAATCGAGCTGGAAGCCCCAGGGCGCCGTCAGCTCCAGCCGCCCGTGCACCACGCTCTTGAAATGGATGGCTTCGAGAACATCCGTCAACACGTCCATCGCCGTTATACCTCCAGGCGCCATTGTGACCGTCGCGCGCATTGCGGTCAAATGGTCCGTCCATCGCCGGCGCGGAGAAATGGACGAACGGACAAGAGATCTGGACTCCTGATCATCCAAACGCCAGAGGCACGGGCGTAACGTAATGAGTGTTGAGACAACAAAAGGGGAGGGAGGCAACCATGACTACCACCAAAACTACACGGGCTCGGCGGCTCTGGCCGGCGGTCCTGATGATTCTGCTCGGACTGTGGGCAGCGGCGCCGGCACAAGTGTACGCGGCTGAGCCTGGCAACGTGATCGCTCTGTCTCTGGCGATCGATCCGTCGGATCCCACCGTCCTTTACGCCGGCACGCTGGGGCGCGGCGTCTATGCATCCCATGACGGCGGCGACGGCTGGAGCCAGTCCGGCCTGGTGGGCGCCAACATCTACACCCTGGTGATCGATCCCGCGAGCCCGGCGACGCTCTATGCCGGCGGCTCCGGCATCTTCAAGAGCCGCGACGGCGGCGCCACCTGGACCGCCCTGGCGTCCGGCCATCCCGAGCTGCGCGCCACCGTCGCCCTGGTCATCGATCCGGCGAGCCCGGCCACGCTCTACGCCGGCACCAGCTACGGCAGCATCTTCCGCACCACCGACGGCGGCTCGACCTGGTCCGCCCTCGCCGGCCTCAAGGCGCACCGCATCAACGCCCTGGCCGTCGATCCCACGACCCCGGAGACCCTGTATGCCGGCATCGACCGCGGCGGCGTCCTCAAGCTCGCGAGCGCCGACGGCGGCCTCCATTGGACCGCGGCCAGCACCGGTCTCTCCGGCGTCTCGGTCAACTCTCTCGCCATCGGCCCAGGCAGCTCCACCGATTCCGCGACGCTCTATGCCGGTGGGGACGGAGTCGTCTTCAAGCACGCCACCCCCGAAGGCTGGACCGCCGCCATCACCTCGGGCCTGCCCGGCGGCATCAACGCCCTGGCGGTCGACGCCTCGAACCCCGACACGGTCTACGCCGCCGCCAAGGGAGCCGTCTTCCGCAGCACCGACGGAGGCATCAACTGGGTCGAAGTCGGCACCGGCCTGAGCATCTCGCTCGTCAACGCCCTGGTGATCGACACCGCCAGCCCGGCCCACCTCTACGCGGGAACCTTCCGCGGCGTCTTCAAGACCACCGGCGACGGCGCGAAGTGGCAGCGGGCGTCGGCGCAGAATTGAAAAACCAGCCTCTCCGTGGTTCTGCGCGTTGGCATCATGACAACGACAACATGATGGCAAGAGATATTATTGACTTTTATTCAATTGTGGTGTTCTGTAGGTCTCGACAACGGCTTGAGCCCCGCGGGGTTTGACAGCTCGGGGAGGAGACGCATGCAGTTCGAGGTGAGTCAGGAAGGACCGATCGTCGTCGAGCCGATGGAAGCCACTGCTGTGGCGCCGCCTCGGTGCACCGGCGGGCGTGGCGCTCCTTGCGGCCGGACACCCGGGGAGTGAAAGCCGCGGCGCTCTTCTTGTTTTTCCTGGCCGCTGCGGGTCCCGCGCTGGCCCAGGAAGGCGCGCCGGGACCGCCGCGCCTGCGCGACCAGATCGTGGACGGCCTGCGCGGATCGTTCGCCTTCCCCTGGCACGAGCTGATGCAGAAGGAGAACGAGTCGGAATGGCGCAACCTGCTGACCGGCTTCAGCGGATCGTTCGCCTTCAGCTACCCCCTGAAGACGTCGTCGGCCGTGCCGGTCAACGGCCTGCGCGCCGACGGCGACCGCGAGTCCCACCTCGCGCTGCTGACCGCCTCGGTGACCTACCGGCTGCTCGGCTCCTGGTTCGCGGGCATGACCGCCTACCGCTATGTCCACCGCGAGCTCCAGGCGCCGTGGAATCCCGATTTCACCTACGTCTTCGGGTACGACGACTGGCACCCCTACACCCTGAGCCTGGTCTACTCCAACTACGGCGGCAACCGCTGGCGCCCGGACGACGCCCGGGGCGAGCGCCGGACGCGGTTCCGCGAAGGAGGCGTGTCGCTGGGCTGGAAATTCCTCCTGCCGCCGCGGCTCGAGAAGCTCCTTCTCAATCCGGAGGGGAGTCTGGGATGCGCGGCGAGCTTCAACGACTCACCCGACTACACGGACCTCGCCTCCGGCGGCCTGCGCCACGACAAGATCTCGCTCAGCCTGGGGTGCAAGTACACCCCGTTCGGCTGGTGGTACGTCAACTGGAAGGCGAACTACTACCCCCGGCCGGCGCAGCAGCAGCCGTGGGACCCCGACTTCACCTACGGATTGGGGTATTTCGACTGGCATCCGGGGACGATTTCGGTCCAGTACAACAACTACTCCGGCAACCGCTTCCCGGGCCGCGTCCGGGGGGCGGGAACCGGCCGCTTCAAAGACGGGAGCCTGACCATTTCCTGCTCCTGGGCGCCCTGATTCGCCGTTGACATTCCTGGGCAATCTAAATTAAAGTACTTCAGAATCACCGGAAATGACGTGGCTGTTCGATCCGGATCAGCGCGCGCTGTGCGCGAGGGTGAGCGCAGCATTGGAGGGAGCCCATGAAGATTGAGGTGAGCAAGGAAGGTTCGGTCACCATCGTCGAGCCTCTGGAGGCTCGGCTGGACGCCCAGCGCGCCGTCGGGTTCAAAGCGGAATTGACCGGCCTCGTCGATGCCGGCGAGCATCAGATCGTGCTCGACCTCAACTGCGTCGAGTTCATGGACAGCAGCGGGCTCGGCGCCGTGGTGGCGGTCCTGAAGCGGCTGGGCTTTCTCGGCGTGCTGATCATCTGTGGCGCCCGCGCCCCGGTGGCCGGGCTCTTCAAGCTGACCCGCATGGACAAAGTGATCAAGCTGGTCGCTACCCGCGAGGAGGCGCTCACCGCGGCGTCCGTCGAGGCTCTGGGAAAGCCTTGATGCGAGCGCGAGCGGCCCTGCCGGTCCTGGTGGCCGCCCTCGCGGTCCTCTTCACGGTCACCGCGGTCGCGGCGGAATGGCCTCTCGAATGGCCTCTGATCATTCCGCTCGACGGCCGCTGGAAGGCTCTGCCGGGGAGCTTCGCTGCCGCGAACCTCTACGATCCGGCGGTCGACGACTCGGCGTGGCCCGAGCTACGGGTTCCCGGCAACTGGTTTCTGGACGGCTGGAACCTCGGTGGCCAGGTCTGGTACCGGCGCCATTTCGCGGCCCCGCTCTTGCCTGCCGGCGCCGTGGCGAGCCTCGATTTCGCCGCGATCGACTACGCGGCCGACGTCTGGCTCAACGGATCGTTCCTCGGTCATCACGAGGGCTACTTCGAGCCGTTCTCGCTCGCCGCCGGCGCCGCCCTGAAACCGGGGTCTGAAAACCTCCTGGCCGTGCGGGTCGACAGCCCGTTCGAGACGCCGCAGGCGTGGTCGCTGCACAAGCGGCTGATCAAGGGGGTCTTTGCGCACCACGATACGCGCCCGGGCGGCGCCTGGTCGCCGCGCGGGCAGGACGCCAACACCGGCGGCATCTGGGCTTCGGTGGCGCTCCGTGTGTCCTCCCATCTCCGCCTCGGGCCGTTGCGCATCCGGCCCGAGGTCGATCCGGCCAGCGGGATCGCGGCGCTCCAGGTCGAGCTGTCCGCCGACCTGGGCGGGCCGGCGGGGGAGGCGGTGGACTTCGCGGTCGTCCTCGCGCCGCACAACTTCGCCGGCCGGGCCGAAGAGACGTTCCACATCTCACGCCGGCTCGTACCGGGCTCCAACGATGTCGTCCTGGCGCTGCCGCCGCGCGCCGTCGAGCTGTGGTGGCCCTGGGAGCAGGGCGATCCGCGCCTGTATCGGATCGCGGTCGCCGCCGGCGTGGACGGCTTGACCGCCGACCGCGCGGAGACGGTTCTCGGCTTCCGCACTGTCTCGCAGGAGGCCTCGGGAGCCTGGCGCATCAACGGCCGGCGCACCTTCCTGCGCGGCACCAACTACATCTCCACCCAGTGGCTGAGCGAGATGACGCCGGAGCGTTTCGCCTTCGACGTGGGGCTGATGAAGACCGCGAACGTCAACGTCGTGCGCGTCCACGCCCATGTCGAGGCGCCGGCCTTCTACCAGGCCTGCGATGAGGCCGGCATTCTGGTCTGGCAGGACTTCCCCCTGCAATGGGGGTATAGCGACGAGCCGGTCTTCGCCGCCGAGGCGGAGCGCCAGGCGGTGGCGATGGTGGACGTGCTGTTCAACCACCCGTCGATCATCGTCTGGAGCCTGCACAACGAGCCGCCCTGGGACGCGGATTGGATGCGCTACCGCTACCCTGACTACGATCCGCACCAGAACAAGTCGCTCGACGAGCGGCTGCGCGCGGCTGTCGCGGCACGCGATCCGGCGCGGGTGACGCACATGATTTCGGGCACCGCCGAGCACCCGTGGTACGGCTGGTACTCGGGCTCGTGGCTCGACTACGCCAAGCCGTCGAAGGTGCCGCTGATCACCGAGTTCGGCGCCCAGGCACTGCCCGGTCTTCCCTCCCTGCGCCGCTTCCTCGCCGAGGACGAGCTGTGGCCGCAGAGCGACGCGGTGTGGGTGACCTGGGAGTACCACAACTTCCAGCGCAAAGAGACGTTCGAGAATGCCGGGGTCGCGCGCGGCGCCTCGATCGATGAGCTGGTGGTCAACACGCAGGGCTACCAGGCGCGCCTCATCAAGCTGGCGGCCGAGAGCTATCGCCGGCAGCGCTATGCGCCCGTCACCGGCATCTTCCAGTTCATGTTCGTCGAGACCTGGCCGTCGATGAGCTGGGGCGTCCTCGACGTCTGGCGGCAGCCGAAGGCGGGGTACTGGGCTCTGCGCGACGGCTATCAGCCGGTGATGCCGAGCGTCGAGTGGACGCGCCTGCGCCTCGCGCCGGGAGACGAGGTGGCGTTGGGGCTGTGGGTGGTGAACGACCTCCAGACGCCTTTCCCCGGTGCCGCGCTCAAGTGGACGTTGCGGCGTGAGGGCTCGCAGGGGGGCGCGGCGATCGAGGGCGGCGAGACGCGGGTCGACGTCGCCGCCGACAGCAGCGTGCGGGTGACGACGCTGCGGCGAAGCGATCTTCCGGCCGGCCGTTACGAGCTGGCGGTGCGATTGGACGCGCAGGACGGCAAGCCGCTGGGCCGCAACGAGCACACCTTCGAGGTCGCCACGGGAGGCGTCGATGCGCACTGAGACGGTGCTTGCGGTGCTTTTCCTCGCCGGGCTGTCGCCGGCGTGCTCTCATCCGCCGCCGGCCGGCGGCGCCGTGCGGGTCAATCAGACCGGGTATCTGCCGGACTGGCCGAAGATGGCCCTGGTGCCCGGCGGCGCCGCGGCGGCGGAGCTCCGGGACCTGGACGGCGGCCACGTCGTCTGGCAGGGCCGTGCCCGGCCACTGCCGGGAGCCATGTGGAAACCGGGAGCCATGTGGAAGCCGGGAGCCATGCGGAAGCCGTGGGCGCACGTGGACTGGAGCGCAGTGCGCGCCGCGGGCGACTATGTCCTCACGGTCGGCGAGAGGCGCTCGCCGCCGGTCCACGTGGGCGCGACGGTCTACGCCCGCCCGCTGCGTCTGCTCCTGCGTTCCTACTTCCTGCAGCGCTGCGGGGCCGCGCTCGCCGACGCCGAGACCGGCCTGCGCCACGGACCCTGCCATCTCGCGGACGGTGTGACGGCACGCGCGGACGAGGCGGGCCCGGCCGGCCGCCGGCAGGAGGCGCCCGGTGGCTGGCACGATGCCGGCGACTATGGCAAATACGTCGCGACCGGCGCCGTGGCGGTGGCGCGCCTGCTGTCCGCCTACGAGGCCTGTCCGGCCCTCTTCCCGGACGGCCAGCTCGACATCCCCGAGTCCGGCAACGGGCGCTCGGACCTGCTCGACGAGGCGGCCGTCGAGCTGACGTGGCTGCTGCGCATGCAGCGCGCGGACGGCGCCGTCTATCGCAAGCTTTCGGGAGCGCGGTGGCCCGCCCCGGTGCCGCCGGACGCCGATGCCCAGCCGCGCTATCTCTACGGGGTGTCGACCGCCGAGACGGCCAAGCTCAGCGCAGCCCTGGCGTTCGCGGCGCGCGTCTACAAGTCTCAGGTCTATCGCACCGCGGCGCTGCGGGCCTGGGACTATCTCGAGGCTCATCCCCGCCAGGAGGTCGACTGGCAGGCCGAAGACGACGCCGGCTCGGGGAAGTACGGCGCTTCGGAGACCGACCGCGAGGCGACCCTGCGCACCGACGTGAACGACCGCTGGTGGGCGGCGGCCGAGCTGTGGCTGACGACCGGCGAAGAGCGCTTCGCGCGCTCTGTCGAGCAGCAGTCCGGCGCCGTCTCCTACACCCTCTTCGAATGGAAGAACCCGGCGCCGCTCGGCGTGGTGCACCTGCTGGCGGCGGGCTCCCTCACCCCGGCGCTCCGGGAGCGCCTGCGGGCTAAGCTGATGGCGCGCGCCGAGGACGATCTCACGGTCGCGCGGCGCGATCCGTTCGGCCTCGCCAACGGGCGTCTCGTCTGGGGCTCGAACAAGATGGCGGCGGAGGAGGGCGTCACCCTTTGGTGGGCCTGGCGGCTCAGTGGCCGCGCCGAGCTGCGCGCCGCGGCGCTCGACCAGATCCACTTTCTTCTTGGCCGCAATGCCGTGGGAGCTTCCGGCAAGAGCTTCGTGACCGCCCTCGGCGCCGAGCCGGTGCGGCAGGTAAGCCATCTCTTCGCCCGCGCGGTCCAGCGCGACATTCCCGGCCTCCTGGTCGGCGGTCCGAACGAGCAGGAGCAGTCGGGGATCGCTCCGCGCGGACGCGGCGTCCACAGCTATGCCGACGATCCGCGCTCCTACGCCACCAACGAGCCGGCGATCGACTACAACGCCTCGCTGGTGGGACTTCTGGCCCTCGCCATGGCCGAGCCGCTCGGCGGCGGGTGCGGCCGATGAGCTTCTATTTCGAACGTTTCGAGGACCGCCTGCCGCCCGAGCCGCTGCCGTACTCGGCGCCGCGCGAGCTGCTCTGGCAGTTCCTGGCGAGCCTGAGCCTGGGGCTCGGCGCGTCGTACATCATCTGGCGGTGGAGCGGCTCGCTCAACCACGGCGCGCTCTGGTTTGCCATTCCGCTCGCCGTGGCGGAGACCTGCGCCTACATCGGATTGGTGCTGTTCACCTACAACCTCTGGCGCGACGCGCGCCCGTCGATCCCGGCGCCGCCGCGCCGGCTCGCGGAGTGCGTGAGCGCCGCGGCGGCAGAGGAGCGCCCGATCCGGGTGGACGTCTTCTTCCCGACCTACAACGAGGATCTCGAGCTGGTCCGGCTGAGCGTGCGCGACGCCAAGCGGATCAGCTATCCCTATCCGATCGACATCCGCATCTATGTCCTCGACGACGGCCGCCGCCCGGCGATGCAGCAGCTCGCGGCCGACGAAGGGATCGGCTACATCACCCGCACCAGCAACACCGGCTACAAGGCGGGCAACATGCGCAACGCCATGGAGCAGACCGACGGCGACTTCATCGTCATCTGCGACGCCGATACGCGCCCGTTCCCCACGCTCCTGGAGCACACGCTGGGCTACTTCCGCGATCCGGACATGGCGTGGGTGCAGACGCCGCAGTGGTTCTTCGATCTCCCCGCGGGCCGCCGTCTGCCCGATGCCTGGGGGCGCCGCCTCGGGCGCGCCGGCCGCCTGCTGGGGCGGGCGGTCGAGGCGTGCGTCGGACCGATGACGGTGGGCGCCGATCCGTTCGTCAACGATCCGCAGATGTTCTACGACGTCATCCTGCGCCGCCGCAACGGGGCCAACGCGGCGTTCTGCTGCGGCGCCGGCTCGGTCCACCGCCGCGAGGCGGTGATGGAGGCGGCGCTCAAGGGCTGGGTGGCGCAGGTCGACGCGGAGACGCATCGGCTGATCGCGAAAGCCGGAGCGGAGCAGGACGAGGACGGAGACCTGGAAGACGCCATGCGCCGCCAGATCGCCTTGGACACCGAGCTGACGCCGTACAAGTTCCACGTTTCGGAGGACATCTACACGTCGATCGTGCTGCACGGCGACCGCGACCGGCACTGGAAGTCGGTGCTGCACCCCTGGATCCAGTCCAAGATGCTGTCGCCCCAGGACCTGCAGACCTGGGCGATGCAGCGTTTCAAGTATGCCGGCGGCACCCTCGACATCTGCCTGCACGACAATCCGATCTTCCGCCGCGGCCTGAGCTGGCGGCAGAAGCTGATGTACGGCTGCACCTTCTGGTCGTACTTCGGCGGGCTGTGGAATTTCGCCTTCCTCCTCGCGCCGGTCATCTATCTGTTCACCGGCATCGCGCCGGTGGCCAGCTACTCGTTCACTTTTTTCAAGCACGCGCTGCCGTTCCTGATCGCCAACGAGCTGGCCACCATGGTGGGGACCTGGGGGGTTGTCAACCTCAAGGCGAAGGCCTCGTTCATCGCGTTCTTCTCGTTCAACCTGCGCGCCCTGTGGACCGTGGTGCGCGGGGAGACGATCAAGTTTCCGGTCACCCCCAAGGAGCGGCAGAGCGGCACCTTCTACCGCCTGGCGAGGCCGCAGATCATCCTCATCGCCCTCACCCTGGCGGGCCTGCTGATGCAGGGTGCGGCGCTCTGCTTCACGCGCCGGGGCGATCTCGGCGCGTACCTGACGAACCTGTTCTGGGGGCTCAACAATGTCTACCTGCTGGCCGGCTTCGTCCGCGCCGCGGGATGGACACCCGAGGAGTGACATGACGTTCAAGGAAGGGATCATCCGGGCGCGCGGCCATTTCGTGTTCCTTGCCGGACTGGCGGTGGCTTTCGGTATCGCCATCGCGCTCGAGCACGGCAAAATCCAGGCGCCTGCCGCCGCTCCCGCTGCGCTATCCATTGCCAAGACCAACCTCGTGGCGGGCGGCCTGCCGGCGGTCCCGGTTCCCGTGGCGCTGACGGTGGAGGAGCTGCGCCGGGCGCGGATCGCGTGGACCTATTTCGAGGTCAACCGGCGGCCGGAGACCGGGCTTGTCGATTCCGTCGACCGCTACCCGGCGACGACGATGTGGGACACGGCCTCCTATCTGATGGCGCTCCTCTCGGCGCGCCGCCTCGAGCTGATTCCGCAGGAGACGTTCGATACGCGCATCGCCGCGGCTCTCGGCGCCCTCGCGCGGCTGCCGCTGTTCGACGGCAAGCTGCCGAACAAGTCCTACAACACCCAGTCGCTCGCCATGGTGGACTACAACAACCATCCCGTGGAGCGCGGCATCGGCTGGTCGGCGATCGACATCGGCCGCCTGCTGGTGCCGATGAACATCCTGGTCTGGCAGCAGCCGCGGCACACGCCGGCGGTGCGCGCCGTGCTGGCCCACTGGAGCCTCGGCGAGCTGGTGCGCGACGGCCGGCTGTTCGGGGAGATCCTGAAGCCGGACGGCCGGATGGAGCGGCAGCAGGAGGGGCGCCTCGGGTATGAGGAGTACGCCGCCAAGTCGTTCACCCTGATGGGGGAGGACGTCTCCATCGCCCTCCAATACCTGGATTTCGTGCAGTGGGTGAAGATCGACGGCGTCCAGGTGGCGACCGACAGCCGTACGGCCCAGCTCTTTGGAGCGCACAACTACGTGGTGAGCGAGCCCTACGTCCTCGACGGCCTGGAGTTCGGCTGGGACCAGACCAGCCGCGATCTGGCGGCCCGGGTTTATCGCGCCCAGGAGGCGCGCTGGCACCGCACGGGACTGCTCACCGCGGTGAGCGAGGACAACATCGACCGGGCGCCCTATTTCGTCTACAACACCGTCTTCAGCGACGGCAAGGTGTGGAACACGCTCACCGACGCCGGAGTCGACGCCGCGGCCGACCGCAGCCTGAGCGTCAAGGCGGCGTTCGGCTGGGACGCTCTCTACCGGACGGCCTACACCGCGCGCCTCGTGGCGGCGGTGCAGGGTCTCTACGATCCGCAGCGCGGCTGGTACTCGGGCCGCTACGAAAGCGACGGGAAGCCGAACAAGGCGATCACCTGCAACACCAACGCGATCATCCTGGAAAGCCTCGCCTATCGCGGCGGCGGCCCGCTGGTCGCCGGTGCCTCGATCACTGTGAAAGAGACGCCGTGACCCTGCGGCGGCCGGCCCGCGCGGCCGGCCTGCTTCTCGCCGCCGCGGCGCTGGGGAGCCTCCTGGGGTGCAGCGGCAATTTTGCGCAGGGGGGACCCGCGGCGAAGGTGGCACCTGCGGCGAAGGGGGCACCCGCGGCTCCCGTCTCCAGGATCGAGCGGCAAGCCATGGCGGCGGCCGCCTGTTCCCAGCAGGGCCAGACGCCTCCGGTCTGCTGCGTGTCGGCCGCGGCGTGCTTGAGCACTGCCCGCCATCCCGGGCGCAACGGCTGTCTGACGGCGAAAGAGCTCGAGATGGCGAAGGTGGCCTGGCGCTACTTCGAGAACAACGAGCAGAAAGAGACCGGCCTCGTCAACGCGGTCGACGGCTATCCGTCCACCACCATGTGGGACACCGCCTCCTATCTCGGCGCGCTGATCGCCGCGCAGCGCCTCTGCCTCATCTCGACCAACGAATTCGACCGCCGGGTGGTCGCGCTGCTGAGCACCCTGAGCTCGCTCTCCCTGTACCGGGGCGAGCTGCCGAACAAGGTGTACAACACCAAGACCGCCGAAAAGGTGAACTATGGCAACGCGCCGGGAGAGATCGGATTCTCCGCCCTCGATCTCGGCCGGCTCCTGATCTGGCTGCGCATCCTGCGCGAGGACTATCCGGAGCACGGCAACGCCGCGGACCGCGTGGTGATGCGCTGGAATTTCTGCCACGCCGTCGACTCCTGCGGCACCCTTTTCGGGGCGTACGTCGACGCCGACAAAAAGACGGTCTACGCGCAGGAGGGCCGGCTCGGCTACGAGGAGTATTCGGCCAAAGGGTTCGATCTCTGGGGAGCACCGGCGGCGCGGGCGGCGCTGCCCGAGCCGTACGCCGTGATCCCGATCTTCGGCGTCGACATTCCGTATGACACCCGCGACCCGCGAGAGCTCAAGGCGCACAACTACGTGGTCTCCGAAAGCTACATTCTCGACGGCGTCGAGCTCAACTGGGACCTCTCCAGCGACCACAGCGACGACGACCTGCACCACAGCAACCCCTGGATGGCCGATTTCGCCGACCGCATCTACCGCGTGCAGGAGGCCCGCTACAAGGCGACGGGGATCATCACCGCGCGCACCGAGCACCAGCTCGACAGCGCTCCCTATTTCGTCTACGACACCATCTTCAGCGACGGCTTCGCGTGGAACACGATCACCGAAGAAGGGCAGTATTCGCCGCGCTTCGCGGCGATCGCCATCAAAGGCGCGCTCGGCCTCTGGGTGCTCTGGGACACCCCGTACACCGATCTGCTGTTCCGGATCGTGGCGAACAAATTCGATCCGGCGAAGGGTTTTTATGAAGGGATCTACGAAGACGGCCATGGACTGATCAAGACGTTCACCGCCAACAACAACGGGATTCTCCTCGAGCTCCTGCTCTACAAGGTGGAAGGCAAGCTGCTGCGTTTCAGCGGAGCGCCGAGCCTGTGGGAGCACTATCTCGTCAACGAGAGGATGAGCGGCGCGGCTCGCTGCGTGCCGCGAGGTGCCTCCTGCAAAGATCCACCGTGAGGCGATGGCTGCGGCTCACGGCGGCGGCCCTCGCGTTCGTCTCCGCCTGGGGCTGCGGCGTGATTGTGCGCGGCGTCCAGCGCGGCGCCACCTCGGTGCGCGATTCCGAGCTCTTTCACCAGGGCCGGCACGGCCCGCTGAGCGCGGAGGAAAAGGAGTGGGCCAAGGCCGCGTGGAAGTACTTCGAGAACAATTCGAGCCCGGCGACCGGCTTGGTGGGCGCGGTCGACCGCTCTCCCGCGGCGAGCCTGTGGACCATCGCGGACCATATCGCCGCGATGATCGCCGCCCGGGATCTCGGACTGATCACACAGCGCGACTTCGACATCCGGTTCAGCGCGCAGCTCCAGTTCCTCAACACCATGCCCCTGTTCATGGAACGGCTGCCCAACCGCCTCTACAACATCACGAATGGCAGCATGATCAATCCCCAGAGCCAACCGGAGGCGACCGGCTGGTCCGCCCTCGATCTGGGACGGCTCCTGCTCTGGCTGCGCATCGCGGCACAGCGCCACCCGCAATACCGGGAGTACATCGAGAAGGCGGTGCTGCGCTGGAGCTTCTGTGACGTCGTGGACGACTGCGGCGGGCTCCATGGCGGCCTGCGCGGAGGCGACAGCCTGCGGATGCTCACCGAGGGGCGGTTGGGCTATGAAGAGTACGCGGCACAGGGTTTTCAGGCGTGGGGCTTCAGGACCACCCGCGCCTCGCGGATCGAGCCCTTCGACCGCATCCGCATCGAAGGCGTGGAGATCCTGCACGACGCGCTCGATCCCCGTGAGTCAGGCACCTTTGCGCCGGTGCTGACCAGCCCCTACACCCTGGACGGCATGGAGCTCAACTGGGATCGCGCCGAGGATCGGCAGAGCAACGACACCGAGCACACCGATTTCGTCATGGCGGACCTGGCGCAGCGCGTCTACGCCGTGCAGGAGGCGCGCTGGCGGCACGAGCACGTGCTGACCGCGCGGACGGACCACCCGCTGTCACAGGCCCCCTTTTTCGTCTACGACTCGATCTTCGTCGCCGGCTACCCCTGGAACACGATCTCGGACCACGGCGACGTCGTGCTCGACAAGTCCCTGGTGTCCACCCGCGCCGTCTTCGGTCTCTGGGCGCTCTGGCGGACCGCCTACACCGACGCGCTGATGCGCAGCACGCGCGACCTCTACGATCCCCAGCGCGGATGGTTCGAGGGGCGTTCCGAGAGAACCGGCGGCTACGACCAGACGATCTCCTGCACCACCAACGCGATCGTCCTCGAAAGCCTGCTCTACAAAGTGCAGGGAAAGCTCTTCGGGCGAGACGCGGACGGTTCGTACCTCGATACGGTCCTGGCCGATCCGTTCCGTGCCCGCGGACGCTGTTTTCCGAGTGAGCGGAAAGCCTGCCGCGACACTCCCTGAGAAAAGACAAGCTCCTCCGCGCGATCCGAAGGACTCGGCTCCCTGCGGAGGAGTGGAAGGAAAACCGTGCGGAGAGGTGGCCCCAAGGCCCCTCCGCACGGCTGTTCGATTGTCAATGAACCCAACTGCCTCGATCCCACCTGAATCCGGCAATACCTCTGCCATAACCGTCAATCTCTTCGGAGAGTTGCGGCTCCTGGTCTTCCGTGACCAGAGCTTCAGGATTGGCCTAGAGTGCCATCCCGGCGACGCTCTGTCAAGATCGATTCTTGATTTTTCTTCAGTTTTGTGGTCTTATACATCGAGAAGATGGCTTGAACCGCTGGATTCCATGACATAAAAAGCCGATGACGCTCTGAATAAATCCATTACGGTTCATAATGAGTCGATTCTGCTTTGAACGGAGCCATTCCAGTTCATCGGAAGGTCATTCTGCCTTGACCCGCGGCATTCCGGGCCGTCAGAAGCCTCTGACGGCTTGAGCAGGGCGATTCCGAAGCATCAGAAGCTTCTTCCGGCTTGGCGAGCGCCAATCCGTCGTGCTCCGGGCGATGCCAGGTTGTGGGACGCGGATCTGAAGCAGCGCAGGACTCTGCAACGCGGCAGAGCGGAAGCCAGCACGGAATGAGCCCGGGCAAGACGCCCGCCGCCCATTCCAAGCCGGCCGAAGCCTGGGCGAAGCAGAATGATGTTCTTTGACAACTGAATCTTGTGAGATGGGCAGACCGCCGGCCCTTGGCGCCGGTCCGCGGTCTGCCCGGGGCAGAGCCGCGGGGAGTGAGGGTGCATGGGACGCCATGTCGTCGAAGACGGCAGGTACGCGGCGTCTCCCGCGAATGCTGCCTTGCTGCGGTCCTGCCGGTCGTGTATTGTTCTTGCCATGGAGAACATAACGCTCTCTCTCGATGACGAAGTGAAGCAAGCTCGGGCAAGTCTTTGGATGGACTATCTCTGGCGTTTCCGAAGAACTGAGGCCTCGCCCGATTGAGCGAGGACAGCCGCGCCTGCTCCCCCTGGACCACGGTGGAGATCCGCTGGTCCTGTTCGAGGGGCATTGGATTCGGTGGGGTCAGGCTCGCCGCATCGCTCATCTACAGGTGTAGACGAATGAAGGGCGCGGATATTGTAGGGCGCTCCTCAGCGCGGGATCCAGCGGTAGAGCACCTTGAAGCGCACCATCAGCCAGAGGATCGCCAGCGCGGCGGTGTGGACGAGGGTGTTGATCCACAGGTCCGGGTGTTCCGGCGAGATGTGCAGGGGCACCGCGTTGCTGAACAGCGCCAGCAGGTAGACGTGAACCACGAAGACATACAGCGAAGCCTGGCCGAGGGGGATGAAAAACCATCCGAAGACGCGCTCGATCGACCGCCACAGCCGGGTCAGCACGATGAGACAGACGACCAGGGCCACGGCGTCGTTGACGAGGCGCAGGATTCCCAAGGTGTTTTTGAGGAAGAAACGATCGTACAGGTTGCTGTAGATCGCGGGCGGGATCAATGAGAGGCGGGCGTAGGAGGGGATGAGCGGATTGGGGGTGTTCTGCGCGAAGAAGAGGAGAGCGCAGAAGAGAACGCAGCATGCGATCAGCAAGGGGCGCCCGCGGCGGCCGCTCATGAACGCGAAGACGCGTTCCCGGTGGTAGCCCGCCGCCAGACCGTGGAAGTAGATGAGCTGCCAGGTGAGGAGGGGAAAGGCGTATTCGAACTCCGCGCCGGTCGGCATCTGCGGATAGGCCCAGTTGAAGACGTAGAAGATCCACGAGAGAGCGAGGAGGAGGCGCCAGCGCCCTTGGCCCAGGAGGTAGAGCGCGAGCGGGGAGAGGGCGAGCAGGCAGACGTAGAGACCGAGGATCTGGATCTGATGCGGTCCGGCACGCAAGGTGAGGATGCGCGCCAGCCAGGTCTGCACGTTGGCTGTGGCCTCGGGGTAGAGCTGGTAGACGGTGCCGGAGCCGCGGTCGGTGAAGGTCATCACCGCGCTCATGTTGATCACGGGCAGGAGGCTCAGCAGGAATACGCTGACGATCACGAAGACGTTGACCCGATAGAGCTGGGTCGCGCGGTCGAAGAGCTTCCAGACGGCGTCTTTCCAACCCTTCTGCTCGATGCGCCGCCGGTAGACCATGCCGATCACACACCCGGAGAGGATGACGAAGCCCTCGCCGCCGGAGATCACGCCGACGCGCTCCCAGGCGAGGAAGTTGTAGAGCGAGAAGAGCTCGAAGTGAACGACGACGAGCACGAGCATCACCATGCCGCGCAGGAAGTCGATGCGCAGATCGCGGCCGTCTGTCGTCGGGCTGTAGGCCCATGGCTGCCGCACGCGGGCCGGTTCCGCGGCCACGATGATCGATTCGCTCATGGCGTCTCCTCGTTTACTGAGCGCTGCCGCCGGCGAGCGCCTGCTCGGCCTCTTCCACGGTCGGGAACAGCCGCAGGACACGGTCGAGGCGGGTCAGCTTGATCAGCTCGGTGACCGGTTTTCTGCAGCCCGCGAGTGCCAGCACGCCGTCGGGCGGCAGGCGCTTGAGGACGGAGAGGATGGCGGAGAGGCCGGTGCTGTCGACGAGCTCGACCGCCGAGAGGTCCAGCACGATGCGGCCCGAGCCCCCATCGAGGGTGGCTCCCACCCGGGCTTTGAAATCGGGTGCGCCGGCGGCGTCGAGCCGAAGGTCGCGGAGCTTTGCCAACGTGACGCCGTTTGAGTGAGTGAAATCGATGTTCATGGGTTCTCCTGGAAAGCTCGGCAGTCGTCGCTCAACGTCCGACGAGAAGGACGGCTGAATGAGGGGCGACGAGGTAAAGAAAGGGTTCGGCGAGGAGCGGCTCGGAGCCGTCCGGGCTCAAATCCGCGGGTGCGGGCTGGGCGCTGTCGGCGGCGAGGCGCCAATGGCGGTCCGCGAGGAGAGGCAGCTCGCAGAGCACGGCTGCGCTGTCTGAGTTGGCGAGGACCATGACGTCGGCCTCGTTGCCGCCGGGGAGGTGCATGCCGAGACAGCGCGACTCCGGAGACCAGTCGGGCGTGTCGCGCAGGCGTCCCTGCCAGTGAACCCAGCGCTCTCCCTCGCCATAGTCGCGGCGGCGCAAGCTGGCGTGCCGGCGGCGGAAGGCGAGGAGGCCGCGGGTGAAGCGGAGAAGCTCGGCGGCGTCGGCATCGAGCTCCCAGGTGAGCCACGAGATCTCATTGTCCTGACAATAGGCGTTGTTGTTGCCGCGCTGGCTGCGCCCCCGCTCGTCGCCGGCGAGCAGCATCGGCACCCCTTGCGCGGCGAGGAGGAGGAGGAGAAAGGTTTTCCTCTGGCGGCTGCGCAGCGCGCGGACCGATGGATCGCCGGTCGGGCCTTCGGCGCCGCAGTTCCAGCTCAGGTTGTTGGTATCGCCGTCGCGGTCCTGCTCCCCGTTGCCGAGGTTGTGCTTGTGCTCGTAGCTCACCAGGTCGGCGAGGGTGAAGCCGTCGTGGCTGGTGACGAAGTTGACGCTGTGGAAGGGCTCCCTGCCGCCGCCCTGATAGAGGTCGGCGCTCCCGGCCAGACGGGTCGCGAGAGATCCGGTGGTGCCCGGCTCGCCGCGCAGGAAGCGGCGGAGGTCGTCGCGGAAGCGGCCGTTCCATTCCGCCCAGCGGCCCCAATTGGGAAAGCTTCCCACCTGATAGAGACCCGCGGCGTCCCAGGCCTCGGCGATGAGCTTGGTGTGCGCGAGCACCGGATCGCCGGCGATCATTTCGAGCAGCGGCGGATTGGAGAGCACCGCGCCGTCGCGCCCGCGGCCGAGGACGGAGGCGAGGTCGAAGCGGAATCCGTCGACATGCATCTCGGTGACCCAGTAGCGGAGACAGCTCAGGACGAGGTTGCGCATCACCGGGTGGTTGCAGTTGAGGGTGTTGCCACAGCCGCTGAAGTCGAGGTAGCTGCCGGTGGCCGGGTCGACCATGTAATAGATCGAATTGTCGAGACCGCGCAGGGAGACGGTGGGCCCGGCCTCGGAGCCTTCGCCGGTGTGATTGAAGACCAGGTCGAGGATCACCTCGATTCCGGCGCGGTGGCAGGTCTTGACCAGGGTTTTGAATTCACCGACCTCGCCTCCCGCGGCGCCGGTGGCGGCGTAGGCGGAGCGCGGAGCGAACAGCGCCAGCGGCTGATAGCCCCAAAGATTGCGCAGGCGTTCGCCGGTCGCCGGATCGAGCAGCGTGCTGTCGCTCTCCTCGAACTCGGTGACCGGCAACAGCTCGATGGCGGTGACGCCCAGCTCCGCGAGATAAGGAACCTTTTCCGCCAGGCCGCGAAAGGTGCCGGGCGACTTCACTCCGGACGAGGCGTCGGCGGTGAATCCGCGCACGTGGAGCTCGTAGATCACCGAGTCGGCGAGATGGCGGTTGAGCGGCTGGTCGAACTCCCAATCGAAATCGTCGTCGACCGCCCGGGCGCGCCGCGGACGGATGCGGGCGCCGGGCGGCGGCTGGCCGCCCCATTCGGCGGCTCCGGCCACCGCCTTGGCGAACGGGTCGAGCAACTCGCAGCGGGGGTCGAAACGGTGCACCGGAGGAGCCGTCTCCGGCTTTGCCGTCTCGTCCTGCTCCTGCGGCTCACGGCCGGCACGGAAGGCGTATTCGACGCCGGGATCGAGCCCGGCCACGAACGCGTGCCAGACGTCCCCTGTCCGGTTGGTGCACGGATCGAGGGGGAGCTCCACCGCCGGCGTCGTCGAGCCCGGCGGATAGAGGATCAGGCTCACCCAGGAGGCGTGTGCCGAGACGACGGCGAAGTTGATGCCACGGCGCCGCAGGGTGGCGCCGAGCGGCAGGGGGTGCCCCCGCTCGACGGCGAACTCGGCGCTGACCAGGCTGAGCAGCGCCGCGCGCGGATCGTCCTCCAGGGCGGTCTCGGCACGCACGGTGGCAACGCTCACGGGTGGACGCTCCGCAGCCCCCACGTGTCGTTGGCATACTCGCGGATTGTGCGGTCGCTGGAGAACTTGCCGCTCCGCGCGACGTTGAGGATCGCCTTGCGCCACCATTCCGCGGGCTTGCAGTAGACACCGGACGCCCTGGTCTGGGCCTCCCGGTAGGCCGCGAAATCGGCCAGGTGGAAATAGGGGTCACCACCTTCGACCAGGCTGCGGCGGATCCAGGAGAAGCGGCCGGGGGATCCGGGCGAGAAGCGGTCGCCGTCGAGGGCGTCGAGGACGCGGTGGAGGGCGGCATCGTGATGGTAATAGTCGGCCGGGCGGTACGAGCCGTTGGCCTTGAGCGCCGTGATCTCCTCGACGGTGAGGCCGAAAATGAAGATGTTCTCAGGGCCCACCTCCTCGCGGATTTCGACGTTGGCGCCGTCGAGGGTGCCGATCGTCAGGGCGCCGTTCATCGCGAACTTCATGTTGCTGGTGCCCGAGGCTTCCGTCCCCGCGGTGGAGATCTGTTCCGACAGGTCGCCGGCGGGGATGATGATTTCGGCCAGGGAGACGCGGTAGTCGGGCACGAAGGCGACGCGCAGCCAGTCGCGGGTGCGGGGATCGCGGTTGACCACGTCGGCCAGGCAGTTGATCAGCAGGATGATCTGTTTCGCCGCCCAGTACCCGGGCGCCGCCTTGCCGGCGAAGATGTAGGTCTTGGGGACCAGCGGCGTCACTCCATCCTCGGTCAGGGCGAGATACTGATGGGCGATGTGCAGCGCGTTGAGGAGCTGGCGCTTGTACTCATGGATCCGCTTGACCTGAATGTCGAACAGCGAGGACGGATCGACTTCGACGCGGGCCGATTCGGCGATCACGCGTGCCAGGCGCTCCTTGTTCCGGCGCTTGACGGCGGCGAAGGAGTCCTGGAAGCCGGTGTCGTCCGCCAGCCCTTCGAGCTTCCGCAGCCTTTCCAGATCGATCGCCCAGCCAGTTCCCAAGGTTTCGTCGAGCAGTCCCGCGAGCCCGGGATTGGCGGTGAGCAGCCAACGCCGCGGCGTCACGCCGTTGGTCTTGTTGGTGAACTTCTCGGGCCAGAGGGCGTAGAAGTCGGGCACCAGGGAGGTCTTCACCAGCTCCGAGTGCATGGCGGCGACGCCGTTGACCGCGTGACTGCCGACGATCGCCAGATGCGCCATGCGCACCTGCTTGGGCTCGCACTCCTCGATGATCGACATCCGGCGCAGGCGGTCGGAGTCGCCCGGCCACTGTGCGATGACCTCATTGAGGAAGCGGATGTTCACCTCATACAGGAGCTGCAGATGGCGCGGCAGGACGCGCTCCAGGAGCGGCACGGGCCAGCGCTCGAGCGCCTCCGGCATGAGCGTATGGTTGGTGTAGCCGCAGGTGGCGCACACCGTCCGCCAGGCGTCTTCCCAGGGCAGGCCTTTTTCGTCCAGCAGCAGCCGCAGGAGCTCCAGCACCGCCAGGGTGGGATGGGTGTCGTTGAGCTGGATCGCGACCTTGCGGGCGAAGTCGGCATAGTCCGCCTCCGGGCGCCGCTCGAAACGCCGCACCATGTCGCGCACCGCGCAGGCGACGAGGAAGTACTCCTGCAGCAGGCGCAACTCGCGCCCGGCGGCCACCGCATCGGAGGGGTAGAGGACCTTCGAAATGGTCTCGGACTCCATCTTCTGCTCGACCGCGTGCAGGTAGTCCCCTTCGTTGAAGATCTCCATGTCGAACTCCCGCGAGGCGCGGGCCTCGAACAGGCGGAGCCAGTTGACCGTCTTGCCTCCGTAGCCGACGATGGGGAAGTCGTAGGGCACGCCCACCATGAGCTTCCAGCCGAGCCAGATCGGGTTGTAGTTTCCCTGCGTGTCCCGCGCATGCTCGATGTGGCCGAAGACGGGGATCTGGCAGGTCTCTTCCGGCCGTTCGATCTCCCAGGGGCTGCCGTAGGCCAGCCAGTTGTCCGGCTGCTCGCGCTGGCTGCCGTTGTCGATCTCCTGGCGGAACAGGCCGTACTCGTAGTGGATGCCGTAGCCGAAGCCCGGCAGGTCGAGGCTCGCCAGGGAGTCGAGGAAGCAGGCGGCGAGGCGGCCGAGGCCGCCGTTGCCCAACGCCGCGTCGTGCTCGGTCGCGAGCACCGCCTCGAGATCGCCGCCGACCTCGGTGAGAGCCAGGCGCGCGGCGGCGAGAGCGCCGAGGTTTTGCAGGTTGTTCTCCAGCGAGCGGCCGACCAGGAACTCCATCGACAGGTAATAGAGCCGCTTGGCGTCCGCCCGGACATAGCGTTCCTCGGTGGTCAACATGGTTTCGATCGCCGGCTCGCAGGCGGCCAGAGCGGTGGCGGTGAACAGCTCGGAAGCGGTCAGCAGACCGTGGGGAAGTGCGAGGCTCATCCGGGCGTGCCGCCGGATCGATGCGGTCCAATCAACGTTCGCTTCAACCTTCGGCTCGAGTGTGGTCGTAGACAAGCTTCGCCTCCCGTTGTCCGCAGGACAACCGCCTCGATGGAGTGTCGAGGGCCTAGCTCTGAAGTGATTTCGTCAGAGATGCAAGTTAAGCTGAAATGCGGTTTTATGTCAAGCCTTGATGCTCGGGCCGGAGCAGGTCGAGCACCGTCTTGACCGGCGCGAAAGTGGCGTCCGGAACCTCGACGAACAGGGTGTTCCATTCCGCCATGGCGCCGTTCCACAGACCCGGCCGCTCCAGGGCCTTGAGCGGGCGCCCCTCGAAGGTTTTGGCGGAGATGAAGATGGTGGCCGGATCGACATAGCGGCCGAGGTCGTAGGGCGCGCCGTTGTGGTCCCGCAGGCCGCAGACGATGTCCACCGGATTGAAATGGGTCGAGGAGCGGAGGATCGCCTGCTGCTGCGGATCCTGGGGGTCGACCTGCGACGCCTCGACGATCTGGGGAGCGGTCCCGCCGCTCGACGACTGGGTCCAGAACGGCCCTCCGCCGGGCTCGCCCTGATTGCGCACCACGCCGCAGACGCGCATCGGGCGGTCGAGGGCCGCCAGCAGGAGCCCTCTCTTCTCCGCCGGCTCCGCCTCCAGGAAGCCGGGCGGCAAGGGCCGGCCGACCTGCCGGCAGACCTCGATCCCCCGGCGCTGCGCACCGGCCGACGCGAGATGGTCCAGCGCCTCGAAAGCCTGCTGCTGCACGGAGACCAGGAGGCCGCCCAGGAGCTTCTTCCAGAGATGGACCAGGGGCTTGCTGTCGTCGCGCACGACGTTGTCGATGTTTTTGAGGAAGACGATGTCCCAGCCCTGACGCCCGAGCGCTTGAAGGTTGTCCAGCAGCGCGCCGTGGCCGCCCGGCCGGAACAGCAGGGAGCCGTCGGCCAGCCGGAAGGGCTGGTTGAGCGGATCGACCGCCAGGGTGTCCGTGGCGCGCCGCTGGGTGGAGAAGGTGACCTCGAACCGGCAGCCCAGGCGCTCCTCGAGCCCGGCCAGGACCCGCTGCACCAGCCGGTCGAAGCCTTCGAGATGGTCGGGGGAGACGGTGAAGTGGACCCGGCAGAGCCCCGCGGCATCGCGGCAGAGGGCCGCCGCCTCCACGAGATGCTCCTCGCAAGGGGTCCGCGGGCCGTCCTCGTAGCGGTGGAAGCGCAGCAGTCCCTTGGGAAGCTGCACCGCCGCATCCATCTCGATCCCGCCAGCGCGCAGGGCTGCGCCGAGGTCCTCGCAGAAGGCGAAGCGGGGGAGGTTGGCGAAAAACGTCGCCACCGCGCCAGAGGGCTCGGCACCATTGGCGCTCTCGGCATGGAAGGCCAGCAGGTCCTTGAACATTCTCGAGGCGGCGCCCGAGGCGGGCACGAGCTTGCCGATCCGCCCGTCCCGGGCGGCGCCGTCGAAGCCCGCGAGCAACTCGGCCTGCTCGGCCGGCGGAAGCTCCAGGATGCCGTCGCCGGGCGTGCACGCGCGGATCAGGCGGGTGAAGGGGGGCGGATGGCGGAACAGCTCGATCTGGCGGCCCGCGTCATCCGGCGCCAGGCCAATTTCCATCATCTGTTGCAGATCGGCTGGTGTGAGCTGTTCTTCCATGATCTCGCTCCGGGCGCGCTCCTGAAATTCTCAATGACATGCTAACATAGGCTTCACGATAGAGCCCATCGATGAGCCCTGAGATTCCAGCGACGCACCCGGAGGAGCCGGTGAGCGCTTCCGGCGAGACCGATCCGCCGAAGCTGCTCGCCCTGGAAGGATTCGTTCTCGATCCTGTCGAAGCCGAGCGCCGCAAGCGGCAACGGGTGAGGCGATTCCAGGTCTCCCAGATTCCGCTGCTGCGGGTGACCGGGTTCTCGATCCTCGTCGTGCTGTTGCTGCTCTACGACCTCGTCTTCGCCGCCACCTTCGACCTGCAGAGCTATCTCCGCATCGCCGCCACGATGCTGCTCTACGCCTTCGGGAGCTGGTTGGCCCTGATCAGGTTCTACGGCAGGGTGGGGAAGGTCGACCTGGGCTTCGTGTTCCTCAACGCCGACGTCTTCCTGTACCTGCTGGCCCTGCACCATACCGGAGGCCAGCAGCTCTGGCCGATCGCGCTGCTGCTGACCCGGGTGGCCGATCAGGCGAACACCAGCTTCCGGCGGGCGTTCTACTTCAACAACCTGATCGCTGCCGGCTTCATCGGCTTCCTCCTCTATCAGGGCTTTGTGGAAGGCCTGCCGGTCCATTGGAAGGCTTCCCTGGTCATCGCCGTGATCCTCTGGCTGGTCGGCGCCTACATCTCGCTCACCGCGCGGACCGCGGAGCGGCTGCAGGAGCGCACCCGCCGCGCCATCCACCTGGCTCGCGTCCTGGTGCACGATCTCGAAGACAAGGCCGCGCAGCTCGTCCAGGCTCGCGCCGAGGCCGAGGCGGCCAGCCAGGCCAAGAGCGAGTTCGTGGCCAACGTCAGCCACGAGCTCCGCACGCCGATGAACGGTGTCATCGGCCTCACCGAGCTGCTGCTCGACAGCGAGCTGACCGATGAGCAGAGCGAGCATCTCCTGCTGGTTCGCAGCTCGGCGAGCTCGCTGGTGGCGCTGCTCAATGACCTGCTCGACTTTTCGAAGATGGAGGCCGGCAAGCTGGAGCTGCAAGTCGAGGAATTCCGGCCGGGCGAGCTGGTGGAGGAGGCGCTCAAGATGCAGGCGATGCGCGCCGCGGAGCAGGGGACCAGACTGGCCGGCCGGATCGACCCGCGCGTCCCCGCCGTCGTGTCGGGAGACCGTGGCCGCTTCCGCCAGATGGTCGTCAACCTGGTGGGCAACGCCGTCAAGTTCACCGCCGGCGGCGAGGTCGTCGTCAGCCTCACCGCGGAGCGTCTCGCCGGTGGCCGGGTGACGCTCCACCTCGCCGTCCGCGACACCGGCATCGGGATTCCAGCGGAGAAGCACCAGGAGATCTTCGGCGCCTTCAGCCAGGCCGACTCTTCGATCAGCAGCAAATACGGCGGGACCGGGCTGGGGCTCGCCATCACTGCCAGGATCGCCCGGCTGATGGGCGGCGAGATCGCGCTGGAGAGCGCGCCGGGCAGCGGCAGCACGTTCCGCGTGAGTGTGCCTTTTCTCGTGGTGGAAGGCAGCCCGCCACCGCGGCGGCGGCCGCTGGAAGAGCAGGGCTCCCAGCCGGATCCGATCCGTTCTCTGGCCATCCTGCTGGCGGAGGACAATCCGGTCAGCCGGCTCGTCGCCAAGCGGCTCCTCGAGCGGGGTGGCCACCAGGTGAGTCTCGCCAGCAATGGAGCGGAAGCGGTCGAGCAGTGCAGGGAGCGCTCGTTCGACGTGATCTTCATGGACGTGCAGATGCCCGTCATGAACGGCTTCGAGGCGACCGCGCGGATCCGCGCGCTCGAATCCGGCCCGAGCCGCGTCATCGTCGCCATGACCGCGCACGCTTCCGCCGAGGACCGCCGGCGCTGTCTCGCCGCGGGCATGGACGACTACATCTCCAAGCCGGTGGACTCCGGGATGCTCGCGGCGGCCCTGCGCCGGCATGCCGGCGCAACCTCCCAGGTGGAGCCCAGATGACGAGCCGGATTCTCATCGTCGACGACGCGGCCTTCAATCAGAAGATCCTCGCCTCCATCGTGCGCAAGGCCGGGTTCGAGTGCCTGGTGGCCGGTGACGGCGCCGAAGCGCTGCGCTGCGCCCGCGAGGCGCGGCCGGACCTCGTTCTGCTCGACGTCGTCATGCCCGGCATGGATGGGTACCGGGTCTGCGCCGAGCTCAAGGCGGATTCCGCTCTGGCGGACATCCCGGTGATCTTTCTTTCTTCTCTCGATGAGGCAGCGGACAAGATCAAGGGGCTCACCTTGGGTGCTGCCGACTACATTACCAAGCCTTTCGACGGCGGCGAGGTGCTGGCCCGGGTGCGGGCTCAGCTCCACCTGCGCGAGCTGACCCAGGCGCTGCAGAGCCTCAACCATGATCTCGTGGCGAAGCAGCAGAGCCTGGACGACGACCTGAGCGCTGCGGCCGACATTCAGAGAGCGCTGATCCCCCGGGCGGATCTCACGCTGCCCGGCCTTGCGCTGAGCTGGCTCTTCGTGCCTTCCCTGGCGGTCGGGGGCGACATCTTCAACGCCCAGCAGCTCGACGCGGAGCACGTCGCGATCTACATCCTCGACGTCAACGGGCACGGTGTGCCAGCGGCGATGGTCGCCGTGCTGGCCTGGCAGAGCCTGTCGCCGGCGATGGGGCTCGTGGTGCGCCCGGGCGCCGGGGGCTGGAGCGTCACCCCTCCGGCCGAGGTCATCCTCGGCCTGGAACAGGAATATCCCTACGCTCGTTTCGAGCGTTACTTCACCATCTCCTACCTCGTGCTTCACTTGCCGTCGGGCCGTCTGACCTACTGCACCGCGGCGCACCCGTATCCGATCCTGGGGCGGCGAGACGGTACGCTCCAGATGCTGGAGGAGGGCGGATCGATCGTCGGTCTGGGCCTCGGCCAGTATGACGAGGGGGAGGTGCTGCTCCAGCGTGGAGACCGGATCTTCCTCTTTACCGACGGCATCGTCGAGCTCCATTCGGCGACAACGGGCGAGTGCTTTGGCGACGAGCGGCTGCACGACGTTCTGCGCTCCGTCCGTGACCAGCCGCTGCCGGACGTCGGGCAGCACCTGCGCAGCGCTCTCGCAAGCTTCGGCGAGGGCGCTCCGGCCGAGGACGACATCTCTTTTCTGGTGTGTGAATACCATGGTCCTTCCGACTGAAATCTCCACCCATACGATCGAGCTGTGCATCGACAGCCGGCTCGAAAACCTCGACCTGCTGGGAGCGGCGGTGAGCGGCATCGCCGCGGCGCTCGGCTTTGACGAAAGCGAGCGCTACCATCTGGAGCTGTGCGCGGTGGAGGCGGTCAGCAACTCGATCCGTCACTCCTATCATGGCGTGCCTGGACATCCGGTCCGGGTGCGGATCGCGGTGAACGCTGAACGAGTCGAGATGCGCGTCGCGGATCAGGGGACTCCGATCCCGGAGGAGCGGCGTCTACCTCCCGAGCTCGACGTCGATCCGGCCGATCTCGACGCAATCTCCGAGGGCGGACGCGGCATCTTCCTGATGCACTCGCTGATGGACGAGGTCACCTTCGGTGGCGAGGACGGCTGGAGCTTCGTCGTGCTCACGAAACGGCGGCGGCAGGGATGAGCGAAAACTTCAATCCCGCGGAAGCGCTGGATCGTCTCGCCGGCGACGACGAGCTCCTCCGCGAGGTGGTCGAGCTGGTCCATGAGGAGTGGCTGCGCCAGTCGAACGCGCTGGAGGACGCCCTCCGGCGGTCGGACGCTCCGGCGGTCGCGGTGGCGGCCCACTCCCTGAAGGGGGCGGTCGGGCAGTTGGCCTCCGGGGATCTCGCCGCGGGCGCGGCCCAGGTCGAGCGTGCGGCGCGCGCCGGCGACCTGGCCGCCGCGGAGGAGTCCTGGCGCCGCGCCGTGCCGCAGATCGAGGGGTTGATCGCCGCCGCCAGGGAGTGGGCTCGCGAGCCGCAGTGACCGCCCCGGCGGTCAGGCGCCGGCGGCGATGCGAAAGCCGATGCTGACGTAGCGGTTCCTGGCCGGGTACTTGTTGCGCAGCGCGACTCGCAGGCTGCCCGCTGAGTTGTCCCAGCCGCCGCCGCGCAGGACGCGCCGCGCCCCTTCGTCCCCTTCGACGCAGGGATCGAGAGCCTCCTCCGCCTGGGCGGCCCGCAGCGCGTAGGCGTTCTCTTCCCAGGCATCCCGGCACCACTCCCAGACGTTGCCGGCCTGATCGAGCGTGCCGAAAGGGCCGCGGCCCGCCGGGTACGAGCCGGCCGGCGCCGGCTGGTCCTTCTGCCAATCGAGACCGAAGCAGGCCCGCGTCGCGTCCGGCGGCTCGTCCCCCCAGGGATACTCGCGGCTCTCGGGGCCGCGCGCGGCGAATTCCCACTGGGCCTCGCTCGGCAACGACACCGGCCGTCCCCATTCCTCCGCGAGCCAGGAGCAGAACGCCTGGGCGCCCTTCCAGCTCATGCCGACGACGGGCTGGTCGGGAGAGGAGAAGCGGCGATCGCGCCAATATCTCGGCTCCAGCGTGCCGGTCTTGTCGAGAAACACCGCGTACTGTGCGTTGGTCACCGGCGTCTCGCCGAGCCAGAACGGCGAAACGCGCACCGGATGCGGCGGCTGCTCGTCGCGGTACTGGGTCCCTCCCATCACGAACCGGCCGCCCGGGATCCACACGAACCGGATGTGCGTCGAGGGCTCGACGAGAGTCCCCAGAGTCCCCGGCGTCCCCAGACTCCCGACATCCCCGGGGTCCAACGCCCGCTCGCTGGTGGGCGCCAGCACGCCGGCCAGGGCGTGGCTCAGCTCGGCCACGGCTTTGGCCGAAAGACCGCCGGGAAGATCGACGGAGGTGGTGACGCTGAGGTATTCGGGAGGCTCCGGCCGTCCGCCGTCCGCCCTGAGCCCGGCGAGCACGATCGGGCAGCGGCTGCGGGCGAAGAGCTTGAGACAACTGGCGATCTCCCGGTCCTCCCAGGGGGCCGTCGTGCCGCTCCCCACCAGCACGATGACGCCGCGCGCCTCGCGGACGAGGCGGTCCGGATCCTCGCTCCACGCAGGCTCTTCCGCCGCGGCCCTGGCGCGCCAGCCTTGCCGGCGCAGCGCGGCGGCCAGCTCGCCGGCGATCTCCCGATCCTCCGGTTGGTGCAGAACGAAGACGGCGCCTTCCGTCTCCGCCGCGGTGCTCCGGGGAGCGGAGATGTCGTCCAGAATCTGTCCCGCGAGAGCCTTCACATCCGCATCCGGGCTGGCGAGGAGGGCGCGCACGCTGCCCTCCAGCCGCGCCGCGCCGCGGCCGCGCACTAGGCGCAGCGCCGCCGCCTGACGCGCCGGTGAGACGCCGGGGGAGAGCGCTGCGACGAAGGGTTCGAGGTCGGGCTGCCCCGACTCGTCCAGGCAGGCGCGGAGCAGGTCGGCCTGAGCGAGGAGAGCGTCCGATCCGAGCAGCCGGCTGAGCAGGGGAGTGAACACCGCGTGTCCCGGCAGGCCGGCGAGCAGGAGGAAGACCTCCTGCCACCACTCCTCGCCGGCATGCAGGCACAGCTCGTCGAGCAGAGCGGTGCCCCGGCTCGCGATGTGGCAGGCCGCCAGGTACTCCTGCAAACCGAGGTGGAGAAGCCCGTACCGGTGCTCACCATAACTCGCGAGCACCCCCGCCTCCCGGTGCAGCCATTCCAGCACCTGCCGCGCCGAGAGATCGTGGCTCGGCTCCCGGCCCTGGCCGGGGGAGGCCGCCAGCGTCTCGCTCAGGATCACCGCGAGCTCCATCACCGACAGATCGCCCCAGGTGCCGCGCCGGTGAAGCTCCCAGGCAACGGCGCGCAGAACGGCGAGCGCCGGCTCCACGTCGAGAGGCGGCACCGGCACCGGAGCGCCCTCGCGTTTGCCGTGGCTCCAGGGACCGAGGAGCACCCGCAGGCATTGATCGTAAAACGCCGTCCGGTGTTTCGGCATCTGGCCGCCGCGGTAGGCGATGACACAGAGGAGCGTCAGCAGGAGAGGCGAGCCGACCAGCACCTTCCAACGCTGCGAGCCGAACCCGGGGCTGTCCAGGGAGTTGATCAAGCCGTCCGTCGCGGTGAGGGCGTCCTGTTTCGAGAGGCGGTCCGGCAGTGCCCGCTGCGCGGCGCGGAACCAGCGGCGCACGAGATTGCGGCACTGCGTGGCGTCGAGAGGGCGGACTTCGAGTGGAGCGAAGCGGTCGTCGAGCCGCACCTTGGCGCCATAGCCGGAGAAGCGGCAGGAGAGGACCGCCCGCAGATGGGGCCGGTGGGTGAGCTCCCAGTCGTCGAGGAGCTCGCAGACCCGGGCCCGCAGAGCCGGGTCGGCGATCTCGTCGAGACCGTCGAGGAGGAGCAGCAGCCGGCCGTGCTCCCAGAGCCGGGCGCCCAGGTCCGGAGCGATGCCGCCCGCCGCGGCCTCTCCGAGCTCGCGCTCGAGCTCCGCCTGGAGGAACCGCTCGAACGGGCGGTCCAGGTCGTCCGGAGTGAAGCGGCGCAGACGGAGAAAGACCGGCAGGGTCCCCGGCTCGAGACCCAGGGCCGCCGGACCGTCGGGGGCGAGGCAGAGATGGAAGAGCTTGAGAAGCCCGGTCGTCTTGCCGGCGCCCGGATCGCCGAGCACGAGGGCGTGCGGATTGGACGCCTCCGGGGTGAGGAACAGGCTTTCGATGCCCAGCTCGTCGCTCTGCGGGCCGTCCTCCTGCGCGGCGCGCCGCCGCACGATCCGCAGTGGGACGTAGACCTCGTCGAAGAGCAACCGCCCAAGGTCGCCGCCGCCCAGGCCGATGAGACTGAGGCCGTTGTAGCGCTCGGCCACCCGGGCGCGGTAGGAATCGAGGGGATCGGGCCGGGCCGGGCTCGCGGGCTGCTGGCGGATTCCCGCGGTGAGCCGGTCGATGGCGCTCGGCGTCAGGCCGCCGCGCAGATCGGACCAGGTGAATTCCGCCAGGAAGAGCGGCAGCTCCGGCTTCATGGGGGCTCCCGGCAGGAGGACCGGGATGACCGGCAGGTGGCGCTGGACGAACTGCGAGAGGATCGCCCTCATCTCCTGGTCCTCCCACGGTCCGAATCCATCGCCGCCGACGAGGACCGCGCCGGAGGCGGCGGTCTTGATGACCTTCTCCAGCTCCTCCTGCCAGCGCTGGCCGGGAAGCAGATCGTCCGCGTCGAGCCAGACTTCGATTCCGCGCGCCCGGAGCGCCGCGGCGAGCTCGCGCACTGCGGGCTTGTCCTTGCTGTTGTGGCTCAGGAAGACGTCGGGGCTCTTAGGCATTGGTGCAACAAATGGTACACCCCGCGAAGGCCGTTCATCGTTGTGGGCTTCCCGGACTCGCCGCCGGCGATGGCGGGCATCCTCCGCGGCACGATAGGATCGCCGGCTCTATGAGCGGCGCGCCCCCCACGAACACCTCCCTCGCCCGCGTCCTTCAATGGCGCGCCCGCGAGCACCCCGAGCGCACCGCCTCGATCTTCCTCCAGGACGGCGAGACCGAGGCGGACCGCCGCACCTACGCGGAGCTGGACGCCCGTGCCCGCGCCATCGCCGGCCGCCTGCTGGAGAGCGGCGCGGCGCCGGGCGACCGCGCGCTGCTCCTCTATCCGCCCGGGCTCGACTTCATCGACGCCTTCTTCGGCTGCCTCTACGCCGGAGTCATCGCCGTCCCCTGCTACCCGCCGCGCCCGGGCCGCGAGCAGCCGCGCCTCAAGGCCATCCTCGCCGACGCCGGCGCCCGCTTCGCGCTCTGCACCGCCACCATCGCCGGCAGGCTGGAAACGCTCGCGGTGGACGATCCAGCGATCGGCGGATTGGCGCGGATCGCCACGGACGGGCCCTCTCCTCCCGGGGAGCCGGCTCCGGACAATCCAATCGCTTTCCTCCAGTACACCTCCGGTTCGACCTCGACGCCCAAGGGGGTGATGGTCACCCAGGCTAACCTGGTCTTCATGGAGCGGCTGATCGCGGACGTCTTCGCGCAGGACGAGGCGTCGGTGGTGGTCGGGTGGCTTCCGGTCTACCACGACATGGGCCTGATCGGGAACGTCCTGCAACCGCTCTGGCTGGGTGCCACCTGTGTGCTGATGGCGCCGGTCGCCTTCCTGCGCCGGCCGCGCCGGTGGCTGGAGGCGATCTCCCGCTACCGGGCCACCACGAGCGGCGGCCCGAGCTTCGCCTACGAGCTGTGCGCTGCAAAGATCGCCGCCGAAGACCGCGCCGGGCTCGATCTGTCGAGCTGGCGGGTGGCCTTCAACGGCGCCGAGCCGGTGCGCGCCGCGGCGCTGGAGAGCTTTGCCACCGCCTTCGCCGCTTCGGGGTTCCGCCGCGAGGCCTTCCAGCCCTGCTACGGATTGGCCGAGGCGACGCTCCTCGTCTCGGGAATCCGGCGTCCCGGGGGACCGGTCCTGATCGACGTCGACGCGGCGGTACTGGAGGCGGGGAGGATCGAGCTGAGGGACGAAGGCCGGCGGCGCACGCTGGTGGGTTGCGGCCGGGTTCCCGCGGAACAGCCGGTCGCGGTGGTCGATCCGGCCACTCGCGAAGTCTCTGCGCCGGGACGGGTGGGGGAGCTGTGGGTGCGTGGTCCGGGGGTGGCGGCCGGGTACTGGCGGCGGCCGGAGGAGACGCGGGAGATTTTTCTCGCCGACGGATGGTTGCGAACCGGGGATCTCGGATTCCTGCACGACGGCGAGCTGTTCGTCACCGGCCGGCTCAAGGACCTCGTCATCCTGCGCGGGCGGAACCACTATCCACAGGATCTGGAGCTGACCGCCGAGCGGAGCGCTCCCGGTCTCGCCTTCGGTGCGAATGCCGCCTTCTCCGTGGAGGTGGATGGCGAAGAGAGGCTCGTCCTCGCCCAGGAGCTGGCGCCACGGGCGCGGCTCGACGCGGCGGGTCTCGCGGCAGCCGTGGCGGCGATCCGCCGGGCCGTGGCCGAGGAGCACGAAGCGCAGGTCTGGGAGGTGCTCCTCCTCAAGGCCGGCATCGTGCCGAAGACCTCCAGCGGCAAGATCCAGCGCCGCGCCACCCGGGCGCTCTATCTAGAAGGAGCCCTGGAGCCGCTCGCGAGTAGCCGTCTCGCCGCGGAGCCTGTCGCGTCGGTGAGCGTTTTGGACCGCGAGGCGCTGCTCGCTCTTCCGGTGGCGGATCGTCCGGCCGTCCTGGAGCCCTGGCTGCGCCGCCGGGCCGCGGAAGCGCTCCGCATCTCGACCGCCGAGATCGATCCCGCCCGTCCCCTGATCGATCTCGGCCTCGACTCCCTGGCCGCCATCGAGCTTGGCCACGCCGTGGAGACGGTCCTGAGGGTCGAGCTCCCTCCGGGAGACCTGCTCGAAGGAGCGGGGACGGCGGAGCTGGCCAACCAGATTCTTGAGCGGATCGCCGACGCGGAAAAGCGCCCTCACCCCCGGCCTCTCTCCCATCTCCCACCCCAGCCCCCGCCGGGAGAGGGGAGCCCCCTCTCCTACGGCCAACGCGGCCTCTGGCTTCTGCACCGCCTGAATCCGCAGAGCACGGCGTACCACCTCGCTGGTGCCATGCGTCTCCATGGCGACGTCTCCGCGGCAACTCTCCGTGCCGCCTTCCAGGCCCTGGTCGATCGCCATCCGGCGCTGCGCACGACGTTCCTGGACGATGGCGGCGAGCCGTTCCAGCGCATCCATCCCACCGCGGAGGTCGCCTTCGAGGAGATCAGCGGCGGGGATCTGGAGGAGATCGCCTGGCGCCCATTCGACCTCGCCGCCGGGCCGCTGCTCCGGGTGACCCTACTCGAGGGCGGTCCGGAAGACCGGGTCCTCCTGGTGGTCGCGCATCACATCATCGCGGACTTCTGGTCGTTCGGGGTGATGGCGCGGGAAATCGCGGGATTCGTGTCCCTCCAGGGCGAGGCGGTGGATTTCGCGCAGTGGCAGGCGGGACGGCTGGCGACAGACGGCGCGCGCCTGTGGGACGCCTGGCGGGAACGTTTGGCGGATTTGCCGCCGCTCGATCTGCCGGCGGACCGGCCGCTGCCGCCGCAGCCGGACGAGCGCGGAGAGCTGCGCGGCATCGAGATCGGCTCCGGGGTGCTCGACGACGCCAAGTCGCTGGCGCGCCGGCGGGGTACGACCCTCTTCGCGGTTCTCCTGGCGGCCTTCGAGACATTGCTCCATCGCCTATCGGGGCAGACCGATTTCGCGGTGGGCTCGCCGGTGGCGGGGCGGCCTGCGGGGCTGCCCGGCGTGGCCGAGGCGGTCGGCTATTTCGTGAGCCCGGTCGCCCTGCGTGCGGATCTCTCCGGCGAGCCGTCGTTCTACGAGATGGTCGACCGGGCACGCCGGACGGTGCTCGACGCGCTGGCTCTGCAGGACCTGCCGTTGCCGCTCCTGGTGGAGAAGCTGCGGGCCGAAGGGCGGGAGGCGGATCTCTTCCGCGTCCTCTTCGTCCTCCACCGCGCGCCAGCGGGCCTGGAGGAGATGGTGAGCCTCGCTCTCGGGGAGGCCGGTGGGCGGCTGCGTCTGGGCGCGCTGGAGATGGAGCCTCTCCCGCTCGCTCCGCGCGATGCGGCGTTCGATCTCACCCTCGCCGCCGGGGAGCGCCGCGGCGCCCTGGGGGTGAGCCTTGTCTACCGTGCCGCGCTGCTCGACGCGACCACGGCCGCCCGCTGGCTGGAGCACTTCCGGACGCTGCTCGCCGCGGCCGCCGCGCATCCCGAGACCCCCGTTGCCGATCTGCCCCTGCTGTCCGCCGCCGAGCGCCACCAGCTCCTCCCGGAAGCGAACGATGCGGAGAAGACCGCGGAGCTGGACTGGAGCTTCCTTCACGAAGGATTCGAACGCCAGGCGGCAAGGACGCCGGAGGCCGTGGCCCTGATCGACGGCACCCGGCGGATGACCTACCGGGAGCTGAACGCGGAGGCGGACCGCCTGGCGGATCGCCTGCGTGCCCTCGGAGCCGGTCCGGAAACGATCGTGGGTGTCCATCTGCCGCGGACGGCGGAGATGGTGACCGCCCTCCTCGCCGTGCTCAAGAGCGGAGCCGCCTACCTGCCGCTCGATCCGGCCTATCCGGAGGACCGGATCGCGTTTCTGGTCGAGGACGCGGGGGCACAACTAAAAGTAGGGGAGGGGCTTGCCCCCTCCCGTGTGGGCGGAGGATTCGGAGTAGAAGACGTGACCTTTCCTCCCGCCCGGGAGGGGGCAAGTCCCTCCCCTACTTCAAGAAGGGACGCCTCCTCCCTCGCCTACCTCATCTACACCTCCGGCTCCACCGGCCGCCCCAAAGGCGTCGCCATCCCGCACGCCAATGCCGTCCGCCTCGTCGCCTGGGCAGGCGCGGCGTACTCGCGGACCGAGCTGGCCGGAGTCCTCGCCGCCACCTCGATCAACTTCGATCTCTCCATCTTCGAGATCTTCGTCCCCCTCTCGTTCGGCGGCGCGGTGATCCTCGCCGAAAACGCGCTGGCCCTTCCCGCGCTGCCGGCCGCGGGGGAGGTGACGCTCGTCAACACCGTCCCCTCCGCGATCGCCGCCCTGCTCGACCTCGGTCCGCTGCCGCCGTCGGTCCGGACCGTCAACCTGGCGGGCGAGCCACTGCGGCGCCCGCTGGCGGAGAGGGTGCTGGCCACGGGCGTCAAGCTCTGGGATCTCTACGGACCGTCCGAGGACACCACCTACTCGACCGGCACCGTCATCCGCGCCGGAGAGCCCGGCGAGCCGTCGATCGGCCGGCCCCTGGCCGGCTCGCGGGCCTATGTGCTCGACCGGTCCCTGCACCCCGCGCCGCTCGGGATTCCTGGCGAGCTCTGCCTCGGCGGCGGGGGAGTCGCGCGCGGTTACCTCGGCCGCCCCGGCCTGACGGCGGAGAGCTTCGTTCCGGACCCATTCTCCCAGGAGCCCGGCGCCCGCCTGTACCGCACCGGCGACCTCGCGCGCCGTGACATCGACGGTTCCCTCGACTATCTGGGACGGCTCGATCACCAGGTGAAGATCCGCGGCTTCCGCATCGAGCCTGGGGAGATCGAGGCGGCGCTCCTGGAGATCCCCGGCGTCCGCGAGGCGGCGGTGGTGCCGCGGGACGGCGTGCTGGTGGCCTACGTGGTGGAAGGGACGCACCCGCCGGGAGAGGGGAGAACAGCGGAGCTACGCTCTTGGTTGCAGGAGCGTCTTCCCGCAGCCTTCATCCCGGCCTTCTTTGTCAGTCTCGACGCCTTGCCCCGGACTCCTAACGGCAAGCTCGACCGCAAAGCGTTGCCTTCTCCGGTTCTGACGGACCAAAGCGGCGCCGTCGCGCCATCCGGTCCCGTCGAAGAGGCACTCGCCGCCCTCTTCGCTGAGGCTCTTGGTGTCGACAAGATCGGAGCTACGGACGACTTCTTCACCCTCGGCGGCCACTCCCTCCTCGCCGCTCGGCTGCTCGCCCGCGTCTCGCGCCTTTTCGGAGTCGACCTCCCTCTCGCGACTCTGTTCCGGGCGCCCACGGTCCGAGCCCTGGCCACGAGCATTTCGGTCGCAGAGCCTTTCTCCCCTCTCCCGGGGATGGGGCGGGGGGAGCCGGGAGAGGGGCCGGGGGTGAGGGCCTCCTTCGCGCAGCAACGCCTCTGGCTCCTCGACCGCCTGCGCCCCGGCGACGCCACCTACAACATGCCCGGCGCGCTGGCGCTCGACGGTCCGTTGCAGGTCCCCGCCCTGGCCGCCGCATTCGGGGGCGTGGTCCGCCGCCACGAGAGCCTGCGCACCCGCTTTGCGAGCCGCGAGGGCGAGCCCGTCCAGATCGTCGATCCGGCGTCGGCCGGTCTTTTCCCGCTGCCGCTGATCGATCTGTCGGCGCTTCCCGAAACCGCTCGCGACGCAACGGCCGGCACTTTGGCGAGGGCCGAAGCGGCGCGGCCGTTCGATCTCGCGACGGGCCCGCTGCTCCGCGTCACCCTGCTGCGTCTCGCCCCGGAGCGGCACGTGGAGCTGCTGACGGTGCATCACATCGCCGCGGACGGCTGGTCGCTGGGCGTGATGGCCCGCGAGGTGGCGGCGCTGTATCGCGGCGAGCCGCTCCCCACCCTCCCGGTCCAATACACCGACTTCGCCGTCTGGCAACGGCGGCATCTCGCGGGCGGCGTTCTCGACCGGCTGCTCGCCTGGTGGACAGAGCGGCTGGCCGGTGCTCCTCTGGTCCTGGAGCTGCCGGCGGACCACCCGCGGCCGGCGGTGCGGACGGCGCGCGGCTCCCGCGTCGAATCGTTCCTTCCGGAGACCCTCGCCGGCGGTCTGCGCGAGTTGGCCCGGCGGTGCGGAACGACCCTGTTCCTGACCCTCCTCGCCGGCTTCCAGACGCTTCTCCTGCGCCACACCGGCCAGGAAGACTTCCTGGTGGGGACGGCCACCGCCAACCGCCGGCCGGAGACGGAAGGGCTGATCGGCCTCTTCGCGGACACGCTCGCTCTGCGGGCGGAGCTGGCGGGCGATCCCGCGTTCACCGCGGCGCTGGAGCGGGCGCGCGAGACCGCTCTCGGCGCCTTCGCTCATCAGGACCTCCCGTTCGAACGGCTGGTGGCCGCGCTCCAACCCGAGCGCACGGCGGGAGAGATGCCCCTCCTCCAGGCCGCGCTCGTCTTCCAGGCCGAGCCGCCGGAGCCGGCGCTGTCGGGCCTCGCGGTGCGCCGGTTGCCGGTCGACAGCGCCACGGCGCGGCTCGGTCTCTCCCTGGAGGTCGAGGAGAGTCCCGGCGGTAGCCCTTCTGGTCTTCGGACCTCCTGGGAGTTGAGCCGCGACCTCTTCGATCCGGCGACGATCGAGCGCCTCGCCGTCCGCTTCACGAACCTGCTGGCCGGCGCCGTCGCCAATCCCGCAGCGCGCCTTTCGGCGCTGCCGCTTTTTGACGACGCGGAGAGGCGGCAACTCCTGGACGCGGGAGACGGCGAGCGGGGATTCGTGACGCCGGACGGCTCGCTGCACCGCCTCGTCGAAGAGCAGGCGCGGCGCTTCCCGGACCGGATCGCGCTGGTCTCGGCGGAGGGACAGCTCTCCTACGGCGAGCTCGACGCCCGCGCCGAACGCCTGGCCCGTCATCTCCTGGATCTGGGGGTGAGGCCCGAGGCGCGGGTGGGCGTGGCGGTCGAGCGCTCGCTGCGGATGATCGAGTGTTTCCTCGCCATCCTCAAGGCCGGAGCCGCCTACGTCCCGCTCGATCCGGCGATGCCCCAGGAACGCCTGGACGAAATGATCGAAGAGGCCGGGATCCGATGGATTCTCACGAATTCCGGGCTGGAGGAAGGGCCGAAGGCCCGGGCTTCCTCAGTCCAGGGCAACGCCCTGGGTTGGGTGGGCGGTCAAAACCTCGCCTACGTCCTCTTCACCTCCGGCTCCACCGGCCGCCCCAAGGCCGTGGCCGTCGAGCACCGATCGATCATCCGTCTGATCCGCCCTGATCCGGACACCGGTTTCGCCGATCTCGGGCCGGACCAGGTCTTCTTCCAGATCGCGCCGCCCTCCTTCGACGCCTCGACGCCGGAGATCTGGGGCGCGCTTGCCAACTGTGGCCGGTTGGTGCTGCCGCCTCCCGGGGCTCTCTCGCTCGACGAGCTGGGCGCGCTCCTTGCCCGCCACGGAGTGACCATCCTGCTGCTCACCTCCGGCTTGTTCCAGGAGGTCGTGGAGAGCCGGATCGGCATCCTGCGCGGAGTCGGCCAGCTCCTCGCGGGGGGCGACGTAGTGTCTCCCGCGGCGGTGAACCGCATGCTCGCGGAGCTGCCCGGCTGCCGGCTGGTCTGCTGCTACGGACCGACCGAGAACACTACCTTCACCTCCACCCACGCCGCGCGCGAGCCCATCCCGGACGGCGCGACGGTCCCCCTCGGACGACCGATCGGCGGCACAAGGGTCGCGGTGCTCGACCGTTTCCTGCAACCGGTGCCGGCCGGTGTCGCCGGGGAGCTGTGGACCGGTGGCCTCGGGCTCGCCCGCGGCTATTTGGGCCGGCCCGATCTCACCGCCGATCGCTTCGCGCCGGATCCGGACGCCACGGCTCCCGGCGAGCGCCTCTACCGCACCGGCGACCTGGTGCGCTGGCGGCGGGATCTCACTCTGGAGGATCTCACCTTGGAGTTTTTCGGCCGCGTCGACCGCCAGGTGAAGATCCGCGGCTTCCGGGTGGAGCCGGGGGAGATCGAAGCGGTCCTGGCGCGGCATCCCTCGGTGGCTGGGGTGGTGGTGATGGTCCACGGCCAGGGAGCCGGCGACAAGCGGCTGGTGGCGTTCGTGGTCTCCACGGTCTCGGAAGCCGAGCTCGGCGCCTGGCTCGCCGGGCGCCTGCCGGGCTATCTGGTGCCCACGGTGGAGGTGGTGACCGGGCTGCCACTGACCGCCAATGGCAAGGTGGAACGGGCGGCGCTGTTGCGGGCGTGGGAGGAAAAGGACTTCAAGGACAGCAAGGACCACAAGGACGGCAAGGACACTCCTCGCACGGCGGTGGAGGAGGTGATCTCCTCGATCTGGGCGGATGTGCTGGGGGTGGAGAGGGTGGGGCTTCAGGACGACTTCTTCGCGCTGGGCGGCCACTCTCTTCTGGCCACGCGGGTGCTCTCTCGGATCGTGGATTCTCTGGGCGTCGAGGTTCCGCTGGCGGCGCTGTTCGAGGCTCCGACGGTGGCGGGGTTGGCGCAGGCCCTCACCCCCGCCCCTCTCCCGGCTCCCCCCGCGCCCCCGCCGGGAGAGGGGAGACCAGCAGCACAGACCAAGGCGGGAGCTTTTTCTGCTTTTCTCCCCTCTCCCGGGGATGGGGTGGGGGGAGCTGGGAGAGGGGCGGGGGTGAGGGCCCTCTCCTTCGCCCAGCAGCGCCTCTGGTTCCTCGACCGCCTGGAGCCTGAATCGGCGGCGTACAACCTGCCGGTCGCCCTCCGGTTGCGCGGCAGGTTGGATTTTTCCCACCTGTCTGCCGCTCTGGCCGGCATCCTCCGCCGGCACGAGGCGCTCCGCACGTCGTTTCCCGAGACTCCGGATGGTCCCGTCCAAGAGATTGCGCCAGCTCCCGAGGCGTTCGCGGTGCCCGTCGAGGACCTGTCCGCTCTGAGCGCCGGGGTGGAGGCCGCTGCGCTCCGGCGGATGGAGGAGGAAGGCCGCCGTCCGTTCAATCTCCAGACCGGTCCCGTCTTCCGCCCTCTGCTCCTCCGCATCGCTGCCGAGGACCACCTGCTCGTCGTCAACCTCCACCACATCGCGGGCGACGGCTGGTCGATGGGCGTCATGATCCGCGAGCTGGCCGCCTTGTACTCCTTCCCTCCTCTCCCGGGGGGTGAGGTCCCACCGGTCCATTACGCCGACTACGCCGCCTGGCAACGCTCCTGGCTCACCGGCGACGTCCTCGCCGCCGAGGTGGCGTGGTGGCGCGAGGCGTTGCGCGGCCTCCCCGAGCGGCTCGACCTGCCCACCGATCATCCTCGGCGCTCGGTGGAGAAGCGGCGGGGAGCGCAGCGGCCGGTCGAGATCGACGCGGAGATGACGCGCGGCGTGGCGCACCTCGCCCGCCGCGAGGGGGTGACCCCGTTCATGGTCCTCCTCGCCGCATTCCAGGCGCTTCTCGGCCGTGTCACCGGACAGGATGATCTGGCGGTCGGCAGCCCGGTCGCGGGGCGCGACCGGGTGGAGCTGGAAGAGCTGATTGGATTCTTCGTCAACACCCTGGTGCTCCGCGGCGATCTCTCGGGCGATCCGTCTTTCAGCGTTCTGTTGCGGCGGACGCGGTCCGTGGTCCTCACCGCCCACCGGCATCAGCACCTGCCATTCGAGAAGCTGGTCGAAGAGCTCGCTCCGGCCCGCGAGCTGGGCACGACGCCTCTCTTCGCAGCCATGCTCGCCTTCCAGGGACCATACCCCCGGCCGCCGGTGCTCCCCGGGCTGACGGCCGAGATCGTCCCCGTTCCGACCGGCACCGCCAAGCTCGATCTGCTCCTCGATCTGGGCGAGCGCGACGGCTCCTTCGCCGGCTTCCTCGAATACGACGCCGATCTTTTCGACCCGCCGAGCATCGACCGCCTCCTCGGCCACCTCCGCTCCCTGTTGACCGCCGCCGTGGCCGATCCCGGGCTCCGCCTGGCGGACCTGCCGCTCCTCAGAGCGCCCGAGCGGCAGCAGCTTCTGGAGTGGAACGCCACCGCGGTTGTGTATCCCGCGGTCACGATCCCGGAGCTGTTCGCGGCCCAGGCGGCGGCGACGCCGGAGCGCATCGCGGTGACCTTTGCCGGCGCGGCGCTGACCTACCGGGATCTGGACGCGGCGGCGAACCGGCTGGCCCGCTACCTGCGCCGGTTGGGTGTGAGCCCGGACGTGGTGGTGGGAGTCGCGCTGCACCGTTCGCTGGATCTCGTGGTGGCCTTCTATGCAGTGCTGAAGGCCGGTGGCGCCTACCTGCCTCTCGACCTCGACTACCCGGACGAGCGGCTCGTCTTTCTGGTGGCGGACGCCGGTGCGCCGGTCGTGCTCACGCTGGAGGAGCACAGAGGCCGCTTCTCCGGTGCGCCGAGCGCGGCGGTGGTCTCCCTCGACAGCAAACGCGCTGCGATCGAAGCGGAGAACAGCGGGCCGCTGTCTTTGGAAATCGCCGGCGCGAGCCTCGCCTATGTGATCTTCACCTCGGGCTCCACCGGCGCTCCCAAAGGCGTGATGAACACGCACGCGGGGATCGCCAACCGCCTGCTCTGGATGCAGGCGGCCTACCCCCTCGGCGCCGCCGACCGCGTGCTGCAGAAGACCCCGTTCACCTTCGACGTCTCGGTGTGGGAGTTCTTCTGGCCGCTCCTCACCGGAGCGCGCCTGGTCGTGGCACTGCCCGACGGGCATCGCGATCCCGCCTATCTCCTCCGCACCCTGGTGGAGGAGGGGATCACCACGCTGCACTTCGTCCCCTCCATGCTCAAGGTCTTCCTGGAGGAGCCCGGAGTCGGCGCGGCCACCTCGGTGCGGCAGGTGATGGCCAGCGGAGAAGCGCTGCCGGCGGCTTTGGCGGAGCGCTTCCTCGCCGGGCTCCCCGAAGCGCGGCTGCACAATCTGTATGGTCCCACCGAGGCGGCGGTAGACGTGAGCGCCTGGACGTGCGCCCCCGGCGAATCGCCGGTGCCCATCGGGCGGCCCATCGCGAACATCGACCTGCGGGTGCTCGACCGCCCGTTCCTGCCGGTGCCGGTGGGATCGGCCGGCGAGCTGTGCATCGGCGGCGTGGGTCTCGCGCGCGGCTATCGCAACCGGCCGGCCCTGACCGCCGAGCGGTTCGTCCCCCATCCCGAGAGCGGCCGGCCGGGCGAGCGCCTGTACCGCACGGGCGACCTGGCCCGCTGGCGTCCCGACGGCCGCATCGAGTACCTGGGGCGGCTCGACCATCAGGTGAAGATCCGCGGCCAGCGCATCGAGCCCGGCGAGATCGAGGCCGCCCTGGCGCAGGATCCCGCGGTGCGCGAGTGCGCCGTCCTCGCCCGCGAGGGCCGCGGCGGCCTCCGCCTGGTGGCCTATGTCGTGCCGCGCGGCGGCGGCCTCTCCAACGACGAGATCGACGAGCTGCGCGCCACCCTGCGCCGGCGCCTTCCGGAGCCCCTGATCCCCGCCGCCTTCGTGGTGCTCGCCGCACTCCCCCTCACCGCCAGCGGCAAGCTCGACCGCCGCGCGCTCCCAGCTCCCGATGCGGTTGCCGGAGGTCAGAGGGTGGCCCCGCGCACCGCCGTCGAAGCAGTCGTCGCCGGCATCTGGCGCGACGTCCTCGGCCTGCCCGCCCTGGGCGTCGACGACAACTTCTTCGATCTGGGTGGGCACTCCCTCCTGGCTACCCGCGTCGTCTCCCGGCTCCGCACCACCTTTGGAGTCGAAATCCCCGTCCGGGCCCTCTTTGAATCGCCGACGATCGCTGGCCTCGCACAGCACCCCTTGCTGTCTCCCCTCTCCCGGCGGGGGGGTGGGAGGGAGACGGGAGAGGGGCCGGGGGTGAGGGCGCTTTTGCGCGTCGAGGCAGCCAGCGGTCCCGCTCCTCTCTCCTTCGCCCAGCAGCGACTCTGGTTCCTGGCGCAGCTCGATCCGGAATCCGCGGCCTACAACCTGCCGGCCGCCGTCGATCTGCACGGCGCTCTCGACATTCCCAGGCTCTCCATCACGCTCCAGGAGATCGTGCGGCGGCACGAGACGCTGCGCACAACCTTCCAGATGGCCGGATCGGAGCCGGTCCAGGTGGTTGGTCCCGTTGAGGATTTCTGCCTCCCCTTCGTCGATCTTGCCGCTCTTGGCGATATCCACGAGCGGGCCGCCGCCGAAGCCGAACGCCTCACCGCCGCGGACGCCGTCCGCCCGTTCGATCTTCTGCACGGCCCGGTCTTCCGCCCTCTGCTGCTGCGCATCGCACCCGACCGCCACCGGCTGCTCGCCTCCATGCATCACATCGTGAGCGACGGCTGGTCGCTCGGCGTCTTCATCCACGAGTTGGGCACTCTCTTTGCGGGCTCGCCGCTGCCGGAGCTGGAGGTCCAATACTCGGACTTCGCGCGCTGGCAACGCGGCTGGCTCACCGGCGACGCCCTGGAGCGGGAGCTTGCCTTCTGGCGCGGCGAGCTGTCAGGGCTGCCGCCGGGGCTCGACCTGCCCACCGACTGGCCGCGCCCGCCGGTGCAGACATTCCGCGGCGCCAGCCGTTCCGTCTCCTTGGGTGCGGCGATGTCCACCGCTTTGCGCGATCTGGCCCGCGCCGAGGGGGCGACGCTGTTCATGATGCTCATGGCCGGCTTCCAGATGCTTCTCGCCCGGCTCTCCGGCCAGGACGACCTCGCCGTCGGTACGCCGGCGGCCGGCCGCACGCACACCGAGCTCGAAGGATTGATCGGCTTCTTCGTGAACACCCTGGTGATGCGCGCTGAGATGGCGGACGATCCGGACCTCCGCACCCACCTCGGCCGCACCCGCGAGCGCGCCCTCGCCGGCCAGACGCACCAGGACGTCCCGTTCGAGCGCCTGGTGGAGGAGCTGAAGCCGGAGCGGAATCTCGCCCGTCCGCCGCTGTTCCAGGTTCTCTTCGTCTTCCAGAACACACCGCGCGCGCCGCTCGACCTTCCCGGCCTGACGGTGCGGCCACTCGCGGTCGCCACCGGCACCGCCAAGTTCGAGCTGCACCTGTCGCTGGAAGAGACAGAGGAGGGGATCGCGGGGACCCTGGACTTCAATCGCGATCTCTTCGAGGCCACGACGATCGACCGGCTCTCCCGCTGGTACGCGACGCTCCTCGCGGCGGCCGCCGCCGATCCTGGGCTGCGCCTCTCGGTCCTCCCTCTCCTGACCGCTCCGGAGCGCCACCAACTCCTCGCTGAATGGAACGACGGACAGGAGGCTCCGCGCGACCGGACGCTCGTCGAGCTGTTCGCGGAGCAGGTGAAGGAGAGGCCCGGCGCGGTGGCCGTCACCTGCGGCGCGGATCGGCTGATCTACGGCGATCTCGACCGCCTGTCCGACGCTCTGGCCCGCCGCCTGCGCGCTCTCGGCGCGGCGCCGGAGGAGCGCGTCGCGATCTGCCTGGACCGCTCGACGGCGATGATCATCGCCCTCCTCGGCGTCCTCAAAACCGGCGCCGCCTACGTCCCCCTCGATCCCGAGCACCCGGCGGAACGCCAGGCCTTCGTCCTCGGCGACGCCCAGCCCCGCGCGCTCGTCACCACCCAGGAGATCACGGCGCGGTTGGCGATCCCCAAGGGGCTGCCGGTAGTTTCCCCCGTCGATTTGCCAGAGGGTGGGGGGCTCCCCTCTCCCGCTCGGGGCGGTGGGCTGGAGGCGCGCGCGGGGGAGGGGTCGGGGGAGGGGGCGGGAGGGAGGACGGTGACTCTCGCTTCACACCCCGCCTACATCATCTACACCTCCGGCTCCACCGGCCGCCCCAAAGGCGTCGTCGTCACCCACGCCGAAGTTGTGCGCCTCCTCACCGCCACCGACCCCTGGTTCCGCTTCGGTCCGGCGGACACCTGGACGCAGTTCTTCTCCTTCGCGTTCGACTTTTCCGTCTGGGAGATCTGGGGCGCCCTGGCGTACGGAGGCCGGCTGGTGATCATCCCCCATTGGGTGAGCCGGTCGCCCGCTGACTTCTACGACCTCCTCGCGGCGGAGCAGGTCACCGTGCTCAACCAGACCCCCTCCGCCTTCCGGCAGCTCATCCAGGCCGAGGGCGACCGGCCCGCGGAGCAGAGGCGTCGTCTCGCCTTGCGGATGGTCATCTTCGGCGGCGAGGCGCTCGACGTGGCGAGCCTCGCCCCCTGGTTCGAGCGGCACGGCGACAACACACCACGGATGATCAACATGTATGGCATCACCGAGACCACGGTTCACGTGACGTACCGGCCCGTCACCGCAGGCGACATCGCCCGGGCGCCGGTGAGCCCACTCGGTGTGCCCATCCCGGACCTGCAGGTCCACCTTCTCGACCACCGCCTGCACCCGGTGCCGGTCGGCGTCCACGGCGAGATCTGCGTCGGTGGCAACGGCCTCGCCCGCGGCTACTTCCGGCGGCCGGACCTGACCGCGCAGCACTTCATCCCCGATACTTTCTCCGGCCGGCCTGGCGCGCGCCTCTACCGCTCCGGCGACCTCGCGCGCCGCCTGCCGGACGGCGGCCTGGACTACCTCGGGCGCATCGACTTCCAGGTGAAGATCCGCGGCTTCCGTATCGAGTTGGGGGAGATCGAAGCCGCCCTCCTGCAGCACCCGTCCGTCCGCAACGCCGCCGTCCTGGCGCGCGAGGAGCCCGGCGGCGACCGCCGCCTCGCCGCCTACGTGGTGCCGCAGGACAACACGCTGTCCGTGGACGACCTGCGCGCCGCCCTGCGCCAACGCCTTCCCGAGTACATGATCCCCGCGGCGTTCGTGGTGCTCGACGCCCTGCCGCTGACCGCCAACGGCAAGCTCGACCGCCGCGCCCTTCCCGCGCCGGACGCCGCGCCCCGCGGTCCCGCCGTGGCGCCGCGTAACGCCACCGAAGAGGCCATCGCCACCGTCTGGCGCGAGGTCCTCGGCCTGCCCGCGGTCGGCGTCAAGGACAGCTTCTTCGACCTCGGTGGCCATTCACTGCTCGTCGTGCAGGTCCACCGCCGCCTCGCCGCGCAGTTCCCGGAGCTCGCCATCGTCGATCTCTTCCGCTATCCCACCATCTCCGCCCTCGCGCGGCTCCTCACCCGGGAGCGGGTGGACCAGGTCGACCTCGAAGAGAGCCGCGAGCGCGCCGACACCCGCATCGACCGCGCCCGCAAGCAGCGCGAGCTACGCCGCAAGCGCTGAATGCGCTCGCCTCTGGCCCAAGTTCCCGCAAAGTCGGATCAGTTGCGCGAAGCCGTCGCGGAAGAGTTGGGCAGGCTGAAGCCGAAGAGTGCTCCGCGGCCGGGCTCGCTGGCGGCCCAGACCCGCCCGCCGTGGGCGGCGGTGAGCTGCTTGACGATGGCGAGGCCGAGCCCCGCGCCGCCGGTGGCGCGAGTGCGCGAAGGGTCGGCGCGGTAGAAGCGCTCGAAGAGGAAGGGGAGGTGCTCGGCGGCAATCCCCGGTCCGCTGTCTTCGACGGTGACCTCGACCGTCCGGCCCGTCGCCCGGCCGCGCAATCGAATGACGCCGCCCGGCGGGGTGTGAGTGAGCGCGTTCTCCAGCAGATTGCGCAGGATCTGCGCCAGCCGCCGAGCGTCGGCGTGCACATCCGGAAGATCCGACGGGAGATCGACTTCGAGGCGCAGATTCTTCTCGCTGAGCCGCGGCCGGAGGGCCTTGACGGCGCGTTCCACCTCGACAGCGAGCGCCAGGGCCCCCAGCTCGATCTCGAGCTGGCCGGCTTCGGCGAGCGCCAGCTCCTGGAGGTCTTCGATCAGCGTGGTGAGCAGCGTCACCTCTTCGGCGAGCGAGCCGAGGGTTTCCGGCGTCGGTTGGGCCAGCCCGTCTTCGAGCGCCTCGATCTGGCAGCGTAGATTGGTCACCGGGCTGCGCAGCTCGTGAGCGACATCGCTCACCAGGTCCTGCCGCAACCGGTCGGCGGTGGCCCGGCGCTCCGCCATAGCGTTGAAGGCGCGGGCGAGATCGCCGATCTCGTCCCGTCCGCGGGCGTCCACCCGCTGATCGAGATCGCCCGCCTCCATCCGGCGCGCCGCCGCCGTCAACGCTTCGACCGGACGCAGGATGCGGCGCGACAGCAAGGTGGTGAGGAAAATGCTGACAATCGCGGCGGCCAGCGCGGCGAGCAGGAGGGCCTGGCGCAGGCGCCTGATGGAGGCTTCGGGGTCGTCCGGCACCGGCGGCGAGTACGGCAAGGCGAACAGGATGCCGAGAGGTGAGCCGTCCGGCGCTTTGAGCGTCCTCCTGGGGGGCTCAGGGAGCTGCAACTGGCTTCCAGATCCACCGACCGATCCGGCGAAGGCTTGGAGGGCCGGCCACCGGCGGACGACGTAGATGTTCCGGCCGCCCTGCTCCACACGCACCTCGCCATAGGTGGCGAGCGGGCTGGTGGCGGCCACAACACGCCGGCCGTCCGGTCCGATCAGCAGCAGCTCGCGGCGCATCCGCTGGCCGGCGTCCGCAAGGAGAAACTGAGCGCTCAGCCAGTTCCCCTCGCGCAGCCGGTCGTTGGTGAGCTTCGTGGCGAGAGGATCGAGATCCGGTGGCGGCCCGGGGCTCATGTCGAAGGATCGATGGATCTCGACGGAGACCACGCGGGCGAGGAGAAGGCCCACCGCGCCGAGCGCGACGGTCAGCACGGTGGCCGCCATGAGCGCCAGGCGGAAGTGCAGGGTGTGGATCACCGCTTTCTTCATTGTCATGCGGGTTCTCCGGCGAACCGGTAGCCGATGCCGAAGACCGTTTCGATCCACGGCCCGCCGCCGGGTGTCCGCGCGCCCAGTTTGCGGCGCAGGTTTTTAACGTGAGCGTCCACAGTTCTCTCCATCCCTTCGTAGTCCCAGCCGAAAGCTCTTTCCACCAGCTCGGCGCGGGTGAAGGCCCGGCCCGGAGAGCGGGCCATCGTCTCCAGGAGCCGCAGCTCGCTGCGCGTCAACGCGACCGGCCGGCCACCGGCGGTGACCTGCTGCCGGGCGGCATCCACGGCCAGGCCGCCATGGAAGAGGAGGGCGGCCGGTGTTTTTGCGTCCAGGTGCTCTCCGGAGGTGTGCGGAGCGGTCCGCCGCAGCACGGCACGCACCCGCGCCACCAACTCGCGCGGGCTGAAGGGCTTGGTGACATAGTCGTCCGCGCCCAGATCGAGCCCGCGCAGCTTGTCCTCTTCGAGAGCTCGCGCGGTCAGCAGGATCACCGCCGCCGCGGATTCCGCCTGGAGCGTGCGGCAGACCTCGAAGCCGTTGACGTGCGGCAGCATCAGATCGAGCACGACGAGATCCGGCTTCACCGAGCGCGCCGCGTCCAACGCCTGCCGGCCGTCGAACGCCACGGTCACCAGGAAGCCCGCGTTCTCCAGGTAGAGCTTCACGGCCGCGGAGGTCTTGCGGTTATCTTCTACCACCAGGATGCTGCGGCGGGCCGGGTCCATGGCGAGAGTGTAGCGCCCGGTCAAAGCGTGAGCCTGTTCATGTCGTTCTCCTCCTTGCCGACGGGGAGAGCGTAGGGAAGAGTTGTGAAGGAGTGGTGAAGAGGATCCCTGCCGAATGCCGGTTCGATCAGCGGTAGCCTGCCGCTTGCAGCTCGAACAGCTCGGCATAGCGCCCGCGCGCGGCCAGGAGCTCTTCGTGAGTGCCCATCGCCTCGACCTGGCCGCCGGCGAGAACCAGAATGCGGTCCGCCATGCGCACGCTCGAAAAGCGGTGTGAGATCAGCACGGCGGTTTTGCCCTCGCTCAGCTCCTTGAAGCGCTGAAAGACCTCGAACTCGGAGCGGGCGTCGAGCGCCGCGGTCGGCTCGTCGAGGATCAGGAGCAGGGCGTCCCGCATGTAGGCGCGGGCGATGGCCACCTTTTGCCACTCACCGCCGGAAAGATCGACGCCCTTTTTAAAACGTTTACCGATGATCTGATCATATTTTTCTGGCAGCTTCTCGATCACCTCATCCGCCAGGCTGCGTTCGGCGGCGGCGACGATCCGGGCTCGATCGTCGCGGGCCTCGATGCGGCCGACCGCGATGTTCTCGGCGGCGGTGAGGTGGTAGCGCACGAAATCCTGGAAGATCACGCCGATGTTGGCGCGGAGCGCGTCGAGGTCATACTCGCGGAGATCGAAGCCATCGAGCAGGATGCGTCCCTCGTCCGGGTCGTACAGCCGCGCCAGCAGCTTGACCAGGGTGGTCTTGCCGGCGCCGTTTTCGCCGACCAGGGCGAGCACCTCGCCGGCCTGCAAGGTGAAGCTCAGGTGGCGCACCGCCCAGCGTTCGGCCCCGGGATAGCGGAAGCCGGCGTCTTCGAACGTGAAGCCTTGGCGGATCGGCGAAGGGAACGGCAGCGCAGTGTCCGGCGGGGTCGGCGAAACGATCTCCGGCTCGATCTCGAAGAAGGAGAAGAGGTCGTCGAGATAGAGCGCTTGCCCGGCCACCTGGGAGAAGCCGATCAGCAGGCCTTCGAGCAGAGTCCGCAGGCGGCGGAAGGAGCCGGCGAGAAAGGTGAGATCGCCGATGCTGAAATCGCCGCGCAAGGTCCGCCAGGCGAGAAAGGCGTAGGCCACGTAATAGCCGACCGTGCCGATGGCGGTCAGCAGGCCTCCCCAGCCGGCCCGGCGGGCCGCGAGCTTCCGGTTCTCCTGGTAGAACGCGGCGGCCAGCGCGCGGTAGCGATCGATCAGGAACGAGTTGAGGCCGAAAATTTTCACTTCTTTGGCGGTCTCGACGCTGGCGCCGGTCTGACGCACATAGTCGAGCTCGCGCCGTTGCGGCGTCCGCGTGGAGTCGAGCGAGTAGCTCTGCGCGTTGAAATGCGCTTCCCCGAGGAACGCCGGCACCAGCGCCAGGATCAACAGCGCGATCAGCCATGGCGCGTAGACGACCAGCCCGGCGGCGAAGCTGATGATGGTCACCACATCCTGGGCCTGACCGAAGAGCTGGCCCATCAGCGTCATGCGGCCGGTGGTCTGGCGGCGGGCGCGCTCGAGCTTGTCCTGCAGCTCGCTGTCCTCGAAGTCCTCCAGGTCGAGCGTCGCCGCATGCTCCATCAGACGCACGCTGGTGGCGTTGGTGAACTGCTCCGAGAGCAGGGAGTCGAAGAGCGAAACGATGCGGCCGAGCAGGTCGGACAGCACGGCCAGGCTGAACTCGGCCGCCAGCAGCCAACCGAGATGATCGAGCCGGCCGCTGGCGAGCCAGCCCTTGAAGGTGTCAGGCGCGCCCGGGCTGTGGGTCAGCAGGATCACCTGGTCGATGATCAGCTTGCCGACATAGAGAGTCGCGACCGGCAGCAGGGCACGGACGAGGCGTAGCAGCAGATCGCCCGTGGTCAGAGCGCGGCTGGTCTGCCAGATCAGCTTCAGGAAAGGCGGCAGGTTGCGTAACGCGCCGAAACGCTCGCGCATCGACTGCGGGCCGGGGAGGGGGATTGCGGGACCAGCGCCGAGACCGGGAGAACCGGTCGAGGGGCCGGCGCGTCCGCCCATGGTGTAGTTCTTTGGCATCTGTTCTCGCCCGAAGTGCAAAGCCCGTGCCTTGGATCGCTCGTACAATAGGCCTTTCGTTCCTGGACTATGGACCTCCGACCCCTCCGGCGCCACCGCGACTACCGCGCGCTGTACTCCGCGCAACTCGTCTCGTTGCTGGGCAGCATGGTCACCTATGTGGCCCTGCCGTATCAGATGTTCAAGCTCACGGGCTCGTCGCTGGCCGTGGGCCTGCTCGGCCTGGCCGAGCTGCTCCCCTTGCTCATCACGGCGTTCGTGGGTGGCGCCCTCGCGGATACGGTCGACCGCCGCCGCCTGATCCTGTGGACGGAAGTGGGGCTCGCGTGCGGCAGCGCCGCGCTCGCCGGCACCGCGTTCTTCGCCCGGCCGCCCGTCTGGATCCTCTATGCGATCGCCGGCTCCATGTCGGCCCTCAACGGTCTGCAACGGCCCTCGCTGGAGGCGCTGACGCCGCGGCTCGTCGATCCCGAAGAGCTCCCGGCCATGGCGTCGCTCACGGCCTTCCGCGGCAGCCTGGGCATGATCGCCGGACCAGCCCTCGGCGGCGCCCTGATCGCGTCCACCGGCCTCGCCACGACATACGCCTTCGACCTTCTGACCTATGTCTTCTCGTTTTTCGCGATCCGCACGATTCGCACGGTGCTCCCGCCCGAGTCGACGCAAGCTCCGGGCCTGCGGAGCGTGCTCGAAGGTTTCCGCTACGCCCGCAGCCGGCAGGAGCTGATCGGGACGTATGTCGTGGACATCGTGGCCATGGTGTTCGGCATGCCGCTGGCGCTCTTTCCTGCCATCTCCCAGGCCCTGGGTGGTGCGAAAATCCTCGGCTTCCTCTACGCGGCACCGGCCGGAGGAGCTCTCCTCGCGAGCCTGACGAGCCGTTGGACGCACCGCGTCCAGCGCCACGGGCTGGCAGTGATGCTGGCGGCCACGGCCTGGGGATTGGCGATCATCGGCTTTGGCTTCTGCGACCATCTCGTTCCCGCCATCGTCTTCCTGGCCCTCGCCGGAGGCGCCGACGCGGTGAGCGGCATGTTCCGCATGACGCTCTGGAATCAGACGATCCCCGACACCCTGCGCGGCCGCCTGGCCGGGATCGAAATGCTGAGCTACATGAGCGGCCCGCTCCTCGGACACGTCGAAGCGGGAATGGTCGCGGCGGCCTTCAGCGTACGGGTCTCGGTGGTGTCCGGCGGCGCGCTGTGTGTGCTCGGCGTGCTCCTCTGCGGCGCCTTGCTGCCGCGCTTCGTGGCCTACGACGCACGCGTGACGGACTCTTCGAGGTCCTGAGAGCCCCTGGCCCATAGGCGATAACCCAAAGTAGGGGAGGGGCTTGCCCCCTCCGTGTGGGCGGAGGAGTCGGAGGAGAAAACAGTACCTTGCAGGAACCGCTCGGGCCCCCCGCCTACGGATCGGTCGTGTCAAGAGCAAGCTGCCGGCAGAAGTCGGCGGGGTTGACCATCGTGTCGCGCAGATTTGAGGCGTGTTTCATCCCGGGGAGTTTTTCATGCAGCTGCGCTGCACCCGAAGATCGATGAAAGGACTGCTGGGAGCGCCGGCTTCCAGCCGGCCCGGCCGACAGAGTCGACCGGGCCGCCAAGATGGCAGCGCTCCCAGCGACAGCGACTTGGAATAGGGCGGCATAGAGGCGGATAGAACCGTCTTTTTCAGAGGGGCGCTGGCGTCTCGCCGGCAACTTTTTCTTCTTCTCTCTGAACGTTCAGCGGCTCTCGGCAGGTCGTAAAAAAAGGCCGGCGAGACGCCAGCGCTCCCAGGGTGCCGAAAACAAGAACGTCAGCTCTTCGAACCGGACCCGCAAAGCGACTTTGCGGCGGCCCGTACGATTCTTCGACGCCTCTGGCAATTCTCCAACGCGCCGCACAGAATAAGAACGGCCCGCCCAGTTTTGCGGCGAGGCGTCGCAGAACTGTGGGAGGCGTCGAAATTTACGCCGGCCCGAATCATTTTGCGGCGGCTCGCCCAAATCTTCGACGCCTCGTACAATTTTTCAACGCGCCGCACAGAATAAGAACGGCCCGTACAGTTTCACGGCGAGCCGTCGCAGAACTGTGGGAGGCGCCGAACTTTACGCCGGCCTGAATCGTTTTGCGGCGCCCCGCGCAAATCTTCGACGCCTTGGCCAATTCTTCAACGCGCTGTACAGAATAAGAACGGCCTGCCCAGTTCTGCGGCGAGACGTCGCAGAACTGTGGGAAGCGCCGAAGTTTACACCGGCCTGAATAATTTTGCGGCGGCCCGCCCAAATCTTCGACGGCCCGCCTGGTTTTTCAACGCGCTACACAGAAGAAGAACGGCCCGCACAATTTTACGGCGAGGCGTCGCAGAACTGTGGGAGGCGTCGAACTTTACGCCGGCCTGAATCGTTTTGCGGCGGCCCGCGCAAATCATCAACGCTTCGGCCAGTTCTTCAACGCGCCACTCAGAACCAGAACGGCCTGCACCGTTGTAATACCGGGGCGTTGCAGAGCTGTGGGAGGCGCCGTAATTTTACTGAGCCGTTCATAGTTTACGGCGTCGCGCCGCAAATCCTGAGGACCGTTTCTTAAACTATGGAGCGCGTCGTAAATTGCCCCCTCCGCGTGGGCGGAGGAGCGGCGTGGCGAAGAGGGGTTAGCGGTGTGCGGTTGGGGCGGAGGTTTGGTGGTGCTCTTCGGGTCTTCCAAGGGCGGTGTGGAGGGCTCGGGCTTTTTCCCGGAAGAAGGCGATCTTCTCCTGAGGGGACAGATCCTTGAGCTTTTCGTAATGGGCGTCGCGGATGGCGCGGACCATCGCAACGGCTTTGATCTCTGGATCGGACATGAGCTAGTCCCCCTCGGCCGCCAGGACATCGGAGAGGATCGGCAGGAAGGTGCCCGCCGCAAAGTCCCTCATCAGGCTGTTCGACCATTGGGCGAACTGGGCGTCGAAGCAGCCGCCGATCACGGAGGTGTCGAGGTAGATGCGTGGCTTCTTCATGAGGGGCGCGTTCCCCGTTCAGGATATCAGGTCTTTCTCCGGCAGATGAGGTCACGTCCGTGCCGTGGTCCGCCTCGGTTCGGCGAGAGTCCGCCTCGACACGGCGAGAGTCCACCTCGGCTCGGCGCGGGGCCACCTCAGCTCGGCGAGGGTCCGCCTCAGCTCGGCGAGGGTCCGCCTCAGCTCGGCGAGGGTCCACCTCAGCTCGGCGAGGGCCCACCTCGGCTCGGCGAGGGTCCACCTCAGCTCGGCGAGGGCCCACCTCGGCTCGGCGAGAGTCCGCCTCGACTCGGCGAGGGTCCGCCTCAGCTTGGCGAGAGTCCGCCTCGGCTTGGCGAGGGTCCACCTCGGTTCGGCGACGGTCCGCCTCAGCTTGGCGAGAGTCCGCCTCGGCTTGGCGAGGGTCCACCTCGGTTCGGCGACGGTCCGCCTCAGCTTGGCGAGAGTCCACCTCGGCTCGACGGGAGTCCGCCTCGACTGGACGGCGGTCCGTCTCAACGGGACGCCGGTCGGGTTGAACCCGACTCCTTGCCACGTCATCGGGGAAGCTGTCGGGTTGAACCCGACTCCCTTCCGTCTCAACGGGCCGTCGGTCGGGTTGAACCCGACTCCCTTCCGTCTCAACGGGCCGTCGGTCGGGTTGAATCCGACTCCCTTCCGGCTCAACGGGATGTCGGTCGGGTTGAACCCGACTCTCTTCCGGCTCAACGGGACACCGGTCGGGTTGAACCCGACTCCCTTCCGGCTCAACGGGACACCGGTCGGGTTGAACCCGACTCCCTTCCGGCTCAACGGGACGCCAGTCGGGTTGAACCCGACTCCCTTCCGGCTCAACGGGACGCCAGTCGGGTTGAACCCGACTCCTTGTCGCGTCATCGGGGAAGCCGTCGGGTTGAGTCCGACTCCTTGCCGCGTCATCGGGGAAGCTGTCGGGTTGAACCCGACTCCTTGCCGGCTCGAAGGGAAACCTGCCCGTCTCCGTCTCGCCTGGGCAGCGGCCTGCCTCCGGATCGCAAGGCCTGTCCCTACACCTACTCAGTCTCGGTTGATACTGTACACTCAGAGGCCGTGCCTCCACGGTGGGACAAGGACGCGGATTACGCTTACCTAGAAGGGATTACTCTTCATGGCTGGGCCTGGGAATTCCTGCGTCGCAACCCACACTACCGCGCGGACTTTACGCGCGGATCGGACCCCAGCCCGTGGGGCCTCTTTCGCCCTTGCGATCCTGACCGCTCCTATCGAGAGGTTTTTCCCTTCTGGATGGCCTCGGCGCTGCCGGTTCTCCTCAATCCCACCCTCCATGCAGTTCTGGCCGCCTCCCCAGAACCCGGCATTCCGCTGTGCACTCCTTCTCGTGTTTCGTATATGTTTGACCTTACGTATCCTCTTGAGTTTCAGATCGAGGAGGCGGTCAAGACTCTAAAGATCCTGCAGGGGGCCGGGAAGCACTTAGCGCGGAAAAGAGTGTCAAAGATCCGAGACGACCATTACAAGCGCTACGTCCGTCTCCTCGATGGGTATGCTGCCGGAGTGAGCCAGATCGCGATGGCAGCAGTTCTGTACGGTGATAAAGGCGTCCCGAGAGATAGCGCACGGCGTGCCCTCAGGGAGGCGCAACGTTTGTCCCGGGGAGGGTATCAGGATCTTCTGTTGCACCCTAACCGGCAAACCGGAGAGTTGAGGGGAAAATAAGGGGATTGTCATTTTCCCGGGGAAGATGAAGGCCGCCACTTTTTCCCGCTTCCTCCTCCTTGCGTGAGCCCAATAAACTGAAGATCGCCCCAATTTGGAGGGCGATCTCAACTACGGGGACTCCCGGGGGAGCCCGAATGCATGCCTGAGAATCTGCATTCTACGCCCCTTCGGTCCCCGCTCAAGGGGGACAGAATGAGTCTGTACAGAATCCGTCCATTCGTCCGGTTCCTGCAAGAGCTACTGCGGCCGAGCTGGCCGAGATCCCGGTAGGGGGCGCGGTGACCTTTCCTAACGCCCCAGCCCGCTTTCTCGCTGGTAGTCAGACGACTAGTGCTCCTGCTCGCGGGGCTCCCACGCCGCCTCATACCGGTCGGCCTGGGCAATCTCCCGCCGCGCGGCGCGGATCAGCCTGTCGCGAATTCAGTCGAGCAGGCTGATCCCCTGCCAGCTCTGCCGCGTGACGGGCAAGGGCGTCTGTGCTGGTCTCACCGCACGCCGAAGATCTGCACCTCGCACGTGGAGCGGCTCAACATGCACGCACGGATGATGTCTCGCCGCTTCACCCAATTGACCACTGGCTTCTTGAAGAAGCAGGACAACTTCACGGCGGTGGTTTCCCTGTTCGCGGCGAGCTATGGCCTGTGCTGGTCTCACAGCACGCTGAAGGGTTGCACACCTGCATTGGTAGAGGGGATCGCGTGGGGCGCCGTGGAAGGATGGAGAATTGTTTCTCGCCTAGTCGGGAACCGGTCGATTACTGTCTCTGTGCTCGCGGACAAGCTCTTCACGCTGGCGCGCGAGCGCGGGCTGATTCAAGACCTCCATAACTTTCCATGCCGGAATAACAATGCCGATGCCCATATGCATACCTGCAAACTCATCAGAGGCAGCATCTACCGTCCTTGAGGTGTGCCAGGCACCATGATGTATTCCGAGCCAGAAAAAGGGCTGAGGCTTGATATTCAGGGAATTCCCAAGGAATGGATTTGCGCGTACAAAAACCGGAGATCCGCTCAATCCACCAATCGAGCGCGCCTCGACCAGGAATGCCTCCATGTCACCGATATCCTCATGCATCATAGCGATGTTCCCGGTGCGCACGATAGGGACATCCCTTAGCCTTCCCGTATGCTTAACAAAGAGCCCAATCGTGAAAACATCGTCCCCTACGCCAATTTGCTCTTTTTCGATTGCTTCATGCGTGAGCGCAATGGAAGTTGACAACGCCACAACGTCGTAGTCGTGCGCGAGAGGCGCGCGGAAGGGTATTACAGCTATGTCAGATTGGTCGGTCGGATGCGTAAGCCAATCGTCCGGACTCGATTTGATCGGGTCGATTGCTGTGCGTCCCTCTATCGGATTGATGCGCGCATAGATGAAGCTGTCAGCTGTCCCTCTCTTTGGGATGTCATCGATGACATGCTTGGCCGTCACAAGATAGAATGCGTTTACGTTAGGGTCCGTCGTAGGCATTCCGAGAAGAAATGCTGTTCCCTCGGGCCTGCATGAATCGATGTCCTTGCAGCAGAGGAAGACCGCGCTCTTCTTAAGCTCCTCCGGCAGGCCCACTAATCTCTCCCCTGGAGACGCCATGTAATACCGTTGCGTATTCCATAGTCCGAGAGTCTAGGATGACGGTCTCGATGCCGTCAAATGGTCTGCGTCGCTTACGGTCCCCTCCGGCTGGGCAGCGGTCCGCCTCCGGATCGCGAGGCCCCGCCTCTCGAATTCTCTCATCACGCCCCGACCCCGGTCACCGTCGGCTCGTTCTCCTGCTTCTCCAGGCCCTCTTCGTCCAGGCCGGCGGCTATCTCCAGGATGGCCTGTTGCACGCTTTCCGGCAGGCTCTCGGCTCCCCAGACCTCCATCACCCGGTCCGGGAAACGCACGGCGAGGAAGTGGGAGAGCTCCGCCACCGTCGGGGCGTCGAAGATGATGATGGCGTGGATGTCTTCGCCGATCGCTTCCTGGGGGTGGAAGGCCAGCATGGCGCCGCTGATCGAGTTGCCTCCCAGCTCCAGGAAGTTGTCGTGGAGGCCCAGCCGGTCGACGTGCAGGACCTTGCGGAAGAGGTCGACCAGTGGCGTTCGAGCGGCGTTTCCGGCTTGCAGCTTACGGCCCTGCTTGAAAGCTGCCAGCGGCTTGGAGAGTTAGAGGTAGGCCGCAACCCGCCTGTGGCACCTCAGGTCGGTTTTGGTGGTTTGTTTGATCCGCTAGCGTCAGCCGGAGGCGGGGGCGGGATCCCGGTCGGCCAGGCGCCGGGCCAGCTCCTGGGCGTGATCCGAGGATCTCTCCAGGCGGAGAACGGTTAAATACGCGGCAAGACGATCCTGATCTTCTGGTGTCCAGGTCGCGACTTCCTTTTCGACAATGTTCAGGTCCATGACGCCTCCCTCGTTGCGTCTCTCCGTAACAAGTTTAGCATGCGCCTGTCCCAGCGATCCTACTACTCACGCTCCGACGCCCGTCACCTTCGCCTCATTCTCCTCGCTCTCCAATCCCTCGTCATCCAGGCCGGCGGCCATCTCCAGGATGGCCTGTTGCACGCTTTCCGGCAGGCTCTCGACTCCCCAGACCTCCATCACCCGGTCCGGGAAACGCACGGCGAGGAAGTGGGACAGCTCCGCCACCGTCGGGGCGTCGAAGATGATGATGGCGTGGATGTCTTCCCCGATCGCTTCCTGGAGGTGGAAGGCCAGCATGGCGCCGCTGATCGAGTTGCCTCCCAGCTCCAGGAAGTTGTCATGGAGGCCCAGCCGGTCGACGTGCAGGACCTCGCGGAAGAGGTCGACCAGGTGGCGTTCGAGCGGTGTTTCCGGCTCGACGTGCTCGCGGCGGGTGCGCTCGTCCTGCGTGGCGCGCAAGGCGAGGCGGTCCAGCTTGCCGTTGGCGGTGCGCGGCAGGGCCTTGAGCTCGACCCAGGAGGCCGGGAGCATCGATTCGGGCAGGCGCGCTTCGAGCGCTTTCTGGAGGATGGTGAGGTCCTTGTCCGGCCAATCCTCCTCCCACACCACGTAGGCGGCCAGCATCTGGTTGGCCTTTTCGCCCCGCACGTCCACGGCGACGTCCCAGACGCCGGGCTGGGCGCGGAGGAGCGACTCGATCTCTCCCAGCTCGATGCGCACGCCGCGCAGCTTGATCTGGCCGTCGGCGCGGCCCAGGTACTCGATGCGCCCGTCGTGCTGCCGGCGTGCCAGGTCGCCGGTCAGGTACAGGCGCGCTCCGGCCTCCCCGCGGAGGGCGGCGAAGGGGGCCGGCACGAAGCGCTGGGCGGTCTTCTGCGGGCGGCCGAGATAGCCTCGCGCGACGCCGAGGCCGCCGATCGCGATCTCTCCGGTGACCCCGAGCGGTACCGGGCGCAGCACGGGGTCGACGAGGTGGACTTCGAGGTTGCCGATGGGGCGGCCGATGGGCGGGCTCTTCGCCAACGGGCCCTGGTCGGCGAAGGCCGCGACGGTCGCGAAGACCGTGGCCTCGGTGGGGCCGTAGCAGTTGAGGAGACGGCGCCCGCGCGACCACCTTTCGACGAGGTCGTTTGGCGAGGCCTCGCCGCCGACGCCGACCAGGGGCACTCCGGCGAGCGGGGCCTCGGGGAGGATGGAGAGCGTCGTCGGCGTGAAGAACGCCGTGGTGACTCCGTAACTCGCCAACCGGTCGGCGAGCAGGAACGGGTTGGCCCTCTCCTCGTCGCGGATCAGGCAGAGGCAGCCGCCGAAGCCCAGCGCGGTGAACATTTCGAAGACTGAGACGTCGAAGCTCAGCGCGGCGACCAGCGGAATGCGGCTGTACGGTCCGGCTCCGTAGAGGGCCGCCATCTGGCGGACCAGGTTGACCGCCGCACGATGGCTGACCGGGACGCCGTTCGGCGTTCCGGTGGAGCCGGAGGTGTAGATCACGTAGGCCAGATGGTCAGGATCGAGGACGGTATCTGGTGCCCCCGCCGCCGCGCCGGCCGACCAGATCTCGTGAAAGGCCACGTCCATGTCGAGGACGCGCGTGCCAGTTGCGCCGAGCTTGTCGATCACGGCGCGGCGGGTGAGGAGGAGCGGGATTCCCGCGTCCTCCAGGTAGTACAGCAGGCGGTCCTTGGGCTGGCTGGGCTCCAGGGGAACGTAGGCTCCTCCCGCCTTGAGGATGGCGAGGAGGGAGACGATCAGCTCCAGCGAGCGGTCGAGGCAGAGGCCGACCTTGACCTCGGGGCCGACGCCCAGGGCCTTGAGCTTGCCGGCGAGGTGGGCGGCCAGGCGGTTGAGATCCCCGTAGGAGAGACCTTCGCTGCCCAGTGCCACGGCCGGCGCCGCGGGCCGCCGCGCCGCCTGCTCTTCGACCAGCGTATGCAGGCAGGCGCCCGATGCGATGACGGCGATGTCGGAGTCGTCCCGCGTGTCGTTGTGCTCCACGAGCAGTTGCTGGCGCTCGGCCGGCGAGAGGAGCGACAGGGCGTCCAGCCGCGCCGCGGGGTCGCCGACGATCTGGCGCAGCACCGCGAAGAACGCGCCGGCCCAGCGCTCGACGGACGCCCGGTCGTAGGTCGTGGTCTTGAAGGCGAAGTCCGCCTGGGCGCCGCCGCTCTTGGCTTCCTCCGCCAGGTTGACGTGGAGGTCGATGCGGGCGGCGTCGTGGTAGACCCAGGAGTATTCGCACTCGATGCCGACCATCGGCTGCGGCTCTTCGAGGCGCTCCACGTTGAACGTGCAGCCGATGAGGAAGCCGTCGAGGCCACCGGCCAGCCCGAGCTTTTCGAGCAGGCGGTTGAGCGGGAAGTTCTGGTGCTCGAGAACGCCGAGCAGCTCACGTTTGACCCGCGTGTGGAAGGTGGAGAAGGTGTCGGCGGTGAAGCGCTCCATGCGGACCGGCAGCAGGTTGATGAAATAGCCCACCATCGCCCCGGTGACCGAGGGATCGCGCGACGGCACGCCGACGATGATGTCGTCGTGCCGCGTGAGGTTCTGGAGGAGGGCGCCGAAGGCGGCGAGGACGACGGCGTAGGGGGTCGACTTCTCGCGCGCGGCGAGCTGCCGGAGGCCGCGCATCAGATCCGGCGTCATCCGATACTGCGGGCGGTCGCCCCAGAACTGCAGGGTGCGCGGGCGCGGGCGGTCGAGCGGCAGCTCCAGCAGGCTGACCGGGCGGGAGAAGACCTGCCGCCAGAAAGCCTCCGCCGCCACCTGATCCGGCGCCTCGGGAGACCGGGAGCAGACCCGCAGCACGTACTCGGCGAACGATCCCGGCGGTCCGAGGGGATTCGGCGCGCCGGCCGAGAGTGCCGCGTAGAGGCTAGTGAGCTCGTGCACCATGACGCCGGCCGAGCCGCCGTCGATCACGATGTGGTGGGCGACGAGCGACAGGTAGTGATCCTCCGCGGCCAGGCGCAGCAGGCAGACGCGCAGGAGTGGCCCGTTTTCGAGGTCGAAGACCTCGCCGGCCCACGTCTTCAGGCACCACAGCGCCTCGCGCGAGCGCAGCGGCTCCGGCAGCGCCGAGTAGTCGATCAGGGGGAGCGCCTCCGGCCGCGGATCGGCGATCTTCTGCCGGCCGTCGGTGCCGAAGGAGGAGCGCAGGGCCTGGTGCCGGTCGGAGACGGTCTGGAGGGCCGCGTGGATGTGCGGCACGTTGAGCGGGCCGCGCAGGCGCAGGGCCAGCGGCTCGTTGTACGACCGGTTGGCCATCGGGCTCATCTTGGACGCGAGCCAGAGGACGCGCTGGCCGTCGGTCACCGGCAGCTCGGCGTAGTCCTTCTTCGCGAAACGCTGGCGCAGCCGGTCGAGCGCCGGGAGGGAGTCGGCCACCGCGGCGGGGTCGACACCGAAGTCGATCAGGCAGGCGATCTCGGTGACGCCGAGCGGGATCAGCTTCTCGACCACGGCGGCGCAGCTCTCGGGAGTGCCGACCAGCGCGTGCTCGCTGACGTAGCGCTCGTAGGCGGCGTCGAGGACGTAGTCGAGATCCGCCTCCGAGCCCGCGTCGAGATCGATCTCCCGCCCCGTGCTCTCGACCTGCTTCCGGTTGAGGTCGAAGGAGGCGCGCAGGTAGGCGCGAAGGGGCGCCTCGGCTTGCGCCCGCGCGGTCTCCAGGTCTTCGCCGACGAAGGTGTGGAGGAGCACCGTCACGCGGCCGGAGGCGGGATCGTGGCCGTACAGCACCAGGTTCTCGTAGTAGAGGCCGATCTTCTCCGCCAGCTCGTCGAGCGGCTGGCTTTGGAGATTGGTCAGGATGCCGGCCCCCATCTCTCCGGCCTTGGCGAAGATCGCCGGGCTCGACCCGGTGAGCCAGATCGGAATCTCGCGCTGTTGCGGCAGCGGATGGAGGACCACGTCGAGCTCGGTGCCCAGGCCGTCGCGGACGTGCAGCGGCTCGCCGCGCCAGAGGGAACGGATCTTCTCGATCCCTTCGAACATCGCCTCGTGGCGGCTCTCATAGGCGGCCGGCGCGAAGACGAAGTCGTTGGCGTGCCAGCCGGAGGCGAAGGAGACCCCGGCCCGGCCGCCGGAAAGGTTGTCGACGACAGACCACTCCTCCGCGAGGCGGATCGGGTGGTGGAGGGGGACCACGGCGCTGCCGGCCCGCAGTTGCAGGTGCTTCGTCTCGCGCGCCAGGGCCGCCGCGAGGACCGACGGGTTGGGGGAGAGGCCGCCGAAGGAGTGGAAGTGCCGCTCCGGCAGCCAGACCCCGGTGAAGCCGTGCTCGTCGGCGAAGCGCGCCCCGGCGAGCAGGAGGTCGTACTTGGCGGGCTCGAAGCGCGCCTCGTAGGGGCCGAAATAGGAGAGGCTGAAGTCCACGCCGCGGCGCAGCGGAACCGAGAACGGCATGCGCCGCAGATGCTCCTCGGGAGCCTGGCCCACCCGCGACCGGATGCCGATCGAGCCGGCGGTGAGCCGTTCGCGGGCGAGCTTCGTCCCTCCCGGCGCCGGCATCGCTGGCATTGCCGGCATCGGGACCGGATGGGAGCCGGGCAGGAAGCCGCCGGCCGCCAGGTCTTCGACGCTCTGTGCGACCGCCCTGCGGATGCGCAGGACGTCCTCGTCGGTGTGGGCGGTGGTCAGGAAGCAGTTGCCCGACTCCTGGGTGTAGTAGATGCCGTGATCGACCAGATGGAAGTAGAAGAGCTCCGGGAGCTGCATCTCGCGCGACGGCCGGAAGCGGAAGAGCGACGCGAAGCTCACCGCCTCGATCGGCACGCCGCTCGCCTCGAAGTACGCGTTCAGATCCGCGGCCAGCCGGGCGGTGCGCGCGTTGAGCTGATCCTGGAGGGCCGGGCCTTCCCGTTGCAGGTGCTCGAGGACGGCGCAGGCCGCGGCCATGGTCAGCGGGTGCTTGAAGTAGGAGCCGGTGAAGAGGGTCTTCTCGGCCATCGGATAGGAGTCGTCGCCGAAGCGCCAGGCGCCGCCGTCGAGGGCGTCCATGTACGCGGCGCGGCCGGCGACCGCGCCGATCGGGAGGCCCGCAGAGATCATCTTGCCGTAGGTCGCGAGGTCGGCGCGCACACCGAAGTGCGCCTGGGCGCCGCCCGGATGGATGCGGAAGCCGGTGACGATCTCGTCGAAGATGAGGAGCGCGCCGGTCTGTTCGGTCACCCGGCGCAGGGCGTGCAGGAACTCCCGCGGCTGGACGTCCGGGAAGCGGCTGCGCACCGGCTCGACGAGCACCGCCGCGATCTCGTGGCCGATCGCCGCGAGCTGCTCGATCGCGTCCTCGCTGCCGTAGTCGAGGACGATCACCTCTTCGATCGTGCGCGGCGAGATCCCCGGCGCGCCCGGCACCGTCCGCAGGCCCGGCCGGCGGACCATGGTGGTATCGGACCAGCCGTGGTAGGAGTCGGTGAAGATGACGATTTTGCTGCGGCCGGTGACGGTGCGCGCCACCCGCAGGGCGCCGAGCACGGCCTCGGTGCCGGTGGCGCAGAACATCGCGCGGTCCATGCCGGTCAGCGCGCAGAGCATCTCCGCCGCCCGTCCGGCCTGGGCAAGCTGCGGTCCCACCTCGATGCCGCGGCGGAGCTGGCGCTCCAGGGCGTCGTTCAGAAACTCCGGCGAGTGGCCGAAGAAGTGGAGGCCGAATCCCATGCTGATGTCGACGTACTCGTTGCCGTCGACGTCCCAGATGCGCGAGCCCTTCGAGCGCTGGCTGTGGATGGGGTAGACGATCTCCTTCCACATGCGGCGGAACGAGACGGTGAAGCGGCCGTCCGCGAGCACCGGGCGGTAGGTCTCGCTCAGTTGCTTGGACTTCGCGGTGCGCGCGGCATAGCGGCGGATGAACTGGTCGAGGTACTCCTTCTGCTGCGGCGAAAGCTCCTCGGGGGGGCGGTGGTCGATCGGGTGGAAGACGGCGATCGGGGTCCAGGCGGGGGGTGGGGGAGGGGTAGCCGCGGCTGGCGGGGGGGCGGGTGGCTGGACCGGTTGGGGGACAGGGGCTGGATGGGATTGCGGAGCCGGCGCGGAGACGGCGGCCGGCGCGGCAGAGGCGCCGAGGAGGATCTGGTTTTGTTGGGCGATGATTTGGAGCTGTTGGGCGAAGAGGTGGGTGAGGCCGGGGGCGCCCTCACCCCCTAACCCCCTCTCCCATCCCCCTCCCGCCGCCCGGGAGAGGGGGAAATTGATGGCTTGAGTTGGAGCGGCTGGTGGCGCGGGCAGCTCTGCCGCTACGGACTCGGCTCGGACGGGCTCGGGGGCTCCCATCGCTGGGGCGGGCGGAGGAAGCGCCCCCTCTCCCGGGCGGTGGGAGGGGGATGGGAGAGGGGGTTGGGGGGTGAGGGGCCGCGGGGCGAGCCCCGCCAGCGCCTCCGCCGGCAGCTCCACCTCCAGATACCCGGCGACCTTGTCCAGCGTCGTCAGCTCCTCCAGGAGCTGGACCACGGAGAGCTTCACGCCGAGCCGGTCGCGCACGCGCTGCGCCGCCTGGACCATCAGCAGGGAGTCGACGCCGATGTCGAGAAACGCGGCCTCGGGATCGAGCCCGGCGGCGTCCATGCCGGTCAGGTCGCGGATGATCTCCTTCAGAATCCCCACCAGCGCCAGGCGCGCGGGGCTCGGTGTCTCTTCGACGTCCCTGTTCATCGAACCCATCTCCCGATCGTTCAGATCATTCAGATCGTTGTCCTGCACAAGCTGCTGCTGCCGGATCGCCAGCTCGGTCCACGGCGCGGCGGCGCCGGCCGGGCGGTCGACGAAGTAGCGCCGCCGCTCGAACGGATAGGTGGGGAGCGAGACGCGGCGGCGTTGCTCGCCGCGGTAGTAGGCCGGCCAGTCGACCGCGACGCCGGCCGCCCAGAGCCGGCCGAGCGCCTCAAGGAGCCCGGCGGTTTCGGATGCTCCGGGTGCGGCGAGAGAGCTCACGGCGCGGTGCTCTGCCGGCCGGAAGAGCGGGTGCTGTCGTGCGAGACCGGCGAGCGCGCGGCCGGCGCCCACTTCGAGGAGCATCAGGTCCTGCTTCAGAAGGCGGCCGGCGGCGGTGCTGAAGCGCACGGGCTCGCGGAGCTGGCGCAGCCAGAAGCCGGGGTCCGTTGCCTGTTCCGCGGTGATCCAATCGCCGGTTACGTTGGAGAGGTAGGGGATGCGCGGCGCCTGGAATCGGATGGCGCGAAGGCGCTCAGCGAAGGCCGGCAGCAGCGGTTCCAGCATCGCGGAGTGGAAGGCATGCGAGGTGCGCAGCCGCCGCCCTTCGAGGCCGCGCGCGGCGAGCCGCCGTTCAAGGTCCTCGATCGCCGGCAGCGGGCCGGAGAGGACGGTCCGCTGCGGCCCGTTGACCGCCGCGAGGGATAGATCGGGGGACAGCCAGTCGGCTACCTCCGCCTCGCCGAGCGGAACGGCGAGCATGCCGCCCGGCGGAAGGCCGCCCATGAGCCGGCCGCGCATCGCTACCAGCGCCAGCGCCTCGTCGAGCGGTAGCACGCCTGCCAGGCAGGCGGCGACGTACTCGCCGAGGCTGTGGCCGAGGAGCGCCTGCGGCTCCACGCCCCAGGACATCCAGAGCCGGGCCAGGGTGTACCCGGTCACGAACACCGCCGGCTGCGCCCAGGCGGTCTCCTGGAGGCGGCGCTCGGCGTTTTCCCGGTCGTCCCGCGGATAGAGCACCTCGCGGAGGTCGCCGCCGAGGTGCGGGCGCAGGATCTCGGCGCATCGGTCCACCTCGGCGCGGAAAACCTTCTCGGCCGCGTAGATCCCGCCGGTCGCGCCCGGCCGCTGCGAGCCCTGCCCGGGGATCAGGAAGGCCACCGGCCGGCGGCCCGGCGGGGCCTGATCGGAGAGGACGCGCTTCGCGTCGAAATCAACCTGGCTGACCAGCGCCCGGCTGACCAGCGCCCGGCGGTGCTCGAAGGCGCGGCGACCGGTCGCCAGGGTGAAGGCGGCGTCGGCCAGAGCACGGGAGCCAGGGGCCAAGGCGCGTTCCAGGTTGCCCGTCGCGGCGTCGACGGCGGCTCCTGTCCTCGCGCTCCACACCAGGAGCTGGTGCTCGCGCGAAGGGCCGGACGGCACCTCCGGCGCCTCCTCCAGGATCGCGTGCGCGTTCGTGCCGCCGATGCCGAACGAGCTGACCCCGGCCCGCCGCGGCGGCCCTTGCGGGTCGCGCGGCCAGGGCTTCAGGGTGGCGTTGACGTAGAGCGGGCTGTCGGAGAAATCGATCTCCGGATTGGGCGCGCTGAAGTTGAGGCTCGGCGGTAACTGCGCGTGCTCCAGGGACAGGACCGTCTTCAAGAGGCCCGCGATGCCGGCGCCTGCGTCGAGGTGCCCGAGGTTCGTCTTGACCGATCCCAGGGCGCAGAAGCCGCGCCGGCCGGTGCGCGCGCGGAGCGCCGCCGCGAGCGCGGCGGCCTCGATGGGATCGCCCAGGCGGGTGCCGGTGCCGTGCGCCTCGACGGAGCCCAGGGTCCCCGCGTTGATCCCGGCGATCGACAGCGCCTCCGAGATCACCCGCGTCTGCCCTTCCTCCGAGGGGGCGGTGAAGCCCACTTTCGCCGCGCCGTCGTTGTTGACCGCGGAGCCCAGGATCACCGCGTGCAGGTTGTCGCCGTCCTCACGGGCGTCGACCAGCCGCCGCAGCACCACCACGCCGACCCCGTCGCCGTCGACCGTGCCGCCGGCCGCGGCATCGAAGGCGCGGCAGTGGCCGTCGGCCGAGAGGATGTTCCCCTCCTGGTAGAAATAGCCGCGGCGCGCGAGCGACCGCACCGACACGCCGCCGGCGAGCGCCACGTCGCACTCGCCGTTGATCAGGCTCTGGCAGGCGAGGTGGACCGCCACGAGCGACGACGAGCAGGCGGTCTGCACGTTGACGCTCGGCCCCTTGAGATCGAGCTTGTAGGAGACCCAGGTGGGCAGGAACTCCTTCTCGTTGGCGATCTGCACCCGCAGCCCGCCAAGATTGCGGATCAGCTCCGGCTGGGCGAACAGGTCGAGGATGTAGGTGTTCGAGCTGCCGCTCGCGAAGACGCCGATGCTGCCCGGGAACGTCGCCGGATCGATCCCCGCGTCCTCCAGCGCCTGCCAGCAGGTCTCCAGGAAGAGCCGGTGCTGGGGATTGGTGATCTCGGCCTCGCGCGGGCTGAAGCCGAAGAAGGGGGCGTCGAACTGGTCGAAGCCTTCGAGCATCGCCTGGGCGCGCACGTAGGCGGGATCGGCCAGGAAAGCCGGGGGGACGCCCGCCGCCAGCAGCTCCTCCGCGGACCAGGCGGTGATGCTCTCGACGCCGGCGCAAAGGTTCTGCCAGAATACCGCCAGGGACTCGGCGCGGGGGAACCGGCCCGCCATGCCGATCACGGCGATCTGATCCATCTCAAGCTCGTTCGGTTGTGCGGACATCGTCACCTCGGAGACCGTCTCACCCCGGAGAACCGCGGACTCTAGCATGAGGCTTTCCGGCATCTCCAACGGCGGACAAGCGAGCGCTGAAGGCAACGGCGGAGCCGCGGCGAGCTCCTCATTCTCAGTGGCGGCGGGGATGGCAACCGGGACGGCGGGGATGGGGACTGCCCTGGGGTGAGCTCAACTTTCCCTGGTCGATGGCCAGCCCTCCCTGGTCGATGGCCAACTTTCCCTGGTCGATCGGCAGCTCACCTCGGTCGATCGCCAACTTTCCCCAGTCGATCGGCAGCTCGCCCCAGTCGATCGGCAGCTCGCCCCAGTCGATCGGCAACTCGCCCCAGTCGATCGGCAACTCGCCCCAGTCGATCGGCAACTCGCCCCAGTCGATCACCAACTTTCCCCGGTCGATCGGCAGCTCACCCCAGGGTAAGCTCAACCCCCACTGGGGGATCGTCAACTCTCGCCGGGGTAAGCTCAACCCCCACTGGTCGATCGTCGATCCTGACCAGGGCCGCTTCGATCTGCAGAAGGCCCGCTCCGAGATCCAGGTCCGTGGCCTCCCTCACCCAGGGATAAATCCCTGGGCTACGCGCCGATGCCCCTGTCGGGGCATTCCCGCCATCCCCCCACCCGGTGGGCCGGGGGTGGCGCCCCTTGTGGGCGCAGGCATGTAGACCCGGGTTTCAACCCGGGGCAAAGCGGCCTGAAGGCCGCGGGAATTCCTTTGTGCATGTGGAGTCGATGACTCTGAACGCCTCCGGACCGGCCTTCGAGATCCGGGCCTATGTCGCAGCCCTTTCCTCCGCCTCCATCTGAGCCAACAAATCGAGAACCGCTTCGGCTCCTTTGTCCCCCATCTGCTCCCGCAGCAGCTCGCCGAAACGCTCCTCGCCGAGGAGCTCCCGCTGGCGGCGAAGCCAGTAGAGGTTGATCTGTATATTGGGCGAACGCAGCACCAGGTTGCTTTCCAAGCTCCGCAGGGTTGGCGGAAGCCCATCTTCAGGGCGCCCCTGCTCCGTCGCGACCACGCCCAGTTGCCCGTAGGGGCCCGCCATGCCCGTGCGGTCTTCCAGCTCTTCGAGGAGCGGAAGGGATTTCTCGTACCAATCCAGCGCCTCGGCGGAGGCGCCGCGCTCCTCCGTGATCTTCCCGAGCCGAGAGCACAAAATCGCCATGCCGAGACGATCACCCAGATCTTCTCTGATCCGGAGCGATTTTCTGTACCAACCCAGCGCCTCGTCCGAAGCGCCGCGGTCCTCCGCAATTTTCCCGAGCTGATGGTACGAGCTTGCCATGCCGGCGCGGTCGCTCAGCTCTTCTTTGATCTGGAGCGACCTCTGGTGCCAAGCCAGCGCCTCATCGCAGGCGCCGCGGTCCTGGGCCACCATTCCGAGATGATGGTACGAGCTCGCCATGCCCATGCGGTCACCCAACTCTTCTCTGATCCGGAGCGATCTCTGGTGCCAATCCAGTGCCTCGTCGCAGGCGCCACGTTTTTGCGCCACGATCCCGAGCTGATGCAGAAAAGAGGCTGCTTTCCCGGAGCGTTCCGGCAGCCAGTCCAGGGTCTCCCGGCAGAGTTGCTCTTCCCGGCGCCAGGCACCCCAGGTGTCGAGCTGCGAGCAGATCCACTCGGTCACCTCGACGGCCGGATCGACGTCCCCCGCCTCGCGGTGGTGGTGGCGGGCTTCGAGAAGCTGCGCGATGGCGTCCTGCCGGTTCCGGTTCCAACATTGGTCGGCCCACCAGCCCGAGTGCCGGGCAGCCCGGCGGTGGGCCTGGCGTACCGCATCTTGCGGACTGCGGCGGAGCACGGCGCTTGCGGTCCGGCGGGGGGTGGCAAAGCGGGCGTCTTCCGGGGTGCCGCTCAACGCCACCGGTGTCAGCAGCCCGAGAGACACCAGCACAGCCAGTGCTTCCGCGAAACCTTCCGGCACGGCGAGCGGCGGGCGGTCTCCGAGATTCTCCATCTCTTCCCCCACCTGCCAGACCAGGGCGAGAGCATCGACCGGAACCCGGTAGACCGACGCGCCGAGGAGCAACTCGCGGGCCAACGCTCCCCCTTCCGGCCTTTCGAGCAAGAGGTCCAGGAGAACGTCCTCCACGGCGAGCGTCACCGCCTCGGCCAGGGCTTGGTCGAGATTCCCCTGCGCTTGGCGCAGCCAGGCTTCCGGATGGCGGATCCCCTTCTTTTCCAAGGCAAATTCCATGCGTTCCGCGATGTCCGGGAAGCGGCTGGCGCCGTTGCGGAGCAGGACATCCAGGTATTCCAGCACCTGGGGGTGGCCGCCGGCGTCGGTGTAGGCGCGGTATTGGTCGTTCGGGGCCAGGGCGTCCAGGCGCGGCAGACGCCTGAAGAGCTCGCGGGTCTCGGCGAAGGAGAGGGGGCCGAGGTGGAGGGTTTCGAGGCGGCGGTGGGCGCGGTCGGGCAGCTCAAACAGCAGCCGGCTGGTCACAAGGAACCGGCTGCGGCCGGGATTGCGGACCCAGCGGACGAGCAGGGCCGCGAGCTCGGCGCTCTTCAGGGCTGGCCCCAGGCCGCCGGCCCCCAGATTGTCCTCGAAGTTGTCGAGCAGGAGGAGCAGCGGCTGGTCTTCGAGAAGAGTCCGGGAAAGCAGCTCGAAGCGCTCCTCCCAAGCGACGTCCGGACGGCCCAGATAGACCGCGAGCAGGTGGCGGGGGTCGGTCTCGCTCAGGCCTCCCTGTTGGAAGGCGGCGAGGTAACAGCGGCCGACCTCGGAGAGAACGTCGTCGGGTGACTTCTCCCCGTGGACGGAGGCGACCAGCCAGCGGTCTTTCAGGAGAGTGCGGAGAATCTCGGCGGAGAGGCTGCTCTTGCCGGCGCCGTCGAGGCCGTGGAGGAGGACGCCTGCGCGGTCGGCGCGGGCGAGGGTCTGGAGGATCTGGCGTTTCTCGCGGCGGCGGCCGGCGAACCCTCCCGATCTCTGGAGAGCGTCTTCAGCAGGAAGAAGATGCACTCGCTTGCCAAGCCACCGCATCCGGTGAGAGCTTCAGGAAGTGGGCGGCGTCCTCCAGGGTCAAAACTTCGGGCAGCGTTGTCTTCTCAGGCATCGGCCGTCTCCGTTTCAGAGAAGGCTCGATTGTAGCAGGGGGCAGCGGGGGCTCAACGGGGCAAGGCGTCTCCAAACACCTCCAGTGCATGGCCGTCCAGCGCGCGGAGCATCTCAACGGGATCGATCGCCTCGGCCAGCGCCAGCGCGCCACTGTGCCGGTAGGAGGCCGGCATCAAGCGGAGGGCGGCCTCGATGACGATCGGTGCCGTCACGGCATAGATGTCCTGGCCTCGCACGCCGGCCGTTCGGGTCACGCCGTTCTGGACCAACCGCACCACCATCTCGAAACGCTGCGCCGAACGCCCGCTGTCGTCCATCGCGGCAGGCGCCGGCGTGGTGGCATTCCGGACGTCGTCGAGCGCCGAGCGGTTCAGCAGGGAGCAGATCGTGCCGGCCTGGAGGTGGTGGGCCAAGGTGATGATTTCGCTGAAGGGCAGCTCGACCATCGGCTGAGTCCCCAGCGGGGGAGAGAAGGTCCAGTCCGGCACCTCGGCCGATGGCGTCAGGGGCGCAAGGCGTCCGTCCCGCACCACCACGCGGGGCACCTTGTTGCGCTCTCCGGTCTTGCGCGTGCCAGCGGTGGGCCACCAGTGGTCGAGCGCAATGGCCACCGTGATCTCGGCGATGGTGCCGGCTGATGCCAGTGCGCTGGCCAGCAGGTCGGCCAGGCCGCCATAGAAGCCTGCCGCCGGAATCACGACCCGGCCGGCTGCACGCGCCGGCTCATCGAAGTCGGCAAAGGTGGCCTGCGCGCTGGGCTGCTCTGCCGTCACGTCGATGGAATGGCAGCCGGCACGCAGCGCCGCCTGCGTCACGGGCGCCGCGGTGTCGAGATACGGACCGGCACAGTTGATGACCACCGCACAGCCGGCGAAGGCCTGTTCGAGGCTGGCCGGGCCGTCGAGCGCCGCGACGCGCCGGGTGACCGGTGAGGGAAACATCTCATCGAGCCGTGCGGCGTCGCGCCCGACTGCCACCACCGGCAGCCCGCGGCGCTGCGCTTCCTGAACGACAAAGCGACCGGTGTGGCCGGTGGCGCCGTACACGGCGATGAGCTTGGCTGTGGAATCCATGGGAATCTCCAAAGGACAAAGGCTTGGCTGTTCTTCAAATCCTACAGACGGGTCTGTATCCTACCAAGGTGATGACACTCATTGCGCACAATCCCCCTGAGCTCTTCCCGCCGTACCGAGGCTATGTGCACGCCACTGAAGTCGTTGGCGGGGCGCGTCTCCTGTTCATCAGCGGCCTCAACGGCTTCGAGCAGGACGGAGTCACGATGCCGGAGAGCTTCGAAGAGCAGGGAGAGCTGATCTGGAAACACATTCGAGCCATCCTCGCCTCGGCGAACATGGGCATCGAGAATCTGGTGTCTCTTCGAACGTATCTCTCAGATCCCAAGTACGATGAGCCCAACGCTCGAATGCGCGTGAAGCAGCTCGGCGCGCACCGGGTCGCCTCCACCGTCGTCTGCTGCCAGCTTTTGGAGTCGAGATGGAAGCTCGAGATGGAGGCCGTTGCGGCGGCGTGACAGCCATGGCTACGATTCCCGAGCTACTCGCCCAGGTGGAGGCAAACGGACACGAGATCTGGTCCGACGGACCGCAACCCGAGGCGGCGATTGTCGCGCTCGAATCGAAGCTCGGAGTGCGACTCCCGCCCAGCTATCGCGCCTTCCTTGCCCAATATGGCGGCATGGCGATCTACGACTCGACGACTTCCGGCATCCTCGGTGGCGAGCCACTGGACGAAAGCGCCGGATCGCTCTATGGCGACACTCTGAGGTTTCGCAACGAGTGGAACCTTCCGAGTCACCTCTTGGTGATTCAGCCAGACGAAGACGCTCCGTACTGTCTGGACACTCGCAGCCCATCCGCAACGGGCGAGCTCCCCGTGGTGTGCTACGAGCTGCACTCAAAGCACGAGAACCGGATCGCGTCCGACTTCGACGACTGGATACGCCGCTTCTTTCTCGAAGCTTGGGTGGCGGAGTCGGCTGGCTGATCCATCATCACCTCGAAGCGCGCCGGTCGCGCAACGCGCGGCGGCGCTGCGCGCGCTCGTCCCCAGCGTCCACGGCCTGGGCGCTCGCCGCGGCCCCGGCTTCCTCCGCCGAGACCGCGACGAAGCGGCTCAGCGCGGCGATCGTGGGAGTGCGGAAAAGGTCGACGACGGAGATGTCGCGCGCGAAGCGGCTGCGGATCTTCCGTTGCACCTGCACGAGCCCCAGGGAGTGGCCTCCGAGATCGAAAAAGTTGTCCTCGACGCCCACCCGTGCGAGCCCCAGGACCTCCTGCCAGATTTCGGCGATCTGGCGCTCGATGTCGTCGCCCGGCGGTTTGTAGGAAGCGGCGGCGGGGCGCTCGACCGGCCGTGCGGCGAGGGCGGCCCGGTCCACTTTACCGGTGGGGGAGAGCGGCAGGGAGGGGACGGTGACGAACGCCGCGGGCACCATGGGCTCCGGCAGGCTCCGCCGGGCGTGCTCGCGTAGATCGGCCGCGGAAACTTCCGGGCCGGCGGCGACGACGTAGGCTACCAACCGTTTCTCGCCGCCCTCCTGCCGCACCAGCGCGACCGCCTGCGCGACGCCGGGATGCGCGGCGAGCACCGCCTCGACCTCGCCGAGCTCGATGCGGTAGCCGCGGATCTTGACCTGATGGTCGGTCCGGCCCAAGAACTCCAGGTCGCCGTCCGGCCGATGGCGCACCAAGTCTCCGGTGCGGTAGAGCCGCCCGCCGCGAGCGGCGCCGAACGGGTCGGGCACGAAACGCTCGGCGGTCAGGTCCGGCCGCCGGAGATAGCCGCGGGCGAGGGCGGGGCCGCCGATGCACAGCTCCCCCGGGACGCCAATCGCCACCGGCCGCAGCCGCCGGTCGAGGACGCGGAGCGCGAGGTCGTCGATCGCCCTCCCGATCGGACTCCCTCCGCGCATGGCGTCCGCGCGCATCACTGGCCGCCAGGTGTCGAACACCGTCGTCTCGGTGATGCCGTGCATGTTGACGAGGAGAGGCTGGCGGTCCCCATAGCGGTCCCACCAGGGCGTGAGGCTCGCCGGCTCCAGCGCCTCGCCGGCCAGGATGAGCGCGCGGAGAGTGGTGAGCGGCGGCAGCTCCGGATCGGCCGCCGCGAGCTGGCGGAACGCCTGCGGCGTCTGGTTGAGCACTGTCACCCGGTGCCGGCGCAGCAGCGCGTGGAAGTCCTCCGGCGAGCGGCTCACCCAGTGCGGCACGACGACCGCGCGGCCGCCGTGGAGGAGGGCGCCCCACAGCTCCCAGACCGAAACGTCGAAGGCGTAGGAGTGGAACAACGTCAGGGCGTCGCCGGGGCCGAAGCCGATCCGCTCCCGGGTGGCTGTAAAGAGACGCGTCAGGTTGCGGTGGGTGACCATCACTCCCTTGGGCCGGCCGGTTGAGCCCGAGGTGTACATGATGTAGGCGAGGTTGTCCGGGCCGCTTCGCGGCACATCCAATGGAGTCATCCTGAGGGCGAGCCCTGCGAGCGGGAAGGATCTGGGCGGGCGGACCTTTCCTTCCCCCAGATCCTTTGAGTCGCCAAGGCTCCCCGCAGGATGACTTCGTTGGGCCGTGGTCTCGAAATCCTCCTCGTCGAGCAGGAGGAGCGGAACACCCGCGCCTTCCTGCGGAGCGAGATCGCGCGTGGTCACCAGCACCCGCGCGGCCGAATCCGCGAGCACCCAATCCTGCCGTTCGCGCGGGTGCCGCGGATCGATCGGCACGTAGGCCCCGCCCGCCTGGAGCACGGCCAGGATGGCCACCACGGTATCCGGACCCCGGTCGAGACAGAGCGCCACCGGTACCTCCGGCCCCACGCCCATTGCGCGCAGGTGCTGCGCCAGGCAGGCGGCGCGATGGCTCAGCTCCCGGTAGGTCAGACTGCCGTCGTCCCACTCGACCGCGGTGTTCTCGGGCCAGCGCTCGGCTCCCGCCTCGAATCGCTCGTGCAGGCACTCCGCCGGCTCTCCGCCCTCCTGTCCAGCATTCCACTCCAGGAGCACCTGATGGCGTTCCGCCTCCGCCAGCCAAGGCAGATCGGACAGCCGCCCTTCCGGCGCGGCGACCGCCGCGGTGAGCAGCTCCCGGAAATGCCCCGCGAAGCGGGCGACCGTCGCCGCGTCGAACAGGTCCGAGTCGTACTCCCAGTAGCCGGCCAGCCCTCCGTCCCTCTCCTCCAGCGACAGTGTCAGATCCCACTTCGTGCCGGTCACCCAGGTTTCGATCGTCTCCAGCCGCAGGCCCGGCAGGTCGAGATCGCTCGACGGCGTGTTGAGCAGCACCAGCACGGCCTGATAGATCGGCGAATGCGCCAGGCTGCGCGCGGTGTGCAACTCGCCCACCAGGCGCTCGAACGGCAGGTCTTCCCGGGCATAGGCTTCGAGCGTCACCTCGCGCACCCGGCCGAGCAGCTCGCCGAACGGCGGGTCTCCCGACAGGTCGCCGCGCAGCGCCAGCGTATTGACGAAGAACCCGATCAGCCCCTCCGTTTCGCGGCGGCTGCGGCCCGCGACGGGCGAGCCCACCACCAGGTCCTCCTGCCCGGAGAGGCGCGACAGCAGCGTCTCGTAGACGGCCAGGAGCACCATGAACAGCGTCACCCGGTGCTCGCGCTGGAGCGCGTGGAGGCCGGCGAGCGCCGCCGCCGGGCAGCGCCAGGGGAGCTTCGCGCCCTGGAACCTCTGGACCGCCGGGCGCGGCCGGTCGAACGGCAGGTCGAGAACCGCGGGCGCTCCCGCCAGGCGCTGCCGCCACCAGGCGATCTGCTCTGCCACCCGTTCATCGTCCAAGTGCTGGCGCTGCCAGACGGCGTAGTCCGCGTACTGGATCGGCAGCGGCGGCAGCGGCGAGGGCTCGCCGGCCGCGAACGCCCGGTAGAGCGTGCCGAGCTCCCGCACCAGCACGCCGAGGGACCAGCCGTCGGCGACGATATGGTGCAGGTTGAAGAGCGCGAGGTGGTCTTCCCGATCGAGACGCACCAGGAGAGCCCGAGCCAGCGGGCCGCGGCCGAGGTCGAACGGGCGGGCGATCTCCCGGTCGATCAGGCGTTGTGCCTCGGGCTCCCGCCGCGCCGCCGGCAGCCCGGCGAGATCGACGACGGGAGGATCGAGTCGCAGAGCGGGCCCGATCACCTGCACCGGCAGGTCGTCGACGCAGGCGAACGTGGTGCGCAGCACCTCGTGGCGGGCGACGACCTCGTTGAGGCTGGCCGCCAGCACCGGCCACCGCAGCCGGCCTCGCAGGCGCGTGGTGAGCGGCACGTGGTAGACCGGGTTGTCCGGAATCAGGCGGTCGAGGAACCAGAGGCGCTCCTGGGCGAAGGAGAGCGGCAGGCCGGCCCCATCGACGGGGCGGGGGACGATGGCGATCGCGGACGCCAAGGCACCTGGCTGCTCGGCGTGCGCCGACCGCACCGTCGCAGCGAGGAGGGAGAGCGTCGGCGCTTCGAAGAGCGCCGCCATGGGCACCTCGGTGCCGAACCGCTCGGCGAGGCGCGAGATGAGCTGGGCGCCCAGCAGCGAATGGCCGCCGAGATCGAAGAAGCTGTCGTGCCGGCCGACCGGCGCGACGCCAAGGAGGTCCTCCCAGATCGTGGCCAGGGCCGCTTCCTCCGCACCGGCGGGGGCTTCGTACGGCGTGGGCAGCGACGGCCGGGAGTGGCGCGTCGTGGCCACCGCGGCGGCAAGGTGCGCAGGGGGCTCCGGCGCCGTGATCCGCAACTCGGTCCGAGGCACGGTCTCTTGCTGTTCAATCCCCTTCTCGATCCAATACCGGCGCCGTTCGAAGGCATACGTGGGCAGCCGCAGCCGGCGGCGCTCCTCGTGCTGCCAGAAGCCGTTCCAGCTCACCGCCGCGCCGCCCAGCCAGAGCCGCCCCAGGGCGCCGAGGGCGAACGCCTGCTCGGGCCGCCGCTCGTGCGCGCCCGGCAGAGACGGCACGGCCACCCGGCTGCCCGCGGCCGCATCCGGGTGTTGCAGCGCCAGGCTGGAGAGACCGCTGCCCGGGCCGGCTTCGAGGAGAAGGCGGTCCGGGTCCTGCCAGAGCGCCGCGAGGCCGTCTCCCAGGCGCACCGGCGCGAGCAGGTGGCGCGCCCAGTAGGCGGGATCGACGGCTTGGGCGGCGTCGATCCAGGTGCCGGTCACGTTCGACAGATAGGGGATGCGCGGCGGTTGCAGACGGACGCCCGCGAGCAGGCGGGTCAGCTCGCCGGCCACCGGCTGCATCATCGGGGAGTGGAACGCGTGCGCGGTACGCAGGCGGCGCGTCACCAGCCCGCGCGCCGCGAGGCGCTCTTCCAGTGCCTCCACCGCCGCGGCCGGGCCGCCGGCCACACAGACCGCCGGACCGTTGACCGCCGCGAGGGACAACCCGTCACCGAGGAGCGGCACGGCTTCCGCCTCCGGGAGCGGCAGGGCGAGCATCGCACCGGCTGGCAGCCGCTCGATCCACTGCGCCCGCAGGGCGACGACGCGCAGGGCGTCTTCGAGCGAAAAGACACCGGCCAGACAGGCGGCCGTGTACTCCCCGAGGCTGTAGCCGAGGAGCGCCGTGGGCTCGACGCCCCACTCCTTCCACAGTGCCGCCAGCGCGTACTCGGTGACGAAGAGCGCCGGCTGCGCGAAGGCGGTGCGGTCCAGCTCTGAGGCGATTGCCACAGAGCGTCCGGCGAGAGCCTTGAAATCGAGCCCCTGTGCCGCGGCGCCCGGCCCGGCGGGGTAGAGCAGAGGGCGCAGATCGCACCCCAGGTGCGGTTTCAGGTGATCGCAGCAGAGATCGACCGCGGCGCGGAAGGCGGGCTCGCTCTTATACAGCCCCCGCCCCATGCCGGGGTAGTGCTCGCCGAGGCCGGGAAGCAGGAACGCGACCTCACGGTCCGTCCGCTCCTCGCTCCCTTCGAGCAGCCGGCCGCGGTCGCGCGAGGCCAGCGCCTCGGCCGCGCTCGCGCCATCCTGCGCGACGAGCGCCCGGCGGTGCCGCATCACCTTGCGGCCCACCGCGAGCGTGTAGGCGATATCTGCGAGCGGCGCGAGCGGCTCCTCCGGGTGCTCGCGCAGGTGGGCGGCCAGGACGTCCGTCGCGGCCTCGCGGGCCTCCGGGGTCGCTGCGGAGAGGAGGAGGAGCTGCCAGGGGCGTGCCGCGCTGGAAGACTCCTGGGGAGGCGCTTCTTCGAGCACCACATGGGCGTTCGTGCCCCCCATGCCGAACGAATTCACGCCGGCGCGGCGGGGAGCGCCGTTCGCCGGCCACGGCCGGAGCCCGGAGCTGACGTAGAACGGGCCGGCCGCGAAGTCGATCTGCGGATTGGGGGTACGGAAATGGAGGCTCGGCGGGATCTCCCCATGCTCCAGGGCGAGGACGGTCTTGATCAGACCGGCGACGCCCGCCGCGGCGTCGAGGTGGCCGAGGTTCGTCTTCACCGATCCGACGGCGCAGGCGCCACGCCGGCGGTCCCCCGCGGCGCTGAAGGCACGGTTGAGGGCGGCGATCTCGATGGGATCGCCGAGCGGGGTGCCGCTGCCATGGGCCTCGACGTAGCCCACGCTTTCGGGATCCACCCGGGCGACGGCGAGGGCCTCGGCGATGGCCGCCGCCTGACCCTCGACGCCGGGCGCCGTGTAGCCGATCCGCAGGGCGCCGTCGTTGTTGACCGCCGAGCCCAGGATCACCGCGTGGATCGGATCGCGGTCGGCGAGCGCGTCCTCGATCCGTTTGAGCACCACCATCCCGACGCCGTTGCCCATCACCGAGCCGCCCGCCGCCGCGTCGAACGTCCGGCAATGCCCGTCGGGAGAATAGATGCCGCCCGGTCGGTGGAAGTACCCCACCTGCGGCACCCGCACGCAGACGCCGCCGGCGAGGGCCATGTCACACTCGCCGTTGAGCAGGCTCTGACAGGCGAGGTGGACCGCCACCAGCGACGTCGAGCAGGCGGTCTGGATCGTCAGGCTGGGACCCCGCAGGCCGAGCTTGTAGGAGGTGCGGGTCGCCAGGTAGTTGTTGTCGTTGCCCAGGAAGAGCTGCGGGCCGTCCGGCGAGTTGAGCATCTCGCGCGGCGAGAACAGATAGTGGAGGAAGTAGCTGCTGTTGCTCCCTCCGGCATAGACCCCGACCGGCCAATCGATACGCTCGACGTCATAGCCGGCTGCCTCAAGAGCCTCCCAGGCCGTTTCGAGCAGCAGGCGGTGCTGGGGATCCAGGATCGACGCCTCGCGGGCGCTCAAGCCGAAGAAGGGCGCATCGAAGAGATCGACGTCCGCGAGCACACCGGCCGACCGCACATACCCGGGATCGCGCAGGGTCGCGGCGGAGATCCCCGCGGCGAGCAGGTCCAGCTCCGGAATGGGGCGGATCGACTCGACCCCATGCCGCAAGTTGTCCCAGAACCGCTCCAGCGTCCCCGCCTGGGGGAACCGTCCGGCCATGCCGAGAATGGCGATCGCATTCTCCAAACGAAACTCTTCAGCACCCATAGCCGGCTCACTATACAGAAGCGGTTTCCCAGCGGGTAGGCTCTGCCTGGCCGGTGCGGCCCGTTGACGGACCGCCCGGCGGTGCGCTAGCCTCCTCCGTCACAAACCCCCAACCCGCGGCTGACACGCCGCCTTATTTTTGTTTGAGGAGGAGCCTCCATGAAACGACGGACCCTTGCGATCGCACTGTCTCTCACCACCCTTGCGCTGGTCATGCCCCTGCGCGGCCTGCACGCCAATGAGGGCGAGGAAATGACCGTGAAGAACGAGACCGGCCACACGGTGACCGCGTATCTGTTCACCGACGATCAGGAGCACGACGGCGACGCCGGCGGCGTGCAGTTCGCGACCCTCGAAAACCACCAGAGCGCCGTGGCGCACGTGCCTACCTGCAAGTTCTCCATCGTGCTGGAGGACCACGCAGACGTGTGGCATGCCGAGTTCCACGACTGCCACTCGAACACGATCACCTTCACCTCCACGACCGGGCACACGCAACACGGGCACTGACGTACCCGCAGGAACGGCGCCCGCGCCTTGGGGCGGCATATCCGCCCCGAGGTGCGGAACGGTCGTCGTCTCGCGACAAGCACAGGGGACTTGTGGGTGGGTGGCGGAGCGGCAGGGGCCGGGTCGGCGGGCGCCTTGGTGGGGCAGCAGCGGCCACTAGGCGCGAAAAGGCGCCCGACAGCGCGGACCAGTGCAGGAACGAACGGCGATCGAGACCTTCCAAATCAGTCCAGCGCGGGCTTCTTGCCCTGTTGGGAGGCCTTCGCAGGCTTGGCGGGCTTGGCCGGCTTTGTCCGGCTGACGCCGAGCTCCGCGACGTAGGCGTCCGGAACGCCGTCCCGGCCGTCCGTCCAGACGGCGAAGGTGCGCTCGCCGGCGGTAAAGGCGCCCAGGATGTCGCCGAAGTTGGCGAACTGAGTGGTCACCCAATCGTAGGCGGTCTTGCACCAGTTGGAGGTCGCCGTGGTGACGCGCACCGGCGGGCCGAAGTGATCGCCGCCGTCGGTCGACTGCACCCAGTAGACGTCCGCGAGCGAGCTGAGCTTGCCGTCGCGCCGCCGCCCGGCGACGGTCATCATCTTGCATTCGAGGTCGTCCGGGTCCGGCGTCACCTGCTTTTCCAGGGTCTCCATGTAGGCGATGTCGACCGCGCCGCTGTCGTGCACGGTGAGGGTGGGCCACAAGCGCTTGACGCCGGCCGGCGGCACCGGCGGCGACACCGGCACCGGCGGGCTCCAGGTGGTGCCCTTGTCGTCGGAGTGGATCAGGAAGATCTGCGAGGAGTCGGGGACCTGCAGGGTGTCCTTGGCGCCGACCTCGCGCACCGCGCTGGTGTAGGCGACGTAGATGCGGCCGCGGTGGCGCGCGTCCTTGGCGACGGCGATGCGCGGCATGTCGTTGGGCGTCGTCTTGCTGTAACCGACCGGCGGGTCTTCGCGCATCGAGTTGACCAGAGCGAGCTCCTTGGGCGCGCTGAAGGTGCGCCCGCCGTCGAGCGAACGGGCGAAGCGCATGCCGGTGACGTGGTCGAGCTCGATCGGGTTGAGATGCTGGAGGGTGGGACCGTGCTGCCAGGTGACGTAGAGCTCGCCGCCGCTGCCGAGAGCCATTTCCGGCAGGATCTGGATCGCGCCGTGATCGCCGCACTTCATATCGGCCGGGTCCGGCTTGGGCCCCTCGGTGAACTCCTCCGGGCTGACCAGGACAGGCGGTCCCCAGGTCTTGCCTTCGTCCGGGCTGCTGTAGACCTCGATCTGCCCGCCCGAGGCGCCGCGCCGGCCGCAGACGCCGGGCACGTAGCAGATGGCCATCCACACCCGGCCGCTGCCGTCCTTGGCGGCCAGGATGCTCGGGCTGCGCAGGATGGCGAGCGGACCCCGTGGCTCGAACAGGTGCTGGTCGGTCCAGGTGAGGACGCCGTCCTTGAACCGGCCGCGGTAGAAGAGAAGGCCGACCTGGTTCGAGCCGCCCGGCGTGTCGTCTGACCACTTGGGGCCATTGATATAGGTCGCGCGGCTGATCAGGAAGTAGGTCTGGTTGTCGACGCCGCCGCGGTCGAGGCCGGGCCGGCCCGAGGTCATGGCGTTGCCGCCGAGGTAGGGCGAGCCCTGATCGGTCCAGGTCTTGCCGCCGTCGGTCGAATACCCGATCGCCGAGATGCCCGGCGTCTTCGGCGCCTTGCATTCGCCGCCGAAGGAGTTGGCGCAGGTCCCCTGCATGGTCTCCCAGGCGGCGACCAGGAACGTGCCGGTCGAATCGCCGACGATGGCCTGCGGCGAGCGGCCCAGGCGGCCCTCGGGCATGGGGCACTGCGGGGCGTTCATGCGGATGTTCGGTCCGACCTGGGCGGAGGCCGCGGCGGCCGCCAACAGGAGAAAAACCGCTCCACCCCGGGTGGTTTTCTTCAGCGCCATCGAACGATCTCCTTCAACTTGTGGGACCTCACGGGCGCCGAGTATACTCAGCACCCTTTATCGAGTCGAGGCGATCTGCACCCTTCGTTCTAAGCCAATCTTTCCCATGGAACGAGACGACGTCACGTCGCGCCTGGCCGGTCTTTCGGCCGCGAAACGCGCCCTGCTGGATCGCCGGCGGCGGGGCGAAGCTCCTGCGTCCGGCAAGGCGGCGACGGCGATCGGGCGCCGGACTGGAACCGGTCCCGCGCCGCTCTCGTTCGCCCAGCAGCGCCTGTGGCTCCTGGACCGTCTGGAGCCGGGATCGGCGGCCTACACGCTGCGGCTCCTGCTGCGGCTGTCGGGACCGCTCGACCGGGAGGCGCTCGCCGGGGCGTTCCGGCAGGTTGTGGAGCGGCATGAGGTGTTGCGGACGGGGTTTCGGATTGAGGAGGTGGTCGTCCTCCCCGGCCTGGATCTCCCGATGCCGGCGGTCGACCTCAGGGGGTTGCCGGTGGGCCGGCGGGAGGAAGAGGCGGTGTGCCGGGCCCGCGAGCTGGCGGCGCGCGCTTTCGATCTCTCCCGTCCGCCGCTGCTGCGTGTCGCTCTCTTCGCGCTGGGCGCGGGCGAGCACAGGCTGGCCGTAGTGCTGCACCACATCGTGGCGGACGGCTGGTCCGAAGGGTTGCTGGTGCGCGAGGTCGCGGCTCTCTACTCGGGATCGCCGCTGCCGGAGTTGCCGATCCAGTATGCGGACTACGCGGTCTGGCAGCGGAATCTGCTCCAGGGAGAGGAGCTGGCGGCGCGGCTCGACTGGTGGCGGCAGGAACTGGCGGGCGCGCCGCGCTCGATCGTGCTGCCGGCCGACCGGACGCGCTCGGTGTTCACCGACCGCATGGGACGGGCCGGGGGGATCGCGCGAATCGATTTGCCGGCGGATCTCGCCGCGGCGGTCGAGGCGCTCGCCCGGCGCTCGGAAGCCACGCCGTTCATGATCTTCCTGTCCGTTTTTCAGGCGCTGCTCTACCGCTTCACCGGCGAGGCGGATCTGCTGGTGGGGACGCCGGTGGCGAGCCGCGGCCGGCGCGAGACGGAGGATCTGATCGGCCTGTTCGTCAACACGCTGGTGCTGCGCGGCCGGCTCGGAGCGGGCGGTCTGACGTTCGGCGGTCTGCTGGCGGCGACGCGGGAGCGGGTGCTCGGGGCGTTCGAGCATCAGGATCTGCCGTTCGAGCGGCTCGTCGAGGAGCTGGCGCCGGAGCGCAATCTGGCGGTCTCGCCGCTGTTCCAGGTGATGTTCAGCCAGCAGCCGCCATCCGCCGGGCCGGTGTCCCTGCCGAGTCTGGTGCTCACGCCGGTGCCGCTCCATAACGGCGAGGCGGCGTTCGACCTGAGCCTTGACCTTGCCGCTTCCGGTGGCTGTTGGCAGGCCGGCCTGGAGTTCAGCCGCGCTCTCTTCGACGCGACGACGGCGGAGCGCCTGCTGCGTTCGTTCGTCCACCTCCTGCGCGGCGCCGTGGCGGCGCCGGAGCGGCGGACGATGCGGATCACGGAGCTGCCGCTGATGGACGCGGCGGAGCGGCACCAGATCGCGCGCGAGTGGGCCGGCGACAGCCACCGCCGGCCGGTCGCTCCGTCGGTGCTCGACCTGTTCGAGGAGCAGGTGGACCGGATCCCGGAGGCGCCGGCTCTGTTCCACGACGGGCGGCGTTTCACCTATGGCGAGCTGGACCGCTGGGCGAACCGGCTGGCGCACCGCCTGCGCCGGATGGGCGTCGGCCCCGAGGTGCGGGTGGCGGTGCTGCTGGAGCGCTCGGCGGAGGTGATCGCGAGCTTCCTCGGCGTCCTCAAGGCCGGCGGGGTCTACGTGCCGCTCGACCTGACCTATCCGCGCGACCGGCTGGTCGTGATGCTGGAAGACGCCGAGGCCGCGGTGCTGATCACGGAGGAGTCGGCCCGCGATCTCGCCGCGCGGGTCCGCATCCCGGCTTTGTTCCTCGCGGATCTGGCTGATCTCGGGGAGAGCGCGGAACGGCCGCGGTGGGAGCGGAATGAAGAGATGCTGCGGGCGGGCCAGCTCGCCTATGTCATCTACACCTCGGGCTCGACCGGCCGTCCGAAGGGCGTGATGGTCTCGCATCGCGCGCTCGTGGGCTTCGCGGAAGCCGTGCTGCCGGTCTATCAGACGCAGCCGGGCGACCGCATGGTCCAGTTCTGCGCATTGAGCTTCGACATCAGCTTCGAGGAGATCGTGGCCTGCCTGTGCGGCGGGGCCGAGCTGATGCTGCGCACCGAGGCGATGGTGGACGCGGCGGTCTTCCTGGAGCGGTGCACGGAGTGGGGGGTGACGATGACGAGCCTGCCCACCGCGTTCTGGCACGAGATGGCCGCCCAGCTCGCCGCGGGCGCCACCATGCCGCCGGCGTTGCGGCTGACCATCATCGGCGGCGAGCGGTGCCTGCTGGAGCACGTGGAGACGTGGCGGCGGCATGCGCCGGCCGGGTCACAGATCATCAACACCTACGGCCTCGCCGAGGGGACAATCACCTCCACGATGCGCGACCTGCTCGCGCCGTCGGTGGCGGAGGCGCGCGGCGGGGTGTCGAGCGGGCGGGTGATCACGGGCACCGAGATCCTGCTTCTTGACGGCGAGGCCGAGCCGGTGCCGATCGGCGTGCCGGGGGAGATGTCCTGCGGCGGCACGCTTCAGGCGCGCGGCTACTTCGGCCGGCCGGCGCTCACCGCGGAGCGTTTCGTGCCGCATCCGTTCGCGCCGGAGCCCGGAGCGCGCCTCTACCGTGCGGGTGACCTGGCGCGCGCCTTCTTCAACGGCGAGATCGAGGTGCTGGGCCGCATCGACCGCCAGGTGAAGGTGCGCGGCTACCGCATCGAGCTGGCGGAGATCGAGACGCGCCTGCTGCAGCTCCCGGGGGTGCTGTCGGCGGTGGTGAACGTCTACGAGCCGCGTCCCGGCGACAAGCAGATCGTCGGCTACGTGGTGCCTGCCGGGGAACGCCCGGAGCCGGCAGCCCTGCGCGCCGCCCTGCGCAAGATGCTGCCCGACTTCATGGTGCCGGGCACCTTCGTGATGCTGGACGCCCTGCCGCTGACCGACAACGGCAAGGTGGACCGCGGCGCCTTGCCGCCGCCGCCGGCCGCCGGCTCCGGCTTTGCGGATGCGGAGAGCTACGCGGCGCCGTCGGGTCCGCTCGAAGAGATCCTGGCCGGCGTCTGGGGCGAGGTGCTGCGGGTGGAGCGGGTGGGAGTGGACGACGACTTCTTCGCCCTGGGCGGCCATTCGCTGCTCGCCGCCCAGGTGGTGTCGCGGCTGCGCGCGGCGCTGGGCGTCGAGTTGCCGCTGCGGCGGCTTTTCGAAGCGCCCACGGTGCGCGAGCTGGCGCGGGAGGTGCGGGTGCTGGCGGAAGGCGAAGGGACGCTGCCGCCGGTCGTCAGGGTGCCGCGCGGCGGTGACGGCCTGCCGCTGTCGTTGAACCAGCAGCGCCTCTGGCTCGACCACCAGCTCGATCCGGACAATCCGGCGTACAACATCCCGGCGGCGGTGCGGCTGGCAGGCCGGACCGTTGAAGCCTCACCCCTGACCCCTCTCCCATCGCCCCCCCTTCCACCGGGAGAGGGGCGCCACCACCCCTCTGAAACGAGCTGTCATCCTGAGGGCGAGCCCTGCGAGCGGGAAGGATCTGGGCGGGCGGACCTTTCCTTCCCCCAGATCCTTTGGGTCGCCGAGGCTCCCCGCAGGATGACGTCGGTGATGGGTGAGGTCTCGCCGGCTTTGCTGGCGCGCGTCGCCGCCGAGGTGGTGCGGCGCCATGAGTCCCTGCGCACGGCGTTCGAGGTGCGCGAGGGGCGGCCGGTGCAGGTGGTCGTTCCGGCGGGCGCGGTGCCGGTGCCGGTCGTCGATCTGTCGGCGCTGCCGGCGATGCCTGAGACATTGCGGGAAGAAGAGGCGCTGCGGCTTGCCCGCGGCGAGGCGGCGCGGCCGTTCGATCTGCGCCGCGGGCTTCTCCTCCGCCTGGCGCTGATCCGGCTGGGCGCGGGCGAGCACCTGCTGGCGGTGACGGTGCACCACATCGCGGCCGACGGCTGGTCGATGGAGATCCTCCTGCGCGAGGTCGCGGCGCTCTACGGCGCGTTTGCCGCGGGCCGGCCGTCGCCGCTGCCGGAGTTGCCGGTGCAGTACGCCGACTTCGCGGTCTGGCAGCGGCGCTGGCTGGGCGGCGAGATGCTGGCGGGCGAGGTCCGCTCCTGGCGCGAGCAGCTCGCCGGCATGCCGCGTGTGCTCGCGCTGCCCACCGACCGGCCGCGGCCGGCGGTGCGGAGCCTGCGCGGCGCGACGCGGGCGGTGCGCCTGCCGTCCGGCCTCGCGTCGCCGCTCGCGGAGCTCGGCCGGCGCGAAGGGGCGACGCTGTTCATGACGCTCCTCGCCGCCTTCGCGGTGCTCCTCGGGCGCCTTGCCGGGCAGGACGACTTCGCGGTCGGCACCGGCGTCGCGGGCCGCGACCGGCAGGAGACCGACGGGCTGATCGGCTTCTTCGTCAACACCCTGGCCCTGCGGACCGATCTCTCGGGCGATCCCGGCTTTCTGGACCTGCTCGCGCGCGTCCGGATGGCGGTCCTCGCCGCGTTCACCCACCAGACGGTGCCGTTCGAGCGCCTGCTCGAAGAGCTGGCGCCAGCCCGCGATCCGAGCTATCCGCCGCTGTTCCAGGTGGTGCTGTCACTGGAGAGCGGGCGCCGCGAGCCGCTGTCTCTGCCCGGGCTGACCCTGGAGCCGGTGCCGGTCGACAGCGGCACGGCGAAATACGATCTCGTGCTCTCGTTGGCGGAGACCGGCGGCGCGCTCGCCGGCTGGTGGGAGATCAGCACCGCGCTCTTCGACGCCGTGACGGTCGAGCGGTGGACGGAGCACCTGGCGACGCTGCTCGCCGGAGTCGCCGCCGCCCCCGAGAGCCGGCTCTCCGAGCTGCCGCTCCTCGCCGCCGCGGAGCAGCACCAGCTCACGGTCGAGTGGAACGACACGGCGGCGGACTACGCGCGCCCGCCGTTCGTGCACGAGATGCTCGCCGCCCAGGCGCAGCGGACGCCCGACGCGCCGGCCGTGGTCGACGGCGAGCGACGGATGACCTATGGCGAGCTTCAAGCGCGAGCCGGGGCGCTGGCAAGCTGGCTGCGCTCGGTGGGAGTCGGGCCGGAGGTCACGGTCGCCCTCTGCGCCGAGCGCTCGCTCGAAATGGTGCTCGGCACCGTGGCCGTCCTCCAGGCCGGCGGCGCCTATCTGCCGCTCGATCCGTCGCATCCGCCGGAGCGGCTGGCCTTCATGATCGCCGACAGCAAGGCGCCGGTGCTGCTCACCCAGCGGCGGCTGGCCGATGGGCTCTCCACGCTGGGCGACGGGCTGCGGGTTCACCTGCTCGACGCGCCCACCGATCCGACCGATCGGACCGATCCGTCCGATCTCCTCGAACCCGATCACCCCGCCTACGTCATCTACACCTCGGGCTCGACCGGCGTGCCGAAAGGTGTCGTGGCGACCCACGGCGCGCTCGCCAACGTGGTGCGCTGGCACCATGCCTGGAGCGGGCTCCCTCCCGGCCACCGCGCGGCGCAGGTGGCGGCGCCGGCCTTCGACGGCACGGTGTTCGAGATCTGGCCCTGTCTGACGGCGGGCGGCTGTCTTCACATCGTCGACGACGAGACCCGGCTGGCGCCGCCGCGGATGATCGAATGGCTGGCGCGGCACGAGATCGCCTGCGCCTATCTGCCGACGCGGCTGATCGAGGCGGTGATCGCCGAGCCCTGGCCGGAGGGGATGGCCTTGCGCGCGCTCTACACCGCCGGCGACCGCCTGCACCGCCGGCCGGACGCCTCCCTGCCGTTCGCCCTCCACAACCTCTATGGACCGACCGAGATCACCGTCCTTGCGAGCGGGCAGCGCGTGGAGTCGGAAGGGGACGGTCCGCCGCCGATCGGCCGTCCGATCGCCAACACCCGGCTCCACGTGGTGGACCGCCGTCTGGAGCCGGTGCCGCTGGGAGCGCCGGGCGAGATCGTGATCGGCGGCCTCGGCGTCTCGCGCGGCTACCTGGCGCGGCCCGAGCTGACGGCGGAGCGCTTCATCCCCGACCCGTTCGCCGCGCTGTGGGGCGAGCGCGGAGCGCGGCTCTACCGCAGCGGCGACCTGGCGCGGCGGCTGCCGGACGGGCAGCTCGACTTCCTCGGCCGCGTCGATCTGCAGGTGAAGATCCGCGGCTTCCGCATCGAGCCCGGGGAGGTCGAGGCGGCGCTCGGAGAGTACCCGGCGGTGCGGTCCTGCGCGGTGCTGGCGGTCGACCTCGGGCTTGCGGAGAAGCGGCTCGCCGCCTACCTGGTGCCGCGCGAGGGAGAGGCGGCGCCGGAGCCCGGCGCGCTGCGCGATTTCCTGGCCGCGAGGCTTCCGGCCTACATGGTGCCCGCGGTCTACGTGATCCTGGCGGCGCTGCCGCTGTCGCCGAACGGCAAAATCGACCGCGCGGCCTTGCCGGCGCTGCTCCTTGAGACCAGCATGGAGACCGGCACCGGCGAGACCGCGGCGCCGCGGACGCCGGCCGAGGCGGCCCTCTGCCGCATCTGGGCGGAGGTCCTGGGGCGTTCCGCGGTCGGCATCCACGACAACTTCTTCGAGCTGGGCGGCGACTCGATCCTGGGCATCCAGGTCGGCGTCCGCGCCCGCGACGCCGGGCTGATCCTGTCCGCCCGCGACCTGTTCCAGAACCAGACCATCGCCGAGCTCGCGGCGGTGGCCGCGCCGGCCGCCCCCGAGACCGGGGAGGAGACTCTCGTGGACGTGGAAGAGACCGGATTGCAGAACGCGGACCTCCTGCCGGCGGATTTCCCGGAGGCGGAGCTCAACGACGAGGATTTCGCCTCCCTGATGGACCAGATCGCCCAACGCGGCGCGGGGGCTCGACCCTGATGGCCGCTCCCGCGAAGGTGATCGTCGTCGGCGCCGGCCTGGCCGGTCTCTCCGCCGCCTATGAGCTGGTCGAGCTGGGGTACGAGGTGACCGTGCTGGAGGCTCAGAACCGTCCCGGCGGTCGGGTCTACACCCTGCGCAGCCCGTTCGCCGACGGCCTGCGTGCCGAGGCGGGAGCGATGGACTTTCCGGACAGCGCCCGCCTCGCCAAGCGCTATGTCAAGACGTTCGGCCTCACCACCACGACGCCGAAGCCGGACGCCCTGGGCACTCCGCTCCACTTCCGCGGCCGGCGCTTCGTGCTCGGCGGCAAGCAGAGGTCCGAGTGGCCGTTCGACGTTACCCCCGAGGAGCGGAAGCTGGACGCCGCCGGCCTCGACAACAAATACTTCGCGCCGGCGACCGCCCAGCTCGGCGACGTCAGCGATCCGGACTGGGACATCCAGCGCTTCAAGAGCTTCGACGAGGTCACCCTGGCGGATCTCATGAAGAGCCAGGGGGCGTCGGACGAGGCGGTGGAGCTGCTCGCCGCGGCGATGACCGTCGGCTACGGCTGGCGGACCGGCTCGGCCCTCCACCGCATGATCTCCGACTTCCGTCTCTTCGACCTCGGCGGCGGCACGATGCACTTCGTCGACGGCGGTACCGACATGCTGCCGCGGGCCTTCGCGAAAGCCTTGCGGGACCGTATCTGGTACGGCGCGCCGGTGAGCAGGATCTTCCAGGAGAACGGCGGCGTGCGCGCCGTCATCCGGCAGGGCGCCGCCGAGCAGGCGCTCGCCGCGGACTACCTCATCTGCACCGTGCCCTGTCCGGTGCTGCGGCGGATCGAGATCAGCCCCGCGCTGCCGGTCGCGAAGCGCCGCATCCTCGACGAGATCGAGTACACGCCGGTGACGCGCATCTTCGTGCAGACCCGGCGCCGCTTCTGGCGCGACGTGGGCGAGGACGGCGCCGGCAACACCGATCTGCCGATCAAGCTGGTGGCCGAGCAGCCCTTCGCGCGGCCCGAAGGCCTGGGGCCGCGCGGCATCCTCGACTGCCACATCCGGGGGAACGGGGCGTTGACCGCGGGCGCTCTCGACCTCGGCCGGCAGATCGAGCTCGCCGCCGAAAACCTCGGCAAGCTCCATCCCGGCTTCGAGAGCTACGTCGAAGGCGGCGCGTCGGTGAGCTGGCACAACGACCCGTGGGCGGGCGGCGGCTACCCCTGGTGGAAGCCGGGGCAGCTCACCGCGTGGATGCCGGAGCTCGCACGGCCCGAGGGGCGGCTCCACTTCGCGGGCGAGCACACCTCCCACCTCTGCCGCCAGATGGAAGGCGCCCTGATGTCCGGCAACCGCGCCGCGCGCGAGGTCCACGCGGCGGCGGCCGGGCCGGCGCGGAAGGCGTGAATGGCCGTGCCGGGATCAGATGGAGACATCGAGTCCATCGCGAAGCTGTCGCCGATGCAGCAGGCGATGCTCGTCCACAGTCTGGTCGAGCCGCGGGCCGGCGTCTATGTGCTCCAGCAGAGCCTGCGGCTGACCGGCCGGCTGGACACCGCCGCCTTCGAGCGCGCCTGGCGCCACGTCGTCGCGCGCCATTCCATCCTGCGCACCGGCTTTTTCTGGGAGAGCCTGGAGCGGCCCCGCCAGGTGGCTTACCGGCAGGCCGAGTTGGAGATCGTGCGCGAGACCTGGCCGGCAGACGGCGAGGACCGCCGGCAGGACCGCCTGGAGCGCTACCTGACCGCCGACCGGGAGCGGGGCTTCGACCTCACCCGGCCGCCGCTGATGCGTCTCGCGCTGTTCGAGCTGGGCGCGGAGTCCCACCACCTCGTCTGGACGCTGCACCACCTGCTGGTCGACGGCTGGTCGCAGGGGCAGCTCCTGCGCGAGCTGTTCGCCGCCTACGCGGCGTTCGCGAGCGGCGGCGAGCCGCGGCTGGAGAAGGCACGGAGCTTCCGCGAGTACATCGGCTGGCTGCAACGCCAGGACCTCGGGGCGGCGGAGGCCTTCTGGCGGCGGAGCCTGGCCGGCTTCACCGCGCCCAGCTTCCTCGCCGCGGGGAATGCCGGGAATGATGGCGGCCGGACGCGGTCGCCCCGGCGCCGGGAGCTGCGGCTCTCCACGGAAGAGACCGCTGCGCTCGGCGAGATGGCGCGGCGGCACCGGTTGACCCTGAGCACGCTCGTCCAGGGCGCCTGGGCCGCGCAGCTCGCCGTGCTCTGCGGCCGGGAGGATGTGGTCTTCGGCGCGACGGTGGCGGGGCGGCCGATGGATCTGCCCGGCGTCGAGTCGATCCTCGGGCCGTTCCTCAACACCCTTCCGCTGCGGGTGGAGGTCCGGCCGGAGAGCCGGGTCCGCGCTTGGCTTGCCGGCCTTCAGGAGCGCCTCGCGGAGATGCGCGGCCATGAGCACGCGCCGCTGGTGGACGTGCAGCGCTGGAGCGGGCTGCCGGCGGGTGTGCCGCTGTTCGACCACATCGTGGTGTTCGAGAGCGCCTCGATGCTCCGCGGGACTCTCGCCGCCGATCCGACCCGGACCGGCGGGCTGGAGATCTCAGGCGATGCGGCGGACGAAACGGGGGAGCAGACCAACTATCCCCTGAATGTGGTGGTGATCGAAGGCAGCCGGCTGACGCTGTCAATCCTCTCCGACGCCGGCCGTTTCGAAGCTCCGGCGGTGGAGCGGATGCTCCGGCGGCTGGCGGCCCTGCTGGTGGCGTTCGCCGAGGATGCGGACCCGAGGCTGGGCGATCTGCCGGTGCTGCTGGCCGGCGAGCGCCAGATGGTCCTGGCCGAGTGGAACGACACGCAGGGGGGCTCTCCGCGCGAGCAGGGCCTGGCCGCGCTGTTCGCGGAGGTCGCCCGGCGGCAGCCGGACGCGCCGGCGGTGGTTTCCGGCGGCGAGACGTGGACCTACCGCCGGTTGGAGGGGGTGTCGAACCGGTTGGCGCGGCGGTTGACCGCGGGCGGCGAGAGCCCTGGCGCGGTCGGAATTTCCATGCAGCGCTCTCCCGAGCTGATCGCAGGGATGCTGGCCATTCTCAAGGCCGGCGGTTTCTACGTGCCGCTCGACGCCGGCTCTCCGGAGGAGCGGCTGGCGTTCATGCTGGCCGACAGCGGAGCGCGGACGGTGCTCGGGGAAAAGGACTTCAAGGGCCTGGAGGATACAAAGGACCAAAAGGACGGAAACGGCTGGGCTCCGGCGGCGAGCCTGGCGTATGTGATGTACACCTCGGGGTCGACGGGGCGGCCGAAGGGGGTGGCGGTGCCGCAACGGGCGGTGGTGCGGCTGGTGCGGGAGAGTGGTTACGTGGAGCTTGGGCCCGGCGACCGGGTGGCTCACGTTTCCAACCCGAGCTTCGACGCGGCCACGTTCGAGATCTGGGGAGCCCTGCTCAACGGCGGCACGGTGGTGGTGGTGCCGCGGGAGGTGTCTCTGGCACCGGCGGCCTTGGCAGGCCTGCTGCGCGGGGAGCGGGTGACGGCTCTCTTCCTGACCACGGCGCTGTTCAACCAGGTGGCGCGGGAGGAGCCTGGGGCGTTTTCCTCGCTGCGGTATGTGCTGTTCGGCGGCGAGATGGCGGATCCGGGAGCCGTGGCGCTTGCCTTGGAGCGCGGGCCGGAGCGCCTGCTCCATGTCTATGGTCCGACGGAGAGCACGACCTTTGCCTCTTGGCACCAGGTCACGGAGGCCGGCTCGACGATCCCGATCGGCCGTCCCCTGGCCGATACGACGCTGTGGGTTCTCGACCGCTCGCTGGCCGCGGTGCCGGCGGAGGCTCCGGGGGAGATCTGCCTCGGCGGCGACGGCTTGGCGTGGGGGTACTGGAACCAGCCCGCGTTGACGGCCGAGCGCTTCGTGCCGCATCCGTGGGGCGACGGAGAGCGGCTCTACCGCACCGGCGACCTGGCGCGGCGGCGGCCGGACGGAGCGGTCGAATTTCTCGGCCGCCTCGACGACCAGGTGAAGATCCGCGGCATCCGCATCGAGCCCGGCGAGGTCGAGACGGCCCTGCTGGCACATCCCGAGGTGCGTGCCGCCGTCGTGCTCGCCCGCGAGGAGGCAGCCGGACGGCGCCTGGTCGCCTGGGTGGTGCTCGCACCGCTCGCTCCGGACACCGCGGCCGGCGGTCTCCGCTCCTGGCTCGCGGCGCGACTGCCGGAGGCCCTGGTGCCCGCGGCGTTCGTGGTCCTTCCGGCGTTGCCTCTGACGCCCAACGGCAAGGTCGACCGCCGCGCACTGCCGACTCCGGAGCAGGAGACCGGTTCCGAAGCTCCTTCCGATCTGGTGGAGGAGCTGCTGGCGGGCCTCTGGGCCGGCGTCCTGGGGCTGCCGCGGGTAGGCCTGCACGACGACTTCTTCGCTCTCGGCGGTCACTCGCTGCTCGCCACCCAGGTGGTGTCACGCATCCGCGGCACGTTCGGCGTGGAGCTGCCGCTGCGGACCGTGTTCGAAGTGCCGACCGTCGCGGAGCTGGCCGCGGCCGTGCGCGAGGCCCGCAGCGCGGCGGCACCGCCGGCCGCCCCGATCCTGCCGATCCCGCCGATCCCGCCGGGCGCGCGCGAAGCCGGCATTCCGCTCTCCTTCGCCCAGCAGAGGCTGTGGCTCCTCGACCAGATCGAGCCGGGCAATCCGGCCTACACCATTCCGCTCGCCGTGCGCCTCTCCGGCGCGGTCTCCGTGGGCCTGCTGGCGGGGATCTTCGGCGCGGTGGTCCGGCGGCACGAGGCGTTGCGCACCGGCTTCTCCTGGCAGGACGGCGAGCCCGCGCAGGTGATCCATCCGCCGGGAGAGGTCGACGTGCCCGTCGCCGACCTGAGCGCTCTGCCGGCGGAGCGGCGCCTGGACACCGGGCTGCGGCTGGCCCGCGCCGAAGCCTTGCGTCCGTTCGAGCTCTTCTGGGATCCGCTGCTGCGCCTGACCCTGGTGCGGCTGGCGGAGACCGACCACCTCCTGCTGGTCAGCATGCATCACATCGTCTCCGATGGCTGGTCGATGGGCGTCTTCCTGCGCGAGATCGCGGCGTTCTACGCCGCCGCCTCGACCGGGCGCCCGGCGGACGTGCCGGAGCTCCCCGTGCAGTACGCCGACTTCGCCGTCTGGCAACGCGCCTGGCTGCACGGGGAGGTGCTGGACGCGCAGCTCGCCTTCTGGAAAAACCGCCTCGCCGGGGCGCCGCAGATCCTCGAGCTACCCATCGACCGGCCGCGGCCGGCCGCGCAGAGCTACCGCGGCGCGGCGCTCGGCGTGTCGCTGCCGCCGGCTCTCGCGGCAGCGGTCCGCGCGCTCTGCCGGGCCCGGGGGGTGACCCCTTTCATGGCCCTGCTGGCGGCCTGGGCGGTTGTGCTCAGCCGGCATTCCGGCCGGCACCTGGATGCTCAGGGAGACGTGCTGATCGGCACGCCGATCGCCGGGCGGAACCGGCGGGAGATCGAGAGCCTGATCGGCTTCTTCGTCAACACGCTGGTGCTGCGCGTCGATCTCTCCGCAGGAGTCTCCTCAGGAGACCGGGGGAGCCCGCCGTTCGCCGATCTGCTGGCGCGCGTCCGCGCGGCGGCGCTCGACGCCTACGCGCACCAGGACCTCCCTTTCGAGCGGGTCGTCGGGGAGATCGCCACCGAGCGCGATCTCGCGCGGTCGCCGCTGTTCCAGGTGATGCTCGCCTGGCAGAACGCTCCCGGCCGCCGGCTCGCGGTGCCGGGACTGGAGCTCGCTCCCGTCGCCCTGGACAGCGAGGTGGCGAAGTTCGATCTCAACCTGTCGCTGTGGGAGACGCCGGAGCGGTCCGGGACGGGCGGCGATATCGGAGGCATCGCGGGCGCCCTGGAGCACACGGATCTGTTCGACGGTGTCACCGTGCAACGCCTGTGGGGCCGCTTCACCCGGCTGCTGGAGGCCGCGGTGGGCCACCCCGGCGTGCCGGTCGCGGACCTGCCGCTTCTGCTGCCGGCGGAAGAGCATCAGGCGCTCGCGGAGTGGAACGACACCGCGGCTCCGCTGTCCATGGCCTGCCTGCACGAGCTGGTCGAGGCGCAGGTCGACCGCTCGCCGGATTCTGTCGCCGTCGAGACGGCGGGGGGAAGCCTGACCTACCGCGAGCTGGAGCTGCGGGCGAACCGGCTGGCGAGCCGCCTGCGCGCGCTCGGAGCGGGTCCGGAGTCCCGCGTCGGCCTCTGCGCCGAGCGGACGCCGGAGATGGTGATCGGCATGCTGGCCGTCCTCAAGGCGGGCGCCGCCTGGGTGCCGCTCGATCCAGAGGCGCCGCGCGAGCGCCTGCCCTGGCTGCTGGCGGATTCCGGCGTGCGGGTGCTGCTGGCCCGGCGGCATCTCGTGGGCAGGATTCCGGCGACCGACGTTCGGATTGTGGTGTTGGAGGAGAGGGGGGAATGGACAAGGCAGGAACCTCTGCCAGAGCCGGGTGGTGGCGCCCCTCTCCCGGTGGCTGGGAGGGCGATGGGAGAGGGGACGGGGGTGAGGGCCCACGGCGGCTTCCAAGACAACCTCTCAGCCGGCGCGGGACCGGCGAGTCTCGCCTGCCTGCTCTACACCTCGGGCTCGACCGGCCGTCCGAAGGGCGTCCTGGTGCCGCACGGGGGTCTGGTGAATCGCCTCCTCTGGGCGCAGGCCGCCTATCCCGTCACGGCGGCGGACCGGGTGCTCCAGAAAGCCTCATTCAGCTTCGACTTTTCGCTCTGGGAATGCTTTGCGCCGCTCCTTGCCGGCGGCTGCCTGGTGCTCGCCGCGCCGGGCGAGCAGCGCGATCCCGCCGCGCTGGTGCGGACGATCGGACAGCGGCGGATCACGCTCGTCCACTTCATCCCCTCGCTGTTACGGCTCTTCGTGGCGGAAAGAGGGTTGGAGGACTGCGCGAGCCTGCGCGCCGTCTTCTCCGGCGGCGAGGCGTTGCCGCTCGATCTCGCGGCGCTCTGCCGGGGGAGGCTGCCGGCGGCGGTGCTGCGCAACCAGTACGGCCCGACGGAGATCTCGATCGACACGACCGACCACGTCTATGGGCGGGACGACGCGGCGCGCGGCTTCGTTCCGCTCGGCCGCCCGCTCGCCAACACCGCCGTCCACGTGCTCGACGGCAACCTCCGGCCGGTGCCGGCCGGCGTGGCCGGCGAGCTGTTCGTCGGCGGCATCGGAGTGACGCGCGGCTATCTCGGCCGGCCGGGGCTGACCGCGGACCGCTTCGTGCCGAATCCCTTTTGGGATCCGACGGATCCGTCCGATCGGTCGGATCGCCTCTACCGCACCGGCGACCGCGCCCTGCGGCTGCCGGACGGCCACCTCAAGTTCCTCGGCCGCACCGATCACCAGGTGAAGATCCGTGGCTTCCGGATCGAGCCGGGGGAGATCGAGGCGGTGCTGCGCACCCATCCCGAGGTCTCCGGCTGCGCGATCCTGGCGCGCGAGGACAGACCGGGCGACACGCGCCTGGTCGCCTACGTGGTGGGCTCGCCGGCGCTCCCAGCGCTCCCGACAACCCTGGCGCTCCGCGCCTTCCTCGCCGAGCGGCTTCCCGATCACCTGGTGCCGGCCGCTTTCGTCGTCCTCGCCGAGCTGCCGCTGACCCCGACCGGCAAGCTGGACCGGCAGGCCCTCCCGGCGCCTTCCGGGCGTGGCTCGGAAGGACCGGCGGAGGAAGACACGGCGGCGCCCTCCGGTCCGGTGCAGGAGCTTTTGGCAGGGATCTGGGCCGAGGTGCTGCGGCTCGACCGTGTCGGAGCACGGGACAATTTCTTCTCACTCGGCGGCCACTCTCTGCTGGCCACCCAGGTCGTGTCACGCATCCGTGAGACGTTCGGGGTGGAGATCCCGTTGCGCAGGCTGTTCGAGGCCCCGACCCTGGAGAGGCTGGCGGCGGTGGTCGCGGCGGCACAGGGAGAAGGTCCCGGCGTCCCGGCGGCGGTGCCGGGCGGGGAGAGCCCGGCGGCGGCCGACCTCGCCGCCCTGCTCGACGGTCTGGACCGGCTCTCGGACGCGGAGGCCGGCGTCCTTCTGGACGATCCGCGCGCCTTGCGGTCGATGGCCCGTTCCCTGGCGCCGGCGTCCGCCGCTCCGGAAGAGGCTCCGGAGGCGAAGCTTTCGGAGGTCCCGCCGGCGCCGGCCGCCCTGCCGCGCGGGGCCGGCGAGAACCGGTTCCCGCTCTCCTTTGCGCAGCAGCGTCTCTGGTTTCTCGACCAGCTCGAGCCGGACAGCCCGGCCTACAACGTGCCGATGCCGGTGCGTTTGCGCGGCGAGCTGCCGGCCGCCCTGCTGGCGCGGACCGCCGCGGCGCTGGTGCGCCGCCACGAAACACTGCGCACCACCTTCCTCGCCGTCGAGGGGCGGCCGGTGCAGGTCGTCCATGCCGCGCCGGAGCCCGCCGCTCTGCATGCGGCTTTGCTGGAGATCGATCTGTCGGGTGTGCCGGCGGCAGTGCGCGAGGCCGAGGCGCGGCGGGTCGTTCACCTCGACGCCTGGCAGCCCTTCGATCTGCGCCGCGGTCCGCTGCTGCGCCTCCGCCTGCTGCGGCTGGCGCCGCGCGATCACCTGCTGCTGTTCACTCTCCACCACATCATCTCGGACGCGTGGTCCATGCGCGTGCTGCTGCGCGAGGTGGGGTTGCTGTTCGGCGATTCCCCGTTGCCGGCCCTGGAGTTCCAGTACGCGGATTTCGCGGTGTGGCAGCGGGAGTGGCTGCAGGGCCGCGTCCTCGCCGAGCAGCTCGCCTACTGGGAACAGCAGCTTGCGGGGGCGCCGGCCGTGCTGGAGATCCCCACCGACCGGCCCCGCCCGGCGGTCCAGTCGTTCCGCGGCGCGTCGGTCGGCCGCGAGCTGGAGTCGGGCGTCGCCGCGGCGGTCCGCGAGCTCTGCCGGCGCGAGGACGTGACGCCGTTCATGGCGTTTGCCGCCGCCTGGGCGGTGCTGCTCGCGCGCCAGTCCGGCCAGGACGAGGTGGTGATCGGCACGCCGATCGCCGGCCGCCACATCCGGGGGAGCGAGCATCTGATCGGCTTCTTCGCCAACACCCTGGTGCTGCGCTTCGATCTCCGCGCCGGCGCGGGCTTCCGCGCGCTCCTGGCGAGCACGCGCCGGATGGCCCTCGACGCCTTCAGCCATCAGGACCTTCCGTTCGAACGCCTGGTGGAGGAGCTGGCGCCGGCGCGCGACCCTTCCCGGTCGCCGCTGTTCCAGGCGATGTTCGTGCTCCACGCGGCCGGCGGCGAAGGACTGCGCATCCCGGGTCTGACCATCGAGCCGGTGCCGTTCGACATCGTGACCGCCAAATTCGACCTCCTGCTGAATGTCGCGGACCTGGGGGGTCGACCGGGCGATGGCTTCGCCTGCTCGCTGGAGCACGGCACGGATCTCTTCACCGGGGAGCGCATGCTGCGTTTCCTCGAAAATCTGAGCGTGCTGCTCGCGGCAGCCACAGCCGAGCCGGAACGCCCGCTCCCGGACTTGCCGCTGCTCGGCGCGGCGGAGAGCGAGCGGGTGCTCTGCAAATGGAACGCCGGCCGGGCGGATGAACCGCGCGTCTGCGTTCACCGGCCGGTGGAAGAGCAGGCGGAGCGCACGCCGGACGTCCTCGCCGTGGTGTGGTCCCACGTCGAGAAAGACGGGGGCGACGGCACGGTGACGGCGGACGAGAGCGGCGGGCTGACCTACCGCGAGCTCGACCAGAGCGCCAACCGGCTCGCCCGCCACCTGCGCTCCCTGGGCGTGGCGGCGGACGACCGCGTCGCGATCTGCCTGGAGCGCTCCGTCGCAATGGCCGTCGCCGTGCTCGCCGTGCTCAAGGCGGGTGCCGCCTACGTGCCGCTCGATCCCGACTATCCGGCGGACCGCGTGGCCTACATGCTCGACGACTCGCGGAGCAAGGCGCTGATCACCACCTCGGATCTCGCGGCCGCTTTGCACCCGACGGCACTGGGCACCGCGGCGCGGCGGGTCCTCCTCGACGTCGACGCCGCCGCGGTCGCGGCCCAGCGCGGCGAGAGCCTGCGGATGCCGCTGACGCCGCTGTCGCCGGACAACCTGGCCTACGTCATCTACACCTCGGGCTCCACCGGGCGGCCCAAGGGCGTCGCCATGCCGCATGGCATGCTCTCGAACCTCATCCGGTGGCAGACCAGGACGTCGGGCGCCGGGGTCGGCACGCGGACGATCCAATTTGCTTCGCTGAGCTTCGACGCCTCGTTCCACGAGATGTTCTCGACCTGGTGGACCGGCGGCACGCTGGTGGGTGTCTCGCAGGAGACGCGGCGCGACCCGATGGCGCTCGCCGCGGTGCTCCGCGCCTGGAACGCCGGGCGCCTCTTCCTGCCGTTCGTGGCGTTGCAGGCGCTCGCCGAGGCGATCGAGCTCGGCGCGCCGCCGCCGCTGGGGCTGCGGGAGATCTTCACCTCCGGCGAGCAGCTCCGTATCACCCGCCAGATCCGGGCCTGGCTGGGCGCGTCGGGCATCCGGCTGGAGAACCATTACGGGCCGACCGAAGGGCACGTGGTCACCGGCCACCGGCTGACCGGACCGGCGGCCGGCTGGCCCGATCTGCCGCCGATCGGACGGCCGCTCTCCAACGTGGCGATCTACCTGCTCGACCGTTCGCTCGCACCGGTCCCCCAGGGCGCCCTGGGGCTGCTGTACATCGGCGGTGTCCAGGTGGTGCGGGGCTATCTCGGCCGGCCGGAGCTGACCGCCGCGACGCATGTTCCCGATCCGTTCAGCGCCGAGCCGGGCGCGCGCCTCTATGCCACCGGCGACCAGGCACGCTTTCTGGAGGACGGCTCGATCCAGTTCTTCGGCCGCGTCGACCAGCAGGTGAAGATCCGCGGCTTCCGGGTCGAGCCGGGCGAGGTGGAGAGCGCGCTCGCCCGGCATCCGGCGGTGCGCGCGGCGGCGGTCGTGGTGCGCGGCCTGGCTGCGGATCAGACGGCGGCGGACAAGGCGCTCGTCGCCTACTACGTGGCGGACGCGCCGCTCGCCGCCGGCGAGCTGACCGCCTTCCTCAAGAAGGATCTGCCGGAGCACATGGTGCCGGCGGTGATCGTCCGCCTCGACGCCCTGCCGCTGACGCCGAGCGGCAAGGTGGACCGCAAGGCCCTGCCTGCGCCGGCGGCCGGCGGCCCGGTCGAGGAGCGGGACGCGCCGGCCGATCCGGTCGAGGAGATCCTCGCCGCCATCTGGGCCGAGGTGCTGCACTGCGAGCGGGTCGGCGTGCACGAGGACTTCTTCGCCCTGGGCGGCCACTCACTGCTCGCGACGCAGGTGACCTCGCGCATCCGCCGCACGCTCGGCGTCGAGCTGCCGCTGCGCCAGCTCTTCGAAACTCCGACCGTGGCGGGCTACGCGCGCGCCATCCGGGCCGCCGACCGGAGAGCCGTGGTGGCACCGCCGATCACGCCGATGCCGCCGGCGCTGCGCCAGGGCGCGATCCCCCTCTCCTTCGCGCAACAGCGGCTCTGGTGGATCGATCAGCTCGATCCGGGCAGCACGGCCTACAACCTGCCCCTGGCCGTGCGGCTGAGCGGCGCGATCACGCCCGCCACCCTGGAGCGCATCTTCGGCGAGATCGTGCGCCGCCACGAGGTGCTGCGCACCACCTTCGCGATCGGCGCCGCCGAGCCGGTACAGCCGGTGCAGGTGATCGCGGAGGACTGGCGGCCGGACGTCCGGCAAGTCGACCTGTCCGCCTTCTCCGATCGCACCGATCGCAAGGCGCGCGCCCGCAAGCTGGCGATCGAGGAGGCGCGGCAGCCGTTCGATCTCGCCCGCGGACCGCTGCTCCGTCTCGCCCTGCTCCGCCTGGCGGACGAGGAGCACCTCCTCCTCCTCACCATGCATCACATCGTCACCGACGGCTGGTCGATGGGGGTGCTGCTGCGCGAGATCGCGGCGCTCTACGAAGGCTCGTCCCTGCCGGAGCCGGCGGTGCAATACGCCGACTTCGCCGTCTGGCAGCGGAGCTGGCTGTCCGGCGAGGTCCTGGCGGCGCAGATCGCGTTCTGGAAGGCACGGCTCGACGGCGCGCCGCACGTCCTCGAGCTGCCGGCCGACCGACCGCGCCCGGCGCAGCAAACGATGCGCGGCGCGGCCTGCCCGGTCACCCTGCCGCCCGCCCTGGCGGAGGCCGTGCGCGGGCTCTGCCGCGGCCGGGGCGCCACTCCCTATATGGTGCTCCTCGCCGCCTGGGGCCTTCTGCTCGGCCGGCACGCGGGGCAGGACGACGTGCTCGTGGGCACGCCGATCGCCGGCCGCAACCATCGCGAGATCGAGGACCTGATCGGCTTCTTCGTCAACACCCTCGTTCTGCGCGTCGATCTGCGCGAGACCCCGGAGGGCGAGCCGTCCTTCGCCGATCTGCTGGCGCGGGTGCGCGGCATGGCGCTCGACGCCTATGCGCACCAGGACCTGCCGTTCGAGCGGCTGGTCGAGGAGCTGGCGCCGGAGCGCGATCTCTCCCGCTCGCCGCTCTTCCAGGCGCTGTTGGTCCTCCAGAACGCGCCTTCCGGAGAGCTGCGCCTCCCCGGTCTCTCCCTCGCGGCGGTGGAGGTCGACAGCGGCATCGCGAAGTTCGATCTGACCCTTGTCCTGAGCGAGACGGCGGACTCCGGCTTCGCCGGTGCCCTGGAGCACAACGCCGACCTCTTCGACGCCGGCACGGCGTCGCGCCTCGCCGCCCGATTCACCGCTCTCCTGGAAACCGCGGCCGGCGATCCCGGGAGGAGCCTGTGGGATCTTCCGCTGCTGCTGCCGGCGGAACGCCACCAGGTCTTGTGGGAGTGGAACGACGTGGCCGCCGTCAACACGACGCTGGTGGTGCTCGACCGCAAGCTGGGGCTGGTGCCGCCGGGGGTGGTGGGGGAGCTGTGCATCGGCGGCGACGGCCTCGCGAGCGGCGACCTCAACCGGCCGGAGCTGACGGCGGAGCGGTTCATCCCCGATCCGTACGGCGACGGCGGGCGCCTCTACCGCAGCGGCGATCTCGGGAGACAGCGGCGGGATGGTACGGTCGAAGCTCTCGGCCGGTTGGACGACCCGGTGAAGATCCGCGGATTCCGCATGGGGCCGGCGGACCGATTCGTGGCGCCCCGGGACGAGGTGGAACGGCAGATCGCCAGCATCTGGGAAGAGCTGCTCGACGTCCGGCCGGTGGGCGTCACGGACGACTTCTTCGCGCTGGGCGGCCACTCCCTCAATGCCACGCAGGTCGTGTCGGGCATCCGCTCGGTGCTGGGGGTGGACCTGCCGCTGCGCCGGCTGTTCGAGCATCCGACGGTCGCGGGGCTGGCTCAGGCCGTGCGCAAGGCGGGGCAGGGAGAGGACGGCGAAAGCGAGCGGGACGCGGGGCGGGTGCTCCCTGGGGGCGGCTTTCCGGACACCTTCCACGATCTGGAGGCGGTGGCCGCGGCGAGGCCGGAGCCGTCCGCTCCGCCGCCGCCCCGGCCGGCGGTGAGCACCCGGCTCGCCGAGCTGTCGGCGGAAAAGCGCCGGCTGCTCGACGCCGTCCTGCGCGAGCAGCGGGCGGCGGCGGCCGGGGTCATCCTGCCGCGGGAGGATTCGAGCTCCCCGGTGCCGTTGTCGTTCTCCCAGGAGAGGATGTGGTTCCTCCACCAGCTCGATCCGGCCTCCGCGGTCTACAACGTCGTTGTCGGGGTGCGCCTCGCCGGCGCCTTGCGCCCCGGGATCCTCGCCGCCGCGTTTGCGCAGCTCCTTCGGCGGCACCAGGTGCTCGCCACGCGCTACGAGCTGGCCGGCTCCCACCCGGTGCAGGTGATCGACTCCGGCGGGCAGCCCTCGTTCGCGATACCGCTTTTCGACCTCTCGGGTCTCGCGGCGAACCGCCGGACCCTGGAGCTGGACCGCCTGCGGGCCGAGGAGAGCGGCCGGCCGTTCGACCTCCTGCGGGGGCCGGTGCTGCGCGCCCGGCTGGTCTACCACGAGCCGGGCGAGCACACCCTCCTGCTCACCGTCCACCACATCGCGGTCGACGGCTGGTCGCTGGGCATTCTGTTGCCCGATCTGGCGGCCCTCTATGCCTCCCTGGCGGGCCTGCCGGGAGCCCCGCCGCCGCCCGCACCGCGCCTCCAGTACGCGGACTTTGCCGTCTGGCAGCGCCGGCGGGTGCGCGGCGAAGCCCTGGGGGAGCAGCAGGCGTATTGGCGCCGCCAGCTCGCGCCGCCGCTGCCGGTCCTCTCGCTCCCCACCGACCGTCCGCGCGGCACCGCCACCCAGAGCTTCCGCCTGGCCACCGAGACGCTGTCGTTGCCGGCCGGCTTGACGGCGGCCCTGCACGCGCTCGGCAATAGGCTCGGCGCCTCGCTCTTCATGGTCCTGCTCAGCGGCCTCGCGGCGGTCCTCCAGCGCTCCGGCGGCGACGAACGGATCCTCGTCGGCACACCGGTCGCCGGCCGCAACCGGAGGGAGCTCGAAGAGCTGGTCGGCTTCTTCCTCAACACCCTGGTGCTGCGCGTCGACCTGGAGGGCGATCCGGACTTCAGCGGCCTCCTCCAGGCCACGGCGGAAACGGCGCTGGAGGCCTTCGCGCATCAGGACCTGCCGCTGGAGACGCTGCTCCAGGAGCTGCGCCTGGAGAGAGGCGCGGCGCGCGGACCGTTCCAGGTCATGCTGCTGTTGCAGAATCTGCAACCGTTGCGCGTCGAGGCGCCGGGCCTGACCCTGACCGCCCTCGGAGCCGAGGGGCAGGCGGATCTCGGCACGGCGATTTTCGAGCTCGGCCTCACGGTGCTGGAGGACGGCGGCGAGCTGCACGCGGTGCTCTCCTACAACGCGATGCTCTTGGACGCGGCGACTCCGCATCGCCTGCTGGTCCAGCTCCGCACGCTCCTCGCCGGCGCGGCCGCGGAGCCGGCCACCCGGCTCTCCTCGCTCCCCCTGCTGGCGCCGGAGGAGCAGGCCCAGGTCGCGGCCTGGAACGAGGCCGCGCCGGCCCTCCCCGGCGCGCCGATCCATATACTGTTCGCGGAGCAGGCCGCGCGGACCCCGGCGGCCGAAGCCGTCCGCCACGGCGGCCGGCGGATGACCTACGGCGAGCTCGACCTCCTCTCGCTCGCGCTCGCCGATCACCTGCGCGCCTCCGGCGTCGGACCGGAGGCGCCGGTCGCTGTCTTCCTGGAGCGTTCGCCGGAGCTGATCGCGGCGCTCCTCGCCGTCCAGCGGGCCGGCGGTGTCTACGCACCTCTCGATCCCGCGCTTCCCGCCGAGCGACTGGCCTGGATCCTCGACGACCTCCGGCCGGCAGTTCTGCTGACCGAAGCCGCGCTCTCCGGCCGCATCTCCTGGGGAGGTAAGACTCTCCTGGTGGATCGCCTGGGAGAGGCCTCCTTCTCCACACCGGCAGCGGCACCGGCTCCCGGGCAGGCCGCCTATGTGATCTACACCTCGGGCTCGACCGGTCGCCCCAAGGGAGTGGTCGTCTCCCACGGCGCACTCTCCGCCTTCGTGGCCGCGGTGTGCGACCTCTATGCGATCACGGAGCGCGACCGGGTCCTCCAATTCGCTTCGCCCAGCTTCGACGCCAGCGTCGAGGAGATCTATCCCTGTCTCACCCAGGGCGGCACGCTGGTGCTGCGCACCGACGAGATGGCGGCCACCCTCGCCGGCTTTCTCCGCGGCTGCACGGAGCATGGGATCACCGTGCTCGATCTGCCGACGGCTTTCTGGCACGAGCTGGCGGTGAGCCCGGAGCTGGACGCGGGGCTGTCGCCCGCGGTGCGGCTGGTGATCCTGGGCGGCGAGCGGCCGCTGCCGGAGCGGGTGGCTGCCTGGCTGCACCGGACGGGGCCGGACGTGCGGCTGCTCAACACCTACGGTCCGACCGAGGCCACCGTGGTCGCGACCGCGGCCGACCTGCCGCCGGCCTTCGCCGCGGAGACCTGGCGCGAGGTGCCGGTGGGCCGGCCGCTCGCCGGGGCCAGCGCGCACGTTCTCGACGGGGGCCTGCGGCCGGTGCCGGTGGGAGTCCTGGGGGAGCTGTTCCTCGGCGGAACAGGCGTCGCGCGCGGCTATCTCGGCCGGCCGGACCTGACCGCCGAGCGGTTCCTGCCCGATCCGTTCGCCGCAGTGGCTCCGATGTCTCCGATGCTCTGGGGAGCCCGCCTCTACCGCAGCGGCGATCTGGCGCGGCGCCGTGCGGACGGCAGCCTGGAGCTCGCCGGCCGGGTGGATGCCCAGGTCAAGATCCGCGGCTTCCGCGTCGAGCCGGGCGAGATCGAATCGGTCCTCGCCGCTTCACCGGAGGTCGCCGAGTGCGCCGTCGTGGCACGGGAGGTTGGAGACGCTCGAAGCCTGGTGGCCTACGTGGTTGCGCCCGCGGGCACCAAGGTTTCCGCAGCGGATCTGCGCGCCTTCCTTGAGGCCCGGCTGCCGGCTTTCATGGTGCCGGCCGCGTTCGCCGCGCTGCCGGCCCTGCCGCGCACCGTGACCGGCAAGATCGACCGCCGTTCCCTGCCGGCGCCCGGCGGCCCCGGCGTGGAGACCGCTCGTGCCTATGTGGCGCCACGCACCGACGTCGAGGAGATCATCGCCGGGATCTGGCGTGAGGCTCTTGGGCTGGATCGCGTGAGCGTGCACGACGGCTTCTTCGAGCTCGGCGGGCACTCCCTCCTCCTGCTCCAGGTCATGCGCCGCCTGCGCGAGGCGTTCGATCTGGAGGTTCCGCTGCGCAGCATCTACGAGGAGAGGACGGTCGAAGCTCTGGCGCTGAAGGTCGAAGAGCTCCTCCTCCACGAGATCAGCCGGAAGCCGTGAGCGGCGCGGTTTGTGGCACAATCTGGCGCGTCATTTTACCCAAGAGACAGCCCGTTTCCAGACGGGCGCCCAGCGGAGGAACGATCCATGAGCACCGCCACCGAGCTCCGGACGCAGGACTTCATCACCCTCGAAGACCGCTACGGAGCCCACAACTACCACCCGCTGGACGTCGTGATTCACCGTGCTGAAGGCGTCTGGGTTTGGGATGTCGAGGGACGGAAGTATCTCGACTTCCTTGCCGCCTATTCGGCGGTCAACCAGGGGCACTGCCATCCCGTCATCCTGCAGGCGCTGCTCGACCAGGCACGCAACGTCACCCTCACCTCGCGTGCCTTCCGCAACGACCAGCTCGGCCCCTTCTACCGCCAGATCTGCACCCTCTCCGGCTTCGACAAATTCCTTCCCATGAACACCGGCGCCGAGGCGGTAGAGACCGCGCTCAAGGCCGCCCGCAAGTGGGGCTACGAGGTCAAGGGAATCCCCGAGGGCAAGGCCGAGATCATCGCCTTCGCCAACAACTTCCACGGCCGCACCATCTCGATCATCAGCTTCTCGTCCGATCCGCACCACCGCGCCGGGTTCGGCCCTTTCACGCCGGGCTTCCGTGTCGTCCCGTACGGCGACGCCGCGGCGGTGGAGGCGGCGATCGGTCCAAACACTGCTGCGGTGCTGGTCGAGCCGATCCAGGGCGAAGGAGGGCTCGTGGTGCCGCCGGACGGCTATCTCCGGAGCCTGCGGGAGATGACCCGGCGGCACAACGCCCTCCTCATCTGCGACGAGATCCAGTCCGGCCTCGGGCGCACCGGCAAGCTCTTTGCCTACGACCACGAAGGGATCCGCCCGGACATGGTGATCGTCGGCAAGGCGCTCTCCGGCGGCTTCTACCCGGTCTCCGGCATCCTCGCCGACGATCCGGTGATGGGCGTCTTCCAGCCCGGCGTCCACGGCTCGACCTATGGCGGCAATCCCATGGCGGCGGCGGTGGCGCAGGCCGCCCTGCGCGTGCTGATCGACGAGAAGATGGTGGAGAATTCGGCCCGCCTCGGCCCCTATTTCATGGACCGCTTGCGCGAGATCCCATCGCGGCACGTCAAGGAAGTGCGTGGCCGCGGCCTGTGGATCGGCATCGAGCTGCACCCCGAGGCCGGCGGTGCCCGCCGTTTCTGCGAGGCGCTCCAGCACGAAGGGTTGCTGTGCAAGGAGACCTTCGACGAGGTGCTCCGCATCGCGCCCCCGCTGACCATCACGAAGGAGGAGATCGACTGGTCTCTGGAGCGGCTGGCGAAGGTCCTGACCACCCTGTAAACGATCCGTTGACCTTCGTCCCCTGCGCACCGAATGAGCAGGGGACGGTGGTACCATCCGCCCGCCATGGAGACTGAGATCAGGAGCGCTCTGCGCCAGGAACATCACCTGGTGATCGGAGGCGGAGTGGCCGGCACGCTGACGGCCATTCTCAAGCGGCACGCCGGCTACAACGTCACCCTGCTCGAACGCAGGCCGGGGGTTGATGCCGTCTTTCCGGTAGGGACCGACACGTCGGCGGTCGTCAGCGAGAACCACAGCGGCGCCGAGTACCCGTTCGACGAAGACAGCGCCAGGGACTGTCTGGAGTCCAGGCTCGACAATGAAAAAGTTTTTCCCAAGTGGATCTACGCGGGGAAAGACTTCACGCGCATCCTCGCCTCCGTGGCGACCGGGGAAGCTCACGACAGCATCGTCAAGCAGTGCCGAAAAAATCTTTCAGTCCTGCACAGCCATTACGAAGAATCGATCGGAAACGGCGCGTGCGAGAGGATCTTCGGAGATGCCGATCAGGCGTTCCGGGAGGTGGATTCCGACATCGGCGTCCACAACGTCGGCGCTGTGTTCGTCACGCCGCAGCGCGGCCTCAACCCCGCCTTCGTCGCAGCGGCTCTCGAAGCCGGTTTGCAGGCGAGCGACGTCGCCATCCGGGCGGGTGTCGCCGTCAGGAAAGCGGAGCGCCTGCCGGACGGCCGGTTCCGCGTCACGGCGGCCCCGGCGGCGAGCCCGGAGCGGCCCGAGGTCTACGAGGTCGACCAGCTCACCATCGCGGCCGCCTGCCACGGACCGGCGATGGCACGACAGCTCAATCCGGCGCTGCAGTTGCCGCGCCTGTTCGCCGCCGTGCGCCAGATCGAATTGGTCGACCTCCCGGAATCGACTGAGCACTCCTACACCTGCCTCAAGCTGGAAGATCAATATGGCGGGATGTTGAGCCCTTACAACAAGGGTTACGGACTGATCTATCACCCCCCGACGGCGCATATCCGGACGCTCAAGCTGTGGGAGATGGATTACAAGCTGCCAGAGGATTGGCAACAGCTCCATGCCGGCAGCGCGGCGGAGATCGCGGAGCGAGGCGAGCGCACGTGCAACAAGCTGAAGGGCTACTACCCGGAGCTGAGAAAGTCGAAGATCGTCAAGTCGTTCTTGAAGCTCGCGATCAACACGGTCGACGACTCGCGCGTGCGACGCAACTTGCGACCGATCGCAGTCTGCGAAGGAGCCGTGCTGCTTCTGCTGGCCAAATGGACCATGTGCGTCACCAACGCGTTCGGCGATCTCGCACTGGCGGTTCAGACGTCGCTGTCGCGCCAGGGTGTTCCCGCCGGCGAGGCGAATGATCTGGCCGCGTCCTATGTCGCAAGCGCCAAGAGGAGCTTCACGGTGCCGGCGCCCGAAGCCGAAGAGTCGGCGATGCGCCAGAGGCTCCGTCGCCACTGCGCCAGCATGGCCTTCCCACTCGATCTCGCGATCCCGATGAGCTGAGCTGATCTGAGCTGATTTGAGCCATGGCCTTCTCCATACCGGCACACATCGCGTCTCTGCAACACCCCTTGAACCCGGTGATGACCGCCAGGTGCCGCGAGGTGGGCGGCATCAACCTCGGGCAAGGCTTTGCTGATTTTCCTCCTCCGGAGGTGTTGATCGAGGCGACGGCGAAGGCCATGCGCGACGGAGCCAATCAATACACCGCCCCGGAGGGCGATCTCGGCTTTCGCCAGGCCCTTGCCGCCAAGCTGGCCCGGAAAAACAACCTCACGGCCGACCCGGCAACCGAGATCGCCGTGACGGTCGGCGCGAGCGGCGCGCTCGGGATGACGCTCATGACGCTCCTGAGCCGGGGGGACGGCGTGCTCTTTTTCGAGCCGTTCTGGGATTACTACCGGACCCTTCTCGACATTCTGGGATTGGAAGCGAACATTGTCGATCTGATCGATCTGCAGGACGATGCGCCGAGGATCAGCGAAGAACGGCTCGCCGCAGCCCTGACTCCAGCGACCCGGGCCATCCTGTTGTCCTCGCCGTCCAACCCGGACGGGCACGTGCTGGCGGAGAGCGAGATCGTGACCGCGCTCGATTTCGCGCGGAAGCACGGTCTGCTCGTCATCTCGGACGAGGTCTACGAAGACTTCGTGTACTCCGGCCACCGCCACGTCTCCGCGGCGTCGCTGCCGGCCGCGAGCGATCTCCCGATCGTGACGATCATGTCGCTGTCGAAGGCATACAGCATCACGGGCTGGCGGGTCGGGTACTGCGTTGCCAACCGCGAGATCGTGGACCGGATCAAGCTGGTCAACGGCGTGGTGAACGCGTGCGCTCCGTTGCCGTTCCAGGTGGGAGCGATCGCGGCGCTCCAGGAGGCGGAGAGTTATATTCAAGACATCCGCACGAGGCTCGAGGCGAGCCGGCTGGTCTTGTGCAACGCTCTCTGCTCCGCCGGTTTCGAGGCCCGGCCGCCGATGGGCGGCTTCTTCCAACTCGCCGGAATCCCCAAGGGAGCCCCACTCCGCGGCCTGGCGTTCGCGCTCGACCTGCTCGATCGCATCGGGGTGGCGGGAATTCCGGGTGAAGTTTATTTCCAGAACGGGGCCAAGGGAGCCGGCTTCATCCGGTTCTGCTTCGCCAAAAACGAGACAACGATCGAGGAGGCGGTCCAACGCCTGAGGCTTCTCCCATGCTGATGCACTGTCTCTATTTCAAGCTCCATGATTCCGGGGACGCGCCGGTTGCAGAATTCATGGACATCTGCCGGCGCCACCTCGTGCCGCACGAGGGAATCGTCTCGGCGTTCATCGGCCGCCGCGCAGACATTCCCAGGGACGTGGTGGACAAGGACTACGACGTCTTCGTCGCGCTGCTGTTCTCCGACCTCTCCTTTCACGACCGCTATCAGGTGGCGGAGCTGCATCTGGCCTTCCGTGAGAAGTACAGTCCGCGCTGGAGCGGGGTCCGCATTTTCGACTCGGACGTCGAACCAGTAGAGCGGCGAGGAAACGACTGAGGCACCCAAGCGGCGGGCTGTCGGCGGCTTGATCTCGGCGACGAGTACGGAGATTGGCTCGCTGCTCGATAGGGGAACGGTACGTGTAAACCGTTGGAGGTGAAGGAGATTGCTCTAGTGCCGGAGGTGGGAGTCGAACCCACACGCCCGCAGGGGGCTGCGGATTAACGGTCATTCCGCTCCGCAGATGGAAGGGTCTTAAGTTAGAGGACATCAGGTTCCGGCGAGGCCCCGAGCTGTTGGGAGATGCAGGTGTCGAGCAGCTTCGCGAGGTCGCGCACATTCGGCTCCGACAACATGGTGTCGTGATACCCAGGGACCTTGTAGACCTCGACCCCCGCCGCCGCAAGCTTGCCCCAACCGAGAGCCGGATCCTCGAGAATCTTCAGCCTTTCGGCTGTCGCCAACCGTAGGCTCTCGGGGTCGAGCTCGAGGGGCCGGAACAGATGGACCCGGCCCGAATAGGGTTTTGCCTGGTAGCGTTCCACTGCGCTCAGCCTCGCCTGGAATCCCTGGAGGAATTGCAGGAACAGCGGCACGTCGACCTCGGTGCCCACCACCTGGATCTCGCGCAGTCCTTCGAGGATGCGTTCCAACTGCTCTTCCAGCGGGAGACCCCGCAGGTCGTCGGCCGTGAGCTCCAGATGTTTCCCCAACTGGCGGAACTGCTCCCGGGCCAGGGCGGCGGCCGCCGCCGTCAGGTCGACCTCCCTCCCCTCGACCCTTCCCTGAGGAACCGGCGAGTCGAAGAGGGCGAGGATCTCCACCCGGTCGCCCTGACGATGGAGCTGCTGCGCCATCTCGAAGGCGACGATTCCGCCAAAGGACGCGCCCCCCAGCAGATACGGCCCGCCAGGCTGCACTCTATGGATTTCGGCGAGATAGGCGGAGGCCATCTCCTTGATGGAGGAATGCGGAGCACCCGCCTGGACGTCCAGGCCCGGAGCCTGGAGCGCATAGAAGGGCTGGTCCGGTCCCAGATGTCTCGCCAGATCGCGATAGCCCAGCACACCCCCGCCGATCGGATGGACGCAGAAGAAGGGAGCCCTCTGCCCCTGGGGCTGAATCGAGACCAGAGGAGACCACGCGGGCCTGCCGTGCGCAGCGTCGAGCCTGCGGGCGAGATGCTCGACTGTGGGCTCCTCGAACAGCGCCGCCAGGGGGAGATCCTGCCCGAGCCGGGCCTTGATCCGGGCGGTCAGCCGCACGGCCAGGAGCGAATGGCCGCCCAGCTCGAAGAAATTGTCGCGCACGCCGATCGGATGGACGTCCAGAAGCTCTTCCCATAGCTGGGCGAGCCGCAGCTCGGTAGGGGTCCGCGGCAGGACCACCTCCCGCTGGAGCACGGGAGAGCGCAGGATCTCTCCCACCTTCCGGGCCAGCTCCCGGCGGTCCACCTTGCCGCCGGTGGTAAGGGGCAGCTCGGCGAACGGCAGCACGTGCGACGGCACCAGCGAGGCGGGCAGCACATCTCGGACCGCGGACAGGATCGCGTGCGGCGACAGCGCCACGGCCTCCTCCGGAACCACGCAGGCCACCAGCCGGCGCTCTCCCGTGCTGTCCTCGTGCAGCACCACCGCCGGCTCGCGGACCCCCGGGCAGCCGCGGATCGCCGCTTCGATCTCTCCCAGCTCGATGCGGAAGCCGCGGATCTTCACCTGGTGGTCGTGCCGGCCGAGGAACTGGAGGGTCCCGTCCGCCCGCCGCCGCGCCAGATCCCCGGTGCGATAGAGACGTCCGCCCGGCCCGCCGGACCACGGGTCCGGCACGTAGCGCTCCGCGGTCCCGGCTGGATGCCGGAAATAGCCGCGGGTCACGCCGGCGCCGCCAATGAAGACCTCTCCGGCGACTCCTACAGGTACCGGCGCGAGCCGGGTGTCGAAAATGTAGATCTGGACGCCGGCGAGCGGGCGTCCCATCGGGACCTCCTCGAGCCAAAGGTCCTCCACGTCGCTGCTCGTCGTCTGGAAGGCGGTGGCGGTCACCGTGGCCTCGGTGGGACCATAGGAGCTGAAGAAGCCGGTCCCAGGCGCCATCCGCCTCGCCCAGTCCCGGAGCACCGCCGCGGGCACCGCCTCTCCCCCGGTCATGTACAGACGGATCGGAGCCTCGATGCGCGGCCGGGAGACGGCCACGTCGGCGATCCACTGGCGCCACAGCGCGGCCGGGAGGTCGAGGACGGTCACCTCCGTCCGGGCGCACAGCTCCAGGAGCTCATCGGCGGACAATCCCCTCGGGTTCGGATGGAGGACCAGGGTCGCCCCGCGGACCAGGGTCGGGAAGATTTGCACCGCGGAGGCGTCGAAGGCGAGAGAGGCGAACTGGAGCACCCGGTCCCCGGGCCTCAGGGCCATGGACTCGGCCATCGAGCGGGCGAAGCTCGCGAGGCCTCCATGGGTCGCCACGACGCCCTTGGGCCTGCCCGTAGACCCCGAAGTGTAGATCACGTAGGCGGCGTTCCCGTCGTCGAGAGGCGCGGCCTCCGGCATGCCGGCCGTGCCGATCTCCTCCGCATCCAGACAGGCCAGCCGGACCGGATGCATCGAGAGGGTCTCGCGGAAGCGCTCCCGTGTGAGCAGGAGGCCGACGCCGGCATCCTCCAGCATCCGGCTTCGCCGTTCCGCCGGATGGTCGGGATCCAGAGGGAGATAGGCGGCGCCCGCCCCAAGGATGCCGAGCAGGGCCACGACCATCTCCGGCGACGGCTCCAGGCACACCCCGACCCGGTCCTCCAGCGCCACCCCGGCGGCCCGGAGGAACGCCGCCAGGCGATCGGCCCGGAGCTGCAGTTCGCGGTAGGTGACCGTCCGGCCTTCAGAGAGAAGAGCCGGCGCATCCGGTGTCCTCTCGGCCCAGCCGGCGATCGCCTCGTGGACGAGCTCCTCCGAGGACGGCCCCGCCGCCGTGTCGTTCCACTCCCGGAGCGCCTGGGCCTGCTCCGCCGGGCTCAGCAGGGACAACGCCGAGAGCGGGCCCCGGGGGTCTCTCGCGAAACCTTCGAGGAGGGTGACGAAATGATTCGCCAGCCGGTGCGACGTCGAGGCGTTGAGCAGGTCGGTGTTGTACTCGAACAAGCCGCCCAGGGCTCCGCCGGTCTCGGTGATCAGCAAGGTCAGGTCGAATTTGGCCGACCGGCCCTCTCGGTCGACCGGCTCGAGAAGCAGCCCCGGGAGGCGCAGCGGTTCCCGCGGAAGGTTCTGGAAGACGAACATCACCTGAAAAAGAGGCGAGTGGTTCAGGCTGCGCGCTGGCTGAAGATCCTCGACCAGCTTCTCGAAGGGGATATCCTGATGCGTGTAGGCCCCCAGCACCACTCTCCGGACGCGTCGGATCAGATCCAGCCATCCCAGGTCTCCGGCGAGATCCGTGCGGAGCACCAGGGTGTTGACGAAGAATCCGATGAGGTCCTCGGTCTGTGCGTGATTGCGGCCGGCGACAGGGGTTCCCACGGCGATGGAATCCTGTCCGCTGTACCTGGACAGAAGCGCCTGGAGAGCCGCGAGCAATGTCATGAACAGGGTCACGCCTTCGCGCTGGCTCATCTCCCGCAGACGGGTGGTCAGCTCCCGGGAGAGGCCGAAGGTCCGATATGCCCCATGCAGAGTCGGAAACATCGGCCGGGGACGGTCCGTGGGCAGCTCCAGCACCGGAGGCGCATCTCCCAACTGCTCCCGCCAATAGGCGAGGCTCGCCTGCATCATCTCTCCAGCGAGTTGCTGCCGCTGCCAGGATGCGAAGTCGGCGTACTGGATCCGGAGATCCGGAAGAGGGGAAGGCCCGGCCTCCGAAAAAGCTTCGTACAGAGCCCCCAGCTCCCGGACCAGGACTCCGACCGACCAGCCGTCGCTGACGATGTGGTGCATGGTGAACAGCACCAGATGCTCCCGCGTGTCCACCCGGGCCAGGGCAGGCCGCAGCAGCGGTCCGCGGGCGAGATCGAAAGGTCGTTGAGCCAGAAGATCCGCGAGCAGCCCGGCCTCCCGGGAGCACTCCGGTTCGGCGAGGCTCGAGAGGTCCACGAAAGGTAGCGGAAATGGGCTGGGCGGCGCGATCCTCTGGAATGGCTCGCCCTCGATCTCATGAAACGTCGTCCTCAGCACTTCGTGGCGGCGCACGATCTCGCTCAGGGCAGCAGAGAGGGCGGCCACGTCGAGCGCGCCCCGGAGGCGGACGGCCATGGCGACGTTGTAAGTCGAGCCGGCGACTCCCAGGCGATCTAGGAACCAGAGACGCTGCTGAGCGAAGGAGACAGGCAGAGGCTTTCCTGGCTCCCGTGGCAGCGGCGGGATGGACGCTCCGGACGTCTGTGCCGCCCCGTCTCTCCGGGCCCCGCCCCGCTCTCCCCAGACCCGGGCCACCGCCTCCGGGTGGCGATCTCCCAGGTAGATCGCCAGCTCCGCGACCGTGGGTGCGTCGAAGATCGCCACCACACGTACGATCTCGCCCAGCGCCTCTTGCAGGCGGTTGGCCAGCACTGCGGCCTTGATCGAATGGCCTCCCAGGGCGAAGAAATCGTCGTGCAGGCCCACCCATTCAACCTGGAGGACCTCACACCAGAGCGCCACCAGGAAGCACTCCAGAGCCGTCCAGGGCGATGCCTCCTCTTCCAGCTCTCCGGCCTTCCGCTGCGGAGCCTGCAAAGACAGGCGGTCCACTTTGCCATGAGGAGTCAGGGGCAGGGCTCCGAGGACCACCCAGTCCACCGGCACCATGTGCTCGGGCAGGGTCGTCCGGAGGGAGGACGCCAATCCGCCCGTCCAGTCCCCCCACGTCTCGCGCCGCGACGGGTCGGCCTCTGCTCCCGCCGGAACGACAAAGGCTGCAAGCCACCGGTCGCCAACCGCGTTCTCCTGCACGGCAACCGCGGCCTCCCGCACCGTCTCCTGGGCACGGAGGGAGGCTTCGATCTCCCCGAGCTCAACCCGGAAGCCTCGAATCTTCACCTGCTGGTCGATGCGACCGAGAAATTCGAGCTGTCCGTCCGGCAGCCACCGGACCCGATCTCCCGTCCGATACCAGCGGAGCCCTGCCCAATGGACGAACTTCTCTTCCGTGAGCTCCGTGTGTCCCTCATAGCCGCGGGCGACCCCCGGACCACCGAGGTACAGCTCACCGGCGACGCCGATCGATACCGGCCTGTGATCCGGTCCGAAGACCCGGAGGACAGAGCCGGGAAGGGGTCTGCCGATCGGATTCCCCGTCGGCAGCTCTCCTCCCAGCCGATAGCTCGCCGCAAGGATCGTAGCCTCCGTCGGACCATAGAGAACCGCGATCTCCGCGTCCGGAAACGCCTCGCGCATTCCAGCCAGGAGATCGGGGGCAACGGCATCGCCACCGACGAAGGCGCAGCGGATTCCGGGAGCAGTCCGCCCCGTCCGCCTCACCGCCTCGACGAGATGGCGCATGACCGCCGGCACGGCATGGATCAGCGTCACCTCGGGGAGGGACGACATCAAGCCGGGCAGGTCGATCGTTGGCTGGAGATCGAAGAACATCACCGTCCCGCCGGACAGCAGGGGAGCGAACAGCTCGAAGAGGAAGATGTCGAAGGAGAATGGCGCCAGGCAGGGCATCCGGTCGCCCACGGCGAAACCGAACGCTTCGCGGACCGCCCAGAGGGTGTGCGACAGGTTCCCGTGTTCGACCTGGACCGCCTTGGGTCTGCCCGTCGTGCCGGAGGTGTAGATCAGATAGGCCAGGTGGTCGAGCTCCGGTCGAGCCTCCAGATCCGCGGCTTCGGCTCCGGTCTCGGCCTCGTCCAGGAAGGCAGTGCGGACCCCGGCGCGTGGAAGCTCGTCCAGGCGCGTGCCGAGGTCTCGTTGCGTCAACAGGATCGAATCCGTCCTCGACCCGAGCGCGTCCTCGACCATGAAGGCGAGGCGGGCCTGTGGCAACCCCGGATCGAGAGGGACGTAGGCACCTCCAGCCTTCCAGACCCCGAGGACGGCCACCGCCAGATCCGCCGAGCGCTCGGCGAGCAGGCCGACGCGGCTCTCCGGCCCGATACCCAGCTTGCGGAGCCGGCGCGCCAGCGCGCCGGCGCGCCGGTCGAGCTCGGCATAGGTACAGGACAGGCCCGCCGACCTGATGGCCACGGCGTCGGGCATCCGCCGTGCCTGCTCCGAAAACAGCTCATGGATGCAGAGCGGGGCCCGCTCCCGTGGAGCCAGGCCGCTCCAGGTGCTCCATTCGAGGAGCTGCTGAAGCTCACCTTCCGTCAGCAGCGGCAGATCCGGGAGGCTCCGCCCAGGCCCGGCCGTGGCGACTTCCAGCAGGGTGATCCAGCGGCGTGAGAGGCGAGAGATCGTCGAGGCGTCGAACAGGTCGCTGTTGTAGCTCCAGCTCCCGGACAGGCCCCGCGCGCCATCCTCCACGTCGAGGCTCAGGTCGAACTTGGTGGTCTCCGCCTCCGTGTCGATCGGCTGCAGGCGCAGACCCGGAAGGCTCGCCGAGCCGGCCGGAGCGGCGGGAGCACTCTGCAGCACCAGCATTGCCTGGAACAAGGGAGAGTGCGACAGGTTGCGCTCCGGCCTCAGCTCCTCGACCAGCTTCTCGAAGGGCAGGTCCTGGTGCGCATAGGCTTCCACGGTGACCTCCCGGACCCGGTCCAGCACCTCCTCGAAGGTCGGCGAGCCCGCCAGGTCGGAGCGCAACACGAGGGTATTGACGAAGAACCCGATGAGCCCTTCGACCTCGGATCGGTTCCGGTTGGCCACCGGCGTACCCACCAGCAGATCGTCCTGTCCTGTCGAGGCCCGCAGCAGAACGTCACAGGCGGCCAGGAGGACCATGAAGAGGGTCGCTCCCCGGCGCTGGCCCAGAGCGCGCAATTCGTCCCCCACCCCTTCGGGCACTTGAAAGAAGACATGGCCGCCCCGGGATCGCTGCACCGCCGGCCGCGGCCGGTCCGTCGGCAGATCCAGCAGGGCCGGAGCCCCCTCCAACCGTTTGCGCCAGTAGGCGAGCTGCTGCTCCAGGCTCTCTTCCGTCAGCCAGCTCCGCTGCCAGACGGCGAAGTCGGCGTATTGGATCGGCAGCGGCGGCAGCGGAGAGGGACGGCCCCCTGCGAAGGCGGCATACAGCGCCCCGACGTCCCGGATCAGAACGCCCATGGACCAGCCGTCGCTGACGATGTGGTGCAAGGTCAGCAGAATCACGTGCTCCGCCTCGCCCAGTCGCAGGAGCGTGGCTCGCACCAGCGGGCCGGCCGCGAGGTCGAAGGAACGCCGTGCCTCCTCGGACGCCAGCCGCCGGACCTCGGCGTCACGCTCGGGCGCGGAAAGCTCCTTCAGATCAATCGTCGCCAGGGGCAGCTCCAGGTGGCCGGCGATCCTCTGCACCGGCTCTCCGTCGGAAAGGCCGAAGGTCGTGCGCAGCGCCTCATGGCGGGCCACCACCTGGTTCAAGCTCGCCGCCAGCGCCTTCCAATCCAGATCGCCGACCAGGCGCATCGCGGTCGGAACGTTGTACGCGGAGCTGCCGGGGTCGAGCTGGTCCAGAAACCAGAGCCGCTGCTGGGCGAACGAGAGGGGCAGGGGCCTTCCCGGCTCGCGCCGTACCGGCACGATGGATGCCCAGGCCTGCTGCGCCCCCCAGCCTTCCGCCAGGCGCTTCTCTCCCCGGAGCCGGCTCACTCTCTCCGGATGGCTCGCCTCGAGATGGCGCGCGAGAGCCGCCACGGTCGGATGGTCGAAGATCGCCACCACGTGCACGCTCTCGCCGAGCACCTCCTGGAGGCGATTGGTCAGCACCGCCCCGGTGATCGAATGGCCTCCCAGAGTGAAGAAGTTGTCGTGCAACCCCACGCGTTCGACCTGCAGGATCTCGCGCCAGAGGCCTGCCAGAGCGCTCTCCAGAGCTGTCCGGGGAGTCGATTCCTGCCCGAGCTCGTCCGGGTCCTGCCGCGCAGCCAGCAAGGCTTGGCGATTCACCTTGCCGCTGGCCGTTCGCGGCAGCGTTGCCAGCTCCACCCAGGCGCCCGGGACCATGTAGTCCGGTAACCGGTCCTGCAGGCTCGCCCGCAGAGCGGGTCCGAGGCGCCCCCGCCAGCCCTCTTCCGGCACCACGTACCCCACCAGCCTCTGCCTCTCGCTTCCGCCCTCCACGGCCACCGCAGCCTCCCGGACTCCGGGCATCCCCGACAGAGCTGTCTCGACCTCCTCCAGCTCGATGCGGAATCCACGCACCTTCACCTGGGTATCGAGGCGCCCCAGAAAGTCGAGGCGTCCATCCGGTCGCATCCGGACCAGGTCTCCGGTCCGATACAGCCGGGCCCCCGGCGCGTCGCGCAGTGCGGCGAACGGATGGGGCACGAACCGTTGCGCCGTCTTGTCGGGCCGCTCCAGGTATCCCCGGGCCAGCCCCATGCCTCCAAGCAACAGCTCTCCGGCACCGCCGATCGGTACCGGCTCCAGCTCCCGGTTGACCACATAGGTCTCGACGTGGGCCACCGCGCGGCCGATCGGCGGTCCTCCCCAGGGTCCTCCCTCATTCGTGCAGACCTGGGCGGTGACAAAGATCGACGCTTCCGTCGGGCCGTAGAAGTTCAGCAGGCGTCTCCCGGGCGCCCATTGCGCCACCAGCTCGGCGGAGCACACCTCGCCGCCCACATTGATGGAGCGCACGGAGGGCAGGCCCTGCGACGGCAGCACGGAAAGCAGCGAAGGCGTCAGAACCATCGCCGTCACACCCTGCCGCTCGATCGTCTCCGCCAGCAGCGAAGGCATCCTCCGTTCCGGCTCTCCCGCCAGGCACAGGCTCGCCCCGCTGCCGAGAGCGAGAAAGATCTCCAGCACCGAGGGATCGAACCCCAGAGAGATCACCTGCAGCAGGCGGCTGTCAGAGCTCACTCCGTGCAGCCTGCAGGCCTCCCGGACCGCGTTGACCGCTCCTCGATGAGGAATCATCACGCCGTTGGGCGCTCCGGTCGATCCCGAGGTATAGATCACATAGGCCAGGTTTTCCGGGCCTGCCGGTCTCCACGGGCCCATCACGATCTCCTCGGATGGCGGCTCCTCGTCCAGGCACAGCACCCGGATTCCCTGCGCCCGCAATGGCTCCTCCAGATCCGCTGCCAGGTGCCGCTGCGTCAACAGGAGCGGCACACGCGCATCTTCCAGCAGGAAGAGCAGTCGCTCGCGGGGATTCGCCGGATCCAGGGGCACATACGCTCCGCCCGCCGCGAAGATCGCCAGCAGGCCCGTCACCATCTCGAACGATCGCTCCAGATACAGACCGACCCGCACCTCCGGCCCCACCCCGAGCCCTCGCAGACGGGCCGACCAGCGCTCGGACCTCTCCTCCAACTCGCCATACGTCCACTGCCGGACGTCCAGGGCCACCGCCACGGCCTCGGGGGTACGGCGGGCCCACTCCAGGAACAGCTCGTGCAGGCAGGCCGCCTCACTCTCCACGAGAACGCTGGCGACGCTCCACTCCAGCAGCAACTGCTGGCGCTGCCCTTCCGTCAGCACCGGCAGCTTGTCGAGGCTCCTCACCGGCTCGGACACGATCGCCTCGAGGAGGACCTGGAGCTGCTCTGAAATCCGACGGATCGAGGAGGCGTCGAACAGATCCCTGTTGTAGCTCCAGCTTCCGGAAAGACCAGGAGAGCCCTCGGCGATGGCCAGGGTCAGGTCGAACTTGGCAGCGCTCGCTTCCAGGCCCATCGATCTCACGCTGAGCCCCGGCAGGCTCGTTGCACCTGCCGGGGCGTTTTGCAGCACCAGCATCACCTGGAACAAGGGAGCGTGCGACAGGTTGCGCTCCGGCCTCAGCTCCTCGACCAGCTTTTCGAACGGCAGGTCCTGGTGCGCATAGGCTCCCAGGGTCATCTCCCGCACGCGGTCCAGAATCTCCTCGAAGCTCGGCGTGCCACCGAGATCGCAACGCAGTACCAGGGTATTGACGAAGAACCCGATCAGCCGCTCGATCTCCGCCCGGTTGCGATGGGCCACCGGCGTGCCGACCAGAAGATCGGTCCGATCCGTGAGTGCCCGCAGCAGGACGGCATAGGCGGCGAGCATCACCATGAAGGGCGTCGCTCCCCGCCGGCGGCCCAGGGCTCGCAAGCCCTCCGCCACCTTCTCGGGCACGCCGAAGGAGACTCGTCCTCCCCGGAAGCTCTGCACTGCCTTCCGGGGCCGGTCCGTGGGCAGCTCCAGCAGGGCAGGAGCCCCCTCCAGCCGCTTGCGCCAGTACGCCAGCGCCTGCTGCAGACCCTCTCCCGCCAGCCAGCTCCGCTGCCAGACGGCGAAGTCGGCGTACTGGATCGGCAGCGGCGGCAATGGAGAGAGCCGGCCCTGCGCGAAGGCGGCGTACAGCGTCCCGACTTCCTGGATCAGGATGCCCATCGACCAGCCGTCGCTGACGATGTGGTGCATCATCGTCAGGAGCACATGCTCGCATTCGGCCAGCCGTACGAGCGTGGCCCGTACCAGCGGACCGGCCGCGAGGTCGAAGGGGCGCCGCGCCTCCCCGGACGCCAGCCGCCGGGCCTCGGCCTCGCGTACCGGCGCGGCGAGCCCTGACAGATCCACGAGCGGCAGGGGCAGCTCCAGGCAGGCGGCGATCCGCTGAACCGGCTCGCCGCCGGAAAGGCCGAACGTCGTACGCAGCGCCTCGTGGCGCGCCACCACCCCGTTCAGGCTCGCCGCCAGTGCCTTCCCGTCCAGGACCCCGACCAGGCGCACCGCGGTCGGAATGTTGTAGGCGGTACCACTCGGGTCGAGCTGATCCAGGAACCACAGTCGCTGCTGGGCGAATGAGAGAGGCAGGGGCTTTCCGGGCTCCCGTGGCACCGGAAGGATCGACGCCCAGGAAGCTTTCGTCCGGTCCCGCTCGAGGTCGTAACCGAGAGCGATCGCCAGATTTCGTGTGATCTCCCCCAGACCGCTTTCGGAGAGCCTCTCTCGCCATCTCTCCGCCACCTCCGCCTCGATTCCGGCATGCTGGTGGAACTTCACATCGCCCAGCATCCGCGACCAGGAGTGGATACCGTCCGTCATCCTTTCCGGTTGCCTCTGGTACGGCTCCAGCATGTCCGGATGGAGCTCCAGGCCCAGGAAGGCACAGATCCCTTCCAGCACGGCCCCGGGCTCGCGCACCAGGCGCTCGAAGCACACCCGGTGATGCCGCGACTCCGGGATCCCTTCCAGAAAGCGCAGGATGTTCTGCTGGCTCACCACCCACAGCAGCTCCGCCAGCTCGCGGCGTCCGAAACCGTGCGGATGCCGGAAGAAAACCTGATCCAACCTGGCTTCCTCGAAGGAGTGGATCATGCCGCCAGGGTGCCGAGCCAGGTGGATGTAGAGCGGCTCCTCGAAGATCTCCTCGGCGCGTCTCAGAACCTCCAGGTCCAATGCATACGATGGCGTCTTGTCCACCAGCCGGCGCTGCCCGATCCCGTTCTGGATCCACCGGTACAGCTCCTGGGTGGTGCCGCCGGGCTCGCCCTCCTTCTCGGCGATCACCCTCTCGGCCATCTCGGCGTCGCAGCCCAGGATCTCCATCACCGCGCGCGTCGTCCCCTCGAGCCAATAGCTGTTGCGGCCCGTGAAGGCCGCGCGCCGCTCGGCCAGCGTGTGGAATGACAGCAGCTCCAGCTCGGGAGGGGAGAACAGCCAGGGATGGCCGCCCAGCAGGACTCGCAGGAGGGTGGAGCCCGATCGCGGCGGCGACAGCACGAAGACCGCCTGAGGATTCTTCGGCCGCACCGGATGCCGGAGTGGCGCGAGGGGCACGATCGCCCGCCGCAGCTCTTCCACCCGGGCTTCGTCGACGCGCCCGCCCGCGTCCGGCCACGAAATCCGCCTCTCGTCCGGAAGGCTTTCCGGACCCCAGATCCGGGCGACGGTTTCCGGATAATGCTCTCCGAGGTAGCGGGCCAGCGTCGCGACCGTGGAAGCGTCGAACATCACGACCACGTGCACGATCTCGCCCAGCGCCTCCTGCAATCGGTTGACCAGGACCGCCCCTGTGATCGAATGCCCTCCCAGGGCAAAAAAATCATCCTGCAGGCCCACCCGCTCCACCTGAAGAACCTCGCGCCACAGGTCCACCAGAAAGCTCTCCAGGGCGGTCCGGGGGGCCGTCTCCTGCTCGGGATCTCCCCTCTCCTCCCTGGGAGCCGGCAACGACCGGCGGTCCACCTTGCCGATCGGCGTTCGAGGCAGCGGCTCCGCCAGCTCCACCCACAGGGCGGGCACCATGTATTCCGGCAGCCGTTCCCGCAGGCTTTGGCGCAGCCCAGGGACGATGCGCCCCTGTCGGTCTTCCGTCGCCACCACATAGGCCACCAGCTTCCGGGCTTCCCGTTCGCCGTGCACGGCAACCGCGGCCTCTCGCACGCCGGGGAGCTCCGAGAGCACCGTCTCGATCTCGCCCAGCTCGACACGGAACCCGCGTACCTTCACCTGAGTATCGAGGCGTCCGAGAAAATCGATGCGTCCGTCCGGCCACATCCGCACCAGATCTCCCGTCCGGTACAACCTCGCCCCCGGCGTAACCTGCAACGCGGCAAAGGGATGAGGCACGAAGCATCGCGCCGTCTTGTCCGGCCGTTCGAGATAGCCCCGGGCCAGCCCCGGTCCTCCGAGCAGGAGCTCCCCGGCGACCCCGATCGGCACCGGTCGCAGCTCCCGGTCCACGACGTAGGTCTCGATATTGGCCACCGCGCGGCCGATCGAGGGGCCTCCCCAGGCCCTCTGCTCGCTCGAGCAGACCTCCGCCGTTGCGAAGATCGTCGCCTCGGTAGGGCCGTAGCAGTTCAGGAGCCGCCGCCCGGGAGCCCAGCGCGTCACCAGCTCTCGAGAGCACACCTCGCCTCCCACGCTCATCGACCGCACCGAGGCCAGCAGCTCCTCGGGCAGGACCGACAGCACGGAGGGAGTCAGCACCGCCGTCGTCACGCCTTCGCGCAGGATCGTCTCGGCCACCCGGAGGGGCGCCCGCCGCTCCTCCTCCGTCAGCATGCAGAGGCTCGCCCCGCTGCCCAGGGCCAGGAAGATCTCCAGGACCGAGGCGTCGAAGCCGAAGAACAACATCTGCAGCACCCGGCTGTCCGAATCCACTCCGTACAGATTTCGCGCGGCCCGCAGGAGGTTGACCGCCCCCCGGTGAGGGACCATGACTCCATTGGGCACTCCGGTCGAGCCCGAGGTATAGATCACATAGGCCAGTCCGTCCGGTCCCGCGGGTCTCCTCGGAGTGGGCACGATCTCATCGGCCGGCAGCTCCGCGCCCAGGTCGAGAAGGCGGCCGCCGAAGCCCGCGAACGGCTCTCCCAGATCTGCTGCCAGGCTCCGCTGCGTCAGCAGCAGCGGCACGCGCGCGTCGTCCAGCAGAAAGAGCAGTCTTTCGCGGGGAGTCGTCGGATCCAGCGGTACGTACACCCCACCCGCTTTAAGGATCGCCAGCAGGCCCACCAGCACCTCGAAGGACCGTTCCAGGAAGAGACCGACCCGTACCTCAGGCCCCACCCCGAGCCTCTGCAGATGGGCCGCCCAACGCTCGGACCGCCCCTCCAACTCGCCATAGGTCCACACTTGCGAGCCAAAAATCACCGCCACGGCCTCGGGGGTACGGCGGGCCCACTCTTCGAACAGCTCGTGCAGGCCGACCTGCGGAAGAGAATCACCGCGGGTATCGTTCCACTCTACGATCAGCTGTTGCCGGTGGGAGGCCGATAGGAGAGGCAGATCCGCGGCCCGTGCATCCGGATCCAGGACCATCGAGGTCAGGAGCTGCTCGAGCTGAATCAACCATCGCTCCACGGTGCTCGGATCGAAAAGGTGGGTCCGGTAGGCACACTGGATGAAAAGAGAGCTATCCCTCTCATCGATCACGTTCCAGGAGAGATCGAACTTGGCGGCCTTTGGACGGAGCCTCAGGACCTCGGCGTCCAGATCCTTGAAGCGAGGGGCCCCGGACCCACGCTCCAGGTTGAAGGTCGCCTCGACGAGCGGGCGGCTCCACTCTCGCCGCTTCCTGAGCTTGTCTGCCAGACGGCTCAGCGAGCAGGCCCGATGCTCCTGCAACTCCACCAGCGAGCGCCGGGTCTGGTCCAGGTAGTCGCGAAAGCTCCAGGAATCCGACGTCCGCAGCCGCAGGGGCAGGAGCCTGGTGAAGAAGCCGACCGCCGACCCGGCGGCGAGATCCCTGGACGGCACTCCCAGAATCAGATCGTTCTGCCCGGTCAGATGGTGGAGCAGGAGGCCGCAGGCGGCCAGCAGGGTCATGAAGTGCGTCGCCCCCGACCTTGCTCCCAGCCGCGCGAGCTCGCCGCTCAGCCAGGGGGTGACAGGCAGCCCTTGCAGGGCGCCCGCATAGAACAGTGCGCGGGAACGGAGTCGGTCCGTCGGCAGCTCGAGGGCCGGAATCGAATCTGCGAAAACCCCGGTCCAGTAGCTCTCCGCCTCCTCCTTCTCCGCAGTCGCAGACGCCAGACGATGGAGGACGGCTTCGAACGAAGCCGGTTCCTCCAGCGAGATCGGCTCTCCCTGGCAAGCGGCCTCATAGAGCTGGCGCATCTCGCGGATGAGAACGCCGCCTGACTGGCCGTCGATGACAATGTGATGGAGAGTGAGTGCCAGGCAGTGATCGGTTGTAGCCAGACAGGCTACGCCGCACCGGATCAGCGGTGTCCGCTGGAGATGGAAGGGCTGCCCGATCTGCTCGTCGAGCCAGGCGAGGAGCTGAGCCTCTCGTTCAGGCTCTCCCAGAGCGGACAGGTCAGCCAGGGAGATGTCCACCTCCAGAGACGAGGCGATCCGCCAACGGGTGCCATCGGCGCTCAAGCAGGAGCGCAGCGCCTCGTGCCGGTCGACGAGGCCTTGAAAGCTCCGGCGCAACGCCTGGAGGTGGAAGGGCCCCCGGAGCCGCAGCACCAGGGGCTCGTTGTATGAGCGCGATGCGTCGGCCTCCATGGAGGCTTCGGTCCACAGCGCCCTCTGGAAATCGGCTGTGGGTATCTCGCGGACGGAGAAAGCCTTCTCCTGAACGGGCTCGCGCCGGCCGCGAGGCGAGCGCGGCGAAGAGCCAGACAGGAATCCACCCTCCCGGAGATCCTCCAGGCCCTCCTGCACCGCCAGGCGCAGCTGGTCCAGGTCTTCCTCGTCATGCGCGGTGCTCAGAAAGCAATTTCCCGACTCCAGGGTGTAGAAGACCCCCTTTTCGATCAGGTGATAGAAGAACAGGTCGGAATTCTGGAGCTCGCGCGGTATGCGGAAGCGGAACAGTGAGCCGAAACAGACGACCTCGATGGGCACGCCGGCCGCCGCGAAATCGGCGTTCAGGTCGGCGGCCAGCCGGGCCGTCCTCGCGTTCAGGCGCTCGTGGAGCGCCGGCCCCTCCCGGCGCATCCGCTCGAGGACCGCGCACGAGGCCGCCATGGTCAGCGGGTGCTTGAAGAACGCTCCCGCCATCAATGTTTTTTCGGCGGTCGGATAGGAGTCGTCGCCGAAGCTCCACATCCCGCCGTCCAACACGTCCATGAAGCGGGAACGCCCGGCCACCACGCCGATCGGCAGCCCCGCCGCGACCAGCTTGCCGTAGGTCGCGAGGTCGGCTTCGATGCCGAAGTAGGCCTGGGCCCCGCCGGGATGAATGCGGAAACCGGTCACCATCTCGTCGAAGATCAGGACCGTGCCGGAGCGGGCCGTCAGCTCGCGGACCCGGCGTAGGAAGTCCCGCGGCTGGACCTCGGGCGAGCGGCTGCGCACCGGCTCGACGAGCACCGCCGCCAGCTCCTCGCCGTGCTTCTCCAGCTCCTCCAGCGCCCGCGGGCTGAGATAGTCGAGAACCAGCACGTCTCCCAGGACCCCGGGCGGGACGCCGGGGGCCACGGGCACCGAGACCTTCCGGCCGTCGACGGCGTGGGCCCGCGCCAGCGTCGGGTCGGCCCAGCCGTGGTAGGACTGGGAGAACAATGCGATCTTGTTGCGGCGGGTGAAGGTGCGCGCCACGCGGAGGGCCCCCATCACGGCCTCGGTTCCCGAGTTGCAGAACACCGCGCGGTCCATGCCGGTCAGCTCGCAGACGAGCGCGGCCGCCCGGCCGGCCAGGGGGGACTGGGGCCCGAGGGCGAGACCGGTCCGCATCTGCCGGTCCATCGCCTCCACGACGAAGTCCGGCGAGTGGCCGAAGAAATGCAGGCCGAACCCCATGTTGATGTCCACGTACTCGTTGCCGTCGACGTCCTGGATCCGGGAGCCCTTCGCGCGCTCCGCGTGGATGGGATAGATCAGCTCCTTCCAGAGCCGGCGGAAGCCCACGGAGGCGCGGCTGTCGGCCAGCACCGGCCGGTGGGACTGGGTCATCTGCTTGGACCTGGGCGTGCGCGCGTTGTAGCGGCGGATGAAGGCTTCGAGGTAGGCCTGTTGCCGCGGGGTCAGCCCGCCCTGGGGGCCGATCTCGATCGGATGATAGGGGCCGAACCGCGTGTAGGCCGCGGGCTCCGGGGATGGAAGGGCAGGCGGCGGGGCCTGGAGTGGCGCCGCCACCGGACCGGCCGGCGGCTCCGGCGGGGACGCGGGCGCTCCCTGCAGGAGCTGGAGCTGGTAGGCCATGAGCTGGAGCTGCTGCGTCACCACGCGCTCGAGGACCGAGGCGGCGGCGGGCGGCGGCTCCGGCGCCGGGACGGGGGCGTTCCGCAGCGAGGCGGCGAACCACTCCTCGGGCAGCTCGCGCGCCAGGTGGCCCGCGACGCGGTCGAGGGTGGTCAGCTCCTCGAGGAGCTGGAGCAGGGACAGCTTGACGCCGAAACGGTCCTGGAGCCGCTGCGTGGCCTGAATCAGCAGCAGGGAGTCCACTCCGGCCTCGAGAAAAGAGGCCTTGGGGTCCACGGCGCCCGGGTCCGCCCCCGTCAGGTCGCGGACGATCTCCTTCAATGCATCCAGGACCTGATCGCGGCGCGTGGTCTCTGGAGTCGTGGTGGGCGTGGGCTCCGGCATGCGTGACTCCTCGTTCGTAGGGCTTCCCATCCGCCGCGGCTCGCTCCAATACCTCTGCGCCTCGAAGGGATAGGCCGGCAGGGACACCCGCCGGCGGCGCTCCCCGTGTGTCAGCGCGCTCCAGTCGACCTCGACCCCCGCCACCCACAGGCGCCCGAGCGCGTCGAGCAGAGAGGCCTCCTCCGAGCCGGGATGGCCCGGTGCCCGCAGGGCCGGGACGGCGAGGTGGCCCTCCCGCAGGTCGGGATGCTGCAGGACCAGTCCGGTCAGCGCCTGCCCGGGCCCCATCTCGACCAGGACCATGTCGGGATCGCGGAGGAGGCGGGCAACGGCGTCGCCGAAGCGCACGGGAGAGCGGAGCTGGCGCACCCAGGAATCGGGGTCCACCGCCTCCTCGGAGGTGACCCAGTCCCCCGTCACGTTCGAGAGGTACGGGATCTTCGGAGCCTTCCGGGGAACCGCCCGGACCCGCTCCGCGAAGGCCGGCAGCACGGGATCCATCATGGGCGCATGGAACGCATGCGAGGTCCGCAGCCGGCGGCCTTCGATCCCCTGCCCGGCGAGCCGCCGTTCCAGCTCCTCGACCTCCGGCAGGGGGCCGGCGACCACGGTCCGCCGCGGCGCATTGACGGCGGCGATCGACAACCCGCCGCCGAGCAGCGGCCGGATCTCCTCCTCGCCGAGCGGGACCGCCAGCATCGCGCCGGCGGGCAGGCTCTGCATCAGCCGGCCGCGGGCCGCGACCAGGGCCAGCGCGCCGTCGAGATCCAGGGTCTCCGCCACGCAGGCGGCCACGTACTCGCCCACGCTGTGGCCGAGCAGCGCCTTCGGCCGGACACCCCAGGAGGCCCAGAGCCGGGTGAGCGCCCATGCCACGGTGAACAGGGCGGGCTGGGCCCAGGCCGTCTCCAGGAGACGGCGCTCCGCCTCCTCCCCGGCCGTCGCGGGATAGAGCACCTCGCGCAGGTCGCCGCCGAGGTGCGGGCGGAGCCGCTCGGCGCAGAGGTCCACCTCGGCGCGGAACACCGGCTCGCTCTGGTAGAGCTCCAGAGTCATTCCCGGCCGCTGCGCTCCCTGTCCCGGGAAGAGGAACGCGACCGGCCGCTGCCGCGCCGGTTGCGGCGAGGAGGCGACCTCCCGCGCGCCGGCTCGCTCCAGGATCGCCGCGGCCTCGCGGGCGTCGCGGCAGACCAGGGCCCGGCGCTGCTCGAAGGCCCGGCGCCCGCGCAGCGTGTGGGCGATGTCCGCCAGGTCCTCGCCGGTCGTGCCGAGGAAGCGCGCCAGATCCGCTGTCGCGGTCGCGAGCGCCGTCTCCGTCCGGGCGCTCCAGAGCAGGAGCTTCCACGCGCGGGACGGGCCCGATTCCGCCGGCGGCGCCTCCTCCAGGATCACATGGACGTTGGTGCCGCCGATGCCAAAGGAGCTGACGCCGGCCCGCCGCGGGTGGCCGTTCGTGGGCCATTCCGCCGGCGACGCGTTGACGTAGAAGGGGGTCTTCGCGAAATCGATCTCGGGGTTCGGCCGGCGGAAGTGGAGGCTCGGCGGGAGCCGGCGGTGGCGGAGCGCGAGCACCGTCTTGATCAGCCCGGCCACTCCGGCGGCCGCGTCGAGGTGGCCGATGCTGCTCTTGACCGACCCGACGGCGCAGAATCCCGTGCGCCGGGTCCGCCCGCGGAAGGCTTCGGCCAGGGCCGAGATCTCCACCGGATCTCCTAGGCGGGTGCCGGTTCCGTGCGCCTCGACATAACCCAGGGTGGCTGGGTCCACCCCGGCGATCAACAGGGCCTCGGTGATCACCCGGGTCTGCCCCTCCTGGCTGGGCGCGGTGTATCCCGCCTTGGCCGAGCCGTCGTTGTTGACGGCCGAGCCGAGGACGACCGCCTGGATGTTGTCTCCGCCGGCCAGAGCGTCTTCCAGCCGCTTGAGGACGACGATGCCGACGCCGTCTCCATCGACCGTCCCCGCGGCGTCGGCGTCGAACGCGCGGCAGTGCCCGTCGGGCGCCAGGATCCCCCCCTCCTGATACAGGTAGCCGCCGGCGGCCAGGCCGCGGATCGACACGCCGCCCGCCAGGGCCAGATCGCACTCGCCGTTGAGCAGGCTCTGACAGGCCATGTGCAGGGCGACCAGCGAGGAGGAGCAGGCGGTCTGGACGTTGATGCTCGGCCCCCGGAGGTCCAGCTTGTAGGAGACCCAGGTCGGGAGGAACTCCCGGTCGTTGGCGATCTGGATCCGGTAGCTCCCCATCCGCTGGACGAGGTCCGGACGCGCGTGGAGCCGGAGCGGATAGGTGTTGGCGCTGGCGCTGGCGAAGACCCCGATCGCTCCCGGATACGCGGCCGGATCGCAGCCGGCGTCCTCGAGGGCCTGCCAGCTGCATTCCAGGAAGAGGCGATGCTGCGGATTGGTGATCTCAGCCTCGCGCGGGCTGAACCCGAAGAAGGCGGCATCGAAGAGCTCGATGCCCGCGAGGGCCGCCCGCGCGGGGACATAGGCCGGATTCTCCACGAGGGACCGACTCACGCCCGCCGCGAGCAGCTCCTCGCGCGAGAAGAAGGAAACTCCCTCTTCGCCAGCCCACAGGTTGCGCCAGAAGCCCTGGAGATCGCCGGCGCGGGGAAAGCGCCCCGCCATGCCGACGATGGCGATCGCGTCCGCGCTGTGATCCGGGCTCTGCTCAGACATTCTCGACCGTCTCCCGGGCTCCGGAACGGATCTCGAGGCGCCGCTGCCTGCGGTGCCTCATTTCGCGGCGGGACTCCGCCCGCTCGCCGTCCTGCCTCGTCGCCTCGGCCTCGCTCGCACCGGCCAGATGCCGGGCCAGGGAGGCCACGGTGGTGGCGCGCAGCAGGTCGACCGCAGCCACCGCGCAGCCGAGCTGCTCGTGCAGCCGCCGCTGCACCTGGACGAGAGCCAGCGAGTGCCCGCCCAGGTCGAAGAAGTTGTCGTGCAGGCCCACCCGGGGAGCTCCCAGCACCTCGCTCCAGATGTCTGCGATCCGCCTCTCCAGCTCGGTCTCGGGCGGGCTGTACGGCGCCGCGCCGGCATGGTCCGCGAGAGGCAGGCGTCCGAGGGCCTGGCGGTCGATCTTGCCTCCCGGCGCTGCGGGGAGAGCGTCGAGAGCTACGAAGGCGGACGGCACCATGAAATGCGGCAGCCGGCGTCGCGCCAGCTCGCGCAGCTCGGTCACCGGGATCTCGGCGTTGCAAGCAGGCACCACGAAGCTCACGAGCCGCCGGCCTCCTGGCAGATCGTCGCGGACCACCACCGCCGCCACCCGGACGGCCGGGTGGCTCGCCAGCACGGCCTCGATCTCCCCGGGCTCGATGCGGATGCCCCGCAGCTTGAGCTGGTGATCGATCCGTCCCAGGAACTCGATCTCTCCATCGGGCAGGAACCGCGCCAGGTCTCCCGAGCGGTACAGCCGCCCGCCGGAGCCGCCGACCGGGTCGGGCACGAACCGTTCGGCGGTGAGGTCCGGCTGGCCCAGATATCCCCGGGCCAGAGAGACCCCGCCGATGTAGAGCTCTCCCGACGCTCCCGCGGGGACCGGGTGCAGATCCCCTCCGAGCAGATGGACGCGGATGCCGCCAAGGGGGCGGCCGATCGGCAGAGAGCCTCCCGGATCTCCTCCCGGCAGGACGGCCAGGGTGGCACACACCGTGGCCTCGGTCGGCCCGTAGGCATTGACAAACCTCCGTCCCGCACCCCAGCGCAGTGCCAGGTCCGGAGGGCACGCCTCGCCGGCCACGACGAGCGTGCGCAGCGCCGGCAGATCCTCCTCGGGCAGCAGGGCGAGAGTGGCCGGCGGCAGGGTCGCGTGGGTGACCGCCTGCTCTCCGAGAAGCCTAACCATCTCCGGGCCGGGCAGCAGCACCTCGCGCGGCGCCAGCACCAGAGTCGCTCCCGCGGCCAGGGTGACCCAGACCTCCGACACCGACGCATCGAAGCTCGACGACGCGAGCTGGAGAACCCGGTCGCCAGGCCTCACGTCGAAGGCCTGCGCCTGAGCGGCCGCGAGGTTCGGGATCCCCCGGTGCTCGATCCCCACGGCCTTGGGGCGGCCCGTCGACCCGGAGGTGTAGAGGACATAGGCCAGGTGGTGCGGCGAGGAGCCTCCCGGGAGATCGCCCACGCCGCGGGCGTCCTCCCCCTCTCCATCCGTGTCCAGCCGGAGGATGTGAAACCGCGCGGCGAGCGGATCGCCGTCCTCGAGCAGCCGGTTGACGAGATCCTGTCGCGTCGCGAGGACAGGCGCCGCCACCTTCGCGAACGCATCCTCGAGCATGAGCGCCAGCCGGTCCCTCGGGTAGGCAGGGTCGAGAGCGAGGTAGGCGCCTCCAGCCGTCAGCACGCCCAGCATGCCGATCACCAGGTCGAAGGAGCGCTCGGCGCAGAGCCCGACGGGCGTATCGGGGCCGACCCCGAGTCGGCGGAGCCGGCGGGCGATCCGGTCCGCCCGGACCGCGAGCCCGGCGAAGCTCAGATGCATGTCCCCGAAGGCCAGCGCGACCGCATCCGGGCTCCGCTCCACCTGCTCCGCGACGATCTCGTGGATGCAGCGGCCGGAGGGTGCGGCCTGCGTGCCCTGCCACTCCCGGAGCAGCCGGTGCTGTTCCTCCGGCGGCAGGAGACAGAGGCGGTCGTGGAACGCGTCCGGCTCCGCCGCCATGGTGGCCAGGACCCGCAGGTAGAACCCCGCGAGCTCCTCGATCCGCTCTCCCGCCACCCACCGCGGGTCGTGCTCCAGGTGGAGCTGGAGCCGCCGCCGGTCCAGGCCCAGCCCGAAATGGCACTGCAACTTGAAATTCCCCCCTTCGGCCATGCGGGCGCCGAGGACCTCCGCCCGGCCGGATTCGAGCAGATCGCGGACGACGTGGAAATGGATGTAGTTGAAGCCCACCTCGAGCAACAGGCCGGAGCCCCTGTGGCGCTGCAACGCCGCGAGCGGGTAGCGGCGGAAGGGCAGGGCCCGTCGCTCCAGGGCGAACGTCTGCCGCGCGAGCTCCTTCCAGGTCCCGGCGCCGAGCTGCGCCCGGAACGGAAGCATGTTCAGGAAGAGGCCGCGGACCTGATCTCCTTCGGGCTCTTCCGGCCGCCCGTTGGCCACCAGCCCAGTCATCACGTCGGACGTGCCGTTCACCAGGCAGAGCACCTTGAGGTGGGCGGCCAGCAGGACGCTCTTCAAGGGCACGGCTGCGGCCCGGGCCAGGCTCTCGAGCCCGGCGAGGACTTCTTCAGGGACGGCGACGGAGCGTCTCCCGATGCGCGGATCTCCCTCGAACGGCTCGGTGCGCGCGAGCCACGACGGCAGCGTCGCCGCGGGGCTGCCGCTCAGCACCTCGTCCCAGAAGCCCGCGGCCTCGGGCGAGGCGAGCGTCTGCCGCTCCAGATGGATGAAGTCGCGATAGGTGAGAGCGAGAGGGGGCGCCTCCGGCGGCGCTCCCCCCGCCAGCAGAGCGAAATACAGCTCGAAGATCTCGGCCAGCGTCGCGTGGAGGCTCCAGCCGTCGAAGATCGCGTGATTCTCCACCAACGTGAGCTGGAACGAGCTCTCCGTGCGCAGGTGCACGAGGAAGCGGAGCTGCGGCGCCTGGGAGAGGTCGAAGACGCGGCGTTTCTCCCAGACCATCAGCTCCCCGAGCCGCTCCTCCTGCTCCGTCTCCGGCAGGGAGCGGAGGTCCTCCAGCTCCACCGGCAGCACGGCCCGGCCGTGGACGAGCTGCAACGGCTCGCTGTACCCGATCAGGTCGAACGAGGTGCGCAGGACGGGATGGCGCGCGATCACCCTCCGCACGGCTTCGCGGAAGGGCTCCGGGTCGAACCGTCCCCGGATGTGCCAGCTGTCGACGTTGTGATAGAGCGGGTACTCGGGCGTCATCGCCATGTGGTAGAGCATGCCCGCCTGCAGCATCGACAAGGGATAGGCATCGTCCAGGCCGTCCGGCAGCCGGGCCCGGTCGGCCGCGGAGACCAGGGAAAACGGCTCCACGGTCGGGCGCGCCCGCGTCCCGGCCGTCTCCGCGGCGAAGCGGAGCCCCTCCGCCAGCTCGGCCAGGGTCTGGCTCCGGAACAGGTCGGGCAATGAGATGTCGAGGCCCCGCTCGCCGGCCAGCGCCACGACGCGGAGGCTCAGGATCGAATCGCCGCCCAGGGCGAAGAAGTTGTCGTGGATGCCGACCTCGTCGATGTGGAGCACCTGCGACCAGATGGCACAGAGCACCTCCTCGACCGGATTGCGTGGCCGGGCAAAGCCCACGCCGAGGTCCGGCCGCACGCCGTCCGGAGCGGGCAGGGCCGCGCGATCGATCTTGCCGTTCGACGTCAGCGGCAGCGCCGGCAGGACCACGAAGGCGGCCGGCACCATGTACTCGGGCAGCCGCTCCTGAAGGAAACGCCGCAGCCCACCGACCGGCGGGCCGTCGCCAGAGGCCGGCACGACGTACGCGACCAGGCGGCGATCCCCCGGGCCCTCGTCCTGTGCGAGCACCACGGCATCCCGCACCTCCGGATGCCGGATCAGCTCGGCCTCGATCTCGCCCGGCTCGATCCGGAACCCCCGGATCTTGATCTGGTGGTCGATCCGACCCAGATACTCCAGCTCGCCGCGAGCGCTCCAGCGCACCAGGTCGCCGCTCCTGTACAGCCGCGCCCCCGGCAGGCCGCTCCAGGAGTCCGGCACGAAGCGCTGCGCGGTCAGCTCGGGGCGCCCCAGGTAGCCGGGGGCCACGCCGGCGCCGCCGACGCAGATCTCTCCGGAGGCTCCGATCGGGACCGGCCGGCCGGCGCGGTCCAGCAGGTAGACGGCCATGTCCGGGAGGGGCGTTCCGATCACGCTCCCGGAGCCGGACCCGGCGTCCTCCGGCAGGAGGAGGCGCCAGGTGACATGGACCGTGGTCTCCGTGATGCCGTACATGTTCACCAGGCCCGGCGCCCCGCCGCTCCTCCCCGGGCGAGCCCACCAGGGCGCCAGGCTGCTGGGGTCCAGCGCCTCGCCGCCGAAGATCACCCAGCGCAGCGCCGGAACCTCCTCATCCCCCAAGGCCCGCAGGAGCTGCCGGAACGCCGACGGGGTCTGATTGAGCACCGTCACGCCCTCGCGCACCAGCAGGTCCCGGAAATCCTCCGGCGAGCGGCTCACCCGGTAGGGCACGACCACCAGCCGGCCGCCGTGGAGCAGCGCTCCCCAGAGCTCCCAGACCGAGAAATCGAAAGCAGAGGAGTGGAAGAGCGTCCACACGTCGGACGCGCCGAAGGCGAACCACCTCTCGGTCGCCGCGAACAGCCGCAGGACATGGCCATGCGTCACCACCACGCCCTTGGGGCGTCCCGTGGAGCCGGACGTGTAAATCACGTAGGCGGGCCCGCCGGCCCCCGTCGCCACCCCCGGATCGTCCTCGCGGCCCGGCGCTTCGTCGATCCAGACGAGCGGGCCGCCATAGGCGGGCAATTTCTCGGCGGCTCCCGGATCGGCCACCAGAGCCGCAGCCTCCGCATCCGCGAGGAAGAAGGCGAGCCGTTCCCGCGGCAGAGAAGGATCGAGCGGCAGGTAGGCGCACCCCGCCTTGAGGATACCCAGCAAGCCCACCACCAAGCCCTGTCCCCGCTCGGCGCACAGGCCGATCCGGCTGCCGGGCCGCACACCCAGAGCGAGGAGGCGATGGGCCAGACGGTTGGCGCGCCGGTCGAGCTCGCCATGGCTCAGCGCCTCGCCTTCGCAGGTCACGGCCGTGGCGTCCGGGGCCCACCTCGCCCGGTTCGCGAGGACCTGATGCAGGCAGCCGTCCGACGGGAAGGTCTCCTTGGAGGCGCCCCACTCCCCGAGGAGCTGATGGAGCTCCTGCGCGGTCAGCAGACCGAGATCCGACAGCCGTCTCCGGGGATCGGCGGCGATGCTCTCCAGGAGGACCCGGAAGTGGCCCGCCAGCCGGTCGATCGTGGTGCGATCGAACAGGTCCGTGCTGTACTCGAGCGAGCCGCTCAGCTCGCGTCCCGCGACCCACAGGGAGAGCCCGAGGTCGAACTTGGCGCCCCCCCCCTCCTTGCCGACGGGCGTCAGCCGGAGGTCCCTCCCCAGGCTCACGGCGCTCTCCGTGGGGACGTTCTGCAGCGCGAACGTCACCTGGAAGAGAGGAGAGTGGCTCAGGTCTCTCGCCAACTCCAGACCGTCGACCAGCTTCTCGAACGGCAGGTCCTGGTGGTCGAAGGCCTCGAGGGTCGACTGCTTCGCCTGCTCCAGCAGATCGAGGAACCCGGGATCCCCGGACAGATCGGACCGCAGCACCAGGGTGTTGGAGAAGAACCCGATCAACCCTTCGAGCTCGGGGCGCGTCCGGTTGGCGACGGGCGATCCGACGAGGATGTCGGTCTGGCCGCTGGAGCGGGCCAGGAGCGTCTGGAAGCCAGCGAGCAGGACCATGAAAAGGGTGGCGCCAGCCTCCCGGCCGAGGTGCTCGAGAGCGGCGGTGAGCCCCTCCTCCAGCCGCATCGCCCGGAAGTCTCCGCGGTGCGTCGGGAGCGGCGGGCGCGGGTGGTCCGCAGGCAGGTCGAGGGTGGCCGGCGCGCCCTGGAGCCGCCGGCGCCAGTCGGAGAGCCGGGCCTCCAGGATCTCGCCCTGGAGCGCGCGGCGTTGCCAGGCGGCGAAGTCCGCGTACTGGATCGGCAGCTCGGGCAGGGGAGAGGGACGCCCGGCGGCGAACGCCTGGTAGAGGACCGACATTTCGTGCGTCAGGATGGCGACCGACCACGCGTCCGTGACCGCGTGATGCATGGTGAAGAGCAGCCAGTGCTCCGTGGGATGCAGACGGACGAGGAGCGGCCGCACCAGGGGGCCCCGGCGCAGATCGAACGGCCGGCGCGCCTCCTCCCTTCGCAGGCGCAGGGCCCAGGCCCGTCCTTCGGCCTCCGACAGAGACCCGAGATCGACCAGTGGCAACCGCGGCGCGGAGAGGGGCTCGACGATCTGGACGACGTCGTCCTCCTCCTCGACGAAGCGGGCTCGCAGCACCTCGTGACGCAGGAGGATCTCTCCTACACACTGCGCCAACACCCCGGGATCGAGCGCGCCGTCGAGGCGGACTGCGAAAGGCAGGCTGTAGGCGGTGCTCCCGGGCACCAGGCGGTCCAGGAACCACAGCCGCTGCTGGGGGAACGAGAGCGGCGCACGCGCCCGGTCCTCGCACGGCGGAATGAGTTCCCCGGCCTCCGGAAGCCCGTCGCTCCGCGCCGGCCGCCCGGCGAGGGCTTCCTCGATCCGGCCGGCGAGGCTCTCGATCGTGGGAGAGGCGAACAGGGCCCGGACCGGCAGCTGGAGCCCGAGGCTCCTGGAGACGCGGGACGTCACCCGCGTCGCGGCCAGGGAGTTGCCGCCGGCATCGAAGAAGTTGTCCCGGATCCCGATCCGCTCGAGCCCGAGGACCTCGGCCCAGATCCCGGCCAGCCTCTCCTGGACCGGCGTGGCCGGCGGGACGAGCTCCCGACTCGCTCGCCCCACGTCCGGGGACGGGAGCGCCTTGCGGTCGAGCTTCCCGTTCGCGGTGACCGGCAGGGCGTCCAACACCAGGAAGGCCGAGGGGATCATGTAATCCGGCAGCTTGTCTCGCAGGAAGGACCGCAGATCGGCGGCGGCCGGCTCGCCGCCTTCCCCCGCGACCACATACCCAACCAGCCGCGGATCTCCCGCCGCGGACCGGCCCGCCAGCACGACGGCTTCACGCACCGCCGGGTGCCCCCGCAGGACCGTCTCGATCTCCCCCAGCTCGACCCGGAAGCCGCGGATCTTCACCTGCTGATCGCGACGCCCCAGGAATTCGAGGTTGCCGTCGCGGAGGTGGCGGGCGCGGTCGCCCGTCCTGTAGAGGCGCCCGCCGGGCCGCTCTGCGAAGCGATCGGGAATGTACTTGCCCGCCGTCAGGACCGCATCCTGGACGTAGCCGGCCGAGAGGCATTCCCCGCCGATGTAGAGGTCGCCGGAGACTCCGACCGGGCACGGGTTTAGCGCGGCGTCCAGCACGTGGTAGCGCGCGTTCTGGATCGGCCTCCCATAAGGGATGCTCCGCCACGACGGATCGACGTCTCCGATGGGGAAGAAGTTCGACCAGACCGTCGCTTCCGTGGCTCCGCCCAGGCCGATCACCCGGGCCCCGGGGAAGGTGGTCCGGATCTGGGCGGGCAAAGAGACGGGGATCCAGTCTCCGCTGAGGAAGACGAGGCGGAGATTGACGGTCCCGGGACCCGGCCCGGCGAGGAATGGGGTGAGCTGCTGCAGGGCCGCGGGGGCCGAATCCCAGAACGTGATCGGCTCGTCCAGGAGGATCCGCAGCAGGGCCTCTGGGTCCTGCTGCTCCGCGTCCGTCGCGACGCGGACGCTCCCTCCGGCGGCGAGGATCCCGAACAGGTCGTAGACCGAGAGGTCGAAGCAGAGGGAGGTCACGAACAGGAGCCGGTCGCCCGGGCCGACGCCGCATTCCCGGCTCACCCAGTCGATGAGGTGGACGACCGGCCGGTGGCACACCATGACGCCTTTGGGGATTCCGCTCGTCCCGGACGTGAAGAGGATGTATGCGAGGTCGTCCGCGCTCGTCCGCGCCGGACGCCTCTCCGCAGGAAGACCGTCGAGGCGCGCGCGGCGCCAGAGGCGGGCACCGCCGAGCCGCGCCGGCCCCTCCGGGGCGCCGGGATCGAGGCAGATCACATCGGTGAGCGCCACCTCGCCGCCGAGGCCCTCGACGACCGGCAGCCGGTCATGCTGCGTCACCAGGCAGGGAATCCGCAGCGCCGACAGGATCCAGGCGATGCGCGCCTCCGGGTAGAGAGAATCCAGGGGCACGTAGGCGGCGCCGGACTTGAGGATTCCCAGCAGGGCCACAGCCATCTCGGGTGTGCGATCCAGGTAGACGGCCACCAGGGCTCCGGGGCCGGTCCCGAGGTCCGCCAGGTGGCGGGCGAGCTGGTTCGCCCGCCGTTCGAGCTGGAGGTAGGTGAGAGTCTCGCCCCCGCCGAGGACCGCCGGCGCGTCGGGGGTCCGCCGGACCTGCGCCTCGAACAGCTCTTGGATGCACCGGTCCGGGACCTCGGCCCCGGTATCGTTCCATTCGGCGAGGATCTGCCGGAGCTCCGGCGGGCTCAGCAGCGCCAGATCGCCGAGCCGGGCCTCCGGCCGGCCGGCCATGTCCCACAGCAGGCTCTCGAGGTGGCCGGCCATCCGCTCCACGGTTACGACATCGAAGAGGCGGACGGCGTACTCGAGGCTTCCGGCGAGCCCCGATGCGGTTTCCGTGAGCATCAGGTTGAGGTCGAACTTGGCTGTCCTCGCCGGCAGCGCGATGGGGGCCAGCGCGAGCCCGGACACCGGCTCCGGCTCCGCCGCCGGGAGCCGCAGCCCCTGGAACGCGAGCATCACCTGGAACAGGGGTGTGTGCGCCAGGCTGCGTTCCGGGGCCAGCTCCTCGACCAGCTTCTCGAACGGCAGATCCTGATGGGCGAACGCCTCCAGCGTCTGCCGGCGCACCTGCTCCAGCAGATCCCGCAGCGGCAGGTCTCCCGAGATCCCGGCGCGGAGCACCAGGGTGTTGGCGAAGAAGCCGATCAGGTCCTCGAGCTCGAGCCGGTCGCGGCTGGCGACCGGAATCCCCACGCCCAGATCCTCCTGTCCCGAGAGGCGCGCCAGCAGGACCTGGAAGCCGGCGAGCAGCACCATGAACAGGGTGGTGTCCGAGCCGCGCGCGAGAGCGCGGAGCGCGGCGGTGAGGCTGCCGGACAGGCGCACCGGGCACGCGGCGCCTTCGGCCGACCGGATGGAAGGCCGCGGCCGGTCCGTGGGCAGGTCGAGAAGAGCGGGCAGCCCGGCCAGGCGGCGGCGCCAGAAGTCGACCTCGGCGCTCAGAGCGTCCCCGGTGAGCCACTGCCGTTGCCAAGAGGCGAAATCGGCATATTGCAGGGGCAGCTCGGGCAGCGGGGAGGGCTGGCCCGCGGAGAATGCCTGGTAGAGAACCCGCATCTCGCGCAGGAACACCCCCGTCGACCAGCCGTCACCGATGATGTGGTGCAGGGTGGTCAGCATGGCGTGGTCCGCACCGAGGCGCAACAGACGTGGGCGGAAGAGCGGACCCCGTTCGAGATCGAACGGCCGGCGCGCCTCCTCCGCCGCCCACCGCAGGGCCTCCGCCTCCGCCCGGTTCCCCAGGCCCGAAACGTCGATCAGGGGCAGGACGAAGCCTCCGGGAGCCGCGATCTTCTGCACGGGATCGCCGTCCACGGCCGCGAAGGTGGTCCGCAGGGATTCGTGACGGCGGACGACCTCGCTCAGGCCGGCGGCGAGCGCTCCGGCGTCGAGCCTGCCCTCCAGCCGGACGGCGACGACGAGGTTGTAGGCCGCGGAGCCCGGCTCGAGCTGGTCCAGGAGCCAGAGGCGCTGCTGGGCGAAGGAGAGCGGCGGATCTCCTTCGCGGAGGACCGGCCGGAGCGGAGGCGTCTCCAGCGGCCGTCCCGACCGTTGCTCCGCCTGGATGCGCTCCGCGAGACCCGCGATCGTGGGAGCCTCGAAGACGGTGCGCAGCTTGAGCTCGACCCGGAACGATTCGCGGATTCGCGAGACGAGCTGGGTGGCCAGGAGGGAGTGTCCCCCCGCGTCGAAGAAGCCGTCGTGGATGCCGACCCGGCCGAGGTGGAGAAGGTCGGCCCAGATCGCGGCCAGGATCTCTTCGGTCGGCGTCCGGGGTGCGGCGTGCTCCGCGTCCGGTGCGGCCTGGAGCCGGTCCGGCGCGGGGAGCGCCTGGCGATCGAGCTTCCCGTTCGGCAGCCGGGGCAACGCTTCCAGCCGCGCGAAGACCGACGGGATCATGTGCTCCGGCAGGATCTTCCGCAGGGTCTCTCGCAGCTCCCCGGCTCCGGCGTCCTCCCCCGGGCGAACGGCCACATAGGCGACGAGGCGAATGTCCTCCGCAGCTCCGCGCACGACGACGGCGGCTTCCCGGATGGCGGGGTGCCGCATCACGGCCGCCTCGATCTCCCCGAGCTCGATGCGGAAGCCCCGGAGCTTGACCTGGCCGTCGATCCGTCCCAGGAACTCGAGGGCGCCGTCCGGCGCGTGGCGGACCAGGTCGCCCGTCCGGTACAGGCGCTCGCCCGCCGCCCCCCCGGCATCCGGCACGAAGCGCTCGGCCGTGAGGCCGGGCCGGCCGATGTAGCCCCGGGCAAGGCCTGCGCCGCTCACGTGGAGCTCGCCGGGGAGGCCCAGGGGAACGGGCCGGTGGCGCGCGTCCAGCACGTGGACGCCGACGTTGTCGAGAGGGCGCCCGATCGGCGGGGGAGAGTCCTGCCTCCCCGGGGCGCAGACGTGGAACGTGGCGTCGATCGAGACCTCGGTCGGACCGTAGAGATTGCACAGCTCGACACCCGGGAGCCGGTGCAGCAGGCGCTCGGCGAGCCCGGCGGACAGCGCCTCGCCGCCACAGAAGAGGCGCCGCAGGGTGCGGCCGCGGGAACCGCTCCCCTCCTCGTCGAGGAACGCGGGCAGGAAGGAGGGGACCAGCTGCAGCACGGTCACCTGGTGGTCGGCGATCGCCGCGAGCAGGTAGGCCGCCTCCCGGTGCCCCCCGGGCTCGGCCAAAACCAGCCGGGCTCCGGCGAGGAGCGGTGTGAAGATCTCCCAGGCCGAGGCGTCGAAGCCGTACGGGGTCTTCTGGAGGACGGCGTCCTCCTCGGCCAGAGGGAAGACCCGCTGCATCCAGAGCAGGCGGTTGGCGATGGCTCCGTGGGAGATCATCACCCCCTTCGGCCGGCCGGTCGACCCGGAGGTGTAGATCAGGTAGGCCAGATTCTCCGGCGCGGCGCGGTCCGGCGGCGGCGTGGAAGCCTCCCGTGCGATCTCCGGCTCGTCGCGGTCGAGACAGACGATCCGGCCACGGAAGCCGGCGCAGCGCGCGAGCAGCGGCTCCCGGGTCAGCAGCACGGCCGCTCCGGAATCTTCCAGCAGGAAGCTCCGGCGCTCTCCTGGATCCTCGGGATCGAGGGGAACGTAGGCGCCCCCAGCCGCGAGGATGCCGAGGAGTCCGAGGACCATCTCCGGAGAGCGCTCGATACACAGGGCCACCCGGGTCTCGGATGCGACACCGAGACGCCGCAGGAAGCGGGCGAGCCGGGACGCCCGGGCGGCGAGCTCCGAAAAGGTCAGCGCACGGTCGCGAAAGACGACCGCGATCCGGTCGGGAGCCCGGGCGGCCTGCGCCTGGAACAGCCGGTGGAGCGTCCCCGCCGCTCCGTGCTCGATCCGGGTGCGGTTGACCCCGGAGAGAAGGTCCTTTTCGGAGGCGCTCCGGAGATCGAGATCGCGGACCGGGGAGCCGGGGCGCTCGACGACCTCCTGGAGGAGGGTGAGAAGCCACTCCGCGAGGCGCGCGACCGCCGCCCTCTCGTAGACGCTCGAATCGAAGTGGACGCTCAGCTCCAGGGCGCCCCCCTGGCGGAGCCCCGCGAGCTTGAGACGGAAGCGGTCGATGCGCAGGCTCCACCGGACCACCGACAGGACGACCCCCTGCGACGAGCACGCGGCGGGCATCTCGTCGAGCTCGAACGCGTAGGGGAAGAAGCCGGGCGCTCCGCTCGTCCCGGCGAGGCTCCGCCAGCTGAAGTGGTCCTGCCATTCGCGCAACTCGGCCATGGATACATCGGCCCGGGCCAGCACCTTCTCGAACGAGTCCCCGTCTCCGATCTCGCACTGGAAGGGGAGAAACTGGGTGAACGGACCCAGCGCTCCTTCCATCTCCTCGAAGGTGCGCCCGTCGCAAGCGGCTCCGATCACCATCCCGGTCTCCCCGGTCAGGCGCCAGAGCAGCAGGTACCAGGCGCTCAGGAGCACCGTGGCCAGGGAGGCTCCCCGGCGTCCGGCGAGAGCGTCGAGCTCCCCGGCGAGGCGCGGGCTCAGGCCGAAGGGCCAGGTCGCAAGCCCCTCGTCTCCGGCCGGCTCGCGCTCGAACGGCAGGCGGACGTCCAGGAGCGGGAGGATCCGGCGGCTCTGCCAGTAGTCCCGGGCCCGCTCCCCCTCCTGCTCCAGGATCTCGTTCCGCCACTCGGAGAGATCGGCGTACTGAGGGGCCTCGCCGGGCCTCTCGTCCCCGTGCAGGCAGGCTCCGTAGGCGTCCGCCAGCTCCCGCACCAGGTTCCGGAGCGTCACCGCATCGGCGCAGAGAGCCGGAGCATGAAGCAGCAGCATCCAGCGGCGGCCCTCCAGCGCCACCAGCACGGCATCCAGCAGAGGCCCCTGCTCCAGATTCAGAGGGGCCTGCCAGAGCGCCTCCAGGAGGGCATCGAGCCCGCTCGCCTGATCCGCCGGATCCCGATCGCTCCAGTCCTCTCGTCTCAGGGCGACGGCCGGCCCCGGCTGGATGACCTGGAGCGGCACCTGCATCCCCGGGAGCTGCTGGAACGTGGTGCGGAAGATCTCGTGGCGCTCCACCACCCGGCGCAGGGCGGCGGCCAGCGCCTCCGGGTCGAGATCGCCGTCGATCGCGAGCGTGCAGGCGGCGCGATAGGGAGTCTCACCATTCCGTGAGCCCAGCGCCCAGAGCCGCTCCTGTTGAGGAGACAGCCGGAAACCTTCGATTGTGCCTGCATTCATGGCTGATCCTCGGGCCCGACGATGACGGCCTGTCGTTTCCTGCTCTGGAAGCTCTGCCTCTTTTTCTGCACGAGCTCGCGGCGCACCATGCCCCAGCGCCGCTCGTCGGCCTCCGCCAGGAGGGCCCTCAGCTCCCTCAACCGGAGCCCAGAGGCCGCGGAGACCCGTTCCAGCAGGAGGCGGAGCTGCTCCACCATCCTGGAGATGGTCGATTCGTCGAAGAGATCCCGGCTGTACTGGAGCGCTCCCAGGAGCCCTTGGCTGGTTCTGCGCAGGGTCAGGTTGAGATCGAACTGCGTGGTGTCGGCCTCGAGGGAGAAGGGCCGCAGCGTCAGCCCGGAAATGGCGACCTCTTCGTTCGCCGCGATCTGGTACGTGAAGCCGACCTGGAAGAGCGGATTGTGCGCCAGGACCCTCTCCGGCCGGAGCTCCTCGACCAGCTTCTGGAAGGGGACGTGCTCGTGCGCGAAGGCCTCAAGAGTCTCGCCGCGGACCCGCGCGAGGAGCTCGCGGAACGTCGGATCGCCGGAGAGATCGCTGCGGAGGAGGAGCGTGTTGACGAAGAACCCGATCAGTCCCTCGACGTTCCTCCAGCTCCGATAGTTGAAGGGAGAGCCCACCACGATGTCCTCGTCTCCGGAGGCATGGTGCAGGAGCACGTCGAAGCAGGAGAGGAGGAGCATGAACAGCGTACAGCCCTCGCGGCGGGCCATCTCCTCGAGGCGCCAGCACACCTCGGCCGGGATCTCGAAGCTTTGCCGCGAGCCCCGGAAGCTCTGCACGGCCGGGCGCGGATGGTCCAGGGCGAGTCCGATCGCTGCCGGAGCCCCGGCGAGCCGGCCGCGCCAGTAGGCGAGCTGAGCCTCCAGGACCTCGCCCTGCAGCCACTGCCGCTGCCAGCGGGCGAAGTCCGTGTACTGGACGGGGAGCTCGGCCAGAGGCGAGGGGCGCCCCTCGGCGAAGGCCTGGTAGAGCTGCACCAGCTCGCGGACGAGCAGGGTGTTGGACCAGCCGTCGGTGATGATGTGGTGCAGCACGAGGACCATGACATGCCGCCGCTCCTCGAGCTGGAGGAGCCGGCATCGCCACGCCGGTTTCCGGTCCAGGTCGAAGGGCCGGCGCGCGTCCTCGGAGGCGAGCCGCCGGGCCTCCTCCTCCCGCGCGAGCACGGGGACCGCGCGGAGATCGATCACCGGAACGCTCAGAGGCCGGGCGGGCAGCACGATCTGGACGGGCTTGCGGTCCCGGCTGGCGAAGAGGGTCCTCAGCGAGCCGTGCCGGCGGACGATCTCGGCCAGAGCCCGGCTCACACAGCCGATGTCGAGCTCTCCGCAGATCTCGACGAGAGTGGGGACATTGTAGAAGGCGCTCTCCGGCTCGAGCTGGCTCATGAACCAGAGCCGTTGCTGCGCGTAGGAGAGAGGCGCTTCCTGCCCGTCCGCGGCCGGCTCCAGGGGCGGGATGCGGAGGCCACGCGCCTGGAGCCTCTCCTGGTCGATGACCCGGGCGAGACCGCCGGCCGTGGGGTGCTCGAAGATGCTCCGGAAGGGCAGGTCCACATCGAACGCCGTGCGGACCCGCGACAGCAGCCGGGTGACGAGCAGCGAGTGTCCGCCGAGATCGAAGAAACTGTCCTCCATCCCGGATGGATCGACGCCCAGGACCTCGGCCCACAGGCCAACCAGGATCTCCTCGACCGGCGTCGCCGGGGCGGCCGAAGCGGCGCCGGCCGGCTCCTCCGGAACCGGCAGACTGCGGCGGTCCACTTTGCCCGTTGGCGTCAAGGGCAACGCCTCCAGGACGACGAACGTGGCCGGGATCATGGGTTCGGGCAGCCGCTCACGCAGGAAGAGGCGCAGGCCCTCCGGCTCGGGTGCGGGCCCGCCGGGGGCCGCCACGTACGCCACCATGCGCCGCTCGCCAGCGGTCTCCCGGACGACCACGACGGCCTCGCGTACCCGTGGATGGCTCGCCAGAGCCACCTCGACCTCGGCCGGCTCGATGCGGACCCCCCGAATCTTCACCTGGTCGTCGATGCGGCCGAGGAATTCGAGCTCCCCACCGGGAAGCCGGCGCGCCAGGTCTCCCGTCCTGTAGAGGCGTCTCCCCGGCACTTTCCCGAGTGGATCGGGGACGAACCGCTCCGCCGTGAGGTCAGGCCGGCGCCAGTAGCCCGGCGCGAGATAAGGGCTGCAGATCTGGATCTCACCGACCCCCCATACCGCCGGCTGCATCCCCGCCGGAGTGCGTACCAGGACCTCGGTCTCCGGCACCGGCCGGCCGATCGGCAGACTGGGACGCCTCACCTCCGTCGCCTGGTCGAGGACGTGCTGCAAGGCGAGAGTCGACTCCGTCGGGCCCAGCCCGTTGATCAGGCGACAGCCGGGAGGGGAGGTGCGGAGGAATAGCTCGCGGTCGCTTCTGCGGGCCTCCTCGCCGCCGAGCACCACGGCACGCAGGGAGGGGCATCCTGCGCCATCCCGCAGACTGCCGAAGACATGGCGATAGATGGTGGGCGTCGAGTGATAGAGAGTGATTTCGTGCTTGGCGAGCCAGGCGGCGAAACCGTCCATGCTCTCGGTTTTGAGGTCCCACAGGCAGAGGGCGGCGCCATGGAGCAGAGCGCCAAAAATGTCCATCACCGCCGCATCGAAGCTGTACGAGGCGAGCAGGGCCAAGCGATCGCCGGGTACGATGTCGAGCCTTTCGCCATAGTTCCGGATATGTCCCAGGACGTTCCCATGGCTCTGCATCACCCCTTTGGGCCGCCCGGTCGAGCCCGAGGTGTAGAGCAGATACGCCAGCGCCTCCGGCGGCACCGGCGGCGGCGTCCATTGCGGCGGCGCCGGTGGCGGCTCGCCAAACAACAGGACCGGCAGTGAAGGTGCGAGCTCGCCGGCCAACCGGCGCTGGTCATCGCCTGCCAGCAGCACCTTCGCTGCGGAATCGGCCACCATGTCCAGCAGCCGCTCTCGCGGGTAGGAGGGATCGAGGGGTACGTAGGTCCTGCCCGCGGCCAACGTCCCGAGCACCGCGGCCACCATGGGGGCTCCTGGAGAGAACAGCAGGGCGACCCGCTCCTCCCGGATGCCGCGCAGCGCGAGCAGCGCGTGCGCGACGCGGTCGACCTCGCGCGCGAGCTCGGCGTAGGTCCAGATCTCTCCCCGTGCCACGATGGCCGGTCGCCCTGCGTGAGCTGCGGCCTGGGCTGCGAAGCGCTCGGGGATCGAAGGGTCGAGCGCTGTGCGCGGCGAGCCAGAGATGGCGTTCTCGACCGGCGAGCACCGGTCTTCGCCGGGGATGCGAGCCAGCGGCAGCTCGTAGAGCCTCCGTTCGGGCTGGGCCGCCATGCCCGCGAGCAGTTCCTCAAGATGAGCGAGCAGACCGTCGATCTGCGCCGGTGCGAAGAGGTCCCGGTTGTAGACCGCGCGCAGGTGGATCTGCTCGCTGCGCAAACTGGCGTAGACCTCCAGGTCGAATTTGGCGATGGGCCGGGCGGCCGGAAGCGGCTCCACGGTCAGCTCCGGCAGCTCGACGCGCTCTCCTCCGGCGCCGAACCCGAGCCAGTTGAGCACGATCTGGAACAGCGGTGTCCGGGATAGATCCCGCTCCGGCCGGATCTCCTCGAGCAGGCGCTCGAAAGGCACGTCCTGGTGATCGAATGCCCCGAGCACCGTGTCGCGTACCCGGTCCAGGAGCTCGCGGGCGGTGGGATCGCCCGACAGGGTAATGCGGAGCGCAAGGGTGTTCAGGAAGATGCCGATCAGGCCCTCGGTCTCCGCCCGCGTGCGGCCTGCGATGAGCGTCCCCGCGACCAGGTCGTCCTGGCCGGTATAGCGATGGAGCAGAGCTGCCAGGGCAGTCAGCAGGAGCATGAAGGGTGTTGCCCCTTGATCGCGGCACATCCCCTCGATCCGGCGGCAGAGCTCGCGGGAGAGGAGCCGTTCCACAGCCGCTCCACGCGAGGTCTGCACTGCCGGGCGGGGATGTTCCATCGGCAGGTCGAGAGCGGCCGGAGCGCCGGCGAGCTGCCGGGCCCACCAGGCGAGCTGCTCTGCGAAGAGCGGGCCGCGGGCCTCGCTCCTCTGCCAGGCAACATAGTCGCAGTACCGCACAGGCAGCGGCGGGAGCTGCGAGGATATACCCGACGATGCGCTCCAGTAGAGGGCTACCCATTCGCGCACGAGGATTTCCAGCGACCAGCCGTCGCCGGCGATGTGGTGCAGGGTGAGCAGGGCCTGGTACTCGCCGGAGCCGAGGCCTAGCAGGAGTGCCCGCAAAATCGGGCCGCGAGACAGGTCGAACGGCCGCGCGGCCTCACGGGCGATCAGCCGCCGCGCCTCCGCCTCCCGCAGATCGGGATGGAGCCTGGTGAGATCGACCCATGGCAGGAGCAACGGCGCTGGTGCACCGACGACCTGTACAGGTCTTTCCGCCCGGACGCTGAATGTGGTGCGCAGTGGCTCGTGGCGTGCGATGAGGGCCAAAAGAGCGCCAGCCAGTGCCGCCGGATCCAGGCTCCCCGTGAGCCGCACCGCCAGCGGCAGATTGTAAGCGGCGCTGTGCGGTTCGAGCTGATGGAGAAGCCACAGGCGCTCCTGCGCGAAGGAGAGCGGCGACCAGCCGGCGGCTCTTGGCACGAGAGGGGCCGCGGCAGCCCGGCCCTCCCGGTCTGCGGACTCGAGGCGGGAGGCGAGCCTCGCGATGGTCGTCTCTTCGAACAGGGCGCGCAGCGGCAGATCGGCGCCGAAGGCCTGGCGGATCCGGAAGAGGATCCGGACGGCCAGCAGCGAGTGACCGCCTAGAGCAAAGAAGCTCTCGGTGACGCCCACCCGCTCCCGTCCCAGGATCTCGCACCAGATCTCCGCCAGGACTCTCTCGACGGGCGTGCGCGGCGCGATGGAGATGCCAGCATGCTCCCCTCGGCCCGGCTCAGGGAGCGCCTTACGGTCCACCTTGCCGGTCGGCGTCAGGGGCAGGCTCCCCAGCAGTGTGACCGCCGAAGGGATCATGTAGGGCGGCAGGTGGTCCTCGAGGTAGCGGCGGAGATCGTCGGCCAGAGCAGGGCCCGCCGCAGTCTCCCCGCCGTCCCAGGGCTCCGGCACCACATAGACCGTCAGCCGGGGATCGTCCTCGCGATCGCTACGTACCGCCGCGACGGCTTGCCGGACCCGCGGGTGCCGCTGGAGCACGGCCTCGATCTCGCCGAGCTCGATACGGAAGCCGCGCAGCTTGACCTGATGGTCGACACGACCCAGATACTCCAGGGCTCCCGATGTTCGGTACCGGGCCAGGTCGCCAGTCCGATACATGCGGGCTCCCGGTCGATCGGAGAACGGGTCCGGGAGGAAGCGATCCGCGGTCAGACCCGGCTGGCCGAAATACCCGCGGGCCAAACCGGCGCCGGCCAGGCAGATCTCTCCCACGGCTCCAACCGGCACCGGGAGAAGCCGACGGTCAAGCAGGCGCACCCGAGTACCGGCCACCGGGGCGCCGATCGGCGGCACATCGTCATCGGGATTGATCCGCGCGAACGTCGAGTAGGTCGTATCTTCGGAGGGACCGTACAGATTGAAGACCCGGCGCACGCTGCCGGAGCCGTAGAGCTGCCGCACCAGCGAGCTCTTCAGCCGCTCGCCGGCCAGGTTGACCGTTCGCACCGAGACCGGCAGAGCCCCCAGCCGCAGCAGCTCGGCGAGCGCCGAGGGCACCGTGTTCACCAGGGTGAGCTCGCCGCCGGTATCCAGGGTGGCGAGCGCGAGGACATCGTCCACCAGAAACACCCGGCCACCCCGGCTCAAGGTGACGAACAGCTCGAAGACCGAGAGATCGAAGTAGATCGCGGTGGAGGCCAGCACGCCGCGGAGATCTTCCCGAGGGAACACTTCCGCGGCCCAGGTAACCAGGGCGACGGCGCTCCGGTGCTCGATCGCCACCCCCTTGGGCCACCCGGTCGAGCCGGAGGTGTAGATCACGTAGGCCAGGTTGCCGGCCCCTGAGCCGCCCTCCAGGGGGCGCTCCGGCTCTTCCCGCGGCTCGTCGACATCCATGAGAAGCCGGGCGCCGCCGTAGGCGGGCAGGCGAAGCGCCAACCGCTCTTCGGTCACAAGGACGGGTGCCGCCACCTCTCCGAGCAGGTGAATCAGGCGTTCCTCGGGCTGCTCCGGGGAGAGGGGGAGATAGGCGCCGCCGGCCGCGAGGATGGCCAGCAGGGCGACCACCATGTCGGGTGACCGCTCGCAGAGGACGCCGACGACGACCTCGGGACCGACCCCCAGCCCTCTCAGGCGCCGAGCGAGACGGTTGGCCCGCCGATCGAGCTCGCGATAGGTGAGGGTCTGCCCGGCACAGGTCAGCGCTGGAGCCTCGGGCGAGCGCTCCACTTGGGCCGCGAAGAGCCGATGGAGCGTGACGTCGCCCGGATCGGCGCGCCGCGTGTCGTTCCACTCGACGGAGAGCTGGTGGCTCTCCGCCGCAGACAGCAGCAGCAGATCGCCGACCGGAAGCTCCGGCGCGGCGGCCGCCCCTTCCAGGAGGCGCACGAAGGCGGCGAGCATCCGGTCGATGGTCGTGGCTTCGAACAGGTCCGTGGCATAGAGAAGGCTGCCGTGCAGCCCCTCGTCGCTTTCGGCGAAGGAGAGCATGAGGTCGAACTTGGCACTGGCCGGCTCGACCCGCAGAGGCTCGAGGCGGAGCCCCGGGAGGTCCAGGGTGCCGGCCGGCGCGTTCTGCAGGGCGAGCATGATCTGGAAGAGCGGCGTGTGAGCCAGGCTGCGTTCAGGAGCGATCTCCTCGACCAGCTTCTCGAACGGGAGATCCTGGTGCGCATATGCCTCCAGAGTCGACTCCCGGACCCGTGCCAGCAGGTGCGCGAAGGGGTCCTCCCCGGCGAGGCGGCTGCGCAGGGCTAGCGTATTGACGAAGAAGCCGATCAGGTCCTCGGTCCCGGGACGATGGCGATTGGCGATGGGTGTGCCCACGACCAGATCGCCCTCGCCGGAGAGCCGCAGCAGCAGGGCGTTCCAGGCGGCCAGGAGGATCATGAACAGAGTGACCCCCTGCTGGCGACCAAGCCTCGCCAGGGCACTGGCGAGGTCGGCAGGGAGTCGGAGGGAACGCGTGCGGCCACGCCGGCTGGCCACCGCCGGGCGGGGGCGGTCGAGGGGGAGCGTCAGAAGAGGGGGGGCGTCGGCGAGTTGCTCGCGCCACCAGCCGAGCTCCGCCTGCAGGACCTCTCCCTGCAGCCAGCCGCGCTGCCAGACCGCGTAGTCCGCATACTGGACCGGTAGCTCCGGCAGGGGCGAAGGCGTCCCCAGCAACGAGGCGGTATAGAGAGTCGTCAGCTCCCGGACCATCACCCCGATCGACCAGCCATCGGCGACGATGTGGTGCATCACCAGGATCGCCAGGTGCTCGTCTCTCCCGATCCGGAGCATGGCGAGCCGCACCAGGGGGTGGCGGGCCAAGTCGAACGACCGCCGGGCCTCGTCGGCGATCAGGCGCTCTGCCACGGCGTGTCGGCGTTCGGCGGCGAGCCCTGCCAGGTCCACGACCGGGACCGCCACGGCGGCCGGCGGCGCGATCTGCTGCAACGGCTGCCCGGCTACCATCGGGAAGGTCGTACGCAGCGCCTCGTGACGCCGGAGAATCTCGCTGTAAGCCCCGGCGAGGGCGCGTACGTCGGCCGGTCCGTAGAGGGTGAAGGCGGACGGGATGTTGTAGGCAGTGCTGCCGGGATCGAGCTGGTCGAGAAACCAGAGCCGCTGCTGGGCGAAGGAGAGCGGCAGCCCCTCCGCGCGCGGCACCGGAGCCAGGGGCGGCACCGCGGCCCGGACGCCACCGAGCAACGCCTCCTCCACCGCTGCGGCGAGCCCCGCCACGGTGGGCGCCTCGAACAGGCGGCGCAAGGGCAGCTCGACTCTGAGCTCGGCGCGCACCCGCGATATCACCCGGGTCGCGAGCAGCGAGTGACCGCCCAGATCGAAGAAGTCGTCGTGGACGCCCACCTGGGGCACGCCCAGCACGTCGACCCAGATCCCAGCCAGCAACTCCTCGGCGGGTGTGCGCGGGGCGCCTGAGGCCGACTCGGGCGCGGCCGGCTCGATCGCCGCCAGGGCGCGGCGATCCACCTTGCCGTTGGCCGTCAACGGCAGGACGGGCACACAGACCAGGGCCGAAGGCAGCATCGCCTCCGGCAGGAGGTCCGTCAGGAAGGCCCGCAGCTCACGGAAGGTCAGGGGCGCCGGGCCTGGCATCTCCACATAGGCGACAAGGCGTCGGTCGCCCGGCGCGGCCTCGCGCGCCAGGACCGCCGCGGCGCGCACGCCGGGGTGGCGGGCGACGGCCGCCTCGACCTCCTCCGGCTCGACGCGGAAACCGCGGATCTTGACCTGCTGGTCGAAGCGGCCGAGGAACTCGATTGCGCCGTCTGGGCGCCGGCGCACCCGGTCGCCCGTGCGGTAGAGGCGCGCCCCGGCCTCGCCGGCCAGGGGATCCGGGACGAAGCGCTCGGCCGTGAGGTCCGGACGCCCGAGGTAGCCGCGCGCCAGCCCGTCCCCGCCGGTGTACAGCTCGCCCGGATATCCATCCGGTACCAGGCGGAGCCGACGGTCGAGGACGCGGACGAACGTGCCCGCCACAGGCCTGCCGACGGGCACCGTCTTGCCCGGGGGGATCGGCGCGTCGACGGTATGGCAGCAGGTGAACGTGGTGTTCTCAGTCGGGCCGTAGCCGTTGACGAGCCGGCAGCCGGGCAGATGCGCCAGCACGGAATTGACCGCCTCGGGAGCGAGCACGTCGCCTCCCGCCAAGAGCTGGGAGACGCCGCGCAGGATCCCGGGGCAGCTCTCTACGACCTGATGGAAAAGGCCGGCGGAGAGCCAGAGGGTGGTGACGCCCTGGCTCTCCAGGGTCTTGCCGAGCTCGCCGAGCGACGGCACGCCGGGAGGGGCGAGGGACAGCCGCCCGCCGTTGAGCAGAGGCGCCCAGATCTCCAGGGTCGAGGCGTCGAAAGCGGCCGGCGCGAGTTGCAGGAACACCTGGCCGGCCGAGAGGTCGGCGTAATCCGCGCCGCGCACCAGCCGCACCACGGCGCGGTGCTCGACCCCGACTGCCTTGGGTGTCCCCGTGGAGCCGGAGGTGAAGAGGACGTAGGCCAGCCGGCCGCCATCGGCCGGGCTCTTCACGGGCTCGGAGCTGCCGCCGGCGAAAACCTGCCTCTCGCTCTCCCAGGAAAGCGTCCGGGCCCCCAGCCCCGGAGCGAGATCCGCCAGCCACCGCTCTGTGCCCAGCAGGACTGGAACCCCGAGGCCGCCGAGCAGGGCCGCCAGCCGCGCCGGCGGGTGATCGGGATCCAAGGGCACGTAGGCGCCGCCCGCCTTGAGCACGGCCAGCAGGGCGACCACCAGGTCCGCCGAGCGGGGCAGCGCGATCCCTACCAGGGTCTCGCTCCCGACCCCTACGGCCACCAGGCGGCGGGCCAGCCGGTTGGCGCGCGCGTCGAGCCCGGCGTAGGTGAGGACGTCTTCCGGCCCGGTCAGAGCGGCCCGGTCCGGGGTCCGCGCAGCCTGCTCCGCGAAAAGGTCGTGGATCGACCGGTGGAGCGGGATCTCGCGCGCGGCCGGATGCCCGGAGCAGAGCGCCTCCCGGCACTCGGACTCGCTCATCAAGGGCAGGGCGTACAGCGGCAGCCCGGGATTGGACACCGCTGCCGCGAGCAGGTTACCGAGATGGCGGACCAGACGCTCCGCGGAGACCTGCTCGAACAGGTCGCGGCGGAAGTCCAGGAGGCCGCCGATCTCTCCCCCTCTCTCAGCCAGGGAGAGCGTGAGGTCGAACTTGGCGGCCAGCTCCAGCCCGGCGGAGCCCTCGAAGGGCGCGATCTCGAGCCCGGGCAGGACGAGCTCACCCCCGGGCACACCCTGCAGGACCAGCATCACCTGGACCAGCGGTGCGTGGGCCAGGCTGCGCTCGGGAGCCAGGTCCTCGACCAGCTTCTCGAACGGTAGGTCCTGGTGGCGGTAAGCCTCCAGGACCTCCTGGCGGGTCCTGGCGAGCAGGCCGGCAAACGAGGGGCCGTCCGGCTCCTCGGAGCCGAGGGTGGCGCGCAGCACCAGAGTGTTGGCGAAGAACCCGATGAGATTCTCGATCTCCGGCACCTGCCGGTTGGCCACGGCCGTCCCCACGAGCAGGTCGTCCTGGTCAGCCCAGCGGCCGAGAAGGGCGCTCCAGCCCGCAAGGAGGACCATGAACAGCGTGCAGCCCTGCCGTTGCCCCACCGCCGCGAGACCGGACGCCAGCTCGGCGGACCAACATACCGGGGTGCGGCCGGCGCGGCCGGAAGGCAGGGCGGAGCGGGGCAGGTCCGTGGGCAGGGCGAGGACGGCAGGAGCCTCCGCCAAGCGGCCGCGCCAGAAACGGAGCCGCTCCTCCAGCTCCACCGCGCTGAGCCGATTCCGCTGCCAGATCGCGTAGTCGGCGTACTGCACCGGCAAGGGCGGCAGCGGCGACGGCGCGACGGCGACGCATGCCGGATACAGGGCCGCAACCTCGCGGGTCAGAACGCCCATCGACCAGCCGTCGCCGACGATGTGGTGAAGCGCCAGGAGGAGCAGGTGCTCCGTCTCCTGGAGGCACAGCAGGGCAGCTCGCAGCAGGGGCCCGCGCTCGAGGTTGAAGGGGCGTACCGCGGCCGCCGCGGCCAGCCGGCGAGCCTCCGCCTCCCGTAGCGCATCCGGCAGCCCGCCGAGGTTGACGAGGGGCAGCGCGACCGGGCCGGGCGGGGCGATCCACTGCACCGGCTCGGACCCGCCGGCGACGAAAGTCGTACGGAGCACTTCGTGGCGGCGGACGATCTCGGTCAGGGTGGCCTGTAAAGCCGCCCGGTGCAGAGGGCCCGTGAGCCGCACCGGCAGCTGCATGTTGTACGCCGAGCTGTCCGGTTCGAGCTGGTGCAGGAACCAGAGCCGTCGCTGCGAGAATGTCAGAGGAGCCGGTCCCTCGGACTGCACACGCACCGGCATGTCCCGACGCCACCTTTCGGCCACCTTCGGATAATCCCGCGTCAGATAGTGAGCCAGCCCGGCCACCGTCGGGTGGTCGAACAGCGCCACCACGTGCACGATCTCGCCGAGCCTCTGCTGCACGCGGTTGATCACGACGGCTCCCGAGATCGAGTTGCCGCCCAGCTCGAAGAACGAGTCGTGGATGCCGACCTGCTCGAGCCCGGTGGCCTGCTGGAACAGCTCGGCGAGGAAGCGTTCGAGGTCCGTGCGCGGCGCGACCGTCTCCCGTCCCTCACCGGCCTCGGGCTCGGGCGCCAGCTTCTCCAGGGCCCTCCGGTCGAGCTTGCCGTTGGGGGTCCGCGGCATCTCCTCCAAGAGGACGAAACCCGACGGCACCATGTATTCGGGCAGGCGCTTGCCCAGGAAAGACCGCAACTCGGGGATCGAGAGTTGCTCGCCTTCCCGGGCCGTCACGTAGGCCACCAGCCGGGGGCTGCCGGCTTCGGACCGCGTCAGGACCGCCGCTTCGGCCAATCCCGGATGGCTCGCCAGCACGGCTTCGATCTCGCCCAGCTCGATGCGGAACCCACGCACCTTGACCTGGTGATCGATGCGGCCCAGGAATTCGAGAGAGCCCTCCGTCCGCCAGCGCGCCAGGTCCCCGGTCCGGTACAGGCGTTCTCCCGGCTCCGCGGCGACCGGAGCGGGCACGAACCGCTCCGCCGTCAGGTCCGGCCGGCCCCAGTACCCTCTCGCGAGTTGGGAACCGCCGATGCACAGCTCCCCCGCCACCCCTACCGGCACCGGCTCGAACCGGCGGCCCAGCAGGTGGATCCGCGTGTTCGCCACCGGACGCCCGATCGGCACCCGAACCGCTGACGTCGGCGGCGACTCGCGCAGGACGCCATGGGTCACGTCGTCGGAGCACTCGGTGGGGCCATAGGCGTTGATCAGCGGTATGCCGGGGAAAGCGGCGAGCCATTGCCGGCACAGCTCCGGCGGCAGCGCCTCGCCGGTCGGCATGAGCCAGCGCAGGGCCGGCAGGCCGGCTGCCAGAGCGGACCCGTCCAGCAGCGCCGCAAGGAGCGACGGCACGGTCTCCAGCACCGTGATCCCCCGCTCCCGTACCTCTGTCACCAGCCGGACCGGATCGCGCACCACCTCGTCGGGGAAGACGTGGACGCTGCCGCCGGCGAGCAGCGCGGCAAGGAACTGCCAGACCGAGATGTCGAACGTCTGGGACGCGGTCTGCGCCACCCGGTCGGCCGGCCCCAGCCCGAGGCCGCGGATCTTGACCTGGAGATGGTTCAGCATGCCCCGGTGCTCCACCATCACCCCCTTGGGAGCCCCTGTGGAGCCGGAGGTGAAGAGGACGTAGGCGACGTGACCGGGCAGGACGCGCTGGAAGGGGTGGATTGCGGCTCTCTCCTGCAACAGGTCCGCGAGGAGCAGGACCTTCGGGCCGCCTTCCAGCTCCCGGCGGCAGTCCCGGAGGAAGGCCTCGGAGACCAGGACCAGACGGCTGCCGGTCTGCTCCAGGATCTGCCGGATTCGCTGCGGCGGATGGTGCGGGTCGAGCGGCAGGTAGGAGCAGCCTGCCTGGAAGATCCCCAGGATTGCCGCCAGCAGACCGACCCCGCGCTCGCACCAGACCGCCACCGGTTCCTCGGGCTCCAGGCCCGCTTCCAGGAGCCGCGAAGCCAGGCGGCCGGCGCGGGCACGCAGCTCGCCATAGCTCAGCTCTTCGCACGCATCGGCGACGGCCGGACGGGACGGTGTCCGCGCCGCCTGCGCCGCGAAAAGGGATGGGAAACAGAAGACTTGCGGCAGCTCTACCGCCGAATCGTTCCACCCGGCCAGCACCTGGTGGCGCTCGCCCTCGCCGAGCATCGGCAGCGCCGACAGGCGCCGCCCGGGATCGGCCACGGCCGCCGCCAGCAGCGTGTGGAAGTGCTCCTGCAGACGCAGCACCGTCGGCGCGTCGAACAGGTCGGTGTTGTAGATCCAGACGCCGGCCAGACCGTGCGGTGTCTCGGTGAGATTGAGGACGAGGTCGAGCTTGGCCGTCTTCGCCTCGGCCTCGAAACCGCTCAGGGTCAACCCCGGCAGCTCCAGCGGCGCCGAGGGCGCGTTCTGGAGCACCAGCAGGACCTGGACGAGAGGCGCGTGCGCGAGACTCCTCTCCGTCACCAGCTCGGTGACCAGCTTCTCGAACGGCACCTCCTGGTGGGCATAGGCCCCCAGCAGCGACTCCCGCACTCGGCGCAGCAGCTCGCCGTACCCGGGATCGCCCGCGGCGTCCACCCGCAGCGCCAGGGTATTGATGAACAGGCCGATCAGCCCCTCGATCTCCAGCCGGTTGCGGCCGGCGATGGGTATGCCGACGAGCAGGTCCTCCTGCGCGGTGTGGCGGTGCAGCAGGGCGCCGAAGGCAGCCAGCAACGCCATGAAAAGGGTGGCTCCGGAGCGCTGGCAGAGGCGCCCGGTCTCGCGGGTGAGGTCGGCAAGCACGGCGGCGCGGACGCGATCGCCGCGGAAGGTCTGGACGCGCGGGCGGGGTCGGTCGGCGGGCAGCTCGAGCAGGGTCGGAGCGCCGGCGAGCCGCTCGCGCCACCAGGCCAGCCCGCCCTCCAGGACCTCCCCGGCGAGCCACTGCCGCTGCCATGCCGCGAAGTCGGCGTACTGGATCGGCAGCGGCGGCAGCGAAGCGGTTCGGCCCTGCGAGAAGGCCACGTAGAGCTCCCCGAACTCGCGTGCCAGCACCCCGAGCGACCAGCCGTCGGCGGCGATGTGGTGCAGGGCGAGAAGCGCGAGGTGCTCGCCGGGCGCGAGGCGCAGGAGGGCGATGCGCAGCAGCGGTCCGCTTTCGAGGTCGAAGGGGCGCGCCGCGTCCGCCGCGGCCAGCCGGCGGGCCTCCGCCTCCCGCAGCGTGGATGGCAGCCCGCCGAGATCGAGGAGAGGCAGCGCGACCGGGAGGGGCGGCGAGATCCGCTGCACCGGCTCGGACCCGCCGGGGACGGTGCAGAAGGTCGTGCGCAGCGCCTCGTGGCGGCGGATGATCTCCGTCAGGCCATCCCGCAGGGCCGCCCGGTCGAGAGGTCCGGCGAGCCGCACCGCCAGCGGCATGTTGTAGGCCGGGCTGTCCGGTTCGAGCTGGTGCAGGAACCAGAGCCGCTGCTGCGAGAACGAGAGTGGGACCGGCTCGTCGGCCGACCCGAGGACTCGCGCCACGAGCCCCGGAGTCTGCCGGCGCGGCCGGTCCACCTCGTAGCCCAGGTCGGCCGCCAGGGCGCAGGTGGACTCGTCCAAGACCAGAGGCGGCTCCCGGCGCCACCGCTCGGCCACGTCCGGGTCGATCCGCTGATGCTGGTGGAACTTGACGTCCCCCAGCATCCGCGACTCGGCATGCAGGCCGTCCACCATCCGCGCATCCGGCGCCGCGTATGGCTCTGCCATGGCGGGATGGAAGTCCAGGCCGAGGAACGAGCAGAGGCTTTCCAGCACCGGGACCGGCTCCCGCACCAGGTCTTCGAACCGCAACCGCAGCTGGCGCTCCGCCGGCACATCGGCGAGGAACTCGACCACGTTCTGATGGCTGACCAGCCAGGTCAGCTCGGCCAGCTCGCGCCGGGAGAAGTCATGCTCGCGGCGGAAGAAGACCTGCTCCATGCGGGCTTCTTCAAAGGAGCGCACCATCGCGGCCGGGTGGCGCAGCAGGTGGACATAGAGCGGCCTCTCGAAGGCCTGTTCCGCCCACCGCAGCGCCCCGGGGTCCAGCGCATAGGACGGCGTCTTGTCCACCAGGGTGCGCTTTCCCAGCCAGCTTTGCAGCCGCCGATAGAGCTCCTGCGTGCTCAGCTCTGCGCGTTCGGCCTCCTCGATGATGGCCCGCGCCTCCTCAGCTCCACATCCGCGGGCCTCCACGACCGCCCGGATCAGCCCTTCCAGCAAGAAAGCGTCGCGGCCCGAGAAAGCCGCCCGGCGCTCTGCCAGCGTCGCAAACCCCAGAAGCTCCAGCTCCGGCGGCGCGAACAGCCGCGGGTGACCGGCCAGCATCACGCGCAGCAGCGTCGAGCCCGAGCGCGGCGGCGACAACAAGAACACGGCCGGCGGGTTCTTCGGCAGCCGGACTTGGCGCGCCACCGCCGGGTCCAGGAGCCGGCGCAGCCGCTCGGCCTTGGCGGTGTCCACTCCGGCCCCGGCTGTCCCGGCCGCGGCGAGGCCGTCCAGCGACTCCGACCCCCAGACCCTCGCCACCGCCTCCGGATAGTCCCGCGTCAGGTACTCGGCCAGCCCGGCCACGGTCGGATGATCGAAGAGCGCCACCACGTGCACGATCTCGCCGAGCTTCTGCTGCACTCGGTTGATCACGATGGCTCCCGAGATCGAGTTGCCGCCCAGCTCGAAGAACGAGTCGTGGACGCCGATACGCTCCACCCCGGCGGCCTGCCGGAACAGGTCGCCGAGGAAGCGCTCGAGGCCCGTGCGCGGCGCGACGGGCTCCCGTCCATCGCCGGCCGCGGGCTCGGGCGCCAGCCTCTCCAGGGCCCGCCGGTCGAGCTTGCCGTTGGGAGTCCGCGGCATCTCCTCGAGCGGCACGAACCCCGAGGGGACCATGTATTCCGGCAGGCGCCCTCCCAGGAAAGACCGCAGGCCGGGGAGCGAGAGCTGCTCGCCTTCCCGCGCCGTCACGTAGGCCACCAGCCGGGGGCCGCCGGTTTCGGGCCGCGCCAGAACCGTCGCTTCGGCCACCCCGGGATAGCTCGTCAGCACGGCTTCAATCTCGCCCAGCTCGATGCGGAATCCCCGGACCTTCACCTGGTGATCCATGCGGCCGAGGAATTCGAGGGAGCCCTCCGTCCGCCAGCGGGCCAGGTCTCCGGTCCTGTACAGGCGGCCGCCCGGCTCCTCGGAGAACGGAGCGGGCACGAACCGGTCCGCGGTCAGGTCCGGCAGGCCCCAGTAACCCCGCGCGAGCTGAGGGCCGCCGATGCAGAGCTCTCCCGCCACACCCACCGGGACCGGCTCGAATCGTCGTCCCAGGAGGTGGATCCGCGTGTTCGCCACCGGCCGGCCGATCGACACCCGGACCGCTGCCGCGGGCGGAGGCTGACTCAGGACGCCGTGGGTCACGTCGTCGGAGCACTCGGTGGGTCCGTAGGCATTGATCAGCGGTATGCCGGGGAAGGCGGCGAGCCACTGCCGGCACAGCTCCGGGGGCAGCGCCTCGCCGGTCGGCATGAGCCAGCGCAGGGTCGGCAGACCGGCTTCCAGGGCGGGCCCGTCCAGCATCGCCGACAGCAGGGAGGGCACGGTCTCCAGCACCGTGATCTCCTCCTCCCGCACCGCCGCCACCAGCCGTCCCGGATCCCGGACCACCTCGTCGGGGAAGACGTGGACGCTGCCGCCGGTGAGCAGCGCCGCCAGGAACTGCCAGACCGAGATGTCGAAGGTCTGGGACGCGGTCTGCGCCACGCGGTCGGCCGGCCCCATCCCGAGGTCGCGGATCTTGACCTGGAGATGGTTGAGCATGCCCCGGTGCTCCACCATGACCCCCTTGGGAGCCCCCGTGGAGCCGGACGTGAAGAGGACGTAAGCGACGTGCCCGGGCAGGACGCGCGGGAAGGGGCCACCGGCGCCTCTCTCCGTCGAGAGATCCGCGATGAGCAGGACCTTCGGTCCACCCTCCAACTCCCGGCGGCAGTCCGGGAGGAAAGGCTCGGAGACCAGGACCAGACGGCTGCCGGTCTGCTCCAGGATCTGCCGGATCCGCTGCGGCGGATGGTGCGGATCGAGCGGCAGGTAGGCGCCGCCCGCCTGGAGGATCCCCAGGATCGCCGCCAGCAGGTCGGTCCCGCGCTCGCACCAGACGGCCACCGGCTCCTCGGGCTCCAAGCCCGCCTCCAGGAGCCGTACGGCCAGGCGGCCGGCCCGGTCCCGGAGCTCGCCGTAGCTCATCTCCTCTCGCGAGTCGGAGACGGCCAGGCGGGCCGGTGTCCGCGCCGCCTGCGCCGCGAAGAGATCCGGAAGACAGAGGTCCCGCGGCAGATCCACCGCCGAATCGTTCCACCCGGCCAGCAATTGGTGGCGCTCGCCCTCGGTCAGCATCGGCAGCTCCGAGAGGCGGCGCCCCGGGTCGGCCACGGCCGCCGCCAGGAGGGTCCGGAAGTGCTCTTCGAGACGCAGGACCGTCGGCGCGTCGAACAGGTCGGTGTTGTAGATCCACATCCCGGCCAGACCGTGCTCCGTCTCGGTGAGGTTCAGGACGAGGTCGAGCTTGGCCGTCCTGGCTTCGATCTCGATACCGCTCAGGGTGAGCCCCGGCAGCTCGAGCGACGCCGGGGGCGCGTTCTGGAGGACCAGGAGGACCTGGACGAGAGGAGCGTGCGCGAGGCTCCTCTCGGTGACCATCTCGGTGACCAGCTTCTCGAACGGCAGGTCCTGGTGGGTATAGGCTCCCAGCAGCGACTCCCGCACCCGGCGCTGCAGCTCGCCGTATCCGGGGTCCCCCGCGGCGTCCACCCGCAGCGCCAGGGTGTTGACGAACAGGCCGATCAGATCCTCGGTCTCCAGCCGGTTCCGGCCGGCGATGGGCATGCCGACGATCAGGTCCTCCTGCGCAGTGTGGCGGTGCAGGAGGGCGCCGAACGCGGCCAGCAGCGCCATGAACAGCGTCGATCCGGACCGCCGGCAGAGGTGTTCCGTCTCGCGGGTGAGGTCCGCGGGCACGGAGGCGCGGATGCGGCCGCCGCGGAAGGTCTGCACCTGCGGGCGGGGCCGGTCGGCGGGCAGCTCGAGCAGGGTCGGAGCGCCGGCGAGCCGCTCCCGCCACCAGGCCAGCTCTCTCTCCAGGACCCTCCCGGAGATCCACTCCCGCTGCCAGACCGTGAAGTCGGCGTATTGGACCGGCAGGGGCGGCAGCAACGGCGTCCGGCCTTGCGAGAAGGCCTCGTAGAGGGCCGCCAGCTCGCGCACCAGCACTCCGACCGACCAGCCGTCGGCGATGATGTGGTGCATCGTGAAGAGCGCGACGTGCTCGGCGGGAGCGAGGCGCAGCAGGGCGGGGCGCAGCAGGGGGCCGCGGGCCAGGTCGATAGGCCGCGCCGCCTCCGCGCCGGCCAGCAGCCCGGCCTCCCGCTCCCGCCGGGCCTCCGGCAACCCGCCGAGATCGACCAGGGGCAGGGGGACCGGCGACGGCGGCGCGATTCTCTGGAAGGGCTCGCCGGAGCGGTCCGTGCCGGTCGCGAAGGTGGTGCGTAGCACCTCGTGGCGCGCCGCCACCGCGCCGAGAGCGGCGGCCAACGCCACGGGGTCGAGGGTGCCGGCCAGGCGGACAGCCGCGGGGATGTTGTAGACCGCGCTGCCCGGCTCGAGCCGGTCGAGAAACCAGAGCCGCTGCTGGGCGAAGGAGAGCGGTAGCCCCTCCCCCCGCGGCACCGGAGCCAGGGGCGGCGCGGCGGTCCGGCTGCCGCCCAACGCGTCGGCCAGCGCCTCGGCGAGCCCCGCCACCGTCGGCGCCTCGAACAGGCGGCGCAGCGGCAGCTCGACTCCGCACACCTTGTGGAGGCGCGAGACAACCCGGGTGGCGAGCAGCGAGTGGCCGCCCAAAGCGAAGAAGTCGTCGTCGCGGCCGACCCGTTGGTGTCCGAGGATCTCGCTCCAGACCGCGGCGATCTGCCGTTCGAGAGGCGTCTCCGGATCGGTGCCGCGCGCCGCCGCGGATTGCGGCTGCAGGCGGGCCAGGGCCCGGCGGTCCAGCTTGCCGTTCGGGTTGAGTGGCAGGGTGTCCAGCAGGCCGAATGCGGTCGGCATCATGTAGGCCGGCAGCCGGCCGGTGAGCCAGGTGCGCAGCGCCGCCGGCTCCGGAGCAGCGCCCGGGCGCGGCGCGATCCAGGCGGCGAGGCGGCGGTCCTCGCTGGAGCTGCCGAGGACGACGACGGCACACTCGGCAACGTCCGGATGGCTCGCCAGCACGGCCTCGATCTCCCCCGGCTCGATGCGGAAGCCGCGGATCTTGACCTGCTGGTCCAGGCGGCCCAGGAACTCGAGCGCGCCGCCGGCGGCCGGCCGGCAGACCAGATCGCCGGTGCGATACAACCGGTCGCCGGGCTGATCGCTCCAGGGGTGGGGTACGAAGCGTTCGGCCGTGAGATCCGGGCGCCGGTGGTACCCCCGGGCCAGGCCGTCGCCGCCGAGCAGGAGCTCGCCGGGAACGCCCGGCGGCGCCAGCTCGAAACCCGGGCTCGTCACATACGCCGTCGAGTTGGCGAGCGGCTGCCCGATCGGTACGGTGGCCGCCTGCGCGGGCAGGTCCGTGACCTCGTGCCAGGTGGCGAACGTCGTGGTCTCGGTGGGGCCGTAGACATGCACCAGGCGTTCGGGCGGGCCGTGGCGCAAGACCTCCCGTACCGCGCCCGCGTCGACCGCCTCGCCGCCGAACAGCAGGTGGCGGACGCCGCGGAACGCGCCGGGGGCCTGGCGCGCCACCTGGTTGAACAGCGCGGTGGTGAGGAAGAGGGTGGTCACACCCCCGGCGGCCAGGCGCCGCGCCAGGGCTTCCGGAGACAGCGCCTCCTCGCGCGGCACGCCCACGAGCAGCGCTCCGGCGAGCAGCGCTCCCCAGACCTCGAACGTCACGGCATCGAAGGCGGGGTTGGAGATCTGGGCCACACGGTCGGCCGGCTCCAGGTGCACGTAGTCGGTTGCGACGAGCAGACGGACCACGGCGCGGTGGGGCACGGCCACCCCCTTGGGGCGGCCGGTCGATCCAGAGGTGTAGATGACGTAGGCCAGGTGATCGGCGGCCGCGTCCGTCACCGGCGCGTCCGTGCTCTCTCCGTCGAGCGCAACGTCACCGAGATCCACCCTGGGAACCGCGGTAGAGCCCTGCCAGCCGCCGCGGTGGACGATCGTCGCGATTCCGGCGTCCTCGATCATCCAGTCCAGGCGCTCCTGCGGGTAGGAGAGATCGAGCGGCACATAGGCGCCCCCGGCCACAAGGATGCCGAGCATGCCGGCTACGAGATCCGCCGAGCGCTCCACGGCGAGCCCGACCCGGTCGTCCGGCCGCACGCCAAGGGCGAGGAGGCGGTGGGCAAGGCGATGGGCCCGGGCCTCGAGCCCGGCGTACGTCAACCGCTCGCCGGCCATCTCCACGGCGATCGCCTCGGGCGTGCGCCGCGTCTGCTCCCGGACGAGGCCGTGGATCGTGGCCTCGCGAGGGTAGGGGGGCCGCACCCCCTGGGCGATCGACAGCAGAGCGTCGCGCTCGGCGGCAGCGAGCAAGGGGAGCTCCCGGGCGCGCGCCGCGGGGTTCTCGACGGCGCCTTCGAGAAGCCGCGTGGTCCACAGGAGCAGGCGCTCGGCCGTGGTCTCCTCGAACAGCTCGGTGCTGTATTCGAGGGCCGCCTCGAAGCACTCCCCGGACTCCTGCCAGGTCAGAGTCAGATCGGCCTTGGCCGTTCCGGAGCCGGCCTCGACGGGGGAGATCCGCAAGCTGCCGAGGCGCAGCTCCGGCCAGGGATGGTTCTGCAGGGCGAAGAGGACCTGGAAGAGAGGATTGCGTCCCGGGTGGCGCCCCGGCTGGAGGTGCGTGACGAGCTTCTCGAAGGGAAGCTCCTGATGGGTGTAGGCCGCCAGGGTATCCCGGCGGGTGCGGGCGAGGAGACCGGAGAAGGAGGGATCGTCCGCCAGGTCGGCGCGGAGCACGAGGGTATTAACGAAGAACCCGATCAGGCCCTCCACCGCGGAGTGCTGGCGTCCGGCCACGGGGGTGCCGACCGTGAGGTCGGCTTGGCCGCAGAGGCGGGAGAGCAGGGTCTCGAACGCGGCGAGCAGGACCATGAAGGGAGTGGCTCCCGCGCTCCGGGCGAGGGCGTGGACTCCCGCGGCCAGCCCGGCGGCCAGCCGCAGCCGGCGGCTCGCGCCGCTCTCGCCCGGCACCGACGGGCGCGGCCGGTCGGTGGGCAGCGCCAGCTCGGCCGGAGCACCTCGCAGGCGCTCGCTCCAGAAGGCGATCTCGCTCTCCAGGAACGCGCCGCTCACGTGGCGGCGCTGCCAGACGGTGAAGTCCGCGTACTGGATCGGGAGCTCGGCCAATGGCGAGGGGAGGCCGGCGGCGAAGGTCTCGAACAGGATCCCCATCTCGCGGATCAGGAGACCGACGGACCAGCCGTCGGCGACGATGTGATGGACCGTGAGCAGGAGGAGATGCTCCTCCGGCGCGAGCCGCAGGAGGGTGCTGCGCAGCAGCGGTCCGGCCGCGAGATGGAAGGACGCCGAGGCCTCGGCAGCGGTCAGGCGCCCCGTCTCCCGATCGCGGATCTCCACCGGCAGGCCGGCGAGGTCGACCCGGGGCAGAGGGACCGGAGATGCCGGAGCCACCCGCTGGCGGGGCTCGGCTCCGGCAGGGACGGGGAAGGTGGTGCGCAGCGTGGAGTGGCGGCGGACGATCTCGGCGAAGCAGGCGGCGAGCACCGCAGGATCGAGCGGGCCGGCGAGCCGGATCGCGGCCGGGATGTTGTAGGTGGCGCTGCCAGGCCGGAGCTGGTCGAGGAACCAGAGCCGCTCCTGGGAGAACGAGAGAGGAGGATCGCCATCCCGGTCCGGCCGCGGACCGATCTCCGGGCCGGCGTCCAGGCCGCGGCGCTGGAGCTCCTCCCGGAGCTGCCGTCTCTGCTCGGCGGAGAGCCGGAGGGGGGCGCTCATGAGGCCCGCGCCTCCCGGCCCGGATCGCCGGCCATCTCGAGCAGGACGGGCATCACCGTCTCGATCCGCTGCCGGAGCTCCGGCTCGCCGGTGAGGTAGATCGCCAACTCGCTCACCGTCGGCGACTCGAACAGGTGCGCGACCGCGACCTCCACGCCGAAGGTGTCGCGGATCAGCGACATCACTCGCACGGCGAGCAGCGAGTTGCCTCCGAGATCGAAGAAGCTGTCGAAGACCCCGACCTCGTCCTGCTCCAGGATCTCCGCGACGATCCCGCAGAGGACCTCCTCCAGAGGCGTGCGCGGCGGCACGCGTCCCTCCGCTGCCGGGCCGGGCTGCGGAGCCGGCAGGGCGGCGCGGTCCAGCTTGCCGTTCGCGTTCTGGGGCAGAGCCGCGAGCGGGACGAACGCCGCCGGGATCATGTAGTCCGGCAGCGTGCCCTTGAGATGGTGGCGCAAGGCGCCCGCTGTGGGAGCGGCCTCCGGATCGCAGCCGATGTACGCGACGAGCTGCCGTCCCCGCCCCTCGGCCTCCCACGGCACCACCACCGCCTCGCGCACGCCCGGATATCCGAGCAGGACCGCCTCGATCTCTGCCGGCTCGATGCGGAAGCCGCGCACCTTGACCTGGTGGTCGAGGCGGCCGAGGAACTCGAGGGTGCCGTCGGTCCGCCACCGCACGCGGTCGCCGGTGCGGTAGAGCCGGGCGCCGGGCGCCTCCGAGAATGGATCCGGAATGAATCGCTGGGCCGTGAGATCGGGCCGCGCCAGGTAGCCGCGCGCCAGGCAGACGCCGCCGACGTGGAGGTCCCCGGGCACGCCGATCGGTGCCGGCACCAGGCCGGGCTCGAGAACATGGGCCGTGGAATTCCAGATCGGCCGGCCGACCGGCGGGTAGACCGCCCAGTCCTCCGGTTCGGGGCTCAGCGTGAAGGCGGTGGCCACATGCGTCTCGGTCGGACCGTAATGGTTGTGGAACGCGCATCCCGGGAGACGCCGGAGCAGCGCCGCCATCTCCCGGCTCGTCTTCAACCGCTCGCCGGTCGTGGTGATCTCGCGGAGGGGCGGAAGCTCCCGGCGCTGCGCGAAGATGTCTGCGAGCTCCTGGAGGACGATCACCGGGAGGATCGCTTTTTCGACCTGTTGCTCGACGAGCAGCCCGGCGAGAGCCGGCATGTCGCGGCGCAGCTCCTCCGGCACGACGATCAGCGTGCCCCCGGAGCCCCAGCAGATGAGCATCTCGTAGAAGCTGACGTCGAAGCTCGAGGAGGCGAACTGCAGGGTGCGCGCACCTCCCAGGTGCGTCGCCAGATGCCAGTCGATCAGGTTGCGCAGCGCTCCGCGGGAGAGAGCCACCCCTTTGGGCCGTCCGGTCGAGCCCGAGGTGTAGATGACATAGGCGAGGCTCTCGTCCGGCGGCGCAACGGCCGGTGCCGGACCGCTGCCGGCGGTCGCTTCGACACCGTCCTCGAGCCGGACGACCCGGGGGCTTCCGGCGGGCAGCCGGTCGCAGAGAGACCTCTGCGTCAGCAGCACGGGAGAGCGGGTGTCGGACAGCAGGAAGGCCAAGCGGTCCGCGGGATACCGGGGGTCCAGCGGCACATAGGCGCCGCCCGCCCGGAGAATGCCCAGCACGCCGATGATCATGTCCAGGGAGCGCTCGACGAGCAGTCCGACCAGAACGTCCGGGCCGACGCCGAGCCGGCGCAGGCGCCCGGCGAGGCGGCCGGCCCGGGAGCTGAGCTCGGCATACGTCAGCTCCTGGTCCGCGAAGACCACGGCCACGGCCTCCGGCGTCCGCCGGGCCTGGGCCTCGAAGATGTCCTCCAGGCAGGCCCGTGGAGCCACGCCGGACGCGGTGTCGGTCCATTCCACCAGGATCTGCCCGCGCTCTTCCGGGCGGAAGAGCGGCAGGGCGAGGGCCGGCTCGCCGGGCGTAGAGATCCCGGCCGCGAGCAGCCTCTCGAAGTGGCCCATCAAGCGCTCGATGGTCGTCGCATCGAACAGATCGGTCGCGTATTCCAACGTACCGCCGAGCCCGCCGGCGTGCTCCGCGAGGAGGAGCGTCAGATCGAACTTCGCCGTCGTCCCGTCCACGTCCACCAGCTGCAGCCGGAGATCCCGGATCTCCAGGGCCTCGCCGGGAGTGTTCTGCAGGATGAGCATCGTCTGGAACAGGGAGGAGTGCGAGCGGCTCCGCTCCGGCGCCAGCTCCTCGGCCAGCTTTTCGAAGGGAACGTCCTGATGCAGATAGGCGGCCAGCGCGGTCCTGCGCACCCGCCCGAGCAGCTCGCGGAAGCTGGGCCTTCCCGTCAGATCGCCACGCAGCACCAGCGTGTTGACGAAGAACCCGATCAGCCCTTCGATCTCCACCCGGTTGCGCCCGGCGACCGGGGAGCCCACCGTGAGGTCGTCCTGTCCGCTGTAGCGCGCCAGGAGAGCCTGGAATGCGGAGAGGAGCACCATGAACAGCGTCGCTCCCTCGCGCCGGCCCAGGGCTTCGGCCTGGCGGATGAGCTCGGCCGGCAGCCGCACCGGCAGGGTGGCGCCACGATAGCTCTGGACCGCGGGCCGGGGCCGGTCGGTGGACAGCTCCAGGAGAGGCGGCAGCCCGGCGAGCTCCTGGCGCCAGAAGGCGATCTCCCGTTCCAGGAAATCGCCCTGGATCCAGGAGGATTGCCAGACCGCGAAATCCGCGTACTGTACCGGCAGATCGGGCAGGTGCGGCGGCCGGCCGGTGGTGTCCTCAGCCGGCGCCGGATAGAGAGCCGTCACCTCCCGCACCAGGATGCCCATCGACCATCCATCGCTGACGATGTGGTGCATGGTGAGCGCGAGGACGTGGTCGCTCTCGCCGAGGCGCAGCAGCACGCCGCGCAGCAGCGGACCGCACGCGAGATCGAACGGGCGGGCGGCCTCGCCGGCCACCAGGGCGCGGGCCAGCGCCTCGCGCTCTCTCGGCGGCAGCTCCGACAGGTCCACCACGGGCAGCCCGAAGGGTCCCACGGGCTGAATCACCTGCACCGGCGCGCTGTCCCGCTCGGCGAAGATCGTGCGCAGCGCCTCGTGGCGGCGCATGATCGCGCCGAGCGTGAGCGCCAGCACGCCGGCGTCGAGCGGTCCTTCGACGCGCAGCACCACCGGGAGGTTGTAGAGCGGCCTGCCGGGTGCGAGCCGATCGATGAACCAGAGGCGCTGCTGGGCGAACGAGAGGGGCAAGGGCGCCTCCCGCGGCACCGGCAGGAGGGGAGGCGCCGGCACCGCCGCCTGCCGGTGCTCGCGGTCGATGCGGCCGGCCAGGCCGGCCACGGTCGGCGCTTCGAACATCGCCCGCACCGGCAGGTCCACCGCAAAGGAATCGCGCACCCGCGAGATCACCTGCGTCGCGAGCAGGGAGTGCCCGCCCAGCGCGAAGAAGTCATGGTCCACGCCGATCGGTCCAGGCCCCAGCAGCTCCTGCCAGATCTCCCTCACACGCTCCTCGGTGGCGTTGCGCGGTGCCACGAGCGGGTGGCCGGTCTCTCGCCAACCGAGATCGGGTGCGGGCAACCGCCGGCGATCCACCTTGCCGTTGGGAGAGAGCGGGAAGGCGGCGAGCAGGACGAACGAGGAGGGCACCATGTAGTCGGGCAGCGTCTCCGCCAGGAAGGCGCGGAGCTCGGGTGCGATGCGGCGGGCGAATTGCCCTTGCAGCGGATTGCTGGTGAGCTGGCCGGGCGGGCGCGCCGCAAACGCGGTCCGGGGTGCCGGTAGCAGGGCGGAGATCGGGCCCGCGCCGCCGCGCCGCCGCAACACCGCGTCGAGGCAGCCTTCGGGCTCCGAGGAGGCCCAACCCAGCTCCACCTCGTAGGGTAGCTCCAGGCCGAGATCCCAGAGGTCCTGGGGCTCGACCGCCCCGGCCGCCGCCGCGGCAGCTCGCCGGCGCAGGTCGCCGGCGGTCCCGATTCCCTCTGCCGCTGCGAAGAGCAACCGGGCGGCGGCGACAGGTTCGGCCACCCGGGCGTTCGGCACGTTGCGCAGACCCAGAGTCTCGGGGCAGTCCTTCTCCAGGAGCTGGCGGAGCAAGGCGAGAGAGAGCGCTTCGGCGCGCCAGTCGAGCCAGGTGATCTCCTCCGGCTCCTCCCGCGGTTGCGCGGGATCTCCAATCCGCAGCACGGCCTGATAGCGGAAGCCGGTCAGCTCGTTGCGGACCCGCCCCCGCTTCGGGTGGACCTCCACCCGGACGATCTTCGGCAGGCGCTGCTGCAAGGCGGCGAAAAAGGCCGGATCGATGACCAGCTCGTTCTCGTGCAGGCGGCGGAGCAGGACCCTCTGACGCAGGTCCGGCAACGGCGTCTCCGGGGTCTCGCGGAAGAGCTCCAGAGAGGTGTGGAACGCCTCGAGCAGGGGCAGGCTGCGCACATCGCCCAGGAAGATCGAGCCCCCGGGCCGCACCACGTTCACGGCCTGCGTGAGCACCTCGGCCAGGTAGTCGGCGCTCGGGAAGTACTGCGCCACGGAGCTCAGGACCACGGTGTCGAATGAGCAGGCTTCCAACCCCTCGAACCGCTCGGCGGAACGCTGCAGGAGCTGTACGCGGGAGCGTGTCCCATTCAGCCTTTCGAGCTGCTTCTCGACGTAACCGAGGGCCAGGCCGGAGATGTCCGTGCCGGTGTAGTGCTCGCAGCCCGGCGCGACCCGGAACAGGACCATGCCGGTGCCGCAGCCGATCTCCAGCACCCGGCGCGGGGAGAGCGCGAGGATGCGGTCGACCGTCTCTTCCAGCCAATCCTCCATCTCCTTGCGAGGGATCGGGAGACCGGTGTACGAGCTTTTCCAGCCGGCGATGTTGAACGTCGGATCGGAAGCGCAGTCCTCTTCCGCATAGACGCTCTCCCAGATCTGGCTCCACTGCGACACCTGTTCGGATTGCGCCTCGCTCTCCAGCACATCATGGGCCGGGCTCTGCAGCACGTAGGCGACCAGCCGCCGGTCGCCCGGACCGTCCTCGCGCGCCATGACGACGCTCTGGAGCACCGCCGGGTGCTCGTCGAGGCGGGCCTCGATCTCCTCCAGCTCGATCCGGAATCCCCGGATCTTGACCTGATGGTCGATGCGGCCGAGGAACTCCAGCTCTCCCCCGGCCGTCCGGCGTGCCAGGTCGCCCGTGCGGTACATCCGGGCCCCCGGCTCTCCCGTGCAGGGCTCCGGCAGGAAGCGCTCCGCCGTCAGGTCTGGCCGGCCCAGGTAGCCTCGCGCGACGCCTGCGCCGCCGATCCAGAGCTCACCGTGTGCTCCGAGGGGCACGGTCTGCAGCTCGCGGTCGAGCAGATGGATCCGCGTGCCGGCGATGGGCCGGCCGATCGAGACCGGACCCGTCTCCCCCCTCCGGAGGTGTGCGATGGCCGACCAGACCGTGGTTTCGGTGGGGCCGTAGAGGTTCCACAGCTCCCGGGTGCGGCCGGCCAGAGACGTGGCCAGCTCGCGCGCGAGCGCCTCGCCGCCGCAGAGCGCCCGCAGACCGGGATCGCCGGTCCAGCCTGCGTCGAGGAGCATCCGCCAGGTCGCCGGGGTCGCCTGCATCAGACAGGCCCTCGACGCGCGGAGCCGGGCCGCGAGGAGCGCGCCGTCCACGGCCTCCTCCCGGCTGGCCAGCTCGACACAGCCGCCGGTCGTCAGGGGAAGGAAGATCTCCAGCGCGGCGATATCGAAGGAGAGCGAGGTGACGGCGAGCAGCCGCTCCCCCGGCGCAAAGCCCGGCCGCAACCGCATTGCACCCAGGAAGCTGACCAGCGCCCGGTGGGGAATTCCCACACCTTTGGGGCGGCCCGTCGAGCCCGACGTGTAGAGGATGTAGGCGAGCTGGCGATCGTCCAGGAGAAGAGGCACGCCGCCGTCCCGATCGGCCGTGCGGTGGTCGATGCGCCCGGCGTCCAGGCAGAGAACCTCTCCGTGAGGCGGGGGAAGCGCGGCGAGCAGATGCGTTTCCGTGATCAGCACCCGCGGTGCGGCGTCCTCCAGCACGAAGGCCAGGCGTTCCCGGGGGTAGCCAGGATCGAGCGGTACGTAGGCGGCTCCGGCCTTGAGCACACCGAGGAGCGCCACGACGAGGTCGAGGGATCGCCCGAGGGAGACGCCGACGCGGCTTTCCGGACCGCAACCCATCTCTCGCAGGCGGCGCGCCAGCCGGCCCGCACGGAGGTCGAGCTCGGCATAGGTGAGGGCCTCCCCCGCAAAGATGGCGGCCGGCGCGTCCGGCGTGCGGGCCGCCCGGGCCTCGAAAAGGGTGTGCAGAAAGAGGCCCCGCGAGGGCGGCACCGCGGTGTCGTTCCACTCGGCCAGGAGCTGGTGGCGCTCGGCCGCGGAGAGCAGCGGCAGCACCAGGGCGGACAGGTCCGGAGCGGCGAAAGCCGCTGCGAGCAGCCGCTCGAAGCGATCGAGCAGCCGGCTGATGGTCGTGGCGTCGAACAGATCGGTGGCGTACTCGAGAAAACCGCTCAACCCGCCGTCGCTCTCCGCGAGGTTGAGCATGAGATCGAACTTCGCCGTCGTTGCGGCCCCGCTCACCAGGCGCAGGCGCAGATCCCGGATCTCCAGATTCTCGGCTGGAGCGTTTTGCAGAATGAGCATCACCTGGAACAGGGGTGTTTGAGCGAGGCTCCGCTCCGGGGCCAGCTCCTCGACCAGTTTTTCGAAGGGCACGTCCTGGTGCAGGTAGGCGGCCAGCGCCGTTTCGCGCACCCGGCCGAGCAGCTCCCGGAACGATGGCGCGCCGGTCAGATCGCCGCGCAGGACCAGGGTGTTGACGAAGAACCCGATCAGACCCTCGATCTCCGTTCGGTTGCGCCCGGCGACAGGTGAGCCCACGGCGAGATCGTCCTGTCCGCCGGTGCGCGCCAGAAGGAGCTGGAAGCCGGCCAGCAGCACCATGAAGAGCGTCGCTCCTTCGCGCCGGCCGAGGGTCTGTGCCTGCCGGGTGAGCCCGGCCGGCAGGAGCGCGGGCCGCGAGGCGCCACGGAAGCTCTGCACCGCGGGCCGCGGCCGGTCGGTGGGGAGGTCCAGGAGAGGGGGAAGGCCGGCGAGCTGCCGGCGCCAGGAGGAGATTTCGCTCTCCAGGATTTCGCCGTGCAGCCAGGAGCGCTGCCAGACCGCGAAATCCGCGTATTGCACCGGCAGCTCCGGCAACGGCGACGGCCTGCCAGCGGCGAAGGCCGGATAGAGCGCCGCGACCTCGCGCATCAGGACGCCCATGGACCAGCCGTCGCTCGCGATGTGGTGCAGGGTCAGCGCGAGGAGGTGGTCCTCATCGGTCAGCCGCAGCAGGGCGCCGCGCAGCAGCGGGCTCTGCGCGAGATCGAACGGGCGGCGCGCCTCGTCCCCGGCCAGGGCGAGAGCCTGCGCCTCGCGCCGGTTCTCCGGCAGCCCGGAGAGATCCGGCACGGGGAGCTCGAAGGGAGCCGCGGCTCGGATCACCTGCACCGGCGCGCCGTCCCGCTCGAGGAAGGCCGTGCGCAGCGCCTCGTGGCGGCGCATGATCTCGCCGAGGGCGCGCGCCAGCACGGCGCTGTCGAGCCGTCCTCCGATACGCAGCGCCAGCGGCATGTTGTAGAGCGGGCTGCCGGACTCGAGCCGGTCGATGAGCCAGAGCCGCTGCTGGGCGAAGGACAAGGGCAGAGATCTGTCGCGCGGTACCGGACAGAGAGGCGGAGCTGGTGCACCCGCGGGGGAGAGGCGGGCCGCGAGGCCCGCGACCGTCGGCGCCTCGAAGAGATCCTGGACCGAGATCCGGAGCCCCAGAGTCTCCCAGATCCGGGAGACGACCTGGGAAGCGCTCAGCGAGTTGCCGCCGAGCTCGAAGAAGTCGTCGCCGCCGTCGATCGGCTCGACGCCCAGCACCTCCCTCCAGACCCGGGCCACGGCCCGCTCCAGAGGCGGCATCGCGTCCGCCTGATCCCCCTCGCCGCGTCCGGTATGGGGCAGGGGAGCCTCCGGCGGCGCAGGCTCCGGGACCGGCGTCCACATCGGTGCGGGCTCGATCCAGTAGCGCCGGCGCTGGAAGGGGTAGGTCGGCGCCGCCACCCGCTGGCGCCGCTCGAACCGCGCGAGCCGCTCCCAGTCGATCCGTGCTCCGCCGGCCCACAGGCGGCCCAGAGCGCCGAGGAGCTGCTCGACATCCGTTCCCGCCTGCTGGGGGTGACGCATGGAGGCGATGGCCCAGGGCGCCTGCCCGCTCCGGCGGTGGAGCCGCGCCAGACGGGTCAACGCCTGTCCCGGTCCGACCTCCAGCAGGGCTCCTGCCGGCTCGCTCAGCACCTCCCGCAGCGCGGCGGAAAAGCGCACGGTCCGGCGCAGTTGTCGTCCCCAGTACCACGGGTCGGTCGCCTCCTGAGGTGTCATCCAGGTGCCGCTGACGTTGGACAGGAGGCGGATCTGGGGCGGCCGCAGCTCGATCCTGGCCACCTGCTCGACGTAGGCCGCCAGGACCGGCTCCACCATGGCGGAGTGGAAGGCGTGCGAGGTGTGCAGCCGCCGGTGCTCCACCTTGTTTTCCGCGAGCCGCACCGCCAGGGCCGCGATGGCGTCGATCGGACCGGCCACCACCGTCACGGCCTCGGCGTTGATCGCCGCCAGCGAGAGGCGCGGATCGAGCAGCGGCTCGAGCTCCCCGGCGGCGAGCGCCACGCTCAGCATGGCTCCCGGCGGCAGGCTCTGCATCAGCCGGCCGCGGGCCGCCACCAGCCCGAGCGCATCCGGGAGCGACAGGACTCCGGCAAGACAGGCGGCCACGTACTCGCCGACGCTGTGCCCCAGCAGCGCGTGCGGGGTCACTCCCCAATCCATCCAGAGACGGGCGAGCGCGTATTCGACCGCGAACAGCGCGGGCTGCGCGATCCGGGTCTGCTGGAGCTGCGCCGCGGCGTCTCGATCGTCCCCGTCGCCGGCGTGGAGCAGCGGCCTCAGATCGAGCCCGATGTGCGGCCGGAGCTGTGCTGCGCAGTCGTCGATCACCTCGCGATAGACGGGCTCGCTGCGATACAGATCACGCCCCATGCCGGGATGCTGGCTGCCCTGTCCCGGGAAGAGGAAGGCCACCTTCGGCTCGTCGCTCGCATCGCTCCCGTCGCTCCCGTGGAGCCAGCGCCGGGGACCGCCGCGGAGGCTTTCGAGAGCTTCCTCCGCGCTGCGACAGACGAGAGCTCTGCGCCGGCCGAAGGCCGCACGCCCCACCTGCAGCGTGAAGGCGAGGTCCGCCAGCGGCTCGGCGGGCCCGTGCTCCAGGTGATCCGCGAGCCGGCGGGTGGCATCTTCGAGCCCCTGGGCATCGCGCGCCGACCAGACCAGGAGCTGCCAGGAGCGCGATTCTCCCGAGGGCTGCCGTGGGGGAGATTCCTCCAGGACCGCATGGGCGTTGGTCCCTCCGACCCCCAGGGAGGTCACGCCCGCCCGGCGCGGTCCGCCCTGCGCCACCCAGGGCTTCGCCGCGGCGGCGACATAGAAGGGCGTGCCGGGAAGATCGATCTCCGGATGGGGCCGGTCGCAATTGACGCTCGGTGGGATGACCTTGTGCTCGAGCGCGAGCACCGCCTTGATCAGCCCTGCGACTCCCGCGGCCGCATCCAGATGTCCGATGCTCGCCTTGACGGAGCCGAGGGCGCAGAACCCTCGCCGCGACGTGGTCTCGCGGAACACCTGGGTGAGGGCCGCGACCTCGATCGGGTCCCCCATGGGAGTGCCCGTGCCGTGGGCCTCGATCAGACCGAGGGTGTCGGGGTCCACGCCGGCGAACTCCAGGGCCGCGGCGACCACGGCCGCCTGGCCTTCGACGCTGGGCGCCGTGAAGCCGATCTTGTGAGAGCCGTCGTTGTTCACCGCCGTGCCGCGGATGACGGCTCGAATGCGGTCGCCCGCTGCAACGGCGTCCTCCAGGCGGCGCAGCACCACGATGCCGGCGCCGCTGCCGTTGATCGTCCCCTGTGCCCGGGCGTCGAAGGGCCGGCAATGGCCGTCCGGCGAGTAGATGCTGCCCTCCTGGTACAGGTATCCCGCCTGCGGCAGGTTGAGCGTAACCCCGCCGGCCAGGGCCATGTCGCACTCGAAGTTGAGCAGGCTCTGGCAGGCGAAATGGCAGCCCACGAGCGAACTCGAGCAGGCCGTCTGGACGGCCACGCTCGGTCCCCGCAGGTTCAGCTCGTAGGACACCCGGGTCGGCAGGAAATCCTTGTCGTTGAAGATGCGGACGGCCACGGCGCCCGCCTGCCGCATGAGATCCCGGCGGGGCAGGAGATGCAGGAGCAGGTAATGGCTCATCGAGGCGCTGGTAAAGACGCCCACGTCGCCCGGAGCCCGCCCGGGGTCATAGCCCGCGTCCTCCATGGCCTCCCAGGCGCATTCCAGGAAGAGGCGCTGCTGGGGATCCATCAGCTCTGCCTCCCGGGGTGTCAGGCCGAAGAACGGGGCATCGAAGCGGTCGACGTCCTCCAGCACCACTCCCGTCCGCACGTAGCGCGGATCGCGCAGCAGGTCCGGCTCGACCCCGGCGGCCTCGAGCTCGCTCTGCGAGAGCTCCCGTGCCGCCTCGACGCCGTCGCGCAGGTTGCTCCAGAAGCTGGCGATGTCAGGTGCCCCCGGAAAGCGGCCGGACATGCCGATCACCGCCACCGACCCGGTCTCCTGGCTCCTGGACGGGCTCATCGCGTCTCTTCCTCCATCCCTGTGCCTCCCAGGTCTGCGGAATGCCTCTGCTGGATGGCGAGGAGGCGCCTGCGGGCGCGCTGCCGCGCGCTGCCGAACGAGGGCGCCGGCCGCTCGGCCGCGGGTGCGAGCAGGAGCGCCAGCGAGGCCACCGTCGGCGAGCGGAAGAGGTCCACCAGGGAAACCTCGCAGCCCAGGGCGTCGCGCAGACGGGACCGCACCTCCACCAGGCTGAGAGAGGTTCCGCCCAGCTCGAAGAAGCTGTCGTGCAAGCCGATCCGTTCGATCTGCAGGACCGCCTGCCAGATCCCGGCGATGATCTTCTGCACCTCGTCGTCCGGAGCCTCGTAGACCTCGGCGCTCGGCCGCGGCGGCGCCGGCAGCGCATGACGGTCCAGCTTGCCGTTCGGGGTGACGGGCAGGGCTTCGAGCCTCACGAAGACGGCAGGAACCATGTAGCCGGGCAGCCGCTCGCGCAACGACCGGCGCAGCGCGTCGGCGGTGGCGTTTCCGACCACGTAGGCCACCAGTCGAGGCTCGCCGCCCGGTAGATCCCGGCGGGCCAGCACCACACATGAGCGGACCTCGGGGTGGCTCTGCAGCGCCACCTCGATCTCTCCCAGCTCGATCCGGTAGCCACGGATCTTGACCTGCTGATCGGCGCGCCCGAGAAACTCGAGGTTGCCGTCGGGGAAGAAGCGCGCGCGGTCGCCGGTCCGGTAGAGCCGAGCCCCCGGCTCCACGGAGAAGGGATCGAGGCCGAACGCCGCCGCGGTCAGCTCCGGCTGTCCGCTGTAGCCGGTGCAGAGACAGGCACCGCCGATGTAGAGGTCGCCAGGGACGCCGATGGGGCACGGCAGCAGGGATTCGTTGAGCACGAGATAGCGCGCATTGGCGATCGGCCGGCCATAGGGGATGCTCGGCCAGCGTGGATCGACGTCTCGAATCGGATACCAGTTCGACCACACCGTGGCCTCCGTTGCTCCTCCCAGGCTGATCACCCGGGCGCCGGGAAAGGCGGAGCGCACCCGATCCGGCAGCGACACCGGAATCCAGTCTCCGGAGAGCATCACCAGCCGCAGAGGACGCGCGGCGGCGGTGGGGAACAACGGCACGAGTTGCTGCAGCGCCGCCGGCGCCGAGTCCCAAACCGAGATCGGCTCCTGGAGCAGCAGCCGCACCAGCTCGGTGGGCTCGCGCAACGCCTCCTCGGCCGCCAGGTGCACCGTTCCTCCGGCCGCGAGCATGCCGAAGATGTCCCACACCGACAGGTCGAAGCAGAGCGAGGTGACGAAGAGCAGACGGTCCTCCGCTCCGACGCTCAGGGACCGGTTGACCCAGTCGATCAGGTGCACCGCCGCGGCGTGCTGGACGGCGATCCCCTTGGGAGCCCCGGTCGAGCCGGAGGTGTGGATCACATAGGCGATGTCCGCGGGGGAGCCCACGGCCGTCAGGCGGGAGTCCGGAGAGCGCTCCACGTGCCAGCCGGTCCAGATCCGTTGGCTCCGCACCGTTCTTCCCGGCCGGAGGATCACGTCGTAGCGTTCACCCAGTTCGTTGGCGAATCCTTCGGTACGGTGGTGGATCTCGGCCGCTCCGAATTCGAGGAAGAGCTCCTCGGGGAGGGCCAGCCGGTCCGTGGACGCCTCGCGCCGCGCATCGATCACGTCCGCGAGGAGCACGGCGCCGCCTGGCGCCAGCAGCCGGAGGGCGGCCGCGACCACCTGTTCCAGATAGCGCGGCCCCGGAAAGAACTGGACCGTGCTCGAGAGGACGATCAAGTCGAAGGAGCCGGGCGGAAACCGCTCTCCGATCTCGTGGGCGAATCCGACCGGCAGCTCGACATTGCCGATCTCCGAGGTGCGGGCATGGTCGCGGTTGCGTTCCTGGGTCCGCACGGAGGGATCGAGCCCGACGCAGCGCTTCACCCGCCGCGCCAGCTCCCAGAAAATCAGGCCGGAGCCGCAACCCACCTCCAGCGCCCGTGCGTCCGGCCGCAGCCAGGGCGCGGCCAGCGCCAGCACACGATCCCGGTATTCGTCCACCTCGGTGTCGGAGAATGGCAGCCCGGTGCGGCTGCTCACGAAACCGCCGGCGGAGACCCGGTCCGTCGCCCGCTCGGCCACCAGATCGAAGAGCGACCGGATGCTCGCCGTGTCGAGGGTCTCCGGCTCCGGCTCGGGAGTCTCGACGTCCGGACAGACCGCGTCGCACAGCCGCGGCAGCCGCCACCTGATCCGTTCCAGAACCGGCAGGGTTCCCCGGGAGACGAGGATCGCCGGCGCGCCGGTGCTCGCCAGGATGGTCGCGGCCCGCTCGGCCGGCCAGGCAGGGTCGATCGGCACATAGGTGCCGCCGGCCTCGAGCGTGGCGAGCACCGCGGCGAGCATGTGGAGCGAGCGCTCCATCCAGATCCCCACCGGCGTCCCGCGGTCCACGCCCAGGCCGCGCAGTAGGCCCGCGAGCCGGCGGGAGCGCACGGCCAGGTCGCGGTAGGTCCAGGCGCTCCTCTCCGACACCGCTGCGAGAGCGTCCGGCCGGATCTCCGCCTGCGCCGCGAAGAGCTGGTGCAGGAGGAGATTCGGGCGCAGCGCGTGCGCGGTGTCGTTCCACTCGCAGACGACCTGGTGCCGCTCCTCGGCCGTCAGCGGCGACAGCTCCGCGAGGCGCCGTCCCGGCTCCGCCGTGAGCGCGTCGAGGACCGCGAGGAATTGCCGCGCCAGCCGGACCGCCGTGGGGACGTTCCACAGATCGCTGGTGTATTGCAGCGAGGCGTCGAGACCGCCGTCCGCGGCCGCGCCGAAGATGAAGGCGAGATCGAATTTGGCCACCCGGGTCGGCGGGATCTCGGGGGTGAGGCGCAGCCCCTCCGGATCGGCGGGCGGGAGCGGCACATTGTGGACCGCCAGCGCCACCTGGACGAGCGGCGCGCGCGACAGATCGCGCTCGGGCTGCAGCTCGTCCACCAGCTTCTCGAAGGGAAGGTCCTGATGCGCGTAGGCTCCCAGGCTCGCCTCGCGCACCTGGAGGAGCAGATCCAGAAACGATGCCTCTCTCGCGATCCGCGTGCGGAGCACCAGGGTATTGACGAAGCAGCCGATCAGGCCCTCGGTCTCGATCCGGTTGCGGTTGGCGATCGGCGAGCCCAGGTTGAGGTCGCGCTGGCCGGAGAGGCGCGCGAGGAGGGCGGAGAGAGCCGCCGCCAGGATCATGTAGGGCGTCGCGCCTTCGCGCCGGCCGAGCCCGGCGAGACGTTGCGCCAGCTCCCGGCGCACGACGAAACGGTGCTCGGCGCCCCGCAGGCTCGCGATCGCCGGCCGCGGATGGTCCGCCGCCAGGTCCAGCACGCCCGGGGCTCCTTCCAACTGCTCGCGCCACCAGGAGAGCTCGTGCTCCAGGGTCTCTCCGGCCATCCATTGCCGCTGCCAGAGCGCGAAATCCGCATACTGCACCGGCAGCTCCGGCAGCGGAGACGGCCGGCCTCCGGCAAAGGCGGCGTAAAGGGCCATGAGCTCCTGGATCAGGACTCCCAGCGACCAGCCGTCGCTCGCGATGTGATGGCAGGTCAGCGCCGCGAGGTGGGAGCCCCCGGCCAGCCGCAGCAGCACGCCGCGCAGCAGCGGATCACCGGCGAGATCGAACGGACGGTCCGCTTCGTGGCCGGCCAAGGCGAGAGCCAGAGCCTCCCGGCGGCGTTCGGGCAGGCTCGAGAGATCCACGACGGGCAGCTCGAAAGCGGTCGGCGGCCGGATCACCTGCACCGGCGGGCCCCCCGGCGCCGCGAAGACCGTGCGCAGGCTCTCGTGGCGGCGCACGATCTCGCCGAAGCAGAGCGCCAGCAGGGCGGAGCGGAGCGGCCCTGCGATGCGCAGCACCAGCGGGATGTTGTAGGTCGCCTGCCCGGGCGCCAGCCGGTCGAGGAACCAGAGCCGCTCCTGGGCGAACGAGAGAGGGAGATCCCGGCCGCGCACCGCCCGGACCAGGGGGGGAGCCGCCGCGGGCCGGCGGCCGCGGCGCGCCTCCTCGACGGCCGGCGCCAGCTCCGCCACGCTCGGCCGTTCGAAGAGGGTCTGCAGGGGCAGCTCCACGCCGAAGACGCTGCGCAGCCGCGAGGCCACCTGCATCGCCAGCAGGGAATGACCGCCCAGGTCGAAGAAGCTGTCGTGGAGGCCTACCTGCTCCAGCCCCAGCACCTCGGACCAGATCCCGGCGAGCACCTCTTCGGTCGGGGTGCGCGGCGCTGTGGCGATGCCGGCCGCCGTCTGCGATGCCGGGAGCGCCTTCCGGTCGACCTTGCCGTTGGGAGTCCGGGGCAGCGCCTCGAGGACTCCGAAGGCCGCCGGCACCAGAAAGGCCGGCAGCCGCGCGCGCAGAGCCCGGCGCATCACCTCGGCCGATGCGTCGCCCGCCACGTAGGCCACCAGCCGATCGTCCGCTTTCATCACCACCGCCTCGCGCACCCCCGGCAGCCCGAGAAGAGCCGCCTCGATCTCCCCGGGCTCGATCCGGTAGCCGCGCACCTTGACCTGCTGATCGAGCCGGCCGAGGAAGTCGAGCGCCCCTTCGGGCCGCCGGCGGGCGCGGTCGCCGGTGCGGTAGATCCGGCTGCCCGGCGGTCCGAACGGATCGGGGCGGAAACGGTTGGCGGTCAGATCCGGCCGGCGCAGATAGCCGCGGGCGAGCCCCTCGCCGCCGAGCCACAGCTCGCCAGGCGTTCCCACGGGGACCGGGCGGAGCCCGGGATCGAGCACGAAGGCGCGCGTATTCGGGAGCGGCCGGCCGATCGCGGGCTCGCGTTCGTCCCACGGGTCGACCCGCGCGCCGGTCGAGTAGGTCGTATCCTCCGACGGTCCGTAGAGGTTCCAGACCTTTTCCACCCCCTGATCGAAGAGCCGCATGGCGAGATCGCGGCGGAGCGGCTCGCCGGCCAGGTTGACCACCCGCACCGAGCGGGGGAGCGCGCCGCCCCGCGCCAGCTCGGCCATGGCCGAGGGGACCGTGTTGACCAGGGTCACCGCCGAGGCCGCGGGGAGCCCGGGGAGCGCCAGGGCGTCCTCTGCCAGGACGACGGCCCCTCCGGCCGCGAGCGGCGCGAAGATCTCGAAGACCGAGAGGTCGAAGCAGAGCGAGGTCGCCGCGAGCACGCCCGCCAGCTCCTCGGATCGATAGGATGCGGCAGCCCACGCGATCCGGTTTACGGCGCTGCCGTGGCGCACGATCACCCCCTTGGGGGCGCCGGTCGAGCCGGACGTGTAGATGACGTAGGCCGCCTGCCCGGGGTGGACGAAGCCGCGCGGCCGGTCTGCCGGTGGGCGGCTTCCGGTCTCGCCGTCCACCAGCACGAGAGTCCCGGTGAATCCTGGCAGAGCCCCGGCCACGCTCGACTCGGCGAGGACCACGGAAGCGCCGGAGTCGGCCAGCAGAGAGCTCAGGCGAGCCGGGGGATAGGCCGGATCGAGGGGGAGGTAGGCGCCGCCGGCCTCGAGCACGGCGAGCGCCGCCGCGACCATGGCCGGAGTGCGTCCGCAGAAGATCCCGACCAGCACCTCGGGTCCGACCCCCAGTGTCCGGAGGCGGCGGGCGAGGCGGCCAGCCCAGGCGTCCAGCTCGGCATAGCTCACCCGCAGCTCGCCACAGATGAGAGCAACTGCCTCGGGTGTGCGGGCCGCCTGGGCCGCGACCAGCTCGTGGAGCCCGAGATCGCGCGGAAACGGCGCCGCGGTGGCGTTCCACTCCCCCAGGATCTGCTGCTCCTCGGCCTCATCGAGCAGCGGGAGGTCATAGAGCCGCATCTGTGGGTCTGCCGCGGCTCCGGCGAGGAGGCTTGCGAGCCGCTCCACGAGACGCTGCGCGGTGGCCGCGTCAAACAGATCGGCGTTGAATTCGAGGCCGCCGGAAAGGCCCTCCTCCCGGCCGTTCAAGGAGAGCAGCAGCTCGAATTTCGCCGTGCCGTTGTGGAGCGGCACCTCCTCGGCGGTCGTCCCCGGCAGGAGGAGGGCCGGAGGCGCGTTGTCCCCGAGCGCAAACATCGTCTGGAACAGCGGGCTCCGGGAGAGGTCGCGCTCCGCCCCGGCCGCCTCGACGATCCTCTCGAAGGGCACGTCCTGGGACTCGTAGGCGGCGAAGGCCGTCGCACGCACGCGGCCGAGCAGCTCCGCGAACGGCGGATCCTCGCCGAGGTCGAGCCGCAGCGGCAGGGTGTTGACGAACAGGCCGATCAGCCCCTCCAACTCGGGCCGCCGCCGGTTGGCCACCGGCGTACCGATCAGCAGCTCGGAAGCGCCGCTCCAGCGGTGGAGGAGGGCGGCCCAGCCTGCCAGAACGGTCATGAACAGGGTGGCGCCGCAGCGCCGGCCCGCGGCGCGTAGCGCGCGCACCAGGCCGGCCGGAATGGATGCGGGCAGGGCCCTGCCGCGGAAGGTCTGCGCCGCGGGGCGCGGCTGGTCGACCGGGAGATCGAGAGCGGCCGGCGCGCCGGCCAGCCGTTCGCGCCAGGCCCCGAGCTGCGCCGCGAGCGCGCCGCCGTCGATCCCGGCGCGCTGCCAGATGGCGAAATCGGCGTATTGCACGGCGAGCGGCGGCAGCGGCTCCCCGGCATAGAGCCGCCCCAGCTCGCGCAGAAGGACCTCCGTCGACCAGCCGTCGAAGGCGATGTGGTGGACGTCGAGGAGGAAGAGGTGCTCCGCGGCATCGAGGCGCAGCAGGAGACCGCGCACCAGCGGACCCGCCGCGAGATCGAACGGGCGGGCGGATTCCTCTCCGGCCAGGGCGAGGGCCTGCCCCGGCAGGCCCGACAGGTCAACGACGGGGAGAACGAGGGCGGTGGCCGGCCGGATCACCTGCACCGGTACGCCGCCCCGGCTGGCGAACACCGTGCGGAGCGCCTCGTGCCGCGCCGCCACGGCGGTGAGCGCGGCGGCCAGACGCGGGGGCGAGACCGGCCCTCGCAGGCGCAGCAGCATCGAGATGTTGTAGACCGCCTGTCCGGGGGCCAGCCGGTCGAGGAACCAGAGCCGCTCCTGGGCAAACGAGAGGGGAAGGTCCGCGCCGCGCGGCACCAGTTCCAGAGGGGGAGCCGCAGAAGAGACGCCGCGGCGGCGGGCCTCCTCGATCGCCCCGGCGAAGGCCTCCACGGTCGGCCGCTCGAAGAGGACCCGCAGCGGCAGCTCGACGCCGAAGGCGCGCTGCACCCGCGAGGCGATCCGCGTGGCGAGCAGCGAATGGCCACCGAGGGCGAAGAGGTTGTCCTGGACCCCCACCTGCTCCAGCCCCAGCACCTCGCCCCAGATCCCGGCCAGCACCTCCTCGGCCAGGGTGCGCGGCGCCACGGCGCTGCCGGTCGCCGCCGGCGGTGCGGGAAGCGCCCTGCGGTCCACCTTGCCGTTCGGCGTGAGGGGCAGCGCCGCCAGCGTCACGAAGGCCGCCGGCAGCATGAACTCCGGCAGCCGCTCGCGCAGAGCGTGGCGCAACGCCTCGGCCGTGACCTCACCCGCCACGTAGGCCACCAGCCGATCGTCCGCTCTCACCACCACCGCCTCGCGCACCCCGGGCAGCCCGAGAAGAGCCGCCTCGATCTCCCCGAGCTCGATGCGGAACCCACGCACCTTGACCTGGTGATCGAGCCGGCCCAGGTGCTCGAGCTCGCCCGAGGGGAGCCAGCGGGCCCGGTCGCCGGTGCGGTAGAGCCGGCTGCTCCGCGGGCCGAAAGGATCGGGGAGAAACCGTTCCGCCGTCAGCTCCGGGCGGCCGAGATAGCCCCGCGCGCCGCCGGCCCCGGCCAGGTACAGCTCGCCGGGCACACCGCCGGGGACCGGCTGGAGATAGCGGTCCAGCACGTAGGCCCGGGTGCCGGGGAGGGGGCGGCCGATGCTCATGCGGGACGCGCCGCGCTCGATCCGTGCCCAGGTCGAGTACGTGGCGTCCTCGGTCGGGCCATAGAGGTTGAAGACCTGCTCGATCTGCGCGTGACCGTAGAGGCGCTCCGCCAGGGGCAGCGGCAGCGGCTCGCCGGCCAGGCACACGGTCGAGAGCCGCGGCGGAAGCTCGGCAGCGGCCAGCTCGGCCATCGCCGAGGGGACCGTGTTGACCAGCGTCACCTCGCCGGCCGCGGGGAGCGCCCGCAGGGCCAGCGCGTTCTCCGCCAGGATCACCATGCCTCCCGAGGAGAGGGGACCGAAGATCTCGAAGATCGACAGGTCGAAGCAGATCGAGGTCGAGGCCAGGGCGCCGGCGAAGGCTTCCGCGGGGAAGGCCGCGCGGGCCCAGAGCATCCGCTCGACCGGCGCGCGGTGCTCGTGGGCCACGCCCTTCGGCCGCCCCGTCGAGCCGGAGGTGTACATCACATAGGCCAGGTTGCCCGGCTCCGCCCGGGGCTCCGGGTTCTCCTCGGCCTCGCCGGAGAGGGCGTCCGCGGTGGCCGCGAGCTCGTCCGTCACCAGCAGCGCGATCTGCGCATCCTCCACCGCGTGCGCGAGCCAGTCGGCGGGATAGGCCGGATCGAGCGGCACATAGGCCGCCCCGGCCTTGAGGATCGCCAGGAGCGCCGCGACCATCTCGCCGGAGCGGCGCATCAGCACGCCCACGCGCTGCTCCCGGTCGACCCCGATCCGCCGCAGGTGATGGGCCAGCCGGTTGGCCCGGCGGTTCAAGGCGCTGTAGGTCCAGCGCTCGTCCCCGGCGACCAGGGCGGTCGCCGCGGGCGTGCGCTCCACCTGCGCCTCGAACAGCTCGTGCAGACAGCTGGAGCCTGCCGGAGGGCTTCCCGCGCCGCTCCAGGCGAGCAGGATCTGGTGGCGCTCGGCGGGCGGCACCAGCGGGATCTCCGTGGCCGGAGCGTCGGCCGAGCCGGCCATGGCGGCGAGCAGATGGTCGAGGTGGTTTGCCATCCGCTCGGCGGTCACCTCGTCGAACAGATCGGCGTCCCACTGCAGAAAGCCCGCGAGGCCGCCGGGAAGCTCCGTCGCCGTGAGGGACAGATCGAGCTGCGCTGCGGGAGGCGCCAGGGGGATCGAGGTGAGGGTCAGCCCACCGACATCGAGCCGGACGTCCGGCGCGGCCACGGAGAACGCCGCGAGCGCCGCCATCTCCGGCTCCGGCGACGTCTCGAACGCCAGCATCGCCGCGACGAGCGGAGGCCGGCTCGGGTCGCGATCGGGCTGGAGCCGCTCGACGAGCAGGGCGAAGGGGAGATTCTGGTGCTCCAGCGCCGCGAGCACGGAGCGCCGGGTGCACGCCATCAGCTCGCGGACAGTCGGGTTCCCCGAGAGCGCCGCGCGGAGCGGCACCGGATTGACGAAGTAGCCCACGACGTCGCTCCAGGCGCGCCCCGGGCGGCCGACCGTCGGGGCGCCGATCAGGAAATCCTCCTGGCCGCTCCAGCGGGACACGACGGTCTGCCAGGCGGCGAGGAGGGCGACGAACGGCGTGCACCCGTGAGCCGCCGTGAGCCGGTGGACCGCCTCCGTCCGCTCCGCTGACGGAGGAAGCGCGAGCGAGCCGCCGCGGAGGGTCTGCATCGGCCGCCGCGGGCGATCCGTCGGCAGATCGAGCGGCGGCGCGCCGTCCAGCCGTTCCTGCCAGTGGGCCCACAGCCGCTCTCCGTCCGCGCCCGCGAGGACCTCCGCCTGCCGCCGGACGAAGTCCGTATACCGGGCCCCCGGAGGGGGGAGCGCATCGCCGGAGAGGAGAGCCCCGAGCTCGCGGGCCAGCACCGCCATTGACCAGAAATCGGCTGCGATGTGGTGCACGGCGAAAACGAGGACATCCTCCTCCCCGCGCTGCACCAGGGTCGCCCGCAGCAGCGGGCCCGTCGAGAGGTCGAATGGCCGGAACGCCTCCGCCTGGATCCTCTCCCGGACCTCCGCATCGCTCGACCCCGCCCCATCCACCACCGCAAAGCCGACGGCGGCCCGCTCCGCCACCCGCTGCACCGGCCCCTCGGAAGTCTCCACGAAGGTCGAGCGCAGCAGGGGATGGCGGTCGACCAGCCCCTGGAGTGCCCGTTCCAGGGCGGCGACGTCCGGGACCTCGAGCCGCGCCGCCCCGGCGATGTTGTATGCCGGGCTCTGGGGGGCCAGCCGGTAGAGGAACCACAGAGAGCGCTGGTTCCACGAAAGCGGATGCTCCGTTTCCCCCTCTCCCGGGTGGGAGGGTGTGTGTGTGGGGGGGGGAGGCCGCGAGTGGGAGCCCTGCGTCGCCAGCCGCTGCCCGATCGCGCGAAGAGTCATCCCCTCCAGCAGATCGGGCAAGGGAAGTGAGACGCCGGTCGCCTCGTTCACCGCCTGTTGCAGCTCCACGGCGGCCAGTGAATCGAGCCCCGACGCAGCGAGCGGGCGGTCCGGATCGACCCTGGCCGGATCGATACGCGCCGCGGCGGCGAAGGCCCGAAGGAGCCAGTCCAGCGAGCCCGGAGGAGCCCCGGCCGGATCCAGGTCCGCGGCGCCGTCCAAAACAACATCGGAGAGGCGGCTCGCGCCGAGCACGCGCAGGCCGCCCTGAAGGTAGAGGTCGCGGCAGGCCTGCCGCTGCACCTTGCCGCTCGTCGTGCGCGGCGCGCCGCCCCTGGGCACCAGCACCACTTCGTAGGCCAGCGCCTCGTGCTCACGGGCGATTGCCTCGCGGACGGCCGCAAAGATCTCATCGAGCCGCGCAGCATGGCGCTCCACCTCATGGACGACGACCAGCCGTTCCTCGCCCAGATCGATCGAGAACGCCGCTCCTATCCCTTCGACCAGAGCCGGATGGGCCTCCCGTGCCGTCGCCTCCACATCCTGCGGATAGAGGTTTCGGCCGCGCAGGATGATCAGGTCCTTGATCCGGCCGGAGACATACAGAGCGTCGTCGCGCAGGAAGCCCAGATCGCCGGTGCGCAGAAACGGCCCGCGGCCATCCCGGAGCCGCGCTCCGAACGCCGCACGGGTCTCCTCGGGCCGGTTCCAGTAGCCCGCGGCCACACTCGGTCCGGCCACCCAGATTTCGCCGACCGCCTGGCCCGAGCAGGGCACCCCCGACTCGGGCTCCACCACGACCACCTCGCCCCCTGCCGGCACCCCGCAGCTCACCGGCGCCGCGGAAGATCCTTCCGATCGGTCCGATGCCGTCACCAGAAGCGTCGCCTCCGCCAAGCCATAACACGGTACAAACGCCTCGCGGCGGAACCCGTAGGGGGCAAACGCCGCAGCGAAGCGGTCGAGCGTTGCGCGGCGCACCGGCTCGGAGCCGTTGAAGGCGATCTGCCAAGAGGACAGATCGAGCCGTTCGATTTCCGCGGGCGGTGCGCTGCGAGCACGGCGGACGCACAGGTCATAGGCGAAATTGGGACCGCCGCTGGTCGTGCCGCGGTAGCGCGAAATCGCCTGCAACCACCGCAGAGGTTTTTGCAGGAACGCCACGGGAGACATGAGGATGCAACGGGCGCCCACATAGAGAGGCTGGAGCAGTCCGCCGATGAGCCCCATGTCGTGAAACGGTGGGAGCCAACTGACCACGACCGACGATTCGGACTGCTTGAAAGCGCGCCGGATCATCTCCGCGTTGTGCAGCAGATTCGCATGGCTGACCATCACTCCTTTGGGCGTCGAGGTCGAGCCGGACGTGTACTGGAGGAAGGCCAGGGCGTCGCCGTCCGGTGCCGGGGGCTTCCATCCGGCGGGGGCGGCATCGAGCCCGTCGGTGACGAGCCAGGAGACCGCCGCCGCCCGGGGCGTCTGTTCCAACCAGGCATGAACGCGCTGGGCCACCGAGCCGGAAGCCAGCACCACCGCCGGCCCCGCATCGGCGAGGATCGTCTCTAGACGAGGCAGCATGCGCGGAGAGCGAGGCGGATAGGCTGGCACTGCAACCACCCCGGCGTAAAGGCAGCCCAAAAATGCGGATACAAAGTCGAGCCCCGGCGGATAAAGGAGAAGCGCGCGTGCTCCGGGCGTGCACCGGCGCGTCAGGGCTGCGGCAATGGCCAAGGCCCGCTCATAGAGCGCGGCATAGCTGAGTCGATCCCCCTCCTCATCGCCTGACAAGAAGATGTAGGAGACGCGGTCGGGGGTCCGAGTTGCGCGCTGGCTGAGCGCTTCGGTGAAAGATCCGAAGCTTGTGGCGGGATAGTCGGCCTGGTTCGGCCGGGGCGCGATCTGTTCCATCGGGAGTACGATCAACAGAAGATCACGTAATCGTGGCTTAATTATCCCATCGTGTCAACCGCATAAGTCAGCACTTAATTCAGAGCTTCCCAATATTATATTTTCGATGCCCTCGCGGTGTTACTGGCGGCTAAAACCGCGACGCCACGTTCCGTGCTTTCAGGCTTTGGGGACGCCCTGGGGAGCAAACGGCCTTCCGGCTCCGTGCGACACCCCCTATCGGCGGCTTGATCTCGGCGACGAGCACGTAGGACTTGTGGGTATGATGCGGCCTATGGCTGTCGACCCCTTCGAAGGACTCGGGAAGGCTCTCGCCCATCTCCGGGAACGGGCAGGTTTCTCGACGCAGACTGAGGCGTCCGAGGTCCTGAAAATCGACAAGGGCCAACTGTCCCGCTGCGGCGGTCCTTCGACTGGAAGGGCGGCAGGCGGAGATTGAGGAACGAGTGACGAGGCTGGAAAGGGACCTGAGTGGGCGCAATGAAAGAGACGACGACAACTGAGGCAGTGGCGGCGGTCGAGACGGCTCGCAGAGTTCTGAAAGACATGCTCCGCCGCGGGCCGGTCTCGCTGGACGAGATTGGGAGGAGGCTGGGCCACACGCGGGGATACATGAGCCGGGCTCTGCGGGGTATGAACCCGCTCACGATCGAGACGATGATCGGCGCCCTGGAGGTCGCGGGCCTTCAGCCAGCCCAATACTTCTCGGCGGTTGCGAAGGCTCTTACCCCGACGGAGGATGATGACGTAGGGTCGAGTGAGGCCGAGATCGAGAAGATGGTGCTGCGCACACTCAGGAGGCTCGGCTGGTCTCCTCCCTTGGGATGACGAGAGGAAACCAGCCGAGGCCGCCCCAGGCACTTCAACGGCGTCGAGGGTGGACGATCAGGCCTTCGCGTGTGACCTCGGCGCGGCTGTCGGGGCTGAGGTGAAGGACGGTCTTCAGGTGTCGAAGGAATGAGTCAGCATCATCGTCGCGCGGGGGCGCGGGGTATTTGGGGCCGCTGGGAGTCGAGGGAGAATCGGGGAGAAAGGCCGCGGGGGACGGCAATCCCGCCGGAGGCAGAAGGGGTCAAGTCCCCTCGGGAGGCGTTATGCGTAAACCGTTGGAGGTGAAGGGGATCGCTCTGGTGCCGGAGGTGGGAGTCGAACCCACACGCCCGCAGGGGGCGGCGGATTTTGAGAGCGGTGCCTTCCAACAGCTTGCAACACCTCTCAACAAGAAAAAGCCCACCGGCATTGGATTTTCTGAGCGGCACTCCTCGCTCTCCTGTTGGCGAAAGTTGGCGGTAGTTGGGCGGTAGTGTCCCGCCAGTGTCCCGCCAGAGTGTCGCCACCAGGTCGCTTCACCTCGTCGCCGTAAGCATATCATCGTGAGCCTCGCACCCCCCTATCGGCGGCTTGGTCTCGGTGACGAGGACGGCGGCTTGTGGGTATGATCCGGTCTATGGCTGTCGACCCTTTTGCAGGACTCGGGAAGGCTCTCGCCTATCTCCGGGAACAGGCGGGTTTCTCGACGCAGACAGAGGCGTCCGAGGTCCTGAAGATCGACAAGGGCCAACTGTCGCGATGGGAAAACGAGAACCCGCGTCCGACGCTGGAAAACCTGAGCCGCCTGTTGGCGGGTTATGGCTCGACGGTGGCAGACCTGTCAGCCATTGGGCTAGGACCAAATCCTCCAAACCGTCCAGAGTCCTCAGAAACGAGCACTGACGGGCTTTTCCGCCCTCTTGAGTCCCTCGGCCAGATCTCCCAATTTGCCCTGAAATCCCCCCAATTCCGCAGGGGGAAAGTACCAAATAAGTACCGGCTCGGCCCGCTCTCTCCGGGTGGGCGAGCCGGAGGGGAGACCTGTATGCCCGCGCACCGCTCGAAGAGAGCGGCCGCCACCAACCGGCTCCTGACCGGCACTCCGCCGGCTGAGGGCCACTTGATGACGAGGAGACTCAC